>Ga0265296_1000006_pt1 | contig 728818 bp, 699 predicted proteins | sample MunlanPumphouse1_FD_189073 | JGI IMG/M metagenome (GOLD analysis project Ga0265296, IMG submission 189073) | Groundwater microbial communities from a municipal landfill in Southern Ontario, Canada - Pumphouse #1 | ecosystem: Environmental > Aquatic > Deep subsurface > Groundwater | place... | reverse complement strand
TTGGCAGCCAATTTTGGGCTGGAGGGATTGGGTCTCATCTGCGTTCCTTACGTCACTGCGACGAGACCCAATCCCTCCATTATCCGCAACCCCAGATCTGTGCCAAAGGCGCTGACGCCGAACAGTCGATATTGCTGACAGGGCGAACCTAACTCACCCGATTGCATGCTTCTGGCGCATCTACGACATTGGCCGAGCGTCAATGCGCGATGTGGTTCAGGCTCACTGGTCGCATGAAAGCGCCTGAAGGTCTTTTGGAGGCAAAATGGCATGCTAACCGACGCCGCGATCAAGGATTTACTTCCAAAATCAACATCATACAAAATGACCGACCGGGGCGGTCTTTACCTGCTGATTTCGCCGAAAGGCGGCATCGCGTTCAAGTACGACTACCGCTTCAACGGACGGCGGGAATCCGTGACCTTGGGCTCCTATGGGCCATCTGGCCTGTCGCTCGCCAAGGCCCGCGAGAAACTCATCGACGCGAAACGGATGATCGCCGAAGGCGTCTCGCCTGCACTTGAAAAGCAGCGTGCCAATCGTCGCCTGAAGGAGGTGCGAGACTTCGCGCATGTGGCGTAGAAGTGGATGGACACCGCGCCCATGGCGGACAGCACCCGCAACATGCGGCGGTTGATCTTCAACCGGGAGGTTCTGCCGCAATGGCGCACGCGGCTGCTGAGCGAGATCACCCCCGACGACCTCAGGGCGCATTGCAAGTCGATCTTTGATCGCGGGGCACCCGCGACCGCCATTCACGTGCGGGACATTGTCAAGCAGATTTACGCCTGGGCCATCCTCCACGGCGAAAAGATCGACAATCCGGCGGACGGAGTCGCGCCGGCGGCGATCACGCGTTTCCGGCCCCGTGACCGGTCGCTCTCGCCCACCGAAATCCGGATCATGCTCAGCCTGCTTGGAGACGTCGCGACCTTGCCGACCATCCGGCTCGGTCTGAAGTTCATCCTGCTCAGCATGGTGCGAAAGAGCGAGCTTCAGGACGGGACCTGGGACGAGGTGGATTTTGAGAACGCCGTCTGGTCCATCCCCAATCGGAGCAGGCATGCTTCTGCATACCGCTAGGCGGCGGCGCCCTCAACGAAGGTCGGTATTCGGGCGTGACAATGATGTCTGCAAATGGCGCCTCTCGGACCTTCGTGATCTTGCCGCCATCCGCGCATCAGACTCTCTGTCCGCCACCTGCTGCATATCTCCAGTCCATCCTTTCATGGCGGAATCGGCGCGATTGCGTCAGGCGATCGCGCGTGTAGCGATCGACCTCCTCGAGGCTTGTCTGGCCCCGAAACGGGCCTCGCCGCTCCAGCAAACAGACCGAGGGTGCAGACGGCGCCATGACGGCTAGATCAGCCATGACTGGCGGCGTGAATCCGGCCGGGATTCAAAGAATGCAGTCGACAATCTCTTTTATATTTGCATGTCGAGTGCCATAAGTCTGGCCTTGAGCAAGGCTGACCAGGAGACGAGCCGATGACGGACCTCATCCAGATTCAGGTGGGCAGGAAGGCCCTTCGGACCGCGCGGATCGAAACCCTGGGCCTGCCCGTCCCGGCGGAGGGCGAGGTGTTGGTGGCGATCGATCGGTTCGCCCTGACGGCCAACAACATCAGCTATGCGGTCACCGGCGATGTCATTGGATACTGGGGCTTCTTTCCGGTGGACGCCGAGTGGGGGCTCGTGCCGGTCTGGGGCTATGGCACGGTGGTCGCTGCGAACGCCGCGGGGCTGGCGATCGGCGAGCGTCTCTACGGTTTCTTCCCCATGGCTTCCCATGTGGTGTTGCAGCCGGGCAAGGTCACAGACGGATCCTTTGTGGATGTCGCCGCGCACCGACGCGCGCTGCCGGGCCTCTACAACCTTTACTCCCGTGTCGCGGCAGACCCGCCGGAAATTGCGGCCATGGGAGACGAGCGGTGCCTGTTCTTTCCGCTCTTCGCCACCTCCTACATCCTGGCGGACTATCTGGAAGACAACGCCAATTTTGGCGCGACGCGGGTCTTGATCGGCAGCGCCTCGTCAAAGACGGCCTTTGGGTTGGCGTGGCTGTTGGCCAAGGCTGCGGACAAGACGCTGGAGGTGGTCGGTCTGACGTCTCCCGGCAATGCCGCCTTTACAGAATCGCTGGCCCTCTATGACCGGGTGGTGACGTACGACCAGATCGATGCGCTTGAGACCGGTGTCCCCACCGCCCTGGTGGACATGTCGGGATCAGGGGCGGTGATTGGCGCGGTCGATGATCATCTGGGCGAGGACGTCGTCCTCAGCACCATCGTCGGGGCGACCCACTGGGACGCCAGACGGCACAAGGGCGAAACCCGAGGCGCGACTCCGACCTTCTTCTTCGCTCCGGCCCAGTTCGGCAAGCGCGAGCAGGACTGGGGTCCCGGCGTCGTGATGCGCCGCGCCCAGGAGGCCAGCGCGCGGATCGCCGCCGACGCCCGCACCCTGTTGGACGTGCGTCATGACCGCGGCCCCGAGGCCGTGCGCGACGCCTGGGTGGAAATGGTGGAGGGGCGCACGCCGCCCAGTATCGGGGTGATGCTGAGCGTGGACTGAGCCCTTCAGATTATCGATCCGTTGGTCGGCCCATACGGATCGGGATCAGCCTTCAATCTGCGCCATCAGGCGCTCGCGCGTGGATCAGGCCGCTGTCCAGATGAGGTGGCCTAGGGCGGCCGTTAAGCCCAGCATCAGGGCCAGCGCCAGCCGCGGTCCGGCGACAAGGCCGGATAATGGGCGGGCCGGAAAGGCCATGGCGTGGGTCAGCGCCGCCATCTTCAACTCGTGAGCCTGGAGGAAGCGGGGATTGGTGGCGAGAACCATCATGTCGCGGCGGCTGCGATACCGCATCAGGCCCGTTATGCTCCAGCCGGGGTCCTGCGGCACGTTCAGCGCGTCCACATAGCCCGAAATCTTGCGGTAGTTCAGCAGCGGCAGTCCGCCGTTGACGATCAGGGTGGGGGCGAAGACGGCGAAGTAGGCCTTCAACATCGACCGGCCGCTTCTCTCCTGTCCCGTCGCCGGATCGGCGACCAGCCCCGGCCGAACCCGGATCAGATTGACCATGATGAACTCCCGGCCGTCATCCTCTTCGAGGAACCGGCGGATCTGGTCCATGTCGTTCAGACCAGCGGGCCACAGGGCCTCCGCCCTCGCCATGAAATCGTCGATCTCATGGGGCTGGAGCGGCCCGCGCCAGTTGTCATACCAAAGGCGAAACCCGAGGTAGAGCCCCGCCGCAGCCGCCCAGATCATCCAAGGGTGAGCTTCCATCGCCGGTCTCAGTTCGACCAGGTGACATAGGTGTCGCCCGGCTGAATGCGCTCCTCGCCGGTACGGTCCACACCCACGGGCGCCTCTACCAGCGCCGGCCACATCGTTCGGCCCTGATGCGCATTGTGGGCCTCGAGTTCAGCGGTTAGAGCGGCCACGATATCCGGGCGGCGGGCTGAAAGGTCGTGCCGTTCGGTGGGGTCTGAAGCCAGGTCGAAGAGCCAGGTTCGCTTGGGTCGGTCCAGCACCTGAAGCTTCCAGTCGCCAGACCGCACGACGCGATACCCGCCGGATCTCCAGAACAGCGAGGTGTGCGGCCGTCCCGAGACCGCGCCGGTCAGGAAGGGCGAAAGATCGACGCCGTCCATCTTCCGGTCGGCGGGCAGGGCGGCCCCGGCGGCGGCGGCGGCGGTGGCGTAGATGTCGAAATGCGAGACAGGCGCGGTCAGCTGGGCGCCGGCGGGTATCCGCTTTGGCCAGTGCATGAAATAGGGCACGCGGATGCCGCCTTCAAAGAAGGTCAGCTTCCACCCGCGGAAGGGCTTGTTGATCTGCGGCAGGCCCAGGTAGTTGGCCCCGCCATTATCGCTGGTGAAGACCACCAGGGTGTTCTCATCCAGTCCCTGCGCCTTCAGTTCGGCCATGATGCGTCCCACGCCCCGGTCCAGGGCCACGATCATCGCGGCATAGACGCGCTCGCGGTGATTGGTGATGTGGCTGAGGGCGTCGTAGTCGGATTTAAGCGCCTGAAGCGGCGTGTGCGGAGCATTGTAGGCCAGATACATGAAGAACGGCCGGTTGCGGTTGGCCCGGATCCCAGCCAGCGCCTGGTCGGTCAGATAGTCGGTCATATAGGCGTTGGGGTGGAACCGGTCCCCGCCGTTATACTGGACGCTGTAGGGCAGATTCGCCCATAGGAATTTGTCTATGGGATCAAAGTCCTGACGGGAGTTCACAACTTTCGGATCATTGGCGGGCAAAAACATCTGGGCGCCTACGATGAATCCGAGGCTTTCATCGAAGCCCTGCTGTTCAGGGCGCATTCCATCGGTCTCCCCCAGATGCCATTTGCCCAGATGTATCGTGTGGTAACCCCGGCCCTGCATCAGTTCCGCCAGGGTGATTTCCGAAGCGGGCACCCCCATCTGTTCATAAGGCGGCGTGTCCTTCACCCGGTCGCGCCGGAAGACCGGTCGTGGCCCATCGCCGCGAGGCGCGAGCGTCGGAATCAACTGGGCCATCTGGATGGGAACCGCCGTGAACTCGAAGCCGAACCGGGTCGGATAGCGACCCGTCATCAGGGCGGCGCGGGATGGCGAACAGGTCGCATTGCCGGCATAGCCGGTGGCCAGGACTGCGCCGGTCTGCGCCAGTCCATCAATGTTTGGGGTGCGGACGGTTCCATTCCCGAGCCCGCCGTTCAGGCTGATGTCGTTGAACCCGAGATCGTCCGCCAGGATGACGATGACATTGGGGGGGCGATCCGATGGGGCCGCGGTCGGCGTGGCGGGCCCTGCGTCCCAGATAACCTCTCGGTTAGGCCCGACCTTTGGCCCACGCCAGCCCGCGATATGAAGGATCACATAGTCCTTGAGGGCCAGCCCGCCGAAGCCCAGCACGACCAGCCCCGCGAGCGCCCCCCCGATCCACAAACCACGCTTCATAGCCGCTCCTCACCAGGCTCTTTCAGCCTGCGCCCCAATATATTGTCATGAAAGATGCCAATATATTGGGGCGGCTGTAAAGCCCTGCGTAAACGCCGCCAGATCCCTCAGCTTCTCCGGTCGGTCGACGGACTTGCAAGCCTGACGATCGCGACCAAGCGCAGCAGGATGGTGTCGAACGTCTCGCCCGACGCCGCGACCGGCAACGGCTTCCACGCCTCGAGGATCAGAACGGCGCCCGTCGTGATCCTGGCTTGCAGGCCACGCACCCCTCGAAGCTTCAAGTCTGGATCTGCGTTCGGTTGCGTGTCTCGACGCGCTTGAATAATAATGCATCATGAGTGCAGATAGATTTCAACCTATATTCGCCCCTTCCGGAGAGAGGGTTATGCCGCAAATCATCACTGCCGACGGTCTTGCCCGACTGCGGAAAGGTCTGGGCATGACGGACGCGCCCTGGCAATGGCGGTTCGTCGAGGCGACGGGCAGACCTGCTCTTGCAGACGAAGGGTTCGTAGTAGGGATGAATCAGGGCGCGGAAAGGGGGCGATCAATCACAGCCTCGCTGATGCTGCAGTCGGCGGCTTAGCGCGTGGACGCCGGGGTTTTCGATTTCATCATCGTGGGGGCAGGCTCGGCGGGGTGTGTGCTGGCTGAACGCCTGTCGCGGGATCCGGCCCATTCGGTTTTACTGTTGGAAGCTGGCGGATCGGACAACAGTGCGCTGGTGCGCACCCCGATGCTGATGGGCCTGGCGATCCAGTCCCGGTCCTTCAACTGGCGTTATGAAACCGAGCCTCAGGCGGAGTTGAACGATCGCAGACTTTACTGGCCACGGGGTCGGACACTGGGCGGGTCGAGCGCGATCAACGCCATGCACTACATCCGCGGCGCGCCTGAGAATTACGACGAGTGGCGTGATGTTTATGGGTGTGAGGGCTGGGGCTGGGATCAGGCCCTGCCGGCCTTTCGCGAGGTTGAAGGCCAGTGCCGGGGGGCGGATCCCTGGCACGGGGCCGACGGTCCGCTCACGGTTCAGGACGTGAGTCCGCTGAACCGGCTGACGGAGGCGTTTTTCGAGGCCGGCGCCGGTCTGCAGTATCCGCGCAATCCGGATTTCAATGGCGTCGCCCAACTGGGATTCGGCCCTTATCAGGTGACCCAGCGCGGCCTGCGCCGCTGGAGCGCCGCTGACGCCTTTTTGAAGCCGGCGCTCGCGCGGCCGAACCTGACGCTGCGCACCGGGGCGCTGGTCCGCAGGGTCGAGCTGGAAGGCGGCGTCGCCACGGGGGTGGAGGTCGATATCGCGGGCCGCCGCCAAACCCTCTCGGCGCGCGAGATCATCCTGTGCGGCGGCGCCGTCAATTCGCCCCAACTGCTGCAGTTGTCAGGCATTGGCGACGCCGCAGACCTGCGCGCAGCCGGCGTCACCCCCGAGGTGGATCTGCCTGGCGTAGGCCGTAATCTGCAGGATCACATCGATATCATCGGCCAGATCTCGACCCGAAGCGCCACGTCGATCGGGCTGTCGCTGCGGGCCATGCCAACCCTGATCGGCGGGTTGGCGGCCTGGATGGGCGGCCGTCCCGGGCCGATGTCGACCAACCCGATCCAGGGCGGGGCCTTTGTCCGCTCGTCCCATGCGGGGGATCTGCCGGACATCCAGCTGGTGTTCACGCCCGGTCTGGCGGCGCCGCATGGTCGGGACCTGCCGTTAGGCCATGGGGCCACGCTTCACGCCTGTGTCCTGTATCCCGAGAGCCGGGGACAGATCCGGATCACCTCGCCCGACCCCGCCCTTCCTCCCGCCATCGATCCGGCCTATCTCACGGCAGGCCGCGACATCGAGGTGCTGACGGACGGACTGGAGATGATTCGGACCCTGCTGGGCTCCGCAGCCTTCGCGTTCGACCGGCGGGCCGAACTGCTGCCGGGGCCAGATCGGACCCAACGGTCGCAACTGATGGATGACGTGCGCGCCCGGGCGGAAACCCTCTACCATCCGGTCGGAACTTGCGCGATGGGGACGGGAGACCTGTCGGTGGTTGATCCGAAGTTGAAAGTCCGTGGCGTGCGAGGTCTGCGCGTTGTGGACGCCTCGGTCATGCCGCGTCTGATCGGCGGGAACACCAATGCGCCGACCATCATGATCGCCACGCGCGCGGCGCGGATGATTCTGGAGACGAACTGATGCCCCATTCTCGCGAGACCGCCTCCGACATCGCCGCCATCGGCCCCTTGATCGCGGCGCAGAGGGCCGCCTTTGCGCGCCAACCGCGGCGGCCGCTCGCGGATCGCCGCGCCGATCTGCTGGCGATCGAACGGCTGGCGCTGGACCACGAGGGGGATATCGCCGAGGCGATCGATGCGGACTTTGGCGGCCGTTCCCGCAATGAGACCCGGTTGGTTGAGATCGCCGTCACCGCTCAGGCCGCGCGACACGCCCGCGCGAACCTCGCGCGCTGGACGGCGCCGCAAGCCGTGCCGACGCCGCTGATGGCGGCGCCTGGACGGTCTCGCATTCGACATGAGCCCAAGGGCGTCGTCGGCATCGTCTCGCCCTGGAACTATCCGGTTCAACTTACGCTCGTTCCGTTGATCGCGGCGCTCGCGGCGGGGTGCCGCGCCCTCATCAAACCATCCGAGCTTACGCCGCGCACCTCGGCCTTGATGGCGCAGTTGCTGGCCGATCGTTTCCCGACCGATCAGGTAGCTGTAGTCACCGGCGACGCCGACGTCGCCGCGGCCTTTTGCGCGCATCGTTTCGACCATCTGTTCTATACGGGATCCACGCGGGTCGGGCGTTCGGTCGCCGAAGCCGCCGCTCGTCATCTGTCGCCCGTGACCCTCGAACTCGGGGGCAAGTCGCCCGTCATCCTGGACGCCGATGCGCCGCTCAAGCGGTTGGCCCACCCTCTGGCCTGGGGGCGGTTCCTGAACGCCGGGCAGACCTGCGTGGCGCCCGATTATGTCCTGGCGGTCGGGGACCGGTCCGAGGCCGTGGGGCGAGCGGTTATTCGTCAGGCCGAAATCTTCTATCCCGAGGTGGGCGCCAACGACGACTACACCGCCATCGTATCGGACCGCCATTACGCCCGTCTCAATGCGATGATCGAAGAGGCGCGAAGCCGAGGGGTTCAGATACTGCAAGCCGGGCATGACGCTCAGGCGGCGGCGCGGACACGGCGAATCCCGCCCACAGTCCTGATCGACCCGCCGGCCGACCTTGCGATCATGCGCGAAGAGATATTCGGACCACTGTTGCCCATCGTGTCGACGGCCTCGATCGACGCCGCCTGCGCCCACGTGAACGCCGGGGAGAGACCGCTCGCCCTGTATGTCTTCAGCGACGACCCGCGCGTGGTGCGCCATGTGCTGGACGCCACTCATTCCGGCGGGGTTACGGTCAACGCCACCATGCTGCACCTCACCAACGAGAACCTGCCGTTCGGGGGCGTGGGGGAGAGCGGCTCTGGCGCCTACCATGGTCAGCGCGGCTTCGAGGAGTTCAGCCATGCCCGCAGCGTGTTCGAGGCGGGCCGCTGGCACGCCAGTCGGCTGGTCGCCCCCCCTTACGGCGCAGTTTTCCGCATGATCTCCAGGTTGGCCCTCAGGTCCTGAGACTGACGGCCCGAGACTGACGGTCAGACGAGGTCAGGGCAGGGTGCGGTAGCCCAGCACGAGCAGGCTCAGCATCAGGACCTCGACGATGATCAAGGTCAGCGCCGTCTTGCCGCTGTTGTCCAGAATGGCGCTGACCAGACGGCCGGCGATGATGGCCGCCAGCATGATGATCGGCGCAATCAGCACGTCCCCGCGATTGCGGACGGCGGCATACACGGCCGATCCGCCGATCAGCGCGAAGACGCCGAGAAAGTCGCCGCGCAACGTCGAGAGCCCCAGGGGACCTACGGCTTCGAGGCCCAGTCGGGCCGCTGCACGAGCCGGAGTAAGCAGAAATCCGAGCGCCAGAGGCAGGACAAGGCCGCCGACGAGGAGCAGCACGATTCTAAGAGTTGTGATCAAGGCGGAACTCCTTCGTTGGGATCGATGACACCCGGAGCGATAAAAGAAGCGTCTTTGGGCCGACGGCCGGTCCACCCGAAAGACCATATTTCCGAAGGCTCGCAGCGGCAAAGCCTAATGAGAAAGGTCTGGCTTTATTTTGGCACTAATGGTGCTAATGTATTCCAAAGTCCGCCGTTCTGAACGAGACTGGACATCAACGAGACCCGCAAACGGGCGGGCGACCCAGGGGGGAAGACCATGAAGGTCACGACAAGGAAGGTCACTACACGACTAAGCGTATCGCTGCTGTCGCTTACAGCAGCCATGGCGGCGGGCGCTCCTGCCCTCGCGCAGGATCGACAGGAGGAACCGGACCAACCGGTCGTGCTGGACGAAGTCATCGTCCTGGCGACCAAACGCCCCGAGACTCTCTTCGACGTTCCTGTGGCCGTGACGGCCTATTCATCCGAACAGCTGCAGGCCGCTCAGGTCCGCGATGTCCGCGACCTGCAGATCGTCGCCCCGACCCTGGTGGTGAATTCCAGCGCCGGCTCCACACAGACCATCTTCACGATCAGAGGAAACGGCACCCCGGGGCAGAACACGGGTCTGGAGCAATCGGTCGGCGTCTTCATAGACGGCGTGTACCGTGGGCGTCCGGGCGCGGCCCTCGGAGACCTGTCCGACGTCAGCCAGATCGAGGTCTTGCGCGGGCCCCAGGGTACGCTGTTTGGCCGCAACACATCCGGCGGCGTTGTTAGCGTCCAGACCCAGCCCCCGGCGTTCATCCCTGGCGCGCAGCTGGAAAGCTCGTTTGGCGACTATGACTATCGCCAGGTGCACGCCACGGTCACGGGACCGGTCATCGGGGACGTGCTGGCGGGCCGCCTGTCGGTGAGTTCGCAGGAGCGAGACGGTTATATCGAGGACATCGGCACGGGCGACACCTACAATGATCGTTCGCGATGGGCCGTGAAGGGCCAGTTGCTGTGGGATATTTCGCCGGCTGCGACCCTTCGCCTGATCGTGGATCATTCGGAGACCGATGAGGTCTGCTGCGTCGCTGTACCGATCTTCTACGGGCCGACCGCCTCCGCGATGTCCGCATTGGGCGGTGTTCTCCGTTCGGGCACGGCCGGGACCTATGGCGGCGTCGCCGGGGTGTTCGTGGACAACAGCGTCTATGATGTCGCTCTCAACCCCGCCAGCCAGGCCGTCGACGATTCGTCGGAGGACGAAGGCGTCTCAGGCCAGTTGGACTGGAACCTCGGTTCCACCGATCTGACCGTCATCGCCGCGCGGCGCACCTACAAGACCCTGCCGACCATCGACGCCGACTACAGCAGTCTGGATCTGCTCAGCCAGACCAACGGCCAGGACATCACCGAAGGTTCACTGGAGGTGCGGCTCTCCTCCGCCGATCCTGACGCCCGGCTTGATTGGCTGGTCGGCGCCTTCCTGTTCAGTCAGGACATTTTTGCAGATCAGGACTTGCGGTACGGGACGCAGTTCCGCGCCTATCTCGAGGCCATTACGCCGCGGGTGACGGTGGCGCCGGGCGTGACTGTGCCCGTTCTGACCCGCCTGGAGCAGGCGACGGGCCGGCCAATCGGCACCTTCGGGGCCGCCGGCGTGGCCGTGAACGACGACTATGACTACGAAAGCCGCAGCGCCGCCCTCTTTGGTCAGGCGACCTGGAACGCCACCGAAAGGCTCTCGATCACCGGCGGTCTGCGGTATTCTCGAGAGGAAAAGAGCGCGGATTATCGAATTCAGTCGCTGGATCCCCTGTCCCAGATCCAGTTCGCGGGCCCCTTGGCGCCCTTTGCGGCGCTCAAAAGCTTGCAGTATTTCCCGGCGGTGAACCCCTTCTCCACCGACTTCAAGGACGATGACCTTTCGGGTACGGTTAGCGCGGCCTGGGAGGTGAACGACGGCGTCAACCTGTTCGCCCGCTACGCCCGGGGCTACAAGTCTGGCGGTTTCAATCTCAGCCGGACTGCAGCCCAGACCACCCCCGGCAATCCCGTCGCGGATCCCGACCGCGTGGTCTTCGACCCTGAAACTGTGGACGCCTTGGAAGCGGGGGCCAAGCTTCGATTCTGGAGTGGCCGCGCTCAGGTCAACGCCAATGTCTTCTATCAGACGTTGGAAAACTATCAGACCAATGGCTTCGACGGCACGGGCTTCCGGATCGTCAATGCGGGCGGGCTGGACAGCCGGGGTCTTGAGTGGGACTACCGGATCCAGTTGACGGACACCCTCGTGCTGGACGGCGGCGGCACTCTCCAGGACGCCGAGTACACGGACTTCGTCAACGCCACTCCAACCGCCGCGCAGATCGTCGCGGGACAAACGGTGCAGGATCTCAGCGGCCGGACGCCTAACTTTGTCTCGGACGTCCTGGTGTCGGGTGGAATCACCTGGTCGGCCCCGCTCAATGCGTCGCTCGGCCTGAAAGCCAACCTGAACTACCTGTATCGGTCAGACTATATGACGGCTCAGGACCTCGATCCCCTCTCGTTGCAGGAGGGCTATGTCCTGATGAACGCCAGCCTGGGCCTGGGGGCGCTGGATGGAGCGTGGACGGGCGAGATCTGGGTTCGGAACCTGACCGACGAGCGGATCGCCAACATCGTCTTCGATACGCCGTTCCAGACCGGCAGTCAGAGCGCTTACATGGAAGCGCCCCGAACCGTCGGCGTAACGCTGCGGCGCAAGTTCTGACCACGACGCACGTCAGGAGGCGGCTTTGAGACTGCGTGCGATCATCGGCCCAACGGTCGCTCAGTCCATCACCTCGACCCGTCGACGCGACGCGCGGCGGCGGCGGTTCGAGGCCGAGCGCATCCGCAGGGGGCGACCGCACGAGATCCTCTACTTTCATCAGGTGGACGATCCCTATTCGGCCCTGATGGTCCAGAAACTGCCGGAGGTGGCGGCCCGCTACGGGGTCAGGATTACGCCGTATCTGGTCCCGCCGCCGCCAGATTGGGCTGCTCCCGAGCGCACCAGGCTGGAATCGTTTTCGCGCAGAGATGCGGCCCTGATCGCTCCGGCCTGGGGCCTGGATTTCCATGCCGTTCGCCGGCCGTCCATGGCGGACGTTGATCGGGGACAGGCTGTTCTGCAGGCGGCGATTGCAGCGGGGCGGTTTTTCGAGGCGGCTTCGGGCGTCGCTCGCGCCATCTGGAGCGGCCAGGCTCTGGACCAGGCCGCCGCTGTCTTCGGCGTCGCGTCGGCGGCGGAAACCGAAGCGGCGCTGGCGGCGGGCGAGCGGTTGCGACATCGTCTTGGCCACTATCTCGGGGCGATGCTCTTCCATGCCGGAGAGTGGTACTGGGGACTGGATCGTCTGGGTGACCTAGAAGCCCGTCTACAGGGTCTGGGGCTCGGCGCCGGCGCGGGGGGCGAGCTGGTCGCCGAACGGCCGCGGGTTCGCCTGGGCGAGGTCGCCCGAACTCCCGATGCGCAGACGCCCGCGCTGGAGATGTTCCTGTCCTTCCGCAGCCCCTACACCTGGTTGGCCATCGACCGCACCCGCGCCTTGGCCCGTCACTATGGGGTGTCGCTGCGACTGCGCTTCGTCCTGCCCATGGTCATGCGCGGCCTGCCGGTCCCAGCCGCCAAACGGAACTATATCCTGCGCGACTGCATGCGGGAGGCCGAGCGGCTCCAGCTGCCCTTCGGTCGAGTGGCCGATCCGGTGGGCCGTCCTGTGGAGCGGGGGCTGGCGATCCTGCACGGGGCCGCAGATACCGGTCGCGCGCCGGACTTCGCATCCTCGTTTTTGCGCGGCGTGTTCGCCGAGGGCGTGGACGCTGGTTCGGACAGGGGGCTGCGCGGCTTGGTTGAACGCGCCGGTCTCGACTGGCGCGACGCGCAGGACTGGATCGCGGACGAAGGCTGGCGGTCGGTGGCCGAGGATAACCGCCGCGCCATGTTCGCCGAAGATCTCTGGGGCGTGCCTTCCTTCCGCTTCGGCGGATTGGCCACCTGGGGACAGGACCGTCTTTGGCTGGTCGGGACCGCCATCGTCGACTCGCTTGGTGGAACGCGTTCCAACGCTTCTCCCGTCACTCCCAGGATCCTAAAATGACCTTGCGGCGCATCGCTTTGGCTTTTGTCGTGCTTCTCGCTCTGGCGATCGGAGCTCTGGCCGTCTTCCAGCGTCAGATCGGAGCCAGGATGCTGGAACGGATCGCCGATACTCAGGTCGGCCGCGACACGGTGGCGACACTGCCGGATGGCGTCAATGTCGCGCTGTGCGGCACGGGGTCGCCCATGCCGGATCCGACGCGGGCTGGTCCTTGCAGCGTGGTCATGGTCGGCGGGAAGGTCTTCCTTGTCGACAGCGGCGAGGGCAGTGCGCGCAACCTGGCGCGTATGGGTATTCCTGCCGCCAGGATCGAAGCGATCTTCCTGACCCATTACCATTCGGACCATATAGATGGGCTTGCGCCCGTGCTGCTCCAGCGCTGGGTGGGGGGCAGCCATACGCAGCCCCCGCCGCTGTTCGGTCCCGAGGGCGTGGATTCGGTCGCCGCCGGGTTCAACGCGGCCTATGCGTTGGACGGCGGCTACCGGACCGCCCATCACGGGGCCGCTCTAGCGCCTCCGTCAGGGCATGGCGCGACGCCCCAGACCTTTCGAGCCGAAGCGGCGGCGGCCCCAAAGGGCCTTGTCGTCTATCGCGCCGACGGTCTGGTCGTGACCGCCTTCACCGTCAATCATGAACCGGTCGCGCCGGCCGTCGGCTACCGGTTCGACTATGCTGGCCGCAGCGTGGTCTTCAGCGGCGATACAGCCGTCTCCTCGCATCTGAACACCGTGGCCGCAGGCGCGGACCTGCTGGTCCACGAGGCGCTGCAACCCGCCTTGCTGTCAGCCATCGACGAAAGACTGGACAACCGCGGCCTCGCCAATCTGGCCCAGATCATGCGCGACATCGTCGATTATCATTCCACCCCGGAACAGGCGGCGGACGCGGCAAGGGCGGCTGGCGTCGACGCCCTGGTCCTGAATCATCTCGTGCCGCCTCAGCCGCTCGACTACGGATACGCCGCCTTCCTCGGCGACGCGAAGAAACACTATGCGGGACCGATCACAGTGGGCGAGGACGGCATGCTGTTCAGCCTGCCGCGCGGAACCGACACGATCTTACGCAGGCGGCTGTTCTAACTGGCAGCCCGGTCCGTGACGGCGTCCATGGTCGGCATCTGACGCGTCTCGCGCACCAGATCCAGCAGGGCCCGCGCAATGGCGAAACGACTACGCTCGCTGCGAACGCGTCGTCCGTCCACCGCGGGTTGGACGTCAGCGGAATCTGCCAAGGGGCGGCAAATATTGACATTCTGAATGCCATAACATTAGGCGGGCATCGTCACCAACTGCGCCATTTGGCGCAATCAGGCAAACTACCGAAGGAACCCGACATGACGCTAGACGAAATCACATCTCAGATCCGCGCACGGGTCGCCGGCAACGGCGGGGTCAAGGGCAAGATCGTGAAGTTCCAGTTCGGAGACGACGGGGCGATCAGGATCGACGCCACGGGTGAGGCAGTGACAGTCGACAACGACGACAGCGCGGCGGACTGCACCGTCAAAATCTCCAAGTCCGACTTCCTCGATATGGCGGCTGGAAAGCTGAATCCGACCGCTGGCTTCATGTCGGGCAAGATCAAGATCGACGGCGACATGGGCCTGGCCATGCAATTGGGCGCCATCCTGAACTGATCGAACCCGAGGGCGATCCTTCAGGTCGATGGATCGCCCCAGATCTCCCGATTTTCGGCCCGCGCGAGGCGACGACGCGCCTTCAGGGTCAGCCAGGGCGCCAAACCGAGAGGCTCTAGATACTGCGCCACCGTCTGCGCGCCAGCCGGGGAAAGCCGATCGAACGCATCCGTTACGGCCTGAAGTTTAAAGACGCTGAACGGCCTGAGCGCTGTGGTCATCGGCGTACCCATGAGGTCGAACGCGACGACGCCGCTCGGGCGTCGCTCGCGCTCTGTAGGCTGCAACGGATCACCCGCTGCGATCTCGGGGTGTTCGGCCAGCCAGCCGTCGAGGCCCGCGACCTGGGCCGCCAGTTCTGCGCCATAGATGTCGCTCACGAGCTTGAGCACGGGCGCCAAGGTCGGGGGAACCGCGTCATCCGCGACATAGGTTTCAGCCATGCCGGGAAACTCCGGCATCTCGGCGTCCGCAGCGATCATTCGTTCGACCCAGCGCCACACGAAATAGGCGCGAGTCTTCATTTGATCTGCGGGGAAGGGATCGCGGGAAAGATGGGCGTGGAAGGCGGCGATAAGTCCGAAATCCCCAACACAGGGCGCGCCGCCAAGCAGATAGGGCACACATTGGAAATGCCGGTTAAGCGCGTCCAGCAGCGCTTCATATCCGGCTTCGATCACCGGCATTGTCTGAAGTGAAACGCCCAGCGCCGGCAAGTAGCTCTGCATTTTTTTCATTGCCCCGCCTGCGACGATCTCCGCGTCCGAAGAGTCTGCGCCCGGCGCGATGCCGGCTGCAAAGGCGATGCGCAGGAAGGCCAGATTCTGGTCCGGGTAGTTCCAGCGATAATGCATCGCCGTGCGGATCATGCCCTCGTCGCCGAACAATTCGAAAATGCGGGCGATCAGTGCATGGCGCGGTGTCGTCGGATAGATCGACACTTCTCCGGGGAAAGCTCCTTCGACATGCTGGAGGATGTCGGCCGTATCCTGGATAATTTGTCCGTCCGGTGTTTCGAGAACCGGGATGATCAAGCGACCAATCGAGGGGGCTATTTCGCCTACGAACCGGGGGTGGCTGATCAGCCGCTCCTGAAAGGGGACCCGGCGTTTGCGCAAATGGGCGCGGGCCTTTCCCGAGAACATGGAGACGGGCATGGCGTAAAGAACATAGGGTTGGTTCATTCGGTTTCCGATCAGCGGGTAGGGCGACCCCAGCGGTCGCGAAGGCCGCCGGCCGGGCCGTCAGGCCTGGTTTCGGCGATGGGCGAAAACGAGGGAAGCAACAGGTCGGCCCCAAACGCGGTCGCCACACGGGCTGCAGCCGGGGCCGCTAGCGACGCGTGTTCGCGCTGCAGCCGCGACAGCCGTTCGGCTCGATAGGGGTTCGGCCTGTAACGGATCGTCGTGGACGGGCCGATGCTGTGAATCACCGTGCCGGCCCTGGCGGCGACAGCGGCTGCATTGGCCGCCATCTCCGGCAGGAACCGCGTCCTTATGAGATCGAACAAAGGCGCCAGATCCTCGGGGATTGTCTTCAGCATCCGCGCATCCACGCCGTCTGCGCCTCGCAGCGCCCACAGCCGTGTGACCCAGGCTGCGACGGCCGGCGCGCGCGCCCGCATGATCCGCCCCGGCGTGGGGTCGCAGTGGAAATGCCGAAACAATGGGCCGAACAGACCGATGTCGGCGCGTGTGGGCGCCGCCCCCAGCACCCAGTCGCGCCGCCGCAGTACGGGCTCCAGCGCGTCCAGGAGGCGCAGGTAATCCGCTTCGATCTCCAGCCGGTTGCCGCGGTTCACGCCCTCCCCGTGCAGGTAGCGCATGCGTTGACGCGTCAGAATAAACTGCCGTTTCAGCGCCGTCGGTCCCGCCACGTCGCGCAACATGCCTGATGCAAGCCGCCCGCTCAGCAGCCGGGCGTCGTCCGTGAAGGCCCATCGGTAGTAGAGAGCCGGCCGCCACAGATGTTCATCGCCGAAGGCCTCGATCAATCTTGCGATGAAGGCGCAGGCCGGGTCGCCGGGCGTCAGTGTCGGTGCAGGATATTCCACCTCCAACGCATCGATGATCCGGACCGTGTCCGTCATCCAGCGCCCATCGGGCATCTCCAGTTGGGGCATCTGACGCACGCCGGTGAAACGGGCCAGCCGATGGAAAGCGCCGGAGTCCATCTCTTCGAGTCGATAGGTCAGCCCCTTGGCCCGCAGATACCCTTCCAGCTTGCCGGTGAAATAGGAGATGTCCAGCCCGTGTACCGCAAGCATGAAGTTCTCTCCGACCAGATAGATTGACCCGCTGTCTTGCGGATATCATTATGGCATCATGGATGCCAATAGTGGCCGGCGAAACGGTTCAGGCGGAGGACAATGATGAACGAGGAAACGGTCGTGGGAGGCCTCTATCAACTGAAAGGGGCGATCGGCTCGCCCTATTCGATGAAGATGCGCGCGGTTCTCCGCTACCGACGCATTCCCTTCGTGTGGGAGGGCGGCATGGCCGGCTTCGTCGCTGCCCAGTCCATGAAGGCCAAGGTCGTTCCCGTTCTGGTCACCCCGGAAGGTGAGGCGTTCAATGACTCGACGGCGCTCATCGCCCTGTTGGAGGCCCGTCATCCCGCCGTCCGCAGCCTGGTCCCGACGGACGCCGCGCTGGGCTTCCTGTCTCTTCTGCTGGAGGATTTTGCGGACGAATGGCTGGCCAAGGCCATGTACGCCTATCGCTGGGCGCGACCCGTGGATCAGGCGCAGATGAGCCGCTGGCTGGCGTTCGACGCGCTCCGCGGGGAGGGGGCGATCCGGATCGAGGAACAGGCGCAGGCGTGGCGGGAGCGTCAGGTCTCGCGTCGGGATCTTGTGGGGGCCGGAGAGGCGGCGCAACCGGTCCTCGAAGCCTCGGCCGACCGGATCATGGCGGCCCTTGATCGTCAGGTTGTCGAGGTCGGCTATCTCTTTGGCCGCCGGCCCAGCGCCGCCGATTTCGCCTTCTATGGTCAGCTCAGCCAGCTCGCGACCGATCCGACGCCGCAGGGCTTGATGCGGGCGCACTATCCTTGGCTTTACCGCTGGGTCCAAACGACCGAGGACCTCTCGGGAGAGCCAGAGGGGCCTTGGGACGTGACGCTGGACACGCCGTGCCTGCGTCTTCTGCTCACCGAATGCGCCACGCATTATCTGCCGTATTCCGCCGCCAACGCCGCCGCGGTGGCCTCAGGCGAGCCCATGTTTCAGTACGGAGCCGATGGCGGCGTACTGACCCAGGCCGCGAATAGGTATCAAGCCAAATGCCTTTGGGCGCTGGTGCAAGCCTTCGCCGCGCTGGACGCCAGGGATCAGGCGCGCCTTGTTCCTCTGCTGACGGAAACCGGGTGCCTGCCGTACCTCCTCAAAACCGTCGATACGGAAGCTGCGGCATGACCGGTCAGAATCCGGACGCCCGTCCGCCGCGCCGCATCGACCGGCGATCCCTGCTGATCGGTGCGGCCGGCGGCACGGCCGCCGCCACCGGCGGCGCCTTGGCCGTCGGCGCGGTGCGCGCGGCGATGGCCCCCTATGTCACGCCGGCCGCCGTCGCCGAGGGACAGCCGGCCAAGGTTCGTGAGTCCTTCAAGGATTCCAGACCGTCTTATGCGCGGCTTCCAACGGCCCCGGATGGGGCGCCCAATATCGTCACCATCGTGCTGGACGACGTCGGGTTTGCGGATCTGGGCTGCTACGGCAGCGAGATCAGAACGCCGAACCTCGATGCCCTGGCCCAGGTCGGCGTACGGTATTCCAACTTCCGCACCTGCGCCATGTGTTCGCCCACTCGCGCGGCCCTGCTCACCGGGTTGAATTCCCACTCGGCGGGTATGGGTTGGCTGGCGGACATCGACAGCGGCTATCCCGGCTATCGCGGCGATCTGACGCGCGAGGCCGCGACCCTGCCCGAGATTCTGCGCGACGCCGGATGGTCGACCTTCCTGTCCGGCAAATGGCATGTGAACAATTCGGCCAGCAATGGCCCATCTGGTCCGTTTCACAACTGGCCGACCTCGCGCGGATTCGAGGGAGCTTACTGGTTCCAGGGCCATTCGACGGACTATTTCAAGCCCGCCGAGCTCTACGACGGCGTCGCTCCCATCCCTCCGCCGGCGGTGGAGGACTACTACATATGCGATGACCTGACTGATCGGGCCATCCGCTACATCCGGACGCAGAAGGCGGTCTCGCCCGACAAGCCCTTCCACCTGCAACTGGCCTTTCCCGGAGCCCATTCGCCGCTCCAGGTCCGGGGTCGCGAACGGGACGTCTACAAGGGCCGCTACGACATCGGCTGGGACGCGGTGCGCGCCGCGCGCCTGGAGCGCCACAAGGCGCTGGGGCTGTTGCCGCCTACGACCAGCCTGCCGCCGCTGTCGTTCGGAACGCGGCCTTGGGCCGCGCTGAGCGCCGTCGAGAAGCGGGTCTTCGCCCGCTACATGGAAGTCTATGCGGCCATGATCTCGAACATGGACGCCAATATAGGCAGGGTGATGCAGACCTTGCGCGAACTAGGCGAGGCGGAGAATACCCTGGTCCTCGTAATGTCGGACAATGGCGGCTCCGGCGAGGGAACCCCCGAAGGCTCGCCCAACGTCTTTGCTCCCGCTTTCGGGCGGCCGGTGCCGATCGAGAAGGCCGCCGAGCTCTATGACGTCATGGGCGAGGACGCGACATTCCCCCACTATCCCATGGCCTGGGCCTGCGTGTCGAACACGCCGTTTCGACTGTACAAGCAATATGCTCATCTGGGCGGTGTCGCCGATCCCCTGATCGTGTCCTGGCCGCAGCGGATCCGCGAAGGTGGTCAGATCCGGGACAAGTTCGTTCATGTCGTGGACGTCCTTCCGACCTTGCTTGAAGCGGCGGGGGTCACCCGGCCGGACACCTATCTGGGGCTGCCTCAGAAGCCGCTGGAAGGCGCCAGTTTCCTTCCGAACATCCTCTCCGCCGGCGCCGAAACTCGCACGGGACAATATTACGAGTTGGGTGGAAACCGCGCTTATGAGGATGGGCGTTGGCGCCTGACCTGCCGACATACCCGCGGCAAGGATCAGGACGAGGACGTCTGGGAGCTCTATGATCTGAGCGCGGACGTCAATGAGATGCGGGATCTGGCGTCCGCTCATCCGGAGATCGTGCAACGACTGAGGGCGGCCTGGCAGGCTGATGCGGAGAGGTACGGAGTCTTTCCGTTGGACGACCGCAACCTGATGCTCAAACTGGTTCAGGATCGCCAGCTGAAGGGCATTCGGCCCCGCTGGGAGTTTCACCCTCCGGTCGACCGGATCGCCTACGACGTGGCTCCGCTGGTCTGTGGTCTTGATCACAAGATTACGGTCGACCTCGAATGGGAGCCAGGGCAGGACGGGGTGCTTGTCGCCTCGGGCTCGAAACACGCCGGCTATGTCCTGTATGTCGAGGAGGGGCGGCTGACCTACGAGTACAGCCTCGTGCCCTGGGGCGAGCGGATGGTGGCCAATGCACCGCTTCGGCGCGGTCAAAACACGGTGCGCTATGTCCAGACCATGACCGGCCGGCCATTTGACGGTCGAGGGGCCCTGTTCGTGAACGGTCGCAAGGTCGGAGAACGCACCTGGGAGCAGGCCTTGTTCGCGACTGGTTATGACGGTTTCACCATTGGCGCGGACTTGGGAAATCAGGTTTCGGCTCGCTACGCCGGCCCCAATCCGTTCGGCGGCCGCATCGCCCGTGTCCTGATCGAGGTCGACAACAAGCCGACCAATCCGGTGGAGACCCGACGCTTCCTCGACCGCATGGGGATGACGGTATGATCGCGGCGGCCGCGACGGCGGCTATGGCCGTCATCCCGGGCGGAAGCTATCACTTGGGATCGGACGACCATTATGCGGAGGAGCGGCCGGCGCGTCGTGTCGAGATGGCGAGCTTCGCCATCGATATCGGCCCCGTGACCAACGCCGCCTTCGCCGCCTTCGTCACCGCAACCGGCTGGGTGACGACGGCGGAACGGCTGCAGCCTGCGGGCTCTGCAGTCTTCACCATGACTTCCGGACCGGTCGATCTGGCCCGCCCCGACCAATGGTGGAGATTCGTGGAAGGCGCAGCCTGGCGTCGGCCCGAGGGGCCCGCCTCGTCCGTTGAAGGTCGCGACGATCATCCCGTGGTTCATGTCTCATTCGAGGACGCCCAGGCTTACGCGGCCTGGGCGGGCAAGCGGCTGCCGACCGAGGCGGAATGGGAGGCTGCGGCCCGAGGCGGGCTGGACGGAGCCGTCTATGCCTGGGGCGACGAGTTCGCCCCCAATGGCTCGGTCATGGCCAATGTCTGGCGCGGCGCCTTTCCGTGGTGGTCAGAACGCCCATCGCCCGGGACGTCCCCGGTCGGCGCCTATCGCGCCAACGGCTACGGCCTGTTCGACATGATCGGGAACGTCTGGGAATGGACCGCCGACCGATTTGACCGCCAGGCGATATGCGGCTGCTCCGCGACCGCCATCGGCGAGATCAGACAGGCCTTGAAGGGCGGTTCCTTCCTTTGCGCCGGCGAGTACTGCGCCCGCTACCGTCCGGCGGCGCGCATTGGCCTGCCGCGAGAAACCTCGACCGCCCACATCGGCTTTCGTTGCGCCCGCGACCTGCCTTCTGGCCCGGAGTCCATTCCATGATCGATCTCTATACCGCCCCCACGCCGAATGGCTGGAAAGCCTCCGTCGCGCTGGAGGAACTGGGGCTGCCCTATGAGGTGCACGCCATCGATCTTTTGTCCGGCGCACAACGCGCGCCCGACTATCTGGCCATTAATCCGAACGGTCGAATCCCGGCGATCGTGGACCGAGACGCCGGAGACTTCGCCGTCTTTGAGTCCGGGGCCATCCTGATGTACCTGGCCGAAAAGACCGGCCAACTGATGCCCACCGATGCAAAGGGCCGCAGTCTGGTGATCCAGTGGCTGATGTTCCAGATGGGCGGGGTCGGTCCGATGATGGGCCAGGCCAATGTCTTCCATCGATATTTCCCCGAGAAGATCCAGGTCGTCATCGACCGCTATCAGGGTGAAAGCGGCCGGCTGTTCGGCGTGCTCGACGCCCGGCTGGCGGATCACGAATGGCTGGCTGGGGACTATTCCATCGCCGACATCGCCAACTGGTGCTGGGTGCGGACGCATAAGTGGTCGGGCGTGGACATCACACCCTATGCGCATCTGCAAAGGTGGGTCGCTGCGATCGCGGCTCGTCCGGCGGCCGACAAGGGCATAAAGACGCCGATCGACCTTGACGCCCTGATGGCGGCGACCCGTGACGGACGCGAGACCTTCGCCAAGGGCGGCCAGACCCTGGTGAACATGGGCAGGCCCGAGGCGTGACGTCGATGTGGGCCGCTATGCGTCGCGAAATCCGTTTTCTAACTGGCGGCCTGCGCACCCTGGCGCGGGTTTCCCGGCTCAAACCCGGGGCGCAGGTCAATGTCGCCGATGATCTGGAAGCCGCCGTCGACCGTCACGCCCAGCGGACGGCCGTGCTGTTCGAAGATGTGCGCTGGACCTATGCCGATCTTGACCAGAGGGCCAATCGCTATGCGGCCTGGGCCCTGGCGCAAGGAATCGCGCCGGGTGCGACGATCGCCTTGTTCATGGGAAATCGCCCCGACTATCTCGCGGTCTGGTTCGGCATGGCAAAGGTCGGTGTGGCGACGGCCCTGATCAACAGCCAGCTGATCGGCCAAGGATTGGCGCATTGCATCGACACGGCCGGCGTCGACCATGTCATCGTCGATGCACCCCTGGTCCAGGGCTGGCGTTCGGCCTTGCCGCATCTCAAGACCCAGGCAAAGGCGTGGCTGTCGGGCGGTGTCGCCGACGACTTCGCCCCTCTCGACGACCATCTCGCTCGCTCTTCGCCGGACCGTCCGGATCGGGCCGCGCGGGCCGGCTGCCGGGCCGAGGATCTGGTGCTGCTGATCTTCACGAGCGGCACGACGGGGTTGCCCAAGGCCGCCAAGATTACTCATCTGCGCACCCTCCTGACCATGCATTCCTTCGCCGCCGCAACAGGGGCGGGGGCGCGGGACGTGATCTATGCGCCTCTGCCGCTCTATCATACGGTCGGCGGCGTCTGCGCTCCGGGGATCGCCTTGACGACAGGCGGGGCGATCGTCTTGCGCCGACAGTTCTCGGTCACCGCCTTCTGGAGCGACTGTGTCCGGTATGACGCCACCCTGTTCCAGTATATCGGCGAGCTCTGCCGCTATCTGGTCAATGCGCCGCTCCATCCCGACGAGCGGCGTCACCGACTGCGACTGGCGGTCGGCAATGGTCTGCGGCCCGATGTCTGGGACCGCTTTCAGGCACGCTTCTCCGTCCCTCGGATTCTGGAATTCTACGGCGCCACGGAGAGCAATCTGACCCTGTTCAACTTCGACGGGGGCCCCCACGCCGTCGGTCGGGCGCCCGCCTACATGAAATCCGCCGTCAACTTCGCCCTGATCCGCCACGATCCGGTCTCTGAACGTCCAGAACGGGCCGCCTCAGGGCGCTGCATAGCCTGTGTCGATGACGAAGTCGGCGAGGCCATCGCCCGGATCGATCCAGCGAAGGCCGCGATGCGGTTCGAGGGCTACTCCGATCATGGCGCGACCGAGAGCAAGGTGCTGCGCGACGTCTTCACGCCAGGAGACGCCTGGTTCCGATCCGGCGATCTGATGCGGCGCGACCGCCTCGGCTACGTCTATTTCGTCGATCGGATTGGCGACACCTTTCGCTGGAAGGGCGAAAATGTCTCCACCACCGAGGTGGCAGGCGTCCTGTCTTCCGCGCCCGGCGTGCTGGAGGCGAATGTCTATGGCGTCGAAGTGCCGGGCTGCAATGGGCGCGCCGGCATGGCGAGCCTGGTGGTGGATCAGACCGTGTTCGATCCTGATCAGACACGTCGCGTCGTCCAAGAGGCTCTGCCCGCCTATGCGCGCCCCTTGTTCCTGCGCCTGACCCCGGCCATGGAGACGACCGCCACCTTCAAACAGAAGAAGGCCGAGGCCGTTCGCGAAGGCTTTGATCCTCGTGTCGTCGCTGATCCCATCTTGTTCGATGACCCCCGGGTCGGGGGATATGTCCCGCTCTGTGAGATCCGGTATGCAGAGGTCGTTTCCGGGGCGGTTCGTCTATGACCCGGCGGCTTCTTTCAGCCGGCGTGGCGGCGGCCGTGGCTCTGTTCGGCCTCGGAAGTTGCGCGCCGCCCGCCATCCGTTCCGCCGCCTGTCCAGCGACCCCGATGGCGGACGGTCCAGGGGCGCTGGTCCAGGTTCCGGCAGGCCGCTTCATGATGGGCGACGACGTCTATGCAGATGAGGGGCCGCCGCGGCCGGAGACGGTGGCGGCTTTCCGCATCGACGTCACAGAGGTCACCAACGCCCAATTCGCCCGGTTCGTGAAAGAGACGGGCTACGTCACCGTCGCTGAACGTCCGGTCGATCCCCGGCAGTATCCTGGTCTGCCGGCAGGCGCGCTGCAGCCGGGCTCAGCGGTCTTCCGTTTCGACGACGCCCGCTTCGATCCCCGCGACGCCTCTACCTGGTGGGTGTTTGTGCCCGGCGCCTCCTGGCGACGTCCGGAAGGGCCGGGCAGCGACCTTCGCGGGCGAGATTTTCTGCCTGTCGTCCATATCGCCCTGGCTGACGCCCAAGCCTATGCGCGCTGGGCTGGAAGACGGCTGCCCACCGAGATCGAATGGGAATGGGCGGCTCGGTCCGCTGACCCCGATGTGACGAATTTCGATCGCCAGCCGACCCAGGCCAATACCTGGCAGGGTGTGTTCCCGGTGCTGGATCAAGGCCAGGACGGCTACAAGGGGCCTGCGCCGGTGGGTTGTTTCGCGGCCAACGGCCTCGGCGTCCACGACATGATCGGAAATGTCTGGGAGTGGACGGCCGACGCCTACAGGACGACGCGGCCCACGACCCCGGCGCCGGGCGACCCCGGCGCCGATCCCCGCCAGCCGGGCGTGCCCGTCGGCGTCATCAAGGGCGGAAGCTATTTGTGCGCCTCCAACTATTGCATGCGGTATCGGCCAGGCGCGCGTCAGGCGCAGGATCTGACACTCGGCGCGTCCCACATCGGATTCCGCACCATCGCCCTAAAACCCGGTGAAGCCGCCACGCCTTCACCCTGATTCGGTGGCGGACCGCTGCGCGTGGCTTTTTTTGGGGGACCGCGGCGGGCCGGCGGATAGTCTCCGTGTCGCGGTTCTGGTCTTGGACACCGGATCAAAGGAAGAAGCCCTGCTGCAGGGACAGGACGGCGGCGCCGAGCGATACGGCGTCGCCGGGGGCTTCGGCCTCGATCACCACCGGAAGCGGTCTGGGGCGTTGACGGCGATCGGTTCCCGCGATGACGATGCGGTCGGCCAGGGCCCTGGCCAACGGCGGAGGGATACGCCCGCCCAGAACGATCGCCTCGCAATCCGCCACGGCGGAGATGGCCGTAGCCACGACGGAGAAGGCTGGTCCCGCCTCGTCGAGCCAAAGCGCTGCCCCGCGCCAGTTCATGTCGAACGCCTCGATCATGGCCGACACGGATCCAAGGGGTTCATCATGATCGCTGACGAGGGTGCGGAGCCGCTCCAGATTGGGATGAGGGATTCCCATCGCCTGCCATACGGCGGCGTATTCCCCCGCATTGCCGAAGGTTCCCCGGTGCGGTCGGCCGTTAAGCACCAGGCCGCCGCCGAATCCGTTGGTCACCTGCAGATAGGCGAAGGAGGCATGGCGTCGTCCTGCGCCGAGGTAGGCTTCTCCGACGCTGGCGACGTTGCCGTCGTTATCGACGCTGACCCTGACCCCAAGGGTGTCCTCCAGGACGGCCGCGATATCGACCAGGGCCCAGTCGTCGAGCAGGGCCGGCGGATTCATCAACGGCCCATCGCCGACGAAGAAGGCGGAAACCCCGACCCCTGCGGCGAAGATCCTGGCCGGATCGACGCACGTCTCGACCAGCATCTCCTGACGATAGGCCGCCAACTGGGCCAGGACACGCGGCCGCGTCATGTCCGGCATGGCCCGGTTGCCTCGCCATAGCAGGCGACCGGCGAAATCGATCAGGTCCATCGACAGGGCGTCGCCGAGCAGGGACACGCCAAGGCCGAAGGCATAGTCTGGATTCAGGGTCAGGGCGGCGCTGGGATGTCCTCTTCCGTTCGCGGTCGCGGGGCCGAGCCGGATCAGGCCTTCGGCCGCGAGGCCTGTGACCAGGCGCGAAACCTGGGGCTGGGTCAGATCCATGGCGCGCGTGATTTCGGCTTGAGTCGCCCGGCCGCGCCTGTGGATCAGACCCAGCAGGCGACGTTCGCTGTCGGTCGGGACATGAAAGGTGTGCGGCGTCGGGATGTTCAAGACTCGGCCTCGCTTGTTCTCCTTCGTCATAGCCATGCCCTCGGCCGTTGTCGTCAAAAATTCATGCGTTACGCATTGAATGCATGACGCATAAATATCTACAAGACGGTCCAGGCGCCGGGGTGCGGCGCAAAGGGGAACCTGGACATGATCCGTATTTCGCGCGCACGCCGCTCCATCCTGCTCGCCACCTCAGCCATGCTGATCGCCACACCGGCCCTGGCCCAGCAAGGCCCGGCCAGCGAAGAGCCGACCCTGCTCGACGAAGTCGTCGTGCAGGGCGTCAGGGCCAGTCTCGAAGCGGCGCTTGAAACCAAGAAGACGGCGGAAGGCGTGGTCGATTCCATCGTCGCCGAGGACATCGGGCAGTTTCCGCAGTCGAACCTCGCGGAGGCGCTGCAGCGGGTCTCGGGCGTGCAGATCCGACGCGATTTCGCCGGCGGCGTCGGCAATGAGATCAGCGTGCGTGGAATGCCGCCCGAGTTCACCCAGGTGCTGATCAACGGCCAATCGGCGCCGTCCAACGCCGAAAGCCGGGTGTTCAACTTCAACGTCCTGCCGGCCGAACTCTTCCGCCGCGTCGATGTGTACAAGTCGATCACCGCAGACGTTGACGAGGGCGGCATCGGCGGCACGGTGTCTCTGGAAACCATCCGCCCCAGGGACTTCGGCGACAAGCGGATGATCGCCTCGCTGGAGGGAGTCTACAACGAGATCACAGGCGACGCCTCGCCGCGCGCGACCCTGGTCTACGGCCGCGCCGGTGACAGAGGCGGCGTCGTGGTCGGGGCCAGCTATTCGGAGTTCTCGGCCGCCTCCCAGTCCTATGACGCGGTGCGCTGGACACGACGGAATTTCGACACCAACGGCGATCGGGTGAACGACTTCACCAATGTCTTCCTGATGGATCTCCCGCGCTATGTGCAGGAGCAGCAGACAGTGGAACGATTGTCCCTGACCGCGACCGGCCAGTATCGCCTGGCCGACAATGTCGAGGTCATCGTGGACGGCCTCTATATCCGCACCGACCAGCTTCAGGATCGCCTCACGCCGATCTGGGATTTCGCCGGGGCGAAAGTGTTGAACAGCCTGGTCGTCGAGGATGGCGTCGTGGTCGCCGCCGACTACGACAACGTCCGCTATCGCAGTGAAAACAATACCGACGACCGAACCACCGACCTCTACAAGATCGGTTTGAGGGGCGACATCGACTTCGGCCCGTGGCGCTTCGAGCCCTATGTGACGACCTCGCGGACGGAATTTGCCGGGGAGGCCTATCGGTTTTTCGCTGATCGTCGCGGCCGCGCCTCCTATGACATCCGCCAGGACGACGACTATTTCACCATCGTCACACCCTATGACATCGCCGATCCGACGTTGTTCACCACCAGCGAAGCGCGCCGCAACACCACCTCGGTGGTGGACGACGAACTGGCCTATGGGTTCGATCTTCGCCGTCAGTTCGGCGATCTGAAGGTCAAGTCGGGTTTCAAGCTGCGGGATCGGTCCAAGGAACGTATCCGCTTCTCGCGCACCCTCAGCGGCCTGACCGACCCCTTCGCGCCGATCTCCAGCCTGTTCAGCGGGTTCCTCGAAGACGAGGATCGCGCCACGGGTCCCTCGTCCTGGGCGACCTATGACTTCGACAAGGCGATTTCTCTCTATGGACCCAGGCTGGATCTGGAGACGTCCGAAGAACGGAACAACTTCTACAAGGTCGATGAGCGGACCTACAGCGGCTATGTTCGCGCGACCCTGGATCGTGGGCCGTGGTTGCTGGACGCCGGAGTCCGGGCGCAGAAGACCGAAGTGACCTCTTTCGGCGAAGAACGACTTCGCCCCGCCAACCTCTATACGGAGCGGACGGTCGAGAGCGACTATTCCGACATTCTGCCCAGCGCCAGCCTCCGTTATCGCCTGACGCCGACGGTCTATCTCCGCGCGGCGGCCGCCAGGGTTCTCACGCGCCCCGGCCTGGCCAGCCTGGCCGCCTATCGCGAAATCAATGAGTCCAATCTGACGATCTCGGCTCAGAACCCGGACCTCGATCCGACCCGGGCGAACCAGTATGACCTCGCCGCCGAATGGTATTTCGACGAGGGCGCGATCCTGTCGCTCGGGTATTTCTACAAGGATGTGACCGGCTTCATCGCCAATGAGACGACCACGGTCGATTTCAACGGCGCATCCTATCGTCTGACCCGTCCGGTCAACCTCGATGACGCCACCCTCTCAGGGTTCGAGTTCAACTATCAGCAGGCCTTCGACTTCCTGCCGGCGCCGTTCAACGGCCTGGGCGTGGCGGTGAACTACACCTACACCGACACTTCCTACGAACAGGTCCTGGCCGGCGGTGGATCGGTCACCTACGGTCTGCCGAACAACTCCAAGGACAGCTACAATCTCGTCGTCTACTACGAGAATGAGCGGTTCAGCCTGCGCGCCGCCCAGAACTTCCGCGGCGTCTTCCTGCGCGAAGTGCCGAACGAACAGGATGGACTGAAATATCGTGACGACTATGCGCCCGTCGATGTCGCGGTTCGCTACAAGCTGAACGATCAGGTTTCTCTGACGCTTGATGTGCAAAATATCCTCAACGCTGTGCAAGAGGAATATGTGTTCGAGCATCGCCTGACCGACGGGTCGTTTACGACCGGCAGAACCGTGCAGTTCGGTCTGCGTGGCAAGTTCTGATCTTCTGATCCCGGCGGAGTGCGATCATGACCCTGAAATCCCTATTCGTCACGGCGGCCGTATCGGTTCTTGCCGGCCTTCCCGCGGCGAGCTGGGCCCAGGCCGGCCGGCTGGCGATGTTGCGTCACGAGTTTGCGCCCAGCTCCGCCGCCGATCGGCCCGTCCTGGTCGTGGCCCATCGGGGCTGCTGGACTGAAACAGCGGAGAACTCGCTGGCGGCGATCGAGGCCTGCATCGCCCTGGGCGTCGATGTCGTTGAGCTGGACGCCCGGCGAACCGCCGACGGCGCGCTGGTCCTGATGCACGACGCCACGGTGGATCGGATGACCAATGGTCACGGTCGGGTCGAGGATCTGACCCTGGCCCAGATCTCGGCCCTGCGCCTGAGAGCCGGCTCCGGCGGGCCGGCTGCGCCTTTGATCGAAGCGGCTCCGCCGACCTTCGAGGCGGCGATGCGGGCGGCCAAGGGGCGTATTCTGGTCAACCTGGACGCCAAGGCGGACGTTTACGACGACGCCTTCGCCGTCCTGGAACGCACCGGGACGATCGACCAGGTCATCATGAAACGCCGGGTCGCGGCGGGTGATCCGGCTTTGAACGGTCAGCCGCCGTTCGACCGCGTCCTGGCCATGCCCATCGTCGATCAGGCCGCCGGATCGGCGGATGCGTTGCTGGCTGGCCAGATCGGCCCCGGCGCCGCCGCCGTGGAGACGATCTTCACGGACCTGAACTACCTCGCCGCCGTACGACGCGATACGGCCGCAGACGGAACGCGCATCTGGGTCAACACCCTCCGGCCCGAACACGCGGCCGGTCTTCAGGACCAGGGGGCAAGGCTTGACCCCGCCGGCGTGTGGGGCAGGCTGATCGCCATGGGGGTCACGATCATCCAGACCGACGAACCGGCGGCCCTGATCGCCTATGTGGAGGAAATGGGGCGCCGACCGGCCGTCAAGCCGATGGCGCACGACTGATCCTTCGCCTTCGTATCATCTTTGGCCATTGGACCTCCGAGGGGCAGCCGTCTGACGCGATCCCCTGGCCTTGCGGTCGTTGATCGGGGGCCATGTTGAGCAATCCTCGGACTGGCCGCTTGAAATCGCCGCAGCGCTTGGCGCGCCTCCTGGAGGCGGTGTAGCCGTTGGCGACCCAGCATCGGATACGCCCGTGACCGACCCATCCACGCTCATGAAACACTATGACGACCCCCAGGCGCGGCTGGCCGATCTGGTGGTGCACCTGACGGGTCTGGCGCTCGCTCTCGTCGGGGGCGGGATGCTGCTGGGTCTGGCGATCGGGTTCGGCCATGTGGGCCGCCTGGCGGCCTCGGCCATCTACGCAGGCGGGTTGTTGACGATGCTCGCGCTTTCGACGGCCTATAATTTCGCGCCCGCGCGGTTTCAGCCCGTGCTGCGGCGCTTCGACCATGCGGGGATATTCCTCATGATCGCGGGCTCCTACACGCCGTTCACCACCCAACATCTGACGGGGGCCTGGGCGTGGGGGATGACGGCGGCGGTGTGGGCCACCGCGCTGTTCGGAGCCCTGGCCAAGTTGCTGCTGCCGGGCCTGGGGCGCGGTTTCTGGATCGCGATCTACCTGGCCCTGGGATGGCTGATGGTGATCGCGGTGCAGCCGTTGATGGAGAGCCTCGGGATCGCGCCGCTGATCCTGCTGGCGGTCGGCGGCCTGCTGTATTCGATCGGGGTCGGCTTCTATGCGCGCAAGGCGCTCCGGTTCCGACGGGCCATCTGGCACGGCCACGTGGTGGCCGCCGCCGCCGTTCACTGGGTGGCGGTGCTGCTGGCCGTGATCGCCTGAGCGCGGCCCGGCCGTCGCGCGGGCTTGCGTCAGCCCTGAGTTCGGACTGGAACTGGGGCGGGAAGCGTCCCAGAGCCGTCGTCATGATCTCGGCGACCTCGGCTTGGCCAAGAACGGTCTGGCGATGTTCCGCCGGGATGTGGGCGCCGCGCCGAACGCCCGGTTCGAAGCCGTCGAGGGCGTGTGACCGAAGAGGCTTCACCGGTCGAACGTCTGCTGTGTGACTTTCGGAACAGCGATGACGGCTTCCGGTTACGGGTCCATCACCCCCCAGGAGGACCCTCTCAATGTTCATTCACAACAAGCGACTAATGTACACGGTGCGCGTCGCCGAGCCGAACCCCGGCCTGGCGACGCTCATGCTCGAGCAATTCGGCGGTCCGCAGGGTGAGCTGGCGGCGGCGATGCGCTATTTCACGCAGGCGCTGGCTGAAGAGGACGCCGGCCGCAAGGACATGCTGCTCGACATCGCCACCGAGGAGCTCAGCCACCTGGAGGTGATCGGTTCGATCGTGGCCATGCTGAACCGCGGCGCCAAGGGGAAGATGGCCGAGGCGGCGCTGGAGGAGGCGGATCTGTACATGTCCCTGAACGATCGGGGCGAGAGCCACACGACCTCCATCCTGTACGGCGGCGCGCCGGCGCTGGTGAACTCGGCGGGCGTGCCGTGGACGGCGGCCTATATCGACTCGATCGGCGATCCGGCTTGCGATCTGCGGTCGAACATCGCCGCCGAGTCCCGCGCCAAGATCGTCTATGAGCGCCTGATCAACGTCACCGACGATCCGGGCGTCAAGGATGCGCTGATGTTCCTGATGACCCGCGAGGTCGCGCACCAGAAGTCATTCGAAAAGGCGCTCTACGCCATCGATCCCAACTTCCCCGCCGGCAAGATCGGCGGCGTGCCCGAGTTCAGCGACAAATACTATGACCTGTCGCAGGGCGAGGGGAATACACGCGGTCCCTGGAACGAGGGCGAGCAGTGGGAGTATGTCGAGGATCAGGAGAACCAGATGGCTGTCGACGGCGGCGACGGTTCGGCCTCGGTCGTCCTCGAGTCCGCCGACGAGTCGTCCGTGAACGCCTTCGCGCTGCGAACCGCGTCGGATCCGGACGCGAACCCCGTCACCGGCGCCGACTTGGGCGCAGGACCAGGCGCGGGCAAGACCACCGTCCTCCTCGACTGATCCCCTCGAACCGCCGGGCGTCCATGCCGCATTATCATTTTAACATGTTGAATGGACGCCCATTCCGGGACCTCGACGGCGAGGAACTGGCGGACGAGGCCGCCGCCCGTCGAATGACGTTGACGATCATGGGCGAGGTGCTGCGGGGCGGCGAGATCGACATCCGGGGCGCGGGTCCGTTCCGCATTCTCTGCACGGACACCGCCGGAGCTGTCGTCACCGGGCTGATCGCCGAAGAGATGTCGGCGAAGGCCGTGGCCCATATGCTGGCGAGATTGAACGTCGGGGCCGTGCAAGACTAGCCTTGGAAGGATGTCCAACTCCGAGGCCGATCCTCCCTGGCCGTCGAGGACACGCCTCGGGAGCGCCGCACCCAGACCCGACGTGGGTGAAGCAGAAGCAGGTTGGCGCGCCTCATGGGCCAACCCCGAGCGCGTGTTCTGCGACGCGCATCCCCATGTGAACGTCCCGCCGCCTCGCAACGTTTGGACCCCGGACACGTTACGCGGCGGTGGGGTGATTTTGTACGGTCTGATCGAAAAGCTGAGCCGCAGGGATGCTCTGACGCCTGAAGAAGCGGCGGCGCTTCGTGAGGTGCTGGGGCCATTGCAACGCGTCGCTGCCGGGACCGATATCGTCCGGGAGGGCGCGCGGCCGGAGCACAGCACTCTGCTCACCAGCGGCTTCACGGCTCGCTATTCGACACTCGCGGATGGCGGACGGCAGATCACCGAACTGAACGTCAGCGGCGACTTTGTCGATCTGCATAGCTTCATGATGAAGCAGATGGACCATGGCGTCGTCGCCCTGACGGAGTGCGTGATCGCCCCGGCGCCTCACGTCGTTCTGCGTCGACTTACCGAGGAGCATCCTCACCTCACCCGGCTGCTGTGGCTCGACACCGTGATCGACGCGGCGATCCACCGCCAGTGGATCGCGTCCATGGGCCGGCGGAGCGCCCTTGCGCACCTCGCGCACCTTGTGTGCGAACTCTACAAGCGGCTTGAGGTCGTGCGTCACGCCACCGATTGTAGGTTCGAACTACCGTTGTCGCAGGCCGTCCTGGCCGACGTGCTGGGCCTGTCCACGGTGCACGTGAACCGGCTGGTGGCCGACCTCCGCGCCAGGAACATCCTGACTTGGGGCCAGGGACGGATCGAAATTCTGGATTGGGACAGGCTCGCAGAACTGGCGGAGTTCGACCCCGCCTTCCTGCGGCTTCAGCGCGAGCCTGTCTGAGCGTCAGATCGCCGCGACCGCCTCACGGCGTCGCGGCGATCTGACAGAGACTAGAGGTTCCCGGGGCGTCGTTCACCTATGTGAATGCGCCCCCCGAAATGGAGGCGCAGGAAAGAGCATGCCCCAAGAACAATCCTCTGCTTTTGCGCCCGACTGTTTGGCGGATGCGAGCGCGCCTGCGCGTCAACGGCCGGCCTCGGCCGCTTCGGGTCTGACGACCGAAACCCTACGCCTGTGGCAGGCCTTCTCGCCCTTGCCGCCCGAGCGACGTCGTTGGGCGCTGTCGGTGGGCGTCGTCGAGGCCCGCCGCGCGGGCGACTTCCACCTCGGGGCGGGGGAGGTGGCGGTGATCGTTTCCGGCTGCCTGGCCACCGAGGCGGCGGGCTCGGACCTGTCGGCCGAAATCCTGGGACCGGGTCACGTGGTGGCGACCGGGACCGGCCGCTCCGTCGCCGGTCAGTGGATCACCGACGGGGAAATCTATCGGGTTGCTTTGGTCGATTGGCTTGATCGGGCGGGCGAGGCAGGGATGCTCCACCTGTTGGACGCAGAGGACCGCAGACGCGCGAGGCTGGAACGCCGCCTCGTCTGCGTCGGCCGACATCTCGCCACCGCTCGCGTCGCGGACCTTCTGCTGTCCATTCACCGCGCGGCCCCGCGCCAGGACATCCTGCTGTCGCAGGAGCGTATCGGCGACATGCTCGGGCTCCGTCGCTCCACGGTCAACGGCTCGTGCCGGGCGCTTGAGGGCGCCGGGGGAGCGCGCACCGGGCGGGGGAAGATCCGGATCCTGGATGCCAGCGGCCTGACGAAGACCGCCTGCGGATGTCACGCCGCCCCGTGAGGATCGGCGGGGGATATCCTGCCTGGCGTCGGCTCAGGCGCCGGAGCCAGGCTCCGCCATCCTGCCTGCTCGGCCAGGGGGCCGGGCGTTTTCGGCGGCGGTCTGGGCGAGGGCGTCTGTCATGGGAACTCCGGGGTTGGGTCCGGCTTCCGACCCCCGGCAGCCGCGCCTGTTCCTTCGCGGACACTGGGAACGAAGCTCCGGCCGGGTGGTTGACCAGACTCAGCTGACCGGAGCTAAGCCCATGTCTTATAGTGAAGTTTCGACCGACGCCGATGTCGGGTCGACCGCATTCGTCGACAAGGATCGACGCGAGGGCGAATACGAGGCGTCCAGCCTCAGGGCCGTCCTGATCAATCGGCCTCGCGATGAATTATACGCCTACTGGCGCGATCTCACGAACCTGCCGACCTTCTCGGAGACCGTGAAGTCGGTCGAGGTGCTGGGAGACGGCCGCTCGCGCTGGATCGTCGCCGGCCCAGGCGACAAGGACGTCGAATTGACCAGCGAAATCACCGAGGACGTTCCCGGCGAACGCATCGCCTGGACCTCCAGCGAAGGCTCCGACGTCGACCACGAAGGCTGGGTGGCGTTCAGAGACAACGCCTTCGGGCGGGGCACGGAGGTGCGGGTCTTCATCAGCTACGAGCCGCCTGCGGGGATCGTCGGCAAGGTCGTCGCCAAGGTGATGCAGCGCGAACCCCGCATCCAGGCCCGACGCGAGCTTCGTCGCTTCAAGCAGCTGATGGAGACGGGCGAGATTTCGACCTCCAAGGCGCCTGACGCCGCGCCCCGCGCCTCTCGCCACTTCTGATTTTTCCGACCCCATTCGATAAGGATTCGCCCATGCGCGCCCTCACCTGGCACGGCAAACACAATGTTCAGGTCGACACCGTCCCTGACCCGCAGATCGTCAATCCTCGCGACGCCATCATCAAGATCACCGCCACCGCCATCTGCGGTTCGGACCTGCACCTGTACGACTCCATGATCCCCGGCATGTCCAACGGCGACATCCTGGGCCATGAGTTCATGGGCGAGGTGGTCGAGGTCGGCCGGGGCAACACCAGCCTGAAGAAGGGCGACCGCGTCGTCGTGCCCTTCGTCATCGCCTGCGGCCAGTGCTTCTTCTGCGAGAAGTCGATGCCGGCGGCGTGCGACAACTCCAACCCGGCCGACAAGGCGGACGCTACCGAGATCGCCTATGGGCAGTCAGTCGCCGGCCTGTTCGGCTATTCCCATCTGACCGGCGGCTTTGCGGGAGGGCAGGCGGAATATGCGCGCGTCCCCTATTCCGACTATGGTCCGATCAAGATCCCGGACGGCATCGAGGACGAGAAGGTCCTGTTCCTGTCGGACATCTTTCCGACGGGATGGATGGCTGCGGAGAACGCGCAGATCCAGCCCGGCGACACAGTGGCGATCTGGGGCTGCGGCCCGGTGGGGCTGTTCGCGGTCAAGAGCGCCATCCTGCAGGGCGCAGGTCGGGTCATCGCCATCGACCATCATCCCAACCGTCTGGCGCTGGCCAAGGCTAACGGCGCGGAGGTGCTGAACTATCACGAGGTCAAGGTGCGCGAAGCCCTGCTGGAGATGACTGCGGGTCTGGGCCCCGACAGCTGCATCGATGCGGTGGGCATGGAGAGCCACGGCTTCTCGCCCGACAATATCATCGACGCGGTCAAGCAGGAGACGCGGCTGGGCACCGACCGCCCCCATGTGCTGCACGAAACCATCATGGCGGTCCGAAAGGGCGGCACGGTCTCGGTGCCAGGCGTCTATGGCGGCTTTGCCGACAAGTTCCCCGTCGGGGCCTTCATGGAGAAGGGGCTGACGCTCAAGACCGGCCAGACCCACGTCCAGCGCTACCTGCCGCAGCTGCTTCAGCTGATCCTGGAGGGGGGGATCGACACCACCGACCTGATCAGCCACCGCCTGCCTCTCGAACAGGCGGCGGAGGGCTACAAGAACTTCAAGGAAAACCAGAATGAATGGACCAAGGTGATCCTGAAGCCGCATTGACGGCTGCACCAGCCGGGCTGGCGAGAAGCGGTCTGATGATCGACCTCGACGGCCAGGTCCTGCCGCGTCACCGGTCGATACGTTCGACCGTGGCCCGGCGCCGGGAGGCGGATGTACGGGGGAAGTGAGCTCGCGGCCCCGGCCGTCTGAACCCGTCCCTTCAAGGGACGGGTTTCCGTCGGAACGCCCTTAACGCCCAGACTGCGACGCGGTCACAGTGCGCCAGCGTAGCGCTCGAACTCCTCCTTGTAACGGGCGGTCAGGCGGTCCTGATGTTCGCCCTTTTCCTTGAGGTGGATGAACCAGCCGTTCTCCTCCTCGAACATGTGCGTCAGCACCGCGCCCTCGATGTGGCCCCACTTGTCGAGCCAGGCGTCCGAGGAAGGGGCGATGTTCTCCAACTCCGCCATCTGCATCTTGGCGGTCGTCTGTTCGGAATAGGCGACGCCGGCCTGCATCTTGTGACCGTTCTGGGCCATAGCCGGATAAAGAACGATCTCTTCGGCCAGGGAATGGCCGTTCAGCACCAGAGCCAGCCGTTCCATGGCGGCGCGTCGGTCAGACGCAGAACGGACATTGCGGCCTTCGGCGAAGGCGGCGCGGATCTGGTCATGGTGATCCAGGGCCAGCGACAGCCAATCTCCCGGCGCCGCCGCCTCTCTGGCCTTCTGAGTGGCCTCTTGGCGTTTCTCTTCGTTAGGCTGGGGCGTTATGGCGGCCAGCGCCTTGTCGATGACGGACATGGGTCTCTTTCCTTTTCAATGAAACTTGATGACGGCCCGCTCCGCCCCCTGATCCGCCCTCAGGGAGGCCGTTCGTCCGCCGAACCAGAGACGTTCGACGGAGATGGCGCGCCAGCCTTCGGGCAGGACTACAGGGCGATCAGGCCAATGGGCGGGATCGCCCTTCGGATCGAGGCCGGTGAAGCCGAACAGCAGCCCCAGCAACATCCCGCCCAGGTTGGCGAAGAAGGGACCGGCCGCAGTCTCGCTGTCAGGGTGATCGGGCCGGTATTCCAGGCACTGGTGGAATCGCCCCGCGTCATAGGCCGCGTACCCTTCCTCGAACAGCTTCAGCGCCAGGGCGCGATCGCCGGTCCGGGCGGCCCAGACGCCATAGAGGGCGGGGAACATCGGCGCGCCGACATAATCGCGCCAGTGCGCCAGGTAGAAGTCGAGCGTCCGGCGTTCCACCGCTTCGTCGGTCCGGTACCCGCCTGGAAAGAGGCCCCCCAGCGGCGAGGGAGTCGCGCCCTTGGGTTCGTCGATGCGGAAGGCGTCATGCGCGGCGATGACCTTGTCGGACCGCACCGGGAGATAGAGGTTGTCCCTCACGTCGGCCCATGAGGCCGGGGGCGTGCGTCCTGTCGCTTCGGCGGCGGCGACGGCGCGACACAGCACGTCGTGCGACAACATCAGGCTGAAAGCGTCGTTGTCGGGCGGATCCGGCACTTCGGCGGGGCCTGTGGCGCGCTTCAGTTCATATCCGCGCGCGGTGCGCGTCAGGCGGCTGACGATCCAGTCGGCCACGCCTTCCAGCACAGGCCAGGCTTCGTCCCTCAAGAAGGCCTCGTCGCCCGTCGCGTCGGCGAACAGGGCGAAGGCCCGCGCCACATGCAGCGATCCGTGGTCTTCGTGCGCCGCCGCCGACCCGGCCCCCGGCGCCGCCTCCTGCCCCGTCAGGGGCGCGGCCTCCCAGGGAAACTGCACGCCCCGCCGCCCCGAGAGCCGCGCATTCGATCCCGCCGCCTTCAGGCCCCGGCTCCGGAAATCCAGCAGCGCCCGCGCCGCATCCGGCTGAGACCGCATCACGGGTGGGACGCAGAAGGCGTCGATGTCCCACATCACGTGGCCGAAGTAATAATTGTAGTCGTGCCAGGTCGCGAGGCCGAAGATCGAAGTTGCGGCCACCGAGGCGGAATGCACCGAACTGTTCAGGTAGAAATAGGCCGCATCGATCAGCGCCTGGTGGTCCGGCGTCGCCCCATCGACAACAATGCGTCCCCGCCAAAGTTCGCGCCACGCGTCTCGGTTTCGGGCTCTCAGGACGTCGAAACCCGTCTGGGCGCCCCGCGCAACCCGGCGGACCGCCTCTTCGTCGGGGCGTGCATGGATCAGCGAGGGGATGAGCGCGGCCATCTGTCTGAGGCTCGCGCCCCGCTTGCCGACCGTGCCGAGGTCGTAGGTGGTCTGCAATGGTCCGGTCGCGTCCCAGGCGGTGACGTCGGGGGAGGCCCCCGGCGTGGTCTCGGTCGCCAGGGCGACACCGCATGTGGACAGGTCCCCCTCGGTCGACCACAGCAGGGACCCGTCACAGGCCGGCTCCGGCTCGCCTGGCGTGTCGGTGCGGCGTCGGGCGACCCGTCCGCGCAGGTCCGTGGTCGCCACAACGGCGCGCAAACGCATGTGGCAGGGCACGTCCGGCCGCACATGGATTTCCTGCATCACCAGGGTCGGCGCGGTACGGCTGGCGAGAGTCAGGATCTCGATGGCGGCATCCACTCCGCCGAGCCGGACACGGCACCGGCTGGTGAGTTCACCCGTGGCGAAATCGTAGGCCTGGCGAAGGTCCGAGACCGCCCAAGGCTGATCGGACATCCAGACGCCATTGACGCAGAGATCGGCGGCGAGCGGGTAGGGGACGGGGGCGGCCGCTTCCACCCGGCGCTCCGGATTTTCCCCGACCACCCCGTTGACCAGGGTCATGCCTGCCATGAGCGGCATTTCCCTGACCCGAAGCCCGATCAGCCCATTGGCGACATAGGCCGGGAGGGCGCCGTCGCGGGGGCCGTTCTCGTCGGGCGGACTGATCGGCCGCCAGACGTCCCTGTCAGCGCCAGGCATCGAGAACCTCCGCGCATTCCGCCGCTTCGACCTGCTGGCCGTAGCGCTCGTGATAGAGGGCGATGAGTCGGTCGTGAGAGGCGTCCGAAGAGCTGCACAGGCCGTCCTTGACGACCACGACCCTGTAACCAAGGTCGACCGCGCCCAACACCGCCGCCAGGACGCACACATCCGTCTCCGCGCCTGTGACGACGAGGGTGTCCACGCCGCTTCGCCGCAGCACCGGGTCGAGATCGGTTCCGAACCACGGCGAGTAGCCGTGTTTGTCGATCAGGCGTCCGGGAGGGACGAAGCGCTGAAGCGGCGTCGCCAGATCCACCAAAGGGGGACCCAGGGCGTCGAGAGTCATCGACGACCATTTCTCCCAGTAGCCGCGCCAGGTGCCCCGGCCTTCGCCCGGGCGCGCGGCGGGGATGAAGCGGGTGAAGACGTTGCGTTCGGGCTTCGCCTCGCACAGCCGTTCGATGACGGGCAGCACGCGAGCTGCCCAGGGGGTGCGCCACTCCGTGTCCTCGACGAACATCCGCTGCATGTCGACGCAAAGATGAACCGCCGTGTCCGGGATGGGGTCGCGTAGGCCTTGAACCATGCTCAGGCCGCCGCGCCCCGGGCCTTGTCTTTGGCGCGGGCGTCCGCCGGCGCGGTCAGGCTCTGGTCTGAGTTAGGGGACGAAGGTTCGATCTCGCCCGGATCAGGGGCGGTCTGGGTATTGGCATGGTGTTCGATCCGCCCGCTCTCGATCTCGGCGCGGGAGAAGACTTCCTCCTGTCCGTCTTCCAGCAGCTGATCTTCGGGCCCGCCGAGACCGCCCTGCGCCAGGCCCGACGTCGACCGGGCGTTCATGTGATCGTCTCTGGCTGCGTCCGTGCCCCGGAAGTCGGGTTGGGAAAGTGAGAGATTTTCATGGGCATGGGCGGCTCCTGGAGCGGCGGGCGAACCGCTCATCTCAAGCGCGTAGCGCCTCACATCGGCCGACCGTTCCCTATGTGCGGTGTTGGACACCCTCAGCGTCACGCGTCGTCGTCGAGCGGGTCATGACCGGCAACGGCTCGGCCTACAGCGCCAGGCTGTTCGCTGACGCCCTTGGCAGGTCGGCGCCGGCCACGACCGAACCCGGCCTGCGCGCTTCCGCCATCAAACCTGGACCGGCGACTAGAACCTGCGCCGACCCCACCTGGGCGCCAGAGGCGTCCACACCGTTGACGCGGGTGAAATACCTCCCTGGATATGACGCCTGGTCGCGGGTGGGTGCGGGCTTGAGCCGTCCGTGTCCGCGATCGACGTATAAACACCTTCATAGTTCTTGCAGGTATGTATTTCAGTATGGCGAAGCGGCTTGAAAGTCACTAGATTCCGCCCATGGATTCGACTGAGACCGCCCCGCCACACAGCCCCAGCGCACCGCGCGCCCTCCGTATCAATGATCCGGCTCCGGACTTCATCGCGCGCACGACCCAGGGCGAGAAACGGCTCAGCGACTATCGCGGGCGGTGGCTGGTGCTGTTCTCGCACCCGGCCGACTTCACGCCGGTCTGCACCAGCGAGTTCATCGCCCTGGCCAGGCGGGCGGACGCCTTCGACGCCCTGGGCTGCGACCTGATGGCTCTGTCGGTGGACAGCCTCTATTCCCACCTGGCCTGGCTGAAGGACATCTATCGCCGCTTCGGCGTGAAGGTGGCCTTCCCGATCATCGAGGATCCGTCCATGGCCGTCGGTCACGCCTTCGGCATGGTCGACGCCGGCTCCAGCGACAGCGCCACGGTGCGGGCGAGCTTCGTCATCGATCCGACCGGGATCGTGCGCGCCATCAGCTGGTATCCGATGAACATCGGCCGATCAGTCGATGAACTGCTGCGGCTGGTGACGGCGCTGCAGACCGCCGACCGTGAGCAGGCGTCGACGCCGGCCGGATGGTCGCCCGGCGAGCCCCTGCTGGAGCCGGCCGCCACCACTCTGGATGCGGCCCTGGCTGACGGCGACGGTGATGCGCCCTGGTATTATCGCGAGCGCCGCGCATGAGCGACGACCAGGCCGCGGCCATGGGGCGGCTGAAGGACAAGGCGCCCCAGGCCGCCGAACTGCTACGTCAGCTGGCCAATACAAATCGGCTGTTGATCCTCTGCCATATTGCTGCGGAGGAGCGATCCGTCGGACAGCTCGAGGCGGATCTGGGCATCAAGCAGCCGGCTCTGTCGCAGCAACTGGCGGAGTTGCGCCAGTACGGCCTGGTCAAGACCCGGCGCCAGTCGCGGTCGATCTACTATTCCATCGCCGACGAACGCGCCCAGGCGGTGATGGGCATGTTGTACGAAATCTTCTGCGGCGACGGGCAGGCGGTCGGCGCGCGCCTCCAGCCCTCCGCCGGGGCTTCGGCGCCCGCGACCGATGCCTCAGCCCCGCCCCGTGGGGACGCCGCCCGGTTCGCCCGCGTCACCCCGGCGCCCCGTCGATAAGGCGCGGGCGGAGGGGACTGGCGTCCTTTCGTCTAGTCGGGTGTCCGAGGGCGGGCGAAGCGGTCGCATACGATGTCGACGAGTTGGCGAACCGTGTCGTCGGCGAGGCTGTAATAGATGGTTGAGCGGTCGCGACGCGTCTTCACCAGCCCGCCCTCGCGCAGCCGTCTCAGATTCTGAGAGACGCCGGACTGGGACGGGCCGCACAGCCCCACAAGCTGCCCCACCGACAATTCCTCCTGCGTCAGCCGGCAGAGCAGCAACAGGCGATGCTCATTGGCCAGCAGCTTCAACTCCGCAGCGGCCGCATGGGCGTGTCTGGCCAGATCCGCCATGGGGGCTTGGTGCGGCGTCATCGGGTCGCGGGTTTTCCGTCATCCCGCAGCACAACATAGATGGCCGGAATGACCAGGACGGTCAGCAGGGTCGAGGAGGCCAGGCCGAACAACAGCGAGATCGCCAGGCCCTGGAAGATCGGATCGGTCAGGATCACCGCCGCCCCGATCATGGCCGCCAGGGCGGTCAGCAGGATCGGCTTGAACCGGATGGCGCCGGCCTCGATCAGGACGTCGCGCAAGGGTTTGTCGGGCGAGGCCGTGTGCCGGATGAAGTCCACAAGCAGGATCGAGTTGCGCACGATGATGCCGGCCAGGGCGATGAAGCCGATCATCGACGTCGCGGTGAAGGGCGCGCCGAACAGCATGTGGCCGATGACGATGCCGATCAGGGTCAGGGGGATGGGGGTCAGGATGACCAGGGGCAGTTTGAAGCTGTGGAACTGGGCCACGACCAGCACATAGATCCCCAGAAGGGCGACCATGAAGGCGGCGCCCATGTCGCGGAAGGTGACCCAGGTGATTTCCCACTCGCCGTCCCACAGCAGGGTGGGAACGGATTCATCCTCCGGCTGGCCATTGAGGCGGACGGCCGGCTTCTGCAGACCCAGCGCGTCCCAGTCATGGGCCTCGATGGCGCGATTGACCGCCAGCATGCCGTAGATGGGGGCCTCGTATTCGCCGGCCAGTTCGGCGGTCACCATGTCGAGCGGTCGGCCGTCGCGACGGAAGACAGCATGGCTGCCCGCTTCGCGGCGGCCGTCAACGACCTCGCCCAGTTCGATCAGGCGCGGCCCCGCAGGGCCGGTCGTCACCGCCACCGGCGTCGTGGCCAGGGTGCGGCTCCAGCTGCGCGCCGATTGCGGCAGGGCGACAGTAATCGGCAGGGGCGAACGGCCGTCGCCGCGCGGGGCGTAGCCGACCGTGGACCCGGCCAGGATCGCGCCGATGGAATCCTGCAACTCGCGTTCGGACAGGCCGTAATAGTCCAGGCGATCCCGAACGGGGACCAGCCGCAGTCGCGGCCGTTCCTGGCCGAAACTGTTGTCGACATCGACGATATAAGGGACGGAGCGGAACAGTTTTTCGACTTCCAGCGCGGTCTTGCGCCGGGTTTCAGCGTCGGGGCCGTAAATCTCCGCCAGCAGGGTGGCCAGCACGGGCGGGCCGGGCGGCGTCTCGACCACCTTGATCGACGCGCCGGAGGGCAGGGGCAGGGCCTTCAGCTTGTCGCGCAGGTCCAGCGCGACGGCGTGGCTGGAGCGGCTGCGCTCGTCCTTGGGCAGAAGGGAGATCATCAGATCGCCCATCTCAGGCCGGTCGCGCAGGAAATAGTGCCGCACCAAACCGTTGAAGTTGAACGGCGCCGAGGCCCCGGCATAGGCTTCCATGGCGTCCGCCTCGGGCAGGGTGCGAATCTGAGCCGCCGCCTCGTCCAGGGTGCGGGAGGTGGCTTCCAGGCTGGTCCCTTCGGGCATGTCGACCACCACCTGGATCTCCGACTTGTTGTCGAAGGGCAGCAGTTTCACCGTGACCGCCTTGAAGTAGAACATCGAACAGGCGACCAGGGTGGCGAGGCCGACGCCGATCAGGAAGTTGCGGGCCGAGGACCGCTTGTCGATCACGCGATGCGCCACGCGGGCGTACAGCCGTCCCAGCTTGCCGCCGCCCTCTTCATGGGCCTGATCGTGCTGGCCGTGGGCCAGGGTCTTTCGCGCAAACCGGATCATCAGCCACGGGGCGATCACCACCGCGACGAAGAAGGAGAAGATCATCGCCGCCGAGGCGTTGACCGGGATGGGCGCCATATAGGGACCCATCAGACCTGAAACGAACAGCATGGGCAGCAGGGCCGCCACGACGGTCAGGGTCGCCACGACGGTGGGATTGCCGACCTCGGCCACCGCCTCGACGGCCGCCTCGGTTCGGCTGCGCCCGTCGCGCATCCCCCAGTGACGGGCGATGTTCTCGATCATGACGATGGCGTCGTCGACCAGGATGCCGATGGAGAAGATGAGCGCGAACAGGCTGACGCGGTTGATCGTATAGCCCATCACATAGGAGGCGAAGAGGGTCAGCAGGATGGTGGTGGGAATGACCACGGCGGTGACGGCGGCTTCGCGCCAGCCGATGGCGAAGCCGATCAGCACGACGATCGACACCGTGGCCAGGGCCAGGTGGAACAGCAACTCGTTGGCCTTTTCGTTCGCCGTCTCGCCGTAGTCGCGGCTGACGGCGACCTCGACGCCCTCCGGGATCAGCTTGCCTTCCAGGTTTTCGACGCGCTGACGCACGGCTTCTGACACCACCACCGCATTGGCGCCGGCGCGCTTGGCGATGGCGATGCTGACGGCGGGCGTGCTGGCCCACTGCCCGTCATGCCGGGCCCAGCGCCACACCCGGGCCTGGTCTTCTCGCGGCCCCTGGGCCACGTCCGCGACATCGCGCAGATAGACCGGCGCGCCGGTGACGGAGCGGACGGTCAGCAGGCCGATCTCCTGGGCCGAGGACAGGGTGCGGCCGGAGGTGACGGCCACGGCCTGGCCGTCCTCGCGGACATTGCCGACCGGGAAGCTGCGGTTGGCCTGAGACGCCGCCTCGATCACACGGCCCAGCGGCACGCCATACTGATTCAGCTTTGCGGGATCAGGAGCGATGCGGATCTCGTCGGGCCGACCGCCGGTGACGAACGTCAGGCCCACATTATCGACCTTGGCGATTTCGGTGCGCAGCTTGTGCGCCAGATCATAGAGGGCCTGATCGGTCCATTGGCCCGCCGCGCCCGGTTTCGGGGTCAGGGTCAGGACGATGGCCGGCACGTCGTCGATGCCGCGCACCGTCACCTTGGGATCGGGGACCCCCACCGGAATCCGGTCCCGGTTGGCGCGCAGCTTCTCCTCGATCCGGATGGCGGCGTCCTCGGGGTTGGATCCCACCAGGAAGCGCGCCGTCACCAGCACCCCATTGTCTTCGGCCTGGGTGTAGACGTGCTCGACCCCGTTCACGCTCTTGACGATGGTCTCGAGGGGAATCCCGATCAGTTCGACCGCATCGGGGGCCGCCAGACCGGGCGCCGCCACCTGGATGTCGACCATGGGCACGCTGATCTGCGGCTCTTCCTCACGCGGGATCGAGAACAGGGCCAGCAGGCCGACGGCGATGGCCGCCAGCAGGAACAGCGGCGTCAGCGGAGAGGTGATGGTGAAGCGCGTCAGGCGCCCGGACAGGCCCAGTTTCATCCTTGCGTCCTCGTCGCGACCAGCCTGTCGCCGGCCTTGACGCCGCTCAGGATTTCGACCGTTTCAGGGTCGTTCGTGGGGGCCGTCTGAACCGGGACGGCGCTGGGTTTCCGGTCAGGTGAAATCACTTCCACATAGTCCAGACCATAACGCGTCGTGACGAAACGCCGGGGTACGGTCAGGGCCTGACGTTGGCCGATCTCGATCGAGGCCGCGACCCTGCGGCCGACCAGTTCGGTGGTCAGGCCCGGTACGGCCGCATCGATCTGAATCCGCCCGCCGACGATGGCGGGATAGACCTGCGTCACCTGTCCCTGGCGCGCTTCGACCGGCAGATCGTCCGCCGTCAGCAGGACGCGCGCGCCGGGCTTGACCCGGCCGGCGAGGGATTCGGGGAGTTCGAGACGAAGCACGGGGGGGCCTGCGGTGATCGTCGCGACCGACATTCCGGGGCTGACCACGGATCCGGCCGTGACCTCGACCTTCAAGACGCGGCCGGCGGCCGGCGCCAGGATCGCCCCCTGGCCGGCCATGCTGGCGCTGGCGCCGCGTTCGGCGCGGGCGGCGGCAGTCTGGGCGTCTGCGGCGCGGGACGCCGCGACGGCCTGATCCAGGCGCGCCTTGGCGTAGACATTGTGGTCATACAGGTCCTGGATCCGTCCCAGGTCGGCGCGGGCGCGCGTCGCCTCCGCCTCGGCGGCGGCGACCTGGGCGCCATAGGCCCTGGTCTCGAAACCGATCCGGTCGTCGACAACCCGTCCGATCTGCTGACCGCGGCTCACCATATCGCCCTCGCGCACCGACAGGACGACCAGGACGCCGGAGATGCGCGCCCGGGCTTGCGACTGGTCGCGGGTGGTGATCTCGCCCGCCACCGTCTTGGTGTCGGCGAGGAGGTTCGAGGCCAGGACGAGTTGCTCGCCGGCGGGCGCCGCCTTCGCGGTCGGCTCGCGCTTTTCATCCGCGCCGCCGCACGCCGACAGCGTCAGCGCGGCCGCAGCCATCAGGGTCCACATCTTCATCGCCGTCGTCCTTCCACCATCCCCGCCGATCAATCGCACGTCAGCCGCGCTCGACCGGAAGGCCCGCCGACTTCCAGGCCCCGAGTCCGCCCGCCAGGTGCGTATCGATCGCAGCCTGGGCCTTGGCGCAGCGTTCCAGCGCCATGCCCGACCGCTTTCCGCCCGCGCATTGCAGGACGACCGTCTTTCCGTCCGCCTGGGGAAGGCGCGCGGGGTCGAAGGACGAGAGCGGCAGGTTCACGGCGCCTGCGATATGCTCGGCGGCGAACTCGCCCGCTTCCCGCACATCGACCAGCAGGACCTGATCCTGGGCGAGCATGGTTTTAAGATCGGCCGGGCCGATCTCCCGATGGGCCTTGGGCTTTCCAAATCCGAACATTTTCGACCTCCATGGACCCGCCGAACGCGGTGTCATACTTTTATTATTGTGTATATCATGTAATCATTATATTCGGTCAAGCACATAAGGGCGATGGAAACGCCTTCTGGAGGGAAACATGGCCAAGCCCAAGATTGTGATCATCGGCGCCGGACTGGGCGGCACAATCGCCGCCTATGAGATAAGAGCGGCCGTCAAGGGGCGCGCCGAGGTGATGATGATCGCCGAGTCGGAGACTTATTCTTTCGTTCCATCAAACCCTTGGGTCGCTGTCCGCTGGCGGGAGCCGGAGGAGATTCAGGTTCATCTGCCGCCGATTTTCGCCCGCAAGAAGATCGGCTTCACGGCGGTGGGGGCGAAACGGCTTCACGCTGCAGAAAAAAGGGTCGAGCTGAACAACGGCGACAGTGTCGATTACGATTATCTCGTAATTGCGACAGGCCCCGATCTGGCCTTCGATGAAATCGAAGGGCTGGGGCCGGATGGCTACACGGTGTCCGTCTGCCAGACGTCGCACGCCTCGCACGCCGCCAACATGTTCGACGCCTATGTGGAGAACCCCGGCCCCATCGTCGTCGGCGCCGTCCAGGGCGCGTCCTGCTACGGCCCGGCCTATGAGTTCGCGCTGATCCTGGATACCGAGCTGCGACGGCGCAAGATCCGGGATCGGGCGCCGATGACCTTCGTCACCGCCGAGCCCTATATCGGCCACCTCGGCCTCGACGGCGTCGGGGACACCAAGTCCCTGATGGAAAGCAAGCTGCGCGAGCGGCACATCAAGTGGATCACCAATGCGCGCGTCGCCAAGGTCGAGCCGGGCCTGATGCACGTCGAGGAGATCGCCGAGGACGGCGCCGTCGCCAAGACCCATCAACTGCCCTTCGGCTATTCGATGATGCTGCCGGCGTTCCGAGGCGTGCCCGCGATCCGCGATATCGCAGGCCTGACCAATCCGCGCGGCTTCATCCTGATCGACAAGCACCAGCGCAATCCCGCCTTCCCGGAGATTTTCGCTCTGGGCGTCTGTGTCGCCATCGCCCCGACCGGCCCGACGCCTGTTCCCGTCGGGGTGCCCAAGACCGGTTTCATGATCGAAAGCATGGTCACCGCCGTCGCCGCCAATCTGGCCGCCCTGATCGCTGGCGAGACGCCCGAGGCCGAGGCGACCTGGAACGCCGTCTGTCTGGCGGACTTCGGGGATGGAGGGGTCGCCTTCGTGGCCCAGCCGCAGATCCCGCCGCGCAACGTCAACTGGGCCGCGAGCGGCAAATGGGTCCACCTGGCCAAGGTCGGCTTCGAGAAATACTTCCTGCGCAAGGTGCGCAGGGGCGAAAGCGAACCCTCCTACGAGCGGCTGGCGATGCACATCATGGGCATCCGCAAGCTTCGCATGTGACCCCCCTCCCTCTAAATCTGGAGCCTACCGATGAACCTTGATCGTGCTGTCGTGATCTTCGCCGGATGCGTCGTGCTGGCGGGCGTGGCCTTGTCCTACGCCGTCCATCCCTGGTGGATCGCCCTGACCGTCTTCGCAGGGCTGAACATGATCCAGTCCGGTTTCACCGGCTTCTGCCCGGCGGCCATGGTGTTCAAGGCGTTGGGTCTGCGTCCGGGGAACGCCTTCCGATGAGCCTGCGCCACGCTGCGCCCTGGGCCTTGGTCCTGTTCTTGGCCGCACCCGGTCTGGCGCAGGCGACGACGCTGGAGGAGGCCATCGCCGCCGCTATCGCCCATGCGCCCGAAATCGCCGAGGCCGACGCCGGCGCCGACGCCGCGAAAGGCCGGTTGCAGCAGGCGCGCTCAGCGCGAGCGCCTTCGCTGAGCCTCAGCGGGACGGTCGGTCAGGGCCGGCTTGATCCGAAGGCGTTCTTCGGTCTGGGCGCGGCGGACGTCACGCCTCGGGCGGCCCAGTTGACGCTCGAACAGCCCCTGTTCACCGGGGGACGCGCGGCGGCGGGGATCGCGCAAGCGCGCGCCGGCATGGCTGCAGCCGAGGCCGGCGGCGACGCCGTTCAGGGGCAGGTCGTCCTGGCGGTAGTTCAGGCCTATGGCGATATGCTGGCCGCCAGCGACGTGTTGAGGCTGTATCGCGAGCTGGCGGGCCAGACGGTGGAAATCGAGCGACAGGCGCGCGAGCGCTTCCGGACCGGCGAAACCCCCAGCACCGACGTCGCCCAGGCCGCGTCGCGCGCCGCCGAGGCCCGCGCCGACCTGGCCCGCGCGGAGGGAATGCAGGTTTCCGCCCGCGCCCGTTACCGCAATCTGACCGGCCTCGAGCCTGTTGATCTGCAACCGATTCCACCCAATCCGCCTCTGCCCGGCTCACTCGACGATGCGATGGCGACCGCCATGGGCGGCAGCCCCGCCCTGCGTCAGGCGCGGGCCGATCTCGAGGCGGCCGAAGCCGCCGCCCGCGCCGCGCGCGGCGAACGCCTGCCGACCGTCAGCGCCTTCGTCGAGGCGGGTTCGGTTCGTGACCAGTTCTTTCCGGACTATCGCGCCGACAGCGCGACCGTGGGAATCCGCGGCCGCTGGACCCTGTTCAGCGGCGGCCTGACGTCCGGCAAGATCGCCGAGACCAGCGCCGATGTCCGCGCCGCCTCCGCCCGGCTGCGCGCCGCCCGCATGGGCCTGGAGGAACAGGTTCTCGCCGCCTGGCAGGACATTCACACCGCCGAACTGGTGGCCCAGGCGTCCGACGAACAAAGCGCGGCCGCGGTCCAGGCCCTGGCCAGCGTTCGACATGAAGTCCGCGTCGGACTGAAACCCCAGATCGACCTGCTGAACGCCGAGCGCGAAGCCACGGCCGCCGCCGCTGCCGCCACCCAGGCCAGGACCGCCCGGATCGTCGCCGCCTATCGCCTGAAGAGCCTGATCGGATCAGCTTTGGGTTAGGGGGCGACAGGGCTCCGACGAAGGTGGTCCTAGAGGCGTTTCGGCGGGCGGCGCGTCAGATCGCGGAGCCCGAGTTCTGCAAGACGGTTCATGCCGACTGCTTTTCCCGCTTCTGCGAACGTGTCTGCTGGACGAAGGGGGCGAGTGTTCCTATGATCCGCTCCGGCCGCAGGCTCTTTTTCTGCGGGAATTTCGCGTAGGTTTTGACGACGTGCTGAACAAGATTTTCGCCTGGTGGAACGGGGCCACGATCGGCACCCTCTTCACGATCGCCAAGCGCGGCCGTTTCGTCGGGACCGACGAGATCGGCAACAAATATTACGAGGCCAAGGACAACTCGAGCTACGACGGCCGAAAGCGCCGCTGGGTTGTGTACGAAGGCTATGCCGACGCGTCCAAGGTGCCGGCCGATTGGCACGGCTGGCTGCGCTACACCTTCGACCTGCCGCCCACCGAGGCGCCCCTGCCGCGCCGCGCGTGGGAGAAGGATCACCTGCCGAATTTCACCGGCACCCCGATGGCCTGGCGTCCGCAAGGCTCGTTGGCCGCCGAGGCCAAACGCCCCGCCGCGACCGGCGACTATCAGGCCTGGACGCCCGAGTGAGACCGAATCGGCTCCTGCTGGGCGGGGCGGCCGTCGTCGCGGCGCTCAGCGCCGGGGCGGTGACCGCCAGCGTCCTTCAGGACTCGCCGCGCGAGGCCCGTCCGGTCCAGGATCCCATCGGCGACATCCTGCGCACCACGCCGGCCCAACCCGCCAATGCGCCGACCGAGACCGCCCCGGCCGCCGCACCCGCGCCCCGGACGCCGGTGGCGGTGACGCCGCCGCCTTCCGTCGTCATCGCCGAGGATGAGGCCGTCGCGGAAAAGGCCGAGGAAGAAGCCGCCTCCGAAAAGCCGGTGGTCGAAAAGGCCATCGAACAGCCGGCCACGCCCGCTCGCCGCCAGCGGCGCAAGTTCGCCGTCATCCAGGCTATCGACAAGACCACAGCCGAGACCATGAAGTTCGAGGTCGAAGTCGGCGGCCGTCCGGTCCGCTTCAACCGCAACCTGATCTTCAGCGTCCGCGCCTGCGAAGTCTCGACGCCTGACGAACTGACCGAAGACGCCATCGCCTATGTCGATGTCTCGCTGCAATCGCGGGGCGCCAATCAGCCGGCCGAACCGCGCCAGATCTACCGCGGCTGGATGTTCGCCTCGTCCCCGGCCGTCAGCGGGCTTCAGAACCCCAATTACGACGCCTGGGTGGTGGGCTGTAAGAACTGAGCGCGAGAGGCCGGAATGAACCGCCAAAGACCCCTCAAGAAGAGCGAGACGGTCGAGATCCGGCTGCCGCACGCGACGAAGACCGCCTTTATGGACAAGTGCCGCATTGAGGGCCGCACGGCCAGCGAGGCCATTCGCCGCTTCATCGACAGCGAACTGGACCGGTCGACGACCGCCCGGTCGTCGATCCGTATGGGCTGGCGTCAGTTGCTGGCGGCCGCTGTCGCCGGATTGGCCCTGGGCGCCGTCGCCGCGCCTTCGCTGGCTCAGTCCGTGACCCCGGATCGGGCGGCGTTCGAGCATCTGGATCGCGACCATGACGGGATGGTCAGCTTTGAGGAATTCCGCGCCCGCTAGCGGATAGGCTTCAGGAAGCGGCCCCATTGCAGGTTCAGCCAGGTCCACGGCTTGAACAGCCCGGCGCCGGGTTTCCATGAGGCCGCGACGATCTCCGCGCGGCCGACGATGTTTTCGGCCGGCAGCAGGCCGACGCCCAGGTCAGCGGGCCAGCGGCTGTCCAGCGAGTTGTCGCGATTGTCGCCCATCATGAAATACTGACCCGCCGGCACGCGATAGATCGGCGTGTCGTCGCCCGGGTGGTCCGGGCCGCCGTCGTAGGTGACATAGGTCTTGCCGCTCGACAGCGTCTCGCGCACTTCGAGTACACGCCGCTGGGGGCCGTCGTGGTCGCTGACCATCTGGAGCGGGGTCTGGCCGATCAGGCGCCCGTTGACGAAGACCTGACCCCTGCGGACCTCAACGGTGTCGCCGGGCAGGCCGATGACGCGCTTGATCCAGACCTGATCCGGGTCGTGTGGACGTCGGAAGACCACGACGTCGCCCTGTTTCGGCTGGCGTCCCAGCACCCGGCCGTCGGGCAGCGGCGGATTGAACGGCAGGGACGCCCGGCTCCAGCCATAGGCGTATTTGGACACGACGATATAGTCGCCGGTCACGAGCCCCGGCTCCATCGACGAGGAGGGAATGGTGAAGGGCTGGAACAGCAGGATGCGGATCGCCATCGCCAGGATCAGGGCGGCGGCGAGGGTGACGCCGATCTCCCTGACTTCGCGCAGGCTGGAAACGAGGGGCGGGGCGTCGGCGGATGAGGCGGGGGTTTGGGTCATGCCGCCTTAGGCCGCAAGCCTGCCGGTCTGCGCCAGCTCAAGCTTGTCCGGACAGGGCTGAAACCGTGTCCGGACAGGGATCAGGGGGGGCGAAGCGCCCAGTCCACCGCATCCGCTCCCGTCATCGGCCCCGTCAGAGCCCTCTCGTCCACCGTCCCCTTCAGCGCGGGTTTCAGCCGTCGCAGATAGGCCGCCTGCGGCGTCTCCACTGCGCCGAACTGGCTGAGGTGGTCGGTCAGGAACTGGGCGTCCAGCAGGGTCCAGCCGCCTTTTCTCAGGCGCGCGACCAGATGCACCAGCGCCACCTTGGAGGCGTCGCGTTCGCGGCTGAACATGCTCTCGCCGAAGAAGGCCCTGCCCAGGGAGACGCCGTACAGGCCGCCGACCAGCCTCTCGTCCTTCCAACATTCGACCGAATGGACAAAGCCCTGGGCGAACAGGGCGGCGTACAGGCGCCGGATCGGCGCGTTGATCCAGGTGTCCTCGCGCTCGGGCCCCTGGGCCGCCGCGCAGCCGTCCAGCACCGCCTCGAAGGCGGTGTCGATCCGCACCTCGAAGGGTTCGCCGCGCACGGTGCGGCGCAGGCGTGTGGGAATATGGAAGGCGTCCAGGGGGATGACGCCGCGCTGCTCGGGCTCGATGATGAAGACGCGCGGATCGTCGCGCGAATCGGCCATCGGGAACACGCCCCGGGCGTAGCACCCCAGCAGGTCCTCGGGGCCGAAGCCGTCGGAAGGCCCTTGGGCGCTGTAGTCCGGCTCGGTCATGGGGCGGGGCGGACCTGATCGGCGGTCACGCGGTTGGCGGGGACGCGGCCGGCCTCGATCTCGGCCAGGCCCGACAGGGTGGTCACGGCGATGGCTGTCAGCGCTTCTTCGGTCAGGAAGGCCTGGTGGCCTGTGACCAGGACATTGGGGAAGGTCAGCAGGCGCTGGAATACATCGTCCTGAATGATCTCGTTCGACAGGTCCTCGAAGAACAGATCGCCTTCCTGCTCATAGACGTCCAGGGCGACGCCGCCGACACGATGGTTCTTCAGCGCGTCGATCAGGGCCTGGGTGTCGATCAGGGCGCCCCGGCTGGTGTTGACGATCATCACCCGCGGCCGCGCCGCCGCCAGTGTCGGGCCGTCGATCAGGTGGCGCGTGTCCGGCGTCAGCGGGCAGTGCAGGCTGATGATGTCGGATTGGCGCAGCAGGGTCTCGCGATCGACGTAGCGGACGCCGATCTGGGTCAGGGCCGGATCCTCGACCACATCATGGGCCAGCACCTCGCAGCCGAAACCCAGTTTCAGCGCCCGCGCAACCAAGGCGCCGATGCGGCCCGTGCCGACGACCCCGGCCGCCCGGCCCGACAGGTTGCGGCCGATCAGACCGTCCAGGGCGAAGTTGTTCTCGCGCACCCGGGCCGAGGCGCGGGGGATGTTGCGGTTCATCGCCAGCAGCAGGCCCAGGGTGAACTCCGCCACCGCCTCGGGCGAATAGGCCGGCACGCGGATGACGGTCAGGCCCAGGGCCTCGGCGGCGCGCAGATCGACATTGTTGTAGCCGGCGCAGCGCAGAGCCACGGCGCGCACCCCGCCTTGCGCCAGGCGGGTCAGGGCGGGGGCGTCCAGCCGGTCGTTGACGAAGACGCAGACGGCGTCGAAACCGTCGGCCAGGGGGGCGGTGGTCTCGTCCAGCCTCGCCTCGAACCAGCTCAGGTCGTGACCGAACTCGGCGTTGGCCAGATCGAGGAACCGGCGGTCATAGGCCTTGGTCGCAAAGACCGCGATACGCATGGGCCGGTTCCTCTGATCAAGCCAGCGTCAGGCGTCGCCCTTCTGACGGGCGGCCCACTTCTCCAGCCAGTGGATGTCATAGTCGCCGGACAGGATGTCGGGCTCCTGCAACAGCTTCTGGAACAGGGGGATGGTGGTGTCGACGCCGCCGATGACGATCTCGTTCAGCGAGCGCTTCAGGCGCGCAATGGCCTCTTCACGGTCGCGGCCGTGGACGATCAGCTTGCCGATCAGGCTGTCGTAATAGGGCGGGATCGAATAGCCGGCGTAGATGGCGCTATCCAGACGCACGCCCAGGCCGCCGGGGGCGTGGAAGTCGGTGATCTTGCCCGGCGAGGGGGTGAAGGTCTCGGGGTTCTCGGCGTTGATCCGCACCTCGATGGCGTGGCCTTTGAACTCGATGTCCTCCTGGGTGAAGGACAGCGGCAAGCCGGCGGCGATCCGAACCTGTTCGCGGACCAGATCGACGCCGGTGATCATTTCCGTAACCGGATGCTCGACTTGCAGCCGGGTGTTCATCTCGATGAAGAAGAACTCGCCATCCTCCCACAGGAATTCGATGGTTCCGACGCCGAGGTAGCCGATGGCGGCGATGGCCTTGTTGACCGTCTCGCCGATCTGCTTGCGACCCTCGGCCGACAGGGCGGGCGAGGGGGCTTCTTCCAGCACCTTCTGGTGACGGCGCTGCAACGAACAGTCGCGTTCGCCCAGGTGCACGACATTGCCGTGGCTGTCGGCGATGACCTGGATCTCGATGTGGCGCGGCTTCTGGAGATAGCGCTCCATATAGACGGCGCCGTTGCCGAAGGCGGCCTTGGCTTCCGACTGGGCGGTCTGCACCGCCTCGACCAGATCATCCGCCGTCAGGGCCACCTTCATGCCGCGTCCGCCGCCGCCCGCCGCCGCCTTGACGATCAGGGGGAAGCCGATGGCCTTGGAGGCCTCGATGGCGGCCTCGACGGTCTCGACCTCGCCCTTGGAGCCAGGGACCACCGGGATGCCGGCGTCCATGACGGTCTGTTTGGCGCTGATCTTGTCGCCCATGACCCGGATATGTTCGGGCTTGGGGCCGATGAAGGTCATGCCATGGGCTTCGACGATCTCGGCGAACCGGGCGTTCTCGGACAGGAAGCCGTAACCGGGGTGGATCGCCTGGGCGCCGGTGATTTCGGCCGCCGCGATGATCGACGGGATGTTCAGATACGACTTGGCCGCCGAGGCGGGGCCGATGCAGACGCTCTCGTCGGCCAGCCGCACCCACATGGCGCCGCGGTCGGCTTCCGAGTGCACGGCGACAGTGGAGATGCCCATCTCCTTGCACGCCCGGTGGATGCGCAGGGCGATCTCGCCGCGGTTGGCGATCAGGACTTTGGTGAACATCAGGGCGCCTTAGGCTTCCAGCAGGACGAGGGGCTCGCCGAACTCGACCGGCTGGGCGTCGCCGACCAGGATCTCGGCCACGACGCCGTCGCGCGGGGCCTGGATCGGGTTCATGGTCTTCATGGCCTCGACGATCAGCAGGGTCTGGCCCTTCTTGACCTTGTCGCCCGGCTGGACGAAGGCCGGGGCCTCGGGCGAGGCCTGCAGATAGGCGGTGCCGACCATCGGCGACTTCACCTCTTCACCGGCGCGGGCGACGATGGTCGCCGGGTCCGACGGCATGGAGACCGGAGCGGCGGCGGCGGCCACGGGCGCGGCGGCGGGAGCAGGGGCGGCGGCGTACTGGACCGGGGCGGCGTGCATGGTGATCTCGCGGGCCACGCGGATGCGCAGCTCGCCGCGCTCGACCTCGACCTCGGTCAGGTCGGTTTCGTTCAGGATCTCGGCCAGCTGGCGAACCAGGGCGGCGTCGATCTCGGCGTGTTTCTTGTCATCGGCCATTGGGGTGCGCCTTTGTCTTTCGTCTTGGAATGCGAACGGGTCGGCCCTCAGGCGCGTTCCCGAACCTTGGTGAGAGCCGCCTGGACGGCCAGTTCATAGCCGACCGCGCCGAAACCGGCGATGACGCCGGTCGCCGCGGACGACACATAGGAGTGATGACGGAACGCCTCGCGCGCCGCCGGATTGGACAGATGGAGCTCGATCACCGGGATCGACAACGTCTTCAATGCGTCGTGCAGGGCGACCGACGTGTGGCCATAGGCCGCCGGATTGATGATCAGGGCTTGCGCGCTCTCACGCGCCTCCTGGATCCAGTCGACCAGGACGCCTTCGTGGTTGGTCTGGCGGAACACGATCCGGGCGTCGCCCGCGACCTTCATACAGCGCTGTTCGATGTCCGCGAGGGTGTCGCGACCATAGATTTCCGGCTCCCTCACCCCGAGAAGGTTGAGATTGGGGCCGTTCAGCACATAGATGACAGACGTGTCGGACATCGGTTCTCGAATCGAGGCTCCGGAATCGGGCGACCTCTGACGGTTCAGGGCCGGCCTTGTAGCTTAGGCGCGGCGCGGGTCAAAGCGCAGCGTGGAAACGGGTTGACCTAACGTCATGCGCGCGGGCGTCAACGGCTTTCCCGTCGCAGGGGGCGTGAAGGCGGGGAAAAAGGGGAGGCGGATGGGTTTGGTGGGCGCTAGCCTTCCGTCTGCCCATCACCCACCGCCGTCATCCTCGGGCTTGACCCGAGGATCGGGCGCGGAACGGGCGTTGCGTCGGGGCTGTCGTACAAGCGGCGGGCCACTCGATCCTCGGGTCAAGCCCGAGGATGACGAATAGGGTCAGGCCATGTGAATGCGGCGGCGCCTCATGCCCTCCGCGCCGAAACGCGCTATGACACGCCCACATAGGATATCGAGGCAGACGGTTTGCGTATTCAAGTCAACGGCGATCCACGCGAGGTCTATGCGACGACCGTGACGGAGCTGGTCGAGGAACTGGCGCTGGACCCCCGCAAGGTGGCGGTCGAGCGTAATCTGGAGATCGTGCCCCGGTCGCTCTACGCCGTCACCGCGCTGGCCGAGGGGGACCGGATCGAACTGGTCCAGTTCGTCGGCGGCGGGTGATCAGACGGCCAGTATGGCCTCCTCATAAAGGGTGATGTCGCGGTCGGCGGTCATGAGGACCAGGTTTTCGCAGCGGGCCTGTGCGATCAAAGCGCGGTCGAACGGGTCGCGGTGCAGTAACGGCAGGGCCTGGACGGCGAGGCCGTGCAGGCTTGTGAAATCGATCTCGTTGTAGCCGTTGACCAGAAACTGATTCCGCAGCCGCTCCGGGTCCAGCTGGAAGTCGAGCCGCTCCAGTCGGCGTTTTATCCCAATCTCCCAGATGCTGACCGCGCTGAAGAACAGGAGGTTGCGCGGGTCTTCCAGATAGCCGCGCGCCCTGGCCGACAGACGCTCGGGTCGGGTCGCCGTCCAGACCAGCAGATGGGTGTCCAGCAGGATGTTCACGGCTTGCCGTAGAACATCTCTTCGATCTCGTCCTTGAACGGCGTCTTGATGTCGTCCGGTATGACGCCTTCGCCCTCCATGAAGCCGATGCGTTGCACGACCTTTTTCGGGGCCTCGTCCAGCGGGACCAGTTTGGCGATGGGCTTGCCCGCCTTGGCGATGGTGATGGTTTCACCCTTGGCTGCCCGGTCCAGCAGGCGCGACAGGTGGGTCTTGGCCTCGTGGACGTTGACCGTTTCCATGTGTCGCTCCGGGTGAACTTAGTCCGCTTAGTTTAGTCCATCGGGGGCCATCTCGCAACGCGGCGTGATCGATCCGCCCTTTCGCATCGGGCGCGACAGGACTAGGTCACCACCCATGACCGATACAGCCCCCGAAACTTGGTCCGTCGCCGGCCGCACCTTTACCTCGCGCCTGATCGTGGGCACCGGCAAATACGCCGACTACGCCCAGAACGCCGCCGCCGCCGAGGCGGCGGGGGCCGAGATCGTGACCGTGGCCGTGCGCCGGGTGAATCTGACCGATCCGAACCAGCCGATGCTGGTCGACTATGTGAAGCCCGACCGTTTCACCTTCCTGCCCAACACCGCCGGCTGTTTCACCGGCGAGGACGCGGTGCGGACCCTGCGCCTGGCGCGCGAGGCGGGGGGATGGAGCCTGGTCAAGCTGGAGGTGCTGTCCAACACCGCCCACCTGTATCCCGACATGATCGAGACGCTGCGGGCGCTGGACCTGCTGATCAAGGACGGCTTCGACGTCATGGTCTATTGCACCGACGACGTGGTCATGGCCAAGCGGCTGGAAGACGCCGGCGCCGCCGCCATCATGCCGGCCGCCGCCCCGATCGGCTCAGGCCTGGGCATCCAGAACGAGGTCAATGTCCGCCTGATCGTCGAACAGGCCCAGGTGCCGGTGCTGGTGGACGCCGGCGTGGGCACAGCCTCGGACGCGACCCGGGCGATGGAGCTGGGCTGCGACGCCGTGCTGATGAACACCGCCATCGCCGGGGCCAGGGATCCGATCCGCATGGCGCGGGCGATGAAGCATGCGGTGATCGCCGGCCGCGACGCCTATCTGGCGGGGCGGATGCCCAAGCGGATGTATGCGGATCCGTCGTCGCCGCTGGCGGGCCTGATTTAGGGAACTTCATAGACCCTCTCCCGCTTGCGGGAGAGGTGTCGCGTCGATCGGCGAAGCCGATCCAGCGACGGAGAGGGAAGTCTCGTCCAGAAGATGACTTCCCCCATCGTCAGGCGTGTCGCTACGCGCCACGATCTGACACTTCCCCCGCAAGCGGGGGAAAATCGCGGGCGCCAGACCCTACCAATCCAGCGCCGCCTCGCCCCTCAGGATCGCCTCGGCCTCGGGCGTGTGTTTGGCCCCCGAGCGATCATGCAGCACCAGGGGCGGAAGCAGGCGCAGGGGGGCCTTGCCGGTCTTGATCGCCTGGACCAGCACGCGTTTGGCAGGCTCGTCGGCGAAGGGCTGGACCGGGCGGATGGCGAAGGAGCCGGCCTTTTCGCCCAGCAGGGTCAGCAGGTCCGCCAGACGGTCGGCCCGGTGGATGATCACGATCCGGCCGCCCTCGCGCACCGCTTTCAGCAGCAGGCCGGTCCAGGCGGACAGGCCGTCGTCGGCCATCCAGGCGCCCTGTTTGCCGGGCGCCGGGGCGCGCAGGGCGCCGGGGTCGTCGAAGAAGGGCGGGTTCGACACGGCCCAGTCGAACGGGGGCAGGTCCAATGGACGGAACCCGTCGGCCACGTCGCCGTCGAGAATCCTGATTCGATCAGCAGATTGATTCAGGTCGGCGTTCTCGCGCGCGAGGCCAGCGGCGACCGAATCGCGCTCCAGCCCGGTCAGCGAAACTCCGGCATGACGGGCCGCGATCTGCATCAGCACGGCCCCGGCGCCGCAGCCCGCCTCGAACAGGCGGTCGCCAGAACGGGGAGCGACGGCGGCGGCCAACAAGGCTGCATCCATGCCCGCCCGATAGCCGCGTGCGGGCTGACGCAGGCGGACACGCCCGTCCAGAAGAGCGTTCTCGACGACATCCGGGGCGGCGGGAGCCATGTCCAAGCCTCAATCTCCTTGACCCTCCGTGGGCCTATCACCATTGTGCGCCGCATCGCGATCCGGCAAGCGGACGCGGTCGGAATTGCCTGACGCGGCCCAGGTCGCGCGACGTGTGAAAGAATATCCCTTGGACGCAGTCCTCGCCGCCTCTCCCCGTCCGAAGGGGGATGTGAACGCCCTCGTCCGGCTGGCCGGAACCGACATGGCCGAGGTGGATGCATTGATCATCGATCGGATGCAGTCGGATGTGCCGATCATCCCCAAACTGGCTGAACACCTGGTTTCGGCCGGGGGCAAGCGCCTGCGGCCCCTGCTGACCGTCGCCGCGGCCCGCGCCTCTGGCGCCGAGGGCGACATCCTGTCGCCGAAGAAGCTGGCCGCCGCGGTCGAGTTCATCCACACCGCCACCCTGCTGCACGACGACATCGTCGACGCGTCCGAGCTGCGGCGCGGCAAGGTCGCGGCCCACCTGATCTGGGGCGCGCCCACCAGTGTTCTGGTCGGCGACTTCCTGTTCGCCCGCGCGTTTGAGTTGATGGTCGAGACCGATTCGATGCGGGCCTTGGGCATCCTGGCCCAGGCGTCGCGGGTGATCTCCGAAGGCGAGGTGCTGCAGCTGACGCGCGCCCACGATCTGAACCTGGACCAGGCCACCTATCTGCAGATCATCTCGGCCAAGACCGCCGAACTGTTCGCCGCCGCCGCCGAGGCGGGGGCCGTGGGCGCCGGGGCAGACGCCGCCGCGACCGCCGCCCTGCGCGACTACGGCATGGCCCTGGGCATCGCCTTCCAGCTGGCCGACGACGCCCTGGACTATGGCGCGACCGCCGAAGCCCTGGGCAAGAACGCCGGCGACGACTTCAACGAGGGCAAGGCCACCCTGCCGCTGCTGCTGGCCGTGGCCCGCACCCGGGGCCGCGAGGACGATTTCTGGGAGCGGACCGTGACCAAGGGCGAACGCACGCCCGAGGACTTCGCCCGCGCCCGCGAACTGGTGGTCGGTTCCGGCGCCATCGGCGCGACTCTGGATCTGGCCGGCGACTACGCCGATCAGGCCAAGGCCGCCCTGTCGGTGCTGCCGGCGACGGACTGGCGCGCGGCCCTGGAAGACCTGGCCGATTTCGCCGTTTCGCGTGCCGCCTGAACCTGTGCATGAACCCGATCCGGCGGCGACGGTCGCGGCGAGCCTGGACGCCCAGGTTCGCGCCGCCGATCTGGACCGCTGGCTGTCCAGCCGTCTGGTCGCCGACGACCGCGCCCGCGCCGATCTGATCACGCTCTACGCCTTCGAGGCCGAGCTGATGTCGATCCCGACGCGGGTGACCCAGCCCCTGCTGGCCGAGATGCGCTACACCTGGTGGGCCGAACAACTGGACGGCGTCTTCGCCGGGATCCCCCGCAAAGGCCATCCGGTGCTGGAAGCCCTGACCGACCTCGTCGCCCGCCACGCCCTGGACCGCGCCCCCTTCGACGCCCTGATCGAGGCCCACATCGGCCGCGTCCACGGCGAGCCCCACGACCTGGACGCCTTCTACGTCGGCCCGATGCAGACGGCGGTCCATGTGCTGGCCGGACCGGGCCATGCGGAGAAGGTGGTCGAGGCGGGTCGGGTGCGCGGGCTGGGACAGGTTGGGCGGGCGGAGGAGGCTAAGGCGGGACGCAAGGCGGCGAACGTGGGCTTGAAGGGCTTGCCTGCCGAGGGGTTCCCGGCCGTGGCCTCGGCCGCCCTGACGACGCCCGATGAACCGGAACCGCTCAGGCGCCTGCGACTGATCTGGGCGACGGTGCGCGGGCGGGTCTAGCCCGCGTCCCGCCACGCCTTCAGGCTCTCCATCGCGCGGATGCTCATCAGGCGCTTCTTGGCCCGGCCGCGTTCCTTCAGCGGGATCTTCTTGCCCTCTTCGTCGACCTTGGGGGCCTCCAGCGGGGGCAGCAGACCGTAGTTGATGTTCATCGGCTGGAACTTCGAGCCTTCCAGATGGCCCCCGGTGATGTGTTCGACCAGGGCGCCCATGGCGGTCTCGGGAGGGGGCGCTGACAGGTCGCTGCCCAGAGCTTGCGCGGCGGCGAGGCGGCCGGTCAGCAGGCCCATGGCCGCGCTTTCGACATAGCCCTCGACCCCGGTCACCTGGCCGGCGAAGCGCAGGCGGGGCATGGCCTTGAGCCGCAACTGCTTGTCCAGCAGCTGGGGGCTGTTCAGATAGGTGTTGCGGTGCAGGCCGCCCAGGCGCGCGAACTGGGCGTTCTGGAGGCCGGGGATCATGCGGAAGGTCTCGGCCTGGACGCCATGCTTCAGCTTGGTCTGGAAGCCGACCATGTTGAACAACGTACCCAGGGCATTGTCCTGGCGCAGCTGGACGATGGCGTAGGCCTTGACCAGCGGGTCGCGCGGATTGGTCAGGCCGACCGGCTTCATCGGGCCGTGACGCAGGGTCTCGCGGCCCCGCTCGGCCATGACCTCGATCGGCAGACAGCCGTCGAAATAGGGGACATGCTCCCAGTCCTTGAACTCGGCCTTGGGGCCGTTCAGCAAGGCGTCGATGAAGGCCTCGTACTGGACCTTGTCCATCGGGCAGTTGACGTAGGCGGCGGCGTCTCCGCCCGGGCCTTCCTTATCATAGCGCGACTGACGCCAGGCGATGTCGAAGTCGATGCTGTCGGCGTGGACGATGGGGGCGATGGCGTCGAAGAAGCTGAGGCTTTCCTCGCCGGTCGCCTTCAGGATGGCCTCGGCCAGGGCGGGCGAGGTCAGGGGGCCGGTGGCGACGATGACATTGTCCCACTCCTCAGGCGGCAAGCCTGCGATCTCCTCGCGCACGATGGTGACCAGCGGATGGGCCGCCAGTTTTGCCGTCACGGCGGCGGAGAAGGCGTCGCGGTCCACCGCCAGGGCGCCGCCCGCCGGCACCTGGTTGACGTCGCCGCAGGCCATGATGATCGAGTCCAGCGCCCGCATCTCGGCGTGCAGCAGGCCGACCGCGTTATGCTCCCAATCGTCCGACCGGAAGGAGTTGGAGCAGACCAGTTCGGCCAGGCCGTCGGTCTGGTGGGCGTCGGTCTTCACGCCGGGCACGCCGCGCATCTCGTGCAGGATGACGGACACGCCGGCCTGGGCGATCTGCCAGGCGGCCTCCGAGCCGGCGAGGCCGCCGCCGATGACGTGAATGGGGGAAGGAGAGGGGGAAGCAGTCATCGCGGCCTTCTAGCGGCCGTCTGGCGTGATGTCATGATCCCCTGCTATGTCGGAGGGGGGATATGGGGGCGTAAGCGTGAGCAGTCATCGTCATCTGCGGCTGGGCCAGGCCCTGTCGGCGGCCTTCGCGGGGCTTCCGCGCGCTTGGAAACGCGCATGGGGTGCGATCCTGGCCTGCGCTGTGGTGTGGAGTTCGGCCTATCTGGCCTTAGGCGCGGTCAGCCTGATCTGGGCGCCCTTCGGTCTGGCCGGGAGCCTGGTGCTGATCGGCGCCCTGACGCGGATCGCCGTCAGCGACGACGTGACGGGGGCGAAGCGACTGGGCCTGGGGCTGGCGGGGTTGCAGTTCGGCCTGCCGGAACTGCGTTTGCTGGGCGCCGCCTTGCTGTGCTCGGTCTTCATGGCCATGATCCTGTCCGTGGTCGCCCTGTTGCTGCTGGCGGTGTTCGGTATGGCGGGGCTCGACGCGGAGGCGATCAATCAGCGGAACTGGGCGGCGGTTGGGCCCGTGTGGAGGCTGTCGCTGTTGGCGGTCGTGACCGTTTTTGCGTTTTACGGTGTTCTGGTGATGGTCGTCCGGTTGTCGCTGTTCGCTCCGGCGACCCTGGGGCGGGGACATATGGTGTCGCTGAACAGCATGGGGATCGCCCAAGGCAGTTTCTGGCCGCTGCTGGGCGGATTGCTCGTCGTTGGTCTACCCAAGTTCGTGCTGTTGGTGCTGACCGGCGGGGGACTGCTGTCGGGCCTTCTCGGCTGGACCGTCTGGGCGGTGGTTTTGAGCGGCCTCGAAGCGCCTCTGACGATGGCTTTCCTCGGCGCGGCTTATCGACAGCTGGAGTATTGGACGCCGCAAGGAGCGACCCATGACTGAGTCCTTTTCCATCGGCGAAGCCATGGTGACGCCTTCGCGCGTAATCCGGCGGCATCCGCTTGCGGTCTTCGCTTGGGGCTTTGTCATCATGGCTTTCAGTCTCGGCGCCGTGGGCCTGATGTTCGGCGCCCTGGCCGACTTCCCTCTGGCCGATGGCGCAGAGCCGCCGCCCGAGATGTTCGGTCAATTGATGGCGTTTCAGGGCGTGTCCATGCTGCTGAACGTCGGCCAAATGTTTCTGGCGGTGGTCATCTGGGCCGCAACCATGCGGGCGACGCTGAGGATCGGTCAGCCGGATCGGTTCTTCTTCTTGCGAGTGGGGATGGACGAATTGCGCCTGGCGGTGGTGGGGCTGGCGTTGTTCTTCGGAGCCTATGTCGCGGTGATCATCTTGGTCATGCTGGGCTTCGCCCTCGGCTTCACCCTTTGGCAGATCAACGAGCCGGCCGCCGTGATCGCCGGCGTCGTCATGACCCTTGCCCTGATCGTGGCGGTTGCCGTCGCCATGGCGCGGCTGTCCCTGATCGCCCCGGCGACGATGATGCTGAAACGGTTCGCCTTTGTCGAAGGCTGGACCCTCGGCAAGCGGCAAACCCTGCCGCTGCTGGCTCTGCTGGTGTGCACCTGGCTGGTCTATATGGCGCTCTACTTCGTCGCGGCATTCGTGATCATTGTCGTCCTATTCGCCAGCGGCGTCTTCGCTGGCTTCGGTCAGGGGGCGGCTCCGGAAACCTTCGGCGACTTGTTCCCGACCACTGGATCTGTGTGGGCCGTCGTCGCTCTCCTGCTGATCCTCGGCAGTTTCGTCTATGGCGTCGTGCTGACCCTGCTCAGCGCGCCGTTCGTCTCGGCCTGCCGCCAACTACTGGACGGCGCACCGAGCGACTCTCCCCAAGATGGCTTGCCGTAAGGGGACGCGGTTGACGCAATGGTCTAGAGGTATGACGAATCTGGTCTGGAGTTCGTGATGAGTTTTTCCGCCACTGAAGCGGCGTTCGAAGGTTTCCGGGTGGTTCGTCGCCACCCGATGACCGCCCTGTTCTGGGGGCTGGCCTACCTAGTCCTGTTCTTGGGCATGTTCGGTCTGGGGGCGGGGCAATGGGCGGCGATCATGGCGTCAGCGGAGGCGATGGAGCAATCGTCGAATCCGTCGCCTGAAGACCTGATGGCGCTGGGCCGCGCCTATGCGGGCTTAGTCGTCTGGATGGCGCCTCTGAGCCTCGTCGTCGGGGCCGTGCTTAGCGCGGCGGTGGCGCGGTCTGTCCTACGTCCGACGGAGAGCGCCTGGGGCTATCTGCGCCTCGGTATGGACGAAGTCCGGGTGCTGGCGGTCACGGTCGCGATCGCTTTGATCGTTGGTTTGTCCAGCGGGGTGTTGTTCGGACTCGTCGGAATCGCCTTCGGCATTGGGGCGGCATCCGGGCAGGCGGTGATGTTCCTTCTCGCCTTGGTGCTGACACTGGGGGCGGTCGGCCTGATTGTCTGGCTGTCGGTCAAACTCTGTCTGGCTGTTCCTATTACGATGGACCGCCGAAAGTTCAGCCTGTTTGAGTCCTTCGCCGCGACCAAGGGACAGTTCTGGCCGCTTCTGGGCATGGCCCTTCTGGCAATCGTGATGAGCTTCGTCGTCAGCATCCTAGGCGCGATCATTAGTGCGGGAACTGACTTGGCGACGGGCGGCGTCGCTGGACTGTCACGTTTCGACGGCCTGACCACAGGCGAGGTTCTGGCTCAGGGCTGGTCCGCTATCCTCGTGTGGTCGGTGGTCAACGCCATTCTTTCGGCCTTGCAACTCGCGGTGCTTTACGCGCCGTTCTCGTCGGCTTGGCAGGGGCTTCGGGAACGCTGAGCGTTCGGGATTATTAGGGGGGAAGACGATATGGCGGGGATCGAGCTCTACGCGCCGAGGACGCCGTGCCATCGACGCACCTGGACGGCGGCGGCTCTGGTGCTTGCTGTGGTCTTTATTGCACTGGGCCAGACCATCACCGCTGTTCCCGGCATCATGCTGGGGCTGGTGTCGATGGATGGACCGGTCGGCGGGTGGATCGGGACCGCCTATATGCTCGCTGGGTTTGCGACCATAGCGGTGATCACCCTCATCTGGGTCGCCGTGTTCGAACGTCGCGGCTTGGCGACAATTGGCTTCAACGGTTCGGGGCTGACGCGCTTCCTGCGGGGTTACGGCATAGGCTTGGCATTCCTGCTGATCGTCGTGGGCGTGATCGCGGCTCTGGGCGGCTATCGGATCGAGGCCGGAGGCGCCTTTACCGCGCCGTCGATCCCAACGGCGCTCGCCCCCATTCTGGTGCTGCTACTTGGCTTCATCATCCAGGGATCGACTGAAGAGATCGTCACACGCGGCTGGCTGATGCAGGTCATTACGTCCCGCCATGGGCTGGGGTGGGCATCGGGTTGAGCGCGGCCCTCTTCGGCGTGTTGCACGCCGCCAACATCAAGCCGTCGCCCGAACTGGCGATGGGTGTGACGAATGTGATGCTGTTCGGCGTCTTCATCGGTCTGTACGCGGCTCGCGAAGGCTCGCTGTGGGGCGTGTGTGGCTGGCATGCGGCCTGGAACTGGCTGCTGGGTCTGGGCTTCGGCCTGGAGGTGTCGGGCCAGGTGATCGAGACCAAGCCGTTGATCCTTGATCTCGCCACGCGGGCGGAACTGCCGTGGTGGGTCACAGGCGCCGCTTTTGGGCCGGAAGGCAGTATCGTCACCACGGCCGTCCTGCTGGTCAGCTCAATCGTGCTGGCAGTGCGCGGCCGCAGTGAAGACTATGGTGTCAGCGGCGCCGTCACCAGCGCCACGACCCTGGAAACCTGAAGCGGGGCTTCTAGGCCGAGGCCTTCGCCCGCTTTTTCTTGGCCGGCTCGGCCACAGATACGCCTGCCGATCCGCCCAAGGCCGCGACCCGCGCCTTGCGGCGGGTCTCGTGACGGTCGAGCACCTCCTTGAGGTATTTGCCGGTCCAACTGGCGCTGTTGTCGGCCACCTGTTCCGGCGTGCCGACCGCGACGATCTCCCCGCCGCCGTCGCCGCCTTCGGGGCCGAAGTCGAGCAGATAGTCGGCGACCTTGATGACATCGAGATTGTGCTCGATCACCACGATGGTGTTGCCGGCCTCGACCAGTTCCTGAAGCACCTCAAGCAGTTTGCGGGTGTCCTCGAAATGCAGGCCGGTGGTCGGCTCGTCGAGGATGTACAGAGTCCGGCCCGTGGCGCGTTTGGACAACTCCTTGGACAGCTTGACCCGCTGGGCCTCGCCGCCTGACAGGGTGGTGGCCGGCTGGCCCACCTTGACGTAGCCCAGGCCCACCCGCTCCAGCGTCAGCATCTTGTCCCGGATCGGCGGCACGGCCTTGAAGAAGGTCGCGGCCTCCTCGACCGTCATGTCCAGCACGTCCGAGATCGACTTGCCTTTGAACACGATCTCCAGGGTTTCGCGGTTGTAGCGTTTGCCCTTGCAGACGTCGCAGGTGACATAGACGTCGGGCAGGAAGTGCATCTCGATCTTGATGACGCCGTCGCCCTGGCAGGCCTCGCAGCGGCCGCCCTTGACGTTGAAGCTGAACCGGCCAGGGCCGTAGCCGCGAGCCTTGGATTCCGGCAGGCCGGCGTACCAGTCGCGGATCGGGCCGAAGGCCCCGGTGTAGGTGGCCGGGTTCGAGCGCGGGGTGCGGCCAATGGGCGACTGGTCGATGTCGATGACCTTGTCGAAATGCTCCAGCCCCTCGATCCGGTCGAAGGGGGCGGGGGCCTCGGACGCATTGTTCAGGCGGCGCGCGGCGGCCTTGTACAGGGTCTCGATGGTGAAGGTGGACTTGCCGCCGCCGGACACCCCGGTGATGCAGGTAAATACACCGACGGGAATTTCACCGGTCACGCTCTTGAGGTTGTTGCCGCTGGCGCCGCTGATCTTCAGCATCCGCTTGCGGTCGATGGGACGGCGGCCGTCGACGGGGATTTCGATCTCGCGCTCGCCGGTCAGATATTTGCCGGTCAGCGACTTCGGATTGGCCATGACCTGAGCCGGCGTGCCCTCGGCGCAGACCTCGCCGCCGTGGACGCCGGCGGCCGGACCCATGTCGATGACATAGTCGGCGGTCAGGATGGCCTCCTCGTCATGCTCGACGACGAGCACGGAATTGCCCAGGTCGCGCAGACCCTTCAGGCTTTCCAGCAGACGGGTATTGTCGCGCTGGTGCAGGCCGATGGAGGGCTCGTCCAGCACATAGAGGACGCCGGTCAGGCCCGAGCCGATCTGGGACGCCAGTCGGATGCGCTGGCTCTCGCCGCCCGACAGGGTGCCGGAGGCGCGCGACAGCGACAGATAGTCGAGGCCGACGTTATTCAGGAACCGCAGCCGGTCGCCGATCTCCTTCAGGATGCGCCGGCCGATCTCCATCTGCTTGTCGCTGAGCGCATCGGGCAGGGCCTGGACCCAGTCGTAGGCCTTCTTGATCGACAGGGTGGAGATGTCGGCGATGTCCTGGCCTCCCACCTTGACCGCCAGGGCCTCGGGCTTCAGCCGCTTGCCGTGGCAGGCGTCGCACGGGGTCTCGGATTGATAGCGGGCCAGTTCCTCGCGCACCCAGGCGCTGTCGGTCTCGCGCCAACGGCGCTCAAGGTTCGGCAGTACGCCCTCGAACGGCTTGGACACCTCGTATTTGCGGGCGTTGTCGTCGTAGGTGAATTTGATCTTCTCGGCGCCGGTTCCGTACAGGATGGCCTTGTGCGCCTGGGCGGGAAGCTCGCGCCAGGCCACGTCCATCGAGAAGCCGTAGTGGCGGCTGAGCGACTGAAGCGTCTGGGTGTAGAGGGGCGAGGGGCCGCGCGCCCAGGGGGCGACGGCGCCCTTGTGCAGGCTCTTGTCGCGGTCCGGGATCACCAGATCGGCGTCGAAGGCCAGTTTGACCCCCAGGCCGTCGCAGACCGGGCAGGCGCCGAAGGGATTGTTGAACGAGAACAGCCGCGGCTCGATCTCGCTGATCGTGAAACCGGACACCGGACAGGCGAACCGTTCCGAGAACAGCAGGCTGCGCGGCGCGGTCTCGCCCTCGGCCGTGCTCGCCCATTCGGCGTTGGCGATGCCGTCGGCCAGACCCAGGGCGGTCTGCAGGCTGTCGGCGTAGCGGGCTTCCTGGTCAGGCTTGGTGACGATCCGGTCCACGACGATGTCGATGTCGTGCTTGAACTTCTTGTCCAGGGTGGGGGCTTCGTCGATCGGATAGAATTGGCCGTCGATCTTCAGCCGCTGGAAGCCCTGGCGCTGCCACTCGGCGATTTCCTTCTTGTACTCGCCCTTGCGGCCCCGAACGACGGGAGCCAGCAGCAGGATCCGCTCGCCGTCCGGCAGGGCGACCAGCTTGTCGACCATCTGGCTGATGGTCTGGCTCTCGATCGGCAGGCCGGTGGCCGGCGAATAGGGGACGCCGACCCGAGCCCATAGCAGGCGCATATAGTCGTGGATCTCGGTGACCGTGCCGACGGTCGAGCGCGGGTTCTTCGAAGTCGTCTTCTGTTCGATGGAGATGGCCGGCGACAGGCCCTCGATCAGGTCCACGTCCGGCTTGCCCATCAGCTCCAGGAACTGGCGCGCATAGGCCGACAGGCTCTCGACATAGCGACGCTGGCCCTCGGCGTAGATGGTGTCGAACGCCAGGGACGACTTGCCCGAGCCTGACAGGCCGGTCATCACCACCAGCTGTTCGCGGGGAATGTCGAGGTCCACGCCCTTGAGATTATGCTCGCGGGCGCCGCGAACGCGGATGAAGTTGTGCTTTTCGGTCATGCTGTCCGGGAACGCGGGAAGGGCCGGGCGGGTCCGGCGCGACATCGCTATATGGGGATGAATCGCGCGATTGAAGCAAGAACAATGTGGGAACATTGCGGCGCCCTGTGGGCTGAGGTATCGTCGGCGCATGGCCGAGGATTTCGACATCCACCTGAATGAGGATCAGGTCCGCCGGCTTAAGGCGGCGGCCGAGGCGGCGGGGCTGGACCCGACGGCCTTTGCGATCCAGACGCTGGAAGGCGTGATTGGGGATATCGGCATCGCAGGCGTGAGCGAATATCCGGCCTCCTGGGTCTCGGAGGACGCGGAACGCTGGGCCGAGTATGAGCGGACGGGCGTGACCGTGCCGCTGGAGGATGCACTTCGCGATTTTCACGACAACTTGGCGCGGCGCCTGGCGGAGAAGCGTTGAAATATCGGGTTCGCTTGCTGCCGCCTGCGCGCAGCGATCTGATCCGCGTCTCCAACTTCCTCGCGGATGTCGCCCCCAGAGCTGCATTGAGGGCGGCTGACGTTTTGGATGAAGCGCTTAGAACGCTCGAGTTGTTCCCAGAGCGCGCGCCCAAAACAGGGGCTGCATCAAGGGAGTTGGTCGTTCCATTCGGACAGGCAGGCTATATCATCCGTTACCGTATTGAGCGGACGGATGTGGTTGTGCTGCGCATCTTCCACACCCGCGAACATCGCCCTTTCGGACCCTAATCCGGCGTCCACGCCTGCGTAGTCCGCACGAACCGTTCGCCCTTGGCCAGCATCACCCCGCTGGCGGTGGCGACGCCCAGTTCCAGGCTTTCGGCGATGCGGCGGGCGCGTTCGATGAAGTGGTCGGCGGCGACGGGCGGGCAAAGGTCGCGGGCCGTCTCGGCGAAAACCTCCAGCCAGCGATCGAAATGGCGGGCGTCGATGGGCAGGGGCAGGTGTTTCGGCATCGGCCGGCCCTGATAGACGCCGGTCGACAGGGCGACCGACGACCAGAACAACTTCATCTGGCCCAGATGCGGACCCCAGTCCGTGATGCGGTCGGCGAAGATCGGACCGATCAGAAGATCGTCGCGGACGCGGGCGTAGAAGGTCTCGACCAGGGCGTCGATCATCGCCTCGTCTATGCCGGTCTCGTCGCGCAAACGCTGGACGGCGGCTTCGCGGCGCGCGGCGGCGCCGGCGGGGTCTTCGATGCGGAAACGGCTTTCCATGGAGCCGTCCTAGCGGTCTGGCGAGGAGATCGCCACTGGACCGACGGTCCACCCCGGAAGCGAGGGTTCACGCGGCCGTGTTCACTTCAGGGGCGACGCGGACTTGCACATCGCACAAATACGACCCATCCTCTTGTCTCTGACGAGTTTTGAGCAGGAGGCTCGAAGATCATGATCATCGCACTGGCAACCGGTTCCGCCCTGTCCGCCATGCTGCTCGTGATCCTCCATGCCAACCAGCCCAAGCCGAAGCGCGTTCCCGTCCGCGCTCGCGACCCTCGACAAGGTCGCCGCTAGAACGCCCGCCGGCGTCACGCTTTTCGACAATCTGAGCCTGACGTTCGGGCCTGAGCGCACCGGCGTCGTCGGTCGCAACGGCGCGGGCAAGAGCACCCTGTTGCGCTTGATCTCGGGCGACCTGTCGCCGGCCGAGGGCGCGGTGACGCGCGTCGGGACGATCGGCGTGCTGGATCAGCGCCATGATCCTGCGCCGGGTGAGACGGTCGCCCAAACGCTGGGCGTCGGCGAAGCCCTGGAGGTGATCGAACGGGCGCTGGCCGGCGAGGGCGACGCAGAAGATCTCTCGAATGCGGACTGGACGCTCGAACTGCGGATCGCCGAGATTCTGGCCGAGGTCGGGCTGGCGGACCTGGCCATGGACCGGGCGACGATCAGTCTGAGCGGCGGCGAACAGACCCGGCTGCGGCTCGCCGGCCTGCTGCTGGCGCGGCCGGACCTGATCCTGCTGGACGAGCCGACCAATCATCTGGATGTCGAGGCGCGGCGACGGGTCGCCGAGGTGCTGGGCCGCTGGGACGGCGGGGCCGTGGTGGTGAGCCATGACCGCGATCTGCTGCGGCGCATGGACCGGATCGTCGAGGTCTCCGGTCTGGGCGTGACCGTATACGGCGGGAACTACGATCTCTACGCCGAGCGCAAGGCGACCGAGCGGGCGGCTGCGGAACGCGATCTGGCGGGCGCCGAACGGACGGCCGCCAGGGTGGGGGCGGAGGCCCAGCGCCGCACGGAGATGAAGGCCCGGCGCGACGCAGCCGGACGGCGCAAGGGCGCCAAGGGCGACATGCCGAAGATCCTGATCGGCGCCCGGGCGGAGCGGGCCGAGAACAGCGGCGCCGGCGACCGGCTGCTGGCGGCGCGGCAAGCCGCGGAGGCGGAGGCGGCCCTGGCGTCGGCGCGCGAGCGGGTTGAGCGCACCCGCGCCCTGTCGATCCCCATGCCGTCGAGCGGGCTGGCTTCAGGGCGGACCTTGCTGGTTCTGGACGATGCGACCTGGGAGACGCCGCAGGGGCGCACCGTCGTTGGGCCGGTCAGTCTGCGGCTGACAGGGCCGGATCGGGTTGGGATCACGGGGCCGAACGGCGCCGGCAAGACGACCCTGCTGCGACTGATGTCCGGCGTGCTCGAGCCGACGACGGGGCGAGTGGAACGGCCGGTGCGGGCGGTGCTGCTGGACCAGGAGGCCGCGATCCTGAAACCGGATGAAACCCTGGTCGAGGCCTGGCGGCGGCTCAATCCCGAGGGCTCGATCAACGACGCCCAGGCGGCGCTGGCGCGGTTCCTGTTCCGAAATACGGCGGCGTATCGCAAGGTAGGCGCGCTGTCGGGCGGCGAACGTCTGCGGGCGGCCCTGGCCTGCGTCATGACGGGCGCGAAGCCGCCGCAACTGCTGATTCTGGACGAGCCGACCAATCACCTGGATCTCGACTCGGTCATCGCCGTGGAAAACGCGCTGCGGGCCTACGATGGAGCCTTGGTGGTGGTCAGCCACGACGCCGGCTTTCTTGACGCCATAGGGATGGAGTGGACGGTCGCCCTTTAGGCTGAATGTCGCTTGAGCCTGGAGACCGAGGGAGGGTGAGGCCTTGTCGGCTCAGGCTGTCGAACGGATCGGGGTGCAGCCCGGCGGCGGGGCAACCATCATCAGGCCGGCTTCCGGCCCAAGTTTCGTCTTTTCAAGCTCTACTGTGTGACCTGCGGCCGGCTCCGACAGGCCTGGCTTCATCATCGGGGGAAGACCAATGGCGTCGCGTTCCGTTTCCAAACTTGTCGGCTCCGCGACGGTCGCCTCGCTGTTTTTGGCGACCGTCGCCACAGGGCAGTCACGGCTGGATGTCGCCTCCGCCACGGCGGCGTTCGATCAGGCCCATTCCCTATGCCAGGCGGATGAGGCCCGGACTTGGGGCGTCACTCTGTGCGGGCCGATGCTGATCGCCGATCCGGCCACACGAGCGTTCGTCTCCAACATGGACGGCCTGGACATGCCGCTGGAGCGCAAGGGGGCGGTGTTTGAAGGCCGCTTGCCGGACAGCGTGCCCATCGCCAATACAGCAGTTCGCTGGAATGGCCGCGTCTGGACCATGCTTATGGCGCCGGTGACCACGGACGAGCCGGCGCGCTCCATCCTGCTCATGCACGAGGCCTGGCATCGCGTTCAGGATCAGATCGGACTCACGGCCGCCAACGCTGACCAGCCGCAATTGGCGACGGAAGCAGGTCGCGTGTCGCTTCGCCTCGAACTGCGGGCCCTGGCGGCGGCGCTCGACGCGACCGATCCGGGGCAGCGGCGCCAGGCGATTGAGGATGCGCTGACCTTCCGCGCATGGCGATACGTGCGTTTCCCGCAGGCTCAAGCCGCCGAGGATACAATGGAACGGCATGAGGGGATCGCGGAATATACCGGACGACACCTGTCTCGGGACGACCAGATGACCGCCCATCTGGTCGAACATCTGGGGCGAGGCGATCGAGTGCGTCAGTACGCCCGCTCATTCGCCTATTTCACCGGGCCGGCTTACGGCGTGCTTCTGGACTCGGCGTCGCCGGACTGGAAAGTCGCCTGGGACCGAAACGAGGGCCTGCCACAGATGTTGGCGCGCGCCTTGGGCCTTGAGATTGCCTCGGATGACGGCGCTTTCGCTGCGGCAGGCGCGCGATATCAGGCGGCGACGATCCAGGCCGAAGAGGCCGCAAAGGCGGTTGAGCAGGCTGCTCGCATCGCGGCCTTGCGGGCCGGGCTGGTGGACGGACCCGTCCTCGTCGCGCCCGTCACCGGGGCGAGCTTCAGTTTTGATCCGAACAGAGTGACGCCTCTGGACAGCCTGGGGACGGTGGATGGCGTTATTCGCGCGGCAGCCGATTGGGGCGTCCTGAATGTTGAGAAAGACGGTCTCCTGTCGACTGATTGGTCGCGCCTGACCGTGGCCTATGCTGGCGCAACCCGTACGGAGGAGGGGCTGCGGGGCGACGGGTGGGCCTTGACCCTCAACCCGGAATGGGAAGCGACGCCGGGGGCGCGCGACGGCGATTGGACGATCCGTCGCCGAGAACCCGCGGCGCCTTGACCTGCGCCTCGCTGGCCTCCCGTCCCGAGTCCTTAGCGCCTGAACGCGATCAGAAAAGATCGCCGTCCGTGGATATCGACCGGGCTCAGACGCCGCCGGTTTGCCGCAGTCCCTCCCACAGGGCGATGCCTGCGGTCACCGACAGGTTCAGCGAACGCGCTTCAGGACGCAGCGGAATCACCACGCGGGCGTCGACGGCGGCGTGGACATAGTCCGGCGCGCCGGATGTTTCCTTGCCGAATAGAAGCGTGTCGTCGGGGTGAAAGGCGAAATCGGACAGGGGCGTCGCGCCGCGGGTGGTGAACAGAATCAGTCGGCCGGCGGGGCGGTCGCGCTGAAACGCATCCCAGTCGGCGTGCCGGGTCATGTGCGACAAAGGACCATAGTCGAGCGCCGCTCGCTTCATGGCGCGGTCGTCGAAACGAAAGCCCGTAGGCTCCACGACGTGCAGTTCCACCCCGAAACAGGCCGACAGCCGGATGCAGGCGCCGACGTTCTGAGGAATGTCCGGTTGAAAAAGAGCGAGACGCATTCTAATCCCTAGATATACGCGGCCTGGGGGTTTGTCGCGGTCTGTCTGCGAACGTTTCGCAAGAAACGTCAGCGACTTGCGGCCTTAGGCCGCAAATACAGACCGGGGGGAATACTGGGTCTCGCTTTTAGGGTTCGTGCCGCAAAAGAGGAGCGCCAATACAGGCGGTCCCGGCGGTTTTCGAGAGGTGAAACGTGGCCGAGACGGGTGTGATTCCGGAAGGCGAGGGCGATCCGAATCGCCGCGACTTCATCCATATCGCAGCGGGCGCCGCTGCGGTCGGCGCCGGGGCGATGATCGCCTGGCCGCTGATCAACCAGATGAACCCCGCCGCCGACACCCTGGCCCTGGCTTCGATCGAGTTCGACCTGACCAAGGTGCAGGAAGGCCAGCAGGTCGTGATCAAATGGCAGGGCAAGCCGGTCTTCGTGCGCTATCGCACTCCGGCCGAACTGCAGCGCGTCATCGCCGATGATCACGCATCGGACCTGAAACAGCCCCAGACCGACGCCGAGCGCACCAAGCCAGGCCACGAGAAATATCTGGTCGTGGTCGGATCCTGCACCCACCTGGGCTGTGTGCCGACCTTTGGCGCCGGCGACTACGGCGGCTGGTTCTGCCCCTGCCACGGTTCGCACTATGATGCGTCCGGGCGGATCAGGAAGGGGCCCGCGCCTCTGAACCTGGTGGTGCCCGACTATGAATTTGCGTCCGACACTCGCGTCAAGATCGGGTGAGGGCCAGGGGGAGGAAATGAGCGAACACGAATCCACCTACGTCCCTAAGACGGGCGTCGAGAAGTGGCTGGACACCCGGCTGCCGATCATCCGCTTCGGCGCAGACTACATGTCGCTGCCGACACCCAGAAACCTGAACTACTGGTGGACCTTCGGCGGCATCCTGGCCCTGTGCCTGATGACGCAGATCGTCACCGGCATTGTTCTGGCCATGCACTATACGCCGCACGTCGACCTGGCCTTCGCCTCGGTCGAGCGGATCATGCGCGACGTCAACGGCGGCTGGCTGATCCGCTATGTGCACGCCAACGGGGCGTCGATGTTCTTCATCGCCGTCTATCTGCACATGCTGCGGGGGCTGTACTACGGCTCGTACAAGGCGCCGCGCGAGATGATCTGGATCATCGGCTGCGTGATCTTCTTCCTGATGATCGCGACGGCCTTCCTGGGTTACGTCCTGCCCTGGGGCCAGATGTCCTTCTGGGGCGCAGAGGTGATCACCAATCTGATCGGGGCCATTCCGGTGATCGGCGAGCCGATCCTGATCTGGCTGCGCGGGGGACCGGCGATCGACAATGCGACGCTGAACCGCTTCTTCTCGCTCCACTATCTGCTGCCCTTCGCCATACTGGGCTGCGTCGTCCTGCACCTGTGGGCGCTGCACTCGGCGGGTCAGAACAATCCGGTCGGCATCCTGATCCCCAAGGATCGGACGAAGAAGGACATGCTGCCCTTCCACCCCTATTTCACGCTGAAGGACGGGTTCGCGATCATCCTGTTCCTGCTGCTGTTCGCGATCTTCGTCTTCTATCAGCCGAACGCCCTGGGCCACGCCGACAACTATATCCCGGCCAATCCGCTGCAGACGCCGGCCCACATCGTGCCCGAGTGGTACATGCTGCCCTTCTACGCCATCCTGCGCGCCATTCCGGACAAGTTCGGCGGCGTGGTGGCGATGTTCAGCGCCATCGGCGTGCTGTTCGTCCTGCCCTGGCTGGATACGTCCAAGGTGCGGTCGATGCGGTATCGCCCGACCATGCGGACCTTCTTCTTCATCTTCCTGGTGGTCGGCGTGGGCTTGGGCTGGTGCGGTGGTCAGCTTCCGGACGCGCCGGTCATTCCGGGGTTGGGCGGCGTGGTTCTGCTGGACGGCAACCTGAACTCCTACCTGTGGCTGACGCGGCTGTTCACGGCCTACTACTTCCTCTTCTTCCTGGTGATCCTGCCGTTCGTGGGCTTGAAGGAGACGCCGCTGCCGATCCCGGCGACCATTTCCGAGCCGGTCCTGACCGGTGCGGACGCGATGCCGGCTTTCGCCCCGGCCTCGCCCGAGAAGAAGGGGTGAGGGCCATGATGACCGTGAAAACCAACGCCTCGATGTCCAGGCTCATCGCCTCGGCGGCTGTAGCTTTCGGCCTGCTGGCCGCGGCCCCGGCCCTGGCTGCTGGCGGGGCCGCCCATCCGCGCTCGGGCGGGTTCAGCTTCGAAGGACCGTTCGGCGTCTATGACCAGGGCCAGCTTCAGCGCGGCTACAAGGTCTATCAGGAGGTTTGCGCCGCCTGCCACAGCATGAACCTGATGCACTATCGCAATCTGGGTGATCGCCACGGGCCGTTCTGGAATCCGAAATATCCGAACCCGAACGACAATCCGGTGGTCAAGGCCCTGGCCAAGGAGGTCCAGGTCCCGGACATCGACAGCGAGACCGGTGAACCGATCCAGCGCGACGCCACTCCGGCCGACAAGTTCCGCAGCCCTTACCCGAACGCGACGGCCGCCGCCGCAGGCAACGGCGGAGCGGCGCCGCCTGATCTGTCGGTGATGGCCAAGGCCCGCCACGACGGCGCCAACTATATCTACTCGCTGCTGTCGGGCTATCGCGAGGCGCCGGCGGGCCTGACCATCCGAGAGGGGCAGCATTACAACCCCTATATGGCCGGCGACCTCACGCCCTTCTGGACGGGGGACAAGCACCATGTGCCGGAGGGGGGCTTCATCGCCATGCCGCCGCCGCTTCGGAACGGCCAGGTGACCTATGACGACGGCTCGCCCCAGACGGTGGACCAGTACGCCAAGGATGTGGCCGCCTTCATCGCCTGGACGTCCGAACCGAAGATGGTCGAGCGCAAACAGGCCGGCTTCGGTGTGATCATTTTCCTGCTGATCTTCGCCGGCCTCACCTACGCCAGCTATCGCCGCGTCTGGAAGGGCGTCGCCCACTAGGCGCAGGTTCAAATGACCTGATCATCAGCCCGCCGAAGTCCGCTTCGGCGGGCTTTTGTTTGCGACAAATGGCGCGTGACACGGAATCGACATGATGGATTTCGCCCCCTAGGGTCGGCGACTTCATTTCCGGCTGTGGGGCCTCGTGTTCATGCGTATCGTCTCTTCTTTCGCCGCCGTGCTGATGGCCGGCGTCACCCTGTCCGCCTGCGCCACCGCCGGAGCGGATCAGGCCGCGCCGTCCTTCGACGCCGCGCGGATTTCGGAGGATATCCGCGTCCTGTCGAGCGACGCCTATGAGGGACGCGGCATCGCCACCCCGGCTGAAGAGAAGGTCGTCCAGTATCTGAGCGCTCAATATGCGGCCGCCGGTTTCGAGCCGGGCGGTCCCAACGGCCAGTGGACCCAGGACGTCATCCTGAACCGTTTCGTCCAGTCCAACGTCCACGCCTCGCTGAAGCTGGGGGACTGGAGCCTGCCGATGACCCAGGGCCGCGAGGTGGCCATTTCCACCCGCCGTCCGGCCGAGCATGTCAGCCTGAAGGACGCGCCCCTGGTCTTCGTCGGCTACGGCATCAATGCGCCCGAGCGGAACTGGAACGACTTCAAGGACCAGGACTTGCGCGGCAAGATCCTGGTCGTCCTGGTCAATGACGCCGATTTCGAGGAGCCGGCGCTGAACACCTTCGGCGGCAAGGCCATGACCTATTACGGCCGCTGGACCTACAAGTACGAGGAGGCCGCCAAGCACGGGGCCGCGGGCGTGCTGATCGTGCACGAGACGGCGCCGGCCTCTTACGGCTGGGCGACGGTCGCCAACTCCTGGGGCGTGCCGCAGTTCGACATCCTGCGTCCCAATGCGGCGGCCGAGCGGGTGCCGATGGAGGGCTGGATTCAGCGCGATGTGGCGGTGGACCTGTTCCGCCGCGCAGGACTGGATTTCGATGCGCTGAAGGTCCAGGCGCGCAGCCGCGACTTCCAGCCCGTCGCCCTGACCGGCGCGTCCTTTTCGACCGAATTCGACGTGGCGACCAATCAGGTCACCAGCCACAATGTCATCGCGCGCCTGCCGGGCACGACCCATCCGGACGAGACGGTGCTGTACACCGCACACTGGGACCATATCGGCATGGGCGAGCCGGACGCGACGGGCGACCGGATCTTCAACGGCGCCGTCGACAACGCCTCGGGCACCGCCGGCCTGCTGGAACTGGCGCGGATGTACGGACGCGCCCCTCGCACCGAACGCTCTGTCGTTATGATCAGCTTCACCGGCGAGGAAAGCGGTCTGCTGGGTTCGGAATACTACGCCGTGAACCCGGTCTATCCGCTGCCCAGGACGGTGGGCGGGTTCAACATGGATTCGATGAACGTCTATGGCCGCGTCACGGGGCTGGGCGTCACCGGATACGGCCAGTCCGATTTCGATGAGCGGTTGGCCGTCGCGATCCAGTCACAGGGCCGTAGTCTGGTCCCGGATTACGAGAATGCGGCCGGCACCTATTATCGCTCGGACCATTTCCCCCTGGCCAAGCGCGGCGTGCCCATGGCCTACGCCGGCAGCCGGGGCGACTTCCGCGATGAACCGATCGCCGAACGCCAGGCCGCGCGCGCCGAATATGGCGCCAAACGCTATCACCAGGCGGCGGACGAATGGTCGCCGGACTGGGACTACAGCGGCATGATCGAGGATCTGACGGTCTTCTATGATGTCGGTCGCGCCCTGGCGAACGGCCGGGACTGGCCGGAATGGAAGACGGGGTCCGAGTTCGGCCCTGTACGGGCCACGACGGCGTCCGAGCGTCGCTGATAGCCGTGAAACAGGGCGCCGGGACGCGATCCTGGCTCCCTGTTCATTGGTATGTTCGAGCCGCTCGCATGATCCTTCGTCGTTCTCCCTTCATCGCCCTGGCGGCGCTGGTCCTGACCGCCTGCGCAGGCGCGTCCGTCTGCCCGCCGCCCGGCCGGCTGGACGCCTTCGCCACGGCCTCGGCGGCGACGCCGCAGTTCAGCGCCCAGCGTCTGTCCGACCATATCAAGTACCTGGCCTCCGACGAGTTGGAGGGACGCTTCCCCGGCCTGATCGGCGAGCAACTGACTCTGGCCTATCTCCAGCGCCAGTATGAGGCCATGGGGCTGGAGCCGGGCGGACGGGACGGATCCTGGCTGCAACCGTTCGATCTGGTGCGGTTCACGCCGGAGCGTGCGCCGACGGCCGCCTGGACCGGCGCCGACGGCGTCCGCCACGCCCTGGTTTCGGGAACGGACATCACCCTGCGCGCGGGGCCGGCCGATCCGATGGTCAAGATCGACGGTGCGCCGCTGGTCTTCGCCGGCTACGGAATCGTGGCTCCGGAGCGGGGATGGGACGACTATGGCGACGCCGATCTGACGGGCAAGGTGGTGGTGATCCTGCGCGCCCAGCCCGACGCCCTGGGCGTCGACCCGAACTTCTACGGCTCGGGCACGCACAAGACCCAGGAGGCGCTGAAGCGCGGCGCGGTCGGGGTGATCAGTCTTCAGGACAACGACGGCCGCTGGCGTCGGGCCGTCGGCGGCGCGACCCGGCCGCAGATGACGGTCAAGGGCGCGAAGGATGCGCGGTTCACCGGATCCATCAGTCCGGCGACGGGGACCGCCATCGGTGGAGACGTTCTGACCGAGGCCCTGGCGCGCGCCAAGACCGGCGGCCTGGGCGGGGTGGTGGATCTGGGCGTGCGGCTGGACGTCGATATCGCCGAAACGACCGAGGTCATTCACTCGAACAATCTGCTGGCCAAGATTCCCGGGGCGACGCGGCCTGACGAATATGTCGTCTATTCCGCGCACTGGGATCACGTCGGCAAGGCCAAGGAGCCGAACGCAGAGGGCGACGACATCTTCAACGGCGCCTGGGACAACGCCTCGGGCACGGCGGGCCTGATCGAGATGGCGCGCGCCTTCAAGGCCGGGCCGGCGCCGGAACGGACGGTGGTCTTCCTGCACGTCACGGCCGAGGAACAGGGACTGCTGGGCTCGGAAGCCTATGCCGCCGATCCGGTCTATCCGCTGGCGAAGACGGCGGCGGACATCAATATCGACATGCTGCCCTTCACTCCCGCGACGCGCGACGTCGCGGTGTTCGGCGTCGGCAAGTCGGAGCTGGAAGATATCCTGGGCCGGTTCGCCGCCGTGCAGGGCCGCACGGTGACCGGCGACGGCTATCCGCAGGAAGGCTTCTACTACCGCTCCGACCATTTCAACTTCGCCGCAGGCGGGGTGCCGGCCCTGATGCCGTGGAGCGGTCGTGACTTCGTGGAGGGCGGGCTGGAGGCGGGCACGCCGTACTACGAGGCCCAGATGGCGCGCTATTATCACAAGCCGACCGACGAATGGCGGGCCGACTACGACTTCACCGCGGCCGTCCAGAACCTGGACCTGCTGTACCGGCTGGGGCTGACGGTGGCCGACAGCGAGACCTGGCCGGCCTGGAAGCCGAGCGCCGAGTTCAACGCCATCCGCGACGCCAGCGCCGATCAGCGGCGCTAGATACGAAAACGGCGGCCCGGAGGGGAGCCCGGGCCGCCGTCGATCATCCGTCGCTGGCCTTAGCGGTCAGCGCGCGGATGTCGCCTCGGCGATCAGGACCCGCGCCTGGGCGATCGCGTCCGCCTCTGTGGTTTCGCCGTCGGCCAGGGACTGGGCCAGGTCCATCAGCGGCGCGCCGGTGACGGAGCCGGTCTGGGCCTCCTGCTGAAGATGGACGCCGTTTCCGGCGACGACGGCGTCATCCCAGGCCTGGCGCACGGCGGCCCAGAATCCCTGGGTCTTCGCCCAGTAATCGTCGCCGGCCTGGGGCGAATAGCCGGTCGAACGATCGTAGGTGTTGATCACGTCTTCCTGAACGACAGCGACCGGCTCGCCGCCCGCCTTGCCCGACATTTTCACATTGTCCTGGATATGGACCCAGCCGTTCGGCGTCAGGATGTGGCGGTTGGTCCCCAGATAGCGGTCATAGACGGGGTTCCGCACCGCATCGCGCCGCGCCAGCGGCCGCCAGGTCGGGTTGGACGTCCAAGCCGACAGGCCGTTGTCATAGGTCCAGCGACCGACGCCGCCGTAACGGGGCGAGTCGTCTGTCTGCCACACGGTCTGGGACCAGGCGCCCTGGCGCTGATCGGCCGGGACGGGCGTCAGCACCCACTGGTTCGGCCCGGCGTAGGTCAGCACCGTCTGGGGCTGATAGACCCAGTCCTGACGCCAGTGCTTGATGACGATGACCTGGCCCTCATGCTCCATGACCAGGATGTGTTGCAGACTGATCCGGTCGCCCTGGTCATAGACGACGCGGACGATCTCGCTGCCGCCCGACAGCTGCTCCTCCAGCGGGTCGTAGTCGGCCTGGAAGCTGACGTTCTCGCGCATGTCGAAATGGACGCGGTACTGGCCGGCCTGGGCCAGGATCGACTGGCGATCCCGTTCGAAGGCGCTGGCGGGGGTGGAAGCCGCAGTCTGGGCGACGGCTCCGGCTTCCAGCGCCTGGGCGGCGGGCGCAGCGGCGGTCAGCAGGGCGGCGGCGATCAGGATGGCGCGCATGGGACGAGGGCTCTTGATGTGGGGGATGTGCATGGTCGCTTACAGACGCAGGGTCAGGGACAGACCGAAGTTGCGGCCCGGCTGGGTGTAGGCGTCCTTGATGGATGAGGCGGCGGACAGGCCGCGCACGTCGCTCCACCAGCCGTATTTCTCGTCGAGAAGGTTGAAGGCGCCGGCCCGCAAGGTGGCGCGCTCGGTGACGTTCCAATAGGCGGTCACGTCGAGAAGGGTGAATCTGTCGCCGGTGTAGCAGGCCGATCCGCATGACAGTTCATAGGTGGCGGCGTCCTTCCTGTCCGACCAGGTCACGACGGCCGAACCGCCCCAGACCCCCGAAGGCGCGGCATAGTTCAGGCCGCCGACCAGTTTGATCGGATCGACGCTGCTGAGCTGGGTCTTCTCACCGTCCGTTTCCTGCTCGCCGTCCGCAAAGGCGGCGGAGACGATCAGGCTGAGGCCATTGCTCCAGGCGATGTCGCCTCTGGCTTCCAGCCCCCAGATGTCGACATTGGTCAGGTTGACGTACTGATAGATCAGCGGATCGACGCCCGGCACGCCCGTGCCCGACGCCACCACCTGTTCGATGAAGTTGTCATAATGGGTGCTGAAGGCCGTGGTCTGGAGCCGCAGCTCGCCCCCGAAGGCCGCGATGTCGCGGAACCGCAGGCCGCCTTCGATACTGTCGCTGGTTTCGGGCTTGAGGTCCGGGTTGGGGATCGAGGTGTAGCCGTAGACGGGATTTTCGAAATAGTTGTTCACCTGCATCGGCGACGGGGCGCGGAAGCCCTCGGCGTAGTTGGCGAATAGGCCGAAGCGACGGTCGGCCCACCAGACGACGCCCAGCTTGGGCGAGATATGGTCTTCCGACTGGCCCGTGGCCGAGGCCGGAAACAGGGCGTCGACTTCCGGCGACAGGTCGTACCAGTCATAGCGCACGGCGGGGATGATGCTGAGCGCGCCGCCCAGCATCTCGATCTCGTCCTGAACGAACAGACCCGCCAACTGATAGTCGGTCTTGGGGAAGGCGCGGGTCGGGAAGGTTTCGCCGACGGGCGGGGTGACTCCGTCGCGGACGCCTTCCTGCGTGGTCATCGACCAGTCGCCGCCGACGGTGACACGGTGTTCCACCGCCTCGCCCGCGCCGAAGACGCGCGCGCCCTGGGCGGCCAGGCCGTAGACGGTGTTGTCGAAGGTGGTGTCGCGGACCCGGTCCACAGCGGGGCTTCGATCTTCATAGGTATACTGGCGGGTGGTCGCATCCTGCCAGTAGGCGCTGACCGAACCGCTCTCGAAGCCGGCGAAGTCCTGGAAGCGCCACTCGCCCTTCAGGCTGTCGCGCTGGGTTTCGTCGTGACCCGTGACGGCCAGGACCGTGGCCGATCGGGCGGTCAGGGCGTCGCCGTCCATTTCGGAATCGAGATGGTCATAGGTCAGGCGCAGCGCATGGCCGGGCGCCACGTCCCAGACCAGCTTGGCCAGGATGGCGTTGGAGGTGAAGTCCTGCGGGTTGGGTTGGGTTCGGGCCGAACCGACGCCGCCGACCTCGCCCTGGTTCTCCGTCTCCTGGTGATCGCGGCGGGTATAGGCCAGCAGGCCCGAAACCGACCCCGTGCGGCCGGCGACGGCAAGGCTCTCGGTCCAGCCTTCGTCCGCCGAACTATAGGCCGCCCGCGCCCGTGCGCCGAAATCCTGGCTGACCTTCAGGAAATCGGACGGGTCCTTGGTGGTGAAGGCGACGGCGCCGGCGACGCCGTCCGAACCATACAGGGCCGATGCGGGGCCGCGCAGGATCTCGACCGACTTGACCATGTCCAGGTCGTTATAGTCGCCGCGACCGACCGCCTGGGCGCCGAAGCTGAAGCCGCTGGGCAGGCGCACCCCGTCGTTGATGATCAGCACGCGGTCGCCGCCCATGCCGCGAATGGTGAAGCCCGAATTGCTGTCGCGACCGCCGCCTGACAGCGCCAGGTTGAAGCGGGCGGGGGAGGTCGGCACGCTGACGCCCGGTTCGAACCGAATCAGATCCTTGATGTCGGTGGCCAGCATGGTCTCGATCTGGTCGGCGCTGATGACGCTGACCGTGGCGGGCGTGCGTGACGCCAGACGCTCCGACCGCGTGCCGATCACGATGACCGGATCGACCTCGGTCGCCGGCGCGTCGGCCGCTTCGGCGCACGCGGGCTGGGCGATCAGGACCGAACCGAAGGCGGCTGCGGCGGTGGAGAGGAGGAGTAGGTTGCGCATAATGGCCCCGCTTGATGACAGGCAGGGGTGTTACTGCGAACGATTATCAGAATCAACCGCAATGAAGGCGCGGGTTTGAACCCCAGCCTTGGCCGTGGTGTTGTAGACGGATGAAATATGCGTTGTTCCCGATGGTTGCGGCCATCGCCCTGCTGACCGCCTGTGGCGACAACGGGGTCAATCCTCCGGACGAGCCGGCGCGTCCGCTCAGGACGCCTGAGGCGATGCAACAGGTGGAGGCGCCGGGCCCGTCCTCTCTGGCCGGCCGCGGCCCGCGCAGCTTTGTGGGAATCTGGGCCGCCAACCCCGTCTGGTGCGCCCATCCGCAGGGCGAGCGGGCGCCCATCACCCTGACGCCGATGCGGTTCGAAGCCCCTGGCGTCGCCTGTGACATCGCTCGGATTGAAGAGACCGGTGCGGGCTATGTGGCCACCCTGGCCTGCGCCGCTCAGGGGCAGGCCAAGCGCGAGCGGGTTCATATGGCCGCCACCGGCGACGTGATGAACCTGACCTACGTCGACAGGGACATGAAAACGGTGAAACTGGCGCGCTGCCCCGGCTCGCCGCGCGCGCCGGATCCCGCCAATCCGTTGGAAAGCATGATGAAGAAGGAGCCGGAGGCCCCCGCTTCGAAACCTAGTTGAACAGGAAGTTCATCACGTCGCCGTCCTTGACGACATAGGTCTTGCCTTCCGCACGCAGCTTGCCGGCTTCGCGCGCCTTGGCTTCGCCGCGCAGGGCGACGAAGTCGTCGAAGGCGATGGTTTCGGCGCGGATGAAGCCCTTCTCGAAGTCGGTGTGGATGACGCCGGCCGCCTGGGGCGCGGTGTCGCCGACGTTGATCGTCCAGGCGCGGGCTTCCTTGGGGCCGACCGTGAAATAGGTCTGAAGTCCCAGCAGCTTGTAGGCCTCGCGGATCAGGCGGTTCAGGCCAGGTTCTTCCAGACCCAGGGTCTCGAGGAACTCCTTCTGCTCCTCGTCGTCCAGGACGGCGATCTCGGATTCGATCTGGGCCGAGATGACGACCGAGTTGGCGTTGTCGGTGGCGGCGCGGGCGGCGACCTTGTCCGACAGCTCATTGCCCTTGTCGGCCGAGCCTTCCTCGACATTGGCTACATAGAGGGCGGGCAGGGCGGTCAGCAGTTGCAGCATGTGCCAGGCCTTGGCGTCCTCCTTGGACACCTCGGCGGTGCGGGCGGGCTTGCCGGCGTTCAGCTGGGTCAGGGCCAGATCGACCAGTTTCAGCGTCAGGCCGGACTCCTTGTCGCCGCCCTTGGCGCGCTTCTCCAGCTGGGGCCGGCGGCGCTCCAGGCTTTCCATGTCGGCCAGCATCAGCTCGGTCTCGATGATCTCCAGATCGGCGATCGGATCGATGCGGTTCTCGACGTGGGTGATGTCGTCATCGACGAAGCAGCGGGCCACGAAGGCCACGGCGTCGCAGTCGCGGATATTGGCCAGGAACTGGTTGCCCAGGCCCTCGCCCTTGGACGCGCCGCGCACCAGGCCGGCGACATCGACGAAGGTGATGCGGGCGGGAATGATCTCCTTGGACCCGGCGACCTCGGCCAGGGCGTTCAGGCGCGGCTCCGGCACCGCCACGTCGCCGGTGTTCGGCTCGATGGTGCAGAACGGATAATTGGCCGCCTGGGCCGCCGCCGTCTTGGTCAGGGCGTTGAACAGGGTGGACTTGCCGACATTGGGCAGGCCGACGATCGCGACTTTAAGGGCCATGGGATTCCTCGTGAGGCGCGAGCCTTTAGCCGGTTCAAACCGGTTTGTCAGGCTCGCGCTTCAAAAGGCGTCAGTGCGCGCCGTGATCCATGCCCGCCATGGCCGCCATTGCGGGTTGGCGCACCACCGCCTGCACCGTCACCTCGGGCGCCGAGGCGAACTTCAGGGTCAGGGGCACGGTCTCGCCGGCGATCAGGGGGGCGGTCAGACCGATCAGCATCAGGTGATTGCCGCCGGGCGCCAGGCCGACCGCCTGACCGGCCGGAAGCGGCAGTCCCTCGGTCAGCTGGCCCATCTTCATCATGCCGTTCTCGGTCTTCATCTCGTGGACCTGAAGCTCGCCGGCGCGCGGGCTGGAGCCGCCGGTCAGTCGGTCGTCGGTGGTCGCGGTCAGGGTAACGTAGCAGCCGCCGGCCTTGGCCCCGTTCGGCGAAGGCCGGCACCAGGCGTCGGCGGCGGTCACGGCCGCCGTGGCTGTGGGCGACTCCGGCGCCGTCTTGGCCTCTTGCGGCGGGTTGCAGGCCGCCAGTGCGAGGGCGACGGCGGCGAGGGATAGATAGGTCTTCATGGCGTCGTTCTTTCAGGAAACGGCGGGACGGCGCCGGATCATCGGCCGCACGGCTCGATCGAGCAATACGGCGAAGATCAGGCTCAGGCCCGTCAGGGGATAGAGGATGGCGAGGGGCAGGACGATGCCCAGGACGGCGGCGCGGACGCGCGGTCCCGGCGGGGCGGGCGGGGCGCCCAGGCGAAGGCGCGACGGGTTCGGCGGACGGCGCTTCCACCACGTGACCAGACCGCTGATCGCCAGCAGCCAGACGCCGATACAGCCCAGCAGCATGACGATCCGGTTCATCTGGCCGTACTGTGTGCCCTGGTGGGTGTAGACGCCCCATTCGATCGCCTTGGCGCCCGCGCCGAACCGGTCGTAGCCGAGGTCGGCCAACAGGCGGCCCGAGGCGGCGTCCACATACAGGGAACGGCTGTCCTGGACCCGACGGGCCTGGGTGGTGATCGTATAGGCCGTGCCCGAGGCGGCGGGAATGGAGACGGCGTAGGGGCGGGCCAGACCTGCGTCGTCGGCTGTCTTCAGCACCCGGCCCAGGGCGCCGTGGCCCGCATGATCGTGGGCCATGACCATGCCCTCCAGGGTCCATCCGGCGCCGAGCGGCTGGTCATGATGTTCGGCCCTTTGCCAGGCCCCGGCGACGGGCGCCGGGGGGCGGCCCAGGCCGCTGGATTTGACAACGTCCATGACCGTATCGCCCCAGAAAGCCGACCAGGGCATGCCGGTGACCGCCAGGAACAGCACGACTCCGCCGACGTAGACGCCGGTCAGGGCGTGCAGGTCGCGCCAGAAGGGGCGTCGTCGTGTGTCGGTCGTCCGGAGCGAGAAGGTCGCAACGGCCCGTCCGCGCGGCCACCACAGATAGAGGCCGGTGGCGAACAGGATGATGGTCCAGCCCGCCACGATCTCGACCAGGATGTTGAACGGACGACCCAGCAGGGTCAGGCTGTGGGTCTTCTTGACCAGCTCCATGAAACCGCCGGCGGGAATGACGCCGGTGGCGTGGCCGGTGTGGGGATCGACGAAGACCGTCTTCTGCACCCCGTCGGGCCGATCCACCCGCAGGCGGACGGCCTGGTCCGCCCGGGCGGGCATGACCAGATTGGCGACCCGGCCGCCGCCAGCGGCCTGGACCGCCGACGTCAGCCAGGTCTCCGGCGCGGCCTGGGCCTGACCTGTTTGGGACTGCACCGCCGGCACGCGGATCATGTCGCGATAGAGGGCGGCGTCGATCTCGTCCTTGAACAGATAAAGGCCGCCGGTCAGGGCCAGCAGCATCAGCACGGGCATGACGAAGACACCGGCGTAGAAATGCCAGCGCCAGACGGCCCGGTAGGCGCCGGACAGATCGTCCGGCGCCGGGGTTGCGGCCTTGCGGGCCATCAGTAGCTCATCCTCACGCCGACATAGGCCGAGCGGCCTTCGCCCGGGAAGAAGACGGCGGTCGATACGCCGGCGAGCCTTGCATCGGTCACGGCGCTGAAGTTCGAGACATAGGCCTCGTCAAACAGGTTGCGCACGTCGGCGAAGACGGTCAGGCGTCGGCGCACCGTCCAGCCCATGTTCAGGTTGGCCACCGTATAGGCAGGCGACTTCAGGATGTTGGCGTAGTCGACCCAGGAATCGGCCATCGACCATTCCACGCTGGGCGCCACGAACCAGCCGGTCGGGTGATCATACCGCAGCTCGGCCCGATACAGGTGCGGCGGCACGACCGGCAGGTCATTGTCGCCGTAGACCTTGTCTCCGTCGAAGAAGAAGTCCGAGAAGGCGTAGGTCTGGCGCAGGCGCCACTGCGGCGCAATCCGCCAGTCCAGCCCCGCCTCGATCCCCTGGTGAACCGTGGGCCCGGCGTTGAAGGTGGAGGCCGGAATGCCCAGCGCGTTGTCGATCACGAAGTTCAGCAGTTCGTGGTCCAGGTCGGCGCGGTAGGCGGTGACGTCCCAGGTCACCGGGCCGCGGCGACCGCGCGTACCGACTTCCCAGGTGACGGCCTCCTGCGGGACCAGGGGCTGATAGCCCTCGGCCGTCGGCGACAGGGCCGAGAAGTTGGGCGGTTCGACCGAGCGGGTGACATTGGCGAAGGCCTGATCGCCTTCCTCGCTTTCCCACAACAGGCCGGCGCGGGGCGCGAACCAGTCGAAGCTCTTGTCGACGGTTAGATCGATCGTGCCGGCGACGCCGGGGACCACATAGCTTTGATAGTCCCGCTCGGCGCGGCCCCAGGTTCCCCCGGCGACCAGGGCCAGGCGGTCGGTGACGAACAGCCGACCCTCGCCGAAGACGTCCAGCCCCTTGCCGTTCTGGAAGCTGCGGGCGCGCAGGCCGTTCTGCTGTCCGGCCAGGTTGGCCCACTGTTTGGCGTCCAGATCGCCCTGGCGATACCAGGCGCCGTAGAAGGCGTCGGCGCGCAGGCCAAGGACCTGGCCCTGCCAGTCGAAGCGACCGAAGGCGCCGTAGTTGCGGCTTTCCTGGTCGATGACCTGGAAGATTGGGTGGTCCAGATCCTTCCAGGTTCCATAGACGGCGCCCTCGAACACGGTGGATTGGTCCAGCCGCCAGTGCGTCTGCACCGTCGTGCGGATCGACTGCATATTGCGCTGATAATTCAGGCTGACATTGCCCAGGTTGGCCTTCTCCGGCTGGGTCAGGGCGTCATTCAGGCTGACGCTGCCGGGGATTTCCTGATGGATGTCGCCGCCCGAGACCATCAGGCGCACCTCGCGGTCCTGGCCGAAGCTGCGGCCGATATTGGCGGACAGGTGCAGAGACTTGCCCTCGCTCTGCTGACGCCAGCCGTCAACAGTCTGGCCGGTCACGGCGGCGAAGCCGTCCCAGTCGCCGCGCACGCCCGCGGCCTCGGCATGGGCGCGCACCGTGCCATAGGAGCCGCCGTCAAGACGCAGGCTCAGGTTCGACGCCGCCGTGCGCCCGGTCGGCGTCACCAGATTGATCGCCCCGCCCAGCAGGGCGCCGCCGAAGCGCAGGGCGTTGCCGCCCTTGTAGACCTCGGTATAGCGGGCGATCAGCGGGTCGATCAGTTGGAAGTCGCCGAAGCCGTCCGCCTCGTTGAAGGGGACGCCGTCCTGGGCCAGCAGGGTTCCGCGATTGTGGCTGGAATTGCCTATGCCCGAGCCGCGGATCGACAGACGGATGTCGCCGCCCCACTTCTTCTGGGCATAGACGCCGGGGGCGTCGCGCAGAACGTCGGCCAGGTTGGGCGCGTAGCGATCAGCGTAGGATTCGGCCGAGACGACGGCGACCGCGCCCGGCGTGCGCGACAGGCGTGCCCGCGCCTCGGCGACAACGGCGGGGTCTTCGACGTTGCGGCGGGCGGTGACGATGACGCTGTCCAGCACGGTCGGCTCTGAAGGTGGCGTGGCGGGCTGCTGAGCGAAGGCTGGGCCGGCCAGGGCGGCGAGCAGCAGGGCGCAGGGCGTCGCAGTGGTCTTGAGAGACATGGTGATCCTGAAGTCAGAACGAGAAGGGCGCGCGGGCGAAGGGCCGGCGCGGGCTTTGGGTCTGGTTCAGGCGTGGGGTGGTGCGGTGGACGGCGGACGCGGCGGCGCGCGCGCCGGGGGCGGCGGGCTGACGCGGGCGGGCGAATAGACGACCGTCTCGACCGTGCGGATGACCGGCGCAGGTTCGGGCGCTGGAGGGGCGGGCAAGGCGGCCGCGAGAGGCACGACGCAGGCGGCGCACTTGGCCCCCAGATGCTTGTTGACCGGGCCGTCCATCCCGCCGGACTGGATGGTCTGGGGCCCTTCTGCGGAACAGATGACCAGAGGCTGTCCGTGTTGCACCGCCGCCAGGGCCCCGAAGGGCAGCAGGGCGCCGAGCATGAGGGCGAACACCGCCGCCAGGAAGGCGAGCGACTTCGATGTCGACCAATGATCGGCGCCGGAACGGTTCACGCCTCGCCTCTACGGCGTTTCCGCCAGGCCGTACAGGCTACAGTTCGCCGCGCGCCGCCTGGCGGGGACTGAACTTGGGCGCAGGAGCCAGGCGCATGACCTCGCCCTGATAGCGCTCGTCGTCGCCGGCGGCGGCGAAGGGAAGGGCGTCGGCGCAGGCCTGGAGCAGGGCGTCCAGCCAGGGCTGTTCGGCCTTGTGGAAGTCGCCCAGGACATGGGGCATGACCATCTCCTTCTCGCCGGGATGGCCGATCCCCATGCGCGCGCGACGGAACTCGGGCCCCAGATGGCTGATCAGCGAGCGGACGCCGTTCTGGCCTGCGGCGCCGCCGCCGGTCTTCATGCGGAACCGGCCGGGGGCCAGGTCGATCTCGTCGTGGAAGACGATGATTTCGGACGGCTTGATCTTGTAGAAGCGTGCGGCCTCGCCCACGGCCCGCCCGCTCTCGTTCATATAGGTCTGGGGCTTCATCAGCAGGACCTTGACCGGCCCGTCCGCCGTATCGACCAGGCCCTCGCTGACGATCGACTGGAACTTGGCCCGCTCGGGCCCGAAGCGCCAGCGCCGCGCGATCTCGTCGGCGGCCATGAAGCCGATGTTGTGGCGGTTCTTCTCGTATTTGGCGCCCGGATTGCCGAGCCCGGCGATGATGATCATGGCGTCCTCATGCCGCGTGCGTCGCCCAAAGAAAAGCCCCGCCGCGGCGAACCGGGCGGGGCCTGATCTTGTCGATGCGACGAAGGCTTAACCTTCGGTCTTCTCGGTCGGAGCGGCTTCGGCGTCGGCGGCTTCATCGGCGGCGGCCGACATGGCGGCGGACGAGACCTTGATGGTGGCGATCACGAAATCGCGGTCGGTGATGGTCGGCTCGACGCCCTTGGGCAGTTCGATGTCCGAGAAGCGGATGGTGTCGCCCATCTGCGACTTGATCAGGTCGACGACCAGTTCTTCCGGAATGCTGTCGGCCTTGACCATGATTTCGACCGCGTGGCGGACGACTTCCAGCGAGCCGCCCTGACGGACGAACGGCGCGTCATCGGCGTTCTTGAAGTAAACCGGAACCTCGATCTTGATCGGGGCGTGTTGATCGACGCGCATCAGGTCGAAGTGCATCGGGCGGTCCGACACCGGGTCGAACTGGATGTCCTTGGCGATGACCGGCTGGGTCTCTTCGCCGTACTTCAGCGTGACCAGGTGGCCCAGCAGCTTGCCGGTGTAGAGCGACTTGCGGAAGTCCTTCTCGTTCACCGCCACGGCGACGGGGGCCTTGTCGCCGCCGTACAGGACACCCGGCACGAAACCGGCGCGACGGGCAGCGCGTGCGCTGCCGGTGCCGACGCCATCGCGGACGTCCACGTTCAGAATGATCTCGGCCATCTGGCTCGCCTCAACAACAACGGAAACACCGCGCCAACCCTGGGCCCGCGCGGCGGGGGTCATGAACCCTCGAATTCAAGAGCGCGGGCTATTACACGCATCATGACGGATGTGCAACCGCCCTGACGGTAAATGGAACGGCAGGACGGTCTTGGCGGCGCTTTCGATCAGGCCGCCTTTGCGGCGTCTTTGAGCAGAGCGTCCGGATCGGCGACGATTGCAAGCAGTTCTGTCGTGTTGAAGGGCTTGGCCAGATGGTGATCGGCCCCGGCGGCCCGTCCGGCGGCGACGTGTTCGGGCATGGCGTTGGCCGTCAGCATGACGATGGGGGTTCGGCGGGCGCCTGCAGTCGCTTCGTGCAGGCGAATCTCCTGAGTCGCCGTCAGCCCGTCCATGATCGGCATCTGCATGTCCATCAGCACCAGATCGAAGTCGCCGGCGCGGAACGCCTCCAGCGCCTCCGCCCCGTTCTCCGCCATGGAGATCACCGAGGAGATCTGGCTCAATATCAGTTCCAGGACGCGACGGTTTGTCGGGTGGTCGTCGGCCACCAGCACCCGCACGGGACGCCGATCGCCATCTATGGCGGGCGAAGCCTTCGCCTCCAACTGAACCGGCGCTTCGCAGGTGATCAGGGGGAGCGTCAGGATGAAGGCGGATCCGCCACCCGGTTCGCTTTCGCAATCCAGGTCGCCCCCCATCATTTCGGCCAGCTGACGGCAGATCGACAGGCCCAGTCCGGAGCCGCCGAATTGGCGGGTGATGCCGCCGTCGGCCTGTTCGAAACGACTGAAAAGGCGCTCGCGGGTGGCGGCGTCGAAGCCAATTCCCGTGTCCTCGACCATGAAGCGCAGGGTGGGCGCGCCCTCCTTCTCCGGGCCACGCTGGACGGTCAGGCCGACGAAGCCCTGGCTGGTGAACTTGACCGAGTTCGAGATCAGATTGGTCAGGATCTGCTTCAGCCGCACCACGTCGCCGCGGATCCAGAGACCCGCGTCCACGTCGATATCAATGTGGAAGCCCAGGTGTTTCTCACGCGCGTTTTCGGCATAGAGTTGCGCGGCTTCGCGCACAGCTCTTTCCAGTTCGAAGGCGTCGTTGGTCAGTTCAAGCTTGCCTGATTCGACCCGCGCCAGATCCAGTATGTCGCTGAGCAAGGTCTGAAGCGTGCGTCCCGAGGCCTGCATCAGGTCCAGCATCTCATGCTGCTCCGCCGTGAGGTCGGTCTTGGACAGGGCCTGCGACAGACCGATCACGCCATTCAAAGGCGTGCGGATCTCGTGGCTCATGTTCGCAAGGAACTGGCTCTTGGCGACATTGGCCGCCTCGGCCGCGTCTCTCGCCTCTCTCAGGGCTTGGGCGTCGCGCTTCAGGGCCGTGATGTCGTTGCAGACTGTGACCGTACCGCCCTCGGCGGTGCGTCGATCCTGAATTTGCAGCCATCGGTCGCCGGCCACCCGCTGCTCGATCGTCGATTCGCCCTGGCGGCGCACACGGATGCGTTCGGTGATCCATTCGTCCTCGCGGCCAATGGCTTCGTCATATCGGCCTTCATTGATGCCGATCTGAAGGACTTCACGAAAAGTAATTCCGACCTTGAGGAAGGGCGCAAGTTCCGGATTCACCTCAGCGTAGCGCGCATTCCACAGCAGCAGGCGGTCATCGGCGTCGTAGAAGCCCAGTCCGTCCGACATGGCCTCGACCGCTTCGCGGATATGACCCAGCGCGTTGGCCCGCGCCATATAGGCCATGAAAACCAGGGCGCTGCCGATACTGAGGATGGAGAGGGCGATGAGGAACACCAGGGTTCGCATGGCGTCGGGCGAAAGGCCGGACTGCGAACTCAAGGTTGGGTCCGGCGTCACGGTTATGGCGGCCATGCCGACGAAATGCAGGAACAGGATGCACACAGAGGCGCCGAGGACCGTCGTCGCCAATCGTGTCAGTCCTCCACGCTTGTAGAAGAAGGCGGTGGTTCCACCGATCACCATGCCGCCGATGATGGACACGATCACGAGTTCGGGCCGCCAACTGAGATGCACGGGCGCCTGAAGCGCCGCCATCCCCAGATAATGCATGGCGGCCAAGCCCGAGACGGCGACAAGGGCGCCCATGACGCGGCGCCAGCGGTCGTCGCCGCTCAAGATGGTGAAGATGGCCACGCCTATCGCGGCCAGGATCACCAGCGTGGAGGCCAGGGTCATCGCCACATCGTAGGTTAGGGCGCCCACGCCGACATATCCCTGCATGGCGATGAAATGGGTGGTCCAGATCGTGATCGAGCCGATCAATCCCGCCGAGATTGCGAGGCGGCGGCGGCGTGCTCCATCGGTGATGCGGGCGCGCTCCATGAAGCGGGAGGCTGAACCCATGCCGACGAGGCAGACGATGACTGCCAGCAGGCTCACCCGCCAGTCGTGATCACGTACGATGCAATAAAGTATCCGGTCCACGGCGTCCCCTTCAGCGCCATGCTGGACCAAACTCCTAAACAAACGGTGCGGCCACGCTTGGAAAAATCAATGTCGTCTGTCGGCGCGCCGTCACAGAATCCGTGCAAGGATTGGATTCCTTAGGCTGCTCACACGAGTCTGGCGCCGCATATGCCTTATGAATCCTCGCCTTCGCCGGTGGCGCCGATCTCGACCTCCCGTTTCTGGACGGTGGGCATCAGCATCGCAATCGCCCTGGTTGTGATGGTGGGGCTCGCCTTCATCCATCCCGAGATCGCGAATTGGCTGATCGGTGGAGCGGTGGTCGTCGCGGCTTCGGCCTGGATTCTGAACGTGCAGCCCCCTTCGGTCGCGACCTTGCCTGAAACATCGGGCGCCCCGATCGAACGGTCGGCGGATCCAAAGACGGCGGAACTGCTGGACCGGGTGTTCGAAGCCCTGGACGACCCTGTGCTGATCATCAGCGGGGGCGAGCCCGACGACATCGCGGGCCGCCGGGTCGTCATGGCCAACAAGGCGGCGCGAGACCTGCTCCGCATCCAGAGTCAGGGCGCCTTGCTGGTTCAGGTGATCCGGGAGCCCGGCGTGCTGGAAGCCGTGGACGAGGCCCTGTTCGGCGGCGTCTCTCGAACCACGGACTACGCCACCGGAGGGCAGCGCGACCGGCGCTGGCGCGCCTGGACACGCCCCTTGGGCGACGGAGAAGGAAAAGGGCAGGGCTCTCTCGCCCTGGTCATTCTTCGTGACGAAACCGACGCGCGGCGCACCGAGATGATGCGCGTCGATTTTCTGGCCAACGCCAGCCATGAACTGCGCACGCCGCTGGCGTCCCTGAGCGGCTTCATCGAGACGCTCAAGGGACATGCGCGCGACGATGTCGCGGCCCGCGATCGCTTCCTGGACATCATGTCGGCCCAGGCGGATCGGATGGGGCGGCTGGTCGCGGACCTGTTGTCGCTCAGCCGGATCGAGCTGAATGAGCATATTCCGCCGTCCGGGCGAGTCGATCTGGATCGAGCGGCGTCCGACGTCGTCGACGCCGTCAGCGTGTTGACGCAAGAGAAGCAGATCAATGTCGTGGTCGATCAGGGCGAGGCGAGGGCCTCGATCAGCGGCGACAGGGACGAGATATTGCAGGTGGTGCAGAACCTGCTCGACAACGCCGTCAAATATTCGGCCAAGGGCGGAACGGTGGAAATTTCGGTGCGGTCCGATCTGTCGTTCGACGAGGCCTGGGCTTCGCGGATGCCCGGCGCGACGCGACTGCCCCTGGTGACGCCCGATCGGGCGGTCGGCGTCCTCTATGCGGCTGTCACGGTTCGCGATCACGGACCGGGCATGGCGCGGGAACATCTGCCGCGGCTGACGGAACGCTTCTATCGGGTCGAGGGCCAGAAGAGCGGCGAACGTCAGGGGACGGGACTGGGTCTGGCCATCGTCAAGCATATCATAAACCGCCACCAGGGCGGACTGGTGGTGGAGAGCGCCCCCGGGCTCGGGGCCGCGTTCACGGCCTGGTTCCCCATGGTGGTCGAGCGTCGTGACGTCCGGACGGCCGCCTGATGGCGCTGGAGGCCGCCGCTGTTACCGAACTGTCATCAACGTGTCTTATTCCGCTGACCATTCGCAGGCAGTAGTCGCGCCGCGTCGAAGCCGGATTCCCGGTCGCCATTCGATTCGCGCCTGCCCGCTTCGGACCCGGAATGATCTGGATTTATTTGCTGATCCTCACCGCGCTCAGCGCCGCCGCCTTTTTGGGCGGACGCGAGCTGGCGCGTCGTCGCGCCGTTGGCGCGCATCCCCACTCGCGTCCGGGGCAGCACGGCGCCTACGCGCTGATCTGGGTCGCTGCGCCCGCTCTGCTGGTTCTTATCCTTCTCAGCGTTTTCTCTGCGCCGCTGGAGCGTCAGTTGACCGCCGCCGGCACGCCCGATGTAGTGGCCGAGCTTGAGCATTTCCGCCGCGACGCCTTCTTCGCCGACGCCCACCGGGTCGGTCGGGGCGAGCCGGCCCTTCAGATCTGGGAACGGCCTCTGGCCGAACAGCTACCGGTCGAAGCTCGCCGCATGGTGCGGATCGAACGCACCCTGCAATGGGGCGGCGGGGTCGCCGCTATCCTGGCCGCTATTCTCGGCGGCCTGTTCGCCCTGACCCAGATCAAGCCCCAGACCCGCGCGCGCAACCGGGTCGAAGGCTGGATTTACGGCGCCCTGTTCATCTGTTCCGCCATCGCCGTGCTGACGACACTGGGCATCATCGCCTCGCTGGCCTTCGACTCCTTCCGCTTCTTCCAGAAGGTGCCGATCTTCGACTTCCTGTTCGGCACCCAATGGAGCCCGCAGATCGCCATCCGGGCCGACCAGGTGGGATCCACCGGCGCCTTCGGGGCCGTGCCCCTGTTCGTCGGCACCATGCTGATCATGTCGATCGCCATGTGTGTGGCGGCGCCGATCGGTCTGCTGTCCGCCATCTATCTTTCGGAATACGCCAGCCGAACCACCCGGGCCGTCATCAAGCCGCTGCTCGAGATTCTCGCCGGCGTGCCGACCGTGGTCTACGGCTTCTTCGCCGCCCTGACGGTGGGACCCATCCTGCGGGTCTTCTTCAATGAGATCGGCCTGTTCCTGATGGGCGGACCGCTGGACGGACTGGGCCAGTATCTCGCTCTGGTTCAGAACCAGATGGCCCTGACGGCCGGCGCGGTGATGGGCATCATGCTGATCCCCTTCGTCTCGTCCCTGTCCGACGACATTCTGAACGCGGTGCCGCAGTCCCTGCGCGACGGCTCGTTCGCCATGGGGGCGACCAAGTCCGAGACGGTCAAGCGGGTTCTGTTGCCCGCCGCCCTGCCGGGCATCGCCGGCGCCCTGTTGCTGGCCGTGTCGCGCGCCATCGGCGAGACCATGATCGTCACCATGGCCGCCGGCCTCGCCGCCAACCTGACCTTCAATCCGCTGGATACGGTGACCACCGTCACGGTGCAGATCGTGACCCTGCTGACGGGCGACCAGGAGTTCAACAGCGCCAAGACCCTGTCGGCCTTCGGCCTGGGCCTGACCCTGTTCATGGTCACTCTGGTGCTGAACATCATCGCTCACCGGATCGTCCAGACCTATCGGGAACAATATGACTGACGCGACCCCCGATCAGATCGACGGCGCGGCCGCAAAAGGGCGGCTGGATCGTCTGCGCGCCGGCCTCAAGCGCCGTCACGCGAAAGAGACGCGGTTCAAGTGGTACGGCCGTCTGGCCATCGCGGCCGCCATGATCTTCCTGGCGATCCTGATGGTGCGTATCGTCGCCCAGGGCCACACCGCCTTCTACACCCACACCGTGACCGTGCCGGTCTATATGGACCCCGCGCGTGTGGACCGGGCCTATCCCCAAGGCTCGAACTTCGAACAGATGGCGGCCGAACAGCAGCTGAAGCGCTGGGGCATTCAGGACGATGCGGCGGGCGCCGCCTCTCGCCAGATGAAGGCCCTGTTTTCTTCCGAGCTGAAGTTCGTCGCCGCCGACCTGGTCGCCAAGCGGTCGGACGTCATCGGCGAGACCGTGCCCTTGGCCGTGCCTCTGTCGGACGAGGCGGACCTGTATCTGAAGGGCGAAATCTCGAGGGATACGCCGGAAGACCAGCGCCGTCTGACCGACCAGCAGCTCGCCTGGCTGGACCGGATGCAGGCCGAAGGCGTCGTCGGTTCGCACTTCAACACCGCCCTGTTCACCAACGGCGACTCGACCCAGCCGGAAATGGCGGGCGTGCTGGGCGCCGTGGTCGGTTCCGCCCTGATGCTGATGGTCACGGCCCTGATCGCCATTCCGTTGGGCGTCGGCGCCGCCGTCTGGCTGGAAGAGTTCGCGCCGAAGAACAAGCTGACCGACATCATCGAGGTCAATATCAACAACCTCGCCGCCGTGCCGTCGATCGTCTACGGCCTGCTGGGTCTGGCCCTGTTCATCAACTGGATGCACCTGCCGCGCGCCAGTCCGATCGTCGGTGGTCTGGTCCTGGCCCTGATGGCCCTGCCGACCCTGGTGATCGCCACCCGCTCGGCGCTGAAGGCCGTCCCTCCGTCCATTCGCGAGGCCGCCCTGGCCATGGGCGCCTCCAAGACCCAGACGGTGTTCAGCCACGTCCTGCCTCTGGCCATGCCCGGCGTGATGACCGGCGCCATCATCTCCATGGCGCACGCTCTGGGCGAGACTGCGCCGCTGCTCCTGATCGGCATGGTCAGCTTCGTTCCCGGCGTGCCGCATGCGATCGACCAGCCGGTCGGCGCCCTGCCTTCGCTGATCTACATCTGGGAGAACGCCTCCGAGCGGGCGTTCCACGAACGCACCGCTGCTGCGATCATCGTTCTTCTGGTCTTCATGATCATCATGAACACGGCGGCCATCATCCTGAGGCGGCGCTTCGAGCGTCGGTGGTAAGAGAATGAAATTTCGTATCTTCCGTTCTGCCGAAGACCAGACCGGCGCCGGCGTCGGCGCTGCCGATCCGACCGAATCCGTTCGCATGGGCGGCCAGGTCTTGCCCGAAGCCACGTCCCCTAAAGCCGCCTCCGCCGTGGAAGCCCGGCTTGAAGACGCCACGCCTGTGAGCGGCCCGACCGTGGTCGCCACTCCGCCGACCGGTCCGATCAAGATCGCGGCGCGTGACGTCTCCGTCTTCTATGACGGCAAGCAGGCGCTTTACGACGTCTCGCTGGATATTCCGGACAAGACGGTCACGGCCCTGATCGGCCCTTCGGGCTGCGGCAAGTCGACCTTCCTGCGGACCATGAACCGCATGAACGACACGATTGCGGGCTGCAAGGTCACCGGCCGCATCGCGATGGACGACGAGGACATCAACGATCGGTCCATCGACCCGGTCCTGTTGCGCGCCCGTGTCGGCATGGTGTTCCAGCGCCCGAACCCCTTCCCGAAATCCATCTACGAAAACGTCGCCTACGGCCCCAAGATCCATGGGCTGGTCAGCGCCAAGTCCGAGATGGACGGCGTGGTCGAAAGCGCCCTGAAGCGCGCCGGCCTGTGGGAAGAGGTCGCCGACCGCCTGCAGTCGTCGGCCATGGGGCTGTCGGGTGGTCAGCAGCAGCGTCTGGTCATCGCCCGCGCCATCGCGGTGAACCCCGAAGTCATCCTGATGGACGAGCCCTGCTCGGCCCTGGACCCCATCGCCACCGCGCGGATCGAGGAACTGATCGACGAACTGCGTGAGCGGTTCTGCATCGTCATCGTCACCCACTCGATGGCCCAGGCGGCACGGGTTTCGCAGCGCACCGCCTTCTTCCACATGGGTCGTCTGGTCGAGACCGGCGACACGGAAGACATCTTCCAGAACCCGCGTGAGCGGCGCACCCTGGACTACATCACGGGACGCTTCGGCTGATGAACCAGCACACGGTCAAGGCTTACGGCGACGAGCTGAACCAGATCACGGCCGAGGTCGCCCGCATGGGCGGCCTGGCCGAGGCCCAGGTCTCGGACGCCATCGATTCCGTCGCCCGGCGGGACGTGGCCTTGGCGCGCGCCGTCGTGGATCGCGACCTGAAGCTCGACGCCCTGCAACGGGATATCGAGCGGAAGGCCATCCGTCTGATCGCCCTGCGCCAGCCGGTCGCCAGCGACCTGCGTCGGACCCTGGGCGCCATGAAGATGGCGTCAGACCTGGAACGCACAGGCGACCTGGCCAAGAACATCGCCAAGCGGGCGCTGATCCTGGCGGAAGCCGAGCCGATGCAGCCCCTGACGCGTTCGATCGAGCGGATGGGCCGCCTGGTTTCGACCCGTCTGCGCGACGTTCTGGACGCCTACACCGCTTCCGAGCTCGATCGCGCCGTGGCCGTATGGCAGACGGACGACGAGGTGGACGAGCATTACAACGCCCTGTTCCGCGAACTGCTGACCTACATGATGGGCGACCCGCGCACGATCGGCGCCTGCACCCATCTGTTGTTCATGGCCAAGAATCTGGAACGGATCGGCGACCACGCGACCAATATCGCCGAGACCGTTCACTACGAGATCACCGGCGACGACATGGTGGGCGAGCGTCCGCGCGCCCTGCCGGGAGCGGAAGACGAGACCTCGACCCCCAACCTGACGACCAACTCGCACTAAGCCGAGACCGGAGACCCGAAGTGCAGCCCTATATCCTTGTGATGGAAGACGAGGACGCGCTGGCGACCCTGCTTCAGTACAATCTCGAGAAGGAAGGTTACGACGTCGCCGTCGCTTCCGACGGTGAAGAGGGCATGCTGCAGATCGATGAGCGTCAGCCCGATCTGGTCCTGCTGGACTGGATGCTGCCCAAGCTGTCCGGCATCGAGGTCTGCCGCCGTATTCGGGGCAAGGCCGAGACGCGCAACCTGCCGGTCATCATGTTGACGGCGCGGGGCGAGGAAAGCGATCGGGTTCGCGGCTTGGACACCGGGGCCGACGACTATCTGACCAAACCCTTCTCGATGGTCGAACTGATCGCCCGCATCCGCGCCGTGCTGCGCCGCATCCGGCCGGGCCTGGCCGACGATCGTCTGAACCACGGCGACATCATCATCGACCGCGTCTCGCACCGGGTGAAGCGCTCGGGCCAGGAAGTGCATCTGGGCCCGACCGAGTTCCGACTGCTGGATCATTTCATGCAGCACCCGGGCCGGGTGTTCAGCCGTGAGCAACTGCTGGACGCCGTCTGGGGCTCAGACGTCTATGTCGAGGCCCGCACGGTGGACGTCCATGTCGGCCGGCTGCGCAAGGCCCTGTCCATCGGCGATGACAGCGCGAACCCGATCCGCACCGTGCGCTCGGCGGGCTATTCGCTGGATCTGGAAGGCTAGATAAAAAAAGGGGCGGCCGATCCGGCCGCCCCTTTTCCATTCAGATCTGTTCGGCGACGACCTCGTCCGGCTCCAGGGCGTAGACGGTGGCGCAATATTCGCAGGTGACGCGGATCTTGCCGTCGTCCTCGACCATGTCGGCGCGTTCGGCGGGGTCGAAAGAGGCCAGAACCGAGGCGATACGGTCCCTGGAGCAACGACAGACGGCCGTCAGCGCCCGTGCGCCCTCCAGCCGCACGCCGTCTTCGTGGAACAGGCGGAACAGCAGGGTCTCAGGCGAGATGGTCGGGTCGATCAGTTCGTCGTCGCCCAGGGTGCCGAACAGGGCGCGGGTGCGGTCCCAGACCTCTTCGGTCGAGCCGCGCGCCTCGTCGCCGGCGATGATCTGGATCATCGCCCCGCCGGCGCGCCACTGCGAACCCGCCTCGGTCAGGACCTCGCCGACGGCCAGGCGCACCTTGGTCGGAACCTGTTCGGACTGCTGGAAATAGTGTTCGGCGCACAGCGACAGGCTTTCGCCCTCTATGGGCGTGATCCCCTGGGTGCGTTCGAAATCGGGGCCGCGATCCAGGGTCATGACGAAGACGCCCTGACCCAGCAGGGTCTGGGCGCCGGGGCGGGCGAAGCCCTGGGACGCCTCGGCCACCTCGGCCTCGTCATAGCGGCAGTAGCCGCGCAGCGTGCCGTCGGTGCCATAGTCGGCGACGACATAGCGGACGGGTCCGTCGCCCTGGGCCTGGACCATCAGGCGGCCGTCGAACTTCAGGCTGGAGCCGATCAGGGCGGCAAGCGCGCAGGCCTCGCCCAGCAGGGCGGCGACCGGCTCGGGATAGGCGTGGGCGGCCAGGATCTTGTCGATGGTCGCGCCCAGCCGGACCAGACGGCCGCGCACAGGCCAGCCCTCGATCTGGAAGGCGGCGGCCAGATCGTCGGAAACGGCGGATTGAGGCGCGTGATCGGTCACGGCAAGGTCCTTGAACGGCGTCATTTCGGGATCGCGGCTATTTAGGCGCCCTGAGCCGCCTTGATAAGGGGGACGATGATCGGGGACGAATTTGCGCGCCGACGCGGCGGCCCGCAAACCCGCGCGCAGGCCTCGAAAAACCTGTAGAATCCGCCTCGACAAATCCGGAAAAACCTCGAGAAATTGTCGAGGTCTGGAAGCGAGGAACGGTCGATGAGCGCGAAACCTGTGCTGAAGCCCCTGGGCGAGCAGTCCATCGTCGTCACCGGCGCGACCTCGGGCGTGGGGCTGGCGACGGTGCGGCGGGCGGCGCGGGCCGGCGCCCGGGTGTTTCTGATCGCGCGGGGCGAACGGGACTTGCGGGCCTTGTGCGAGGAGTTGCAGGCCCAAGGGGCGCGCGTGGCCTGGGCCGTCGCCGACGTGGCCGATCCCGAGGCGTTGAAGGCGGCGGTCGAGAAATGCGTGCGGCTGTTCGGCGGCTTCGACACCTGGGTCAACAACGCCGGGGTCGGGATGTTCGGGTCGATCCGCGAGACGAGGCTGGAGGATCAGCGCCGCCTGTTCGAGACCAACTATTGGGGCGTGGTCAATGGGTCTCTGGCGGCGGCGGAGCATCTGCGGACGCGGCCGGGCGGCGGGGCGATCATCAATGTCGGCTCGATCCTGTCGGACCTGCCGCTGCCGGTGCAGGGCGTCTATGCGGCGTCCAAACATGCGGTGAAGGGGTTCACCAACGCCCTGCGGATCGAACTGTTGCGCGAGCAGGCGCCCGTGACGGTCAGCCTGGTCAAGCCCGGCGCGATCGATACCCCCTACAGCCGTCACGCCCGCAACCTGACCGGCCAGGCGGTCCATAATCCCCAGCCGGTCTATGCGACCCATGTGGTCGCCGACACCATCCTGTATTGCGCCGCCCATCCGATCCGCGAGATCACGGTCGGCGGGGGAGGGCGCGTCATCGCGTCTTTCTACTCAGCTTTGCCGGGGATTGCGGAACCTCTTCTCGCGCGGTTCGCTCCATCTTTGATGCGGGACCGCCGTTCCGCCTATCGGCCGTATGACGACGGGCTCTATGACCCGACCGAGGACGGCCTCGATGAAGAGGTTCACTATCCCATGGTCCGTAATTTCAGCGCCCTGGCCGAAGTCCGCAAACATCCGGGCGTCACCGCCGGCAGCCTCGTCGCGCTTGCGGCCGGCGCCGCCGTGGTCCTGTATCTGACCCAGCGCAGCGGACCGACTCGCTATCAGCGTATCAAGACCCGTATTGATCCGCGCGGATGGGTGGACACGGAAGACCTGCGCGACCGTTTCCACGACGCCGTTGACGCCTTCCGTCATCGGGCCGAAGACGCGGGCGAGCGGGCCGGAGACTTCTCCCGCGAGGCGCGCCATCGTGCAGCTGACGCGGCGCATGATGCGCGGGGCCGGGCGGACGAATGGTTCCGCTCCACTCGTAAAGGCTCCAGGAAGGCGCTGAAGAAGCATGGCAAGGCGGCCCGCCGTTACGCCGACGACGCCGGCGCCTATGCCCGTGATCACGCCCGTGAAGGCGGGGCCTTGCTGGCGGTGGCCACCATCGCCGCCGCTGTGGGCGCGGCTGTGCTGGAAAGCCGTCGCCCCGACAGCCACGTGCGCCGTATCGCGCGCTTCTGATATTTCTTGCCGTCCGCCGCGACGAATTTCGCGGCGGACGGCAAGGTTTAAGCGAAACTGAGCCTGTTCATCAGCAAGGCTTGGCTTTGCTGCGAGGGCGAAGGCGGCTAAGACCCCGCCCATGAGCGCGCGCCCCACACTGATCTTCGACTTCGATTCGACCCTGGTCGGGTTCGAGACCCTGGAAGCCCTGGCCGATATCGCCCTGGCGGGATCGCCCGAGGCGGATCAGGTCCGGGCTCAGATCGCAGATCTGACAGACAAAGCCATGTCCGGTGAAATCGCATTCGGCGAGGCGCTGCGCCGCCGTCTGGCCCTGCTGCCCCTGACCCGCGCCCATATCGCGACCCTGGCCGAGACGGCGCCGGATCACCTGACCGCCTCGGTGCGGCGCAACCTGAACTTCTTCCAGCAGCACAAGGGCAAGGTCGTCATCCTGTCCGGCGGCTTCCGCGAGGTGATCGCGCCGGTGGCCGAGATGCTGGGCGTCTCGCCTGACCGGGTGCTGTGTAACGACCTCGTCTATGACGCCGACGACCGGGTGACGGGTGTCGATGACGCCAATCCCCTGTCCCAGGCCGACGGCAAGCCGGCCGTCATCCACGCCCTGAAGCTGTCGGGTCGGGTCGTCATGGTCGGCGACGGCTGGAACGACGCCGAGGTCAAGCTGGCCGGCGCCGCCGACGTCTTCTACGCCTTCACCGAGGTCGCGCGCCGTCCGTCGGTGGTCGAGGTCGCCGACGCCGAGGCCGCATCGCTGGACGAGGTGCTGCACGCCGAAGGCCTGGTCGGCCGCTGGTCCTTCCCGCGCAGCCGGATGAAGATGCTGCTGCTTGAGAACATCCACCCCGCCGCCGTCGAACGGCTGGAGGAGGCCGGCTATTCGGTGGAGACGGTCAAGGGCGCCCTGGACGAGGACGACCTGATCGCCGCCATCAAGGGCGTCCATGTGCTGGGCATCCGCTCCAAGACCACGGTCAGCCGCCGGGTGCTGGAAGAGGCTGATCGGCTGATGGCCGTCGCCGCCTTCTGCATCGGCACCAACCAGATCGATCTGGACGCCGCCTCGGACCATGGGGTGGCGGTGTTCAACGCGCCCTATTCGAACACGCGCTCGGTCGTCGAACTGGCCATCGGCCTGATGATCGTGCTGATGCGGGACGTGGTCGACAAGTCGGCCGCCATGCACGTGGGCCAGTGGAACAAGTCGGCGACCGGGTCGAAGGAGCTGCGCGGCAAGACCCTGGGCATCGTCGGCTATGGCGCCATCGGCAGCCAGTTGTCGGTCCTGGCCGAGAATCTGGGGATGCGGGTGCTGTTCTACGACCTGTCGGAGCGGCTGGCCCTGGGCAATGCGCGACGGATGCGGTCGCTGGACGCCCTGCTGGCCGAGAGCGATGTCGTGACCCTGCACGTCGATGGACGGCGCGAAAACTCCAACATCTTCGGCGCGGCCCAGTTCGCCCGGATGAAGGAGGGGGCGCTGTTCCTGAACCTGTCGCGCGGCCATGTGGTCGATGTCGGCGCCCTGTCGCAGGCCATGGGCTCGGGCCGCGTCGCCGGCGCCGCCGTGGACGTCTTCCCCGAGGAGCCGCGCACCAATTCGGACCCGTTCGAAAGCCCGCTGCAGGGCCTGAAGAACATGATCCTGACCCCGCACATCGGCGGCTCGACCGAGGAGGCCCAGGAAGCCATCGCCGAGTTCGCGGCCGAGCGGCTGCTGGGCTATCTGAACCGGGGCGACACGACCTTCAGCGTCAACCTGCCGAACGTGCAACTGGCCGAGGTCTCGGGCGCGCACCGCATCCTGCACATCCACAGGAACCAGCCAGGCGTCCTGGCCGAGTTGAACCGCGCCCTGGCGGCGGCGGGGCTGAACATCCTGGGTCAGCATCTGAAGACCGACGAGCGCACCGGCTATGTCATCACCGACGTGGACCGGGACTATGATCCCGAGGCCCTGCGGACGTTGAAGACGGTGCCGGGAACGCTGAAGTTCCGCACCCTGCACTGACGGAACGACCCGTTATCTTCCGAAGGCTGACGTAACGGCATCTTGCGCTCGCCGCAGAGTGGCGCATCCTCCCGAGTAACGGCCGCGATACACGACGGCTGTGGGAGGAAATAAATGTCACGCTATCTCACTGGCGGCGCCGTCGCCGCCCTGGTCGTCGCCGCCTGCGCCTTTGCGGGCTCGGCCTCGGCCCAGACCTACAATCGCCTGGTCGTGTTCGGCGACAGCCTGAGCGACAACGGCAACCTGTATCTGGCGTCCGGCGGCACGCAGCCGCCCAGCCCGCCCTATTACCAGGGACGATTCTCCACCGGTCCGGTCTTCACCGAACTGCTGGGCTTCAACGCCGTCAATTTCACCGGCTCCGTCAGCGGCAGCATCAACTACGCCTTCGGCGGCGCCCGCACCGACGCCTCGGCCGGCCCTCCGCCGGGCATGTTGACTCAACTGGCCGCCTACACCAGCCGGGGCGGGACCTTCGGGTCCAATGACCTGGTCAGCGTCCTGGGCGGCGCCAACGACATCTTCCAGGGCCTGCCCGCCGCCGGCGCCTCGGCAAGCCCGGTCGGCGCCATCACTCCGGTCGCGACGTCGGCCGCCGCCAACATCAACAGCCTGGTCAACAGCGTTGCCGGCGCGGGGGCGGGGACCATACTGGTCACCAACCTGCCCAAGCTCAGCCTGACGCCGCAGTTCCGTGGCACGGCTGCTGCTCCCCTGGCTGACTATGCGGTGACGACCTTCAATTCGAGCCTGCTGACGGGCTTGAACACAACGGCCGCCGCGCGGCCCGGCAGCAACATCATCCTGATGGACCTGTTCAAGATCGGCGACACACTGGCCGCCGATCCGGGTCAGTTCGGCATCACCAACGTGACCCAGGCCTGTTTCAACGGGGTGACGGTCTGTTCGAACCCGAACAGCTATTTCTACTTCGACGGGGTCCATCCCACCGCAGCCGGGCACCAGATCATCGCCCGTCTGGCGACCGACTACCTCTACTATGGCGACATCGGGTCCCAGGCGGCCCTGCAGGGCGAGACCACATTCCGGCACCGCGAGGACGCCCTGGATGCAGCCAGCGAGGCTCTGTCCGGTCGCGAAGCCTGGGAGGCCGGCGTGGCGGTCACCGCCTCGGCCATGGTCGACAGCGTGGACACGGACGCGCGCCATTCGGTCACCGAGTCGTCCAGCGACGGCTGGGGCGGTCGGATCGCGCTTGAGGCGGGACCGTCGGCGAACTGGCGGTTCGGCATGGCCGGTACGGCGCGCAAGACCGATGTCGAAAGCCAGGCCCTGACCTTCAACGTCGAGAGTTTCGGCCTGGATCTGTATGGCGGCTGGCGCTCGGGCGACCTGTTCGTCAATGCGGCGGTCGGGGTGGCGCGCGACAATATCGACGACATCGAGCGCGTCACCAGCCTGGCGCCCATCGTCCACACGGCCGAGACCCGCGCCTTCAGCACGGGCGCGCGGCTGCAGGGCGGGATGTGGTTCGACATGGGGGGTGTGGCTCTGTCGCCCCGCGCCGCCGTGACCTGGGCCACCAGCGACGTCGACGGCTATTGGGAGCAGGGCGTCGCCGCCCAGTACGAGTACGAAGACCGCGAGATGAAGGCGATCAGCGGCGAGGTGGCCCTGCGGGCCGAGGCGGAGATGGGCGGGTTCGGCCTGTTCGCCGAGGGCGGTTATCGCGACGCCCTGGACGACAGTTCCGACCCGGTGCGCGTCGGCCTCTACAACAACCCGGCGCAGGTGCTGGAGCGGGAGGTCGAGGATCCGTTTGGCGGCCAGTTCCTGGCCTCGGCCGGGGTTGAGGGTACGCTGGGGCCGGTCAAGGTGACGATCGCCTATCGCGGCCGGTACGGCGAACACGCCGACAGCCATATGGGCGGCGTTCAGTTGCGGCTGCCGCTGTAAGAGGGAAGGCGGGGAAGGGGCCTCAGCGCCCCTTCTTGCGCACCCACATGGCGGCGTCGGCCTCGGTCAGCCAGATTTCGGGGTCGGTGTGGCCGTCCCAGGCGCGCACGCCGAACGAGCCGCCCAGCGGCGTCTGCTGGCCGTTCCAGACGAAGCCCTCGGTCTTCAGCGCCTCGGCCAGCTGGCGCGCCTTGGCCTGGCCTTCATCGACGCCGGCGTTCAGCATCAGCAAAGCGAATTCGTCGCCGCCCAGGCGGCCTACGGCGTCCGATTCACGCAGATGGCCCAGCAGCATCCGCGCCACCGCCACCAGGGCGGCGTCGCCCGCGGCGTGGCCCAGCCGGTCGTTGACCCCCTTGAACCCGTCCATATCCAGATAAAGCAGCACCGCCGGCACGCCGTGGCGCTGGCAATAGGCCATGGTCCGCTGCAGGGCGGCGACGAAGCCGCGGCGGTTCAGGGCCGGGGTCAGGACGTCGTGGTCCGCCGCCGCCTCGGCCGCAGCGGCGCGCTGTTTCCAGGCGTCCAGCTCGGCGCGCAGGCGCGCGATCTCGGCGGTCAGGTCGTGTTCGGCCACGTCGGTCACGGCGCAGGCTGGCTCCGGCGGCGCGACTCAACCGGACGCGCGATAAGCGGATGTTAGAGGCTGAACGGCCGAGATTGAAGGCGGGGCCGTAGCGAAACCCGCCGTAAACACGGCCTGTATCGGTTGCGGGCGTCCGCCGCGTGCTGTAACGGGCGGCCTTTCCGCGAGGGGCCTTGAAGATATGGCGACTTCCGCAACGCCGGTGGCGATCATCATGGGCAGTCGGTCCGACTGGCCGACGATGAAGCTGGCCGCCGACAAACTGGATCAGTTGGGCGTCGCCTGGACGGCCAAGGTCGTCAGCGCGCACCGCACCCCCCAGCGGCTGGTCGAGTTTTCGACCGGCGCCAAGGCGGCCGGTTTCAAGGTCATCATCGCCGGGGCCGGGGGCGCCGCCCACCTGCCGGGCATGGCCGCCTCGATGACCGAACTGCCGGTGCTGGGCGTGCCGGTCCAGTCCAAGGCCCTGAAGGGCATGGATAGTCTGTTGTCCATCGTGCAGATGCCGGCCGGGGTTCCCGTCGCGACCCTGGCCATCGGCGAGGCGGGCGCCGCCAACGCCGGCATACTGGCCGCCCAGATCCTGGCCCTGTCGGACGAAGCCCTGGCGGCGCGTCTGGCCGCCTTCCGCACCGCCCTGACGGATTCCGTCGCCGAAACCGTCGAGGACTGAGTGCCCACGCTTCCGCTTCCCCCCGGTTCGACCCTCGGCATTCTCGGCGGCGGCCAACTGGGCCGGATGCTGAGCCAGGCGGCTGCACGCCTGGGCTTTGACGTCGTCATCCTGGACCCGGAGCCCGACAGCCCGGCCGGTCGGGTCTCCACCGCCCAGATCGTCGCCGCCTATGACGACCCCGAGGCCCTGACGGCCCTGGGCCGGGCCGCCGACGTCGTGACCTTCGAGTTCGAGAACGTGCCCGCCGCCTCCATCGAACGGCTGGCCGAGGCCGGCGCCCTGGTCGCGCCCGGACCGACCGCCCTGCGCGTGTCGCAGGACCGGGTGGAGGAAAAGACCTTCCTGAACGCCGTCGGCGCCCCGACGGTCGAGTTCGCCGTGGTCGATACGCTGGACGATCTCGTCCTCGGCCTGACGACCCTGGGTCTGCCCGCCCTGCTGAAGACTCGCCGCGAAGGCTATGACGGCAAGGGCCAGGTCTGGATCCGCACTCTGGAAGAGGCCCCCGCCGCGCTGGAAAGCCTGGGCGGCCGCCCGGCCATTCTGGAGGCCAGGGCGAGCTTCGTGCGCGAACTGTCGGTGATCGCCGCCCGCGACTGGGACGGCCATATGGCGGTCTATCCGCTGGGCGAGAACCGGCATGAGGGCGGGGTGCTGCGCACCACACTGGCGCCCGCCACGGTGGACGAGAAGACCCAGGTCCGCGCCCGCGCCATCGCCGAAGCCATCCTGGACGGGCTGGACTATGTGGGGGTCCTGGGGGTCGAACTGTTCGATATTCCGGTTCCGGGGGGCGACGACGTCCTGCTGGTCAACGAGATCGCGCCGCGCGTCCACAACACCGGCCACTGGACCCAGGACGGCTGCGTCTGCGACCAGTTCGAACAACATATCCGCGCGGTGGCCGGATGGCCTCTGGGGCCGACGTCGGCTCATGCCCGCGTCGAGATGAAGAACCTGCTGGGCGACGAGGTCGAGCAGTGGCGCGCCCTGGCCGGCAAGTCGGACGAACGCCTGCACCTGTACGGCAAGGCCGAGGCCCGTCCCGGCCGCAAGATGGCCCATGTGAACCGCGTGCTGGGCGCAGTCTGAAACAATGCGGGCGAAGCGCCACAGCTAGGACGAAAGGTCCGGGCTGGGTGGCTTGCATTCCGGGCCTCGCGGGTCGATCTGGACGTGGTGATGTCTTCCCCTGCCATAGTGATCATCGGCGCCGGCGTGCTGGGCCTGAGTACGGCCTTCGAGCTGACGCGACGCGGCCATAGGGTGACGGTGGTCGACCCCGGCGGACCCAACGCCTCGCGGGTGGCGGCGGGCATGGTGGCGCCGGCCATGGAGGCGGCGATCGACGATGTCTCGCCGGACCGGGCGGCGCTTCTGCGTGCGGGACGCGATCTGTGGCCCGCCTTCGCCCAGGCGTCCGGCGTGGCCTTCGCGCGGCGTCCGGCCGAATGGCGCGGCGGAGACGTGGACGCCATGGCGGCGCGGCTGATGGCCCTGGGTTTCGAAGCCCGACGCGACGGCGATCGGGTGATCACGGACGAGGACGGTCAGATCCAGCCGGAACAGGCGATGGCGGCCCTGCACGCCGCGCTCGGCGACGGGATCATCCAGGGCCGCGCGGTCCGGCTGACCGCCCAGTCCGACGGCTGGACCATCGAACTGGACGATCGGACGCTGACGGCCTCGGCGGTCGTGCTGGCGACGGGAGCCGGCGACGCGATTCCGGGTTCGCCGGAGGCGACGCGGACTTTGGTCGAGAACGTCCAGCCGATCCGGGGGCAGATCGGGGTGGCCAAGGCGGATCTGGCGTCCCATGCCTTGCGCGGGCCGGGGGGCTATGTGGCGCCTATGACCGGCGGAGCGGTCATAGGCGCGACGATGGAGCCGGGACGCCGCGACACCGTACCCGACGCGGCTGTGGGCGAACGCCTGCTTGAGGCGGCCTGGCGGGTGCTGGGGCGCTCGCCCGAACCGCTGGACATCGAATGGCGCGCCGGGGTGCGCGGGGCCTCGCCGGACGGGTTGCCGATGGCGGGCCCGGCGCCGGACGGCGCAGGTCTGTTTCTGGCCCTGGCGCCGCGTCGCAACGGCTGGCTGCTGGCGCCGATGGTCGGGGCCGTCGTGGCCGATGCGATCGAGGGGCGGGCGCCGTCGCCTGCGGCCCGCGCCCTCGATCCTCGACGGTTCTAGTCCGCCATCGCGAAACGGACGGTGAAGTTGACCGTCGCCCCGTCCACCGCGCGGCCGTCGACCGTGCGGGGGTTCATGCGGAAGTCCCGCGTCAGGCTCATGGCCGCCCGACCGAAGCCCTGGCCGTTCGGGGTTTCGCCAGCGACGCGGCAGGCGGTCAGGCCGCCGTCGATGCGCACGACGCAAGAGAGGCTCGCGGAGCCTGACAGGCCATTCTCGGCCGCGCGCGTCGGATAGGCCCGCGCCATCTGCGCCGCCGACGGACGGCTGGCCCAGGTCGGGTTGTTGATGACCGAGACGGCGCGGATCGGCGTTTCCGTCGTCGCCGTGCCGCCTTGGACGCCGGTCGGGGCCGTGCTGACGACCAGACCCGGGGTCGCGTCGACGACAGGGACGTCCGGCGCGGCGAAGGGCGAGGGCTCGGTCGTCGGGAAGACCACCGGCGGCTTGTGGGTCGGATTTTGCGGCGCGGGCGGCGCCTTGGCCTCGACCTTCGGCAGGGGTTTCGGACGCGGCAGGTCCAGGGTGACGATGGTCGGCGGCGGCGCCGGCGGAGCGACGTCGGGCGCCTTCAACTGGAACCGCTGGTTATAGAGCACCACGCCGGCGCCGACATGGGCCAGGACCGACAGGCCGATGGCCGCCCACATCCAGCGCGGCAGCGGTTTCTTGCGTTCCCCGAAGTCGATGGGGCTGACGGCGCCGGGACCCCCGGCGGCACGGATCATCATGACTGCACTCCCTCGTTCACCGCCCCCGCAGCGCCCGTAACAGAAAGTGAGCGCTCAGGTTGTGGCGGCTTTGCGGCGAAGATACGCGGTTCGACAAACGTCGATCATGGCTCGGCTGTTAACGCTGTCGTTAACGATTAACGGTTGATTAACCACGTTCGACGACCCTCCGCTTGTCATGGGCATCAGAGCGATTCCATCTTCCGGCGGGGTAGAGGCGGCCATCCAGCGCGCCTCGACCGCCGTGGGAGTCGATTACGACTTCCTGGTCAAGACGGCGCGGCGCGAGAGCGCCATGAACCCGTCGGCCAAGGCGCCCACCTCATCGGCGGCAGGCCTGTTCCAGTTCATTGAACAGACCTGGCTGGGGACGGTCAAACAGCATGGCGCCCAGCACGGCTACGGCCAGTACGCCGATCTGATCCACCGGGGGACCGACGGACGCTGGCGCGTGGAGGGATCGGCGCGAAATGTGGTGCTGGACCTGAGATTCGATCCGCACGCCGCCTCGGTGATGGCGGCGGAGCTGACGGCGTCCAACGCCGCCTATCTGCGCGGGCGCACCGGCAAGGAGCCTGGCGCCGGCGATCTGTACGCCGCCCATTTCCTGGGGCCGGCGGGCGCGGCTAGTCTGATGAACGCCCTGGACCGCAACCCGGGCGCCAGCGCCGTCGCCCTGTTCCCCGATGCGGCCCGGGCCAACCGCAGCATCTTCTACAAGAACGGGCGGGCGGCCACGGTTTCCGAGGTCCATGCCAATCTGCAACGCTCGGCGGGCGACGGCGCGCCGGCGGCCGGGGCGGGGGATACGCGGTTCCCAATGCCGGAATTGAGCGATCGCGATCAGGTTCTGGCGGCGCGGATGGATCGGCTGAAGCAGGATCAGGGCATCCTGGCCCTGCTTCTGGGCCAGGACGGATCGAGCGGAAGCGGGTTCGGCGGCGCCTTTTCGCCGAACGGCGGGGAATCGATCTGACCGCCGCCCGGTCTCTCCATAGTAAACCGGCCGTTAAGCATGGCAGTCTCATGATATCGGACACGCCCGATTCCCTGACGAGCCGTCCATGACCGCCCACCGCGCCCGACTGACCGAAATGGACATCCAGCGCCTGGTGAAGGCGGCCGATGACGATGAACGCGCGGAGGCGGCGCACAAGCTGTGCCGCAATATGGATCGCGCCGATCTGGACGACCGGGACCGGCAGGCGGCGCAGAAGATCGTGCGGCTGTTGGCCAATGACGCGGCCGAACTGGTGCGTCGGGCCATGGCCGTGACGCTGAAGGCATCGGACCTGATCCCCAATGACGTCGCCCGCCGGCTGGCGGCGGACGTGGACAGCATCGCCCTGCCGATCATCGGCGCTTCGCCGGCCTTCAGCGACGAAGACCTGATCGAGATCGTGCGCGGGGGCGCGGCCTTGCGTCAGGTCGCCGTCGCCGGTCGACCGCGCGTGTCGCGCGACGTGGCCCAGGCGCTGGCGGACGAAGGCTGTGAACAGGCGGTCAGAGCCCTGGCGGCCAATGACAACGCAGACCTGTCGGAACGCGCCCTGGGGGCGATCGTCGATCGTTTCCCGGACTCGGCCGAGGTGGTGACATCCGTCGCCTATCGCCAGGTGCTGCCGCTGCATATCACCGAGCGTCTGATCGAGCTGGCCAGCGAGACGGTGCGCGAACATCTGGTCTCGCGGCATGCGATGGCGCCCGAGACCGCCATTCGCCTGGCTCAGTACGCACGCGAGCGCGCCACGGTCGATCTGGTGGATCAGGCCGCGAGCAGCGCGGACCTGGGCGCCTTCATGGCGCAGTTGAATCTGCGCAAGGCCTTGAACGCCTCGCTGTTGCTGCGCGGCCTGGCGCGGGGACAGATGGCGATGTTCGAGCATGGTCTGGCCGAGTTGGCCAACACGCCGCATCACCGGGCCTGGCTGATGATCCATGATGCAGGACCTCTCGGGCTAAAGGCGATCTATGATCGGGCCGGCCTGCCGCCACGGCTGTTCCAGGCCTTCCGCGCGGGGGTCGACACCTGGCGCGCCCTGTCGGCCGAGGGGGTGGATACGGCGAGCGAGGTTTTCCGCCAGCGCATGTTGGAACGGTTCCTGACCCAGCGGCCGAACGTCCTCCGCGACGACCTGGCCTATCTGATGGAGCGGCTGGACCAGGCGCCCGTCCGTCCCGCAAGGATCGCCGCCACCGCCGCTTGAGTCCTGGGGCACAGCAAAGAAAAGGCCCGCCTGACGGCGGGCCTTTTCATTTTGGAGGGGCTGAAGCTCAGCGCGCCTTGTGTTCAGCGACCTTGGCTTCCAGGGATTCGGCCAGGATGCGGCCGGTCGGGTTTTCGTCGGTCTTCACCTGGTCGCGAACCACGGCGCGGATGGCGTCGATATGGGCGTCGATAATGATCAGGGGCGCGTTCTGGCGGGCGCCGGCGTCGTCCAGCAGGCGGCAAAGCGAACCGGCGATACGGGTCACCAGCGGGTATTCATACGTCGTTCCCAGCCCCTTCAGGTCATGGGCGCGGAAGTACAGGGCCTCGGCGGTCTCTGCGTTCAAGCCCTGTTCACGAACGTCGGCCTGGGCCTTGTCCAGCTTGACGATCTCGTCGTTCAGCCACTGTCCGAACTGGGCGGACATGGCCTTCAGCGCTTCTTCCGCCCGTGCGATGGCGTCGGCGTTGATGCCGAAACCGCCGCCGACCTTCGTGCGAAGGGGGGGCGTGGGGCGAATGACGTGCGCCGGGTCGCTCATGGGAGACTCCATAGAAATTTCGGCGAAGCTTATCCGCGCGCCCTTAAGAAGGGGTATAGGGGCGGTCGTCAGTTGGCGAACTGCTCGGCCATCACCCGCTCGTCGAACGACCGGCCTGCGTCAAACAGCATGGTCAGGGCGACGTCGCGGCGTTCACGCACCTCGACCCGCGCCACGCGCCGAACTTCGAAATTGTCGGCCGTGGCGGAGACCGGCCGCTTGTCCGGCTCCAGCACGTCGAACCGCACCTTGGCGCCGTGGGACAGCAGGGCGCCGCGCCAGCGACGGGGACGGAAGGCGCTGATCGGGGTCAGGGCCAGAATACGGGCGTCCAGAGGAATGATCGGGCCGTGGGCCGACAGATTATAGGCGGTGGATCCGGCCGGGGTCGCCACCAGGCAGCCGTCGCACGACAGCTCTTCCAGCCGCACCCGGTCGTCGACCGTGATCTTCAGCTTGGCGCTCTGGCGGGTCTGGCGAAGCAGGGAGACCTCGTTGATGGCCAGACCCGTATGGACCTCGCCGCTCTCGGTCCAGGCGTCCATCTGCAGCGGATGGATCACAGTGCGTTCAGCGGCGACCACGCGGGCGATCAGATCGTCCTCGTCATAGTCGTTCATCAGAAACCCGACCGAACCGCGGTTCATGCCGTACACCGGGGTGCGACGACGCAGGTTGGCGTGCAGGGTCTCCAGCATCTGCCCGTCGCCGCCCAGGGCGACGATGACGTCGGCCTCTTCTTCCGGAACGGCGCCGTAGCGCGCGATCAGACCCTGGCGCGCCGCCTGGGCCTCGGGGCGGTCGCTGGCGGTGAAGGCCAGGGCGGGGACGGGCGGAGTCGGGTTCACGCGCGAACGTGAGCCTCAGCTTGGCGCCGAAGTCAAACTGTCGCGAATCTTTCCATCATCTGGCGGAAGGCGCGGGCTGCGGAATGACTGTTCATCGGCGTGGCGGACCAGCCGCCGTCGCCGGGCAGGCCGTCGGTCAGCTTGCGCAGTTCGGCCAGGACGGAGGCGAAAACCGCCTTGTCCAGGCCCACGGCGGTGCACGCCAGATAAAGGGGTTCTGCTGTCGATGAGTGAATCGCGGCCCGGACCTGGGCGGGGCTGAACCCGCCCAGGTGGCCCAGAGCCCGTTCGAACAAACCGTATCGCTGCTCGCGCAGGGCGCGGATGAGGATGCCGGGACGCAGTTGGCCGGCCGCCTGCAGCTTGTCGACCAGGCGACGTTCCATTTCCTGGCGTTCGCGATCCTCGGCGTTGCGGCCGTTCGGCAGGGGGCGCCAGACCGGGATGCGTGACGCCTTTGCGGACGCTTCCCGCACGGCGGCGTTCAACAGCCGGTCGTCGATCTGGAAACGTTCGCCGATCGACTGGCGCAGGGCCTGGCCGACCCATTGGTACAGTTCCTGCGCCAGGGACTCGCTGAGCCTGGGATGGCGCGCCAGGGGCGCGCGCAGTCCGGCGATACGGCGGGAATGTTCGACCAGGCGGTGCATGGCGGCCTCGCCGATCTCGGCGCTGCGGTTGGAGGCCAGGGCGGTCATGGTGACGGGATCCGCGCGGTCCAGAATGGCGTCCACGACGCCGCCCGACAGATTGGGGCGGCGGGCCACGGCGATCTGGTGCTCCAGCGTGGTCTCGACCAGGACGCGGATCAGGGCGGCGTCCTTCAGCAGGGGGCTGGCGGCGATGACCGGGGCGGCGATGTCGATTTCGTCCAGCGCCAGCATGTCGATCAGCGCCGGCGGGGCCCAGTCGGCGTGAGCCAGGCGTTCGGACAGCTGCCTGCGGATCTCGTGCTCGGCCTGGGCGGCCAGGGTCAGGAAGATCTCGCCGAGCGCGGTCGGCAGGGGCGTGGCCGGCGCGGCGCTTTCACACAGGGCGATGACGCCCATCAACAGGCGGTGACGATCGTCTGGAGCCTTGCTGCGGGCTAGATCGACAAGGTCCTGCGGCGACAGATCTCTGGCCGTTCTGGACGAGGTCCTCAGTTGGACGACAGCGGACACGGCGACTCCCGGACGCAGCAAACTCTCGCGATCATCATGGGGCTGCGGCGTGAAGACGCGGTTAACGGAATCTGAAACGTGACGGTTAACCCCCTGCGGACTGGGCCTGCAGCCGCTTGACGGATCGACGACGGAGGGAGACGCTGAAGCAAAGCCCAGCAGAGGCCCTGCCATACAGGAGGAAACCATGGCCGACGGCGCCCATCCCGCATTGAAATCCCGCGTGTCCGAGGCCGAATGGCAGGTGCGTGTGAATCTGGCCGCCCTTTATCGCCTCGTGGCGCTGAACGGGTGGGACGACATGATCTTCACCCACATCTCGGCCCGCGTGCCCGGCCCCGAGCATCATTTCCTGATCAATCCCTACGGCTATTATTTCGACGAGATCACCGCCTCCTCGCTGGTGAAGGTCGATCTGGAGGGGAACGTCGTTCAGGAGACGACCGACTTCATCAATCCGGCCGGCTTCACCATCCATTCGGCGGTCCATGCGGCGCGCGAGGATGCGAAATTCGTCATCCACCTGCATACGGTCAACGGGGTTGGAGTGGCCGCCCAGCAGCATGGATTGCTGCCCATCAGTCAGAACGCGTGTTTACTGCAGCATCAGGTTGCGTATCATGGGTATGAGGGACTGGCCCTGAATCTTGACGAACGCGAACGTCTGGTGGCCGACCTGGGGGACAAGTCACTGATGCTGCTGAGAAATCACGGCACTTTGGCGGTCGGGGAAACGGCGGCGCAGGCATGGATCGGGATATTCTTCCTCGAGAGGGCCTGCGCACAGCAGGTGGCCGCCCTGTCGGGCGGCCGCGAACACGTGCTGATCGCGCCGGATCAAGCCCAGTCCGAAACCAGGGAACAGGGGCGGGGCACCAGCTTCGTTTCGTCCCTGGCCTGGCCGGGCGCCCTGCGTCAGCTGGATCGGAAGTCGCCCGGCTACGACGCCTGAAGTCCGGCGGGGCGTTCGGCGCCCTGGCGGCCGTCGTCGGCCTATGCGGAGGTCTTCTGGCCGAGGAGGCCTTCGCCGGGGCCTGGACCCAGCCCAGGGGCCGGGGACAGGCGATCGTCAAATACGAGGACATGCGCGCCGAAACGGGCTTCGATCCCTCAGGCGAAGAGCAGCCGCTGGGGGCCGACCGCACCGACACGACGCTGGGTCTGTTCGCCGAATACGGGCTGACAGATCGTCTGACCCTTCAACTGAAGGCCGATTGGCAGCAGGGGGAAGACGCCTTCGTCGACTATGAAGGGCGCGGGCCGGTCGAGATCGGGGCGACCTGGCAGGTCTGGCGCGACGATCACAATGCCGTCAGTCTCTATGGCGGATACGCTCAAGCAGGCGAGGGGCGCAACGCAGGCTACGCCTCGCCGGGCGTCGGCGAATACGACTGGGAGGCGCGGGCTTCAGCGGGTCGATCGTTCGGCGGGGCCGGAGCCCGGTGGGGCATGGATCAGTCCTTCGTCGAACTGCAGGTCGCCCGCCGGCTGCGCGACGGTCTGCCCGATGAAACCCGTGTGGACGCTACGCTGGGCGGGCGTATCGGGGGCCAGTGGCTGGTGATGGGCCAGGCTTTCGGCGGCGCGGCGGACGGCGGCGCACGTTGGTTGTCGCTCGAGGCGTCCGTGGTGCGCGACATGGGCGGCTGGAGCGTCCAGGCCGGTTGGCGCCAGACGGTCGCGGGTCGGGAGACGGCCATCGCCCATGGACCGGTTGTGGCGATCTGGCGCAGGTTTTGAATGTAATCCCGGCGACGGAAATCAGCGTAGGCGACGTTACCAATAGGTAATGTTGCGCATGGCGGAGAGAAGCCGCTAAGCGTGCGCGTCCTCTGAATTGAAAGACCGTTGCGTGATAAAACGCCACTTCTTCCTGATCGCCGCAGCGGTTCTGCTGGGGCTGATGGTGCTTGCCGCTGTGCTGAAAGTCGCTTTCGCAGACGATGATGCGGGCGGCCCGCCGGGCGGGGGACGGCGCGGAGGCCAGCAGGTGTCCGAAGCCACGGTGTCCCAGCGGTCGTTCTCGGACCAGATCCGCGTCCTGGGCGTGGCGCGGGGACAGCGATCGGTCAACATCACCTCGTCCACCACGGAGCTGATCACCCGCGTCCTGTTCACCGACGGCCAGACGGTGTCGGCGGGCGCGCCCCTGGTCGAACTGCAGGCCCGTGAAGAGGATGCGGACATCATCGAGGCCCGCGCCAACGTCGCCCAGGCCCAACGCGAGTATGACCGCTACAAGGCCCTGGCGGATCGGGGGGTCGCCCCTCAGGTGCTGCTTGAACAGGCTGAGACGGCGCTGGAGACGGCGCGCGCCTCGTTGCAGGCGGCGCAGGCGCGTCGCGGCGACCGGGTCATTCGTGCGCCCTTCGCCGGGACCCTGGGCCTGACCACGGTGACGCCGGGCACGCTGATCAATCCGGGCGCCGTCATCGCGACCCTGGACGACACATCGACCATCCGCGTCGACTTCCCTCTGCCTGAGCGGTATCTGGATGTGCTGAAAGCCGGAGCGCCGATCACGGCGACGGCCGACGCCTATGGCGAAACGCCGTTCCAGGGGCGGATCGCCCTGATCGATACGCGCGTGAACGAGACCACCCGCGCCGCCACGGCCCGCGCCGAGTTTCCCAATCCCGGCGGTCGTATCCGCCCCGGCATGCTGCTGCGCGTCGTGGTCCAGCAGGGGCAGCGCCAGGCGCCGGCCGCGCCCGAATCCGCCGTCCAGTACGAAGGGGCGGGCGCCTTCGTCTATCGCATCGCCGCCGGGGCCGAGGGCTCGACCGCTCAGCGGGTCGAGATCGTGGCCGGCGCAGTCGAGAACGGCTTCGTCGAGATCCTTTCGGGCGTGGACGTCGGGGACCGGATCGTCGGTTCGGGCCTTAACCGGATCCAGCCGGGGGCGCCCGTCAGCGTTCCCCGCGCCCAAGGCCAGCGGGCCGCCGCCCGATGATGCTTTCCGATGTCTCGGTCCGGCGTCCGGTCTTCGCGGCGGTCGCCGCCATCGTCCTGTGCGTGATCGGGGCCGCCGCCTTCTTCTTCCTGCCCGTGCGCGAACTGCCGGACGTCGATCCGCCCATCGTCTCGGTCAACACCAGCTACGCCGGCGCTTCGGCCGAGGTGATCGAGAGCCGGATCACTGAGCCCATCGAGCAGCAGATCGCCGGCATCCAGGGCGTCGAACGCATCAACTCGACCAGCCGAGACGGCCGGTCGAACGTGAACATCGAGTTCTCGCTGGACCGCAATATCGACGACGCCGCCAATGACGTGCGCGACCGGGTCAGCCGCGTCGTGGGCCGCCTGCCGGATCAAGCCGACCCGCCGGAAGTGGCCAAGGCGGATTCCGACAGCCAGCCCATCATCATCGTCTTCCTGCGCTCGACGACGATGAACCGGCTGCAGCTGACCGACTACGCCGACCGCTACCTGGTGGATCGGATGGCGACGGTGCCGGGCGTGGCCCAGGTCAACATCTATGGCGAGCAACGCTATTCGATGCGCATCTGGCTGGATTCCGCCGCCATGGCCGCGCGCGGTCTGACGGTCAACGACGTCGAGACGGCCCTGACCAGCCAGAACGTCGAACTGCCCGCCGGCTCGCTGGAATCGACCGACAAGGACTACACCGTCCGGGTGGCCCGCACCTACGCCCGGCCTGACGATTTCCGCCAACTGCCCATCGGCACGCGGGGGTCCGCCTCCGCCTCGGCCGCCGTGGCGACCGGCGCGGGCAGCGGCTCTTCCGCCATCATCCAGGGTCAGCCGACCTATGTGACCCGCCTGGGCGACATCGCCCGGGTCGAGGAGGCGCCCGAGGAGCCGCGTCGTCTGTTCCGCGGCAACAGCATGGATCAGATCGGTCTGGCGGTGACCCGCCAGGCCCAGTCGAACGACCTGGCCATCTCGGACGGCGTCCACAAGATGATCGACGAGATCCGGCCCAGCCTGCCGCCGGGCGTGACGCTGGAGATCGGGTCGGACAACTCCGTCTTCACCTCACACGCCATCGACGAGGTCTGGATCACCATCGGCATCTCCATGGCCCTGGTGGCCCTGGTCAACTTCATCTTCCTGGGCAGCCTGCGCGCCGCCCTGATCCCGTCCATCGTGGCGCCCATCTGTCTGCTGGCGACCTTCATCGTCCTGGCGCCCCTGGGCTTTTCGCTGAATCTGCTCACCCTGCTGGCCCTGGTTCTGGCCATCGGTCTGGTCGTCGATGACGCCATCGTGGTGGTCGAGAACATCCAGCGTCGTCTGGACCATGGCGAGCCGCCGCTGGTCGCGGCCGAACGGGGGGCGCGCCAGGTCTTCTTCGCCGTCGTGGCCACGACCATCGTCCTGTTGTCGGTGTTCGCGCCCCTGCTGTTCCTGCCGGGCTATGTCGGACGGCTGTTCGTCGAGCTTGCAGCCGCCATCGCGGCGGCGGTGGCCTTCTCAGCCTTCCTGGCGCTGAGCCTGTCGCCGATGCTGGCGTCCAAGATCCTGAGGCCGGCGCATGGCGGCGGCTGGGTCGCGCGCCGGGTCGATTGGGGCATGGACCGATTGAAGACCTCCTATGGCCGGTCGCTGGACATGCTGCTGGGCAAGCGGATCGCCGTCGTCGGCGTCGGCGCCCTGATCGTCCTGGTGGCGGCCGGAGCCGGGGGCATCTTCCTGGTCCTGCCCAATGAGCTGGTGCCGGATGAAGATCGAGGCCGGGTCTCGGTGCGTGTCGCCGGACCGGAGGGCGCAGGCTTCGACTATACCCGCAAGATCATGATGGGGCTGGAACCCCTGCTGGCCGAATACAAGAACAGTGGCGAGGCGGATTCCTATCTGGTGTCGGCGCCCGGCTTCGGCGGCGGCAGTTTCAACACGGGCAATGGCGTCCTGGTCCTGTCCGACTGGTCCAAGCGTGACCGCACCGCCGCCGAGATCGCCCAGGAGCTGAACGGCAAGCTGCGCGGCCAGACAGACGCCCAGGTCAACGCCTCGACCCCCGGCGCCTTCCAGCGGGGGGGCGGCAACTCCAACTCGGTCGAACTGATCGCCACGGGGACCGACTACCAGCAGATCTACAACTGGCTTCAGCCCCTGCTGGCGGCGGCCCAGGCCAACCCCGGTTTCTCGCGTCCGCGCCTGAATTACGAACCCAACTCGCCGCGCCTGTTGGTCGATGTCGATCCGCAGAAGGCCGCAGCGCTGGGCGTCTCGTCCCAGTCCATCGGGCGGACGCTGGAGACCATGTTCGGGTCGCGCACCGCCACCACCTATATCAAGGGCGGCCAGGAGTATGACGTCATCCTGCAGACCGACCGGGACAACCGCCGCGAAGTGGCGGATCTGGAAGCGCTATATGTCGCGACCGGCGCGGGCCAGCTGGTGCCTCTGTCGGCGGTGGTGACGACCAAGACCTCGGGCGACACGCCGGATCGCCGGCGTCTGGATCGCCAGCGGGCCATCTCGCTTCAGGCCGATCTGAACCCCGGCATGACCATCGACGATGCGATCCAGTTCCTCAGCGCCGAGGCGGCCAAACAGCCGACGGGCGGGGTGATCACCCAGTGGGGCGGCGCCGCACGCGATCAGCAGGAGGCGGGCGGGGCGGTGCTGGCGGCCTTCGGCCTGGCGCTGTTGCTGGTCTTCCTGGTGCTGGCGGCCCAGTTCGAGAGCTGGATCACTCCGGCGGTCATCATGCTGACGGTGCCGCTGGCGGCGGCGGGCGGCCTGTTCGGCCTGCTGATGGCGGGGTCCAGCCTGAACATCTACAGCCAGATCGGCCTGATCATCCTGATCGGGGTGGCGGCCAAGAACGGCATCCTGATCGTCGAATTCGCCAACCAGCTGCGCGACCAGGGCCGGTCGATCCGCGAGGCGATCATCGAGTCGGCGTCGCTTCGCCTGCGGCCGATCATCATGACCTCCATCGCCACCGCCTTCGGCGCCCTGCCGCTGGTGCTGTGGCAGGGCGCCGGCGCCGGCAGCCGTCAGACCATCGGCGTGGTGATCTTCACAGGCGCCATCTTCGCCACCGTCCTGACCCTGTTCGTCGTGCCGGTGATCTATGGCGTGCTGGCGCGCTTCACCAAGTCGCCGGAATGGACCGCCCGCAAGATCGCGGAGTGGGAGGCCCAGGAAATGCGCGAGGGCGGCCCCAAACCCATCGAAGAGGGCTGAAGGATCAGGAGGCGGGCGCCGCCGGGCTCTGGGGCTTGTAGCCCGTCTCCACCTTCAGGAAGGCGATGACGTCGCGGCGGTCCGTTGCATCGGGCAGACCGGGATAGTTCATCTTGTTGCCCGGCAGGAAGGTCTTCGGATTCTGCAGCCAGTGGTCCAGCTTTTCGGCGTCCCAGGTGAATTCCGCCGTGCGCATGACGTTGGAATAGTTGAAACGCGGGCGATCCCCCGCCTTGCGCCCGAACACGCCGTGCAGGTTCGGTCCCGCCAGATCCGGCCCGTCCTGCCCGATGGTGTGGCACGAGCGGCAGCGGGCGAAGACGCGACGACCATTGGCCAGGTCTCCGGCGTTATACGGTGCGGGCAGGGCGGCCAGAAGACTGGCCTTTTCGGCATCCGTGGCGACGCGCGCCGGCTTGGCGGCCGGTCGGCCCTCGTCGCCCGTCTTGCTGGGCCGATCGCCCGGGCCGCAGGCGGCAAGCGCCAGAATCAAGGGAACGGCGAGGGGGGTGAGACGGCTCATCAAGGGCTCCAGTTTTCGCGCGACATAGGGAAAACTCCGGACGCGGCAATTGGTCAAGCTGTCCTGCTGGACGGATGGGGCGCGCACCTGATAATCAGTGTCAAAGAAACGCGGAGTCGCCGGGGGGCGGCGTCCGCCCGTGCGAGTCTAGATTTGACCGATACCATAAAGCTGAGCCAGGCCCGCCGCGGCGATCAAGGCGTGATCACCCAGGTGGGCGCCCATTGTCACCACCAGGGCGAGGCGGTTGAACTGGAACGCCGCCTGCTTGAACTGGGCTTCGTCGAGGGCGCGCACGTCGAACTGCTGCACGAAGGCCTGTTCGGTCGCGATCCCATCGCGATCAAGGTGGATGACATGCGCGTGGCCCTGCGCCGCCACGAGGCCGCCAGTCTGACGATCAGGCTGGACGCCGCCTGATGGACATGGCCCTGAAGACCGCCCGCGTCGCCCTGGTCGGCAATCCCAACAGCGGCAAGACGGCCCTGTTCAACGCCCTGACCGGCGCCCATCAGAAGGTCGCCAACTACGCCGGGGTCACGGTGGAGCGGAAGGAGGGGCTGATCCGCGCCGCCTCCGGCCGGACCATGTCGGTGCTGGACTTGCCCGGCACCTATTCGCTGCGCGCCCGCAGTCCCGACGAGGAAGTCACCCGCGACGCGGTCCTGGGCCGCCTGGCCGGTGAAACCCCGCCGGATGTGGTGGTCTGCGTGGCCGACGCCACCAATCTGCGCCTGATCCTGCGCCTGGTCCTGGAGCTGAAGGCCGTCGGTCGGCCCATGGTCCTGGCCTTGAACATGTACGACATCGCCCAGCGTCAGGGGCTGCGGATCGACCTGGAAAAACTGGGCGCCGAACTGGGCGTGCCGATCATCACCACGGTCGCGACGCGCAAGCGCGGCATCGACGATCTGATCGCCGCCGTCGAGACCCAGGTCGATGTCGCCGCCGCCAGCGAGAACCACTGGCGCAGTCCCGACGCGACCGAGCTGCGCACCGCCGCCCGCGAGGCGGAACGGATCATGAAGGCCTGCGTGCGTCCGCCCGAGCGGCCGGACACCCTGACGGGGCGGATCGACAGCGTCCTGCTGCATCCGCTGGGCGGCATGATCATTCTGATGATCATCCTGTTCGCCATGTTCCAGGCCGTGTTCAGCTGGGCCGCGCCCCTGATGGACGGGATCGAGGGGATCGTCGGATGGCTGGGCGCCGGCGTGGCCGCGCTCATTCCTGACGGCCTGCTGCAAAGTCTGATTGTCGACGGGATCATCTCGGGGGTCGGCAGCGTGCTGGTCTTCCTGCCACAGATCCTGATCCTGTTCCTGTTCATCATCGCCCTGGAAGACTTCGGCTATATGGCGCGCGCCGCCTTCCTGATGGACAAGATCATGGGCGGGGCGGGGCTGCACGGCCGGGCCTTCATCCCGCTGTTGTCCAGCTTCGCCTGCGCCATTCCCGGCATCATGGCGGCGCGGGTGATCGATTCGAAGCGCGACCGCCTGACCACCATACTGGTCGCGCCGCTGATGACCTGTTCGGCGCGGATTCCGGTCTATACCCTGATCATTGCGGCCTTCATTCCCAACGAGACCGTCTGGGGCTTCGTCAATCTGCAAGGCCTGGTGATGTTCGGCCTCTACGCCGCTGGCATCGTCAGCGCCCTGCTGGTGTCGCTGGTGATCCGCAAGGTGTTCTGGCGCGGGGCTGTGGAGCCCTTCATGATGGAGCTGCCCACCTACAAGGTTCCGGATTTCAAGAGCGTCGTCTTCAACCTTTGGATTCGCGCCAAGATCTTCGTCAACCGCGCCGGCCGGATCATCTTGCCGCTGGTGATCATCCTGTGGGTTCTGGCGACCTTCCCCTATCCGCCCGAGAACGCGACCATGCCGGACATCGACTATTCGTTCGCCGGCATGATCGGGCGGGCGCTGGAGCCGATCTTCGCGCCCATCGGCTTCAACTGGCAGATGGTCGTGGCCCTGATTCCCGGCATGGCGGCGCGCGAGGTGGCGGTGGCGGCCCTGGGCACGACCTACGCCATCGCCGACGCCGAGAATGCGACCGGCCTTCTGGCCTCGACCCTGTCGTCGCAATGGTCGTTGGCGACGGCCCTGTCCTTCCTGGCCTGGTACATCTTCGCGCCTCAGTGCGTGGCGACCCTGGGCGTGGTGAAGCGCGAGACCAATTCGCTGAAATGGACCTGGATCATGATCGGCTACATGTTCGGTCTGGCCTATCTGGCGTCCTTCGTGACCTATCATGTGGCGGTGGCGCTCGGGGGCGGCTAAGCGGGGGCGGTTCTCCACCGACTGGACCCCGAGATGAGCCCTGCCGTCGCCGCCGTCGTCCTGGGCCTGCTGGGCCTGATCATCGGCAGCTTCCTGGCGGCGGTCGGCGTGCGCCTTCCGCGCGACGAGGACATCGTCGTCGCCCGGTCGCGCTGCATGGGCTGTGACCAGACCCTGCGGCCATGGGAACTGGTTCCCCTGTTCAGCTGGCTGGTGCTGCGCGCCCGGTGCGCGCGGTGCGACGCAGCCATCTCGCCGCGCTATCCGCTGATCGAGCTGGGGGCCGCCGGGATCGGCGTCTGGGCGGGCTTCAGCGGGTCGTCGTGGCTGATGGTCGCCGCGACCGCCGTCCTGGGCTGGCAACTGCTGCTGATCGCCATTATCGACGCCGAGAATTTCTGGTTGCCCGATGTCCTGACCTGGCCGTTGGCGGCCACAGGCCTGATCGCCGCGGCCCTGATCGACCGGGATTCGGTCCTGACGCACCTGATCGGGGCGGCGGTCGGGTTTGGCGGTCTTTGGCTGGTCGGCTGGCTGTACAAGGCGGTCCGCAAGCGAGACGGCCTGGGCGGCGGCGACCCCTTCCTGTTTGCGGGCGCGGGCGCCTGGGTCGGTTGGTTGGGTCTGCCCAGCGTGCTGCTGTGGGCCTCGGCCGTCGGTCTCAGCCTGGTGTTCGGCATGCTGGTGGTGCGCCGTTCGGTCAGCGCAACGCAGAAACTGCCTTTCGGCGTCTTCCTGGCCGTCGGAATCTGGCTGACCTGGCTGTACGGGCCGCTCGGGTTCTAGCGCCCGGTCGTCAGCTTGACGATGATGATGGCCGCCGTGTCCAGAATGGCCTCGGGCGTATCGGCGCGGCGCAGCAGGTCGAAGCTGGCGGCGGTCGATTCGGCGATGGAGGCGATCTGATACGAGGCCAGGCGGGGGCTGTAGTCCTTCGGGTGCAAGCCTGCAGCATGGGCCTGGGCGACGCGGCGTTCGATCGCCAGGTGCAGGCGGCGCAGGCGACGCACCCGGCTCTCGACGAAGGCGGCCTCGCCGTTGTCGGCCAGCATGTGCTCGACCCGCAGCACCTGACCGTGATCGCGCCAGATGGCCATGACGTCCAGTATGAAGGCCCGGCCGATGGCGAAGGCCTTTTCGCCCGGCCAATCCGCCTGGAAATAGGCGGCCAGGCCCTGGAAATCCGTCGCCGCCGCCTCGCACAGGGCCAGGACCGGCTCTTCGACCGTCTTGAAATAGGTGTAGAAGTTGGACGGGGACACCCCGGCGGCCGAGGCGAGGTCCGCCACGCGGATTTCGCCATAGTGCCGCTCGTTCAGCAGGGCGCGGGTCGCGTCGAGGATCGCCTGGCGCGTGCGACCGCCCCGCGCGCCGATCTTGTGCCCCAGCTTGTTGGTCGTGTCGGCCATGTCCTCGATGGTCGGAAACTGAACGGGGTCGTGCGCGGAGGTATGACCCGCGAGATTCGCTCAGATAAGAAGAATGAACGTCGTTCTAAGACAGTTCAGGGTATTGGAACCTCGCCGGAAAGACCAGCGCAGACGGCGATCTCGTCGCATTTCAGTCGGGACGGATGACCATGCAGGTGACGCGCCGTTCCGACAGGGCGTCGCACGCGGCCTTGGCGGTGTCTTCGGTCAGGCCTGTGAAGCGTGAACGGTACCAGTCGCCGGCCGTCTGAACATTACGCTCGGCGCTGGCGAACTGGGCGCGGAAACGGCGATTGACCTCGGCCAGCCAGTCGGTCGCGACCTTTTCGTCGCGGAAGGCGCCGACCTGCACCGCCCAGCGGCCGGACGGGCGAGCGGCGGCGCGAGCCGGTTCGCGGGCGGGCGGGGGCGCGGCGCGGCGCGGCGTGGTCGAGGGCGCGACGGCGGTCCCGGACGGCGCGCCGTTCAGGGCGGCGGTGACATTGGCGGGCGCGCGACGGGTCGGGACGGTCGGCTGGGCTTGAGCCTGGGCCTGGGCGGCGGCGCGCTGACTGGCGGCGGCGCTGCGTTCCGATGGCGAGGGCGTGATCCGCGTCGGCAGAACGGCGGGCGCCGGAGCCGCCGTGTAGGCGACGGCGCTCGACTCGGCCCCGATGCCGTCTTCGTCATTGCCGATGGAGGCATAGGCGACGGGCGCGCTGGGCGACAGGGACTCGCCGCCGACGCCGAAGCCGCGTTGTTCGAAGAAGGCCTGGGCGATCTGGATGCTTTCGCCCTGGCTGCGACGACGCTCGACCTCGAAGCCGGTGTCCATCAGTTCGGCGACGTGGGCGTTGCGGCTGGCGCTGGAGCGGCCGCCCAGGACGACGGTGATCAGCCGGCGGCCGTCGCGCACCGCCGAGGCGGCCAGATTATAGCCCGAGGCGTTGGTGTAGCCGGTCTTCATGCCGTCATAGCCGTTTCCGGTCGGCAGCAGGCCGTTGGTGTTGCGATAGCTGCGACCGTTGTAGGCCCAGTCGTGCAGGCCGAAGTATTTATAATACTGCGGGAAATCACGCATGATGGCGCGAGCCAGGATCGCCTGGTCGCGGGCCGAGGTCGTCTGGCGTGCGTCTGGCAGGCCGTTGGCGGTGAAATAGCGCGTCTGGGTCATGCCCAGCTGTTGCGCCTTCGCGGTCATCAGGGTGGCGAAACGCGATTCCGAGCCGCCGATATGCTCGGCGATGGCCACGGCCATGTCGTTGGCCGAACGCACCGCAGTGGCCCGCATGGCGTCGTCCAGGGTGATGGTCTGGCCTGCGCCCAGCCCGAGTTTCGACGGGGGTTGCGCCGCCGCTTGCGGCGAGACCGTGAGGACGTCGTCGGCATGGACCTTGCCCTGAGACAGGGCCTCGAACGTCAGGTACAGCGTCATCATCTTGGTCAGGGACGCCGGATATCGGCGGCTATCGGCGTGGCGCGAGAACAGCACCTCGCCCGACGCGGCGTCGATGACGATGGCGGCGTAGCGACTGTTTTCCTGCGACTGGGCCTCGATAGGCCTGACGTTCGCCCCAAGGACGAGCGAAAGCGCGAGAACGGCGAAAAGGCCACGACGGAGAAAGGCGATCATGGGCGGTTACGACCCTCGGTGAGCAGGGTGCGACAGGCCCCCCGGCCGACGCGATTAAAGGACTAGCATAGGAACTTGGGGTTTCATGGTGGTTAACCGGCCGTCAACGCGAATTTGAAGTGTCGAACCAGGTTATCGCCGTTCATATGTTGCGTCGCACAAAAATCTTGAATCGCCTTCGCACTTGCAGCATAACGGTCGCGGGCCAGTTCATCCGACGCCCCGATTTCGCCGTGCCTATTTCCCCCTCTTCCTTCCTCTGGAGACACGATCATGGCTGACAGCGCCGAAACCGTGAAGAAGACCGTCGAACAAACCGCCGCCAAGGCGAAGGCCCAGGCCGCCGAGTTCCAGGCCGCCGGCGCCAACGCCTTCCGTGAAGGCATCGAGAAGTCGGTGGCTTCGCTGGGCGAACTGAACGCTCACAGCAAGAAGAACCTCGACGCCATGGTCGAGTCGGCCACGGTCGCCCAGAAGGGCGCCGAAGCCCTGTCGCAACAGGCGCTCGGCTTCGCCAAGTCCGCCTGGGAAGACGGCGTCGCCGCCAGCAAGGAACTGTCGACCGCCCGTTCGGTGCAGGAGTTCTTCGAGCTTCAGACCAACTGGGCCAAGAAGTCCATGGAACGCTACATGTCTGAAATGACCCGGACGAACGAGATCGTCACCGCAACGGTCAAGGACAGCCTCAAACCCATCAACGAGCGCGTCACCGCCTCGGTCGAGACCTTCCAGGCCGCCCGCTGATTTCGCGGCGATCCTGACGGATTCGAAAGGCCCCGGGGTTCGCCCCGGGGTTTTTTTCGTTCTGGGACCGTGGTTTGCGCTTCACGAAACCTGTGACTGGACGCCGCTTCAATTCAGGCCATCATTCCCTATCTGATAGAGAAGACGACTCCCCGATTACGGAACACGAATGCCCATACAAAGGCCCGGTGAAAACGGGGGAGGCGCAGGCGCCGCCACCGTCACCGAAACAAAGCCGAAGCTTCAGAAGCCCTCGCTCTATCGAGTGCTGATCCTGAACGACGATTATTCGCCGATGGAATTCGTCGTCTATGTGCTGGAGCGGTTCTTCCAGAAGAGCCGGGAAGAAGCCACCCGCATCATGCTGCATGTGCATCAGCATGGCGTGGGCGTTTGCGGCGTCTTCACCTACGAGGTCGCCGAGACCAAGGTCGCGCAGGTCATCGAGACCGCGCGCCGCCACCAGCACCCTCTGCAATGCACGATGGAAAAGGACTGAGAGGAGCCTCCCTATGCCTTCATTTTCCCGTCCTCTCGAAGAAACCCTGCATCGCGCAGTCGGCTACGCCAATGCGCGCAGGCACGAGTATGCGACGCTCGAGCACCTGCTGCTCGCGCTGATCGACGATCCCGACGCGACCGCGGTCATGAGCGCCTGCAATGTCGATCTGACCGCGCTCAAGGCCGCGCTGACGCTCTATGTCGATAATGATCTCGCCGCCCTCGCCACGTCCGACGGGGAGGAAGCCAAGCCGACCGCCGGTTTCCAGCGCGTGATCCAGCGCGCCGTGATTCATGTCCAGTCGTCCGGGCGCGAGGAAGTGTCCGGCGCAAACGTGCTGGTCGCCATCTTCTCCGAGCGCGAGAGCCACGCCGCCTATTTCCTGCAGGAGCAGGACATGACGCGGTATGACGCGGTCAACTTCATCGCTCACGGCATCGCCAAGAAGGCGGGCGCCAGCGAGACCCGCCCGGCCAAGGGCTCTTCACCCGAAGAGGCGGAGGACCAGTCGGCCGTCAAATCCGGCGGCGAGGCGCTGCAGGCCTATTGCGTCGACCTCAACGAGAAGTCGCGCCAGGGCAAGGTCGATCCGCTGATCGGGCGTCAGGCCGAGGTCGAACGCTCGATCCAGATCCTGTGCCGCCGCACCAAGAACAACCCGCTGCTGGTCGGCGACCCCGGCGTCGGCAAGACCGCCATCGCCGAAGGCCTGGCCCGCAAGATCGTCAACGGCGAGGTGCCCGACGTCCTGAAGGACGCCACCATCTACAGCCTGGACATGGGCGCCCTGCTGGCCGGCACTCGCTATCGCGGCGACTTCGAGGAGCGGCTGAAGCAGGTGGTCAAGGAGTTGGAGAACCACGACAACGCCGTGCTCTTCATCGACGAAATCCATACGGTGATCGGCGCGGGCGCGACCTCGGGCGGGGCCATGGACGCGTCCAACCTGCTGAAGCCGGCCCTGGCCTCGGGTTCGCTGCGCTGCATGGGTTCGACGACCTACAAGGAATATCGCCAGCACTTCGAGAAGGACCGCGCCCTGGTGCGTCGCTTCCAGAAGATCGACGTCAACGAGCCGACGGTCGAGGACACGGTGAAGATCCTGAAGGGTCTGAAGACCTATTACGAGCAGCACCACAAGGTCCGCTACACCGACAGCGCCATCCGCACTGCGGTGGATCTGTCGGCCCGCTACATGACCGACCGCAAACTGCCGGACAAGGCGATCGACGTGATCGATGAGGCCGGGGCGTCGCAGATGCTGGTGGTCGAATCCAAGCGCAAGAAGGTCATCGGTCAAAAGGAGATCGAGGCCGTCATCGCCAAGATGGCCCGGATCCCGGCCAAGTCGGTGTCCAAATCCGACACCGAAAGCCTGCGCGAACTGGAGGTCGATCTGAAACGGGCCGTCTTCGGTCAGGAACAGGCCATCGAACAGGTGTCTGCGGCGATGAAGCTGGCGCGGGCGGGCCTGCGCGACCCGAACAAGCCGATCGGCAGCTTCCTGTTCAGCGGTCCGACCGGCGTCGGCAAGACCGAGGTGGCCAAACAACTGGCGTCGACCCTGGGCATCGAGATGCAGCGCTTCGACATGTCGGAATATATGGAGCGCCACACCGTCAGTCGCCTGATCGGGGCGCCTCCCGGCTATGTCGGCCATGACCAGGGCGGGCTCCTGACCGACGCCGTCGATCAGCATCCGCATTCGGTGGTGCTGCTGGACGAGATCGAGAAGGCGCACCCGGATGTCTACAACATCCTGCTGCAGGTGATGGACAACGGCATGTTGACCGATGCGGTCGGCAAGAAGGTCGATTTCAGGAACGTCATCCTGATCATGACCACCAACGCCGGGGCCGCCGACAACGCCCGCGCCTCCATCGGCTTCGGCCGGGGCAAGGTCGAGGGCGAGGACGACAAGGCCATCCAGCGTCTGTTCGCGCCGGAGTTCCGCAACCGTCTGGACGCCATCGTGGCCTTCAAGCCGCTGCAAGCCGACACGATCCGCTCGGTGGTGACCAAGTTCATCCTTCAGCTGGAAGCTCAGCTGGCGGACCGGAACATCACCATCGAACTGACCGACGAGGCGGCCGACTGGCTGGCCAAGAACGGCTTCGACGAACTGTACGGCGCGCGTCCGCTGGCGCGGGTCATCCAGGACTCGATCAAGAAGCCGCTGGCCGACGACATCCTGTTCGGGCGTCTGACGCGCGGCGGGCACGTCAAGGTCCAGCTGAAGGACGGCAAGATCGACTTCGACATCAAGAGCGCCGGCGGCGTGGCGGTGAAGTCGGAGGAAGAAGAGACGGCCTGATCGGGCCTGATCCAGAATGAACTGAAGGCCCGGGTGGAGACGCCCGGGCCTTTTTTCATGCGCGGAGCGCACGGCGGCGGCATACTGGGCCGATGGGGCAGGTTGAACAGATTGAAGAGGCGGGGGCTTTGCTCGCCCAGGCGGAGGGGCGGCTGGCGGATGGGGATCTGCACGGCGCCTTTGCGGCCTACAAAGCGTGCCTGAAGGCGGCGCCCAATTTTGCGCCCGGACTTGCGGGCATGGGTCTGTTCCTGGCCGAGCACGGCGATCCGGGAACAGCGGCCCAACTGTTGAGCCAGGCGATGGCGGAGGGGGATGCGGCGGTGCGGTTGCGGGTCGCGCCGGCGTTCGCGCGCGTGCTGGAAGGGCTAAAGCCCAGCGCCTGGGATTCGGCGCTGGACCGCGATCTGCTCGTTTGTCTGAGCTCGCCCACCGTAGATTCGCAGACCCTGGCGCGCGTCACGGCGGAGACCCTGTTGTTGAAACAGGCCCGGTTCGACGGAACGGCGGCGACGCTGGAGGCCATGGGGCGCGACCCCTTGTGGCTAGCCTTCCTGTCGCGGTGCGTGAACGTCAGCGCCGCCATGGAGATGCGTCTGGACGCCGTGCGGACGGCGGTGGTCGAGGCGGCCGGCGCATTTGAATCTCCTGTCGGAGACCTGGTCGCCGCCCTGGGGATTAGCGGCTTCGCATCCGAATATGTTGCACCGGTACAGGCAGCTGATGGCGCGATCGCCATGCTGTTCCGGTCGCCCTCCCTGTCAGAGGCGGCGGCCTTGGGGGAGGGCGAACTCAAGGCGCAACTGATCCGCCGAGCCATTGATGAACCCGCGCGGGAGCGCACCCTGGCCCTGTCCGTGCCAGCCTTGACGCCCGACGGCGCCGACGCCGTGTCCGAAGCGGTCAAGGATCAGTACGAGGCCAACCCCTATCCGCGCTGGTCAGCGCCCCCCGCGCCCACGCCGCGAAGACTCTCAGATGCGATCGCGGCCCTGCCGGGGCTTGATGGCAAGGCCTTCGCCGGTCGTGCGGAGACAGTGCTGGTCGCGGGGTGCGGCACAGGGTTCGAGCCTATCGACATGGCGCGGATGGACCCTTCGCTGGCGATCACCGCCATGGACCTGAGCCGCGCCAGCCTGGCCCACGGCATGCGGGTGGCGGAAGACCTCGGGCTGACGCGGGTTCAGTTCGTCCTGGGCGACATACTGGCCTTGGACCAGGTTCAGGCGCGGTTCGATGTCGTCACCAGCACCGGGGTGATCCACCATATTGCGCGGCCCGAGGACGGGCTGGCGCGGCTGGCCGGCGTCTTGCGGCCCGGTGGCGTGGTGCGGCTGGGCCTCTACAGCGAGCGGGCGCGGGCGGTGGTGCGGGCGGCACATCAGCTGATCCGGGCGCGGGGCTGGACGCCGGTCGAGGCGGACATCCGGGCGTTTCGCGCCCATGTTCTGGCCCTGCCCGACGGGGAGCCCTTGGCCGCGCTGAAGGAGAGCGCCGACTTCTACAGCCTCAGCGGCTGTCGCGACCTGGTCTTCCATGTTCAGGAGCATCGCTACACGCCGCCGGAACTGGGCAGGCTGATCGCTGGGGCAGGGCTGCGGTTGGTGGGTTTCGAAGCTTCACCTGAGGCGAGGGCTGCCTTCAACTCGGCGTTTGGGGCGGCCGACCCTCTGGATCTGAGCTTGTGGGACACGCTCGAGGCGCGACGCCCCACTCTTTTCCATGGCATGTACCAAGTCTGGGCCCAGGCAGGCGGCGCGCATTGACAAACCATAACCTTGAAGTTATCGGTTAACTCATCACTGTCGCATTATGGGTTTCATGTCTGCCTCGCACGAACTGCTTTTCACGACCTTGGCTGATCCGACCAGACGCGGACTTTTCGAAAGCCTGTGTCGTGAGGGAGAGCAGACGGTGCACGCGCTTACTGCACAGTCCGGCGTTTCCCAACCTGCAGTCTCAAAACACCTCGGCGTCCTCAAGCAGGCAGGCCTGGTGCGCGATCGTCGCCAAGGACGAGAAACCCATTACAGCGCGCGCGCCGACGCCCTCGCGCCGCTGAACGACTGGACAGGAAGAATGACCGACTTCTGGCGAGGTCGGTTCGACGAGCTCGACAATCTACTCCAGAGGATGGACCAATGACCGAGGTTGCAACCCAAATTCGCTCTGTCGTCATCGAGAGGGAGTTTCCCTATCCGCCGGAGAAGATCTGGCGCGCACTGACGCAGCCCCACCTGATCGCAGAGTGGCTGATGAAGAACGATTTTCAGGCCGAGCTCGGCCACGCCTTCGAGTTTCGCGGAGATTGGGGGGCGGTATCCTGCAAGGTTCTGGAAATCGAACCGAACAGAACCCTGACCTACAGCTGGTCCGCCCATGGCCTTGAAAGCGTGGTGACCTGGACGCTTGCGCCTTCGGCTACGGGCGCGAGTTTGCGAATGGAGCATTCGGGCTTTCAGGACGACCAAGACCAATTCTATCAGGGCGCAAAGACAGGATGGGCGCATTTCCTCGCTTCGCTCGACCCGGTGCTGGCGCGATTGGACTGAGTTCCGACGCCGGGGCGCCGAATCCGCGCAGGGGGCGGGACTCAGCCATTTCCTTTGAACGGCGACAGTTCCTCGGTCATCTCCAGTCTTTGAGCCTCGACAGCCGGGCCTTCGCGTCGGAGATAGTCGGCCACCGGACCGCGCAGCGCGGGGTCGGCGATGAAATGGGCGGAATAGACCGGCGAGGGCAGATAGCCGCGCGCGATCTTGTGCTCACCCTGTGCGCCGGCCTCGACGCGGGACAGGCCGCGCGCAATGGCGAACTCGATCGCCTGATAATAGCAAAGCTCGAAATGCAGGAAGGGCACCTCTTCCAGCGTGCCCCACTGGCGACCGTACAGGGCATCGCGGCCGATGAAGTTCAGGGCGCCGGCGATGGGCGTTTCGTTGCGGAAGGCCATGACCAGGGCGGTGCGGTCCGCCATCGTCTCACCGACCCGGGTGAAGAAGTCCCGCGTCAGATAGGGCCGGCCCCATTTGCGATCGCCCGTGTCCATGTAGAAGGCGAAGAAGGCGTCCCAGTGGGCCTCGGTGATCTCGGCGCCGGTCAGGACGCGGATGTCGAGATCGGCCTGGGCGTCGCGGCGTTCGCGGCGGATGGTCTTGCGCCGGTTGGCCGACAGGGCGGCCAGGAAGTCGTCGAAGGTCCGATAGGCATCGTTGCGCCAGATGAACTGGATGTCCTGGCGCGGCAGCAGGCCGGCCTGGGCCATGTCCGTCCACTCGACCTCGGTCGGAAAATTGACGTGCAGGGACGAGACGCCCATGCGCTCGACCAGGGTCAGGGCGCCCTGGAGCAGGGCCTGGCGCACGGTGGCGGCGTCAGTGTCTGGGTGATTGAGGAAGCGCGGGCCGGTCGCGGGGGTGAAGGGCACGGCCCCCAGAAGCTTGGGATAATAGCGACCGCCGGCGCGCTCATAGGCGTCGGCCCAGCTGTGGTCGAAGACGTATTCGCCCTGGCTGTGGCCCTTCAGATAGAGGGGCATGACGCCGAGGACGGCGTTGTCCTCGTCACGCAGGGCCAGGTGGCGCGGCGCCCAGCCTTCCGGCGGGGCGGCGCTGCCGGAGGCTTCACAGGCGTGCAGGAAGTCATAGGAGACGAAGGGATCGCCGGTGGGACGCGCGCAGGCGTCCCAGGCCTCGCGGCCGATGTCGGCGATCCCCTCGTGGACCGTGAGGGTGAAGGTCAACGGATCTCCACGATGGCGTCGACCTCGACGGCGAATCCGAGCGGCAACTTGTAGACGCCCACGGCCGAGCGGGCGTGGCGGCCGGCGTCGCCGAACACCTCGACCATCAGGTCCGAGCAGCCGTTGATGACGGCGGGAATGGCTTCAAAGTCCGGACCGGCCTGGACGAAGCCGCCCAGCTTCACGATCCGCACCACCCGGTTCAGGTCGCCGTCGCAGGCGGCCTTGATCTGGGCCAGCAGGTTGATCCCGCACAGGCGGGCGGCGGCGTTGGCCTGGTCCGGCGTCACGTCCACGCCGACCGTGCCCTTGACCCCGCCCGAGGCGTCGTTCGACAGCTGGCCCGACACATGGACCACGGCGCCCGTCTGGACAAAGGGCACATAGTTGGCCACCGCCTTGGCGGGTTCCGGCAGGGTGATGCCGAGTTCGGCGATGCGGGCTTCGATGCTCATGGGGGCTCCTTGATCTGGTCGGCGGTTTAGCGCGGCGCAAGGGCGGCGTCACCGGTCGCGTGGCTTTAAAGCTTCGCCAACCGGGCCGTGTCATGGTGTGGCCCATGGATCTGCACCTGACTCCCGACGTCTCCGCCTTCCAGGCCGTTCTGGCGCGACTGTCGCCCGAGGATCGGGCGCGCGTGGACGCGGCTCTGGAGCCGGCGGCGGTCAGAGCCGCCGAGGCTGCGCCCCACTGGGACTTCGAAATGCCGGCCAAGGCGGTGGACGGCCTGCTGGGGCCGAGCGTGTCGGACGACGTGCGACGCGGCCTGGTCGCGGCCTGGGCCCTGGGTCTGCCGGACCGGGTGAAGGCCATGGCCCTGCCGGCCGAGGTCCTGACGCTCTACCCTTATTGGATCGACCAGCTCGCCGCCTTTCTGAGCAAGGCCGAGGGGGATTACGACTTCGATCACTGGTCCAAGGACGTGCGCTTTTCCCTGGCGCTCAGCGTGCCCGGCGCCAAGAGCCAGGTGATCGACCTCAGTTCACCGGTCGGTCCGGGACAGATCATCAAACATGTCCGCGAGGGCTGGGGCTTCGGCCCGCTGTTCCGCTATCTGGCGGCGGGGGCGAAACGCGAGCCCTGGCTGGAGGTCCATACCGAGAGCCGCTGGCTGCGCGGCTTCAACGAGGACGGCTGGAACGAGGCCTGGGCCACGGCGGCGGAAATCTGCCGGACGCGGCCGGAGCTGGCGGGGATGATCGGCTCCAGCTGGTTCTATGATCCGCCCCTGACCGAGATCAGCCCGCGCCTGGCGCACCTGCGGCTCAACCCGCTGAAGGGCGGCGCCTTCATGGTTCACCAGGGGCCGGGCGAGATCCATACGGAGCGGGCGGGAACGGCCTCGGCGTCGCGCAAGGCGCTGATCGACAGCGGTGAATACACCGCGCGGTCGTGGCTGATGGTCTGGCCGAGGAAGGAGCTGATCGCCTGGGCGGATCGGCGGAAGATGGAAGAGGCCGCTTCTCATCAAGCGTAGGCGCAAGTGACGGCGGTGGCTAATAGGCCGCCATCGCCCACGCCGCCGCGACCGGCTGTATGTCCAGACCGGCCGCCTTGGCCAGGCGGATCAGACGATCGATATCCTCAGGGCGGCAGCCGTAGGGGGTGGGGGCGTCGCTGACGTCATGGCCGTAGGCGATCAGCCAGCCCCTAGACGCCGCCGTGTCTGCAACCAGCTGTTCCAGATCATAGCCGGGCAGGCGGCGGCTCTCCAGCCCGACGGCCTGCAACAGATTGCGGTCCACGCGCCCGACGTTGATCCCGTCGCGCACGCCGCGCCCGCAAAGGAAGCGGCGGTCGATCACCGGCTTGGCCCCGAGGGCGCAGTCGCCGAACGGATAGGCGAAGCTGAGCATCTGATAGTCGCCCAGCCGTTCCGACACCCAGGCGGCGTTGCGGGCCAGGCTGGCGTCCAGTTCGGCGGGCGATAGGGTCAGGGTCGAGACGTGTTCATAGGTATGGCAGCCGACCTCGTGCCCGGCCTCGTGCAGGGCCTGGAGGTGTTCGGTCTCGAACTGCGGCAGGTCCAGATTGCGACCGCCCGACAGGCCGCCGCAGACATAATAGGTGGCCTTGACGCCATGCTCGGCCAGGATCGGCCCGGCCTCGAGCCAGGCCGAGGCGGGGATGTCGTCGAACGACAGGCTGAGGACGCCGCGCGCGGGCTGGATCATCTCCGCGCGGACGTCGAGGTAACGGCCGGCGCGGCGGCGCATCTTGTCGATGAAGGCGTTCATCCCGCCCTTATGGCCGAAAGGGGCTTAAGGCCGGGTTTCAGACGACGACGGGCTGGGCCGTCAGGCCGCGCACGCCGAAGACGCGGCGATAGCGTTCGATCTCGGCCGGATCGCCGACGGCCTTTTCCGGGTTGTCCGACAGTTTGACCGCCGGCCGGCCGCCGGCCTCGACCACCTTGCAGACCAGGGAGATGGGCTCCAGTTCCGGCGCGAAGGCCGGCGAGCAGTCGCGGAAATCGTTAGTCAGATTGGTGCCCCAGCCGAAGCTGAGGCGGGCGCGGCCGTGGAAATGGGCGTGGGCGGCCTCGATGCCGTCGATGTCCATGCCGTCCGAGAAAATCAGCAGCTTCTCCTTCGGATCGCGGCCGTGGGCGCGCCACCAGTCGATCAGCCGTTCGCCCGCGGCGATGGGCGGGGCTGAATCGGGACGGAAGCCGGTCCAGTCGGCGACCCAGTCGGGCGCCTGGTCCAGAAAGGCCTCGGTGCCGAAGGCGTCGGGCAGGACGACCAGCAGATTGCCGCCGTAATGTCTGCGCCACTCGTCCAGCACCGCATAGGGCGTCCGGGCCAGGGCCGCGTCGTCGGGCGCCAGGGCGGCCAGGACCATCGGCAGTTCGTGGCCGTTCGTGCCGATGGCCTCCAGGTCGTTCTCCATGGCGTGAAGCACATTGGAGGTGCCGATGAAGGCCTGGCCCAGCCCCTCCTTGAGCGCCTGGATGCACCAGCGCTGCCACAGGAAACCGTGGCGACGGCGGGTGCCGAAGTCGGACAGGGCCAGATCGGGCAAGCGCCGCAACCGCTCGACCTTGGACCACAGCCGGGTCTTGGCGCGGGAGTAGAGGACGTCCATCTCGAACCGGCCCAGCCGTCGCAGACCAACGCGGCAGCGCAGTTCGTTCAGGATCGCCAGGGCCGGAATCTCCCACAGCGTCACCTCGGCCCAGGCGCCCGCGAAGGTCAGGACATACTGGCCGTCCTGAACCGACAGGTCGTAGTCGGGCAGGCGATAGTCGGTCAGCCAGCCGATGAAGTCGGGCGAGAAGATTTGCTTCACGCCATAGAAGCTGTTGCCCGCCAGCCAGACCAGTTCCTTGTTGGTGAAGCCCAGGGTGCGGGCGTGATCCAGCTGTTCGCGCAGGGCGCCGATGTCGATCTCGTCGGCCAGGCGGACGGACCGGGTGCGGTTGATGACCTGGAAGACGACCGGCGTGTCGCGATGCTCGCGCCAGATCATCTGCAGCATCAGCAGCTTGTAGAAGTCGGTGTCCAGCAGGCTGCGGACGATGGGGTCCAGGCGGAAGCCGTGGTCGTAGGCGCGTTTGGCGAGATCCATGCCGCTTCCTACGGCTTCAACGCCCGCCCCGCCACCACGGCGTCCTTGCCGAATTTTTCGCGCAGGGCGTCGATGGCGCGTTCGGTTTTCAGGGCGCGGGTCTCGGGGGTCTGGAACAGGCCGGCGGGGGCGTCGTCGGCGTCCTGGATGTCGGCCATGCCGATGCCGATCAGCCGGTAGGGCGGACCCAGTTCCGGTTTGAGCAGGTCGCGGCCGGCGGCGAACAGGGCGCGGGCGGTCTGGATCGGGTCGGCCAGGCTGACACGGCGGGTGATGATCTTGAAATCGCTGCGCCGCAGTTTCAGCACCAGAACGCGGCTGGCGACGCCGTCGCGCCGGGCCTTGGACGCCAATTTCTCGCACAGGGGCCAGAGCTCGGCCTCCAGCGCCTCCTGAGAGCTCAGGTCTTCGTTGAAGGTCGTTTCGGCGCTCATGCCCTTGCGGTCGCGCTCGGGGTTCACGGCGCGGGCGTCGCGGGCGTGGGCCAGATCATGCAGGCGCAGGCCCGATTCGCCGTAGCGCTTGACCAGGTCGCGCAGGTCCGCCTTCGCCAGGTCGCCGATGGTGGCGTAGCCGTCGCTGCGCAGCGCCTTGCCGAACACCGGGCCGACGCCGGGCAGGGCGGTGACGGGGCGGGGCGCAAGCAGGGCCTGGGCGTTGGCGGCGCCGACGACGGAAAAGCCGCGCGGCTTGTCCATCTCCGACGCCATCTTCGCCAGGAAGCGGTTGGGGGCCAGGCCGATGGAGACCGTCAGGCCGGTTTCTTCCTCGATCTGTTTCTGGAAGCGAATCAGCTGGAAGGCGGGCGGGCCGCCGTTCAGCCGCTCGGTCCCCGAAAGGTCCACCCAGGCCTCGTCCAGCGACAGCGGCTGAATCAGGGGCGTCAGCCGGGCCAGGGCGCCGAGGATGCGTTCCGACTCAAAGACGTATTTGGCGAAGTTCGGCTTGATCACCACGGCCTCGGGACAGGCCTTCAGCGCCTTGAACATCGGCATGGCGCTGCCGACGCCGTACTGGCGCGCGACATAGCAGGCGGTGGAGACCACGCCGCGCTTGCCCCCGCCGACGATGACCGGCTTGTCGCGTAGCTCCGGCCGGTCACGCTTCTCCACCGAGGCGTAGAAGGCGTCGCAGTCCATGTGGGCGATGGACAGCTGGTCCAGTTCCGGATCGGCGACGATGCGACGGGAGCCGCACGACGGGCAGCGTCGGTCCGGCGGTCCGGCGGGGTCGGCGCCGGTCCACAGGCAGTCGCGGCAGACGGCCTTCATGGCCACGCTTAAGGTCTCCGTAACCTTGGCTTCACCCCAACTTAAGACTGGGCGCCCACTATTCCACCGCACGAGGCGCCCCGTTGTGAGGGGCCCCGCAGGTCAGGTGATGATGTCCAAGAAAGTCCTCATCGTCGAGGATAACGAGCTGAACATGAAGCTTTTTCATGATCTGCTCGATTCCCAGGGCTACGAGACGCTGCAGACCCGTGAGGGACTGCAGGCTCTGGCTCTCGCGCGCGCGCATCATCCGGACCTGATCCTGATGGATATTCAGCTGCCTGAAATCTCCGGTCTCGAAGTCACCAAATGGCTGAAGGACGACGAGGAGCTGAACCATATCCCGGTGATCGCCGTTACGGCCTTCGCGATGAAGGGCGACGAGGAACGCATCCGCCAGGGCGGGTGCGAGGCCTATATCTCCAAGCCGATCTCCGTCATGCATTTCCTCGAAACGATCCGGCAGCATCTGGGATGAGCGCACGGATTCTGGTGGTCGACGACGTGGACGTGAACGTCCGTCTGCTCGAGGCCAAGCTCACCATCGAATATTACGACGTTCTGACCTGCAACGACGGGGCGACCGCGCTGGATCTGGCGACGGAGCATCAGCCGGACATGATCCTGCTGGATGTGATGATGCCCGGCATGGACGGGTTCGAGACCTGTCGGCGGCTGAAGGCGCGGGCGGAGACGCGGCACATACCGGTGGTGCTGGTGACGGCGCTGGATGGACGCGAGGATCGAATCCGAGGGCTTGAGGCGGGGGCCGACGACTTCCTGACCAAGCCGATCGACGACGTGGTCCTGTTCGCGCGCGTCAAGTCGCTGACGCGGCTGAAACAGGTGATGGACGAACTGCGCGAGCGCGAGGAAAGCAGCCGGCGCATGGGCGTGGACGGCGAGGGGGCCGCGCGGTTGCGCAGCGAGGGCGGCCGGGTCCTGATCATCGACGACGATGTGAGCCAGGCCCAGACGATCGCCGCCGAACTGGGACGCGAGCACCGCGTCTCCATAGAGTCCGATCCGGAGGCCGCCTTGGCGACCGCCAAGGGGCCGCTGGACCTGATCATCGTCAATGTCTCCGCTGAAAGCTTCGACGGGCTGCGGGTCGTGGCCCTGGCCAAGTCGGGCGATGCGCGTCGCGCCCCGATCCTGGCCATTGTCGAGCCGAAGGAACGGCCGCGCATGGTCAAGGCGCTGGAACTGGGCGCCACCGACATCCTGCCGCGCCCGATCGATCCCGAGGAGCTTTCGGCGCGTGCGCGAACCCAGATTCGCCGCAAACGCTACACCGATTTCCTGCGTCAGAAACTGGACAGCAGCCTGGAGATGGCCGTCACCGACGCCCTGACCGGTCTGCATAACCGTCGCTACATGACGGGGCAGTTGCAGGCCCTGGTCGGGCGGGCCGCGCATGGGGGCGCGACGGTGGCGGTGCTGGTGCTGGACATCGACCACTTCAAATCCGTCAACGACGGCTTCGGTCATGACGCCGGCGACGAGGTTCTGGCCGAGTTCGCCGTGCGACTGGCCACCAATGTCCGCGCCGTGGACGTGCCGTGCCGGATGGGCGGCGAAGAATTCGTGGTGGTCATGCCGGGCGCCAGTCTGGAAGACGCGCGGATCGTTGCGGAACGGATTCGCCGGGACATCGCCTCCGCGCCCTTCCGGGTCATGGGCGGCAAGGAACTGCTGACCATCACCATCTCGATCGGGGTCGCCGCCACGACCGGCGCCGGCGATACGCCCGAAGCCCTGCTGAAACGCGCCGACGAAGGGGTGTACGAGGCCAAGGCGGGCGGTCGGAACAAGGTCATCGCCAAGGCGGCCTGACGTCGCTTGTCTCCGTTGTCAGACGATGTCGAGAAGAACGACAAGCAACTGAAAACGCCCGGCGGTTGACCCGCCGGGCGTTTCATTTTCAGTCTCAGATCAAAGCGCCCTCGGAGCGTGCGAGGGTCGCCGGGCCTTAAGCCCTTACTTGATCTTGCCTTCCTTGAAGTCGACGTGCTTGCGCACGACCGGGTCGTACTTCTTGACGACCATTTTTTCGGTCATGGTGCGGGCGTTCTTCTTGGTGACGTAGAAGAAGCCGGTGTCGGCCGTGGAGTTCAGGCGGATCTTGATGGAAGCCGGTTTGGCCATCGGAATTACCTCTGCGACGGCGAAAGCCGCTTAAAATAAGAGGCACGGAACATACTCAGCCGCGCCCCAAAGTCAACGGGCGCGATGCCACGTTGATGCGGCGCGGCGCACATATAATGTCGTCGCATGAAAATCGCATCCTTCATCGCCGCCCTGGCCCTTGTTTCCGCGCCTTTCGCAGGCGCGGCGTCCGCCTTTTCCACGCCAGAGCAGGACGCCTTCCTGGCGCGGCTCAACGCCCTGTGCGGCCAGAGATTCGAAGGACGGGTCGTCACGACCGACGCAGCCGACGCCGCCTTCGCCAGCCAACGGTTGATCATGCATGTCCGCGACTGTTCGGCGGACGAGGTGCGTATTCCCTTCGCCGTGGGCGAGGATCGGTCGCGGACCTGGGTGGTGACGAAGACGGCCGCCGGTCTGCGGTTGAAGCATGATCACCGGCACGAGGACGGCACGACCGACGTGCTGCACTGGTACGGCGGAGATACGACGGAGGCGGGCACGGCCGAGCGGCAGGAATTCCCCGTCGATGCCGAGTCCATCGCCCTGTTCAACGCCAACGACGCGGCGGTCTCGACCACCAATGTCTGGGCGATGGAGGCCCATCCGGATCGGATGTTCGCCTATGAGCTGCGGCGTCCGAACCGGCATTTCCGCGTCGAGTTCGACCTGACGAAGCCGGTCGCCGAATAGGTCAGATGGCGCGCCAGGGCTGGAGCGGCCGCACGGTGGCGCAAGCCGGACCGCCGTCGCGGGCGCGGCCGGGCAGAACGGCTTCCAGCACGCGCCCCTCGCGCGCCAGGGCCAGAAGGTCGGCGGGAATGTCATGGACATCGATCTTGGCGCGCCGGCTCCATTCGCCGTGCTGTCCCGCCGATGTGCCGATGGCGATATAGACGAAGCGTCGCGACGGTCCTTCGCGTCGCACGAAGGGGCCGGTCAGCCGCCCGTCGTCGGACAGGGTGACGGGGACGTCGAAACTGATCGGACCATCGTCGGCGATGCGGGGATCGACCGGCGCGTTGGCCTTGTCCTGCAGGCTGTAGGCGACGCCTGGGACCGGATCGGCTGTGGTCAGGCGCAAGGTGATGGCGCTGGGCATGGTCAGTCCCTGTGATCGACGACGTGGCGGCCACGCACCATGCGGACGAAAGGCAGGGGCCGGTCAGGATTGGCGCGGTCCTGGGCCAGGCGCTCGGCCAGTTCGCCCAGCACGAAGCGGGTGATGGCGGGCAGGTCCAGGGCGCGAGCGTCCTCCAGGGGGAGCCAGGCGATCTCGTCCAGTTCGCCGGACCCTGCGGTCGGCTCGGGCGTCAGCAGGGCCTCGGCCGACGCCATGAAGAAACGGGCGTCGAACCGGCGCGTCCGGCCGGGCGGTGTGACGGCCCGCGCGATGTAGGACAGGACCGACAGGTCGGGCAGGGCGCCCGCCTGTCGATATTCGCGCCACGGCCCCGCTGTGTTGGCGGGCGGCGCGGGGCGGCCCAGGATCAAGCCGGTCTCCTCGAATGTCTCGCGCACCGCCGTCAGGGCCAGGGCGCGCGCGCGGCGGGCGGGAACCTCGGCCTCCAGCCTGCGGGCGACGTCGGACGTCAGATCGCCCGTTGCGGCGGCGGTGAAATCCGCCCGGTCGATCCGTCCGCCCGGAAACACCCACTTCGACGCCATGAAGACATGCCCTGGCGCCCGTCTTCCCATCAGCACCTCGGGCCGCGACCCGCCCCGCGTCAGGATCAGGGTCGCCGCGTCCTTGGGCCGCTGGGCGCCGCCGATGCGCGGGGCGTCGGCGAGGTCTTGGGCGGCGTCGAAGGGGTGATCCTTCATTCCGCTCATTCCGGGGTCATTTCCGCTTGCCCTTGCGCACGCCCTTCAGTCCGCCCGCCGGCTTGGAGCCGTTGCGAGGCTTGGGACCGCCCGGCCGTCCCTTTCCGCGCATGGGCGGGCCGTCGCCGCCGCGTCCGCGAATGCCGTAGCGGGGGGCGGGGGCGTTGGGGTCGCGGGGTTCCGGCTCGCTGAGCATTTCGAACACCAGGCCGCCGGTGACGGGGGTGGCCTCCATCAGCTTGACCTCGACCTTGCGGCCCAGGGTGAACCGCTTGCCGGTGCGTTCGCCGACCAGGGCGTGGGCGCGGTCGTCGTGGGCGAAATATTCGCTGCCCAGGGTCGAGACGGGCACCAGGCCGTCCGCGCCGGTCTCGTCCAAACGGATGAACAGGCCGAAGCGGGTGACGCCGGTGATCCGTCCGGTGAAGGTGGCCCCGACGCGGTCCTCCAGGAAGGCGGCGATATAGCGGTCCATGGCGTCGCGCTCGGCGGCCATCGACCGGCGCTCGGTCATGGTCACGCCTTCGGCGATGGCGGGCAGTTCGGCGATCTCGCGATCCGTCAGCCCGTCCTTGCCGAGGTTCAGCGCCCGGATCAGGCCGCGGTGGACGATCAGGTCGGAATAGCGCCGGATCGGCGAGGTGAAGTGGGCGTAGCGATCCAGGTTCAGGCCGAAGTGGCCGACGTTGTCGGGCGAATAGATGGCCTGCATCTGGGTGCGCAGAACCACCTCATTGACCACATCGGCGTATTCGCCGTCGCGCGTCTCGTCCAGCAACTTGTTGAACCGTTTGGTCGTGCCCGGCTCGCCCTTGTTCCACGGCTTGCCGATGGTCGAGAGGAAGTCGGCCAGGTTGAAGATCTTCTCCTGGCTGGGCGCGTCGTGGACGCGATAGATCAGAGGCGTCTTCTTCTGCTCCAGGGTCTCGGCGGCGCAGACGTTGGCCTGGATCATCATCTCCTCGATCAGCCGGTGCGCCTCCAGCGACGCGCGCTTCTCGATCGAGGCGATGCCGCCGTCTGGAGCCATTCGGATGCGACGCTCGGCCGACTCGATCTGAAGCGGGCTGCGCTTCAGCCGGCCCTTCAGCATGGCGTGGTAGGCGTTCCACAGCGGATAGAGGATGGCCTCCATGATCGGGCCGGTGGCGTCGTCCGGTTGCCCGTCGATGGCCGCCTGAGCCTGTTCGTATGACAGTTTGGCGTGCGACCGCATCAGGCCGCGCACGAACTTGTGGCCGGTCTTTCGGCCGTCCTTGTCGAACACCATCCGTACCGCCAGGCAGGCGCGGTTCTCGCCTTCCTTCAGGCTGCACAGGCCGTTCGACAGCACCTCGGGCAGCATCGGCTCGACGCGGTCGGGGAAGTAGGTGGAGTTGCCCTTGTCGCGGGCCTCGCGGTCCAGATGGGTTCCGGGCCGCACATAGGCGGCGACGTCGGCGATAGCGACCCAGACGATCCAGCCGTTCGGGTTCTTCGGATCCTCGTCGCGGGCGGCGTAGACGGCATCGTCGTGGTCGCGCGCATCGGCGGGGTCGATGGTGATGAAGGGGACCTCGCGCAGGTCCTCGCGGCCCTTCAGCGTCGGCAGGGCCTGATCCTCGGCCTCACGCTCGACGGCCTCGGAGAAGCCGGTCGGGACGCCATGGGCGTAGATGGCGATCAGCGAGGCGGCGCGGGGGTCGTCCTCCTTGCCGATATGTTCCAGGATCTTGCCTCGCTTCGGACCGAACCGCTGCTCGCCCTTTTCGATGGCGGCCAGGACCAGGTCGCCGTCGCGCAAATCACCCGACTGGGCCTGGGGCACCAGCAGCACGTCCTTGGAGCGGCGGTCGACCGGCTCGACGCGGGTCTCGCGCGCCGACTTGCGGATCACGCCCAGGACGCGGTTCGTGCCGACGTCCAGCTTCTTGATCAGCCGGGCCTCCCAGCCGTCGCCGCCGCGCTGGAACTTGACCAGCAGGCGGTCGCCCAGGCCAGGCGCGGGGCCGGGCTTTCCCTTGTCGGGCATCAGTATGGCGCGCGGAGCGTCGGCGCCGGCCTCGACCAGACGGACGTACAGTTCGCCGTCGCCGTCGCGTTCGATCACGTCGGCGACGCCGACAGGGGGCAGGGCGCCGGCTTCGGAGAAGCCCTTGCGGCCGCGCTTGCCCAGTTTTCCTTCTTCCTCCAGTTCGCGGATCATTTCGCGCAGGGCGCGGCGGTCGCCGCCCTTCAGGCCGAAGTGGCGCGCGATATCGGTCTTCTCGGCCGATCCGGCCTCGCGCAGGAAGGCGAGGAGGGTGTCTTTGTCGGGAAGGCCGGCGGGCGGCCTCTTGGATGAATTGGTCATTGCGTCTTTCGTAGCGCGGAACCGCGCCCTTGGGTCAAATCTTGCGTGAGTTGACCATGTGAATATGAGGCCTCAGCCTCGCTGCGTCCTGAACCGGAGTCTTCGATGTCCCTGACCGCCCCCGCCCTGAGCGCGACCGTGAAGTCGCCGCTGGATCTGATCGGCAAGACGCCGATGGTGGAGGTGACGAAGATCGACACCGGCAAGTGCCGCCTGCTGCTGAAACTGGAGTCCCAGAACCCCGGCGGCTCGATCAAGGATCGGATTGCAGTCGAAATGCTGGATGCGGCTGAGAAGGAAGGCTGGCTGCAGGAAGGGGGCACGATCGTCGAGGCGACGGCGGGCAATACGGGCCTGGCCCTGACTCTGGTCGGGCGGGCGCGGGGATATAAGGTGCTGCTGGTCATCCCGGACAAGATGTCGAAGGAAAAGATCCAGCATCTGCGGGCCATGGGCGCCGATGTTCGCCTGACCCGTTCGGACGTGCCGCACGGGCATCCCGAATATTACACCGACATGGCCGAGCGCCTGTCCCAGGCCATCCCCGGCGCCTATTACGTCAACCAGTTCGCCAACCAGTCGAACGCCGACGCCCATGTGAAGACGACGGGACCGGAGATCTGGGAGCAGACGGGCGGCGACATGGACGCCTTCGTCGCCGGCATCGGCTCGGGCGGCACCATCACCGGCGTGGCGCGCTATCTGAAGAGCGTCGGCTCCAAGGCTCAGATCGTCCTGGCCGATCCGGTCGGATCGACCCTGGCCGGCATCGTCAATGAGGGCGTGCCGGGGCCGGACGGCAGCTATACGGTCGAGGGCATCGGTCAGAACTTCGTGCCCGATACGGCGGACATGAGCCTGATCGACAAGGCCTATTCGATCCCGGACGCGGAGGCGATCGCCACGGCGCGCGAGCTTCTGCTGAAGGAAGGCATTCTGGCGGGGTCGTCCTCGGGGACGCTGATCGCCACGGCCCTGCGCTGGTGCCGCGAGCAGACCGAAGCCAAGACCTGCGTCACCTTCGTCTGCGACACCGGGGCCAAGTATCTGTCAAAGGTCTACAACGACGCCTGGCTGGCGGATCAGGGTCTGGGCGAGCGCGAGCTGCACGGCGATCTGTCGGACCTGATCAACCGCAAATACGAGAAGGGCGACGTGGTCGTGGCCGGGCCGGGCGACACCCTGGACACCGCCTTCAAGCGGATGAAGGGCGCCGACGTGTCTCAGCTGCCGATCATTGAGGACGGCCGTCTGGTCGGCATCCTGGACGAGAGCGACCTGATCCACGTGATGAACACTGACGAGATCACCCGCAAGGAGCGGTTCGCCAAGCCGGTGGCCTCGGCCATGACGCGCGATCTGGATACGGTTCAGGTCAAGGAGTCGTTGGACGCCCTGATCCCCGTGTTTGACCGCGACCGGGTGGCCATCGTGCTGGACGGCGAGCGGTTCGTGGGCCTGATCACCCGCACCGACTTGATCAACCACCTCAGCCTGAACCGGTAATGCTGAAGTTGATGGGCCATGAGTTCGCGGACGATCAGGTGGCCATCGTCTGCACTCACGTGACCGACGGCCAGCCGGTGGTCGAAGTGGCGCGTGACTTTGACCAGGTCGTACAGGTGCTTTGCGCCCGGTTCGATCATGGCGCCGAAGATGCCCAGGTCGTGCACCTGCACCACTTAATGCCCGTGCTTGAGCCGCTCGGTTTACCCGCCATAGAGCCCGGCCATCTGGCCCAGCTTTCGGAAGGGGGATGGATCGTCAAGGCGATGCCTCCCGAAGAGGAAGACGAATGAATTCCGACAAGAAGAACAGCCAGGGTTTCTCGACCCGCGCCATCCATGCCGGGCAGCATCCCGACCCGACCACGGGCGCGGTGATGACGCCGATCTACGCCACCTCGACCTATGCCCAGGAAAGCCCGGGCGTGAACAAGGGTTACGAGTATGCGCGGGGCAAGAACCCGACGCGCGAGGCGTTTGAGGCCTGTATCGCGGACCTGGAGGGCGGGACGCACGGGTTCGGTTTCGGCTCGGGCATGGCGGCGACCTCGACGGCGCTGGAGCTGCTGGATGCGGGCGATCATATCGTCACGGGCGATGACCTTTACGGCGGCTCGTGGCGGCTGTTCGAGCGGGTGCGGCGGCGGACCATGGGGCTGGACTTCGCCTATGTGGACCTGAGCGACATCGCCGCGGTCGAGGCGGCCATCACGCCCAAGACGAAGATGCTGTGGGTCGAGACCCCGACCAATCCCTTGATGAAGCTGGCCGACATCGCCGCCCTGTCGAAGGTGGCCAAGGCGCACGGCCTGCTGCTGATCGTGGACAACACCTTCGCCACCCCCTTCTGCCAGCAGCCGCTGAGCCTGGGGGCGGATGTGGTGATGCACTCGGCGACCAAATACCTGAACGGCCATTCGGACATCATCGGCGGGGTGCTGGTGACGGCCGATCCCGATCTGGCGACGCGGATCAAGTTCCTGCAGAACTCGGTCGGCGGGATCATGGGGCCGTTCGACGCCTTCCTGGCCAACCGGGGGCTGAAGACCCTGGCGCTGCGGATGAAGGCGCACTGCGAGAACGCCCTGACCGTGGCCCGTTGGCTGGAGACCCGCAAGGGCGTGGCCAAGGTCATCTATCCCGGCCTGATCGCCCATCCGCAGCACGAACTGGCCGCGCGCCAGATGCACGGGGGCTTCGGCGGCATGGTGACGGTGGTGCTGGAAGGCGACCTGGAGCGGGCCAAGCGGGTGCTGGAACGGGTGCAGGTCTTTACGCTGGCGGAGTCGCTGGGCGGGGTCGAGAGCCTGGTGAACCACCCGGCCATAATGACCCACGCCAGCGTGCCCAAGGACATCCGCGAGAAGGGCGGCGTCACCGACAGCCTGATCCGGCTGTCGGTCGGGGTCGAGAACGTCGAGGACCTGATCGCGGATCTGGATCAGGCCCTGGGCTGATCTCAGCTGGAGGGAAGGGCGGTCTGGTGGCCGGTGACGGGCGGCAGCTTCTTCTTGGGAGCGGCGCGCTTGACCGGGGCCTTGGCGGCCTTGGGCAGGGCGGCGCGGCGCGCGACTTCGGCGTCGATGACCGGCAGGATGTCGCTGGCGGCCATGACCTGGGTCGAGGCGCCGTGTTCGACCAGACGGGCGGCGTTGGCGCGCAGGGTCACCAGATCGGCGTCGGTCATCGAGGGGATCATGTCGGCGAGCGGGGTCATGCGGGCGTCCTGTACGGAATAGGCGTCAGGGCCGGCGCGCGAGGCGCCAGCCCTTCAGCTGATTGAAGGCGATCTCGACCACGACCGGATCACCCAGCCCGGAGACGCCCTGAGGCGAACCGAGCGTGGGCAGGACCGTAACGACGTGGCCGTTGTCCAGGCGGACCTTGCGGCCGCCCAGAGGCAGGAGCTTGGTCACCTCGCCGTCGAAGGCGATGGTGTTCCGAAGCGTGTCCTACTCAGCCGCCGTAAGGCGACCGGCGGATTCCTTGCCGGAGCGCGAGTCGCGCTCGATCTCGTAGGAGATCTTCTGGCCTTCGTTCAGCGAACCGACGCTCGAGGTTTCGACAGCCGAGGCGTGGACGAAGACGTCCTTGCCGCCGTCATCGGGAGCGATAAAGCCGTAGCCTTTGGTGGGGTTGTACCATTTAACAGTGCCGGTAGCCATTTGGAGACCTCCGTCTGGCGTTGACCGCAGGGAGGGATCCCTGGTCGGCCTGTCGGGTCTGAATGGGATCGGCGTTTGGACCTCGGTGCGTGATGCAAAGGGAGCAGCGGCGTTACGCAGAGAGATCGACCCTCCCCATATGGGCGGCCTTGGCCCGGGGCGCAAGGGCAGGGCGTCAGAAGGCGTAGGCGAGCCGGGCGACGACGGCGTCCTCGTACTGCTCGTCCAACGCGGCGGCGTCGGTGTCGTAGTAGCGCAGGTCGAGGGCGAGGGCGTCGGTCAGGGCGTAGGTCACGCCCGCGTTCCAGCCCGTGTAGTCGGGGCCGCCGTCCTGTTCGCGTCGGCCGATGGCGGCCGAGCCGTCGAGGCGGGGCGAGAAGGTCCAGCCCAGTTCGGCCTCGACCCAGACGTAGGAACGGGTCAGGCCGGGGGCGTCGGGGGCGTACTGGACCAGCAGGGCCGCCTGGGCGGGACCGACGGCGCGGCTGACCTCGGCGCTCAGCTCCAGGCCGTCGGCGTCATAGCCGGGATCGACGTCGAGGCGGCGCTTGTAGGCGAGGTTGAGGTCGAAGGCGTAGCCGAAGGCCTCGGGCCGGTAGCCGACGATCCAGTCGGTCTCGATGTTCGAGCCGCCCGCCTGGATGGTCTGGAAGCCGGGGGAGACATAGATCCGGCCGTCGTCGCCCTCCCAGACGGCGTAGGCGGAGACATAGGCGTCGTTGCCCGACTTGGAGGCGGCCTTGGAGCGGTTGTCCGTCCCCGCCTCGACCTCGAAGCCCCAGACGCCGCGGCCGGGAGACGTCTGGGCCTGGGCGGGAACGACGGCGGTCAGGACCAGCAGGGAACCCAGCAGGGCGGAGGGAACGAGCGAGGGGATTCGGATCATGCGGGCTCCAACGCGCGGGATGCGCGAAGGAGCCTTACAGGTTTGCGGTCCTGGCTGAAAACTGTTCCGTGGCCTGAGCGAACTCTTGTCGCAGGCGGCCGACCAGTTCGGCGGTCGGCAGGACGTCGTGGATGGCGCCCGCGCCCTGACCGGCGGACCAGACCGTCTTCCAGGCCTTGGCCTCGTCGCCCATGTCCAGCTTGTGCTCGGGCAGGTGTTTGGGGTCGATCCCGTTCTCGATCAGCGACTTGGACATGAAGTTGGCCGGGATGCCGGACACGGCCGGGGTGTGGACGATGTCGGTCGAGCCGCTGTCGATGATCATCTGCTTGTAGGCGTCGGCCGCCATGGCCTCGGTCGTGTTGATGAACCGGGTGCCCATATAGGCGAAGTCGGCGCCCAGCATCAGGGCCGCCGCCACGTCCTGACCGGTCGAAATCGCGCCGGACAGGATGATGGTCCCGTCGAAGAAGCTGCGCACCTCGTTGACCAGGGCGAAGGGGTTGATGATCCCGGCGTGGCCGCCGGCGCCGTTGGCGACCAGGATCAGGCCGTCGACGCCCGCCTCGGCCGCCTTGCGCGCATGGCGGATGTTGGCGATGTCGTGGAAGACCACGCCGCCGTAGCCGTGGACCGCATCCACCACGTCGCGCACGGCGCCCAGCGAGGTGATGATCAGCGGCACTTTCTCCTCGACCGACACCGTCATGTCGGCCATCAGCCGGGGGTTGGTCGGGTGGACGATGTGGTTGACGCCGAAGGCGGCGGCCCCGGGCTTCAGCCGGCCCTTGATCTCGTGAATCCAGTCGCGATAGCCCTCGGCCGTGCGCTGGTTCAGCGACGGGAAGGTGCCGATGATCCCGGCGTTGCAGGCCTCGACCACCAGATCCGGGCCGGAGACCAGGAACATGGGCGCCGAGATGATCGGCAGGGTCAGGCCTTTTTGAAGCGAAGCGGGAATGGCCACGGGCGTCTCCTGGGTTTCGTTTCGCTACGCTTAGCGGGCTGTCGCGGGGGAAGGCAATCGGGGAGAATTCGGGCGACGGGATTTCAGACTCGCCGACGAAAAAACAGAGTCTGAATCGTATGAATCGTCTGAAATCGGCGGCGAAGCTGGACGGTGAAAACACAGTCCAATGAGTCCAATGAGTCCAATCTCGGCCCTTCCATCCGATGGGGGTGATTATAGCCGGATTTCAAGGCGTGGTGGGCCGAGGGGCGTTTCGGGACATCAGGGCGTTGAATGGGTTAGGGAAAATCTGCGGAATTAGGGGCGCTGAACGCCACAAGCCTCGTGCGCGGCGCGCCCCCTCCACCACCGCGCGAAGAGGCGCGGCGGTCCCCCTCCCCCAATGGGGGAGGATTTCGGTCGTCGGCTTCATAGTCCTCCCCCGTTTGGGGGAGGGGGACCGCGTCTTCGCGGTGGAGGGGGCCGGACGCGGATGGGGTCTGGAATGGGGCGGTTCGCCCGGGAGGATTTTCTTACGCGCCGCAAACGCCTAAATGCGCGGCATGACCCACTACACCGACAACCTCAGCCAGCTCGGCGCCCAGACCGCCGCCCCGACCAGCCCCGAGACGGCCGTGCTGGAGCGGGTGCCGAACCCGCATGCGGATACGCTGTATCTGGCCCGGTTCACGGCGCCCGAGTTCACCAGCCTGTGCCCGGTGACGGGCCAGCCGGACTTCGCCCATATCGTCATCGACTATGCGCCGGGCGACTGGCTGGTCGAGTCCAAGAGCCTGAAACTGTACCTGACCAGTTTCCGCAACCACGGCGCCTTCCACGAGGACTGCACCGTCGCCATCGGCCGGCGCCTGGCGGACCTGCTGGCGCCGAAGTGGCTGAGGATCGGGGGGTACTGGTATCCGCGCGGCGGGATTCCGATCGACGTCTTCTGGCAGACGGGCGTGGCGCCGGAGGGGCTGTGGCTGCCGGATCAGGGCGTGCCGACCTATCGCGGGCGGGGGTAGGGGGCTATTTCCTTTCGTCATTCCGGGCGAAGCGCAGCGTAGGCCGGAACCCAGCGGTTCGCGAGAGCGCGAACTGGATACGGACTCGCTGCGCCAGCATTGTGCGGTGGCCCCAGTTTGCCTTCGGCGCCGCGGGGGTCCTCCGATCTGCGCCGCTACGCGGCTTGTTGGAGGATGACGAAAAGATGTCAGGCGGTGCGGGCCAGTGAGGTCGTCGCGCGGGGCCAGGCGACCGGCGTCAGGGTCTCGACCGCCGGCTTGGCCAGCAGATAGCCCTGCATCAGGGTGACGCCCAGGTCGCGCAGGACGTCGTGTTCGGCCAGGGTCTCGACCCCTTCGCAGACCGGCTCGACGCCCAGGTCGCGCAGCATGTTCAGGGTGTTGCGCACGATGGTGCGCTTGACCGGGTCGGTGTCGATGTTGCGGATCAGGGCCATGTCCAGCTTGACGATGTCCGGCTGGAACAGGGCCAGCAGGCCCAGGCCCGCATAGCCGGCGCCGAAGTCGTCGATGGCGGTCTTGAACCCCATGGCGCGATACGAGCGCAGGATGTTCAGGATGTGATCGGCGTCCATCGCCTCGCTCTCGGTGAACTCGAAGATGATCCGGTTCACCGGGAAGCCGGTGCGCATCGCCGCCGCAAGCGTGGTGCGGATACAGGCGCGCGGCTCATAGACCGCATTGGGCAGGAAGTTGATCGACAGATTGGCGCCCTCGGCGGCCATGTCGATCTCCGCCGCCAGTTCGATGGCGGTGGTGCGGCACAACTGGTCGAAGGCGTAGCGGTTGGCGGCCGAGATCTGGGCCAGGACCTGGCCAGCGCCGGCGCCGTCCTTGCCCCGCACCAGGGCCTCGTAGGCGAAGACGGTCTGGGTCGAGACATCGACGATCGGCTGGAACGCCATGGTGATCGGCAGGTCGAAACCCGTTCCGTCTTTGCAACCCGCACAGGACATCAGCCGGCTCGTCTCCAAGTTAGGCGGCCGATGTTAGACGCAAGGGATTAAAGATCCCCACTGCTCCGCCTAGGGCAGGCGCGTGACCCTGGCGGCCATGTCCGGGCGGGGGCGTTCCAGCGCGGGTTCGGTCAGGGTTCCGATGTGGATGAAGCCGGCGACGGCTTCGCCCTCGGTCAGGCCGAACAGGGCCACAGCCTGGGGGTCGTAGCTGTACCAGTCGGTGATCCAGCTGGACGAATAGCCGAAGGCGCCGGCCGCGTGTTCCAGGTTCATGCAGACGGCGCCGGCCGACAGCTGTTGCTCCCAGACCGGCTTGGCGGCGGGGACGGGCGTCGAGACGACCAGGATGGTGAGGGGGGCGGCGGTCAGCTTGGCCAGGACCGCCTGGTCCTTGGCCGGCTTGTCGCGGGTCTCGGCCAGGACGGCCAGTTGTTCGGCGATCCGGGCGCGGCTGAGCGGGCCCAGGACCACGAACCGCCAGGGGAAGAGCTTGCCGTGATCGGGGGTGCGGGCGCCCAGGGTCAGGATCTGGTCCAGCTCGGCCTCGGTCGGGCCGGGAGCGGTCAGGGCCTGGGCCGGGGCGGAGCGGCGCGTGGCCAGCCGGTCGCGCAGGTCCTGCGAGGGGACCGGGGCGGGCAGGGGAGCGTTCAGGGGGATCAGGGGCAGCTCGGTCATGCGGTCTAGCTAGGCTTTCGTCCCCGCCTTCGCCATAGGTGAGCCATGAGCAATTCCGACGAACCGAAATGGGCCGAGGGACTGGTCAAGCCGCCGGCGTGGCGCAGCGACGGAACCGAGGTTCTGTTCGATAGCCCGTGGCTGAGCCTGACCCGGCATCCGGCGACGGCGCCGACGGGGCATGCGGCCGACTACGCCGTCGTGCGGTTCAAGAACGTCGGGACCGGCGTGCTGCCGGTGCATGACGACGGGACGGTGGTGCTGGTGGGCCAGCAGCGGTTCGCCCTGGCCAACTATTCCTGGGAAATGCCCGAGGGCGGGGCGCCGCTGGACGAGGATCCGTTCGACGGGGTCCGGCGCGAACTGGCCGAGGAGGCGGGGCTGGAGGCCGCGCACTGGGCGCCGGCCCTGACGGTCGAGATGTCCAACTCCATCACCGACGAGATCGGCATGAGCTGGATCGCCTGGGGCCTGAGCCCTGCGCCGGTCGCGCCGGACCCGACGGAGATCATCGCCGTCGTGCGCGTGCCCTTCCTGGATCTGCTCGACGAGATCGGGCGCGGGACGGTGCGCGACAGTCTGACGGTGGCGACGGCGTACAAGGCCTATCATATGGCGCAGAATGGAGCCCTGCCTCCGGCGCTGGCGCAGGCCATGCTGGGGCGGGTATGATGTCGCCGAAGGAGCCCGGCATGGCCAAGCTTGAAGTCGTTGCGGAAACCGACAGCGTGTGGCGCCAGCTGCGCGCCTCGGCCGAGGCCGCCGCGCGCGAGGAGCCCCAGCTGGGCTCGCAGATGAATGCGGTCATCCTGTCGCACGACGACCTGGCCGGCGCGCTCAGCTTCCAGATCGCGCGCAAGCTGGCCGACGGGGAAATGAGCGCCATGTCGGTGCGCGAGGTCTGCCTGTCGGCCTTCGTCGCCGATCCGGCCATGGTCGCGGCGGCGGAAGCCGATCTGCAGGCGGTGGCCGAGCGCGACCCGGCGATCCGCAACCTGTTGCAGCCCTTCCTGTATTTCAAAGGCTTCCAGGCGCTGCAGGGCTGGCGCGTGGCGCACTGGCTGTGGGGACAGGGGCGCGAGACCCTGGCCTTCCACTTCCAGAGCCGGATCTCCGAACTGTTCCAGCTGGACATCCATCCGGCCGCGCGGCTGGGCAAGGGCCTGTTCCTGGACCACGGCACCGGCATCGTCATCGGCGAGACGGCGGTGGTCGGCGACGACGTGTCCATGCTGCACAATGTCACCCTGGGCGGCACGGGGGCCGAACGCGGCGACCGCCATCCCAAGATCGGCAAGGGGGTGCTGCTGGGCGCCGGGGCCAAGGTGCTGGGCAATATCCACGTCGGCGACTACGCCAAGGTGGCCTCGGGCTCGGTGGTGCTGAAGGATGTGCCGTCCGGCTGCACCGTGGCCGGGGTGCCGGCGCGGCTGGTCAACTGCCCCACCGGGGCCGAGCCGGCGCGGACCATGGACCATACGCTGGCGGACGTGGTGTACGACTTCGTGATCTGACGGGTTTCCCTCAACGCCCGACTTCTCTAGGGTCCGCCGCCAACCCAAGACCATGAGGCCCCCCGTGAAAGACACCGACCTGAAGCGCATCGAGGCCCACCTCAAGCGCACCTTCAACACCGGCGGCATCATCGTGAAGGCCCGTCCCAAGCAGAACGACTCGGCCGAGGTCTATGTTGGCGACGAGTTCATCGGCATCGTCTTCGAGGACGAGGACGAGGAAGGCTCGTTCATGTTCGAAATGGCGATCCTGGCGGAAGACCTGCCGGACTAGGGGTTTGATCCCCTCCGGGAATCGCCCTGCGTCAAGTTGCGCGGGGCGATCCTGAGAACGTTCTCAAAAATGGCTTGACGGTTCGTGGCGTCCCGTCCCTAATCCGCGCCTAAGGGCGGCGGATCGATCGCTCGGGAGCAGACGCGCAGGGTGAAGGGTCGGAATGTCGCCATTCCGTCGCGCCTGTCCGCCTGTCTTCCGATCCGTCAGACGCACGCCTCCTGGTTCATCCTGCGAGGAAATCCGATGCGCACGACTGTGTCCCTGATGGTTCTGGCCCTGGCCATGAGCGGCGGCGCCCCCGCCCTGGCCCAGACGGCCGCGGTTCCCGAGGCGGCGCGGGCCCATCCCGCCCTCTGGCCCCAGGCCGCGACCCCGGCCGCGATCAGCGATGCGCGCACCGAGGCCTTCGTCACCGAACTGATGGCGAAGATGACGCTGGAGGAGAAGGTCGGGCAACTGATCCAGGCCGACATCGGCTCGATCACGCCGGACGATCTGAAGACCTATCCGCTGGGCTCGATCCTGGCGGGCGGCAGCTCGGGGCCGTGGGGCGACGACAAGGCGACGGCGCAGAAGTGGCTGGACCTGGCCCGCGCCTTCCGCGCCGCCAACGAGGCGCGCGGGGGGACGGTGATCCCGCTGATCTACGGCATCGACGCGGTGCACGGGCACAACAATGTCCCCGGGGCGACCATCTTCCCGCATAACATCGGCCTGGGCGCCGCGCGTGACCCGGACCTGATCCGGCGGATCGGGGCGGCGACGGCGCTGGAGGTGGCGGTGACGGGGGCGGAGTGGACCTTCGGCCCGACCCTGGCCGTGCCGCGCGACGACCGCTGGGGCCGGGCCTATGAGGGTTATGCCGAGGACCCGGAGGTTCAGCGGTCCTACGCCGGGCCGATGACCCTGGGGCTTCAGGGCGAGCTGCAGCCGGGGCGGCCGCTGGCGCCCGGCCATATCGCCGGATCGGCCAAGCATTTCCTGGCCGACGGCGGCACCTTCGAGGGCGAGGACCAGGGCGATTTCCGGGGCACGGAGCAGGAGCTGATCGACGTGCACCTGGGCGGCTATGTCCAGGCCATCGACGCGGGCGTGCTGTCGATCATGGCCAGTTTTTCGGGCTGGAACGGCTACAAGCACTCGGGCAACCCGACATTGCTGACCGACGTGCTGCGCGGGCCCCTGGGGTTCAAGGGCTTCGTGGTGTCCGACTGGAACGCCCATGGGCAACTGCCGGGCTGCACCAATGAGAGCTGCGCCCTGGCCGTCAACGCCGGCATCGACATGCTGATGGCGCCCGATAGCTGGAAGCCGCTGTACGCCTCGACCCTGGCCCAGGCCAGGTCGGGCGAGATCCCGGCGGCGCGGGTGGACGAGGCGGTGCGCCGCATCCTGGTCGCCAAGGTCAAGACCGGCCTGTTTGAGCCGACCCGGCCGATGGAGGGCCGGTTCGAGGAACTGGCTTCGCCGGCGCACCGGGCCCTGGCGCGCGAGGCGGTGCGCAAGTCGCTGGTGCTGCTGAAGAACGACGGCGTCCTGCCGGTCCGCGCCAATGCGCGGGTGCTGGTGGCGGGGACGGCGGCCGACGACATCGGCCAGGCCTCGGGCGGCTGGACCCTGAGCTGGCAGGGGACAGGCAATTCCAACGCCGACTTCCCCCAGGGCCAGTCGATCTGGGGCGGCATCGAAGAGGCCGTGAAGGCGGGGGGCGGGATCGCCACCCTGAGCGCGGACGGGACCTTCACCCAGAAACCGGACGTGGCCATCGTCGTCTTCGGCGAGACCCCCTATGCCGAGTTCCAGGGCGACGTGGACAATCTGGATTACGTGCCCAGCGCGCCGCTGGAGACGCTGAAGCGGCTGAAGGCCGCTGGGATTCCGACAGTGTCGGTCTTCCTGTCCGGCCGTCCGATGTGGACCAACCCTGAGATCAACGCCTCGGACGCCTTCGTGGCCGCCTGGCTGCCCGGGACCGAGGGCGGCGGGGTCGCCGACATTCTGGTGGGCGGCGCCGACGGCAAGCCGCGCAACGACTTCCACGGCAAGCTGTCCTTCAGCTGGCCCAAGGATGCGACGGGGACGCCGCTGAACCACGGCCAGCCCGGCTATGATCCCCAGTTCGCCTATGGCTATGGCCTCAGCTACGCCGCGCCGGCGACGGTGGGGATGCTGTCGGAGGAGAGCGGGGTCTCGGCCCAGGCCACCAATCTGGACCGCTATTTCGTCGACGGCCGGTTCGTCTCGCCGTGGAGCCTGCTGCTGAACGACGCCGGAGGGCAGACCCGCCCCGGCACGGCCAAGACGGCGTCCAGCCCGCGCGCCGGCGTGGCCTCGCGCCCGGTCGACGACCTGGCCCAGGAAAGCGGCCAGCAGTTCGCCTTTGCGGGAACGGGAGCGGCCAGTGTCGAGATCTGGGGCACGCCCGTCGATCTGACGCGTCAGGCCAATGGGGCGGTGGCCCTGGGCTTCCGCTACCGGGTGGACGCGGCGCCAAGCGCGCCTGTGGCCTTCAAGCTGGGCGGCGGAGCCATCGACCTGACCGGCCTGCTGCGTTCGGCCCCGGTGGGCCAGTGGCGCGAGGCCCGTATCCCCTTGACCTGTTTCCGCACCGACGGCGGGGATCTGTCGAAGGTCGAGGTTCCATTCCACATGGCGACCAGCGGGACGCTGACGGTGTCGGTGTCCGAGATCAAGCTGGACTCCAGCCAGACCGAGACGCGCTGCCCGGCATAAGGGGCTATGAACACCCTAAGCGGAAGCGCTGAGCTTCCGCTTAGGGTGGGAAGCAGACGCTAGCGAACTTCCCATCGAGCAAAGGCGTAGTAGCTATCGCCAGCCGGGGGAAAACTACCATCGGTGCCCTGCGCGGTCGCCCTGAGCTGAACGCGTGTTGCCCATGCGCCGAACGAAGAACCCGGTTCCGACTCGGCGACAAGACTGCACGCCGTCGTCACGCCACCTTCACCGAGGTCGCATTTCAACAGCGCCCATCCCTTGCCGATCCCATCGATGGGCATCGTCGTCATTAGGCTTTGCGGCACTTGCCTCCGGAGCTCGGCAGGGCACCAAAGCCGAGATCCTGTCGTTAGGTCACGCTCGGATAGTTCACAGACGGCAGGTTCAGGCCGCGCTGCGGTAGGCGGTGCCGATTGATAAACAGCGAACAACATCGTGGCGATGATCATCAGCTCTCCTAGGTTCAATCCGCCAACGTCCGCAATGGGTCGAACTGTGACCTGGGGTGCGGTCCGGAAAGCGGACAGGGGTTCGCTAGGCCTGTATTCGTCGAGGAAGGCCCCCGACCGCCTCCGCTCTCGACCGGAAGGCGCGCGTTCAGGCCGGCGTTTGCAGCGGGTCGAGCGGGAAGGCGACTTCGACGATCAGCCCGTCGGTCGCCCACTGGCGGGTCAGGGCGCCGCCCAGCTGACGGACCACGCTGGCCTTCAGGGAGGATCCGAAGCCTTCTCGGGTCGGCGGAACAACCGTCGGGCCGCCGGTTTCGCGCCACTGGAGCGTCACCTGACCCTCCTTCAGCGTCCAGGTCACTGAGACACGGCCGCCGCCATTGCTGCAGGCCCCGTATTTGTTGGCGTTGGTCGCCAGTTCGTGAAGCAGCATGCTGAGGGGCTGGACCTGGTGCGGCGAAAGCCCGATCTCGGGGCCGTGGGTGTCCACGGTGTCCCTGGGGCAAAGGGCTTCCAGCTCTTCCCTGACCACATCCTCCAGCCGCCCGCCTTCCCAACGCCGACTGGCCAGGGAGGTCTGCGCGCGCGCGAGGGCGCCGATCCGCCCGGCGAGGACGTCCTTGTAGGTCGCGACATCGTCGGCGCGGGTCAGTCGCGTGAGCGACTGGACGATCGAGAGAACATTGCGCGCCCTGTGATCGACCTCGTTCATCAGCAGCTGGCGGGCCTCCTCGTTGCGCTTCTCCTCACTGATGTCGCGCGCTTCGATGACGGTGCCGACGACCTTCGCCTCGCTGTCGTAGATCGGGCTGGCCGTGAAGGCGACAGGGTAGAAGGAGCCGTCCTTATGAACAAAGACCTCCTCGCCCTGCGTCCCGGCCTGTTCCGGAAAGGCGCGGTCGATGGCGCACTCCGAGAGGGGAAAGGGCGAGCCGTCGGGATAGGTGTGATGAATCACGTCGTGGAGGGGGCGTCCGGTCGTTTCTGCGAAAGCAAAGCCCGTGAGTTTCTCCGCCGCCCTGTTCATGAATACACAGTGCTGTCGTTCATCCATGAGGAAGACGGCCATGGTCGTGTTGCTCAATATGACATCAAGTCGGGTGGCTGTTTCTCGCAGCGCGGCCTCAACACGTCGATAATCCGTCGTATCCTTGATGGCGGCATAGAAGACCGCGTCATCGCCGTCGTCAAAGAGTTGAAGCTTGACGGACACATTGTATGTGCTGCCGTCCTTGCGTTGGTGGAGGGTGTCGAAGTCAAGTCTGTCGACCTCGCCAGATTGGAGGGGTTTGATCAGTCTCAGGAAATCGGCACGACTGATGTTCGGCTTCAGATCCCAAGGTGTCAGCCGTGAGAGTTCTTCGGAATTATAGCCGAGATTGTCGCGGGCGCCCCTGTTGACGAGTCGAAAGTAGAAGTCGGGCTCGCCGAATATATAGACTTCGCTCGCAGCTTCTTCGACGATGCGCCCAAGGCGCTCGCTGGTCACACCGATAGATTTATTCATGACCAAATCTGCTTCCGACGGGCGCATGACCGTAGATAGTCGCTCGACCCGTGGCAATGGGCTGATGCGACCAGCAATAGCCAAGCTTTCGTCTGAAGCCGGTGATCAGGAGGGATGAGGTAAACTCTTCTGCGAGAACCGATATTTCCGAACGACGGCGACCCGCCGCCTCACCCCGCCTCGGCGACGAAGGCCAGGGTGTCTTTCCCGTCCTAAACCGAGAGGGGACGCGGTCACTCGCTGCGTTCCAGCCCGGCGATAGCCTCAGAGATGTCGTCGGCCCTTTTCTTCAGCACCGCCTGAGCGTCGTAGAGGGCGCGGTTGTAGAAGAAGGGCCCGATCTCGGAACTGAGAAAGTCGATCAGCATCTGGGCCTGAAGGTCGCGCAGTTCGACGTCCAGTTCGTCCCGAAAATAGGGTCGCAGCTTCGCCGCTATCGCGGCGGTTTCCTCCCGACTGAAGTTGATCGGCTTCATCACGCCACCTCGGCGAGCGCCTCTTCCGCCGCGACCCAGGCCACCTCGGCGGCGTCCAGGTCGGCTTGCGTCTTTGCGCGGGCGCGGGTCAGGCCTTCCAGGGCCTTGGGGTTGTTGACGGCGGCGTTGGCCATGTCGTCGTCGATGCGGGCGATCTCGGCGGTCAGGCGGGCCATGGTTTCTTCGGCCTTCTTGACTGCGTGACGCAGGGTCGAGGGCGAAGGGCCGGATTTGCGGTCGTTCTTCTTGCCCTTGTTATTCTGGGCGGCGGGAGCAGCGGCGGCCTCTTCCTTCTTGATCTGGCTGGGCTTGGCGATGGCCTGTTTGGCGCGGTCCAGAACGAACCTGGCGTAGTCGTCCATGTCGCCGTCGAACGGCTTGACCGTGCCGTCGGCCGCCAGCCACAGCCGGTCGGCCACCATCTCCATCAGCGACCGGTCGTGGGTGATCAGGATGACGGCGCCGGAATAGTCGTTCAGGGCGTCGAGCAGAGCCCGGCGGCTGTCGATGTCCAGGTGGTTGGTCGGTTCGTCAAGGATCAGGACGTGGGGCGCATCCATGGCCACCATGTTCAGCAGCAGGCGGGCGCGTTCGCCGCCCGACAGGCTGTCGACCGTGGTCTCCTGCTTTTCGTAGCCCAGGCCGAACTGGGCCAGTTTGGAGCGGCGCGCGCTTTCGGGGGCGTCCGGCATGGCGCGGCGGATGATCTCCAGCGGCGTGTCGGTCGGGTCCATCGCCTCGATCTGATGCTGGTGGAACCAGCCCACGCGCATCTTGCGGTCGCGGTGCAGTTCGCCCTCGGACACGTCCAGGGCGCCGGCGATCATCTTGGCGAAGGTCGACTTGCCGGCGCCGTTGACGCCCAGCAGACCGATCCGGTCGTCCAGGTCCATCCGTAGGTTCAGATTGCGCAGGATCGGCTTGCCGACATCATAGCCGACATTGGCCCGTTCCAGCCGGATCAGCGGCGGGGCCAGGGGGCGCGGCGGCGAGGGCAGGGTGAAGGGGGCCACCCGTTCCTCGATGGTGGTGGCCACCGGCTGCATCTTCTCCAGCCGTTTCATCCGCGACTGGGCCTGGGCGGCCTTGGAGGCCTTGGCCTTGAACCGGTCGACGAAGGCCTGGAGGTGGGCGCGTTCGGCGTCCTGCTTGGCCTTGGCCGACAGCTGCAGCCGGGCCTTCTCGGCGCGGGCCTTTTCGAAGGCGTCGTAGTTGCCGGTGTAGAGGGTCAGGGTGTGGTTCGCGAGGTGCAGGATATGGGTGCAGACCTCGTTCAGCATCTCGCGGTCGTGGGAGATGATCAGGGCCGTGTGCGGGTATTTCTTCAGCCGCGCCTCGAGCCACAGGGCGCCTTCCAGGTCGAGGTAGTTGGTCGGTTCGTCGAGCAGCAGCATGTCCGGCTCGGCGAACAGGGCGGCGGCCAGGGCGACGCGCATGCGCCAGCCGCCCGAGAACTCGGACATGGGCCGGGCCTGGTTCTCCTGGTCGAAGCCCAGGCCGACCAGGATTTCGGCGGCGCGCGCCGGGGCGGCGTCGGCGTCGATCTCGATCAGGCGCGACCAGATCTCGCCCATCTCTTCGGGGGGCGCCGTCTCCAGCCGGCCCAGCAGGGTGTGGCGTTCGACGTCGGCCTCAAGGATGGTGTCGATGACGCTGACGGGGGTGGCAGGGTGCTCCTGGTCGACCGAGCCGATGCGGGCGGTCTTGGGCAGGCTGATCTCGTCGCCGTTGGCGTTCAACTCGCCCAGGATCAGCTTGAACAGGGTGGACTTGCCGATGCCGTTGCGGCCCACCAGGCCGACCTTGGCGCCCGGCGGCAGGCTGACGGAGGCGTCCACGAGGAATTTGCGGCCCCAGGCGTTGAAGGTCAGGTCGGTGATCTGGAGCATGGGAGGCGCAATGGACTTTCTGACCGGTCATCTCTATATGACCAGTCATGACGTATGATCTTGTAAGCGGCGAGGTCGTCATAACGGCCACGGAGTTCAAGGCCAAGTGCCTGGACCTGCTGGATCGCGTGAACTCGGGCGAGATCCGCAGGGTTCGGGTGACCAAGCGCGGCAAGGAGGTGGCGGTGCTGGCCTCCCCGACAGGCGGCGGCGAGGCGTCCTGGAGCCCCATGAGCATGTTCGGCGCGATGAAGGGATCCATTGTCATCAATCCTAGCATCGACCTGGACAAACCGATCTACGAACAGGTTTTCGGCACAACGGTTGAAGCCGACATGGGGTTGGATGAGATTGATCTCGGCCTTGAAAGTCACGAGGCGTGAGTGACGGGGTATTGCTGGACACCCACGCCCTGATCTGGATCGTCGAGGGGGTCGCACTTCGGCCGGCGGCTGTCGAAATGATAAGTGCGGCGGCTGTGCAGGGCGAACTGTTTGTCTCGGCCGCGTCGGCTTGGGAAATGGGCTATCTGGCCAGCAAGCCAGAGTTGGTCCAGATTTTACGACGCGATGTCCGCACCTGGTTCTGGGAAGCCGTCAATACGGCTCATGCACGCATCAAAGACCTGGCGCCGGACATCCTCTTGGATGTCGCGCATCTTCCGCCGCCTCTTCATCGAGATCCCGCCGATCGGATGTTGATCGCCACAGCGCGGGCTCATGACTTGACTTTGATCACCCGTGACCGCGCCATTCTGGACTACGCCGCCGCCGGTCACGTGCGCGCCATCGCCTGCTGATAAGACAGGCTTGGCGCGGGGGCGGGGCGTCGCTATAAGCCCGCGACCCTTAGTCTCCCTAACAAGAAGTCAATTCCCATGACCGAACGCACCTTCTCGATCATCAAGCCCGACGCGACCCGCCGCAATCTGACCGGCGCGATCAACGCCGTGATCGAAGGCGCCGGCCTGCGCATCGTGGCCCAGCGTCGCGTCAAGCTGTCGACCGACCAGGCCAAGAAGTTCTACGAAGTCCACGCCGAGCGTCCGTTCTACGGCGAGCTGGTCGAGCAGATGACCGCCGAGCCGGTCGTGGTCCAGGTGCTGGAAGGCGAGAACGCCGTCGCCGCCTATCGTGAAATCATGGGCGCCACCAACCCGGAACAGGCCGCCGAAGGCACGATCCGCAAGCTGTTCGCCCTGTCGATCGGCGAGAATTCGGTCCACGGTTCGGACAGCCAGGACAACGCCAAGATCGAGATCGCCCAGTTCTTCACCGACGACCAGATCGTCGGCTAAGGCGCTCAAGTCTCGAGGGACCGCGTCCCGAGCGTAGTCCCAGTATAAAGGCCCGCGTCCGGAACCGGACGCGGGCCTTTTCGTTGGGTCAGTCCCGTATCGTCCCCCTCCCGGAGCAGACCCATGAAGACCATCCTGAAACTGACCCCCGTCATCGGCGCCGTGGCCTTGCTGGCCGCCTGCGGCCAGACCATGGAACAACGCGCCGCCACCGGCGCCCTGGGTGGTGCTGTCGCTGGCCAGGTCGTTGGCGGCAACACCGGTTCGACCGTGGCGGGCGCCGCGATCGGCGCTGTCGCCGGCGCAGCGACCACGCCGAAGTAAGACCTTCAGCCCTGTGCTGAAAAAGCCCAACGGCTGAAAAAGAAAGGCCCGGAGCGATGCTCCGGGCCTTTTCCGTTCAGGCTGTGCGGCCGCTTACCAGATGCGAGCGCGGGCCTCGGGGGCGATGTAGGCCTTCTGGTCGGGCGAGACGCCGAAGGCGGCGTACCAGGCGTCGATGTTGCGCGGCGAGGTGGCGGCCCGGACCGAACCCGGCGAGTGCGGGTCCGTGGTCAGTTGCTCCTTCAGCGCCGCCTCGCGCGACTTCTCGCGCCAGACCTGGGCCCAACCCAGGAAGACGCGCTGGTCGCCGGACAGGCCGTCGATCACCGGGGCCGGCTGGCCGTTCAGCGACTTGTGGTAGGCGTCCAGCGCCAGCAGCAGGCCGCCCAGGTCGGCGATGTTCTCGCCCATGGTCAGGTCGCCGTTGACGTGAACGCCAGGCAGGGGCTCCAGCGAATTATAGATGTCGCCCAGAACCTTGGCGCGCGCCTCGAAGCGCGCGGCGTCTTCCGGCGTCCACCAGTCGCGCAGCACGCCGTCGCCGTCGGACTTGCGGCCCTGGTCGTCGAAGCCGTGGGTGATCTCGTGGCCGATGACGGCGCCGATGCCGCCGTAGTTGACGGCCGGGTCCGCGTTCGGATCGAAGAAGGGCGCCTGCAGGATGGCGGCCGGGAAGACGATCTCGTTGCGCGGCGGGTTGTAATAGGCGTTCACCGTCTGGGGCGTCATGCCCCATTCCAGCGGATCGACGGGCTTGCCGATCTTGCCGCGCTGATAGGCCCACTCGAAGGCGGATGAGCGTTCGACATTGCCGTACAGGTCGCCGGCGGTCAGTTCGAGGCCGTCATAGGACCGCCACTTGTCGGGATAGCCGATCTTCACCCCGAACTTCGACATCTTGTAGAGGGCCTGTTCGCGGGTCGCCTCGCTCATCCAGTCCAGGGTCTTGAGCCGTTCGGTCATGGCCGCGCGGATATTGTCGACCAGGGTCTCCATCTGGGCCTTGGACGAGGCGGGGAAGTGCAGGCGGACATATTCCTGGGCCAGGACTTCGCCCAACTGGCCGTCGACCAGGGCCACGCCGCGGTTCCAGCGGGGACGGTTCTCGGGCTGGCCGCGCAGGGTCTTGCCGCGGAAGTCGAAGCGGGCGTCGACGAAGGCCTTGGACAGATAGGGGCTGGCCTGATCGACGATCTGGGTCGCTTCCCACGCCTTCAGGGTCTCAATCGGGGTGTCGGCGAAGACCTGGGCGATGCCCGGGAAGGCCGTGTTCTCCATCAGCACCAGGGTGTCGAGGTTCCCGACCTGGGCGCCGTCGAGGAAGGCGGTCCAGTCGAAGCCGGGGGCCAGGGTCGCCAGATCGGCGACCTTGGACGGGTTGTAGAGCTTGTCGATCTGGCGACGCTCGACCGTGGTCCAGTGTTTCTCGGCGACCTTGGTCTCGAAGGCCAGGATGTCGGCGGCGCTCTGGGCCGGATTGGTCCAGCCGATGGCCGTCAGGGTCTGGGTCAGATAGGCCAGATAGGCCTCGCGCTGGGCGGCGAAGTCCGGCTTCAGATAATAGTCGCGGTCGGGGAGGCCGAGCCCGCCCTGGGCCAGATAGGCCGAGTTGATGTTCGGGTTCTGAAGGTCCTCGAAGACCGCGACGCCGAACAGGGAGCCGCCGAAGCCGGAATGGCTGGCGCCCATCAGGCGGGCCATGGCGGCGTGGTCGGTCACGGCCTTCACGGCGGCGAGGTCGGCGGCCATGGGCGCGGCGCCCAGCTGTTCGACGCGGGCCTCGTCCATGAAGCTGGCGTAGAGGGCGCCGACCTTCTGGGCGTTGGCGTTGACCGGATTGGCGGCGCTGGCCTCGATGATCGAGCGGAGCTGGGCCTGGGCGTTCTCATAGAGGACGTCGAAGGGACCGAACCGGGCCTTGTCGGCGGGGATCTCGGTGGTGCGGAGATAGGTTCCGTTGGCGTATTCGTTGAAGTCGTCGCCCGGCTTGACGCTGGTGTCGCGGCCGGCGAGGTCAAAGCCCCAGGCGCCGAAGGGGGCGGGGGCGCCGTGCGCGCCGTGCGAGTGGTCCTGGGCCGAGGCGCCGCCAGTCAGGGCGACGACGATACAGGCCGAGCAGGCGGCCATAAGGCGAATACGATTCATGAAGGATAGGGTCCCGATTTTTGTCGGCCGCACCTTTGCGCCGGTGCGGCGGCCTGTCGCATGAAGTTTTCGTAATCCGGCGAGAGGCGGTTCCCGGTGGATGCGGTCAGCGGCTCACGCCTGAACCTCATCGCCTTCCCTGGAAGTCGTCCATCGAATGATAGACGCCCAGCCAGCGCCCGCCGATCAGGTCGAACCATCGTACCGGCAGAAGACCGCGGACCAGGGGCAAAAGGTTCACGATCCACGGCAGTCGCAGAACGATCCTGTCCGTCTTGATCGCCGCGACGATCCGATCGACGACCTTGTCGGGTCTGAGGATGGGGATGACGGGCGAACGCACGCCCTGGAACATGCCGGTGTCGATGTAATAGGGCATGACGGTCGTGACCTTCACGCCGGTCGCCTCTTGCTCCATTTCGATGCGCAGGGAATCGGACCAGCCGATCACGGCCCATTTGCTGGCGCAGTAGACCGACATTTTGGGGTTGGAAACCAGGCCGGCTGCGGAGGCGATGTTGACGATATGGCCGCCGCCGCGGGCGATCATGCCGGGCAGGACGGCGTGCGCCACATACATCGGCGCCAGCGCGTTCACATCCATGGTTCGCGCGATGTCGTCGGGGCTGTGGGCGACGAAGGGCCGACCGGTCACCACGCCGGCGTTGTTCACCAGCATGTCCACCTTGATCCCGGCCTCGTTCATCTCTTGAACCGTGGCGCGGATACGTTCGGGGTCGGCCAGATCGACCAGATAGGTCGACACGGCGACGCCGTCCCCGGCCAAGTCGTGGGCCAGTCGCTCCATGGCCTCCACCTGGATATCCCAGAGAACCAGATGCGCGGCGCCCTCAGCGACGAACCTCCGCGCCATCAGCGCGCCGATCCCGGACGCCCCGCCGGTGATCAGAACCGTCTTGCCGCCAATCCTGCTCATGAGAGTCCATCCGTGTCCGCAGTACTCAAGAACTGGAGTATTTGCTCTCATTTGACAAGACTGGTAGTCGAGGAAGCCCTTCGCTCCGTCGTCGCCGAATGAGGCCGGGCGAAGTCCAAGTCACAGGGAGACCCATGGCCGCCAACCCGACGGATGCTCAGGACGGTCCCGGGCCCACCGGAAGCGGGCCTGTGCGGCGGCCGCCGGTCCAGGATCGCGGCCGTCGGCGGGTTGAGCAGATCCTCGACGCCGCCGCCGAAGTGATCGGCGAAATGGGCGTGGACAACGCCACGACCAATATGATCGCTGCGCGGGCCAGTACGTCGGTCGGGGTGCTCTATCGCTTCTTCCCCCACAAGCGCGCGATCATCGAGATGCTGGCGGTGCGCTATGTGCACGAGACGGAACAGATTCTGAGCCGTCAGGAGCAGGCGGGCATTGCAGTTTGGCCCCTGCGTCAGGCGGTCGAATGGGTCCTGCATGCGCTGACGGACTTTCATCAGGCCCATCCCGCCTATCAACACGTCTATCGGACCGTGCGCGGCTCCAGCAGTCCGGAAAGCATCGCATTGCTCGATCACACACGGGTCGTCGTCGATCGCTTGCTGGCGCTCCGCGTACGGCATGTCCTGCCCCAGGATCGCGAATGGCACGCCACCACAGTGGTCGAAGCGGCGCATGCCCTGGTGGTTCAGGCCTGCGCCCTGACGCCTGACAAACGCGTGCGGCTTATCGAGGAAACCGCCCTGATGCTGACCCGGTACCTGACGCCGGATTATGCGCCTTCGGACCGGGCCTGACGGCGCAGCATGGAGAGGTTCAGGCCCGCGTCAAACCCTTGCAGAAGCTCGTCAGCACCTGCGGATACAATCCATGTTCCCCCGTCTTCACCCGCTCGGCCAGGGCGGCGGGCGTGTCGTCGCCCAGGATCGGCACGCGGGCCTGGCCCAGGATCGGACCTTCGTCCACGCCTTCGGTGACCAGATGAACGGTGCAGCCGGCCTCGGCGTCGCCGGCGGCGATGGCGCGGGCGTGAGTGTCGAGGCCGGGATAGAGGGGCAGCAGGCTGGGGTGGATGTTCAGCATCCGGCCCTCCCATGCGCGCACCAGCCACGGCGTCAGGATCCGCATATAGCCGGCCAGGGCGACCACCTCGACGCCGGCCGCGCGCAGGGCCTCGTCAACCGCCCGCTCATGGGCCTCGCGGTCCTTGCCGAACGGCTTGTGGGGGATGGAGACGGTCGCGACGCCCTTGGCCGAGGCGATGGCCAGACCGCCCGCGTCTTCGATGTTGGACAGGACCAGGGCGACCTCATAGCCGCTGTCGGCGGCCTGACCGGCGTCGATCAGGGCGGCCATGTTGGAGCCGGTCCCGGAGATCAGGACGGCGACGCGGACGGGAGAAACGGCTCGGGGCGACATGGCCGCCCCCATGGCGGGGCGGGCGACGCTTGGCAAGGATCAAACGCGATCCGCTCTTGTTGTCCGCCGTGTTCGGACGTTACCGTGTAACGTCGCCCATCCGACGAGGGGTCCTGAGGGGCGGCGGGTACAGGGGATTATCGCATGAAGAGACTGATCTGCCTCGCGGCCATGGCCGCGATGCTGGGCGCGCCCGCAGCGTCCTTCGCTCAGGAGAGCGGCTCGAACAGCGGCGCCAGCGGCGGCGCGATGCGCTCGGCGACCGACCGGTTCCGCAACGCCAACGCCGACGCCATCGAAAAGGACTGGGCGCGCGCGCCGGTCAAGGAGGCCGAGGTCACGACGGCCCATTCGGTCAACGCCCATGGCAAGACCCTGCGGTATCACGCGACGGCGGGGACGCTGACGATCCGCGACGACGCGGGCATGCCGACGGCCAGCCTGTTCTATACCGCCTATACGCTGGACGGTCAGCCGGTGGGGACGCGGCCGGTGACCTATCTGTACAACGGCGGGCCGGGCTCGCCGACGGTGTGGCTGCACATGGGCTCGTTCGGGCCGATGCGGGTCCAGACCGACGAGCCGACGGTGGTGCGGCCCGCGCCCTTCGCCTTTGGTCCCAACGATATGACCCTGCTGGACCAGACGGATCTGGTCTTCATCGACATGGTGGGGGCGGGCTTCTCGCGGCCGCTGGGCGAGACGGCGGGTTCGGCCTTCTGGGGCGTGGATCAGGACGCCGACGCCTTCGCCCGCGCCATCATGCGCTACACGACCAAGTTCAGCCGCTGGTCCAGCCCGAAATACATCATCGGCGAATCCTACGGCACCCTGCGCACCGGCGCCGTGGCCTTCCAGCTGGAAGACCGGGGCATGTCGCTGAACGGAGTGGTGCTGCTGTCCTCGATCATGAACTACGGTGTGCGTCAGCCGGGCTATCCGCAGAATTTCGTCACCCTGCTGCCGACCTATGCGGCGACGGCCTGGTATCACCGCAAGCTGGCCCATCCGGCGGCGACGGTGGAGGAACAGGTGCAGCGGGCGCGTGACTTCGCGCTTGGGCCCTACGCCTCGGCCCTGGCCAAGGGGCATATGATCTCGGACGCCGAGCGCGCCGACATCGTGCGCCAGATGAGCGAGCTGACGGGCCTGTCGCCCAATTTTATCGACAACGCCAATCTGCGGGTCGAGCTGAGCAGCTTCCGCAAGGAACTGCTGCGTGACCGGCGCCAGACCATCGGGCGACTGGACACCCGCTATCTGGGTCTGGACGACGACGCCTCTGGGGATTCGCCCGAGGACGATCCCTCCAGCTCGGCCGTGACGGGGGCCTATTTCGGCATCTTCCGCGACTATGTGGCCAATGAGCTGAAGTACGACACCGACGTCGAATACCGGATGTCGGCGCGGGGCCTGCCGGGCTTCAACTGGAACTGGAACCACCGTCCGCCGGTCGGCGGGCCGCAGACGACGCCGAATACGGCGGTCGATCTGGCCACGGCGATGCGGCGCAATCCGTATCTGAAGGTGATGGCGCTGAACGGCTATTACGACGCCGCCACCCCCTTCTTCTCGACCGAGTTCGACCTGGCCCAGATGATGCTGGAGCCCAGCCTGAGGCCGAACCTGGAGTTCACCTATTATGAGGGCGGGCACATGATGTACCTGAGCCACGACGCCCTGGTGAAACTGCACGCCGACCTGTCGCGTTTCTACAGCGAAACGGCGAACGGCGGGGCGCGCTGATACGCAAGAGGGCCGGAGGCGTCGCCGCCTCCGGCCCTTGTTTCATGCGAAACCGGCGCGTCGAAGGATCAGGCCGCTTCCAGCTGTCCGCAGACGAAGGCGACCTCGCCCGCGTTGAGCAGGGCGGCCAGCACCGGCTCGGCGTTTTCGGGCGAGACGATCAGGATGAAGCCGACGCCGCAGTTGAAGGTGCGGCGCATCTCGTGGTCGCTGATGCCGCCGGTTTCGGCCAGCCACTGGAAGACGTGGGGCATGGGCCAGCTGTTCCAGTCGAACGAAGCCTTCAGCCCCTCGGCGATGCAGCGGGGCGGGTTCTCGATCAGGCCGCCGCCGGTGATGTGGGCCGCGCCCTTGACCAGGCCCGCCTTCATCAGCGGCAGGACCGGCTTCACATAGATGCGGGTCGGCTCCATCAGGGCCTGGGCCAGGGAGCGATCCTTGGCGAAGGGGGCGTCGTCGCCCCAGGCCAGACCGGACTTCTCGACCACCTTGCGGACCAGGGAATAGCCGTTCGAGTGCGGACCCGTGGAGCCCAGGCCGATGATGATGTCGCCGGCCGCCTGGCGTTCCAGATAGGGCAGGGCGTGGCCGCGCTCGACTGCGCCCAGGCTGAAGCCGGCCAGATCATAGTCGCCGTCGGTGTACATGCCCGGCATTTCGGCGGTCTCGCCGCCGACCAGGGCGCAACCGGCCTGGCGGCAGCCCTCGGCGATGCCGGCCACCACGCGGCGGGCGGCGTCAATCTCAAGCCGGCCGGTGGCGTAATAGTCGAGGAACAGCAGGGGCTCGGCGCCCTGGGCCAAGAGGTCGTTGACGCACATGGCGACCAGGTCGATCCCGACGCCGTCATGCCGGCCGGTCTCGATGGCGATCTTCAGCTTGGTGCCGACGCCGTCGGTGGTGGTGACGATCAGCGGGTCCTCGAACCCGGCGGCCTTCAGGTCGAACAGGGCGCCGAAACCGCCCAGCGACGGCTCCGAACCGGGGCGCGCCGTGGACCTGGCCAGGGGCTTGATGTGCTCGACCAGCATCTCGCCTGCGTCGATGTCCACGCCCGCATCGGCGTAGGTCAGGCCGTTTTCGAGAGGCTTTTGGGTGTCGCTCATGGTGTTCGGGCCTGGAATCGGGGCGGAAATGCAGCGCGGCTCTTGCCACAGGTGGGTTGCGGGGGGCTATAGCATCGGAATGACGCCGATCACCACCAATGAGGCGCTGGCCGATTTTTGCGCCCGCCTCGCCACCGCCCCGTTCATCACGGTCGACACCGAGTTCATGCGGGAAACGACCTACTGGCCCAGGCTGTGCCTGATCCAGGCCGCGTCCGCCGATCACGCCGGGATCATCGATCCTATGGCGGAAGGCCTGGACCTGGAGCCCTTCCTGGCCCTGTTGCGCGATCCGAAGATCATCAAGGTCTTCCACGCCTGCCGCCAGGACGTCGAAATCTTCGTGCGACTGGGCGCCATGCCCAGGCCGATGTTCGACACTCAGGTGGCGGCCATGGCCGCCGGGTTCGGCGAACAGGTCGCCTATGATTCGCTGGTGCGTCAGATGCTGCGCGTCGAACTGGACAAGGGCAGCCGCTTCACCGACTGGGCGCGACGCCCGCTGTCGGACAGCCAGCTGGTCTACGCCCTGGGCGACGTGACCCATCTGGCGGCCCTGTATCCCAAGCTGCGCGACCGGCTGAAGAAGGAGGGACGGCTGGACTGGGTGATGTCGGAGATGGAGAGCCTGATCGATCCGGCCCTTTACGACACCAATCCCGAGAACGCCTGGAAGCGGCTGAAGCCCAAGAAATTCTCGGCCAAATACCTGGCCGCCTTCAAGGCCGTGGCCGTCTGGCGCGAGCGCGCCGCCCAGGAGCGCGACCAGCCGCGCGGCCGAATCCTGAAGGACGAGGGCATCGACGAGGTCGCGCAACAGACCCCCACCGACCCCGAGGCCTTCAACCGTCTGCGTTCGGTGCCCAAGGGCTTCGGCGGGTCGCGCCTGGGCCTGGAGCTGGCCGAGGAGCTGAAGCGCGTCCTGGCCGACCCCGAATCCCATGCGCCCGAGATGGAGCGGCCGGCCCATCGCCAGCCCGCGCCGCCGTCGGTGGTGGAGCTGCTGAAGGTGCTGCTGAAGGCCAAGAGCGACAACGCCGGGGTGGCGTCCAAGCTGATCGCCACCGTGTCCGATCTGGAAAAGATCGCCGTCACCGACGACGCCGATGTGGATGCGTTGAAGGGCTGGCGCCGCCAGATCTTCGGCGAGGACGCGCTGAAGCTGAAGCGCGGCGAGATCGCCCTGGTGCTGAGCGGATCGCGGGTCGAGGTCGTCGAGATCGAGGGGTAGATTTCCTGTCTCCTCCCCGCTGCGGGGAGAGGAGACCCTCGTCTCCCTAGATTTTCAGACCCAGTCCCATCGCCTCGGCCAGGGCCTTGGCGCGCTTCTTCGTCTGTTCGCCCAGCAGGACGTCGGCGTAGCCTTCAGTGGCTGTCAGCTTCAGTTCTGTCTTGCCGACCGTGGCGGTGGCGTTGGCGAGCAGTTGCGACGACCGGCCCGACAGATCGCAGGCCAGGCGGATGGCCAGGCCCAGGGCGCGGGCGCGCTTGGCGGCGTCCTCGTTCAACAGGCGGCTGATGATGTCCGGCTGGGGCGTGGCCGGACCGCCGCCGTAGCGAGCGTTCATGGCGCAGGCGAGAAAGGCGCGCTCCGCATGGCTGACGCCCGCCACGGGCGCACGCAGAACCTGGTCGAAGACGAGTTCCAGACGGTGGTCCGGATGCAGGCGCGCGCCCAGGTCCGACAGGCGGCAGGCGGCGGCGGACAGGACGCCGTCGCGCGCGGCGCCGAAGGCCGACGGCAGGGCCGAGACGACGTCTGATATCCAGCCGTTCAGGGCGCCGGGCAGGGCGGGGTCGATTCCCTGTCGTCCGCCCAGGGCCGCGCACCCGGCCAGCAGCGGATCGGCCGCCTGGGTCGCCTCGTCCAGGGTTTCGAACAGCAGGCCTTCGCGCACCCCCCAGGCGGACATCTCGATCCGCTTCAGGTTCAGGTGCTTGATCAGACCTTCCAGCACCAGGCCGGCGTAGGGCAGGGTTTCGGCCCGCTTCTTGGACACGCTGGGCAGTTTCGCCAGGCTGGCGGCCGACTGTTGCGCGACCAGACGCGCGGTCTCCAGCGCCTCGTCCGCCGTGATCTCGTACTGGTGCACGACCTTCAGCGGATAGGATTTCAGCGCCATATGGACCTGGGCCAGGGTGCGCCAGGCGCCGCCGACGGCGTAGAGGCGGTCGGTCTGGAACTGGGCCGCGACAGGTTTCAGCCTCTGGTCGATGCGGGCCTTGATCCGGTCGGCGTCGAACCCCTTGCCCTCGGCCAGGGCGAAGGGGCCCAGCGGCAGGGTCAGCCCCTGTTCGACGCTGCGCGCCGCGCCAGGCGCGCCGTCCAGACGAGTCAGCTCCAGACTGGCGCCGCCCATGTCGGCCGAGACGCCTTGCGCGTCGGGTGCGCCGGCCAGCACCCCCATGGCGGCGTATTTCGCCTCTTCCTCGCCGGACAGGACACGGATCTGCAAGCCCGTCTCGGCGGCGACGCGCTGGCAGAACTCAGGGCCGTCCCTGGCTTCGCGCACGGCCGCGGTGGCGGCGATCAGGGTGGCGTCGGGGCGAACCCCCTCCAGCACGGCGGCGAAACGGCGCAGGGCCGTCATGGCCATGACCACCCCCTCGGGCGACAGCTTGCCGGTGGTCGGCAGGTCGCGGCCCAGACCGGCCAGGACCTTTTCGTTGAACACGGTCCAGATCGCCCGACCTTCCAGCCGGTAGAGAACCAGACGGACCGAGTTGGACCCGATGTCGATGGCCGCGACGTCGCGGCCGGTAAGCGCCAGATCCGGCATCAGCGGCCGGGACGCTCGTAGCTGAGAACGGACGGCAGGGTCTTCACCTTGCGCCCACGGCCCGACAGGCTGGGATTGGTCATGAAATATTTGTGGGCCGAGAAGGGCCGCTCCGGATCGGCGGGGATGAGGCGGGTATAGCGCCCTTCGGCGTCCAGCACCCAGCTTTGTGCATCGTCCTTCAGATTGGCGACCATGATCTGGTCCAGCACCTGGTCATGGACGGTGGCGTTGCGGATCGGGGTCATCAGCTCGACCCGGCGGTCCAGGTTGCGCGTCATCCAGTCGGCGGACGAGATGAAGACCTTGGCCTTGTCGTGCGGCAGGTCCTTGCCGTTGGCGAAACAGACGATGCGGCTGTGCTCCAGGAAGCGGCCGACGATGGACTTGACGCGGATGTTCTCGGACAGGCCCGTGACGCCCGGCCGCAGGCAGCAGATGCCGCGCACGACCAGATCGATGCGCACGCCCCACTGGCTGGCCCGGTACAGGGCGTCGATGATCTCGGGGTCGACGAGCGAGTTCAGCTTGACCCAGATGGCGGCTGGCTTGCCCATGGCGGCGGCCGACATCTCCTTGCCGATCAGTTCGATCAGGGTGGACTTCATGTTCAGCGGCGAGACCACCAGGGCTTCAAGCTCGTCCGGCGTGGCGTAGCCGGTGATGTAGTTGAACACCCGGCTGGCGTCGCGGCCCAGGACCGGGTCGCACGAGAACAGCGACAGGTCGGTGTAAATTCTGGCCGTCACCGGGTGATAGTTGCCGGTGCCGAAGTGGCAGTAGGTGCGCAGGGCCTCGCCCTCGCGGCGCACCACGACGCTGAGCTTGGCGTGGGTCTTGTATTCGACGAAGCCGAAGACGACGTGGACCCCCGCCCGTTCCATCGCCCGGGCCCAGCGCAGATTGGCCTCCTCGTCGAACCGGGCCTTCAGCTCGACCAGGGCGGTGACGTTCTTGCCGTTCTCGGCCGCCTCGATCAGGGCGGCGACGATGGGGCTGTCCTTGGAGGTGCGATACAGGGTCTGTTTGATGGCGATGACGTTCGGGTCACGCGCCGCCTGACGCAGGAACTGCACCACCACGTCGAAGCTCTCGAACGGGTGGTGGATCAGCATGTCCTTCTCGCGGATGGCGGCGAAGATGTCGCCGCCGTTGTCGCGGACCCGCTCGGGATAGCGCGGCTCATAGCCCTTGAACTTCAGGTCGGGGTGGCCGCCGGGGATCAGATCCGACAGCTGGGCCAGGCCCAGCATCCCGTCGACCAGCACCACGTCCTGGGGCGTCGCCTCCAGTTCGCCGACGATGAAGTCGCGCAGGTCGGCGGGCATCGAGGCCTCGATCTTGATGCGCACGACCGAGCCCAGGCGACGCTGTTTCAGCGCCTCCTCGAACTCGAGCACCAGGTCCTCGGCCTCTTCCTCGATCTCGATATCGCTGTCGCGGATCAGGCGCAGAAGGCCCTTCTCCAGGATGTCACAGCCGGGGAACAGGTGGTCGATGAACAGCAGCAGCACGTTTTCAAGCGTGATGAACCGCTTGCGACCGGGCGCCGAGCGGCCGTCGGTCGGCAGTTCCCAGAAGCGCCGCACCTGGGTCGGCACGGGCACCAGGGCGTAGAAGGTCTTGGCCTCGCCCTTGCGTTTCAGCTTCAGCGCCAGGGAGAAGCCGAGGTTGGGCAGGAAGGGGAAGGGATGGGCCGGGTCAATAGCCAGGGGCGTCAGGACGGCGAAGAGCTGGTTCAGGAACTCGGGCTCCAACCGCTCCTTCTCGGTCTTGGTCAGGCGGTTGCGGTCGACCACCTCGATGCCGACGGTCGCCAGTTCCTTCTTCAGCTGGCGCCAGCGCACCTGCTGTTCGGCCATCAGGTCGCCGGCCGAGATATTGATCCGCTCGAGCTGTTCGGCCGGGGTCAGGCCGTCGGCCGAAAGCACCCGCACCCGCTCGCGCAACTGGCCCTTCAGGCCGGCGACGCGGGTCATGAAGAACTCGTCGAGATTGTTGGCCGAGATCGACACGAACCGCAGGCGTTCCAGCAGCGGGTGGTTCGGATTGGCGGCCTCTTCCAGCACACGCTCGTTGAAGGCCAGCCAGGAGATTTCACGGTTGAAGAACCGCGTGGGCGAGGCGATCAGTTCCTCGTTCAGGGCAAGCTGGGGGGCGCGGGAAGCGGGGACTTCCTCGCCCAGGGTGGCGTCGTGGATCGCGGCGTCGGTCATGGCCCGGTTCTCGCGCGCGACTGTGACGGCCGCAAGCGGGCATCGACATTTTCATGGGCGGCCATTCGCCCCGGCCCTCAGTCGGTCTCGACCTCGACGGCGGCGCTCATTTCGTCCAGCACCTGCCGGGCCAGGGCTCGGGTGACGGGGCGGTGCAGGGCGTCCAGACGTTCGACCGCAGTCGCCGCAGTGTCGGCGGACCGGTCCAGCCGCCGCACCAGATAGGCGATCACCTCGTCGGTCGGGGCGATGCTGCGCTCGGCGAACCGGGCGCGCAGAATGGCGGACAGGACCCGGTCGTCCGGCGCCTCGACGGCGACGGTCCGGACCGCGTCCAGGCGTGAGCGCAGATCGGGCAGGGCGACGGACCAGTTCCGCGGGGCCGCGCGCGACACCAGCAGCAGGGCGCCGCCGCCCGTATGGGCCAGATTGATCAGGTGAAACAGGCTCTCGTCGTCCGCATCGCGCGCGCGATCCAGCAGGACCGGCCGCCCTTCCAGCTCCAGCGGATCGACCAGGGCCGCCTCGACGCCGTTCAGCGGCACGGCCCCGACCCGTTCAGCCCAGTCGGCGGCCAGCCGGCTCTTGCCCGAACCCGCCGGTCCGTAAAGGGCCAGGACCGAACCGGCGCCGTCCGGCCAGCGCAACAATACGCGGACGGCCTCGGCGTTGCTGTCCGACGACACAAAGGCCTCGCCCGCAAGCGGGCGTTCCAGCGGCAGACGCAGCTGTTCGGCGTTCGGTCGGATCATGGCGCTCTGCGCGGGCATGAGCCTGTCATAGCAGAGGCGGAGACGAACTGCGCAGGCGCATCCTGTTGGTACAGGGGAGCGAAGGCCCGCCCTGTGGACGGAATCAGGCGAATTCGGTCAGGGCGGGGTTGAACTTGCCTGCCTTGAACTCGGTGATCCTGTAGTCGGCTAGGCCGTGGACCTGGAAAGGATCGTCCTTCAGCAGGGTCTCGAGCTCTTCTTTCGTGCCCCCGCTGCGGACAACGAGTATGCCGCCGGTGCGCGGAACCATGGGGCCGGCGGCGATGATCAGGCCGCTGGCGACATGGATGTCCAGCCATTCGCGATGCTCGACCGTCTTCGCCTCGATGGCTTCGATGGGCTGGGTATAGGTGATGGTGACGATGAACATCGGCAGCCTTGCGCGTTGACTGGAACCGCTATCGCGCGGCGCGGCGGGGTTTGCAACGGCTGAAACCTTGACTTTCGGGGGGGATAATGCGCCCTACGCCGCTTCGATTTCAGGCGCCTGAGGCGTCAGATTCCACCGCAGAATTCCAGACGGTCCATTCATGCACGCCTATCGCTCTCACACCTGCGGCGCCCTGCGCGCCTCCGACGCCGGTTCCGCCGTCCGCCTGTCCGGCTGGGTGCATCGGAAGCGCGATCACGGCGGCCTGCTGTTCATCGATCTGCGCGACCACTACGGCCTGACGCAACTGGTGCTGCACCCGGAGACGCCGGGCTTCGCGGCGGTCGAACGTCTGCGCGCCGAGAGCGTGATCAAGATCGACGGCGAAGTGGTGGCGCGCGAGGCCGGGGTGGTGAACCCGAACCTGCCGACCGGCGAGGTCGAGGTCCGCGTCCAGGGCGTCGAGGTCCTGTCGGAAGCCGCCGAACTGCCGATGCCGGTCTTTGGAGATCAGGAGTATCCGGAAGACATCCGCCTGGCGAACCGCTTCCTGGATCTGCGCCGTGAGCGGCTGCACAAGAACATCGTCCTGCGCTCCAGGGTCATCTCCTCGATCCGCCAGCGCATGGTCGCCCAGGGCTTCCTGGAGTATCAGACGCCGATCCTGACCGCCTCGTCGCCGGAAGGCGCGCGCGACTTCCTGGTGCCGTCGCGGCTGCACCCCGGCAAGTTCTACGCCCTTCCGCAAGCGCCGCAGCAGTTCAAGCAGCTGCTGATGGTCTCGGGCTTCGACCGCTATTTCCAGATCGCCCCCTGCTTCCGCGATGAGGACCTGCGCGCCGACCGTTCGCTGGAATTCTACCAGCTCGACGTCGAGATGAGCTTCGTGACCCAGGAAGACGTCTTCGCCGCCATCGAACCGCTGATGCACGGCGTGTTCGAGGAGTTCGGCGAGGGCAAGCCGGTCTCGCCCATCGACGGCGCCCACACCTTCACCAACGACTTCGGCGAAACGTTCGAGCACAAGGGCTTCGAGCGCCTGACCTACGCCCAGTCGATGGCCTGGTATGGTTCGGACAAGCCGGACCTGCGCAACCCGATCAAGATGCAGGTGGTGTCCGACCACTTCCGCGACGGCGGTTTCGGCCTGTTCGCCAAGATACTGGGCGCGGACGAGAAGAACGCCGTCTGGGCCATCCCGGCGCCGACCGGCGGATCGCGCGCCTTCTGCGACCGTATGAACTCCTGGGCGCAGGGCGAGGGCCAGCCGGGCCTGGGCTATATCTTCTGGTCGGACGACCAGGGCGCCTGGGGCGGTCCCATCGCCAAGAACCTGGGTCAGGAGCCGACCGAAACCCTGATGAAGTCCCTGGGTCTGGGCCAGGGCGACGCCGCCTTCTTCGTCGCCGGCCTGCCGTCGGTCTTCGCCAAGTTCGCCGGCCTGGCCCGCACCCGCGTGGGCACGGAGCTGAAGCTGATCGACGAGAACCAGTTCAAATTCTGCTGGATCGTCGACTTCCCGATGTTCGAATGGTCGGAAGAAGAGAAGAAGGTCGATTTCAGCCACAACCCCTTCTCGATGCCGCAGGGCGGGCTGGAGGCGCTGGAGACCCAGGATCCGCTGACCATCCGCGCCTTCCAGTACGACATCGTCTGCAACGGCTATGAGCTGTGCTCGGGCGCGATCCGGAACCACAAGGCCGAGATCATGCTGAAGGCCTTCGAGATCGCCGGCTATGACGCCTCGGTGGTTGAGGAGCAGTTCGGCGGCATGCTGAACGCCTTCCGCTTCGGCGCCCCGCCGCACGGCGGCCTGGCGCCCGGCATCGACCGGATCGTCATGCTGCTGGCCGGCGAGACGGCCATCCGCGAGGTCATCGCCTTCCCGCTGAACCAGCAGGGCGAGGATCTGCTGATGAACGCGCCGACCGAGGCGGAGGAACGCCAGCTGAAGGACGTCCACATCCGCACGGCCGTGCCGATCAAGGTCTGATCGGCCACGCCGATCGCCGAAACGAAGAAGGGGACGCTGCGGCGTCCCCTTTTTGCTGTTCAGTGTTCGGCGGACACGAAGTGGCGCACGGCCGGGGGAGCCGGCGGTGCAGGCGGGGTGCGGATCACCCGGATGGTTCCGCGACAGGCCTGGGGCGTCAGACGACCGGGCAGGCGGGTGGCGCCGTCGCCGCAGGCCTCGCTGACCTGATCCTGGGTCAGGTTGCGCGCCCCGGACAGGTCGGCGCCCCGGATGTCTGTGCGGCGCAGCGAGGCGTCGTTGAAGTCGGCGCGGGTGAAGGTCGCCCCTGTCAGACGGGCGCCGTCCAGGCTGGCGTCACGGAAGGAGGCGTTCGAGAAGTCGCCGCCGGACAGGTTGGAGGCGTTGATCTCGGCGTCGGAGAAGTTTGCGCCGATGGCGTGGACATTGGCCAGGGTGGCGCCGAACAGTTCGCTGTTCGAGAAATTCGCGCCCGCCAGGGTCGCGCCGTTGAAATTCACGCCGTGCAGTTCGGCCCCCGACAGGTCGGCCCGCGACAGGTTGGCGCGCACGAAGGACGAGCCCTGGGCCTCGGCCCCCGTCAGGACGGCGCCGGTGAAATTGGTCGAGGTGAAGTTGGCCCCGACGATCTCGACCCCCGTCAGATTGGCGCGGCTGAAGTCGCTGCCGGTGAAGTTGGAGCCGACCATTTCCGCGCCGCGCAGATTGGCGCCGACCAGGGTGGCGTTCATGAAGCTGGCGCCGGTGAAGGTGGCGCCCGACAGGTTTCGGCCCGACAGTTCGCAGCGATTGCACGAACCGCCCAGGGACACCGACCGGGCCACGTCGCGATCCTGGACCGTCATCTCGATCCCGGCGAAGGCGGGGGTGGCGAGCATCAGGCCGGCCGCCGCGATCAGCGCGGATTTCAATCGGATGGGGGTTGGGCGGGCGATCTGTTTCACGCAGTCTGAATGCCCCGAAACACCGGCCATACCTACTTAAATCGAGGTAATTTCGTTAAATCCCGGCAAGACGGATGGCCGTCAGCAGGCGGGAATACGTAGGTTTCCGGACAGAATGGTCGAGCCGTCGCCGCAGGCGCGGTTCAGCTGACCCTGGGTCAATCCCGCGGCGCGCGACAGGTCGGCGCCGGACAGGTTGGTCCCGATCAGCTTTGCGCCCGCGAAGTTCGCGCCTTGCAGATACGCGCCGACGAAGCTGGCGTTGGTCAGGTCTGCGCCCGAGAAGTTGGAACTGGAGAACACCCCGCCGTAGGCCTCGACGTCGCGCATGTCGGCGTTGGAGAAACGGGTGCGGTTCATCACGCTGAGGCTGAGGTCCGCCTGGCGCAGGCGCGCGCCGGACAGGTTCAGGCCGCGCGCCTCAAGACCGGAGAAATCACCCTGGAACAGGTTGCAGCCGGCGCAGGATGCGCCGCGTTTCACGCTGGCGATCTGGCTGGCGTTCTGCGCCAGAACAGGGGTGGCGGCGGTCGCAAATACGGCGACGGCGATGGACAGGGCAGTCAGGCGGGACATGGGGTCGCTCCAGCGAAAACGTCGCGTGGCGGCACTCTAGAGCCCAGCCGTTAACTTAGCCCTGATCGCCGCCGTGAACCGCCCGGGCGTCGCCGCAGGTGTCGCAGACCCAGACGCCGCCGCGATTCTGCAGGCTGAAGTCGCCGCAGGACGGGCAGGCGACGGCCTCGGTGTTGGCGACGACCTTCGGTTCAGGCTCGGCCTTCTTGCCGAAGGGCAGGACCACGAGATTGTCGGGCGCCGAACCGCGGGCGAAGCCCTTCGAGATGAAACGGGCGGCGGGGACGGCCTCTCCCCCCTCCGCCTTGCCGTGACCCAGACCGTCGGCGTTCAACTCGTCGGGGCCGGCGTTGGCCAGTTCGTGGCGGTCCAGATAGGAGACGCCCAGCTCGCGGAAGATGTAGTCTAGGATCGAGGTGGCCGAGCGGATCGAGTCATTGCCCGTGACCCGCCCCGCCGGCTCGAAGCGGGTGAAGACGAAGGCGTCGACAAACTCGTCCAGCGGCACGCCGTATTGAAGCCCGATCGAGATGGCGATGGCGAAATTGTTCATCAGGCTTCGGAAGGCGGCGCCTTCCTTGTGCATGTCGATGAAGATCTCGCCCAGTTCGCCGTCGTCGTATTCGCCGGTGTGGATATAGACCTTGTGCCCGCCGACGGCCGCCTTCTGGATATAGCCCTTGCGGCGGTCGGGCAGTTTGCGGCGGGCGCGCTCGCGTTCGACCACACGTTCGACGACGCGCTCATGCGGCGCAGGAGCGGGAGCGGGGCGGGGCGTTTCGAGGCGTGGAGCCGCATCGGCTTTCGGCAGGGTCAGCAGGGGGCCAGGGGGCGGAGGCGCGCGACGCAGCCGCACCGCGCGGCGGCCCTCGGCGGCGGCCTGGGCCAGACGACGTGCGGCCTGGGCGGCGGTGGCGCGCCAGTCCAGAAGGTCCACGGCCGTGTCTGGCGCGTCGCTGAACGGTTCGACGGCGCAGCGCAGGTCGGCCTCGACGCCTGCCGGATCGGCCAGCAGGGCGGCGACGGCGGCGGGCGCGTCGGCCCAATCCGTCAGATCGCCATGGCCGAAGACCCAGCGCGCCGCCGCGAACTCGGCCTCTTCGGGCACGCCCAGCAGGTTCAGCAACGGGCCATCGCCATCTTCCAGCCCCAGGACGTCGCGGATGAAGCCGGGGTCCAACACCGGGGCGGTGAAGACGGCGTCGAAGCCGCCGGCCCCGGCCAGGGCCTGTTCGACGGCGGCCAGTTCGATGTCGGTGAAGCCGAAGGCGCGCAGGGCGGCGTGATCGACGCCCGGCGCCTCGACCAGGGTGCGACGGCCGAACAGCCGGCGCTCGGCCGCCTGGACGTCGCCGCCCGCGCGGGCCAGGGCGGCGGCCAGGGGCGCGGCCAGGCGACGGCCGATCTGGCCGTCGGCGGTCTGGAAGACATCAATGACCGAAGGGGCGCCGAGGCCCAGTCGAAGCCGGGCCTCGGCGTCGTCCACGAACAGGCCGACGGTTGCATGACGCCGGGGCGCGCCGAGCTTGCCGATCCGCTTCAGGGCGACGGCGGCGAGAGGATCCGGATTGGACTTCAGGCGGGCGCGGCGGGTGCGGTCAGCGTCGGCGACCTGGCTCTTCAGGCCGTCCCATTCGGCGCAGGGGCCGCGCAACTGGGCCAGTTCCACCGAGGTCTGAGCCGCCACCACCGCCGTCAGGCCCGCCAGGGCCTCGGCCCGGGCGGCCAGGTCGCCGCCGGCCGGGATCAGGGCGGCCGAAAGGCCCTCCAGCCCTAGGGAAATGGCGGCGCTCGCGGCCTGAAGATCCAGGGCCACGGTCCACAGACGCGCCAGATCCGGCAGGCGGTCGAAGGTCCCGCCGTCCAGGGCGGCGACGGCGGACAGGTCCAGCAGGGCGCGACCGACCGCGCCCTCGGCCAGGGCTTCGGCGTCGCGGGGAGAGAAGATCGCGATCAGGCCGCCGTCCAGAGCCGATTCGGCGGCCAGCAGGGCCTCGGGCGCGCCGGCGGCGATCTGGGTGCGGTCGGCCAGGGCGATCAGGGGCGGGGTTTCGTGGAAGGGGCGCAGGGCCAGGGCCGGACGTTCGCCATCGATGGCGCGCAGGATGTCGGCGTCGGTGGCGCCGCGACGCCGCGCGGTGGCGGCGGCGCGACCCAGGGCGGGGTTGCGCGACGGATCGGCGCAGTGGCCGTCCGGTCCCTCGCAGCGGTCCACGGCGTCGGCGACGGCGCACAGGGCGTCGGCCAGGGCCTCGGCCGACTGTAGCGCCAGTCGGGCGGTCATGCGGTCGGCGCGGTGTTCGGCCAGATGCGCCGGCGCGGCGGGATCGGACAGGTCGAGAATGTCGGCGGAGTCTGCGCCGGCCTCGGGCGCGCCCACAGGCGAGGCCAGGCCCAGTTGAATGGTGGCGGCCAGTTCGGCGGCGAAGACATAGGCCTCGGCCCGATCGGTGAAGACGCCCTCGGCCAGGCCCCGGCCGGCCAGGCGTTCGGCCCAGGCGTCGACGGCGCCGTTGAGCCAGCCGCCGGTCGGGGACAGGTCGGGGGCCAGGGATTCGCTCCAGTCCAGCCAGGATTCGATCCGGGCGTCCGACCATGCGGCCGGCGCCGTGATCTCCTGGACTGTGGCGGCGCGCTCGACAGCGCGGGTCTCCATCGTGACCCGGCGGGCCAGATCCACGAAGCCGGATTGAAAGCGCATGGGCCGCATCTCCCGGTAAGCCTGCCACCAGATTACGGCGATCCATCAAGGCGCGCCACTATATGTAGTAGTTATCAACCGCTGAATCCATTTGACGGTCATTCAGCGCCTTTGGGGCGGACGCCGGCTCGATCCGGTGGTCATCAGGCGAGGCGCGGGCGCCGGCGGGCCAGAAATCGACACAAAGCGACATTGCGCCGCTTGCGGCCGACATTGCCCCTGTGTCATGTAACCGATTACATCAGGTTATCGACAGACCTTCGACAAGAAGGCTGGCGCGATGACGCTCAGAGGGAAACACTTGGATATCGCCTCCTCATCAGCCGTGAACGGACGTGCGCCCGCCGCCAAGGCCGCCACGATCCGCGACGTCGCCGAACGGGCCAAGGTGTCCGTGGCCTCGGTGTCGCGCGTGCTGAACGGGTCGGACGCCATCACCGAAACCACGCGCCAGCGGGTGCTGGATGCGGTCGCGCATCTTCACTACGTCCCCCATGTCGGGGCGCGCAGCCTGTCCACCAGCCGGACGGACACCATCGGGGTCATCCTGCCGGACCTGTACGGCGAGTTCTTCTCCGAACTGATCCGCGGCATGGACCTGGCGGCGCGGGCGCACGGCAAGCACCTGATCGTCTCCAGCTCCCACGGCGACACCGAAGAGACCATGGCGGCGCTGCGGTCGATGCGGGGCCGGGTCGACGGCATGATCGTGCTGTCGCCCCATGTGCGGGCCGCCAATCTGGCCGCCGACGTGGCGGGCCGGACCCCGGTCCTGGTCATGAACGGCGGTCTGGACGAGGGCGGCCGGCCGGCGATCGCTGTGGACAACCACGGGGGCGCCGTGGCGGCGGTCGAACATCTGATCGCCACCGGTCGTCGCCGCATCGCCCATATCCGGGGCGCCGCCGGCAACCTGGAAGCCGATATCCGCGCCGAAGGCTACGCCAGCGCCCTGGCCGGGCAGGACCCGATCATCGTCGAGGGCGACTTTACCCAGGCCGCCGGGCATCGCGCCGCCACACAGTTGATGGCGCTGGACCAGCGACCGGACGCGGTGTTCGCGGCCAATGACATGATGGCCCTGGGCGCCCTGCTGGCCTTCCAGGAGGCGGGCGTGCGCTGCCCCGAGGACGTGGCGGTGGTCGGCTTCGACGACGTGCCGCTGGCCGCCCTGGTCCGGCCGACGCTGACCACGCTCAGAGTGAATATTGCGGAAATGGGTCGCCGGGGCGTCGAACGCCTCATCGGCCTGGTCCAGGCCGGCGCGAACGCCGAAGCGGACACCGCTTGTGAAATCGTTCGACCGGCCCTGGTCGTTCGTCAATCCACCGCGGCGGCCGCAACCGCCGGGTCAAACCCCGATCAGACAGCGGCGTCGCTGTCGTGAATCGGACCCATCAGGAGGGGACATCAGGATGATCAAGTTCAACACGCGTAGCGCGGCCCTGGCCGCCGTATCCGCCTTCGCCATCACCGCAGGCTTCGCCGGCGCGGCGACGGCGCAGACATCGAGTTCGACGCTCCGCGGCGCAGTGACTGAAGCGGGCCAGCCCGCGCCGGGTGCTGTAGTGACCGCTGTCGACACCGCGTCGGGTTTCTCCGCTCGAGCGACGGTGCGGTCCGACGGCACCTACGTGATTTCCGGCCTCAGAGCGGGCAACTACCGCGTGACGGTCACGACGCCTGACGGAGAGACCGACACAGACACAGTCAATATCGCAGTCGCGGCCACGAACCGCCTTGATCTTGAAGTGGGCTCCGAAGAGACGGCCGCACCGTCAAACGAAGCGGCCGAACTGGGCGACATCGTGGTCGTCGGCCGTCGTCTTACCGAAGTGACGACGTCCGAAGTCGCGACCAATGTGTCGCAGGTTCAGATTAACAGCCTGCCGCAGACGGATCGTAACTTCATGTCGTTCGCTCGGCTGGCTCCGGGCGTTCGCTATAACGATGGCGAAAATAGCCGGACCTTCCAGTCGGGAGCTTCGACGGCGTCGGGCGTGAACGTCTTCATCGACGGCGCGAGCTTGAAAAGCCAGGTCCTTCCCAATGGAGTCGCCGGGCAGGACTCGAGCCGAGGCAATCCGTTCGCCCAGCTGGCGGTTCAAGAGTTCAAAGTTCTGACTCAGAACTACAAAGCGGAGTACGAGCAGGCTTCGGCCGCCATCATCACGGCCGTGACCCGGTCGGGCAGCAACGAGTTTCATGGCGAAATCTTCGGCGCCTATCAGGACCGAAGCATGATCGAAGACAACTATTTCGACGAGCGGGCGGGGCGGTCGAAGCCGGAGTACAAGCGTCAACAGTATGGCGCTGCGCTGGGCGGCCCGATCATCCAAGACCGCCTGCACTTCTTCGTCGCCTACGAAGGTAACGATCAAGACCGTGCCAGTTCCGTGACCTTGGGCAATCGCTCCGCCGCCAATCTTGCTCGATTTGGCCAGTACGAAGGCAACTTCGTCAGCCCGTTCCGGCAGGACACCTACTTTGGCAAGCTGAGCTTCTCGCCCGATGATCTGCAGGTCTTCGACTTGAGCTACAGCCGTCGACGCGAAACCGACATTTCCGGCTTCGGCGGCACCACGGCCTACACGGCCGCTGAAAACAAGATCGGTACGACCGACGAGTACAATTTGCGCCATACCTATCGCGGCTCGAACTTCCTGAACGAAGCCTCGATCAGCTACCTGGACAGCGTCTTTAACCCGACGTCGTTGTCTCCTGGTCAGCCAACTGAAGAGTATCAGGGTATCATCACGATCGGTGGGAAGAACTCATCGCAATACATCCAGCAGAAAGGGTTCACCCTTCGCAACGATCTGACGCTGACAGGTCTGAACAACCACACCGTCAAGATGGGCGTGAAATATAGCGATCAGGACTACATCTTCCGCAAGCTATTCTTTACTGCACCCCAGTTCACCTACCAGAGCGACATAGATCCGACCTTCAGCTACCCACAGCAGGCGCGTCTCGGTCTGGGTGATCCGAATATCGAGGGCGGCAACAAGATTTTCGGCGCCTACATCCAGGATGACTGGCAGCTGACGCCCAAGTTGGAACTGAATCTCGGCCTGCGCTGGGATTACGAAACCAACATGAACAACAACAAGTACGTCACGCCGACGAATGCGGCTAATGCCCTTCGGGCCAACGCTGCGGCCGGTCAGTACAATGCCGACGACTTCATCACTGACGGCAGCGACCGCCCGACGTTCAAAAGCGCGTTCCAGCCACGTATCGGCTTCTCCTACGACATTTTCGAGGACCAGCGGTCGGTCATCTTCGGCGGCTATGGTCGGTATTACGACCGGATCATCTTTAATGACCTGTTGGACGAGAGCTTCCGACTGCAATACGCCATCGGCACCTTCTACTTTTCCCGCGACGGGTTGCCGGACAGAGACGGAAACCCGACTGTTGTGTGGAATGAAAGCTATCGCACCGCTGAAGGCCTTGCGGCGCTGCGTGCCTCTGCGCAGACGGGCCGCCCGGAACTCTTCGCCCATACCAACAAGGCTAAAGCGCCTTCAACCGACCAGTTCAGTCTCGGCTTCCGTCAAAAACTCGGTGAAGACTGGCAAGCCAGCGTCACCGCGACCTACATCAAGGGGCAGAACGGTTTCACTCATATCTTTGGCACTCTGAACGCCGATGGGGGCTGCTGTAATACAGCGACCGCAAACTCGTTCGGTTACGCCAATATCATTCTGGGCGTCGACGAGTTGGAAACCCGTTACAAGGCGCTCTACTTCACACTCGACAAAAATTACACGGCCGACTCTGGATGGGGCGTGAACCTGGCCTACACGCTGGCTGACGCCCGCCAGAACGGTAACGATCTCTTCAGCCTGGACGCACGTCGCCCTGCTGATTACGGCTTCTATCGCAAGCCCGGATCGGAACGTCACCGCATCGTCTTGTCGGGAATCAAGGATCTGCCATACGGCTTCCGCATTTCCTCGATCGCTGAGCTGGGTTCTGGCGCCTATTACAACATCGATGATTTCTCGCGTGGCTTCGGCGTCAGCGAGAGAAACTTCCGTCGCGGCGAAGGAGAGCCGGATACCGACTGCCTCAGCTTCTTCGCCACCTGCAACGTCGATGTGAAGTTGGAGAAAGAGCTGTCTGTCTTTGGCAACCAGAAGGTCGGTCTTCAGCTCGATATCCTGAACCTGTTTAACAACCGCAACTTTGGAGGCTACAACGCCTTCATTCCGCCCACCCCGGAAGTGAACGCCGATTTCGGCAAGCCCACCAACCTGATCACCCGCCCGCGGAGCATTCAGGTCGGTCTGCGTTACTCCTTCTAACTCCCTCTGAGCCTGGGCCGCCTTCCGCTTGCGCGGGAGGCGGCCTTCTTCTTGATACAGACCCAGTGAGCGTGCCCATGAACCGCCGAAACTTCCTGATGCGAACCACGGCCGGGGCTGCGGCCCTGGCGGTCGGCGGCATGGTCGCAGGCCAGGCGGCGGCGCAGCAGGCGGTCACGGGGGCGGTCAACGGCACGCAGCGGCGGCCCCTGCGGCTGGACCGCGAGATCGACGAGCTTCAGGAACGCACCTTCCGCTGGTTCGAGAAGGTCACGGACCGGCGCACCGGCCTGACGCCCGATCGCTGGCCCACGCCGTCCTTCTGCTCCATCGCTGCGGTCGGTTTCGCCCTGACCTGCTGGCCCATCGGCGTCGAGCGCCGCTGGATGAGCCGGGACGAGGCGCGCGAACGCACCCTGACCACCGTCCGCTATTTCTACAGCCTGCCCCAGGGACCGGAGCCGACCGGCACGGCGGGGCACAAGGGCTTCTTCTATCATTTCCTCGATATGGAGACCGGGCTTCGCTACCGGACCAACGAGCTGTCGACCGTCGATACGGCCCTGCTGATCGCCGGCATGTTGTTCGCCGCCCGCTATTTCGACGGCGACCACCCGGACGAGGTCGAGATCCGCAGTCGGGTCCAGGCCCTGTACGAGCGGATCGAATGGGACTGGGCCGTCGTGCGCGACAACCGGATCACCATGGGCTGGCATCCGGAGAGCGGCTTCATCCCGTCCGACTGGCATGTCTATAACGAGGGGATGCTGCTGCTGCTCCTGGCCATCGGCAGCCCGACCCATCCGGTCTCGGTCAACGTCTGGCATGAGTGGGCCGCCAGCTATGACCAGAGCTGGACCGACCGCTGGGGCAGCTGGCACCTGAATTTCGCGCCGATCTTCGGCCACCAGTACAGCCATATGTACGTCGACTTCCGCGGCATCCAGGACGCCTGGATGCGGGGCCAGACGGCCCAGATGGGCGAATATCTGGACTATTTCGAAAACAGCCGCCGCGCCGTCTACGCCCAGCAAAAATACGCCTACGACAATCCGGGCCAGTGGGCCGGCTATTCGTCCGAGAACTGGGGTCTGACGGCCTGCGACGGGCCGGGCGATTTCAAGCAGACGATCAACGGGGTCGAGCGCGAGTTCTTCAGCTATTCGGCGCGGGGCCCCGGCGAGCGCGACGACGGCACCATCGCACCCACGGCGGCGGCCAGCTCCATCGCCTTCGCGCCCGAGATCGTCGTGCCCTGCATCAAGGCGATGAAGAGCCGGTTCGGCGCGGGGATCTATACTGAGTGGGGCTTCCTCGACAGCTTCAACCCGACCCTGACCCAGCGCGACGGGCCCTTGCAGCACGGCAAGATCATTGACGGCGTGGGCTGGGTCGCCGACGACTATCTGGGCATTGACCAGGGCCCCATCGTCGGCATGACCGAGAATCATCGCTCCGACTTCATCTGGCGCTATATGCGGGGCGAGCCGCACATCCGTAAGGCTCTGGAGACGGCGGGCTTCACCGGCGGCTGGCTGAACGCATGACCTCTGGCCCGCACAGGCGGGGCGCCCTGGCGCTGCTGGCGGGCGGGGCGGCGGCGGCCTGCACGCCGCGTCGTGACGGCGAGACGGTGCTGCGCTTCTGGGCCATGGGCAATGAGGGCGGAACGGTCGGGGAACTGATGCCCGAGTTCGAGCGCCGGAACCCCGGCGTCCGCGTCACGGTCCAGCCCCTGCCGTGGACGGCGGCGCACGAGAAACTGCTGACCGCCTACGCCGGCGACTCCCTGCCGGACGTCAGTCAGATCGGCAACACCTGGGTGTCGGAACTGACCGCCATCGGCGCCCTGTCGCCGACCCCGCCGGCCGCCGCCGACCTTCTGACCGATCAGTTCGAGGCGGTGCTGGAGACCAACGAGGTGGCCGGCCGGGCCATGACCACGCCCTGGTATGTGGATACGCGCCTGCTCTTCTATCGCACGGACCTGCTGGCCCGCGCCGGTTTCGACGCGCCGCCGCAGGACTGGGCCGAGTGGAAGCGGGCCATGCACGGGATCAAGCGCGTGGTGGGAGGCGCTGACTACGCCATCCTGCTGCCGTTGAACGAGTTCGAGCAGCTTCTGACCTTCGGCCTTCAGACCGAGGAGCCCTTGCTGCGCGACCGCAATACGCGCGGCAACTTCTCCAACCCCGGCTTCATCTCGGCCCTGGCCTTCTATCGCAGCCTGTTCGCCGAGGGCCTGGCGCCCCTGGCTTCGGCGGCGCAGATATCCAACGTCTGGACCGAGTTCGCGCGCGGCTATTTCAGCTTCTATTTCTCTGGCCCGTGGAGCGTCGGCGACTTCCGTTCGCGCCTGCCGGCGTCGTTCCAGCCGAACTGGGCCACGGCCGGGGTGCCGGGACCGAGCGGCCTGGGCGCCTCGGCGCCGGGCGGCTCCAGCCTGGCGGTGTTCAAGTCCTCGCCGCATCAGGAGGCGGCCTGGGCCCTGGTCCGCTATCTGTCCGAACCGGCCGTCCAGGCCCGGTTCAACACCATCGTCGGCGACCTGCCGGCGCGAAAGAGCGCCTGGGACATCGCCCAGGTGGAGCGCGACCCGATGTTGGCGCCCTTCCGCGGCCAGCTGGAGCGGGCCAAGGCCGTGCCCAAGGTGCCGGAGTGGGAGCGGATCGTGACGGAGATGCAGATCGTCGCCGAACGGATGGTGCGCGGCGAATACACGCCCGAGACGGCGGCCGCCGAGATCGACCGCCGGGCCGACCGGTTGCTGGAGAAGCGCCGCTGGATGATGGAACAGGGCAGGGCCGTATGACCGTCGCCGATCCCGCAATATCTGCCGTCCGAGGTTCACGTGGCCTCGCAGCCCGCGAACGCGCCGCCTGGGGCTTCGTCGCCCCGGCGATGATCGCCATCGGCCTGTTCTTCGCCCTTCCAGTGATCGCGGCCCTGTTGCTCAGCCTGACCGACTTCGACATTTACGCTCTGGCGAACCTGGACAATCTGCGCTTCGTCGGCCTGCAGAATTACGAGCGGCTGATGACCAATCCGCTGTTCTGGGGGGCGATGAAGAACACCCTGACCTTCGCCGTCCTGGGCGTGCCCCTGTCCATCGCGGCTTCGCTGGCGGCGGCGGTGATCCTGAATGCGCGGGTGGTGAAGTGGCGGCCGATCTGGCGGGTCATGTTCTTCGCCCCCTATGTCACCACCCTGGTCGCCACGGCCGTTGTGTGGCGCTATCTGCTGCACACCCGCTACGGCGTGATCAACTGGGGGCTTGAGAGCATCGGCCTGCCGGCCGTCGACTGGCTGGGTCAGCCCTCGACCTCGATCCCCGCCATCCTGATGTTCGTGGTCTGGAAGATCTTCGGCTACAATATGCTGATCTTTCTGGCGGTGCTTCAGACCGTGCCGGACGACCTGTACGAGGCCGCCCGCATCGACGGCGCCGGGCCGTGGAAACAATTCCGCCATGTCACCCTGCCGGCCATTGCGCCGACGATGCTGCTGGTCTCGATCATCTCCGTCGCCAGCTTCTTCCAGCTGTTCGCCGAACCCTATGTGATGACGCAGGGCGGCCCGGCCCAGAGCACGGTGACGGTGCTGTATTTCATGTACGAAGAGGGCTTCAAATGGTGGAACCTGGGCTCCGCCAGCGCGGTCGCCTTCGTCCTGTTCCTGTGCATCCTGGCCATCACCCTGGTGCAGCTGGCCGTGGCCAAACGGGTGGGGGCGTACCAGTGAAGATCCGATCCATCCTGCTCAACCTCGCCGTCGCCCTGATCGCCCTCATCGTCCTGTTTCCCTTGGTCTGGATGGCGTCGGTCAGCTTCATGCCGACCGGCGAGGCGGCCACCTTCCCGCCGCCCCTGGTCCCGTCGCGCTGGACGCTGGAGCACTATCAGGACCTGTTCCTGAACCAGGGCATGGGCCGCTATCTGTGGAATAGTTTCGCCCTGGCGACCCTGGCCACCATCCTGGCTCTCAGCTTCACCGTCCCGGCCGGCTACGCCTTCGCCAAGCTGAAGTTCACCGGGCGCGAGCGGCTGTTCCAGTTCCTGGTCGCCGCCCTGGTGGTGCCGGCCCAGATCGGCACCCTTCCGCTGTTTCTGATGCTGAAGGGGATGGGCCTGGTGAACACCTATGCCGGGGCGCTGGTGCCCTGGCTGGCCTCGATCTTCGGCCTGTTCCTGGTGCGCCAGTATGCGCTGAGCATTCCCGACGAGATGCTGGAGGCCGCCCGGATCGACGGCGCGAGCGAAGGCCAGATCTTCCGCCGCATCGTCCTGCCGACGCTGCAGCCGATCATCGTCACCCTGGGCCTGTTCGTCTTCCTGGGCAGCTGGAACGACTTCCTGTGGCCGCTGATCATCCTGACGGACCAGTCGAACTACACCCTGCCGGTCGCCCTGGCGGCCCTGTCGCGCGAGCATGTGCAGGACATCGAACTGATGATGGCCGGCGCTGTCGTCACAGTCGCGCCCGTCCTGATCCTCTTCCTCGCCCTGCAACGCTACTACATCCGCGGCATGCTCGCGGGCAGCGTGAAGGGGTGATCCTTGTAGCCCTCCACCGCCGTCATCCTGGGCCTTGTGCCTAGGATCCATAGACTCTGTCGAGGACGGGACGCACGCCTTCGACACCGGGCGTATGGATCCTCGGGACAAGCCCGAGGATGACGGCAACAGAGGAAACTGGAGTAATCCGAATGCGTATCCTGACCTCCGCCCTCGCGCTCAGCGCCGCCCTGATGGCCGCCCCCGCCGTCGCCCAGAACACGCGCGTTCTCGACAGCATGGACGACGCCTCGCGGTGGCAGGCCAGCGCCTCGACCGACGTTCACGCGGTTGTCTCCGCCGTCGCCGGACATGATGGGCAGGCGGTGCGGCTCGACTACGACTTCGACGGCAAGGCCGGCTATGCGGTGCTCAGCCGGCCCCTGCCGTTCGACCTGCCCGACAATTACGAGATCAGCTTCTGGGTGCGCGGCGCCGGGCCGGTCAACACCTTCGAGGTCAAGCTGACCGACGCCTCAGCCGAGAACGCCTGGTGGAAACAGACGGCCCGCTACGACTTCCCCGACGGCTGGACGAAGTTCGTGATCAAACGCCGCCAGGTGTCCAAGGCCTGGGGCCCCAGCCCGGAGACGGTGCTGCGCCGCGCCGAACGGGTCGAGTTCGTCGTGGTGGCGGCCGAGGGCGGCAAGGGCGCCGTCGAGATCGACCAACTGAGCCTGCGCGCCCTTCCGGTTGATCCCGCCGTGCCGCCCCAGCCGATCGCCGCCGACGGCCGGCCACAGACGACCGCCGCCAACGCCGTCGATCTGGACCCGAAGACGGCCTGGACCCCGCCGGTGGGCGAACTGTCGGCCCTGACCCTCGACCTGGGATACGAGCGCGAGTTCGGCGGCCTGACCCTGCGCTGGGGCGAGCGGGGGGCGGCGGCGGACTATCGGATTTCCGCCTCGACGGACGGACGGGACTGGCGCGAGCTGGCGACGGTGACGGGCGGGAACGGCGGCGTCGACTGGCTGCGCACGCCCGAGACAACCGCCCGCTGGCTGCGGCTGGAGCCGCTGAAGCCAGTCCCGGCCTCGGACGTGGTCGGTTCGTCCGGCGCCGGCCAGCGGCTGGGCGCGGGGCAGGCGACGACCTATGCGCTGAACGAGATCGAGGTCGAACCCCTGGCCTTCGGCGAGGACGCCACGGCCTTCGTCGAGGCGGTGGCCAGGGACAACCGGCGCGGTCTCTATCCACGCGGCTTTTTCGGGGAACAGCCCTACTGGACCCTGGTCGGCGTCGACGGCGGTGGCGAAAGCGGCCTGATCGGCGAGGACGGCGCTATCGAACTGCGCCGGGCGGGGCCGAGCATCGAACCCTTCGTCGTCGACAACGGGCGGCTGATCACCTGGGCTGACGTCAATATCGAACAGGGGCTGAGGGACGACGACCTGCCCATACCGTCCGTGACCTGGACCGCCGACGACTGGACGCTGAAGATCACCAGTTTCGCCGATGGTGCGCCGGACCAGGCGCGGCTGTGGGGCCGCTATGACCTGACCAACACCTCCAACCGGCCCCGCACCCTGACCCTGGCCCTGACGGCGCGACCCTTGCAGGTGAATGGACCCGTGCAGTTCCTGGCCATTCCGGGCGGCGTGGCGCCGGTCGAGCGGATCGCCTGGGACGGCGCGAGCCTGACGCTGAACGACGACGTCCGGGTCCACGCCCTGACTGCGCCGGACGCCGTGGCGGCTTCGAGCTTCGATGCAGGGGCAGATCCTCAATCATTGATTCTACCGTCGGCGCGACGGCCCGCCGGCGAACCGGTCATGGTCTCCGACCCCACGGACCTGCCGGCCGGCGCCCTGCTGTATGAGGTGATGCTCCAGCCCGGCGAGACACGCACCTTCGGCTTCTTGTCGCCGCTGGCGGGCGAGACGCCGCAGGCGGGGCAGGGCGTCGCCGCGCTGGATCAGGCCGAGCGGGCGCTGGCGGCGGAATGGCGCGAGAAGCTGGACCGGGTGGACCTGGCCCTGCCGCCCGCCGCCCAGCGGATCGAGGACGCGTTGAAGTCGTCCCTGGCCCATATGCTGATGTCGCGTCAGGGGCCGATCCTCCAGCCCGGCACCCGCAGCTACAACCGCTCCTGGATTCGCGACGGGGCCATGATGGCCGAGGGGCTGAACCGGCTGGGCATGGCCGAGCACTCCGCCGACTATCTGCGCTGGTACGCCCCCTATGTGTTCGACAACGGCAAGGTCCCTTGCTGCGTCGACGCACGCGGCGCCGACCCGGTGCCCGAGAACGACAGCCACGGCGAGTTCGTCTTCCTGGCCGCCGAGACCTATCGCTACACCGGCGACGAGGCCTTGCTGCGTCAGGTCTGGCCCCAGGTCCAGAAGGCCATCGCCTATATGGACGAACTGCGCGCCACCACCCGAACGCTAGAGTTCCAGACTGCCGACCAACGCCATCTGTACGGCCTGCTGCCGCCGACGATCAGCCACGAGGGCTATTCGGATAAGGCGGCCTATTCCTACTGGGACGACTTCTGGGGCCTGCTGGGCTACAAGGATGCGGTCTTCATCGCCGAGACCCTGGGCGACGCCGAGGCCGCCGCCCGCTACGCCGCCGCCCGCGATCAGTTCGCCGCCGACATCCGCGCCTCCATCGTCGCGACGGCCGAACATCACGACATCGACTGGATCGCCGGCGCCGCCGACCGCGGCGATTTCGACGCCACCTCGACCACCATCGCCCTTTCGCCGTCGGGCGAGCAGGATAATCTTCCGCCGGAACTGCTGGCGCGAACCTTCGACCGCTATTGGGAAAACTTCCAGAACCGCCTGACCAGTCGCACCGCGTGGAAGGACTACACCCCCTACGAATGGCGGCTGGTCGGCGCCTATGTGCGGCTGGGCCAGAAGGACCGCGCCCTGGCGGTGCTGGACTTCCTGATGGCCGACCGCCGGCCCGAGGCCTGGAACGGCTGGGCCGAGGTGGTGGGGCGCGACAAGCGCGAGCCGCGCTTCATCGGCGACATGCCGCACGCCTGGATCAGCTCCGACTATATCCGCTCGGCCCTGGACCTGTTCGCCTACGAGCGGGACCGCGATCACGCCCTGGTGCTGGCGGCGGGCGTGCCGGAGGCCTGGCTGGATACGAAGGAGGGCGTCGGGGTGACGGACCTTCGCACGGCCTATGGATCGCTGACCTACGCCTATCGCAGACAGGGGGCGGCCTATGTGCTGACCCTTGGCCAAGGCGCGACCCCGACGGGCGGGTTTGTGCTGCAATGGCCGGCGGGGGAGGGGCGGCCCGAGCGGGTCCGCATCGACGGGCGGGCCGCGCAGTGGACCGGCGACGAACTGGCGATCCCCGTGGGGGCAAGGCGGGTAGAGATGCGCTGACATCTCACCTCCCTGCGCGCGAATGCGCGCGGGGAGGACAGGCGGGAGCGTTAGCGGACGCCAGGCGGGGGCGACTCGGTGTCAGAAGCTGGCGCGGTCATCACCGACGTCGGAGTCGCCCCCTCCTGATCGCTACGCGATCTGTCCTCCCCGTCCGCCTTCGCGAACGGGGAGGTGAGGTCAGTCTTCCGCCTTGGCCTTCTTCGCCGGCGCCTTCTTGGCCGCCGGCTTCTTCGCAGCCGCAGCCTTCTTGGGCGCAGCCGCCTTCTTGGCCGCCGGAGCCTTCTTCTTCGGCGCGGAGCCAGCCTTGGCGGCGAGCAGGGGCAGGGCGTCTTCCAGGGTTAGGTCTTCGGGCGCCGTGCCCTTGGGCAGGGTGGCGTTGATCTTGCCCGACTTGACGTAGGGACCGAAGCGGCCGGCCATGACGTGGATCGGCTCGCCCGTCTCCGGGTGGGCGCCCAGGTCCTTCAGCGGGGCGGTGGCGGCGCCGCGACCCGGACGACCGGCGCGCTTCTCGGCCAGCAGGGCGACGGCGCGGTTCAGACCGACCTCGAACACCTCGTCGATGTCCGAGACATTGGCATAGGTGCCGGCGTGCAGGACGAAGGGTCCGTAACGGCCCAGCCCCGCCGTGATCATCTTGCCGTCCTCGGGGTGAACCCCGACCTCGCGCGGCAGGGCCAGCAGGCGCAGGGCCTGGTCAAGCGTCAGCGAGGCGGGCGACCAGCCCTTGGGCAGGGACGAGCGTTTGGGCTTGTCGCCCTCGGGCGGCGTGATTTCGACATAGGGTCCGAAACGCCCAATCTTCAGCTGCACCGGCTGGCCGGTCTCGGGATCCATGCCCAGTTCGCGATCGCCGCTTTCCGCCGAACCGTCTTCAGCCGACGGGCTGGCGACGGGGCGGGTGTATTTGCAGTCTGGGTACCGTTCGCAGCCGATGAAGGCGCCGAACCGGCTGGTCTTCAGGCTGAGCTGGCCCTGGTGGCACAGCGGGCATTCGCGCGGGTCGGACCCGTCTTCCTTGGCCGGGAAGATATGGGCGCCCAGCGACTCGTTCAGGGCGTCCAGAATAGCCGTGGTGCGCAGTTCGCCGGCGGCCTGGGTCGCGGCGTGGAAGTCCGACCAGAACTCGCGCAGCAGCACCTTCCAGTCCAGCTGACCGGCCGACACCTCGTCCAGACGCGTCTCCAGCGCGGCGGTGAAGTCGTATTCGACCCATTTCCGGAAGAATTGCTCCAGGAAGGCCGTGACCAGCCGCCCCTTGTCCTCGGGATAGAAGCGGTTCTTGTCCACCCGCACATATTCGCGGTCGCGCAGGGTCGATAGGGTCGAGGCGTAGGTCGATGGCCGGCCGATGCCCAGCTCTTCAAGCTTCTTGACCAGGGTGGCTTCCGAATAGCGCGGGGGCGGTTCGGTGAAATGCTGATCGGTGCGGATGGCGTCGACCTTGGCCTTGGCGCCTTCCTTCAGCGCGGGCAGGCGGCTGGTGTCGTCGCCTTCATCATCCCCCTCTGCGCCCTTCTGCTTCTCGTCGCGGCCTTCCTCATAGACGGCCAGGAAGCCGTCGAAGGTCACCACCTGGCCGGTGGCGCGCAGGCCGGTCAGGCCGTCCGAGGTTTCGATCTCCACCGTGGTGCGGTCCATGCGCGCCGCCTCCATCTGCGAGGCGACCATCCGCTTCCAGATCAGCTCGTACAGACGCTGAAGATCGGATTCGAGGCGCAGACTGTCGGGATGGCGGGCGATGTTGGTCGGCCGGATCGCTTCGTGCGCTTCCTGAGCATTCTTGGCCTTGGTCTTGTAATAGCGCGGTTCCTGCGGAACGAAGGCAGGGCCGAATTCCTTGGCGATGACCTCGCGCGCCTGGGCGATGCCCTCGGGCGTGGTCTGGACGCCGTCGGTCCGCATATAGGTGATCAGGCCGCCGGTCTCGTCGACGCCCTCATACAGTTTCTGCGCCGCCTGCATGGTCCGCTGGGCCGAAAAGCCCAGCTTGCGCGAGGCTTCCTGTTGCAGGGTCGAGGTGGTGAAGGGCGGGGCCGGGTTGCGGCGGACGGGCTTCTTCTCGACCGAGTGGATGGTGAAGTCGCCGGCGTCGATGGCCGCGCGCGCGGCGGCGGCGGTCGCCTCGTCCTTGATGTCCAGACGCTGCACCCGCTTGCCGGCGTGCTTGACCAGGCGGGCGGTGAAGGGCGGGCTGTCGGCGTTCAGGTCGGCCTCGATGGACCAGTATTCCTGCGCCTTGAACTTCTCGATCTCCATCTCGCGATCAACGACGATGCGCAGGGCGACGGATTGAACCCGCCCGGCCGAGCGTGCGCCCGGCAGCTTGCGCCACAGGACGGGCGACAGGGTGAAGCCGACCAGATAGTCCAGGGCGCGGCGGGCCAGATAGGCCTCGACCAGCTCCATGTCGATCTGGCGCGGATTGGCCATGGCCTCCAGCACGGCCGACTTGGTGATGGCGTTGAAGGTGACGCGTTCGACGTGGGTGTCCTTCAGCGCCTTCTTCTTGTTCAGCACCTCCAGCACGTGCCAGCTGATGGCTTCCCCTTCACGGTCAGGGTCGGTCGCGAGGATGACGCGGTCGGCGCGCTTGGCGGCCTCGGCGATTTCGGACAGCCGCTTGGCGCCCTTGGCGTCGGCCTCCCAGTGCATGGAGAAGTCGTCGTCGGGCAGGACCGATCCATCCTTCGACGGCAGGTCGCGGACGTGGCCGTAGGACGCCAGAACCTCATAGCCGGAGCCGAGGTATTTATTGATGGTCTTGGCCTTTGCGGGGCTCTCGACGATAACGAGGTTCATGCGTGTTCGGTCTCGGGAAGGGGCGCGAACGTGGTTGGAGCGGAGCCATGTGTCAATGCACCGGCCGCCGGACGCCCGTAAACTTGCGGAATATCGGGTGACTATCACGGATCGAAGACGAATCCGGAAGAGACTTCACTATATGGACGCGAGACCGCCCGGCAGCAGCTCCGCACGGCCGGCCAGGCTCAGCTCCAGCAGGGCGGCGGCCACCTGGCCCATGGGGGCGTTCAGGGCGCGGGCGATCTCGTCGCGCGGCGTCGGGGTGGGGGAGAGCAGGGCGGCGACCCGGTCCAGGAAGGCGTCGTCCACCTCGCCATAGTCCATGGGATCCGACGGCGGCGCGCGCAGGCTGCGCAGGGTGTTGAAGGCGCGCTCGATATCCTCGATCCCCTCGCACAGGATTGCCCCCTGGCGCAGCAGTTCGTTGGGACCCTTGGCGCGCGGGTCCAGCGGCGAGCCGGGCACGGCGAAGACGTCGCGCCCCTGTTCCGCCGCCAGCCGGGCGGTGATCAGCGAGCCGGACCTGATCTCGGCCTCGACCACCACGACGCCCCGCGACAGGCCGGAGATGATGCGGTTGCGGCGGGGGAAGTCTCTCGCCTGGGCGCGGGCGCCGACCGGGCTTTCGGACACGACGCAGCCCTGATCGATCAGCCGGGCGTAGAGGTCGACGTGTTCGGGCGGATAGACATCATCCACCCCGCCGCCCAGCACCGCGACGGTCCCGCTCGCCAGGGCGCCTTCGTGGGCGGCGGCGTCGATGCCGCGCGCCATGCCCGAGACGACGACATGACCGGCCTGACCCAGTTGCAGCGCCAGGCCCCGCGCGATCCGCTGGCCGCCGGCCGAGGCGATCCGGGCGCCGACGATGGCGACGCAGGGCGCGTTCATCAGTTCGACCCGACCTCGCGTCCACAGAATCGGCGGCGGCGGGTCGAGCGCGGCCAGCATCTCGGGATAGTCGGGATCGCCCAGCACCAGCAGGCGGGCGCCGATCCGCTCGCCATCGGCCAGTTCGCGCTCGATCTTGGCGACGGGCGGGGGAATGGAGGCCGCACCGGACTTGCGGACCAGATCGGGCAGGACCTCCAGCACGCGAACGGCCGAGCCGTAGCGGCCCAGCAGCTGGGAAAAGGCGACGGGACCGATGCGGTCGGTGCGGGCGAGCCGCAGCCGGGCGAACCGTTCGTCCGCCGACAGGCTCACGCCTTCTTGGCCCCGATACGCGGTTCCTCGCCCTTCAGCAGCCGGGCGATGTTCTCGTGGTGGCGGACCCAGATCAGCACGGCGGCGAAGACGGTCAGGCACAGGATCGGCATGCCCACCGGCAGGCCGACGACGGCCAGCGGCAGCAGGGCCAGCAGTGGCGCGGTCGCTGACGAGATCAGGGCCGCCAGCGACGAATAGCGGAAGACGAAGGCGCTGATCAGCCAGACCGCTCCGGCCATCAGGCCCAGGGGCCAGGCGGCGGCCAGCAGCAGACCATAGAAGGTGGCCACGCCCTTGCCGCCCTTGAACTTCAGCCAGACGGGAAACAGGTGGCCCAGGAAGGCCGCGCCGCCGGCGATGGCGCCCGCGACCTCGCTGTCGAACAGGGCGCGCGCGATCAGCAGGGCGACGGCGCCCTTGCCGGCGTCCAGCAGCAGGGTGGCCAGGGCCAGGTCCTTGCGGCCGGTGCGCAGCACATTGGTCGCGCCGATATTGCCGGACCCGATATTGCGCACGTCGCCGGCGCCGGCGGCGCGGGTGATCACCACGCCGAACGGAATCGAGCCGAGCAGATAACCGCCCAGCGCGACCAGCGCCAAGGTCCCGACTGCGGGGCCCACCAGATCCTGCACGTTGATTCTCTCCCCTCGGAATGCTGTGGCAAAATGCGTCGGCGCGCCTTGCGGAGCAAGGGCGATCCGACCTCTTGACCCAATGATTGCCGCAGGGTCAGGTCCGCCCGCCTTGCCGGAGAGTCTGATGACCCGAATCCCCCCCGCCGCCGCCCTGATTTTGCTGATTTCCACCTCGGCTTGCGTGGGCGCCGCGCCGGCGAGCGCGCCCCCCATGGACGGACCCGCCATGGCCGCCTATTTCGACTGTGTCCGCGACGGTGGCGTGGCGATCTCGGCCCACCGGGCGGTGTCGGCACCCGACCAGCCCGAGAATTCCATCGCCGCCATCATGGCGACAGGCCGCGCCATTCCGGGCGCCATCCTCGAACTGGACGCCGTCCTGACCCATGACGGCCATCTGGTCCTGATGCACGACGAGACCATGGACCGGACCACGACCGGGCGGGGCCGCGTCGCCGACCTGACCCTGGCCCAGGTCAAGGCCGCCCGGCTGAAGGCCTCGAACGGCGCCTTGACCGAAGCCGCGCCCCCGACCCTGGCCGAGGCGCTGGACGCCGCTGGCCGCGTCGGCGCCATCGCCAGCCTGGATCTGAAACCGGCCGACGGCGCGACCACGGTCGATCTGGCGCGCGCCGTCATCGATCAGGTGCGGCGCTCGGGCGCGCAGGATCGGGTCATCCTGATCACCTATAATGACGCTGACGCCCGCGCCGTGGCGGCCCTGGCGCCGGAGATGATGATCTCGGCCGGTCTGGACGGCGTTGAAGATATGGACGGGCTGAACGCGTCGCAGATCCTGGCCTGGACCGGCACGCGCGAGGAGCGGCCCGCCCTGTGGTCGGCCCTGCGTCAGGCCGGCGTCGAGGTCCAGTTCGGCACCCTGGGCGCCGAGGGACGTCGCCGCGACGACCGCTACGCCGCCGACGGCGACGTCTCCGAATATCGCGACCTGGTCCGCCAGGGCGTCACCGTGATCGCCACCGACACGCCCCTGGCGGTCCAGTCGGTGCTGGGGGCGGAGGTCGCCAAGGCCGCGACCTGCCGCCGCCCGCGCTGACGCGACGATTTGCGCTGAATCAAGGGCCTGGCGGCGCAGTTAGGGCAGGAGGAAGATCAGGAGTTCAGCATGCGCGATGATCTGATGTTCGACGTGGCCGTGGTCGGGGCCGGACCGGCGGGCCTAGCCTTCACCCGGTCCCTGGCCGGAGCGGGGCTGACGGTTGCTCTGATCGAGGGACAGGACGAGGCGGCCTTGCGCGACCCGGCCTTCGACGGGCGCGAGATCGCCCTGACCCACAACTCCATCCGTCTGTTGAAGTCCCTCGACGCCTGGGACCGGATACCGGCCGAGGACATATCGGACCTGCGCGAGGCGCGGGTGCTGGACGGCGGCTCGCCCTTCGCCCTGACCTTCGACGCCGGCGGCGCCGACCGGCTGGGCGTCCTGATCCCCAACCACCTGATCCGCCGCGCCCTGTTCGAGGTCGTGGAGGGCCAGCCGGGCGTGACCCTGATGGCCGGGCGGCGGGTGTCGAACTGCGCCGTCCAGGGCGCCGCCCCGCGCGGGCGGGTCGTGCTGGACGACGGGACGGCGATCCGGGCGAAGCTGATCGTGGCGGCGGATTCGCGCTTTTCGGGCGTGCGCGACCAACTGGGCGTCGGGGTCGAGATGAACCGGCTGGGCCGCTCGATGATGGTCTGCCGGATGCGGCACGACCAGGCGCACCGCCATGTCGCCACCGAATGGTTCGACCATCGCCAGACCGTGGCCCTGCTGCCGGTCGCCGACGCCCAGGAACGGGTCTCCTCCGTCGTCCTGACCCTGGCCGCCCCCGCCATCGCCGACCTGATGCGCCTGTCGCCCGAAGCCTTTTCAGTCGAGATGGAGCGGCGGCTGAAGGGGCGGCTGACCGGGCTGGAACTGATCGACACGCGTCACGCCTATCCTCTGGCCACGACCTGGAGCCGCCGGTTCGCGGGCGAGGGTTTCGCCCTGATCGGCGACGCCGCCGTGGGCATGCACCCGGTCACGGCCCACGGCTTCAACCTGGGTCTGCGCGGACAGGATACGCTGGCCAAGGTGGTTAGATCGGCGCGCGGCGGGGACATCGGCTCGGAACGCCTGTTGGCCCGTTATGAACGCGACCACCGCCTCGCCAGCTGGCCCCTGTACCAGGGCACCAACGCCCTGGTCCGCCTGTTCACCGAGGAGACGCCCCCGGCCCGTCTGGCGCGCGGAGTGGCGCTGAGAGCCGGGCAGGCGACGGCGCCGTTCAAACGGGTGGTGAAGCGGATGCTGACGGCGTGATCGATCCTTTTTCCTTCTCCCGTGGGGAGAAGGTGGCCCGCAGGGCCGGATGAGGGACCGGCGGTGGGCCAACTCGCACCACCTGACCCCTCACCCTTTCGCGCCAGGACGATCGCTACGCTCTCGTACGCTCAAGCCCTCTCCCAGCGGGAGAGGGAAGGGTGGGTCAGAAAACCTTCCGCCCCGCCACCCAGGTCCCGATCACCTTGCCCTGCAGCCGTCGCCCGTCGAACGGCGAGTTCTTCGACTTCGAGCGCAGCCTGTCCGCATCGACGATGATCGGCGCGCCGGGGTCGAACAGAACCAGGTCGGCGGGCGCGCCTTCGGCCAGCACACCGGCGTCCAGGCCCAGCAGGACCGCCGGTCCCTGGGTCAGGGGCCGCAGCACGTCCAGCAGGTCCAGCCCGTCCTCGTGGTGCAGGGTCAGGGCGGCGGGCAGCAGGGTCTCCAGGCCGACGGCGCCGGGCGCGGCCTCGGCGAAGGGACGGCGCTTGTCCTCGGCCGGGGCGGGGGCGTGGGCCGAGGTGATGACGTCTATCAGCCCCTCACGCACCGCCTCGATCAGGGCCTGACGATCGGCCTCGGAGCGCAGCGGCGGGTCCAGCCGGTAGAAGGTGCGATAGTCGCCGATGTCCACCTCGTTGAAGCACAGGTGGTTGATCGAGACGCTGACCGCGACCTCCAGCCCCTTGGCCCGCGCCCGCGCCAGGGTCTCCAGCGCGCCTTCGGTCGAGATCTGATCGACCAGGAACCGGGCGCCCGTCTGTTCGACCAGGGCCAGGTCGCGCTCCAGCCCGATCCGCTCGGCGATGGCCGGGCTGCCGGACAGGCCCAGACGCGTGGCCAGTTCGCCGGAGGCGGCGACCGATCCTTCCGTCAGCCAGGGATCGGACGGACGGCAGGCGATCAGGGCGTTGAAGGCGGCGGCGTAGCTCATCACCCTTTGCAGGGTGCGGCTGTTGACGATCACCTTGTCGCCGTCGGTGAAATACAGGGCGCCGGCCTCGTCCATCAGACCGATCTCGGCCATCCGCTGGCCGTCCAGGGCCTTGGTCGCCGCGCCGGCCGCACGGACATTGACCAGGTTCAGGGCCGCCCCGCGCCGCTGGATGAAGTCGACCATGGCCGGGTCGTCCACGGCGGGGTCAGTGTCGGGCTGGACCACGATGGTGGTCACGCCCCCGGCCGCAGCGGCCAGGCTGGCGGACTTCAGCGTCTCTTTCGGTTCAGCGCCGGGTTCGCCGGTCTTGACCCGAATGTCGATCAGGCCGGGCGCGAGGCAAAGGCCGTCGGCGTCGATCACCTGATCGGCGTCGATGGGCGATGCACCGTGAACGACGCGCACAATGCGGCCGTTCTCGATCAGGACGCCGCCGGGGCCGTCATAGTCGGTGGCGGGGTCCAGCAGGCGGGCGTTGAGGATGGCGACGGTGGTCATCACTTGTCCCCCCAACGGGCCGACAGGGAGGCCAGCACGGCCATGCGGGCGGCGACGCCCATCTCGACCTGATCCTGGATCAGCGAGACGTCCAGGTCGTCGGCCACGTCGGAATCGATCTCGACCCCCCGGTTCATCGGCCCGGGGTGCATGACCCGGGCGCCCGGCTTGGCCCAGGCCAGCTTCTCGCGGTCCAGGCCCCAGAAGCGGAAATACTCGCGGGTCGAGGGCACCAGGGCGCCGGCCATCCGCTCCAGCTGCAGCCGCAGCATCATCACCACGTCGCAGCCGGCCAACCCCTCGCGCATGTCGTGGAAGACCTCGCAGCCCCAGCGGTCGGCGTCGCCTGGCACCAGGGTCGGCGGGCCGATCAGGCGCACCCGCGCCCCCATCATCTGCAACATCGCGACGTTCGACCGCGCCACCCGGCTGTGGGTGATGTCGCCGCAGATGGCGACCGTCAGGCTGGTCACGTCGCCGAAGGCGCGGCGCATCGACAGCAGGTCCAGCAGGGCCTGGGTCGGGTGTTCATGCCGGCCGTCCCCGGCGTTGACGACGGCGCAGCCGACCTTCTGGCTCAGCAGCTCCGCCGCGCCCGAGGCCGAATGGCGGATGACCAGAATGTCCGGCTTCATCGCATTCAGCGTCACCGCCGTATCGATCAGGGTCTCGCCCTTCTTCACCGACGAAGAGGCCACCGGCATGGTCACGACGTCAGCGCCCAGCCGCTTGGCGGCGATCTCGAACGAGGAGCTGGTGCGGGTCGAGTTCTCGAAGAACAGGTTCACCACCGTGCGCCCGTGCAGCAGGTCCAGGGCCTTGGACGACTGGCGATTGAAGTCGACGAAGGCGTCGCCGAGATCCAGCAACTGCGGCGTGACGAAGGGGTTCAGGTCCGAGGCGGCCAGGAAGTGGGCCTTGGGGAAAGGAACCAGCCGTTCGCGAATGGTCTGGTCGGTGACGTCGTGGGGCTGGGTCATCGAGACGCGCCTATAGGCGGGAGTCGGCGCAAACGCCAGTGTGGAGCGCCAGTCAGCGCCCCAAATCAGGCGAAGTGGAACAGGGCCAGCAGCACCGGAATGACCACGGCGCTGCCCACGGTGGTCAGGGCGATGACCCCCGCGATCAGGGGCGCATCCCCGCCCATCTGGCGCGCCAGTATGTAGGAGGCGGCCGAACCCGGCGCCGCCCCGCAGATCAGGGCGATCCCCTGGGCCAGACTGTCGCCGCCCAGCGCCCAGGCGATGAACCACATCAGCGGCGGCATGACCCCCAGCTTGACCAGGGTCACGGCGGCGATGGTTCCCTGACGGCGCCTGACCTCGGCGAACGACAGACCGGCGCCGGCGACGATCAGGCCCAGAGGCAGGGCGGCCGCGCCCAGCAGGTCCATCGCGTCCGACAGGCCGGGGATCAGGGGGACGCGCAGCAGGTTCAGCGCCAGACCGATCAGACAGGCCAGCAGGATGGGATTGGCGATCATCGACTTGGCCAGGCCCAGGGCCGAGGGCTCGCGCCGCAACGACCCCCATTTGGCTAGCACCGCCACACAGGTGATATTGGTCACCGGAATGATGAAGGCGATGGCGACCGCCGCCATGGCCGTGCCCTCCGAGCCATAGACCGACTGGATCACCGGCACGAAGACGAAACTGTTCCAGCGGATCACCCCCTGGAACACGCTGGTATAGGCCGGGCCGTCCAGCGGGATCAGCGGCCGCGCCGCGAATGTCGCCGCCGCCACGATCAGGGTCGCCCCCACCGCCGCAGCCCCCGCCACCGTCGCCCCGCCGCCCGACAGATCGGCATGCCAGATCGCGGGGATCAGGAAGCTGGGATAGAAGATGTTGATCGACAGCTTCTCGATCGGCCGCCAGGCCTCATCGGGCAGGAAGCCGGATTTTCGCAGCCCATAACCCAGGGCGATCATCAGAAAGACCGGCAGGACGCCGGCGATCAGCCCCGTCAAACCCAGGTCGCCTGATCCCGCACCCGATCCAGCGCCCCCTGCAAGATCCAGGCGGCGGCGGTGCGGTCCACGACCTGGGCGCGGCGCTTGCGGTTCAGGTCCAGATCCTCGATCAGGAACCGCTCGACCGCGCTGGTGGACAGCCGCTCGTCCCAGAAGGCGATGTTGACCGGCCGCAGCCGCTCCAGATTGCGGGCGAAGGCGCGGCACGACTGGGCGCGCGGCCCCTCGGTTCCGTCCATATTGGCGGGCAGGCCGATCACCAGGGCCGAGACCTTGCGATGGGCCATCAGCTTGAACAACTGCTCGGCCTCCAGCGTGAACTTGGACTTGCGGATCAGCTCCAGCGGCGAGGCGATCAGGCGCGTCGCATCCGACACGGCGACGCCGATGGTCTTCTCGCCCAGATCCAGCCCCATCCACGGCGTGTCGGGCGGGCAGGCGGCGGGCAGGTCAAGGAGGTCGAGAACGGGCACGGCCTGCGGTTAGGACCGGCGCGCAGGGAAGTCAAAGGCGGAGGCTTATGGAAACAGCGTCAGGGCCGGCAGTCGCGGCTGTAGGCTTCGTCGTAAGGCTTGTCGAAACAGGCCAGAAAGCCGTCGAGCACATCGAGGTTGAGCGGCCAGCTTAGCTCACGTCCATATTGGGCTTTAAACCTCGCCGCATCCTCTTCGAATCCCGGGGGAGGCGGAACGGCCGCGAGACGGTCTCGAGCGGCTTGCAACGCGGCGCGGTCCTTGAGCAGGAAGGCCACCGTTCCGATCGCATAGTCCGCCTTACCGTCGCCGATGGGATCAGGACTGACCCCCGCCAGCAGCAGCCGCACGGCATGATCCGTCTGGCCCAAGGCGGCTCGGACTTGGCCCTCGTGCCAATAGTTGGTGTGAAGCTGGTCGCTGGTCATGTCTCTCCAGCGCGCCTTGCGATAGGCGGCCAGAAGCTCAACGGCCGTGTCGCGGCATTCGCGCCTGTTCCCGAGCGGACGCCAACCCCCCTCCATGTCTTGATCGAAAGCTTGAGGCGACAGGGCCAGCATCGCCTCCCTGTCATAGCTGCAGGGCGTGGGCGCGGGGACAGACTGCAAGACGGCGGCGGCTATGGCGGCGACGAACATGGCCTGTCCTGTAGTTGCGCAAAGCCAAAGCAAGACGTGTGACTGTGGCGTCAATGCGGCCGGACGTTTGGCGCTCGCCGCCCATGCCGCATTTCGTCCTGCTGAGGCGCAGAGCGTGTCGGCGGAGTGACGTGGCAGGCCCGGAACTTATCTGCCCATCATGCCGATGTACGGCCAGGCAAGGCTTTCAGGCGCATTTTGCGTACCCAACCCAACGGCCCTCCAGGCGAGGCTATAGTGTCAGGTCATAAACGCGGGAGGTGCGCTGTGAAGTGGATTTGGCAGGTTTGGCGCGTTTGGCAGCTTGTCACCCTGCTTTTGCGCCAAGGCGCCCGGCGCCGCCATGGTTGAAGGCGAACACCGGCTCGTTCTTGTGAATCCCCGCCTGTGCCGCTAATCCCGCCCCTAGACCCCTTTATCGACGTGCATTGGAGGGCCGCATGGCCATCGACGCTGCGACGGTGCGCAAGGTTGCGCATCTCGCCCGCATCAAGACCCCCGAGGATCGGCTGGAGCCGCTGGCCCAGGAGCTGAACGGCATCCTGCAGTGGATCGAACAGCTGAACGAGGTCGATGTCGACGGCGTCGAGCCCATGACCTCGAACGTCGCCCAGCCCCTGCGCCTGCGCGAGGACGTGGTCACCGACGGCGGCAAGATCGACGCCGTCCTGTCCAACGCCCCGAAGTCCGCCGACGGCTTCTTCGTCGTGCCCAAGGTGGTCGAATAGTCATGAGCGACCTGACCAAACTGACCCTGAAGGCCGCCGTTGACGGCCTGAAGGCCAAGGACTTCACCTCGGCCGAGATCACCCAGGCCTTCCTGACCAATATCGAGGCCGCCAATCCGACCCTGAACGCCTATGTCGAGGTGACGGCGGACAAGGCCATGGACATGGCCCGCGCCTCCGACGCCCGCATCGCCTCGGGCGAGGGCGGGGCGCTGGAAGGCGCGCCGCTGGGCATCAAGGACCTGTTCTGCACCGAGGGGGTCCAGACCACGGCCGGCTCCAACATGCTGCGCGGCTTCGTCCCGCCCTATGAATCGACCGTCACCGCCAATCTGTGGCGCGACGGGGCGGTCATGCTGGGCAAGCTGAACATGGACGAGTTCGCCATGGGCTCGTCGAACGAGACCTCGGCCTTCGGTCCGGTCAAGAACCCGTGGAAATCGACCGGCTCGAACGCCGATCTGACGCCGGGCGGATCTTCGGGCGGTTCGGCCTCGGCCGTCGCCGCCGACCTGTGCCTGGCCGCGACCGCGTCCGACACGGGCGGCTCGATCCGCCAGCCCGCCGCCTTCACCGGCACGGTCGGGATCAAGCCCACCTATGGCCGCGCCAGCCGCTTCGGCATGGTGGCCTTCGCCTCATCGCTGGACCAGGCCGGCCCGATCACCAAGACGGTCGAGGACGCAGCCCTGCTGCTGCAATCCATGTGCTCGTTCGACGTCAAGGATTCGACCAGCCTTGACGTCCCGACCCCCGACTGGACCGCTTCGGTCGGCAAGTCGGTCAAGGGGCTGCGCATCGGCGTGCCGCGCGAATATGTCGTGGACGGCATGCCCGCCGAGATCCAGGCCCTGTGGGACCAGGGCGTGGCCTGGCTGAAGGACGCGGGCTGTGAGATCGTCGAGATCAGCCTGCCGCACACGAAGTATGCCCTGCCGACCTATTATATCGTCGCCCCGGCCGAGGCCTCGTCCAACCTGGCCCGTTACGACGGCATGCGGTTCGGCCACCGGGCGGATCAGTTCAGCTCGCTGGACGACCTCTACGCCACCTCGCGCGCCGAGGGTTTCGGCAAGGAGGTCCAGCGTCGCCTGACCATCGGCGCCTATGTGCTGTCGGCCGGCTTCTACGACGCCTACTATGTCCGCGCCCTGAAGGTCCGTCGCCGCATCGCCGAGGACTTCGACAATGTCTGGGGCCAGGTCGACGCCATCCTGACCCCCTCGACCCCGTCGGCCGCCTTTGCTCTGGGGGACAAGCAGATCGACCCCCTGACCATGTATCTGAACGACGTCTTCACGGTCACGACCAACCTGGCCGGCCTGCCGGGCATCTCGGTCCCTGCCGGCGTCGATTCCGGCGGCCTCCCGCTGGGCCTCCAGGTCATCGGCAAGGCCCTGGACGAAGCCACGGTCTTCCAGGTCGGCGCGGCGCTGGAACGCGCCGCGGGCTTCACGGCCAAGCCGGGGCAGTGGTGGTGAGTTGAATGGAGGGCCGGCGTGATCGCCGGCCCTCCCTCTTCATCAGGCCGCCGGAAGCGCCTTCAGATCGGCGTCGATCGCCGCGATCTTCTCGTCGGTGATGTGGCCCTGGGAGTAGGGCGCGACCTGGCGAAGGGTCATGCCCTTGAACTGGCCATAGGCGGGATGCTTGTCCATGCCGGGCAGGTGCTTCTCCAGCACCGCCTTGGTCGCCGGATCGTTCACCAAGGCTTCGATCGGGCTTTCGATGGTCGGACGGGCGTGGTGCTCGTCGTGGGCGTGATCAGAGGCGTGTTCGGGGGCCGGAGCCGGCGCAGTCTGGGCCGAGGCGGCGCCGACCAGAAGCAGGGAGGCCGCAGCAGCGGCGAACAGGGTCTTGGTCATCGGATTCTCCATTGGGGCGACCGATGTTGAGCGCGATTTCGCGACACCCTCAAGACAGCCTCTTTCTCGCCGCCGCCGACGGCGCTAGGACGACCCCATGACCGACACTGTTCCGAACCCGAAAACCATCAAGGGCCGCACCGGCGATTGGGAAATCGTCATGGGGCTGGAGATCCACGCCCAGGTGGCGTCCAAGGCCAAACTCTTCTCCGGCGCCGCCGTCGGCTTCGGCGCGGGGCCGAACGAACAGGTGTCCCTGGTGGACGCCGGCTTCCCCGGCATGCTGCCGACCCTGAACAAGCACTGCGTCGAACAGGCCGTTCGGACCGGCCTGGGCCTGCGCGCGCAGATCAACAAGCGCAGCCAGTTCGACCGCAAGAATTACTTCTATCCCGATCTGCCCACGGGCTATCAGATCAGCCAGCTCTATTATCCGATCGTCGGCGAAGGCGTGGTCGAGGTGGAGGCCGAGGACGGCAGCTTCTTCAACGTCGGCATCGAGCGCCTGCACCTGGAACAGGATGCGGGCAAGCTGATCCACGACCTGTCGCCGACCGAGAGCTATGTCGACCTGAACCGGGCCGGCACGGCGCTGATGGAGATCGTCTCGCGCCCCGACCTGCGCACGCCGGAAGAGGCGGTCGCCTATGTGAAGAAGATCCGGACCATCCTGATCTACCTGGGCACCTGCGACGGCGACATGGAGAAGGGCAATCTGCGCGCCGACGTGAACGTGTCCGTCTGCCGCGCCGGCAACTACGAGAAGTTCAAGGCCAGCGGCGATTTCAGCTACCTCGGCACGCGCTGCGAGATCAAGAACGTCAACTCGTTCCGCTTCATCTCCCAGGCGATCCAGTACGAGGCGCGCCGCCAGATCGAGATCCTCGAGGACGGCGGTTCGATCACTCAGGAGACCCGGCTGTTCGACCCGACCAAGGGCGAGACGCGTTCGATGCGGTCCAAGGAAGAGGCGCAGGACTATCGCTATTTCCCCGATCCCGACCTGCTGCCGCTGGACCTGGAGGAGGCCTGGATCGCCGAGATCAAGGCGTCCCTGCCCGAACTGCCGGACGAGAAGCGCAAGCGGCTGATGAGCGAATATGGCCTGTCGCAGTACGACGCCATCGTCCTGATCTCGGAACAGGCCAAGGCGGACTATTTCGAGGCCGCCGCGAAGGGGCGCGACGCCAAGCTGGTGTCCAACTGGGTCACCAACGAGGTCTCGGCCCGCCTGGCCGCCGACGGCAAGGACTTCAGCGAGAACCCCCTGCCGGCCGCCCATGTGGCCCAGCTGGTCGAGCTGATCGAGACGAACGTCATCTCGTCCAAGATCGCCAAGGAGGTCTTTGACCACGTCTGGAACGGCGAGGGCTCGCCGGCCGAGGTGGTCGAGAAACACGGCCTGAAACAGGTCACCGACACCGGCGCCATCGAGAAGGCTATCGACGACATCATCGCCGCCAACCCGGACAAGGCGGCCGCCGTCGCCGAGAAGCCTCAGGCCCTGGGCTGGTTCGTCGGTCAGGTCATGAAGGCGACGGGCGGCAAGGCCAATCCGGCCGCGGTCAACGACATCCTGAAGGCCAAGCTGGGTCTTTGATTTTTGGGGGCTGCGGCCCCCAAACCCCCGGCTGGTCGCTAACGCTCGCGGCGCGGCCGCTCTCTGCTTGAGCGACCCATTCTAGTAAGAAGGCCCGGAGATCGATCTCCGGGCCTTCTTCGTCGAGACTACCAACGCCAGGCGTCTCGGATCACGTCGATGATGTAGCCGTCGCGTTCGTCGATCAGATAGATCGTATTGTCGACCAGGACCCAACGCGCCCCCTCCGGCGGATAGCCGAGACCATAGGTGCGCCAGTCGTCCAGTCGATAACGCCAGAAGGTGTCGGGCAGATAGTCGCCGGCCGACCAGTCGCGGCCCCAATAGTAGCGGGGCACGCTGTAGTAGCCCCAGCCCGGCGCGAAATAGAACCCCATGCGGACGCCGCTGTAGCCATGGAAGCGACGGTCGTTCCGCCACCAGTCGGACCGGTGGTTGCGATAGAAGTCGCGCCGCCACTGATCGCTGCTGAAGCGACGGCGGAATTCGTCGTGCCGGTCGCGGTTCTGGTTCCAGCCAGAGCCGGGCCGGTGGGGCTGGCCGGGCCGCGTGTGACCATTGTCGGGCCGATCCGGCCGGTTCCAGCCGCCGTCCGGGCGATGGGGCCGCCCGCCGCTGTCGCCCGGCCGATCCGGTCGGCCGCCGCTTGACGGGCGGTCAGGGCGAGATCCGCCGGTCTGGGGGCGGTCGGGGCGAGTCCAGCCGCCCTCGGGACGGTCGGGACGAGGCGGCCGACCGGGGTTGGCGCCTTCCGGGCGGCCGGGCCTGACGTCGGGACGATCCGGCCGTGCGCCGCCGTAATTCGGACGATCGGGCCTGTCTTCGCCTGTCTGCGGGCGGTCCGGACGCGCCGGCCGTGTCTCACCTAAACCGGGGCGCTCCGGACGGGGCCGCTCGGGACGCGAGGGGGCTTCCGGCCGGGACTGCAAAGTACGGTTCGGCGCGGGACGCTCTCCCCGCGTGATCTGCGGCCTCTGGGGGCGGTCGGCGTCGCGTTGTTCGCGATCGACCTGACGGTCCTGGGCCAGAGCCTGGATCGGTGCGGCCAGCGGGGCGCCCAGGGCGGCGACGGCGGTGAAGGCCATCAGGAGGCGTTTCATGGTCTTTTTTCCTGCACGCTGGTTTTCCAGCGGCTTAAGGTGATGATCGCGCTTGGTCGATGAACCCCGGCTGAATGCCGTTCGGGGAACGCCCCAGACAAAAGCCCCGCGAGATTTCCTCGCGGGGCTTGTCGGCTCAACAGCTTGGCGTCCTCAATAGACGTTGGACAGGACGCTGGCGATCAGGCCCGTGGCGACCGCGACCATCAGAATGTCGCTGCCGGCGTGGACGTAGCGATAGCCGCGAGGCGCTTCGCGAAGACCATAGAAATACGGGTCGCGGACATAATAGGTCCGGTACTGCGGCGGCAGATAGCCGCCCGTCCGCCAGCGATAGCCGTAGTAACGGGGCTCGACCCGGTAATAGCCGTAGCTGGGCGCGTACCAGTATCCCGAGCGCGGGCCGTTGTAGCCCCGGAAGTCCGACCGGCCGCGCCACCAGTTGCGATTGTTGCGGTCCCAGCGGTCATCGCGGCGTTCGTGGCGGAAGTCGCGACGGTCGTCCCACCGGTCATGACGATAATCCTGCCGATTGTCGTAGCGGCCCTGACGCCAGTCACGACGGTCGTCGCGGCGTTCCGAGCGGTAGTCTCGCCGGTCGTCGCGGCGGTCTTGGCGATATTCCCGACGATCGTCGCGGCTCTGCGCCTCGGCCAGCAGGGGAACGGCCGTGGTGGACAGGGCGATAGCGACAACAGCGGCCTTGGTGAGGCGGTTCATCTGCGTGCTCCATTCTGGGCCGCCGACGGAAACGACGAACTGGCCCGTTAATGAAGTGAAGGTCGGATTTCGCGCCTGAACGCGTCCTGAATGACCGTGTCAGGATCGAAATGTGGATTGCGGCTGCGTGTCGCGGCCCCCAGATGCGAGGCACGCCACAGGAAAGACCGCCGCAATGACCGCTCCGATCCAGCTCTGGTACTGGCCCACGCCGAATGGATGGAAGGTGTCCATCGCGCTGGAGGAGATGGGGCTGGCCTATGAGGTCCAGCCGGTGAACATCGGAACGGGTGAACAGTTCGAGCCTGGGTTCCAGGCCATCAGTCCGAACGGCCGCATGCCCGCCATCGTCGATCCGGAGGGGCCGGGCGGCCAACCGATCTCGATCTTCGAATCCGGCGCAATCCTGCAGTATCTCGGCGACAAATCCGGCCGCTTCTATCCGACCGAGGCGCGAGCGCGCGTCGAGGTGAACCAGTGGCTGTTCTGGCAGGTCGGAGGCCTGGGGCCGATGGCGGGCCAGACCCATCATTTCCGCCAGTATGCGCCCGCGATGATCCGCGACCAGCGCCAGATCGCCTATGGGGTGCAGCGGTATACGAACGAGACGCACCGTCTGTATGGCGTCATGGATCGACGCCTGAAGGACCGCGACTATCTGGCGGGCGACTATTCCATCGCCGACATGGCCGCCTGGCCGTGGATATTGCCGACGCTGCAGGGGCAGACTCTGGCGGACTTTCCGCATCTGGCGGCCTGGATGGATCGGGTCGGGTCGAGGCCCGCGGTCAAGGCCGGGCGTGCTCTGCTGGAAGATCGGCGTGGAAACGCCGGCGCGGCGGGCAAGGACGCCGAGGCGGCGCGCAGGGTCCTGTTCGGTCAGCGGGCCACCAAGACGTAAACAAGTCCCTTCCAAATCGTATCGGAACGCTGAACGCTTTTCGCAGTATTCATTCCTGCTTTACTTAAAAGTTTGGCGGCGCCTTGCGCCGTTAACTTTAACTTCAAACCGGCGGTATTTGATGCGGTATCAGAGGCGGGCCCAGAACGGCGCCCGTTCAGGAGATACGGTAATGAACGCGCAAGAAATGGCGCACGACCTGCAGGCCGACGTGGAAGTCGTGTCCTTGCCGCTGCCGACCGTCGACATGTCGGGCGACGACCTGTTCAAGCTGGGCATGATGTATTCGGCCGGTTCGGGCGGTTGCCCGATGGACCGGGTCTCGGCCCACATGATCTTCAACCTGGCCGCCATGAAGGGTTCGATCGAGGCGCGCGTCTATCGCCGCGAGATGAGCCAGGAGATGGAGCGCGAAGAGATCGCCGAGGCCCAGAAGGCCGCCCGTCGCTACATCGACGCCGGCGTGGTGCGGCTGGCCGCCTGAGACTTCAGAACGTGGCGTAGCCGTTGCCGTTCGATCCATTGATCGAATAGCTGAAGCCGATGGGCAGGGCGGCGCGCACCTGGGTGAAGAAGGCGGCGAGTTCGCCCAGGGTCGACCGCGGCACGAAAATGATGTCGCCCCGACGCAGGGCCACGACCTCGCCGCGACGCGGGCGCAGGTCGACCACCCGCATCATGCGCGATCCGCCGGGACCGCGCCGGATCAGGGCTGCGCGCTCGGGCTTGCCCGACGGCAGGAAGCCGCCCGCCTGGACCACGGCCTGATAGGCGTCCAGATCGCCGGTCATCTCGATCACGCCCGGGGTCCGCACCTCGCCGTCGATCCAGACGCGGATCGGCCCTGCCTGGCGCAACGTCACCTCCACGACCGGCCGCACCAGTTGCGAGGCGTAGGCCGAAGACACCTCCCGCTCCAACTCCGGCAAGGTCCGGTCCGCCGCCATGACCTGGCCGACCAGGGGCAGGGCGACCCGACCGTCGGGTCCGACCTTCAGGGTGCGGGTCAATTCAGATGCGGTGGGCAGGGCCACCTCGATCTCGTCCCCCGGATAGAGCAGATAGTCCGGCTCTTCGTCCGTCCAGTCGGCGAAAGGGATGTCGGGGAAGTCGCCGCGTCCCGCCGCTTCGACCCGCTGCACGTCGCCCCTCGGGCGCGGCATCCGGGCGGCGTTGCCGCCGCAGGCCGCCAGGGCGGCGCAGCCCGATCCGAGGGCCAGCAGGAATAGTCGGCGATCTGGCGTCATGGAATCGATCTGGTCCGACGAAAGGAGCGTTGGGTCGCAGACTCGCCGCTTATGGGTAACCGATGGTTAACGCCGGTGGGCGAAAGGTGGATTCGCAAGAGACTTTCCAGGATTCGGCCCGCCTATGCGCTCGACGGCATATGTCACGACCCGACCGCGCTACGGCGTGCTGGACGTCGTCGGCCTGCTGTTCCGCGAACTGCTGCTGATGATCATCGTCTTCCTGGTGATCTTCGCCCTGGGCGCCGCCGCCGCCTTCACCCTGAAGAAGAATTACACGGCCCAGGGCGCGGTCTTCGCCGGCGTGGGTCAGGAATATGTCTATCAGCCGCGCGTCGGCACGGCCGAGCGGGGCCAGGCTCCGCAGGGCGACGAGGTCGCCAATTCCGAGGCTGCGATCCTGAGCTCGGGGCAGGTGCGCCAGCGCGTGGTCGAGGCGCTGGGGCCGGCGGCGATCCTGGGCAAGACGCCGACGGGATCAAGGGAACGGGCAGAGGCGGCGGCGCGCAAGCTGATCGGCGCCAGTCTGAGCGTCGGCACCGCGCCGGGCAGCGCGGTCATCCGTCTGAGCTACGAGGCCGACGACCCGGAGCGCGCGGCGCGCGTGCTGAACACCGTGATCGAGCAATATCTGGCCTATCGCCGCGAGGTCTTCCAGGACAAGACCCCCGCCATCGCCACCCAGAGACTGGCGTTCGAAGGCGATTTGAGCGCGGCGGATCAGGCCTATGAGCAGTTCCTGACCAGCAACGACATCGGCGACTTCACCGCCGCCAAGACCACGCTGGCGGCCGTCTATCAGACGGTCTTCACCGACCGGCTATCGACCCAGAGCCAGCTGAACCAGACCAGCCAGAGGCTGAACACCCTGGTGGCGCAGCAGGCGGCGACCCCGGCGGAGGTGGCGCTTCAGCAGGACCTGAACATCTCAGCCCAGGATCAGGTGCTGCAACTGCGGACCGAGCGGGAGCAACTGCTGTCGCGCTATCAGCCGGACGCCCAGCCTGTGAGGGACATCGAGGCGCGGATCGCCCAGCTGCAGGCCTATGTGGGCACGGGAACGGCGGTGGGGGCCAAGGAGGTCCGCACCGGGCCGAACCCTGTCTGGACCGAGTTGGAGACCAACCGGATCAACACCCAGGCCGACCGCGACGCCCTTGCGGCGAGGCTCTCGGCGCTGGATCGTCAGTTAACGGACATTCGGGCGCGGCAGGCGCGGCTGACGGCGCTGGAGTCCGAAAACGCGACCCTGGCCGGCAATCGCGAAGTCCTGACCGCCAATATTCGCGAGTTCCAGCAGCGCGAGAGCCAGAGCCGGGCGGACAACGCCCTGGTCGCCGCCGGCGCCGACAATGTCACCGTGATCGAACGCGCCCAGCCCCCCTCGACCGGCAAGAGCCTGAAGGCGCCGGCCCTGGCGGCGGTCTTCCTGTTCGCCGCCTTCACCGCCCTGTGCATCGGCCTGCTGCGGATCTTCTCGCGGCGCGGCTTTGCAACGCCGGACTCGGTGCGGCGGACGCTGGATATGCCGGTCCTGGCCGTGGCTCCGGCGAAGGCGCACTAGCCTCATGCCCGTGTTAGGCTGAGCCGATGGAGCGCGTGGCGATTCGATGGTCGATCTGACGTCCGAAATGGCGGGCCTGTGGGCGGCGCTGGGTCCGGCGCCGGCGCACCGCGCCCGCGTGATCCAGTTCGCCGCCGCCACGACCGGAGAAGGCGTCTCGACCGTGGCGCGGGAGTTCGCGCGACTGGCCGCCGTCCGTGCGCGAAAGCCGGTCTGGCTGGTGGACGGGGACCTGGCCCAGCAGGGGCAGCTCGAAGCCATCGCCGCCGAACCGGACCGGTTCGGCCAACTGGGCAAGCCGGCCCAGGCCTCGCCCGACGGTTCAAGCTTCTTCGCCGTCACGCCTGCGCCGACGGGACGGGACGGCAAGCCGATCCCACCCGCGCGCCTGCTGACTGCGCGACCCTGCCTGGGCGGCCGGTTGTGGATCACGCGCTTCCACATGGAGGCCCTGCGCTCTGGCCACCGGGTCGAGGCGATCGGCGAGGCCGGTTATTGGGACGCCCTGCGGCCGCACGCCGACACCATCGTCATCGACAGCCCGGCCGCCGACCGCAACGACATGGCGATCATCCTGGCGCCCTTCGTGGACATGACGGTTCTGGTGGTGGCGGCCGGCGGCGCGACCGCGAGCGGACCGGTGATCCTGCGCGACGAGATCGAGGCCGTCGGCGGCCGTATCGCCGGAGTGGTCATGAACCGCTCGACCTACAAGCCGCCCAAGTTCCTGAGCCGGCTGGCGGGCTGAGGTCCCGGTGCCGACGTGAGACGCACCCAAGATCGTCGAGGCCTATCCGCGATTGAGATAGGCCTTGGCTTCGTCCGATAGATCGACGCGGACGGCAGGGGGGCGGCCAAACGTTTCGTTCACCGAGCGCGTCCAGGCGTTGACGGCGGCCTTGTCGGCCATGTTCATCTTGTGGAATGCGTCGCTTATCTCGATCAGCATGCTCAAAGCGGCGCTGGCCTTGCCTGTAGGATGGCCGTCCAGTCCCAGTTCACCGCTCGCTTGTGCAGCTTCGATGCGGTCGGCCAGCTTGAGGCGCGCCTCCATGGTTGCTTGCCAATCTTCGGGCGATTGACCTTTGTAGGCGGCGAAGGCGATCTTATCGTCCTCGGACAGTGCTTTGTAAAAACCAAGCTGCAACTCGAATGTATCGGAGCTGCTGTGTGATTGAGATACGCGTGCAGACAGTTGCGAATGAAGCTGCATGCTTAGTTCGTTGCCGCGCTTTTGGAAGCTTGAAGCTGTAAAGCCTGCCGTGAAGTAATCTTGCGTGGCCTTGTTGCTCGACGGAATATCATAACGTCGCTGCTGGATGTCATCCATAATCGCAGCCTTTCGTCTCGAACTCACTGCGCCGGAGTCGTCGTTTAGTTCGTCGATGATCGCCTTGAGGCCCGGATCCACCGTGCCCTTGCCGGCCGATGCCTGGGGCCCAACCGTCACGCTAGAGATCAAAGTCATCGCTGTCTCCACCATGGAAGGTTCACGAACAAACAGGTTGGTCGGACTAAAACCCTAAGTTGATCCACTTTTGTTAAGACGACATGACCGAAGGCAATTGCATGTCGCACCGAAAGAAAGCCGCCCACCGGTCGGCTTGCAGACGACGACTCGGTCGTCAGGCCCCCGTCCGCCGCACCATCGCCGCGCCGTAGAGTTTCGGTTCGAAGCAGCTGGTCCAGAAGACCTTTCCCAGGCCGCGCGACATCCGGTCCAGGGTTTCGGCGCGGGCAGGGCGGCGCAGCAGGGTGAGGGCGAGGGAGGCGAGGCCCCAGACGGCGGTCTGGGCGGCGCCGATCAGCATCCAGCGGACGAGGCCGGGCCAGTCGTGGCGGGCGGCGGCCATCTGGCTGGGGCTCTGGCCATAGGCGAAGGCGCGCAGCAGGGCGTAGTTCAGGGTGGCGCGGTCGGGGGGCGCGAACTCGTCCACCCAGGCCTCGGCGGCCCAGCCGAACCGGCCGCCGCGCGCCTGCAGGGCGGTGAACAGGCGGTCGTCCTCGCCGCCCGTCTGGTCCATGGCGGCGTCGAAGGGGGCGGGGCCGGGCAGGGCCGTGGCGCGGACCATCAGACTGTTGCCGCAGCCGTGGATCTGGTCGGTCAGGCCGCTCTCTGTTGGGCCGTCCCGGCCGAAGAACCGCTCCAGATAGGCGGTGGTCCATCCCGTGCCCTCAGGCACGCGACCCCGGATCGGGCCGAACAGGACGTCGGCGCCGGTCTGAGACTGGGCCTGCAACAGGGCGGTCAGCCAGCCGGGGGAGGCGGCCTCGTCGTCATCCAGGAAGGCGATCAGGGGAGCGTCGGCAGCGGCCAGGCCCACATTGCGGGCTGTGGCGACGCCGGGGACGGGGGCGTGGGCATAGGTCAGGGGAACCGGCGCCTCAGGCCGCAGGCGGTCGATCACGGCGGCGGCCGAACCCTCGGGGTCATTGTCGGCGACGACCACGGCGGCGATCCGGTCCAGCGACCCGACCTGGGCGAAGACCGAACGCAGGGCCCGCTCCAGCATGGCGGGGCGACGCAGGGTGGGAATGACGACGGCGACATCCCGCATCAGATCGCGTCCGCATAGACGGCGGCGCGGTACAGACGCAGGGCGAAGGCGCGGGTGCGGGTCGGCAACAGGGGCGACAGGGCCGCGCCCCGGGCCATGCGACGGATCAGCGGCAGGGACGGCAGGCGTTTCAGGGCGCGGGCGGCCTTGTAGCTGGGGTAGGTCTGGACGATCTCGGGGTGCAGGGCGACCACGCGGGCGAAGTTGGCGGCGCCCTGGTCGAACTTGCGCGCCAGGTCCGGCACCGTGTCCAGGCCCATATGGGTGGCCGGATTGTCGATGTGGGCGACCTGAAACCGGCGGGCGACCCGCATGGCCCATTCGACATCCTCCCACCCCCAGCCGGTGAAGCCGGGGTCGAAGGATTCGACGGCGAAGACGTCGCGCCGGACCAGCAGGTTGGAGGTGTAGACGTATTTCTCGGGCGTCCTGGCGCGCTGGGCGGCGGGAACGCATTCGCTGGCGCCGGACAGGGCGCGGTGGACGGCGAAGCGGCGGTCGCGCGACGCCTGTTTCAGCGAGAAACCGCCGAAGGCCACGGCCGGATCGTCGCGCGCGATCAGATCGACCCAGGTCTGGAGGAAGCGCGGGCTGTCCGGCTTCATGTCGCTGTCGAGGAACAGCCAGGAGCCGGCGCGGGCGGCGATGGTCAGGCGATTGCGCCCGCGCGCCCGGCCTTCATTGGCGGACAGGGTGACGAGGCGGGCAGGCAGGGCCAGGACGTCCAGCGCCGCCTTCAGCCGGGCGGTCAGGGCGGCGTCGCCCGTGCCGTCGTCCAGCAGGATCAGCTCGACCCGGCCGGCCAGGGCGGGGCCTTCCGCATCCAGCCGCCGCAGCAGGGGCTCGGGATCGTCGCCCAGAAAGGGGATCAGGACCGACAGGGCGGGCCGGGCGGCGGCCCAGCCGGGGTTGTCGTGGATATCGGCGCGGGAGCCGCTCATGCCGTCGCCCCTCGTCGGGCCTGGATCAGGCGGTTCAGCACGTCGCGCACCCCGGCGGCGTTGAGCGTCAGCGCCAGGGCCGCATAGACCAGTCCGCCGACGCTCGCGTCCAGCACCAGTTCGACAAACCCGCCCAGGGGCGGCAGACGCCAGACCACCAGGGCCATGCCGGTCGAGGCCAGGCCGCACCGGATCAGGGCTTCCCACGGAATGGGCAGGGCGATGGCGCGGCGGCTGATCAGCAGACAGGCGACCAGGCCTATGGCGAAGCTGAGGGCCGTGGCGACGGCGGCGCCCAGCACGCCGAGCCGGGGGATCAGCACCAGGTTCAGCAGGATGTTGGCCAGCGCCGGAACAGCCATGGTGACCAGCAGCAGGCCGGTCTTCTTGCCCAGGGTGAAGCCGAAGCCGAAATAATAGGCGATCAGGCCGGACATGAAGGCCGAGGCCGCGATCCAGGGCGTGACCAGGGCGGCGGCGACGCGCAGGTCGGGGCCGATCATCAGTTCGGCCAGGGGGCGGGCCACAAGGGCCAGGCCGACGGCGGCGGGCAGGCCGATCAGGATCAGGGTCGAACCCTGTTCCAGGGCCGTCTGGCGCAGCGCCTCTCGGCCGCCGCGCTCCAGCGCCATGACCATGGCCGGGGCGCCGGCCGCGCCCAGCCAGATGAACATCACGTCCAGGGTGCGGTTCGCCAGGCTGTAGCTGGCGTGATAGGCGCCCACCGCCGCCGCATCCATGAAGCCGGCCAGCAGGAAACGGTCGGTCGAGGCCAGGACCAGGGCCAGGGTCAGCGACGCTGCGATCGGATAGCCATAGGCGGCGTAGGCCTTCAGCCGCGCGCGATCCACGGTTCCGCCGGCCGACTGGCGCAGTTCGCCCGGCAGGATGAAGGGCAGGGCGAACAGCGGAGCGATCATCAGCCCCAGCATGGGCGAGGCCGCGCCCGCGCCGGCCAGGGCGAAACCGGCGCCGACCAGGAAGCCCAGGACGGCGACAAACATATCGACCGAGGCGGCCTTGGACACCTCGCCAGCCGCGCGATACCGCTCCTGCGCCAGCTTGGCCAGGTTGCGGATCGGCGCCCCGGCCAGGCCGAAGCCGACCGCCAGCTTGAAAGCCGGGGTCAGGGGCAGAAGCCAGACCACGAGAGCCGCGACGGGCACGAAGACGGCGATGACGGCGAAGGAGGTGCGGTACAGGCTGGCGAAATGGGCCGCCAGGCCCTCCGGCGTGCGCTCGGCCGCCCAGAAGCGGGCCATGGACGCCTCCAGCCAGCTGAAGCTGACCGTATGGGCCAGGCTGGTGACGGAGAAGGCCAGGGCGTAGTGGCCGAAATCCTCGGGGCTGAGCAGGCGGGTGAAGACGACGATGGTCAGGAAGCCGACCACGCCCTGGACGATCTGGGCCGGCAGATAGCCCCAGACGCCGCGCCAGAACATGCGCTTCTCGCTCACCGCACGGCCGCCCGGTCGCCCAGCAGGACGGGGATGGTGATCAGGATGATCCACAGGTCCAGCCAGAAGGACTGACGCTGGATATAGTCGATGTCCAGCTCGACGCGGCGGCGCACCTCGGCCTCGCTGTCCACCGGTCCGCGCGACCCGCAGACGGCGGCCCAGCCGGTCATGCCGGGCTTGATACGGTGACGGTGGGCGTATTCGGCGACCAGAAGCGCGGATTCGGTCTCGCCGGTCCTCATGCCGATGGCGTGAGGGCGTGGGCCGACCAGGGACATCTCGCCCCTCAGCACGTTGAACAGCTGGGGCAGTTCGTCCAGACTGGAGGCGCGGATGAAGCGGCCGACGCGGGTGACGCGGTCGTCGTCGGCGACGACCTGACGGCTGGCGGTCGCATCGGCGTCGCAGTGACGCATAGAGCGGAATTTCCACACCACGATGGTCTCCTGGTTGAAGCCATGGCGACGCTGACGGAAGAAGACCGGGCCGGGGCTGTCCAGCCGTACGGCCAGGGCGATCACCGCCATGACCGGGGCGAAGGCGACCAGGGCCAGGGCGCCGATCACCACATCCTGCACTCGTTTGACGAAGGCGCGGCGGTCGGCGTCGGGAGCGGACCCGATCTCGGCCAGGGACGGACCGGCCAGACGATTCAGCGCCGCCTCACGACTGGCGTCGGAATCGAACAGGACGGTCAGGGGATTGGGCAGGGTCTCCAGACGGCGCGTCAGGTCCCGCACCCGCGCGCCCGCATCGGCGTCGATCGCCAGAACGATTCGGTCGACATAGGGCAGCATCCGATGGGTCAGCAGGGCGTTGGCCCCGCCCAGCACCGGCACCCCGGCCAGACGGTCAGGCGAGCGGGCCAGGCGGTCGTCGAACACGCCCAGCACGTTCAGGTCGCGCCGTTCCAGCGCCCGCCGGATCAGGGCCTCGGCGTTCCGGGTCGCCCCGACGATGACGATATTGGGCGACAGCAGGCCCTGCCGTCGCCAACGCGCCGCCAGCACCCGCCATAAGCCGTGCAGGGCGACCAGACAGACCGTCGCCGCAAGGCCCCAGGGTAAAACCGGCCCCAGGCCGTGCCCGTCCAGGCCCAGACCCACCAGCAGCGCCGCCCCGATCGCCAGGGCGACGATCCCGACCACCCCGACCAGATGGAGCAGGGGCGTCGGCTCTGCCCCGAATCGATAAAGGCCCAGGCTCCGCAGCAGAGCCAGGGCGACGACGACGCCGGTCGCCAGGGGCAGGACGGCGCCGACAGTCAGGGTCTTCACATCGAGAGACCCCAGCGACCACAGGGCCACAACGGCCAGACCGACCACAGCCAGAACGTCAGCGGCGCGGAAATAATAGGCGGCCAGCCGCACGGTCGAGCGCTGGCGTGCGTTGCGCCACACCTCCGGCCGGAACGGACCCCGCTCGGCATGCGGCGCGAGGCTGGCGGCGGCGCGGTCGTTCGCACTCGCTGCGGTCGGCGCGGCAAGGGGACGGGCGCAGTCGGGCATGTCGATCCGGAGTTTCCGCACGGCCGCCACCCTGCATGCGCCGCCTCTATGTCGCGTTAACAACAGGTCTTTGGTTCGAACCGGATTGCACGACGCATCATGCTCGGCTATCGAGCCCTTCGCTGGAGACGTGGCCGAGTGGCTGAAGGCAACGGTTTGCTAAATCGTCGTACCCTGTAAGGGGTACCGAGGGTTCGAATCCCTCCGTCTCCGCCATTTTCCTTTTCCAAGAAATCTGAAACTCGGCGGCGGTTGTGTCGGCGATGTCGTCGAACTTGCCGCCTGCGGGGCGGCGACCTAGGCTCATCAGGTGTCGCCGCAAGGCGGCGTCTTCGGAGCCTTCGCATGTCTGACGCCTCGCTGATCCTGTCCCGGCGCGATCTGGATTTCATTCTGTACGAATGGCTGGAGGTCGAGCGGCTGACGCAGCGGGCGCGGTTTGCGGATCATGACCGGGTGTCGTTCGACGGGGTGCTGGATACCTGCGCCCAGCTTGCGGCGGATATGTTCGCCCCGCACAATCGCAAGGCCGATCAGAACGAGCCGACGTTCGACGGCGAGCGGGTGACGATGATCCCCGAGGTGGCCGAGGCCCTGGCGGCGTTCCGCGAGGCCGGGCTGTTCTCGGCGTCCCAGGACTACGAACTGGGCGGGCTGCAACTGCCCAATGTGATCGAGCGCGCCGGGTTCGCCTGGTTCCAGGCCGCCAATGTCGGCACGGCCGCCTATCCGTTCCTGACGATTGGGGCGGCCAATCTGCTGAAGACCCACGGCACGGCCGCGCAGATCGACGCCTATGTGCGGCCGATGCTGGAGGGGCGGTTCTTCGGCACCATGTGCCTGTCGGAGCCGCAGGCGGGATCGTCGCTGGGCGATATCCGCACCCGCGCGGTTCCGCAGGCCGACGGCAGCTATCGGCTGTTCGGGTCGAAGATGTGGATCTCGGGCGGGGATCACGACCTGTCGGAGACCATCGTCCATATGGTTCTGGCGCGGATGGAGGGGGCGCCGGTGGGGGTGAAGGGGATCTCGCTGTTCGTGGTTCCCAAACACCTGCTGGACGAGAGCGGCGCGCCGGGCGAGCGCAACGACGTCGTCCTGGCCGGGCTGAACCACAAGATGGGCTATCGCGGCACGACCAACACCCTGCTGAACTTCGGCGAGGGACGGCATGCGCCGGGCGGGCAGGGGGGCGCGGTCGGCTGGCTGGTCGGGGCGCCGCATCAGGGGCTGGCCGCCATGTTCCACATGATGAACGAGGCGCGGATCGGCGTCGGGGCCGGTGCGGCGGCCCTGGGCTATACCGGCTATCTGCACGCCCTGGACTATGCGCGCGGCCGGCCGCAGGGGCGGCCCCTGTCGGCCAAGGATCCCGCCAGTCCGCCCGTGCCGATCATCCAGCACGCCGACGTGCGCCGCATGCTGCTGGCGCAGAAGGCCTACGCCGAAGGGGCGCTGGGGCTGAACCTGTATTGCGCGCGGCTGACCGACGACCAGACGACGGCCGAGGACGCGGCCGAGCGGGACCGCGCCGGGCGCCTGCTGGACATGCTGACGCCCATCGCCAAGAGCTGGCCGTCGCAATGGTGCCTGGAGGGCAACAGCCTGGCGATCCAGGTGCTGGGCGGCTACGGCTATACCCGCGACTATCCGGTCGAGCAGTTCTATCGCGACAACCGGCTGAACCCGATCCACGAGGGCACGCACGGGATCCAGGGACTGGACCTGTTGGGCCGCAAGGCGATCATGGACGGCGGCTCGGGGCTGAAGCTGCTGGGCGAGACGGTGATGGCCACCGTGACGCGGGCGTCAGGCGATGGTGAGTTGGCGCCCTACAGCGAGGCCCTGGCCGAGGCCATGGGCCGGATCGGGGCGGCGACGGCCACGGTCTGGCAGGGCGGCGACCCGGAGCGGGCCCTGGCCAACGCCTCGACCTATCTGGAGGCCGTGGGCCATGCGGTGCTGGCCTGGATCTGGCTGGAGCAGGCGCTGGCGGCGGCGGGCAAGACCGGCGACTTCTACGACGGCAAGCGCCAGGCCGCGCGCTACTTCTTCCGCTGGGAACTGCCCAAGATCGGGCCGATGCTGGACCTGCTGGTCAGCAAGGACGACACGACGCTGGCGATGCAGGACCGGTGGTTCTGATCAGGCGGCGGGTTGAGCGTCAGTCGCGGATGAAGTGGGGCACGAAGCGCGAGGTGTTGCGGGTGATCCGGCCCGTGTCCTCGCGCAGGCTGATGCCGGCCGGTTCTTCGCCGACGACCCAGGAACCGACGATGACATAGTTGTCGTCGAAACGCGGCGGATTGTGCAGGGCCTGACGGATGTAGCGGCCCTCGCCGTAACCGCCGTCCACCACCTCGGCGGCGCTGAGGCCCTGATCGATCAGTTCGACATTGTCGCCTTCGCGCGAGAACAGGGGCTTGCGGACATAGGAGGTCCCCAGGGCCGTCGCCTTAGGGTCGCCCTCGAAATAGGATTCCAGTAGATTGGGGTGGCCCGCATGCCGCTCCCACAACAGGGGCAGGATGGCCTTGTTGGACAGGATGCTCTTCCACGCCGGCTCCAGCACCGTGACCTCTGCGGTCGGCAGGGGGGCGGCGTAGTCGTCGCGCAGCATCTGCTCCCACGGATAGAGTTTGAACATGGCCTGGATGATCCAGTTCTCATGATCGACAAACCGGCCGTCTTCGTTCAGGCCGATCTGATCGATGGCGACGAACTGAGGGTCCAGCCCGGCCTGACGCGCGAGATCCTCGAGGAAACGCACGGTCTGGCGGTCCTCGACGAAGTCGGCGTCGGAGCTGAAGTGGAGGAAGCCGCCGTTCGGGAAGATGGCGCGAAACCGGTCGACCAGCTTCTCGTGCAGGCTGTTGAACTGGTCGGCGTCGGCGGGCAGGACACCGGCGGCGATCTGGTCCTCCAGCCACAGCCATTGGAACACCGCCGTCTCATAGATGCTGGTCGGGGTGTCGGCGTTGTATTCGTAGAGCTTGGCCGGACCCGCGCCGTCATAGGCGAAGTCGAACCGGCCATAGAGGGACGGCTCCTGCCGTTTCCAGCTGTCGGCGACATAGTCCCGCATCGGCTCGGGAATATCGAGCTGCTCCATCAGGCGCTCCGACTGGACCGCCTCATTGACGAGGTCCAGGCAGAGGCCGTGCAGTTCGGCGGTCGGCGCCTCGATCCCGTCCTCGATCTCGGCCAGCGAGAAGGCGTAGGCCGCCGTCTCGTCCCAATAGGGTTTGCCGTCAGTGTGGCGCCAGGTGAAGCCGAGTTCCTCGGCCTTGGCGTCCCAGTGGGTTCGGGGTTCGAGGCGCAGACGCTCCATGGTTCAGGCCGGGTCCTTGTCGGGGGTCGCCACGCCTGGAGTAGATTGGCCGATGCGCGGCGTGACCACGGTCACGTCCGGCTGGCTGAGGCGGGCCAGGACGTCGTCGGCCGAAGAATGGCCGGGCAGGATGCCGGCCTCGCGCAGCTTGGCGTCCAGGTCGGCGCCGGTGCGGCGGTCTTCCAGGGCCTGGCTGGCGTTCAGCTTTTCTTCCTGGATCGCCTGACGCTGCTTGATGCGTTGCAGGCTGTCGGCCGCCGAGCCGATGCGCGATTGGGCGCCGGCCGAGTTCAGGGCGACCGAGGTCTGGGCGCGCTGGACGGAGTCGTTGACCTTGACGATGTCGATCTCGCGACGAAGCGTCTCGATCTTCTGGTCGGTCGAGGCGATGGCGGTGCGCAACCGCGTCTCGGCCGTCTTCATGTCCTCGATCAGCGGGCCGCGGCTGGTGATCTCGACCTCCAGTTCGGCGATACGGCCGGCGACTTCGCGGGCCAGGTCGGTCTTGCCTTGACCCAGGGCGGAGCGGGCCGAGCTTTCGTATTTGGCGATCTGGTCGCGGAAACTGGCCATTTCGTTTTCGGCCATGCGGCGGCGCGCCACCAGGCCGGCGAGGTCGTCTCTGGCCTTGCCTTGAGCATTGTCGGCGTCGCGGATTTCCTGGTCGAGGATCTTCAGCGCATTGGCGTCGACGACGCCCTGGGCGGCGTCATGGGCCGAACCGCGGAACAGGGCGGAGAGTTTTCTGAGCATGGACATGGTCGGGTCTCCGGATCAGGCGGCGTCGGCGCCGAAGGTTTCACGCAGTTCAGTGGCGTCGATCGCATTCTCGGCCAGGGTGCGCAGTTCGATGAGGATGGTCTGCAGGGTCGTCTTGCACGACAGTTCGCCCATCAGCTCATACACGTCTTCGCCGCCGACGTTGGTGATGGCGAAGTTGGACAGGGGCACCACGCGCTGGGCCTTCAGCAGGAATTCGTTGAAGGCGTGGCGGTCGGCCTGTTCGGCGACGGGCCACAGCAGGACCGAACAGACGATCTGGGCGCCGCCGACGCTGAGATAGACCGGCAGGTCGCCGTATTCGTGCATGGTCGCCAGCAGGACGGGCTCGGCGCCCTCCAGCACGCGCAGGGTCATCTCGCCCTCGCGAAGCAGGGGGGATTCATCGAGCGCCGCCTTGATGGCGGGCACGGTCCAGGGGGTTTCGATCACGGCGTCCATGTGGTGGTCGTCTCCAGGGGGGATGGAATGAGAAGTGGGGCGGCGCGAGCGGCCGGCAAGGCTCTGAGCAGCAAGCCGGGGGCCGCGGGTGGAATCGGTGATGATGGCGCGGACGGCGGCCTTCACGTCGTCGCGAGCGGATTCAGGCACCCAGAGCTCCAGCTTGACCAGTCCCGCCTCCCGACGCGCCTGTCGCCACGCACGGATGCGGTCATTGGCGGCGGACGAGGGCGGGGCGGTTGCAGGCATGTTTCATGAAACGCGTAACATGAACGCTTGACGTCCGGCAAGATGTGTTGAATTTTCGAGCCATGAACCGCATCATTCGGTCGCATCCTCGCTGTTCGCTCGCCGTCGGCGCGCTTCGGGCCTAGATAGTCGCCCATGTTCAAGAAACTCTTTGGATCATCGAACAAGGTCGAGCCGGCCTCCAGGCTGGCGACCGTGCGAAACATCACCGTGGGTCGGACGGTGTCGCTGGATCCGCTGGCCTGGCGCCGGTTGGGCGACGAGACCCATTTCGTGCTGGATCGGGACGTGCTGGACATCTCGGCCCAGGGCCTGGTCAGCCTGGACAGCGGCCAGTTCGTCCACCGCTTCTACACCGACGACCACGTCATGCTTCAGGCCATGAGCGACGACGAGGCGGGCGCCGAAAGCTATGATTTCAGCCTGTTCATCCCCTGGACCTCGGCCTATCCGCCGGGCGAGCGGGAACGCCGGATCTGGCGCGACCGTCTGTCGGCGCCGGTCTTTCACGGTGCGGCGGAGGAACTGCCGGACTATCCGCGCTTTTGGTTCGCCGAGAGCGACGCCGTTCAGCCGCCGGTCACTCTATGGGAGACCATCTGGGACGACCGGGCGGCGACCACGCCCTACGCCAAGATCTTTCAGACCTGCATGCTGTACGCGCGCGAACTGGCGGACGGCCGCGAACTGATGATCGCCCTGGAGCAACAGCCCGAGGGCGGCGAGACCACCCACGAAATCATGATCGGCATTCCATTGGAAATGGCCGAGTTCCGCGCCTGACCGCGCGATCCGAAAGGGAAGACTGAATGTTCGACTGGTTCATTTTTCAGCAGGGCGCGATCGCCTTCCTGATCGCCTTCGCCGTCGCCGGCGCCTTCACCCTGGCCTTCAAGCTGGTTTACCAGTGGGTCACGCCCTATCACGAGCATACGCTGATCCGTGGGGGCAACACCGCCGCCGCCATTGCGCTGGGCGGGGCCCTGATCGGCTATGTCCTGCCCCTGGCCTCGGCCCTGTCGCACACCGTCAGCCTGATGGAGTTCGCGGCCTGGGCCCTGTTGGCCGGCGTGATCCAGATCGTGGTCTTCGTCGCCATCAGCCGCATGGCCTTCCGCAATCTGGTGGCCCGGATCGAGGCGGGCGAAATCGCCGCGGCCGTCTATCTGGCCTCCATCTCCATCTGCGTCGGGCTGCTGAACGCCGCCTGCATGACGTCGTGACCGCCATGACCGATCCCAAGGACCTGCCCAAGACGGAAACCATGCGCCGGCTGAAACGGTCGCGCATTCTGCATGTCAGCAGTCTGATGGCGACCGCCAGCTTCTCGCTGGCCGCCTGCAGTTCGCCTCAGGTCCGGGCGCCCGAGCCCGAGCCGGAACCCGCCCTGGCCTACGCCAGTCTGGACGAATGCCGCGCCGCCAACGACATCCCTGACGACCAGTGCGACGCCGCCCTGGCCAAGGCCCAGGAAGAAGCCGCCAAGACCGCGCCGCGCTATGCGACGCGCGAAGAATGCGAAGGCCAGTGGGGACCTTCGCAATGCCAGCCCAACAATCAGGGCGGCAACGGCTCGTTCTTCACGCCTCTGCTGGCGGGGTTCGTGGTCGGCCAGTTGTTGAACGGCGGCGGTTATCGCGGCGGCGGCCCGCTGTATCGCGACCGCGAGAACCGCTACTCGAACGGTTACGGCGGCGGGTACACCTACCGCGACTATCGGACCGGTCGCACCGTCGCCAACGCCCGCGAACATGGCGATGTGGCGCGTCAGGCGCCGGCCCGGGTTCAGAGCCGCACGGCCGTCGTGTCGCGCGGCGGCTTCGGCGGCGGCGGCCGGAGCTACGGCGGCTAACCGTTTCAGGCGGAACAGTCAGGCTGACAACGGCTCGTCAGGCGTCCTTCAGGGCGTCCGGCGGGCCGTTTTGCTGTCCGGAAGCGGCGAACGCGACAGCGCCGTGAAGTTTGAATGAAAAGCCCTGTCACACATTGAGGGGCTGCGAAGCCCGGTCGTTGAAGCGCCTAGAACTCACTGGGGGCTACCTGAAATGAAGAACCGAATCCTGGGCACCACGGCTTTCGCCATGGTCGCCGCGTCGCCGTTCGCCGCCCTGGCGCAATCGGCCGATCAAGCCGTCGTCACCGCGCCGAGCGCGGCTGAAGCGACCGAGATAGACGAAATCATCGTCACCGGCTCGTATCGCCGCAGCCTCGAAGAGGCGGTGGACATCAAGCGCAAGACGGTCGGCTTCTCGGACTCGATCGTCGCCACCGACGTGGCCAACTTCCCCGAGCAGAACCTGGCCGAGGCGCTGCAGCGCATCCCCGGCGTGACCATCGAACGCAACAAGGGCCTGGGCCAGCGCGTCAACGTGCGCGGCCTGCCAAGCGAGTTCACCTTCGTCAGCATCAACGGCCTGGCGACCGCCTCGGGCAGCGGCGGCCGCGACGTCGAGTTCGACATCTTCGCTTCGGAAATCATCCAGCAGGTGACGGTCCAGAAGTCGCCGCGCGCCGCCGATGAAGAGGGCGGCATCGCCGGTTCGGTCAATATCTCGACCGCCCGTCCGTTCGACTACGCCGGCCGCCGGGTCGTCGGTTCTGTCGAGGGCGCCTATAATTCGATCTCGGAAAAGACCGATCCGAAACTGTCCTTCCTGGCCAGCGACACCTGGGGCGACCTCGGGGCCTTGGTGTCCTTCTCGACCGCGCGCCGGACCAACCGGACCGACTCGAACTCGGGCATCAACTTCCGCCCGATGACCCGTTTCCTCGCCAACTCGACGGGCGCCCGGGGCGCCCAGGCGATGGCTGTGCTGGCGCGCGACGCCGGCGTCGTCGTTCAGAACCGCGCCAATACGGCCGAGACGGACCGCATCATCTTCCAGGACAAGGTCGGCGACCGCGCCTATCTGAACACCCAGGACCAATGGGGCGGCGCCCTGTCGCTGCAATACCGTCCGTCATCGAACTTCAGCCTGGCCTTCGACGCCCTGATCGGCCGGTACGAAACCACCGAAGACGAATATGACGCGGCGGCCTATTCGGCCTCCAGCCGCTCGACGCTGGAAACCATCCACGAGTACGACAAGACCACCCTGGCTGACTCCGGCCTGATCGTGCTGCGCGACGTATCCTATACCCTTACCCAGCATGAGATGCTCAGCAAGGAGCGGATCAACGAGACGGACTATCGGCAGTTCGGGACGGAACTGAACTGGAGCGGCGACAGCTGGAAGCTGCACGCCCTGGCCGGCTATTCCGGCGCCGAGAAGACGCTGGACTACGCCAACCTGAAGCACACGGTCTATGCGCCGTCGCGGACGCGCTGGACGGCCCAGGGCGGTGAGACGATCAAGAGCGCCAACCCGGCGTCGATCGACATGTACAACTCGCCGTCCAGCTATCTGTTCGAAGGCTACGAGACGTCGCTGGAGCAGATCAGCGACGACAAATACGCCGCCCAGATCGACTTCACCAAAGACCTGAATCTGGACTTCTTCCCGGCCCTGACCAGCGTCCAGGTCGGCGCCCGCTATACCGACAAGTCGAAGGAGCGCCAGTACGGCTCCCTGAACATCCAGGGCACCGGCGCCGGCAAGGTCGACTACCTCGGACGCCCGATGTCGCAGAGCGAACTGACGGCGATCAGCGATCTGGTCCCCGGCGGCGCCTACAGCGTCCGTGATCTGACCTGGAGCCAGGTGTCCAACGACTACGCCCGCCGCACCTTCCGCTACGACGGCTTCTACACGCCGTTCAATGTGGGCGACTATTACGAGGTGTCGGAAGAGGTCGTGTCGCTGTACGCCATGGCCGACCTGAACTTCGACCTGGGGCCCGTGCCGGTCGCCGTCAACGGCGGCGCTCGCTACGTCGACACCTCGATCACTTCGTCGGGTTACCACCAGATCCAGAACCCGAACGGTTCGACCGGCTATACGCCCGAGCCGGTGTCGAGCGACGGCAGCTATGACAAGGTTCTGCCCAGCCTCAACATCACGGCCGATCTGACGGACAGCCTGATCTTCCGCGCCGCAGCTTCGGAAACCCTGATCCGCCCGGCCCTGACCGATCTGGCCTACAAGCGCACGGCCAGCTGGAATTCGTTCCGCTTCACCGACGGCAACCCCAATCTGAAGCCGACCTACGCCAAGCAATGGGAAGTGGGCCTGGAACAGTATCTGGGTGACGGCGGTCTTCTGGCCGTGTCCTACTTCTGGAAAGAGATCGAGGGCGTCGTTCGCCAGGCCCTGACGGGCACGGTGCCGAACGTGACCAAGTACAACGCCAACGGCTCGATCGACGGCGTCTACACCTTCGACGTCTATCAGCCCATCAACGAGTCGGGTTCGTATGAAGTCAGCGGCGTTGAACTGGTCGCCGTCGTGCCGTTCGGCCAGTTCTATGCGCCGCTGGAAGGATTCGGCATCAACGCCAACTACACGGTGTTGGACAGCTCGCTGACGTCCACGACAAAACTGGGCATCAGCATGCCGCCCGTCGGTCTGGCCGACAACACCTACAACTTCACCCTCTACTACGATAACTCGAAGTTCCAGGCGCGCGCGTCCTACAACTTCAAGGACAAGTACGTCGAAGGGATCGGCTACGAAATGTATCCGATCTGGCGCGAAGGCTATGGTCAGATCGACCTGTCGGCCAGCTACAATGTGACCGACAGCCTCCAGATCAACCTGGAGGGCATCAACGTCACCGACGAGGCGACCAAGGGCTATACGATGGATCCGTCCTTCCCCACCATGTACGAACTGTCGGGTCGCCGTATCAACCTTGGCCTGCGGATGGAGTTCTGATCCATTTCCGGAACGCCGAACCATGGTGAGGGCTGCGGACGGCCGACGTCGTCTGCAGAACTTCCAGCCGGCCGCTCATGCGGCCGGCTGAGGCGCCGGCTCGCTTCGGAGCCGTGACCATGGCAGCAGTTCAGACCATCACTTCTGATCCCCTAGAGGTTGGCCTGGCGCGACGTCCCCTCCGCAAGAGGGGACGTCTTTGCGCGTTTGCCCAGCGGGAAGACGGCGACCATGTCGGTTGAGCGTCTTGTCGTCGAGCTGCGCCGCGACCTGATCGGCTATCTGCAACGCAAGGGGCAGACGATCGAGGACGCCGAGGACGTGGTGCAGGAGGCCTTTGTTCGGTTTCATCGCGCCGGCCACGATCTTTCAGGCGCCGACGCCCGACCCCTGTTGTTCGTGATCGCCCGCAATCTGCAGACGGACCGCTGGAAATCGGCCGGCCGCAAGGGCGTGCGCGGGACCGACGACATCCACGCCCTGGACGCCGGCCCGCGGGCCGTGGCCAGCGACGCCCCCGCCGCGGACCAGCATCTGATCGGCCGGGAAAACCTGGCCGCCGCCGCCCGGATCATTCGCGCCCTGCCGCCGCGAACGCGCGACGCCTTCCTGCTCAACCGGTTCGAGGGGCAGACCTATAGCCAGATCGCCAAACGCCTGGGAGTTTCGGTCAGCATGGTCGAGAAACACATCGCCGAAGCCCTCCGTCAGCTGAAGATTTCGCGAGAGGGTTGAGGTGTCGTACCCCTGTGTCGTTGTGAATATTGAAGGCGTCGGCGCCTTATCCCCCTGCCGCGTCCAGGAGCGTTTCGTTCGCGCATGATCCAGCGCCTGACATCCCTGTTCGATCGTCGGCCGCGAACCGCCGAAGACTGGCTGGCGCGCATGCGTCGGCCGACCGTCCCCGCGCGCGATCAGGCGGCCTTCCTCGATTGGTTGGAGAAGGACGACAACCTGCCAGCCTACGAGACCGCGAAGGCGCGTCTGGCGGGCCTCGCGCCTCTGGCCGGCGCCTTCGAAGGCGATCTGGCGCGGCTGCGGGGGCGCAAGCCAGCGAACACCGGCCGACGGATCCTGATCGGCGGCCTGGCGACCTCGGCCGTCGCGGCCATCGTCGTCCTGATGATCCTGCCCGGCCTGGGATCCCAAAGCGCCGACAAGGGGGCGGTGGTCTACGCCAGCGCGCCCGGCGAAATCACCGATCTCGCCTTGGAGGACGGTTCTCGCGTCACCCTGGACGCCGATACGCAAATCCGGGTGCGGTTCGAGGATGACGCCCGGCGCGTCGCCCTGTTGCAGGGCGCGGCCTATTTCGATGTCGTCCACAATCCTGCCCGCCCGTTCCAGGTCGCTGTTGCGGATCGGAATGTCATCGTCACGGGCACGCGGTTCACCACCACCTTGCGGCGGAACCGGGCGGAGGTCTCCTTGCTGGAAGGGCGTGTCGCCATCGGCCGCCATGACGTCGGCAAGAGGCGTTCGCTTGATCACGCGGTGATGCTGGCGCCCGGCCAGAAGGCCGTCTTCACCCCCGGCCTGGACCGCGTCCATCTGAGCCGTCCGGACGTCGAGTCCGCCACGGCCTGGCGCGAACGGCGCTTGATCTTCCATGACGCGCCGCTGTCCGACGTGATCGCCGAGGCTGCCCGTTATGCCGACCGGCCGATGGTCATCGCCGATCCCGCCCTGGCGAAGACGAGGGTGACGGTGGTGTTGCCCTTGACCGGACAGGTCGGACTGATCGACCGCATGGACGATCTGTTGCCGATTTCCATTGAACGGACCTCGGACGGTCGCGCCCTGATACGAGCAGACTAGGTCAGTGCAGGCTGGGGCCATCGCAGAGCTGTCACGCGGTCGCGCTAAGGATCGACGCTGAACTTCGTCCCATTGTCCTAAGGCCTGCTCCGCTTGAAGCCGTTCGCACCATCGACGCCGCTCGGTGCGCGACGTGTCGTTGTCGCGGGGGCGGTTTTGTCTGTGCTGGTCAGCGGGGGATGGACCGGGCGCGCCCATGCGCAGGACGGGACACTGACGTTCGATATTCCGGCCCAGGACGCCCGCCGTGCGCTGGTGGATCTGTGTGTGGCGGCGGGATGTGAGCTGGCTTTTGTCGCCTCGCCGGGCGAAGCGCGGCTCAGCCGTCCCGTTCGGGGCCGCATGACCTGGCGCGCGGCGGTCAGCCGGATGCTGGACGGCGCAGGCCTTCAATACCGCTTCATCGGCGCCCGTGGCGTTCGGGTCTGGGCGGCGCCCTCGGCGCCGGACCGGCCGCAGCCCGCAGCCCCGACCGAGTTGGAAGAGATTGCCGTCGTCGGCCGGCTGTCGGAACAGATCGAGGAATCCCTGCGCCGCAAGCGCGAGGCCGACGTCATCTCCGACAGCGCCTCTTCGACCCGGATCGGCGAACTGCCGGCCGCCAATCTGGCCGAGGCCCTCCAGCGCGTCCCTGGCGTCGCCATCGAGCGCGAGGTGGGGGAGGGGCAGTTTGTCAGCGTCCGAGGCCTGGGCCCCCTGTTCCAGTCGGTGACCCTGAACGGCGCGCCGGTGGCCTTCAACGAGAACATCCGCAACTCGACCCAGAGCGGCCGCCAGTTCCGCTTTCGCGCCCTGTCGGCGGACCTGCTGGCCGGCGCGCAACTGACCAAGTCCGCGACGCCGGATCTGATCGAGGGCGGAATCGGCTCCAACATCAATATCGAGACGGTCGGGGGGCTGGATGGCGATCCGTTCCTGAGCCTGCGGGTCGGCGGCGCGGCCGAGGCGCGACTGCGGGACCCCCGTCTCGACCTGTCCGTGGCCGGGCGGCTGGTTTCGGACGACGGCGACTGGGGGCTGGTCGGCGGCCTGTCGCAAGAGGGACGTTCGGTTCTCTACGACCGTTTCCAGATTCAGCGCTATCTGCCGGTGGCCCTGGACGGTGAACAGGTCGTGGCGCCCAGCGACGTCCGCACGACCGTCGAACAGGAGGACCGCCTGCGCCGGAGCCTGTTCCTGGGGGGAGAATGGCGGGCGTCGCCGTCCGTCCATCTGCGGTTCGACAGCCTGGTCTCGACCTTTGACAACGCCATCCGTGAAGACCGGATCGTCTATGGGCTCGGCAAGCTGCTGGAGGCGGACGATGCACAGGCGACGATCACCGACGGGGTGGTTTCGGCCGGCGCCGTCCAGTCCGGCACGATCGACAACAACACCGAGTTCTCGGACCAGGCGCATCTGAATATCGTGGTCTCGGGAATGGCCCGGGTGATGCTGGGGGCGTGGAGGTTTCAGCCGCGGGTCAGCCTGTCGCGCGCACGATCGAAACTGGATACGCCGCTTGAACGCCTCTCTTTTCGCGCGCGCCTTTCGCCATCCTACAGCTTCGACGTGGGCGACGCCGTCTCCGTTCGAAAGGCGGCCCTGCTGCGGACCGACTTCGATCTTGACGACCCTTCCGCCCTGAAATGGAAAAAGCTGGGCGTGCGCGCCATCGAATCCGTCGATGACGACGCCACGGCCCTGATCGACATCGGCCGGGCTGCAGATATCCGGATCGGCGGGCTGAGCCTGTTTGACTTTCGTTTCGGCGGCCAGGTCAGCGACCGGTCTCGCGACTATCAGCGCCGGGACCGCGAAGCCGTGCTTGGACCGGGAAAGACGCTGAGCCCGGACTTCTTCAGTTCGCGCGTTCAGAACGGCGTCTTCGATCAGGTTATCGACGAACATCCAGGATCTTGGGTCGTCGCGGACTTCGCACCCTTCCAGACCGCCTTCATCCTCCCGGGTGAAAGCGACAGCATCGTGGTCTCGCCGGGCGACCTGAAGCCCACCGGCGCCGACCTGCAGAATTCGTACAAGGTGGGCGAACGGGTCGGCGCCGTCTATGGGCGGATCGATTTTGAAGGCGAAGCGGGATCGGCGCCCTTCTTCGGCAATCTGGGCCTTCGCCTGGTGGCGACCCGGACGGCCGTGGACGGCGCGCTGCTGACGGCGGATGACAAGGGCGTGGCGGCGATCCGGGGCGTATCTCATACGGGGTCGGATATCCGTCTGCTTCCCAGCCTGAACATCGCCTTCGACCTTGATCAGGGGCGCCGGCTGCGACTGGCGGCGTCACGCACCATGACCCGGCCGTCCCTGGCCGATCTGCGGCTGGCGACGGCGCCGGCCAGTTCCCTGGTCTCGTCCATCTACGAGCGCGGACAGGCCGAGATCGACGATCCTTCGCCGGGTTCGCTGTTCGTCGGGGTGGGCGGCAACCCGGATCTCAATCCCTACGTGTCGACCAATCTCGACGCCTCCTATGAATGGACCTTCCCTCAGGGCGCGCTCAGCGTCGCGGTCTTCCACAAGACCATCGACGACTTCATCGGACTGGTGGCCGCGCCGGAGATGCTGGTGTTCGAGACCCGGGCCGGTCCCCTGGTGCATGCCGAGGTGCTGATGTCGCGGCCGGCCAATCTGGGGCGGGCGGTCAGCCGGGGGCTGGAGGTCGGGCTCCATCGGCGGCTGCCTTCCGGATTCGGCCTTTGGGCCAGCGGCACCTGGACGGACGGCCATGGGCCGGAGGGGTACAGCCTGGCGGGGGTGTCGCGTCTGGCCTATTCGATCAACCCCTTCTTCGAGCGGGGGCCGATCGCCATCGGCCTGTCCTGGTCCTGGCGGTCCGCCTTCCGATCCGAGGCGGACATGCAGGGGGGAGGGGTGTCGGACTTCACCGTGGCCGACGCCGGCTATCTGGACGCCCAGGCCTCCTTCGACATCGGATCGGGCGGGGAACTGGTGATCGCCGCCTCGAACCTGACCGACACGACCGACCTCGCCTATGAGCACGACACGCGACGCCTGCTGCAACTCGGCCGCGTCGGTCCCAGCGTGACCGCTAGCCTGCGCTGGTCGCTATAGCCCCCACACCGCGCGGGGCCAGGCCCTTTCTATTCCCAACCCAAGGAGTTCCCCATGTTCACCCTGATGGCCGCCCTGTTGGCCGGATCCGCCCTCAACGCCGTACAGCCGGCCTGTGATCTGAGCGCGTCGGACGTTCGGGCGGGGGGCGGCGACGCCTGTGCTTTGGCCTGGATGGATCGGCGTCTGGGGATGAACGATCTGACGGCCGTGGGGACCCATAACAGCTACAAGCTGCCGATCCCGGCCGCCGAGCTGCAGGCCATGATCGCCGTCAATCCCGCCGCCGTGGCCCTGGACTATTCGCACCGGCCCCTGACCGAACAACTGGACGCCGGCGCGCGCCAGATCGAGATCGACGTGCTGAACGATCCGCAGGGCGGGCGCTACGCCCATCCCCTGTCCGCCCTGGGTCGGCCGGGGCAGGGCGCGCCGACCAGCGCCGCCTTCGCTGAAGCCATGGCCCGACCCGGCTTCAAGACCCTGCATATGCCGGACGTCGATTTCCGCAGCACCTGCCTGACTTTCGTGGCCTGTCTGACCGAGATCCGCGACTGGTCGCGCGCCCATCCCGATCACGCCCCGGTCCTGATCATGCTGAACGCCAAGACGGGCGCGGCCTCCATGCCGGGCGGGGTGACGCCCCTGGATTTCGACGCCGCCGCCTGGGACGCCCTGGACGCCGAGGTCCGCTCGGTCTTCGACGCCGACCGGCTGATCACGCCGGACGGTGTCCAGGGCGATCATCCCACCCTGCGTGACGCGGTTCTGGCCGGCGGCTGGCCGACCTTGGGAGCCGCGCGGGGCAAGGTCTTCTTCGCCCTGGACGAAGGCCCGGAAAAGGTCGCCAGCTATCGTGGCGCGCGCCGCTCGCTGGAAGGCCGCGTCTTCTTCGTCAACACCGACGAGACCTCGCCGGCCGCCGCCTATCTGACGCTGAACGACCCCGTGGCCGAGCAGGCGCCCATCCAGGCCGCCGTTCGCGCCGGCTTCATCGTCCGCACCCGCGCCGATGCGGATACGGCCGAGGCCCGCTCCGGCGACGTCGCGCGCCGCAGCGCCGCCTTCGCCAGCGGGGCGCAATATGTGTCGACGGACTATCTGTGGGCTGATCCGCGCTTCCCGGGCTATGAGGTGCGGCTGACGGGAGCGGACGCCGCCGCCTGCAACCGGGTGCGGACCGAGACGCGCTGCGACGGTCTGGCGATCGAGCCGACCGGCGCCGCCGTCCCGCGCGGCTATCTGGCCAAGCCAGACCGGCCGGACCTGACCGCCGTCCTGGCGCCCCCGCCCGCGCCGGGTTCGCCCCGCGACATCGCCAACCGGGGCGTCTTCCTGCAGACCCGCAGTCTGGAGGGCACGCCGCGCTGGGTGCTGGCCACCCACGACGTCACCGGGGACGCCTATGATCATTTCGCCGAGGCCTTGGGCGTGCGCCTGACGCGCGAAACCGCGCCGGTCCTGACGGCGTTGCTGGACCGGGCGGGCGACGACCGATCGGTGGTCGGCGACGCCAAGACCCACTGGGCCACCAAACGCCCCTATATCGGCACGGACCAGCCGATCTGCGAAGCCAAGAGCGACCATCTGGCCGGCAATCCCGACTATCCGTCCGGTCACTCGGCCCATGGGGTGCATGTGGCGATGATCCTGGCCGAACTGGCGCCCCAGCGCGCCGACGCCCTCTATGCGCGTGGCCGCGAGTTCGCCGAGAGCCGCTACATCTGCGGATCCCACAGCTACAGCGCCGTCGAGGCCGGCATCCAGTCGGGCATGGTCATCTATGGCGCCGAACAACGCTCCGACGTCTTCCGCCGCGACATGGAAGCCGCCCGGGCCGAGGTCCAGGCCGCGCTGGCGGCCCAATAAGGCAAGGGCGCTCCGTCGCGGCGCGATCGCGGCGGAGCCCTGCAGCCTTCAGGCTGAGGAACACGGGGGCGTGGCCCGATCCGGGCCCTGCTGATTCAATTCGAAAGGTTGATTTCGCCGGCCCCGATTTGGGCGCCAAGGCGAATGGCGGAGAGGGTGGGATTCGAACCCACGGTACCCTTCCAGGCACGCCGCATTTCGAGTGCGGTACATTCGACCACTCTGCCACCTCTCCGCGGTGCATAGTCGCTTGGTCGAGCGAGCGGCTTCTCTAATGGCAGGCGCGCCGCATCGCAAGCGGTCTGTGAAAGAAATCGGACGCTATCTTTGCGCGGGCAGGGACAGGCCCGGCGCGGCGCCGGTCTGGGGGTCGACGCCCTTGAATCGAAACAGTTCGGCGGGGCGTCCCCCGGTGGCCGAGGACAGTTGTCCGGTGGGTTCGACCAGGCCTGTGCGTTCGACGCCGCGCCGGAAATTCTGCTTGTGCAGCGTCAGGCCCGAGACGGCCTCGGCGGCGGCCTGGAGTTCCGACAGGGTGAAGAGGCCGGGCGTCAGGTCGAACAGGACCGGGCGGTATTTCAGTTTGCTGCGCAGCCGGCCGAGACCTGTCGCCAGGATGCGCCTGTGGTCCGATCCCATGGGCGCGCCGGGCAGCAGGGCGGAGGCCTCGGGCGGCGTCTGGCGCGCGTCGCGCCAGGCCTCGGCGACCAGTCGCGCCTCGTACAGGAGCTCATAGCGTTCCAGCACCCGTTCCTCGTTCCAACGGTGGTCGGGCGTCAGGGCGAACAGGGCGCGGGCGCGGGCCGTGCGGCGGTCGTCGGCGCCCGACCAACGGGTCAGTCCCTCGACCAGGGCGGCGTGCAGGGCGGGGTTGTCGGCGCGACGATCCTCCCACGGGAAGAAGTCGAATACGGCGTCCCAGTGCGCGTCATGGGTCTGGCCCTGGGCGGCGTCCGGGGTCAGGGCCAGATAGCCGACCGAGACCTCGCGCCTCTGGTCTGGAGTGGGGGTGGCGCGGGGCGTGGCGCGACCGGCGTCGCCGAAGGTGTAGAGCTGTTCGACGAAGCCCAGGCGGAAGCCCGTCTGGTCGGTCACGAAGTCGCGCAGAGCCCGTTCGAACGTGCGGTCGCGCGCGGGATCGAACGGGCCGAAGGGCAGGGCGCGGGCGCCGTCCTCGGCCTGGGTCGTCAGGACCACGGCCCGGCGGTCCTTCAGCGCCATGACGACGACCGACAGGCCGATGCGCACGCCCTGATCCGCCGGTCCCGCCATGCCTATTCCGTATGCCAGGCGTCGTCGGCGGGCAGGAGGCCGACCGCCTTGGCCAGGACCTGATAGCGTTCCAGATAACGGGCCTGGGCGATGGAGGCCGGCTGGGGTTCGATGACCAGGCTGTAGCCCGGCGGGGGCGAGCCGAAGATGCCCAGGGATTCCTTTTCGTTGAATCCGGCCAACTGCGTCGCCTCGAAAAAGGCGCAGGCCTTGTCGGCCTTCTTGATCAGGGTCTTGATGGTCTGCGGCGTCTTGGGCGGCAGGCCGTAGCGGACGTGAATGGCCGCCTCGAGCCGGGCCTCGAAATCCTTGTAGCCTTCGCCCAGGGCCGCCTTGAACGGCGAGATCATGTCGCCGATGACGTATTCAGAGGCGTCATGCAGCAGGGCGGCCAGGCGCCATTTCGGGTCCAGGCCCGGTTTGATGTGGGCGGCGATCTCCTCGACCACGACACTGTGCTGGGCGACCGAGAAGGCGTGTTCGCCGATCGTCTGACCGTTCCAGCGCGCGACGCGAGCCAGGCCGTGGGCGATGTCCTCGATCTCGATGTCGAAGGGCGAGGGATCGAGCAGGTCCAGGCGTCGGCCCGACAGCATGCGCTGCCAGGCGCGGACTTCGGTCTTCTTCTTGGGGCGCTCGGCCAAATCGTCGATCCTGATGGCTTGTGGGCTGGTCAGGTGACGCAAAGCGGCGCGGGGATCAAGGCGGCAAGGGCGAATCGGATCGATCGGCGCCGCATCCAGCGTGGAAAACCGTCAGTTCCCGACGTTCAGCGCGACCAGATCCTTGGCGGATTCGAACACCCGGTCGTTGGTGGCCTTGGACCGCACAGTGGCGATGACCAGGGGGCCGCCGACCGGACCGCGCGCCACGAACCCCACCTGACGCCAGGCGCCGGCTTCGACATTGTCGTCGGCGAGCAGGAAGGTCATGCGGGTGGCGTCGCCGGGCGCCTGGGTGCGGACCTGGGTGGTTTCGCCGTTGGACTGGACGCTGACGTTGCTGGTCTCCGTCCGCACGCCCTGGCCGTCCTTGGACTGGATGTTGATGCCGGCGATACGGACGGAGGCGTTGTCGCCCTGGGTCTCTATGTGGATGCCGGGCAGGCTGACGGTCGCGTCTTCGCCTTTGGTCCTGATGTTGACGCCCGGCGCCTCGACCGAGGTCTTGTCTTCGCCCGTCGGACGCTCGCGGGCGTCGATCCGCACCGCCGCCTGCGGCATTTCATCGGACAGGCGGCGTTCGTAGTCCCGCAGCACCTGATCGGCCGAACGACCGTCCAGCTTGACCAGATAGAGAACCACCTCGGACCCGCGCGGCCCGCCATAGGTGCAGGATCCCCCGCCGGGGCTGGCCGATCCCTTGCGGGTCAGGACGTTCAGGGCGTCCGGGCATTGCAGGCCATCCACCACCTTCAGCACGCCCAAGGGCGTGTCGTCCGGCGAGGTGGTCGTGGTGGTGGTGATGCGGACCGCGTTTTCGCCGTCGCACGCCGCCAGGCCGGCGCTCAGGCTTGCGGCCATCAGGCCGGCGGTCAGAAGACGATACGGGGCGGTAACGCTCATGTTTGCTATTGTGGGCGCTGGGCGGCGTCGATCCAGTGAAATCGCGGTAATGCCGATCAACCGCCCGATCAACCGCCTGGGCGGCCGCCGTCGCGCCGACCCAGGAAGGCCAGCCGTTCGAACAGGTGGATGTCCTGCTCGTTCTTCAACAGGGCGCCGTGCAGGGGCGGGATCAGCTTGTTCGGCGTCTTCTCCCTCAGGGTCTCGGCGTCGATATCCTCGACCAGCAGCAGCTTCAGCCAGTCCAGCAGTTCCGAGGTGGACGGCTTCTTCTTCAGACCCGGCGTGTCGCGGATCTCGTAGAAGGTCTTGAGCGCTTCAGCGACCAGGCGGGGCTTGATGCCGGGGAAGTGGACATCGACGATGGCCGACAGGGTCTCGGCGTCCGGGAAGCGGATGTAGTGGAAGAAGCAGCGGCGCAGGAAGGCGTCCGGCAGCTCCTTCTCGTTGTTTGAGGTGATGATGACGATGGGGCGGATTTCGGCCCGGATCGTCTCGTCGATCTCCTGGACATAGAATTCCATCCGGTCGAGCTCCTGCAGGAGGTCGTTGGGGAATTCGATGTCGGCCTTGTCGATCTCGTCGATCAGCAGCACGGGGCGGGCCGGGGCGGTGAAGGCCTCCCACAGCTTGCCCTTCTTCAGGTAGTTGCGGACGTCGTGAACCCGCTCATCGCCCAGCTGGCTGTCGCGCAGACGGCTGACGGCGTCGTATTCATACAGGCCGTTGTGCGCCTTGGTCGTCGATTTGACGTGCCAAGTGATCAGGGGCGCGTCGAAGGCCTTGGCGATCTCATAGGCCAGAACCGTCTTGCCCGTCCCGGGTTCGCCCTTGATCAGCAGAGGCCGTTCCAGCGCCACGGCGGCGTTGACCGCGACCTTGAGGTCAGCGGTGGCGATGTAGCGATCGGTGCCTTCGAACCGGCCCATGAAAAACCCGCTCCGTGAATGTCACGAAGCGGGTTAGCGGATCGGATCGGGTATGAACAGCGATCAGGTGATGTGTTTGGCTGACACCGGGTCGCTGGCGGGGAAGGTCTCTTCGACGCCTTCGTCCACCAGAGCCTCTTCGCGGCTTTCGGCCTCCTGCACCTTGTCCTTCAGCTGGTCCGTCTTGCCCTCCTCGGCGACGATTCGTTTCGCATAGGGAGTATCGGTGGATGCGTCGGCCTTGGCGTGGGGATCGTTCATGTCGTCTCCTTAAGGGATTGGCGGCTCAGGGGGCCGGATCAGGGGTTTGATCGGGCGCGTAGCCCAGTTGTTCAATGTCGTCGTCGTCGAGACGTTTGGATTCCCAGTGGGCGGCGCTGGCCTGGGCCCCGCGCTCGTTTTCCATCAGGCCGGAATAGACCAGCTCGACCTCATCGTCCGCGCGCAGATTGTTGCTGTCCGCGTCAGACTGGCTCAGGGTTTCGCCATCCACGCCCAGCAGTGCGTCGGCTTCGCGCGCGATCCCGTCGAGAGCGAGTTGATCGTCGATGTCGAGATCGTCCTCGTCGAACTCATCCTCGTCGGCGTCGCCGTCCGCCTGGGTGACGTCCAGCACCTGTTCGGCCTCGTCCAGCAGGATGTCGCCTTCGCCCTCGTCGTCGACATGGGTTTCGTCGAAGACTTCCGACTGCTCCTGGTCGTCCTGGTAATCGTTGTCCGGCATGTGCGCCTCCTCTGCGAAGAGGAAACGTCAGCCGTGGTTAGGTGTTCCAGCGTACGGGGGGACAAGAGATGGTTAACCCTCTCGCGTTAAGGTTCGACTCATCAGGTGCGGTCCAAGATTGACCGGTTCCGACCTATTGGGGAGTTCGGTCGTCCATGGCGTTGAAGCTGTCGTTGAAACCCGGCGAGCGGTTCGTGTTGAACGGCGCGGTGGTCCAGAACGGCGACCGTCGCGGGGTGCTGATTCTTCAGAACCGCGCCAGCGTGCTGCGCGAGAAGGACATCATGCAGGCGGAGGAGGTCACCACCCCCGCCCGCCGGATCTATTTCCCGATCATGATGATGTATCTGGAAGAGGCCTCTGCAGCGAAATTCTACGACGAATTGGCGCTGCGAATCTCCGAGTTCATGGGCGCGACCAAGAACCCCGCCATTCTCGCCGAATGCGTCTCCGCCTCGCGTCACGTTCTGGCGCGCGAATACTACAAGGCCCTGATGGCGGCCCGTAAGATTGTCGAATACGAAGAAAAGGTTCTGAATGTCGCTTCAAGCTTACAAAGCGGCGACGTCGCGGGCTGAGACGCCGCGCGACCTGGAGTACCGGCTCTTCGGCCAGGTCACGCGCGCGCTGGTGCATGCCTCGACGGTCGATGAACGGGATCTGGCCACGCGTATCGATGCGCTGGACTGGAACCGGCGTCTGTGGTCGACCCTGGCTTCGGACTGCGGCGATCCCGCCAATGTGCTGCCGGCGTCCCTGCGCGCGCAGATCATTTCCCTGAGCCTGTTCGTCAATCGCCACTCCTCCGCTGTCATGCGCGGCGAAGAGACGTTCCAGGACCTGATCGAGATCAACCGCATGATGATGCAGGGGCTGGCGCCGGGAGCGCAGCAGGCGGCCTGAGCGCGCCCTTCTTCACGAAATCGCGAAGCCTGTTGCTGCAAGCTGTTGAACTGACCTACCTTTCAGATCCCTGTTGAACAGTCGAAAGGAGGTGATCCAGTGTCTCATTGTCATCAATCGCGTGCGGTGGCCGCGACCCTGGTCCTCGGAGAGGTCCGGGCCTGACCTTTTGGTTGGCGCTAACGCCCGTCGGGCTGTTTTGGCGCTGTTCAGGCTGAGTGTTGCGGTCCGGCCGTTCGCGGTCAGACAATGAAGGGCCGTCGCGGCGACGCGGCGGCCCTTTTGTCTGACTTCAGTGAAAGATCTGGGCGAACCAGCCGGCCGCGTGGTGGGCGACTTCGAAGACCGTGCGCCAGATCAGGAACAGATACAGGGCGCAGCCGCCGGTCGCGAGCGCGCCCAGCAGGATGGCGATCCCGTCCCTCTGCATCATGCCCAGGGCGAAGAAGACCAGGGCGATGCCGGGCAGGGCGTCGCCGAACGGGATGGGCAGGGCCATGATCAGCGCCAGGATCACGCAGATCAGACCCGTGACCGTGTCGGCGACCTCGCCGGTCAGGAACGGGATGCGCGGTCGGGTCAGGTTCTCGACGTAACGAACCGTCTTCATGATTCGCGACACCCCCGCGCGATAGGCCGCACGGCTGATGGAGGTGCGGAGCGCCCAGCGTGGGAGCCAGATCGAACTGCGCTGGAAGGCAAGTTCCAGCGACATCAGTATGATGGGAACCGCGAACACCGCCTTGCCGCCTGGCGGCCAAGGCAGCAGGGCCAGCATCGAGAGAATCAGGATCATCGCCCCGAAGCCGCGCTCGCCGAAGGCCGCGACCAGCTCCTCGAGCTTCAGCTTGGGATCGTCGCCTTCGCCAAGCTCCTCGATCACGTCGGAGAAGAGCCGCAGGTCGTCGTTCGGAGGCGGTTGGGCGGGCATCAGGCGCGGCTCGGGAAAGGGGTTCGCGCCATCTAGGCGCACAGAGGTTTCACCGCCACTTACCGAACGGCAACAAAGCCGAATAATCGCACCCGCGGCGCCTATTTCTTCGCCGCGTGCTCGGGATTGCCCTTCCGTTTGGTGTGGGCGAAGTCCTCGAGCTGTTTCTCGGTCATGGACTCCACCATCGATTTCGAAGCGCCCTTGAGTTCGGACTTGGGCGTGTCGCCGCGTTTGGCCGACAGGGCGGCGCCGGCGGCCTTCTGCTGGGCTGCGGATTTTGCGGGCATGGGATGTCTCCTTCCGCCCGGAAGAAGCCGTCAGCCGCCCAGCAGTTCCCGACCGATCAGGAAGCGACGGATTTCGTTGGTGCCGGCGCCGATGTCATACAGCTTGGCGTCGCGGACCAGGCGTTCGACCGGCCATTCCTTGGTGTAGCCCGCGCCGCCCAGGGCCTGGACAGCTTCAAGCGTGACCTTCACCGCATTTTCGGAAGCCAGCAGAATGGCGCCCGCCGCATCGTAGCGGGTGGTCAGGCCTGCGTCGCAGGCGCGGGCGACCGAATAGACGTAGGCGCGGGCGCTGTTCAGGGCGACGTACATGTCCGCCACCTTGCCCTGCATCAGCTGGAATGATCCGATCGGTCGGCCGAACTGCTGGCGGTCGCGAACATAGGGCAGGACGACGTCCAGGGCGGCCTGCATGATGCCCAGCGGGCCGGCGGCGAGGACCGCGCGCTCATAGTCCAGGCCGCTCATCAGAACGCCGGCGCCGCCCCCCACCGGTCCCATGATGTTCTCCTCGGGCACCTCGCAGTCCTCGAACACCAGTTCCGCGGTGTCCGAGCCGCGCATACCCATCTTGTCCAGCTTCTTGGAGACGCTGAACCCCTTCATGCCCTTCTCGATCAGGAAGGCGGTGCAGCCCTTTGATCCGGCGTCGGGATCGCTCTTGGCGTAAACGACCAGGGTGTCCGCGTGGGGGGCGTTGGTGATCCAGAACTTGGTTCCGTTCAGGACATAGCGGTCGCCCTTTCGGTCGGCCCGCGTCCGCATCGACATCACGTCCGAGCCGGATCCGGCCTCGGACATGGCGAGCGCGCCGACATGTTCACCGCTGATGAGTTTGGGCAGATATTTCCGCTTCTGCTCGGGCGTGCCCCAGCGGCGGATCTGGTTGACGCACAGGTTGGAGTGGGCGCCGTAGCTCAGGCCGATGGAGGCCGAGGCGCGGGACACCTCTTCCATCGCCACGACATGTTCCAGATAGCCCAGGCCCAGGCCGCCGTAGTCTTCTTCGACCGTGATCCCGTGCAGGCCAAGTTCGCCCATCTCGGGCCAGAGCTCGCGCCTGAAGGCGTTTGTCGCGTCGATCTCAGCCGCCAGGGGGGCCAAGCGATCTGCCGCCCAGCGGGCGGTCGTCTCGCGAATCGCGTCGGCGTTTTCGCCGAGGCTGAATTCCATGGATTGCGGCGCGAAGGGAATGCTCATGCGCAAAGGGGTAGCATCGCGCATCCTCTTTCGCAAAACAGTCTTAGGCGCGGTCGGCGCGGCCCCAGCGTTTGTAAAGATTGTAGCCCGACACCCCGACGCAGGCGAGGGCGATGACGGCCAGCACCCAGCCGATCAGGAGCGTTTCGTCGCTCGAACGGGAGGATTGCCGGAAGGCGGCCATGGCGGCGCCGAACGACAGCATGCCGATGCCGCCCATCACCAGAAAGGTCGCGGTTTCGCTCCAACCGGCCTGCTGAGCGGTGGGCGCGACCGGAGCATAGTCGGCCTGGATCTCTTCATCGATCGCGGAATTCTCTTCCGCCCCGAACAGAGGCGTCTGGTCAGGATCGACCGCCTCGCGGCTCTCGGGCCATGCCTGGCGGGCGTTCGACGATTCCTGCGGCGAGACAGGATCAGCCGTCAGTTCAAGCGGGATCGGATCCTGCGGCGGCGCGGCGGCGGCGAACGCCGGGACTTCGACCGCCTGCTCGGCGATCATTGGCGGCTGTTCAAACGTCTCAGGCGCGTCTTCTGAAGTCGCAGGTTCTACAGCCGGTTCAGGCGTTGAAACCTCCTCGCCGGCGACCGCTGTTTCGCCTGGCGAGGGGGCGGGCAGGGCCGCGGGCGGGGTGAATGAAGTCTCGACCGCACGGTCTTCCGTCGCCTCGACCTCGACGTCTTGCGCAGCGAGGTCATTGGCGGCGGCGGTCGCCTCCGGCTTCGCGTTCACGCGTCCCGCTCCAAAGCCGAGCAGCGGGCCGTGGGCGCGCACGGCGTAGGGGGAGTAGAAGGCGGCGACGCCGGCCGTCTTGTCGATCTGAGGTGCGGGCGGCGAAGGGCGCGGCTCCGGTTCTTTCGCCGGTTCGGCCTCTTCGGCGACGTCTGTCTCGATCAGGACGTCCGGGGTCGATTCCTCTTCTTCCGGCGCGACTTCAAGCGCCGGAGGCGTCTCGTCGGCAGCGACGGGAAGCAGACCGTCCTGGTCTTCGCCCAGCAGAACCGCGACGGCCGCCGCTCTGGTTAGGGTCGCCGACGGCAGGGCCGGGAAGGGCGCGACATCCGCGTTTTCGAACGTGCCCCCCTCAACCGGCGTCTCCGGTTCGACGGTGCGTTCCACGAGGGTGGCGGCCACCGGCGGCAGGGGCGCGGCGAGAAGGTCGGCCAGCGAAACCGGCGCGTCGGGATTGGCGACGAACAGGGCGCGTTCGGCGGCGCGGCGTCGCGGCGGCGTGACGATCTCGGTGTCGTCCGACCAGCCGCCAAGGGCCTCGGCGGCTTCGTCAGGCGCGCCCGCGTTCAATCGGGCCAGGACGTCGGACGTCGTGAAACGATCAACCCCCACCGAGAAGGCGAAACTGGCGAGGGCGTCGAACTGATGCTGGTTCAGCGGCGCCTGGACGGAGCCGATGGCGCGAACCACCGGGATCAGGTCGTACTGCAACAGCAGTTCGGCGTCGCTCTCGGACACGCTCAGCCCTTCGCGGGCGGAACGGGTATGGCCATAGCCGATCGTCCAGCGGCCGTCGGCGCGCTGAACGGCTCGAGGGCGGAAACCCTCGAAGCTCTTGATCAGAATGACCCCTTCGCGAGAGATCTTGGTCGGTTTCGGCGTGTCAGACACAGGTGTTGCCCCAAAGCGAGACGGCGGCGCGGCCCAGGGCCACGTCTCAGCAAACATGGGGCCAGGCTTCTACAGCAAAACCATGGTGGCCAGACCGAGGAAAATCAGGAATCCGAAGAAGTCGGTCGTGGCCGTGACGAACACCGCCGACGAGACGGCGGGGTCGAACTTCAGCTTTGACAGGGTCAAAGGCGTGAGCACGCCGATACAGGCGGCCACCAGCAGGTTCAGGATCATGGCCGCCCCGATGACCAGACCGATCCGCCAGTCCTCGTCGCGGAACCAGAAACCCGCCGCGACCCCGATCAGGGGGGCCAGAACCAGCCCATTGGCGACGCCGACCGCCAGCTCGCGCAGGAAGGTCCGCATGGCGTTGGCCGAGTTCAGTTCGCGGGTCGCCAGGGCGCGGACGGTGACGGTCAGGGCCTGGGTCCCGGCGTTGCCGCCGATGGCCGAGACGATGGGCATCAGCACGGCCAGGGCGACGATCTGCTGGATGGTGCCTTCGAACAGACCGATGACGCTGGCGCCCAGGGCGGCCGTCGCCAGGTTGATCGCCAGCCAGGGCACGCGGCCGCGCACGATCTCGGACACGGACGAGCCGCGATCCTCGTCGGCGACACCGGCCAGACGCAGGATGTCCTCGCGGTTCTCTTCCTGAATGATGTTGACGATGTCATCGACCGTGATCTGCCCCACCAACCGACCGGCCGCGTCCACGACCGGGGCCGAGATCAGGTGGTATTTCTCGAAGATATAGGCCACCTCTTCCTGGTCCTGATCGACGGCGATCTCGTTGATCGGCTCCATCAGGTCGGCCAGGGCCGCGCTGCGCGGGGCGCGCAACAGGCCGCTGATCGGCACCCCCCCGACGGGGCGGTTGAGCGGATCGACCACATAGATGTCGAAGAACAGCTCCGGCAGGTCGTCGCCCTGTTTGCGGATGTGGTCGATGGTGTCGCCCACGCTCCAGAACTGGGGTGCGGCCATCACCTCGCGCTGCATCAGGCGGCCGGCGGACTCCTCATCATAGCCCAGGCTGCTCTCGATCGCGGCGCGGTCGATGTCGGGCATGGCCGCCAGAACGCGTTCGCGCTGGTCGTCCTCAAGGTCCTCGACCACGGCGGCGGCGTCGTCGGAATCCAGTTCCTGCAGGGCCTCGGCCAGGGTGCCGTGCGGCACCCGCTCCAGCACCTCTTCCCGAATCCCGTCGTCCAGTTCGGGCAGGGTCTCGGCCAGCAGCTCCGGCGGCAGCCACAGCACCACGACGGCGCGGTGTTCCGAGGTCAGGAAGCCCATCAAGTCGGCGACGTCGGCGGGGTGCAGATCCTCGAGCAGCGAACGCAGCCGCATGCCGTCGCCGTCGTCGGCGGCGTCCACGACTTTTTCGACGAATTGAGGGGTGAGGACATAGTCCTCATCCAGGGCGGCGTGGTCTTCGTTATCAGGCGCTTCGGCTGGAGCGAAGGCGGAGTCCGTGGTGCTCACGTGGTCGCCTCCCTTGGTAGAATGTCCAGCCGTAGTTAGCCGATGAATCGCCCTGTTTAGCCAGATGGTGCGGTCGAGAAGACTCGAACTTCCACGGGTTGCCCCACAGCGACCTCAACGCTGCGCGTCTACCAATTCCGCCACGACCGCTCGCATCGGAGCGGCGGCGAATAGACGAAGCCGCCGGAAAAGGAAAGGCTCTCTTTTCAGCCCTGTCGCGCTTTGTGCGTTTCAGCTTGTGGATACGTCAGGCCGAACCGGCCATGAAGTCGTAGAGGTCGGCCGATCGGGTCACGGTGATTGCGATCCGGTCGTCGCGAATCTCGATCTCGCCGCGCGCGACCGGGTGATTGTTCGCCAGGATCCAGACCTCGTCGCCTTCGGAGGCGTCCAGCGGAATCACCGCGCCCCGACCCATGCGCAGCAATTGCGACATCGGCAGCACCATACGGCCCAGCACCACTGAGATTTCGACATCGACGGCGTTGATCTGGGACACGGGCGCTCTCGTTCACTATGAGGTCGTCCCTTGCGGAAACGCCTCAAGCTGCACATTGAAGCCTTATGCTTGCCGAGCCGTTAAGTCCTGAACTTCAGAAGCTGCGTCGCGACGACGACCGCCCCGTCGAATGGGCGGTGGCGACCCGCCCTGTCGATTACGCCGCCGCCGAAGCCTTCATGGAGGCGCGTGTCGCCGCCATAGCGGCGGGCGAGGCGGGGGAGATGGTCTGGCTGCTGGAACATCCGCCCCTCTATACCGCCGGGGTGTCGGCGCGGGACGAGGACCTGCTCGACGCCGGCCGCTTCCCGGTTCACCGGACGGGGCGGGGCGGGCAGTTCACCTATCATGGGCCGGGCCAGCGGGTGGCCTATGTCATGCTGGACCTGAACCGGCGCGGGCGGGACGTGCGCGCCTTCGTCAGGGGGCTGGAGCAATGGCTGATCGGCGGCCTGGCCCAGTTCGGCGTGACCGCCGACGTGCGCGAAGGTCGGGTCGGGGTCTGGGTCGAGCGCAAGGGCGCGGGCTGGAGCCGTGAGGACAAGATCGCCGCCATCGGCGTCAAGGTGCGCAAATGGGTCAGCTTCCACGGCGTCAGCCTGAACGTGGAGCCGGATCTGGATCATTTCGGCGGCATCGTGCCCTGCGGCATCCAGGAGCACGGGGTCACCAGCCTGGTCGATCTGGGCGTTCTGGCCGCCATGGACGAGGCGGACGCGGCGCTGAAGACCAGTTTTCATCGCCTGTTCGGCGCGACCGTGGAAGCGGCTTCGCCGCTCTGAGCTGCGCCGCTTCGCCGCAATCGGTATGACATTTGGGCGAAAGGACGGCGGCGGGGGTTGGCAAGCGTGGGAGGCATAAGGTTTAACGGCGGCGCCAGCTTATCGCCCAAGCCCAGGAGCCTCCATGAACCGCCTGATCGCCGCCGCCTCGGCCGCCGTCGTGTCCCTGACACTGGCCGCCGGCGCCGCCTCCGCCCAGGATTTCCGCGCCCTCGCGCAGCAGGACCTGCAGACGGTCCATGACGTCCTGGCCGCCAACCACCCCGCTGCCGTCGTGCCCGGCGCGCCGGGCGAGGCCTTCCGGGCCTGGATCGACACCGGCCTGGCCGACGCCCAGAGCAAGGCGGGCCGCGTCAACAGCGGCGACAGCCACGCCTATCTGCTGCGCTATTACGCCAACGGTTTCCGCGATTCGAACATCGCGACCCGCCCGACCTACGAAGGTCTGGGCCCCTATTTCGCCATCGGCTGGCCGGGTCTGACGACGGCGTGGCGCAACGGCGAATATGTGGTCTCCTATGTGAAGCCCGGCGTACGCAGCCTTCCGCCGGTCGGCTCGACCCTGGTGAAATGCGGCGACAAGACTGCGGCGCAATTGGCCGACGAACGCCTGGACCGCTGGGAAGGCGATCTGACGACCGAGGCCGGCCGCGTCCGCACGGCGCCCTATCTGCTGTGGAACCGCAACAATCCGCTGACCAGCGGCGTGCCGTCGCTCTGCACCTTCAAGGTCGGCCGTCGGGAGCGCGAGTTCCAGATGCAGCCCCAACCCGTCGAGGCCGGAGCGCTGGAAACCGCCTATCGCGCCACCGTCTATATGCCCCCGGCCAATCCCCTGGCGATCGAGACGGTCAACGGCCGTCCCTGGGTCCATGTCCATAGTCTGGCCGACGAAGCGGGCTGGGACGCTTTCTACGCCGCCGTCGAAGGCCAGTTGGCCGCCCTCCGCGGACCTCAGGGCTTTGTCATCGACCTGCGGGGCGCCAATGGCGCGTCGCTGAACGCCACGGGCCGGGGCTATGGCCTGGCCAACCGGATCTGGACGCCCGAGTTCACCGTCAGCCGCCAGCCCGAAGCCGGCTCCATCACCTATCGCGCCACCCCGGCCAACCGTCAGTGGTTCGTCGACACCCTGAACCGCATGCAGGCCGATCCGCGCTTCGTGCAGGAATCGGGCGCAGTCATCGAACAGACCCAGGCCATCGTCGCCGCCTTCGACTCGGCCCTGGCCGCCGGTCAGGCGACCTTCACCCTGCCGGGCCGCCCGTCGGTTCCGGACGCCGGCACGGCCAATCCGGTCGCCGGTCCGGTCATCGTTCTGGTGGACGGCGGCTGCACCAGCGGCTGCCTGGACACGCTGGACCTGCTGACCCGTCTGCCGAACGTGCGCCTTGCCGGATCGGTGACGGCCGAGGACTCGATCTTCATCGAGCCCACCGTCCTGCGCCTGCCGTCCAACTATGCGGACCTCAGCTATGGTCACAAGGCCTGGATGACCCGCCAGCGCGGCAATGACATGCCCTTCACCCCGGCCCAGGGCCTGGCCTACGCCGGCGATCCGACCGACGAGGCCGCTGTCCGCGCCTGGGTGGGAACTCTGTTCCAGTAAAATCGTCCGGATCGAACGGACTGCGGGGGCGGGCAGGGGTGGAACCTCGGCCCGCCCCTTCTTATTTGGGATGCATGACCGATCTCGCCCCCCCGTCCGACCGCCTGCGCTCGCCCTCCGGCTATGACCTGACCCCGCCGGACGACGCCGAACGCGCCCGGCTGGAAGCCGACCTGAACCCCGAGGAGAAGCGCGTCCTGCTGTCGCACGGCACCGAGGCGCCCTTCTGCGGCACCCTGCTGGGCGAGAAGCGGGCGGGGGTCTTCTGCTGCCGTGAATGCGGCCTGCCCCTGTTCCGCAGCCGCACCAAGTTCGAGAGCGGCACCGGCTGGCCCAGCTTCACCGAGCCGGTCGATCCCGCCCATGTCCACGAAATCCGCGACACCAGCTACGGCATGGTCCGCATCGAGACCCAGTGCGCCCGCTGCGGCAGTCACCAGGGCCACGTCTTCCCCGACGGCCCGCCGCCGACCGGCAACCGCTATTGCATCAACTCGGTGGCCCTGTCCTTCGTGGCCGAGGGCGAACCTCTGCCGGATCCGTTGCATCGCGGCGACGGCGACGCCTGACCTTGGCCGCATTCGCTGTGCTAGGATGATTTCGAACGGAGGCGGCGCATGCTGATCGCAGGACTCTTGGCGGGTATGGCTCTGACGATGCCGGGCGCGATGTCGGGCGGCGATCCCGACGGCGTGGTCACGACCGCGCCCTCGAACGCTCCGACCCTTGCCCAGGCCATGGCCGCCGCGCCAGAGGCCGCCGTCGCCGCCCCCACGGCCCAGGACGCCGCGCCCCACGGCCTGACCACCGAACAGCAGATCCAGCACTGGATCGACAGCCGCACCCCCGGCGCCAGCTTCGACGAAGCCTCCGCGCCCGGCCCTCAGGACGACCGCCAGATGCACGGCATGGTCGAGGCGGGCATCGGCACGGGCGGTTACCGCAGCTATGGCGCGGCGGTGTCCCTGCCGGTCGGCGAAAACGGCCGTCTGGACCTGGCCTATCGCGAGGGCCGCAACCAGCCCTGGGGTTACGGCTACGGCGGCGGCTACGGCCTGCGCGGGCCGGGCTTCTATTCTCCCTACGGCGGCTGGTCCGGCCGCGGCTACGGCGCCGATTCGACCAGCAAGTCGCTGTCGATGGGGTTCAGCTGGAGCAAGGACAAGGACGCCGATGAGCGCGATTCGTGGCGGCGGGGGCTGTCGGCCTACGACTGAGGCTTGTACCGATTAGTCCGGTTTTTGGCTGGTCGTTGAGGCCGCCAATCGATCTGTTGCGGACACTCGCCTACGGTGAGACCATCGAATTATGGCGCTGGCGCTAAACGAACTTGAAGGACGTTTGAAATCTGCGTGGTCGGTGGAGACAGCGACCACATGGACGCGCGATAACCCAGCTCTTGGCCAGTGCAGTGTTACGGCGCTGGTGGTCAACGACTTGCTTGGCGGTCGTATCCTTAAGACCAGAGTGGGACCGAACTATCACTTCTATAATCTGATAGACGACACACGCATCGACCTGACCAGCAGTCAGTTTGGAGGGCAGATCGCTTACGAGGATCTTCCCGCGAGCCGCGACGATGCGTTCGGCGACACCACCTTCAAACAGTATCAGGCGCTGCGGCGAGCCCTCTTCCTGGAGACGCACTCAGCAGGTTGCTGTTCCTTTCCCACCCTTGGCTGAAGTCCTTGACGTCCGCCCGAAGTCCCTAAACAGACATCTCCGTCGGATCGTTCGTCTTGCGAACAAACGCCCATCCCACTGTCGTCGCGGCGAAGAAGGCCAGGGCTATGCCCAGGAAGGTCCAGCCCGACATGACGACCGCCCAGCCGCAGAAGCCCAGGCCGCCCAGGGCGGCCAGGCGCGCGGGCCAGCGGTCGCTGAACCGGAACAGGGCGGCGCAACATAGGCCGTAGACGATCAGGAACAGCACGGTGGTCGCGCCGATCAGCAGGCTGAACTGGCCGGCCAGGCGCGGCTGGGCGCTGATCAGCACCATCAGGGTCATCAGGCCGCCGTGGATCAGCGGATTGGCGGGCGGGGTCAGGGCGCCCCGGCCGAAGACGCGGGGCAGGAAGCCCTGGCGGGCCCCGGCGCGGGCGGTCTCGCCGGTCAGCATCATCCAGCCGCCCAGGGTGCCCAGGGTCTTGGCGATGGCGCAGACGGCGACGAAGCCCGCCGCGCCGCCGCCGATCACCCGTGCGGCGACATCGGCGAAGGGGCTGCTGGATTTCGCCAGTTCAGCCGCAGGAATCACCCCGAAGATCGCCGCGCTGACCGCGATATAGATGACCGCCGCCAGGCCGACCCCGGCGAAGGTGGCGCGGCCGACGTCGCGCTCGGGGTTCTTCAGGCGCTGGGCCACGACCCCGGCGCTCTCGAAGCCGAGGAAGGCCCAGAAGATCAGGGCCATCGAGGCGGGCACGCTGGCCGCCAGCCCCGCGCCGTCCGGCGACCAGGAGGCGGCGAAAATCTGGGGATCGAAGGCCAGGGCGCCGGCGACGGCGGCTATGGCCAGGGGAATCAGGCCGATTCCCAGCGACAGACCGCCGAAACGCGCCACGGCGCGCGGTCCGGCCATATAGAGGAAGGTGGTCAGCCACAGCAGGGCGATATTGCAGATCGCGCTGGGCCAGCGTTCCGCCAGCACCGGGAAGAAATGCGCCAGATAGCCGGTGGCGGCCACGGCGATGGCGACATTGCCCAGCCAGTTGCCGACCCAGTAGCCGATCGAGGCCTGATAGCCGAAGAATCGGCCCAGTCCCTGTTCGGCATAGCCCGACAGGCCGTCGGCGGCGGGAAGCCTTCGCCCCAGGCCCGCAAAGACCCCGGCCAGCAGCAGGGCGCCGACGGCGGCCACGACCCAGCCGACCATGCTGGAACTGCCGACCGAGGCCAGGGAGGCGGGCAGCAGATAGACCCCCGAGCCGATCATGTTTCCTGTGACGAGCAGGGCGGCCAGCGCCCAGCCCAGCTTGCGCGGCTCCGTCTTCCGCGTGTCGATCATGCCGGTCTTCTCCTGATCGCGCATAACAAAAAGGCCCGGCTTGCGCCGGGCCTTTTCAGTCTCAGATGGTGCCGCCGGGGGGAATCGAACCCACGACCTCAGCCTTACCAAGGATAGGGGGCCGGGGTCTGAAAGCCAGTAATGGCGGGCTTTAAGCCGCCTTCGCTTCGGTCTCCCCACTAATTCCCCACACACGGTCGATGGTCGGGGCCAACTCGTCCGGGTTCGTGTGGGCGTAGCGCAGCACCATCTCGACAGTCTTCCAGCCGCCCAACTTCTGCAAAGCGGTCAGGTCGCGATTGGCCCGATAGTGCCACGTCGCAAAAGTGTGTCGGCAGTCGTGAGGGCTGAAGTCCGTAATGCTGGCGCGGCGGCACATTGTCGCCCACGCCTTCTTCACCTGACCGCCACCTTCACCGTGACGGTCGGCGTAGCCGCAACCGTCTGGTCTTCGGAAGACTGGACCGCTTCGGTGCGGCATCGCTTCCAGTTCGCGCACGACCCGTTCGTGAAGAGTGACGCCTCGCCGCTCCCTGTTCTTGGTCTCCAAGAACTCCACGCGGCGTGCATCCAGATCGACTTGCCGCCAATCGAGATAGAGAGCTTCGGACGCACGCGCCCCGGTCGAGAGCAGGAACACGACCAAAGCGCGCAGATGCGGAGCGGCGCACTCGATCATCCTGTCGGCCTCTTCGTAGGAAATCCAGCGCACGCGACCGAGCGGCTGTTTGGGCCGCGCGATGACCGGTTTGGAGCACCACTTCATCCGTGCGGCGTGATTCAGCACGGCGGCCATCGGCGTGTAGATTTGGCGGTTGAGCGTGGCGGGCGACTTGCCCGCGCCGAGCTTGCGGGCGGCCACGTCGATTTGTTCTTGCCCGATCCGAGCCAGCTTCACGGACCCGAAATGGCGGATGAGCGGAGGCAGATGCGTCACCTCGCCGTCCGCCAGCACATAGCTGTGCGCCGCGTCCGCGAACGTGCGCACGGCGGCGGGGCCATGCACCGACTCGTTGATCAGTTCGGCTTCGCGGAGCGTGAGGATTTCTCGCGCTGCTTTTTGGCGATCAACGCCAGTGCTTTCGTCGATGCGCATCCCCCTGACGGAGCCACGGAGATACCAGTTCGGAGAGTTGTGACGGCGGACGAGTTTGAGGGGCATGGGAGGGCTTTCAAGAGGTTGAGGTAGTCGTCCTCGGTGAAGACGAGTGTTCGTCCGAGCATCCGTCCGATGCCGTGTCTCTTCGCCAACGCGCGTAGCGTGTCTTCTGAACAAGGGATTGTTCCAGATGACACAAGATCGCGCACAGTTCTCAATGATGGCCAAGTAGACGTAAGCACGAAAGACAGTTCCCAAGACTGTCTGTATTATGCTCCAGCGCACCTATCCGATACGATATCTATTTTCACGTCAAGAGCAAAAGTAAATATACCATCGAGAATGGACGGTATGGTAATGTCTCTTATGTTGAATAGTGAAAAGCAGAAACTGAATAAGAACTGGTATGAGTTGTTCAGTCGTAGGGAGTCTTACTTTGTCACGCTGACTTTTAACTGGCGTGGAGTGGTTCGCCCGGCGTCAGCAGTTGCCGCTCTTCGAGACCTGTCCCACGACCTCGACGCCGTGCGTCTTGGCGGACGCTTCTACAACTACGGCGCACCTGATCGAACGCTGTTTCTCGTCGTGCCCGAGAAGTTCGATTCCTACCCGCATTTCCACGGCCTCTTCATGAGGCCGGATGACGGGAACGCCCGGCAACCGGTCGCCGATTTCCCCGCGCACATCGAGCACTGTTGGAAGCGCGCGGTCTCGGGCGGCACGGTCGATTGTCAGATGCTCCGCAGCGCGGGCGCGCTCGACTACGCGACCAAAGAAACCGGCGTGATGTCAGACGACGCGATCTGCTCGTTCCAGTTTTGGAGCGCGCAGTCTTTCCTATAGCGACGAATTGTCAGTCGAGAGTAGGGTTCCTGAAATCGGATGGGCGTCGCGTTTCAAGCCAATCGTTGCCTGTCGATCCGACACGCAATGCGAAGCTGTGATCAACGAGCGAGATGATCAAACAGACGAACGAATCCGGTAGATGCTTGCGCGACTAACTCCGGTGATGGCGACAACATCTGCAACGGTCTTTCCCTCGGAGAGGAGACGTTGAACTTCACTGGACTTGGCTTGCGCTGTCGGCGCACGCCCCTTGTATTTGCCGAGCGACTTCGCTCTTGCGATGCCGTGGCGTTGGCGTTCCAACATCACGTTGCGCTCGAACTCGGCAACCGCGCCGAGCATCTGCAAGATCAGGATGCCCGTCGCTGTGCTGGTGTCCACGGCCATCGACAGGATACGCACGGTGACGCCGCGTTGCTTCAGGTCGCTGACGATGCCGAGCAGATCGGCGACGTTCCGGGCAAGCCTGTCAGGCCGCGTGACGACGAACGTGTCACCCGCCCGGAGCCACCCCAGCGCGATGGCCAGTTCAGGGCGGGTAGCATCGACGCTCGATACCTTCTCGGCAAAAATCCGGTCGCAGCCCGCATTGGCCAACTCGTCGCATTGGGCCTCAAGGCCAGCATACTGTTCGACGGTCGAGACGCGCGCGTAGCCCGCGACCGCCCCTCGGTATTCATCGGCTGATGTCTCTTTGATCATTTACACGTTGTGAGACGAATCGTCTCACAAGTCAAACCCATTTCTGTGAGACAGATTTGGCGCGCTTTCTGAGTCTCGCTCGGGCGTGGCCTATTGAGACGTGAACTTGTTTCGGCCACAACCGATCCGTCGCCTGAATGGGGCGAGTCGGAGGGGTTATGACTGATCAATCAAGCGCGCGTCTTGGCGTGCAGCAACTTGTGAATCGCGTGCCGCCGCGTCTTGCTCGCGCGCTGGCGGTGGTGTCCGTTGTGTATTTCCTTGGCTTCTTGTGGACCTACACTCAAGGCACAATCCAAAGGTTATTCATCCCGTTTCAATGGGAGTATTTCTTCACGCAACGCCAGATCGCATCGGGCCTTTATGGCAAGTGGTTCCTCTACGGCGACAGCGTAGCCGCACTGTTTGTGAACTGGCTGGTGATCATCGCTTTGATTGCGGGCGTCTATTTTGCCTATTTCTGGATCGCAGGAAAGCAAAAGGCGGCACCCGCTTCAGCGAAGGACTGAATGTTATTTGGCCTGCGTCGATCTGATCGACGCATCGGCTGAACGCATCGTGTCGGCATACGTCTGTTTTGCGGCCTGCTGCCGCGCTGAAGCGTTCTGGACGCGCTTCGCTCGCTCTGGGCCGGGTGAGGACGCCTTTGCCTTGGCAGAGGCGTCCTTGGCCCTTCCAAGGGCATCTTGAAGTTCGTGGGCAGCGCGGTGCTTCTTCTGTGTCGCCTTCCAGATCGAGGCCGCCTCCTTTGCAGGGGCTGAAGCTGCTTCGACGATCTCCGAATATCTCATGCCGATATTTAGCCGCTTCGGTCGAGCGATTCCCGAAACCAATGCAGAACACGTCCCCGCATTCTCCCCACATTCGGTGGGGGACTTCGGTCTTTGTTCCGGTTTGAAACGGTGGGGAGAAGGATGTGGGCGGGCATTGAAATGCCCGCCACACAAGACTTCAGAGTGGTGCCGCCGGGGGGAATCGAACCCACGACCTCAGCCTTACCAAGGATGCGCTCTACCACTGAGCTACGGCGGCCCCGACTGAGGAAGCGGCCGTATAGCCAAACCCTTCCGGGGAGGGAAGCGGCTTTTTGACGATCTGAAAGAAAGTTTGGACACGGCTCCTGATCGCGGCATGATCCGGGCATGACTCGTCCCCCGCCTGACGCCGACACGCCGCCTGCCGCCGCTGCGGCCTCGCCCCCCGAGATTTCGGCGCCGTCGGAGGTCGAACGGGCCAAGGCGGACCGGGCCATCCGCCTGGCTTCGGCCCTGCGCGCCAACCTGCGACGTCGCAAGGCGCCGGCCCGCACGCCCGCCCCGCCGAAAGACAGCAACTGAAAGTCATCGGCCCGCGCCCGTTCCGCCCTTTGGCAAGCGCGCGCCGGCTTGCTAGAGAACCCTCCCCCCGAGGCGTTTACTTCGGGCGCGCTTAAGGACGTCATGGACAGCATCGCCATTCAGGGCGGCGCCCAGCTTTTCGGGGATATTCCCGTCAGCGGCGCCAAGAATTCCGCCATCAAGCTGATGGCCGCCTCGATCCTGACAGATCAGCCCTTGCTGCTGACCAATATGCCGCGTCTGGCGGACACCCGCTTCCTGGGCCAACTGCTGCGCCAGTTCGGCATCGAGGTGACGGAACGGGACGGGGCGGACGGGCAGGAGAGCCTGTTCCACGCCAAGGCCCTGACTTCGACCTTCGCCCCCTATGATCTGGTGCGGCAGATGCGGGCCTCGTTCAATGTGCTGGGGCCGCTGCTGGCCCGCACGGGCGAGGCCAAGGTGTCGCTGCCCGGCGGCTGCACCATCGGCGCCCGTCCGGTGGATCTGCACCTCCAGGCCCTGACCGCGCTCGGCGCCGAGATCGAGCTGGATGAAGGCTATGTCACCGCCAAGGCTCCGTCGGGTCTGAAGGGCGCTGAGATCGAGTTTCCCTTCGTCTCGGTCGGCGCCACCGAACACGCCCTGCTGGCCGCCGTGCTGGCCCAGGGCACGACCGTGCTGCGCCGCGCCGCGCGCGAGCCGGAGATCGGCGACCTGGCCCGCTGCCTGACCGCCATGGGCGCGAAGATCGAGGGGATCGACACCGACGTCCTGACCATCACCGGCGTCTCGTCGCTGAACGGGACGACCTGGTCGGTGATTCCCGACCGAATCGAAATGGGCTCCTACGCCGTCGCCGCCGCCATGGCGGGGGGCGAGGTGCGTCTGACCAAGGCGCGGGCCGAACTGATCGGGGCCCTGACCGACAAGATGATCGAGGCGGGCGTCGAGGTGTCGCCGACCGCCGACGGCGTGTTGATCAAGCGCGATCTGAAGGTGCGGTTGCAGGCGGTCGATATCGAGACCGCCATCTATCCCGGCTTCGCCACCGATCTGCAGGCCCAGTTCATGGCCCTCATGACCACGGCCGACGGCGTCAGCACCGTGCGCGAGACCATTTTCGAGAACCGGTTCATGCATGTGCCGGAACTGGCCCGACTGGGGGCCGAGATCTCGGTTCACGCCGGCGAGGCCCAGGTCAAGGGGGTGGAGGGGCTGCACGGGGCCCAGGTGATGGCCACCGACCTGCGGGCCTCCATGTGCCTGGTCATCGCCGGCCTGGTCGCCGAGGGCGAGACGACGGTCGGCCGGGTTTATCATCTGGATCGCGGGTTCGAGCGTTTGGAGGAGAAACTGGGCGCGTGCGGGGCGGATATCCGACGGATTAAAGGAACAGGTGATGAGCACTGAGATCGACGGCGTCGTCACGGAAGCCAAGGCGCCGGTCGAACCGCTGCGCCTGCTGGCCGAGGACGCCGACGATCTGCAGATCATCTCCGCCGCGCTTCAGGACGCCATCCTGCGGCCGGTCGACATCGTCTGGGAAAAGGGCGCCCGCACCCTGACCATCGCCTTCAGCCGCTTCTGCTGGGAGTGCGGCGGGACGCGGGTGATGTGCGCCATGCAGTTCGGGGACGTGCTGGCGGTCAAGAGCCGGCGCCTGTCGCGCAGCCCCGACGCCTCGCTGGAACTGCTGGCCCTGGATTTCATGCCGACCGAGGCGCCGGGCGGACGGGTGATCCTGATGTTCGCCGGCGGCGGCGATCTGAGGATCGACGTCGAATGCCTGGACGCCGTGGTGACCGACATCTCGGAGCGCTGGCCGGCGCGGATCGCCCCGACGCATCTGGATGCGGTCCCTCTGAACGCGCCTGAAAACGATGAAGGGAGCGCGGCATGAGCGGCGTCCACAAGCTGGTCTCGGTTGAGCTGGACACGGTCACGCTTCCCGCCGCCACCGCCGAGATCGAGCACGAGCGCCGCGTCGCCATCTTCGACCTGGTCGAGAAGAACAGTTTCGAGCCCGTCGGCGCGCCTGACGATGCAGAGGGGGGCGGACGATATCGGCTGAAACTGTCGCTGCAGGACAACCGGTTGGTGTTCGACATCGACGGCGGAGGTTTCACCCGCACCTACGCCATCAGCCTGACGCCCCTGAAGGGGGTGCTGAGGGACTATCTCATGATCTGCGACAGCTATTACGAGGCCCTGCGCGGCTCGTCGGCCAGCCAGATCGAATCGGTCGACATGGGCCGGCGCGGCCTCCACAACGAGGGGGCCGAACAGCTGAAGACGCGGCTGGATGGCAAGATCATCGTCGATCACGAGACGGCGCGACGGCTGTTTACGCTCTTGTGCGCCCTCTACCGTCGCGGCTGACCTCGACTATCTCTGCATTTTCGGGCATTAGGCCCCTCCATTCCGCCCCTCGCGCCCGCCCGGCGTGGGGTCGAACGCATATTCAACGGGCGTGAGAGGCCGCATGGCTAAGGAAGAACTGCTCGAGTTTCCCGGCACCGTCAGCGAATTGCTGCCGAACGCCACCTTTCGCGTGACGCTCGAGAACGACCACGAGATCATCGCCCACACGGCGGGCAAGATGCGCAAGAACCGCATCCGCGTGCTGGCCGGCGACAAGGTTCTGGTGGAAATGACCCCCTACGACCTGACCAAGGGTCGCATCACCTATCGCTTCAAGTAAGGGACGGCTCGTATGAGCCGGCCTGAGCTGGTGCTGGCCTCGGCCAGCCCGCGCCGCATCGAACTGCTGGCGCAGGTCGGGATCACGCCCGACCATATCGATCCCGCCGACATCGACGAGACGCCGCTGAAGGGCGAGACGCCGCCGCGCCTCGCCGAACGTCTGGCCACGTCCAAGGCCCAGGTGGTCGCGGCGCGACGGCCCGACGCGGTGGTCATCGCCGCCGACACGGTGGTCGCCGTGGGACGACGTTTCCTGGAGAAGGCGGCGGACGAGGCTGAGGCGACGCGGTTCCTGAAGCTGCTGTCCGGCCGTAATCACCGGGTCTTCACCGGCGTGGCCGTCGTGCGCGAGGGCAAGCTGTCGTCGCGGGTCAATGAGACCCGCGTCAGCTTCAAGCCCCTGTCGGACCACGAGATCGCCGCCTATGTCGCCACCGGCGACTGGCGCGGCAAGGCCGGGGGCTATGGCATCCAGGGCCCGGCCGGGGCCTTTGTTCAGCGAATCGTCGGCAGCCATCCCGCCGTCATGGGCCTGCCCGTCTATGAGGCGGTCCAGTTGCTGCATGGCGTCGGCTGGCGGGCATGAGCGGCGAGATCGAGGTCTTCCTCGATGAAGCGCCGGGCGAGACCCGCGGCGCCGTCCTGCGTGACGGCCGCTATACTCATCTGCTGATCCATCGTGACGGCGATCTGCCCCAGCATCGCCTGGGCGCACGGTCCGTCGGCCGGGTGACCGAGATCAATCCCGGCCTGCGCGGCGCCTTCGTCGATCTGGGCGCCGGCGCGCCGGCCTTTCTGCCCTTCCATCGCAATGAACGTCTGACCCAGGGCGAACGGCTGGAGGCGACGGTCGTCGCCGAGCCGCGCGCCGGCAAGGGCGCGGTCCTGCGCCGCCTTGGGCCGGGGGAGGGGGCGCCCCGCCTGCTGGAGGCCGCGCCCAGCATCGCCGCCCAGCTGCGGGACCTCGCCGGAGGCGGGGGCTTGACCACGGGCCTCGCCGCCATCGACGCGGTGACGGAGGCGGAGGAAGAGGCTCTGGCGTCCCGCCATGTCTTCAACTCCCACGGCGTCGACCTCGCCATCGAACGCACCCGCGCCCTGATCGCCGTCGACATTGATCATACGGCCGGGACGGGGCGTGATCCGAAACAGGCGCGGGCGGCGGCGAATCGCCTGGGGCTGAACCAGGCCGCGCGGCTGATCAGCCTGCGGAACTGGGGCGGGCTGATCGTCGTCGACCTGGTCGGCGATGCGGAGGACGCGGCCGCCGGGGACAAGGCGGCCCGCGCGGCCTTCTTCCACGAACCCCAGGCCGTGTTCGGCCCGATCAGCCGGTTCGGATTGTTGCAGATGTCGCTGCCCTGGCGGCGGACCCCTATAGAAGAGATCCTGTTCGAGGCTGGCCGCCGGCCGTCGGTCCAGACCGAAGTCCTGGCCCTGGCCCGGGCGCTGCGCCGACGACTGTTGTCCGACACCCGGTCTGCGCGCGTCGTCGCGCGCTGTGCGCCGGACGAGGCCGCGCTTCTTGGCCCCCTGGCCGCCCGGATGGGGCCGCGCGCCTCGGTGCGGGCCGACGCCGATGTGCGGCGCGGGTGTGGACGTATCGAAGGACCTGATCGATGAGCACCTGCCCGATCTGCCGCAAGGCCGACGCCGATCCCAAGTACAGGCCGTTCTGCTCGCGCCGCTGCTCGGAAGTGGATCTGCAGCGCTGGTTCACGGGCGGCTACGCCATCCCGGCCGCCCTGGACGAGGGCGCCGAAGATGATGGCGAAAAGGACTGAAACGACGCTGGACAGGCGGAAACGGCTCGCCTATAGACCCGCCTCTCGCGACGCCGCGTCGGCGCCTGGATAGCTCAGCTGGTAGAGCAGCGGATTGAAAATCCGCGTGTCGGTGGTTCGAACCCGCCTCCAGGCACCATCTTTCGTCGGCGCGCCGACCTTCCCTGAAATGACCAAGCCTAAGCGTCCCGTTCCATGGAACGACGTCATCTGAAACGATGCTGATCGACTGCTTTGGGGGCGGATGATCTGAGAAACGCTCTCAGAGGAGTAAAAAACTCCTCCGGATTATGGCTTTCGAACAAGCTTGCGCTAATCGCGGCGAAATCATCACAAAAGTGTCGCTTTTCGGCCTGCTGGCGGTCGAAAGGAGCAAGACTTGCTCGAACTTCGCCCGGCGGGTGAAATCCGGCTGTTCTCCCTTGACGCTCCGGTAAGGGTTCGCCAAAGGGGGTAGGACGTCCTCCCACAAAGGCGTCAGACGGATTCTTAGGAGACGTGTTCTCCGGCGGTTCGAATACGGGGGCGGTGCGGGAAACCGGATGCGTCTCCATCAAAGAATTCAGCGCCTGGATGATCCCGATGGGACGCGGGGCGTTGAAGGAAACATTTTCAGGTTGGGGGGCGGCTCTTTGACACGGCCGCACCTTTGGTTCCACGAGTCAGACCAAGCAGGAACTGGCGAATTATGCTGAACAGCAAAAAGACGAACATCCTTCTCGCCATGGCCGGCGCCGCCGTGCTGATGGCGAGCTCGCCGGTCCTGGCCCAGGCCCCGGCCGAGCCGACCCCGGCCGCTGCACCCGCAGCAGCCCCGACGGCGATGGCTCCGGCCGCCGACGCGGCCAACCCGCAAACCATGAACGAGTCCGTCGGCGGCGGACACGGCGCCGGCATCACCCCGATCTCCATGTTCATGGAAGCGACCGTCATCGTTAAGGTCGTCATGATCGGCCTGCTGCTGGCCTCGATCCTGTCCTGGACCCTGCTGCTCATCAAACTGTTCGAGTTTGGCGCGCTGAACCGCAAGACCGACAACTTCCTCGAAAACTTCCGCGGCGCCCGCACCATCGCGGACATGCGCGCCGTCTCGACGCAAGAAGAGTTCGACGGCAACCCGCTGGCCGACATGGCCGCTGCGGCGACCGAAGAAGTCGAAATGTCGCGTCAGGCCGGTCTCTCGGTCACCGGCGATCACCTCGACTCGGCCCTGGGCCGCGCCCAGGCCGCCGTCGCCGCCGTTCAATCCGGTCTGGCCCTGCGCCTGTCGGGCGGCCAGCAGTTCCTGGCTTCGGTCGGCTCGATCGGTCCGTTCGTCGGTCTGTTCGGCACCGTTTACGGCATCATGAACTCCTTCATCGGCATCGCGGAATCCAACACGACCAACCTGGCCGTCGTTGCTCCGGGTATCGCCGAGGCCCTGCTGGCCACCGGTATCGGCCTGTTCGCCGCTATCCCGGCCGTTGTCTTCTATAACTACTTCAACACGCGCATCGCCGCCTACGGCACCCGCGCCGATGGCTTCGCCGCCGAGCTGCTGAACGGCATCTCGCGTCAGCTCGACAAGGGGGCGTAAGACGGATGGCCGCCAAGATTAAATCGGGCGGCGGCGGCAACAAGGTCGAGGCCAACAGCGATATCAACGTCACGCCTTTCGTTGACATCATGTTGGTCCTCCTCATCATCTTCATGGTCGCGGCTCCGCTCGCTTCCGTGTCGGTGCCGGTCGAGTTGCCAATCGCCGTCGCTAAGGCGGCTCCGAACCCGCCCAAGCCGGTCTATATTTCGATCCAGAACGACGGCGACGTCTTTGTGGGCGACTTCCCGACCAGCGTCGGCTCTCTGGGCGAAGATCTGCTGAAGCAGATCGGATCCCGGAACCCGGCCGATGAGCGGATCTTCATTCGGGGCGACCAAAACACCCGCTATGGTGATTTCATGCAGGTCATGAACGCTTTGCAGGATAACGGCTTCTACAGCGTTGCACTGGTCGGCGAAGACCAGGCGACGAGCTAGAGTGCGGAGATAGAATGACAGACGTCGCATATCATCGCAGTCGTTACGACGTACCCAAGAAGAAGGGCTTCATGGGGGTTTCCTACCCCGTCCTGATCGTCTGCCTTCTGATCGTCACCCTCCTGTTCGCCCTGCTGATCTTCTTCCTTCAGCAGTCGAAGTTCAAACTCAAGGAGTTCAACTACGTCGACGAGTCCGTCGAGGTCGAGTTGGTCGAGCCGGTTCCGCCGCCTCCGCCGCCTCCGCCCCCGCCGCCTCCGCCGACGGATACGCCGCCTCCGCCCAAGCTACAGGTGCGGGTGCCGGCTCCGGTTCCGAACGTGACGCCTCCTCCGCCGGTGAACATCACGCCGACGAAGAAGGAAGACCGGGTCGAGTACACGGGTCCGCCCGTGAACATTCCTGGACCGCCGCCGCCTCCGGCTCCGCCGGCTCCGGCTCGTCCTGCGGTGGTGACCAGCGTTGCTTGGTCGCGTCAGCCTCAACCCGAGTTCCCTGAGCGTGCTCAGGAGCGCGGTATCGAAGGCGGCACCGTGACCCTGCTCTGCACCGTCGCCGCCAATGGCACGCCGACGAACTGCAGCGTGGTTTCTGAGACGCCCGCTGGCTCTGGTTTCGGTCAGGCCGCTCTCCGCTCCATGCGGTCGGCGCGGTTCTCGCCCGGCACCGTGGACGGTGTGGCTCAAGGCGGTCAGGCCCGCTTTACGGTTCGCTTCCGTCTCCAGTAGGCGAAGCCGAGTTAGACAAGACAGAACGCCCCGGTTTCGGCCGGGGCGTTTTTCTTTGTGTCAGGCGCAACGACGCCTTGATCCCCTGCCGCAGTCCCGGTAGAGAACGCGCCTCGCGACGCGCGGGCCGCCTTAGCTCAGTTGGTTAGAGCGCCGGTTTGTGGAACCGGAGGTCCTCAGTTCAAGCCTGAGAGGCGGTACCATCGCGCAGCGCGGCCGGGCTTGCGGCCCGACGCTGCAGTGACCATCTCCTGATCGTCGGCGTCTTTGAACGCTGATCCCCCACATCGACAGGAGAGCGCAGATGAAGACGCGCAAGTTGGGCCTGAACGGTCCCGAGGTTTCGGCCATAGGCCTGGGCTGCATGGGCATGAGCGCCTTCTACGGCGGCGCGGACGAGGGCCAGTCCATATCCGTCATCCACCGCGCCCTCGACCTGGGCGTCACCCTGTTCGACACGGCCGAGATGTACGGCCCGCACACCAATGAGGTCCTGGTCGGCAAGGCGTTGAAGGACCGGCGCGATCAGGCCTTCATCGCCACCAAGTTCGGCATCAATTACAACGCTGATCGTTCCAAGTTGTTGGTCGACGGCAGTCCGGCCAATGTCCGCCGCGCCATCGAGGGCAGTCTTCAGCGTCTCGGCGTCGATCACGTCGATCTGTATTATCTGCATCGGGTCGATCCCGACACGCCGATCGAAGAGACGGTCGGGGCGATGGCGGAGCTCGTCAAGGAGGGCAAGGTCCGCTTCCTGGGCCTGTCCGAGGCCGCGCCGGACACCCTGCGCAAGGCCCATGCGACCCATCCGATCACCGCCCTGCAAACCGAGTATTCGCTGTGGACGCGGGACCCGGAAGACGAACTGTTCGCGGTCGTGCGGGAACTGGGCATCGGCTTCGTGCCCTACAGCCCGTTAGGTCGGGGCTTCCTGTCCGGCGACATCAAGTCCATCGACGATCTGGAGGCGGACGACTTCCGCCGCACCAATCCGCGTTTCATGGGCGATAATTTCCAGAAGAACCTGGATCTGGTCGAGGCGGTGAAGACCATCGCCGCCGACAAGGGCGTGACCGCCGCCCAACTGGCCCTGGCCTGGGTCCTGGCCCAGGGCGAGGATCTGGTTCCGATCCCCGGCACCCGCCGCGTCGCCACTCTGGAACAGAACGCCGCCGCGACGGACATCGTCCTGACGCCGGAAGACCTGGCGCGCATCGATGCGGTCTTCCCCAAGGGCGCGGCCGTGGGCCACCGCTATGCCGAGGCGGCGCGTGTGGCCCTGAACCGCTAGGGGCGCAGGCCACCCGAGGCCGATCCGCCCAGCCTGACGGCAGGCATGAAAAGGCCCGGCCGGAGCGATCCGGCCGGGCCTTCGTCTGTCTGGGTCGGGCCTACTGGATGCGGGTCCAGGTCTGGGTCTTGCACAGGGGGGCGACGACACAGCCGCGCAGGTTCAGGCTGTTGTCGTTGGTCATGGTGATGGTGCCGCGATAGGTGCGGCCGTCGGCCGGGTTATAGACCGAGCCGTTGCGCCATTCGGTCGGGCCGCCGGTGAAGCCGGTCAGCATCGGCAGGTTCCGCAGGGTGCGGCTACGCAGGGCGGTGTCGCGATTATGCTCGTCCCGGACGTCGGCGTCCGCCCGGATGTGGTTCGACGTCACCAGGGTTCCACACAGGGCCTGGCCGCAACGGGCGATCCGCACCTGGCCGCCGTTGGTCGGGGTCTGCCACAGGCCGGTCGGATCCGCGGCCAGGGCGGGAGAGGCGAGCGCAGCCGCCAGGGCGGCGGCGGCCAGCATGATCTTTGTCTTCATGGTCGTTCCCTTTTCTCGGGCCGGTTCGGCGACCCGTTGATATGCAGGGTGATCCGGGTTTCGGTTCAAAACAAGGCTGAACTGATCCCCTATCGCCAATGAAAACCGGACCTTAGGGAAGCTTTCGCGGCGTTCAGCCGGGTCGCCTTGACCTTGTGGCGCGGCAAGCGTCTGATCTGGCGAAACAAGCCTTGGGAGACACCATGGGCGATCGGCCAGGAAACGATCACGGAAGCCTGATCAAACAGGCGCTCGACAACGGCGCCGAGCCGGCGCGTTCGGCCCTGGCCGCATCCTGGCGTCGGTCCATGTCGCTGTACGGCCTGGATCCCGAGGACGGCGGCCGTCCCCAGACCCTGACCGAGGCGCAACTGCATGAGGCGCGCCAGGCCATGGAGCCGATGACGCGGGCGGCGCAAGGGGTGCTGGATCGGCTGTTCCTGGCCGTCGGCGACACCGGCTGCTGCATCCTGCTGACCAATGCCGACGGGGTGCCGCTGGAGCGCCGGGGCGCGGCGGCGGACGACGACATCTTTCGCCGCTGGGGGCTGTGGCCCGGCGCCATATGGTCCGAGGCGGTCGAGGGCACCAACGGCATCGGCACGGCCCTGGCGGAACACCGGCCCCTGACCATCCATCGGGACCAGCATTTCCATACCCGCAACACGGCCCTGAGTTGCACCAGCCATCCGATCCACGATCATCTGGGACGCCTCGCCGGTCTGCTGGACGTCTCGTCCTGCCGGGCCGATGCGACCGCGGGCGTGCTGGGCCTGATCGCGGCGGCCGTGGCGGATGCGGCGCGGGCCATCGAGGCCCAGACCTTTCGTCAGGCCTTCTCCCAGGCGCGGATTGTCCTGGCCGGAGATCCGGTCGAGCGGAATACGGCGGCCCTGCTGGCGGTCGATCGGGACGACCTGGTGATCGGCGCCACCCGCGCGGCCCGCCTGGCCCTGTCCATCACCGACGAGCGGATCGCGGCCCAACTGGCGGCGTCCGAGGTCCTGGGGGCGGGCTGTGTCGAGACGGAGCTGCTGGAGGCCGAGCGCGGGGCGGTGCGTCGCGCCCTGGCGCGCAGCGGGGGCAATGTCTCGGCCGCCGCGCGGGCCCTGGGGATCAGCCGTGCGACCCTGCACCGCAAGCTGCACCGGCTGGGGCTTTCGCGCGAACCTCACTGAGCCGACTGTCGCAGGCGTGCGACAGGTTTGCGCTGCACCATGAACGGCCCGTCTGGCGGATCGGCCGGGGCAGGCAGAGCTTCCCGTTCCAACGACGTCGGCAATCGACGCCCGAGGGAACGTTAGGAGTGTTTCATGACCAAACCCGAATTCGCGCGCGCCGCGACCCCCAAGTTCAAGACGCGCTATGACAATTTCATCGGCGGCCAGTGGGTCCCGCCGGTCAACGGCCGCTATTTCGAGAACACCTCCCCGGTGAACGGCCGCGTCCTGTGCGAAATCGCACGCTCGGACGCGGCCGACGTCGAACTGGCCCTGGACGCCGCCCATGCCGCCAAGGACGCCTGGGGCAAGACCAGCGTCGCTCAGCGCGCCGTCATCCTGAACAAGATCGCGGACCGGATCGAAGCCAATCTTCAGGCCGTGGCCGAGGCCGAGACCTGGGACAACGGCAAGCCGGTGCGCGAGACCCTGGCGGCCGACATTCCCCTTGCCATCGACCATTTCCGCTATTTCGCCGGCTGTATCCGCGCGCAGGAAGGCGGGATTTCGGAGCTGGATCACGACACGGTCGCCTATCATTTCCATGAGCCGCTGGGCGTGGTCGGCCAGATCATCCCGTGGAACTTCCCCATTCTGATGGCGACCTGGAAAATCGCCCCGGCCCTGGCGGCGGGCAATTGCATCGTGATGAAGCCGGCGGAACAGACCCCGGCCTCGATCCTGCTGCTGATCGAACTGATCCAGGATCTGCTGCCGGCCGGCGTGCTGAACATCGTATCGGGCACGGGCGCCGAGGTGGGCGAGCCCCTGGCGACCAATCCGCGGATCGCCAAGATCGCCTTCACCGGTTCGACCGCCGTGGGTCAGAAGATCATGGAGTATGCGACCAAGAACATCATTCCGGTGACGCTGGAGCTGGGCGGCAAGTCGCCGAACATCTTCTTCAAGGACGTGATGGACGCCGACGACGCCTTCCTGGACAAGGCGCTGGAAGGCTTCGCCATGTTCGCCCTGAACCAGGGCGAGGTCTGCACCTGCCCGAGCCGTGCCCTGATCCATGAAGACATCTATGAGGCCTTCATCGCCAAGGCCATCGCCCGGGTCGAGGCCATCGTCCAGGGCGACCCGCTGGACCCGGCCACCATGGTCGGCGCCCAGGCGTCGGAACAGCAACTGAAGAAGATTCTCAGCTATCTGCAGATCGGCAAGGACGAGGGGGCCGAGGTGCTGACGGGCGGCGAACAGTCGCTGCTGCCGGACGACCTGTCGGGCGGTTATTACGTCAAGCCGACCGTGTTCAAGGGCACCAACGACATGCGGGTCTTCCAGGAGGAGATCTTCGGTCCCGTCCTGGCCGTGACCACCTTCAAGACCTTCGAAGAGGCGATGGAGATCGCCAACGACACCGAATACGGCCTGGGCGCCGGGGTTTGGTCGCGCGACATGAACACCGCCTATCGCGCGGGTCGTGCCATCCAGGCCGGTCGGGTTTGGACCAACTGCTATCATCAGTACCCGGCGCATGCGGCCTTTGGCGGCTACAAGAAGTCCGGCATCGGGCGAGAGAACCACCGGATGATGCTGGACCACTATCAGCAGACCAAGAACCTGCTGGTCAGCTACAGCCCCGACAAACTGGGCTTCTTCTGATCTGCATCAAGGATGGCCGGTTCCGGATCGGCCATTCTCCGATCGCTCTCTGATCCGTCTGTCCGGAGAGCTAACTCCCAGGCGGGCGGGCCGGTGTCCTGCTTCCGGTCCGCCCGTTCCCCCAAATCGATGAGGATGTTCCATGTCCAGAACCATGAAGGCCGCTGTCGTGCGCGCGTTCGGTCAGCCGCTGACCATCGAAGAGGTCGCAGTTCCCGAGCCGGGTCCGGGCCAGATCCAAGTCAAGATCGAGGCCTCAGGCGTCTGTCATACCGATCTGCACGCCGCCGAGGGCGACTGGCCGGTCAAGCCGAACCCGCCCTTCATTCCCGGCCACGAGGGCGTCGGCTATGTCTCGGCGGTGGGGGCGGGGGTCACACTGGTCAAGGAGGGCGACCGGGTCGGGGTGCCGTGGCTGTACTCGGCCTGCGGCCACTGCAAACACTGCCTGGGCGGCTGGGAGACCCTGTGTCACGACCAGCAGAACACCGGATATTCGGTCAATGGCGGGTTTGCGGAGTACGCCATCGCCGACCCCAACTACGTCGGCCACCTGCCGGCCAATGTCAGCTTCACCGACATCGCCCCGATCCTGTGCGCCGGGGTGACGGTCTACAAGGGGCTGAAGATGACCGACACCAAGCCGGGCGACTGGGTGGTGATCTCGGGCATCGGCGGCCTGGGCCATGTGGCGGTCCAGTACGCCAAGGCCATGGGGCTGAACGTCGCCGCCGTGGACGTGGACGACGCCAAGCTGGACCTAGCGCGGCGGCTGGGCGCGACCGTGACGGTCAACGCCAAGACGTCCAACGACCCCGCCGCCGACATCAAGGCCCAGACCGACGGCGGCGCCCAGGGCGTGCTGGTTACGGCCGTCTCGCCCAAGGCCTTCGAACAGGCGGTCAACATGACCTCGCGCGGCGCGACCGTGGCTCTGAACGGCCTGCCGCCCGGCGACTTCCCCCTGTCGATCTTCGACATGGTGCTGAACGGCACCACGGTGCGCGGCTCCATCGTCGGCACCCGTCTGGACCTTCAGGAGGCGCTTCAGTTCGCCGCCGACGAGAAGGTCAAGGCCACGGTCTCGGTCGAACCGCTGGAGAACATCAACAGCATCTTCCAGCGGATGCGCGACGGCCAGATCGAGGGCCGGATCGTCATGACGATCTGAGATAGACGCGGTCCACTCCAAAAAATGGAGTCTATTTCGTCTATTTCGTCTAATTCCGACGTTCACGGCCGGTGCGTCGGGGCTGTCCGATCGCGATGTCAAAGACCTGGGCGGGATCATAAGCCCGTCTGCGAACGTGATGGATCAGCGGCTTGAATCTATTTCAAGCCGCTGATCCAGCGACGGTTTTGTTGCGGAATTAGGAGGGCTGGGCCGTCCCAGCCCTCGCATCAGGCGGGTGACCGCGCGGTTCGCTCCGCCTTCTGCGGCTTCACCCCCAGCAACAGGCCCAGCCATCCGATCCGGCGCGCGACCTCGTAGGCGAGTAGGCAGCCCAGGGCGGTGATGAGGATGAGCAGACCGGCCTCCACGCCCAACGGCAGGTGAAGCGTGGCCAGATTATAGGCCGCCACGACCGTCACGGTCTGGTGGACGATATAGAAGGGGAAGACGCCCACCGAGAGATAGCGCAGGGCCGGGCCGCCCCGGTTCAACCATCGTGCGCCGAAGCCCAGAATGGCGGCGATGAAGCCCGCCTGATCCAGCGCATAGACGATCCGCATCGCCTGCCTGAGCGGCTCGGACGGATTGACGTCGCCGCGATAGACCCAGGCATAGGTCGCCCAGGCCGCCCAGCTGCACAGGGCGATGATCAGGGCCGGCCAACGCAGCCGCATCAGGGTCTGACGCGCCGCCTCGGACCGGGCGATCAGATAGCCGAACAGGAAGGCGCCGAAGCTGAGGGCGTGGTTGTACCAGTCGTCGGTCAGGGCATGGGTGATCTCGAACCGGGGCGCCAGGAACCAGCGGATCAGGATCAGATACAGGACCGGCCAGACCACCAGCCCCCATCCCCGAAAGACCCGATCCCCCACCGCCTGAAGCGTGCGCCGGACGGCCGGAAAGGCGATCATCACCGTCAGCAACAGACTGTAGGGCAGCAGATAGGCGATGAACCACAGGTGGTTCCACGTCGGCGTGGTCAGACAGCCGTCTGCGTCGCACCAGTGGCCGGTCGAGGTGGCGTACCTGACCCAGAAGTCCTTGAGTACGGGTCCGTGCGCGGGGTCGGCGATCCCCAGGCCCTTGGCCGCCTCGACGATCTCGTAATAGCTCTGGGGCGGTACGATGACGAACATGCCGAACAGGAGCGGCGGCAGCAGGCGCAGGGTGCGCGATCCGGCCAGCGCCCATCCGCCTTGCCCGCGCGCCTCGAACCCGTCCGCCAGAAACCGGGTCGCGCAGCCCGAAACCAGGAACAGCAGGGTCAGCCGCCAGGGGTTCGTCAGCAGCATGATCGGCTCAAGCGCCTCGACCGGACGTGGGCTGTTCACATGGTAGTCCCAGGGCACATAGAACATGCCGACGTGATAGAGGATCAGCAGCATGAAGGCGCCGACACGGATCCAGTCCAGATCGTATCGTCGGCCTGACATCGCGGACGACGACACGAGCGGGGGCAGAACAGACATGCGAGAACTCCATGGCGAATGATGCAGGCCCCGTCCTCGCGGAACGACGGACGGGTCAGCAATCGCCCGGGGCTGTGCGGTCGTCTGGCCGGGACGACGCCGGGGTCGCGGGGACGAACGGCGCGCGTGTCGTGACGAGCGGGTGGACGGCTATGGCGCGACGGCTGAATGGTCGTGACCTGTGGCGGTGCGCCCTGGCGGCCCTGGCCTTTTCGCTGATCAACACGCCGGTCAATGTCCTGACGGCCCAGGCGGACAATCCGGATGTATCGGCCTGGAAGCCCATGGTCTGGGAGGTGTCGAGCGCCATCACCCTGATGGCGGCGATCTGGATTCCCTGGCTGGCCGCCAGTCTGGCGCCGCCGGACGAGGCGGCGGGCGAGGGATGGCGGCCCAAGGCGCGGTTCGCCGTGATCCATCTGGCGGCGCTTCTGGCCTATTCAGCCCTGCACGTCAGCGGCTTCGTGGCGTTGAGGAAGCTGGGATACGCCGTCATGGACGCGGGCGCCTATCAGTTCGGCGACCGGTTCGGCTATGAGCTGCGCAAGGACCTGGTGACCTATGTCCTTCTGGTCGGGGGCTTCGTGCTGATCGCCTATCTGCGGCGGCGGCGGGACGAACCGGTTCGGCCGGTCAGTTTCGACATCCGTGACGGGGCCCGCATCATCCGCGCGCCTCTGGGCGATATCCTGGCCGTCAGTTCGGCGGGGAACTATGTCGAGTTCCTGCTGGCGGACGGGCGGCGTCCGCTGATGCGCGCGACCCTGGCGGCGGTCGAGGCCGAACTGTCGCGGTTCGGCTTCGTGCGGGTCCATCGCTCGTGGCTGGTCAATTCAGAGCGCGTCACCGGCCTGCAACCCGACGGCTCCGGCGACTGGACCGTGGAACTGGGGGCGGTCAATGCGCCCCTGTCACGCCGCTATCCCGCCGCCCTGGCGACGCTGCGGGGTTAGCCGATCAAGGCCAGCCATTCGTCCTCGGTCAGCACCTGAACCCCGTGTTTTTCGGCGTCCTTAAGCTTGGAGCCGGCGCCGGGGCCGGCGACGAGGTAGTCAGTCTTTTTGGAGACGGAGCCCGAGACCTTGGCGCCCAGGCTTTCGGCGCGGGCCTTGGCTTCGTCGCGGGTGAAGCGTTCCAGGGCGCCGGTGAAGACGACGGTCTTGCCCGCGACCGGCGTGTCGGACTTGGGCCGTTCGGCGTCGAGGATTTCGGTCAGTTCGGCCTCCAGCGCGGCGACGACCTGAAGATTGTGCGGCTCGTGGAAGAAGTGGGCCAGGGCCAGGGCGGCGACGGGGCCGACGCCGGTGACGCCGGCGATCTGGTTCAGGATTTCGGACGGGCCTTCCTCGCGCGCCACGTGGGCCAGTTCGACCAGGCCGGACCAGTCGTTGGTCATCGTCGCCAGCGAACGGCGAGCGGGGGCGGCCATGCCGGGGAAGGCCTGGCTGATCTTCATGTCCATCGTCGCCTCGGGCCAGGGATCGGCGGCGGGGGGCGTCGCCTCGGCCATCAGGGTCAGGACGCGGGGCGATATGGCGTGGGCGCCGGCCAGGGCGGTCCAGGCGTCGGACGGCACGCCCGAGGCGGCCTGGAGACAGGCGGCCTTCAGCGCGGGCCAGCTCTCGAAGGCGCGGGCCAGGACGATGGAGGTCTGTTCGCCGATGTCGCGTATGCCCAGGCCGAACAGGAACCGGTCCAGCGTGATGATGCGGCGGGCGTCGATGCCGGCGACCAGGTTGCGGATGCTGGTCTCGCCATAGCCGTCTTCGCGTTCCAGTTCCTTCAGCCGCGCTTCGTCGCGGGCCAGGCGGAAGATGTCGGCCGGTTCCTTGATCCAGCCGCGCGCATTGAAGGCGGCCAGCTGTTTCTCGCCCAGGCCCTCGATGTCGAAGGCGCGGCGGCCGACGAAGTGCTTCAGCCGTTCGACGATCTGGGCGTCGCAGATCAGGCCGCCGGTGCAGCGGCGCTTGACCTCGTCGCCTTCGCGCACGGCCTCTGAGCCGCAGACCGGACATTTGTCGGGGAAGACATAGGGGACGGCGTCGGCGGGCCGCTGGTCGGGGACCACGCCCAGGATCTGGGGGATGACGTCGCCGGCGCGTTGCAGGCGGACGGTGTCGCCGATGCGGACGTCCAGACGTTCGATCTCGTCTTCATTATGAAGGGTGGCGTTGCGCACAACGACCCCGCCGACGGTGACGGGGTGGAGCCGAGCCACAGGCGTCAGGGAGCCGGTGCGGCCGACCTGGATGTCGATCCCCTCCAGCACCGTGGTCGCCTGTTGCGCCGGGAATTTGTGGGCGATGGCCCAGCGGGGGCTGCGGGCGACGAAGCCCAGCCGGCGCTGCCAGTCGAGGCGGTCGACCTTGTAGACCACGCCGTCGATGTCATAGCCCAGGGTCGCACGGTCGCGTTCCAGTTCGCGATAGACGGCGATCAGGCCTTCCGCGCCCTCGACCCGGCGCGAGCGGGCGTTGACGGGGAAACCCCAGGCCTTGAGCTTTTGCAGGGCCTCCCACTGGGTCTCGGCGAAGTCGCTGGAGTGTTCGCCCCAGGCGTAGGCGAAGAAGTTCAGCGGGCGTTTGGCGGTGATCCGAGCGTCCTTCTGGCGCAGGGAGCCGGCGGCGAAGTTTCGGGGGTTGGCGTAGGTGCGGCGGCCCTCGGCCTCGGCCGCGGCGTTGAAGGCGGCGAAGGCGTCGTTTGGGGCGTAGACCTCGCCCCGGATCTCGATCCGGTCGGGCCAGTCGTCGCCGGCTAAAGTCTGCTTCACATCGGCGATGGTGTTCAGATTGGCGGTGACGTCCTCGCCGGTGCGCCCGTCGCCCCGCGTGGCGCCGAGGGTCAGGCGGCCGTCCACATAGAGGAGGTTGGCGGACAGGCCGTCGATCTTGGGCTCGGCGACGAAGGCGATGGGTTCTTCGGAGGGCAGTTTCAGGAAACGGGCGATCCGGGCGACGAAGTCGCGCACCTCGCCCTCGTCGAAGGCGTTGTCCAGCGACAGCATGGGCACGCCGTGGCGGACCTCGGCGAACTGGCTGGAGACGGCGGCGCCGACCTTGTGCGACGGGGAGTCCGGGCGGACCAGGTCGGGGAAGGCGGTCTCGATCGCCAGGTTCCGGGCGCGCAGGGCGTCGTAGTCGGCGTCGGAAATCTCGGGCGTCGCCTCATTATAGAGGGCGTCGTGGCGGGCCATCTCGGCGGCCAGCCAGGCCAGTTCTTCCGCCGCCGTCTCGGCGGTCAGGTCTTCGACGGGCGGGAAGGGGGGAATCGCGCTGGACATGTCGTCGTCTCATTACCACGGGCTGACGCCGGACGATCCGCACGCTAGGCTGAATCGTTATTCACGGAGTCGTCCATGTCGCCTGCCGCCGTCCGATCCCTTCTGCTCGGCGGATGCGCCGCCTTGATCCTGGCCGGTTGCGTCGAGCCGATGAGTCCGCCTTCGCCCCCGCCCGCCGTGCCTGCCGCCCAATACGCCCAACTGCTGGACGATGTGCGGATCCTGTCGGCGGACGATATGGAGGGACGGGGAACCGGCACGCCGGGCGGGGAGCGGGCGCGGGCCTATGTGGTGGCGCGGCTCGAGGCGCTGGGCGTCGCGCCCGCGCCGTTCGGGCGGCTGCAGCCGTTCGAGGGGACGGGGCCTTCGCCGCAGGGGCCGGCGGCCTATCGCGGGGCCAATGTGCTGGGCCTGATCCCCGGAACCCGGGTGGGCGACCGCTACATCGTGGTCAGCGCCCATTATGATCATGTCGGCATGCATGAGGGCCAGATCTACAACGGCGCCGACGACAACGCCTCGGGCGTCGCCACCATGCTGGAGCTGGCCAAACGGCTGAAGGCCCAGGCGCCGGAGCACAGCGTCCTGCTGGTCGCCTTCGACGGGGAGGAGCGGGGGCTGCTGGGTGCGCGCGAGTTCGTCAAGGCGCCGCCCGTGCCCCTGTCGTCCATCGCCCTGAATCTGAACTTCGACATGACGGCGCGGGCCGAGACCGACGGGCATCTGTGGGTCACGGGGACATACCAGCACCCGAACCTGCGCCCGATCCTGGAGCCCCTGCCAGCGGTCGGCCCGGTCAGTTTCGCCTTCGGCAAGGATACGCCGCAGGACGAGGGGGAGAACAATTGGGTCTCGGCGTCGGACCAGGGCGCCTTCCACGACAAGGGCGTGCCCTTCCTCTATATGGGCATCGACTATCACCCCGATTATCACCGCCCGACCGATGACTTCGAGCGGATCAGGCCCGAGGTCTTCACTGCGGCGACCGAACTGGCCATCGCCGGCTTCCGCGCCCTGGACCGGTCGCTGGATCGGTGATGCGGCGTCTTCTGGCACCAGCCGTGGTCTGTCTGGCGGCGCTTGCGGCTTGTGAGCGGCGCGAGGCCGGCCCGGCGTCCACGGCGACGACGCCCGCCGCCACGGCGTCCTTCCGGCATCGGCTCGAAGGCGACATCTCGGGCGACTATCGGCCGGTGTCCGCACCGCCCCAGGGTTGGCGGGTCGAGAGCCTGTTCATTGGCCAGGCCTCGGCCCTGGAGGCGTGGGAAGCGGCGCAGAGGGGCGCCGCACCCTTGATCCTGACGCTGTCGGGGCCGGACGGCGCGGTGCAGATCACGCCGCGCGCCTATGACCTGACCGACGAGCGCCTGCATTTCGTCGGCGTCATGCCCGATGGGCGACAACTCGTTCTGGACGCCCGCATCGATCCCGGCGCACTGGCCACCGCACGCCGCAATCTGGGCGACCGCACCCCGGTGATCACCGGCGCCATGACGGTGAAGGGCCACAGGATTCCGTTCAACCTGGGCTGGTGGAACGGCGACTGATCGGGCGAAGCTCGGCGTCTGCGCCTCTGCAACCACCGACAGCAGACCTATTCGATGTGACGTATTGATCGGAAGACAGATCAATCGTCGCAAAACAGATTTTATTTCTCCGCAAAACCTCCGCCGAACCTTCATGCCGAGGCGCATGCGCCGTCACACAGCATCCCTAATGACTGGAGCCGGGCAGGAGGGACGATCACGTCATCGCGGCCGGGCATGAGCTCGGTCGTCCCCTGTCATAGCTCTTTGACCAGACACGGTGGACTGACGATGACCGGCCTTCAGCTCAAGACCCTTCTCGTGACGGCGGCCAGCGCCCTCGCGCTCGCCGCCTGCGGCTCCGCCGAGGTGGCTTCGCCTGGCGAGGGCGATTTCGGCAACGGCGGCGGCGGCACGCCGACCACCCCGACGACGCCGACGCCCGGCACCCCCGCCGCCGACTGCCCGACCGGCCTGACCAATGTCGGCACCATCGCCAACGGCACTCTGCGCGTCTGCCAACTGCCGACCCAGGTTCTGGGCAACCTTACCCTGTCGGTTCGCGCAGGCACCATCTACGCGATCAGCGGCCGCACCGAAGTCGGCACCGACCGTGGCGTCGATCCGGCCTCGACTACGGGCACGCAGGGCATCCTGACGATCGATCCGGGCGTGCGGGTGTTCGCCTCCAACGGGGGCGACTATCTTCTGGTCAATCGCGGTTCGCAGATCTTTGCCGAAGGCACCGCCACCAACCCGATCGTTTTCACCAGCCGCCAGAACGTCGAGGGCACGACCACGCCGACCTCGCAAGGTCAGTGGGGCGGCATCGTTCTCGCGGGCCGCGCGCCTGCGGCTAACTGCCAACTGACCGCGCCGGTCACCTGCACCGGTCAGATCGAGGGCACCAACGCCTTCTTCGGCGGCAACACCCCGGCCGATAACTCTGGCCGCCTGCGCTACATCCAGATCAAATACTCCGGCTTCGAAATCGCGACCGGCAATGAGCTTCAGGCCCTGACCCTGGCCGGCGTCGGCTCGGGCACGACTCTGGACCACATCCAGTCGTACAACAGCTCGGACGACGGCATCGAAATCTTCGGCGGCAACGCCAATCTGAAGCATATCGTCATCAACGGCGCCGACGACGACGGCCTGGACACCGACACCGGCTGGCGCGGCGGCGCCCAGTTCGGCATCGTGACCCAGCGCGCCCCGAACTCGACCAGCCGTTCGGCCGGCTTCGAGTTCTCGTCCGCCCCGACCTCGACGCCTTACGCCTCGCGTTATCTGTCGCAGCCGAAGATCGCCAACTGGACCCTGGTCGGCCGTAACTCGCCGACCGACGCCCACACGGTCATGCACTTCGACACCGGCACCAACCCGAATCTGATCAATATCGTCGCCACCTCGACCACGGGCTCGGTCGCCGGCTGCTTCGACATCGCCGACGGCGACACCCAAACCAGCTTCGACAGCGGTTCGACGCCGTCGCTGCGTTCGATCTTCATGTCCTGCTCTGTTTCGTATCGTCCGGCCAACGTCGCCCGCTCGACGGCGGTCTTCACCAACGCCCGCAACACCAATGTGACGGCGCTGGGGACCTCGACCCTGACCGCTCCGGCCTCGGGCACGACCATCACCAACCAGAACCTGGCGTTCATCAACGGCGCCAATGAAAACGCCGTGACGGCGGTTGATCCGAAGACCCTCTACGGCTTCTTCGACAGCGTGACCTACATCGGCGCGGTGCGGAACGCTCAGGACACCTGGTGGCAGGGTTGGACCTGCGGCCTGACCTCCGGCTCGACCTGCTGACGATGACAGTTCCGGCGGCGACCATGAGGTCGCCGCCGGTTCTTCGCGTTTCCTGACCCCTTCAAGGCGCAGACCATGAATAGACTTACTCTGACCCTGAGCGGGGTCCTTCTCGCCACCAGTGCGCTGATCGCACCCGGCCTGGCGTTCGCCCAGACGGCCCCGACGACTTCCCCGACCGCGCAGACCCCGGCCGAACAGGTCGAGGAACAGGCGACCGAAGTCGGCGAGATCGTCGTCCTGGGCCGTTATATTCCCGAACCCAACCGCGAGAGCTCCGAAGTCGCGGCCTTCCTGACATCCGAGGACCTGGAGCGCACCGGCGACAGCAACGCCGCCGCCGCCCTGACCCGCGTGACCGGCCTGTCGATCGTCGAGGGCCGGTTCATCTACGTCCGCGGACTGGGCGAGCGTTATTCTTCGGCCCTGCTGAACGGTTCGCCCCTGCCCAGCCCCGAGCCGCTGCAGCGCGTCGTGCCCCTGGACCTGTTCCCCTCCAGCATCCTGGACGGCGTGACGGTTCAGAAGACCTATTCGCCGAACTTCCCCGGCGAGTTCGGCGGCGGCGTGATCGATCTGCACACCATCGACGCCCCGAACGAACCCTTCTTCAACATGAAGCTGTCGCTGGGCGGAAACACCGAATCCACCGGCAAGGAAAACCTGATCTATTACGGGTCGCGCACCGACTTCACCGGTTTTGACGACGACACCCGCGAAGTGCCCGGCGCCATCGCCATCGCCTTCGACCAGGGCAAGCAGATCAACAGCGCCAACTTCACTGCCGACCAACTCCAGACCATGGGGCAGTCGCTGGTCAATGCGCCGCTGCGCCTGCTGCAACGCGAAAAGACGCCGATCGACGGTGGTGTGGAACTGGCGGGCGGCTTCTCGCAGGACACGGGTTTCGGCACCCTGGGCCTGATCGCCGTCGCCGGATACGACAACAGCTGGCGCGCCCGTGGCGGCGTCCAGGAAGAGGGCCAGTTCCAGGGCGAAGTCCTGGTGCCGGTTTCAACCTATGACGTCGACTCGAACCAGAACGACATTCGCCTGAACTTCCTCGGCGGTCTGTCGCTGTCGAACGCCGACCACGAGGTCAAGTGGACCAACCTGTACGTCCGCAACACGACCAAGGAAGCCCGCTCGGTGGCCGGTCCGGACTTCGACGCCGGCGGCAGCGTCATCCGCAACGACTATACGGAATGGTTCGTGCGCCAGCTTTGGAGCAGCCAGCTGGCCGGCGAACATCAGTTCATGGATGGCGCGCTGGAGATCGACTGGCGCGCGGCCTATGCCAAGACGTCGCGGGACGCGCCCTATGAGTCGCGCTTCCAGTACGGCGTCAATGCGAACGGCGACTACATTCACAACGTTCAGGGCAATCTGATCTCGTTCAGCGAACTGGACGACGATATCGTCTCCGGCGGCGTGGACGTGGCCTACACCCTGCCGCTGTCCTCGGCGCGCGAAGCCGTCATCAGCGCGGGCGTCGCCACCCTCGACAACAACCGCGAAGCCAGCCGCCACGATCTGCAGTTCGAAGCCGTCAACGGCCTGACCGATAGCCAGCGCCTGTCGCGCATCGACTATCTGTTCTCGGACTACAATATCAATCCGACGACGCTGCAGCTGCGTGAAATCGCCGGCAGCAACGGCGCCAGCGCCTATGACGCCGAGCTGAAGGTCAACGCCGCCTACGCCATGGTCGATGCGGAAATCATCCCGCTGGTCCGCACCACGGTCGGCGTCCGCTTCGAAGACGGTCAGCAGAGCGTCACGCCGCGCGACGTGTTCGGCGGAACCTCGACCTACGAGGCCACCGAGATCGAAGAACAGTATTGGCTGCCTTCGCTGACCGCGACTTGGAACTTCGCCGAGGATCAGCAACTGCGCTTCGGCGTGTCGCAGACGATCGGCCGTCCGCAGTTCCGCGAACTGGCGCCCCAGGCCTATACCGATCCGGAAAGCGACCGCATCTTCATCGGCAACCCCTATCTGGTGGACACCGAACTGCTGAACCTGGACGCGCGGTACGAATGGTACTTCGCCCGCCAGCAGTTCATCACCGCCGGCGTCTTCTACAAGGACATGGACAAGCCGGTTGAATCCGTCATCGTCGAAGTGGGCAACCAGCGCCAGCAGTCGTATCTGAACGCGCCCAAGGCGACCATCATGGGCGCCGAGGTCGAGGTGAAGAAGTATTTCGAGTTCCCCGACCAGACCATGAGCTTCATCGCCAACAAGCGTTGGCTGGTGCAGGCCAACTACACCTACTCGGACTCCGAGGTTAAGGTGGGCGAGGGCGACACCGTCCTGACCCTGGGTGGGGCAGGTGCGCCGGAACAGGCGTCCTTCTTCATTCAGGACGGCAGCCGTCTGCAAGGCCAGTCGGACCATGTCGCCAACCTGCAACTGGGTTGGGAAGACGATACGGCCCGCTCGCAGGCGACGATCATCGTCAACTATGTCAGCGACCGGATCACCGCCCGCGGCGCTGGCACCGGCGCGAGCCGCGAGCCTGACTTCATCCAGGAGCCCGGCGTGTTCCTGGACTTCGTCTATCGCAAGGACTTCACCGTCATGGCCCGCGACATGGGCTTCGCCCTGGAACTGCGGAACCTGCTGGGAACCGAGTTCGACGAATACCAGGAACGGGGCAACAAGATCCGGGTCAACAACTACGACCTGGGCCAGAGCGCCTCGGTCAGCCTGACCGCCCGCTTCTGATCTTTGGAACAAGTGACGCGTTGCGACCGGGAGGCCACGGCCTTCCGGTCGTTTTCGTTACTGAATGATCCGTATGGATCGCATCTGTCACCAGATGTTCTTCGTGTCTTCACACTTCGGTGCGGCCCGCATACGGACGATTAGTCTAGATCGCGGGATGGCCGTCGGGGTCGGAACAGGCATGGCGTCGTGATCGCGGCTATCCGTAGTTTTAACGTCTCTTCGGTGGCCGACCGTATGCGTCGTCTGCCGCTGCGTCGCATCGTCGAGGTCGTGCTGATCCTGCTGCTGCTGGTTCAGACGGGGCGGCTTGTCTGGCTGTTCGCAGGGCCTCAGCCGAAGCTCGAACCGCGCGGCGGCGCCGCCGCGGCGGCGCCGGTGGACATGAGCATTCTGTCGCGGTTCGACGCCTTCTTCCGCACAGGCGGGCAGGGCGCCCTGGCCGGCGCCTCGGGCGCGGACGCCAGCCAGATGCGGCTGTTCGGCGTGCGCGCGGGCGGCGTCGGCGGCGGATCGGCCATCATCGGTCTGGCGGACGGGCGTCAACTGTCCGTCGGCGTCGGCGAGGAGGTCGAGCCTGGTCTGGTCTTGCAGGCGGTGGGGGCGGATTTCGTCACCCTGGCGCGGGGCCAGTCCCTGAGCCGTCTGGAATTCGCCGGCACGCCCGCCGGCGCCGCCGCGCCGCCCCCGCCGCCGTCGACGCCCCAGGTCGTGGCCCCGCCGACCGCCGCGCCCGCCTCGTCTCAGGGCGCGGTCGTCGATCCTCAAAGGCTGATGGCCCAGGCCGCGCTGCGGCCCCGAATCCAGGGTCTGGGCGTCAACGGTTTCACCGTCTCGTCGGCCGGCAATGCGTCCGAGCTGCGCAGCGCGGGACTTCAGTCCGGCGACGTCATCCTGTCCGTCAATGGCGTGGCGCTGAACAGCCCCCAGGCCATCGGCGCCCTGCGCGGCCAACTGGCCAGCGCCCCGTCCGCCGACATCCAATATGAGCGCGCGGGCGAGACGCGCACCACCACCATAAGGACGCGTCCATGACCGCCTCTCTGCGCAATCGCCTGAAGCGTTCCGGCGTCGGCGCCCTCGCCGCCGTCCTGGCCCTGCAGGCCCCCCTGGCCGCCGCGCCCGTCATGGCCCAGGAGGCGCGCCAGACCCTGAACGTTCAGGGCGCCGACATCCGCGCCTTCATCCAGGACGTGGCCCGCACCACCGGCCGCACCTTCATCGTCGATCCGGCCGTGACCGGGACGGTGACGGTGACCAGCGATCGGCCGCTGGGCCGCGCCCAGATGTTCGAGGTCTTCCTGTCCACCCTGCGGGCCAACGGCCTGGTGGTCACCCCGACCCAGTCGGGCGCCTATCGGATCAGCCCGGCCCAGGGCGCGGCCCAGGGGCCGTCGACGGTCGGGGCCGAGCGGTTCTCGACCGAGGTCTTCCAACTGCGCAACATCGACGCAGCCTCGGCCGCCGAGACGATCCGGCCGCTGGTCGGGGCCCAGGGCCAGGTCCTGGCCAATCCCGGCGCCAACAGCGTGGTTGTCGCCGATTTCGCCGACAATCTGGCCCGTATCCGCTCCCTGATCGGCCGGATCGACGTGGACCGGTCCAGCTATGAGGTGGTGGCGCTGGAAAACGCCTCGGCGCGCGAGATCGCCGGGGTGTTGCAGCAGGTGATGGCGGCGCCGAGCGGCGGCGGGCAGGGGATGGTCACCGTCACGGCGGTGGAAAGCTCGAACTCCATCGTCCTGCGCGGCGACGGTCAGGCCCTGGCCCGCGTGCGCGGCCTGATCCATGACCTGGACGGCCGCTCGCGCGCCAGCCAGGACGTGAACGTCGTCTTCCTGGAACACGCCAACGCCGAGCAGCTTCTGCCGGTGCTGCAGCAGGTGGTGGGCCAGCCGGTCACGGCCTCGACGGGCGCGAGCCAGGGCTTGCGCACCGCCCCGACCGGATCGACGAACGGCGCGTCGAGCGGCCTGTCGCGCGCCGCCTCCAGTCTGGGCGGAGCGGACACGGACCGCGGCGCCATCGGCTCGTCCACCGTCACCGCCACCGGCCAGCGCGCCACCATCGCCCGCTTCCCCGGCGCCAACGCCCTGGTCATCGCCGGGCCGGCCGACATGCAGCGGACCCTGGCCGACGTCATCCGGCGGCTGGACGTGCGCCGCCAGCAGGTGCTGATCGAGGCCATCGTGGTCGAACTGAGCGACAACGCGGTGCGCGAGCTGGGCGTCCAGTGGCTGTACGGCGGCGAGAACGGCGTCGGTCTGACCAACTACACCGCCAACGCCACGCCGCTGGTGAACATGGCCGGCGGCGCCTATGCCGGGCAGCTGGACAAGGACGATCCGCTGCGGGAACAGCTGCAGACCCTGGCCCTGAACAGTCTGGTGGGCGCCAACGGCTTTATCGGCGGCGCCGGGGTCGAGGTCGGCGACGGCCTGTTCGGCTTCATCATCAATGCGGCCAAGACCGACAAGGGCTCCAACCTGCTCCAGACCCCGTCGATCATGACGCTGGACAACGAAGAGGCCACCTTCCTGGTCGGGCAGGAGGTGCCGATCACGACCGGCCAGACCCTGCTGGACGGCAATTCCAACCCCTTCACCACGACCGACCGCAAGGACATCGGCGTGCGGCTGACGGTCAAGCCGCAGATCAACGCCGGCGGCTCCATCACCCTGACGCTGCGCCAGGAGGTGTCGGCGATCAACGGCGGGCTGACCCGTGGCGCGACAGACCTGGTGCTGGACAAGCGCGAGCTGCAGACCACCCTGGTGGTCGATGACGGCGACATCGCGGTCGCCGGCGGCCTGCTGGACCAGAACGACATCATCTCGACCGACAAGATCCCCGGCCTGGGCGACCTGCCGGGCGTCGGCGCCCTGTTCCGGTCGAACAGCCGCCAGCGCGGGCGGACCAATCTGATGGTCTTCCTGCGTCCCACCATCGTCCGCACCCGCGAGGAGGCTCAAGGGCTGGCCGCCGATCGCTGGGGCTATATGCGCGACCAGCAGCAGGCGGTGCAGCCGGATCGCGAGCCCAGCCTGGACGCCCTGGTGCGGGACTATATGCGGACCCAGGCGCCGGCCGCCCCGGCGACGGGCCAGCCGATGGTGATCGCCCCGACCGGCGTGACGGCGCCCGTGGCCCCGGTCGAGGCCGCGCCCCTGCCGCCGACCGGAAACTGATCCCATGATCACCCTGGTCAGCCCCAGCCTGCCCTATGGATTCGCCAAACGACACGGCGTCCTGCTGCTGGACGCCGGCGAGGTGGCGCGGGTGGGCCTGCGCGAGGGGGCGGATCCCAAGGCCCTGATCGAGGCGCGGCGCGTCCTGGGGCGCCCCCTCGCGGTCGAGGCCCTGAGCCAGGCGGCCTTCGACCGCCAACTGTCCGAGGTCTATGCCGGCGACCATCTGGCGGCGACCGACGGCGACGATCTGGACATGCCGGCCGGACTGGACAGTCTGATCGACGACATCCCGGCGGCGGCCGATCTGCTGGATACGGCCGACGATGCGCCGGTGATCCGGCTGATCAACGGGATCATCGCCGAGGCGGTGCGGACCGGCGCGTCCGACATCCACCTGGAGACCTATGAGAGCGCCCTGCTGGTGCGGATGCGGATCGACGGCGTGCTGCGCGAGGCCCTGAGCCTGAACCCCCGCATCGCCCCGCTGCTGGTGTCGCGCATCAAGGTCATGGCGCGGCTCGACATCGCCGAGAAGCGCGTGCCGCAGGACGGGCGCATTCCGCTGGCCCTGGGCGGCAAGACGCTGGACGTGCGGGTCTCGACCCTGCCGTCGCGCGGCGGCGAGCGGGTGGTGATGCGGATTCTGGACAAGGATCAGGCGGGCCTGACCCTGGACCGTCTGGGCATGGCGCCCGACGCCCTGGCCGCCTTCCGCGCCGCCCTGGCCGAGCCGAACGGCATCATCCTGGTCACCGGGCCGACGGGCTCGGGAAAGACCACCAGCCTGTACGCCGGCCTGGCCCTGCTGAACGACCAGACGCGCAACATCCTGACGGTCGAGGATCCTGTCGAATACGCCATCGACGGCGTCGGCCAGACCCAGGTCAACACCAAGGTCGGCATGACCTTCGCGGCGGGCCTGCGCGCCATCCTGCGCCAGGACCCGGACGTGGTGATGGTGGGCGAGATCCGCGACGTGGAGACGGCGGGGGTCGCGGTCCAGGCCGCCCTGACCGGCCACCTTGTGCTGTCCACCGTCCACACCAATGACGCGGCGGGTGCGGTGACGCGGCTGCGCGACATGGGGGTGGAGCCCTTCCTGCTGGCCTCGACCCTGAGGCTGATCGTGGCCCAGCGGCTGGTGCGGCGGCTGTGCGACCATTGCCGCACGCCCGAGATCGCCGACAAGAAGACGGCGAAACTGGTCGGCGCCAAGGCCGGGGTGCAGGTCTGGCGTCCGCACGGCTGCGCCCACTGCGGCAATACCGGCTATGTCGGCCGGGTCGGCCTGTACGAGGTGCTGAAGATCGACGACCGCGTGCGCCGGCTGATTGCAGCCGAGGCGGACGAGGACGCCGTGGTCGCCGCCGCCTTCGCCGGGGGCGGAACCCTGACGGAACGCGCCCGCGCCCTGGTGCTGGACGGCGTGACCTCGGTCGAGGAGGCGGTCCGCGTCGCCCGTCAGGAGACGGCGTCCGATCCGGCGGAGGCGGCCTGATGGCGGCCTTCGACTATGTGGCCGTCGATGCGGCGGGGCGGACGGTGTCCGGCGCCGTCACCGCCTCGGACGAGGCGGCGGCGCGCGGCTGGCTGACCAAGCGCCGGCTGATGCCGCTGGAGCTGACGCCGGCCCGTATCGCGGCGCGTGCCGAGCGGACGAACGGCGCCGGCCGGGGCGACCGCCTGAACGCCAAGACCCTGGCCCTGACGACGCGCCAGCTGGCGACGCTGATTTCGGTCTCGCCGATCGAAGAGGCCCTGCGCACCCTGGCGCTTCAGGCCGATCGGCCGGTGGTGCGGCGGGTGCTGGAAGGCGTGCATGCAGGGGTCATGGAGGGGCGTCGCCTGTCCGACGCCATGGCCTTGCAGGGCCAGGCCTTCCCGCCCCTGTACCGGGCCATGGTCTCGGCCGGGGAACAGTCGGGCGCGCTTCAGCCGATCCTGGAACGTCTGGCCGACGGGCTGGAGCGGGACCAGCAGGTGCGCGGCAAGGTGATCACCGCCGTGGTCTATCCCAGCGTCCTGGCCGTGGTCGCTCTGGGCGTGATCGCCATTCTGATGACCTTCGTCGTGCCCAAGGTGGTCGATCAGTTCGAGAGCATGAACCAGACCCTGCCGCTGCTGACGCGGCTGGTGATCGGGGTGTCGGATCTGATGCGGAACTGGGGCTGGCTGTTCCTGCTGCTGCTGGCCGGGCTGATCGTCGCGGGCGTGGTCGCGCGACGCCGACCCGAAATCCGCCTGCGGATCGACCAGACGATGCTGAGGCTGCCGGTCATCGGCCGTCTGACGCGGGACCTGCATGGGGCCAGGATGGCGCGCACCCTGTCGACCATGATCGCCGCGGGCCTGCCGGTGCTGGAGGGCCTGACCATAACCGCCCGCACCGTGTCCAACATGGCCCTGCGTCAGGCCACGGAATCCATGGGCGAGGCGGTGCGCGAGGGCGGGGGCCTGTCGGCGGCCATGCGCCGCGCCGACGTCTTCCCCCCGCTGCTGGTCTATATGACCGCCTCGGGCGAGAGCAGCGGACGGCTGGAGCCGATGCTGGAACGCGCCGCCGACTATCTGGAACGCGAGTTCGCCACCTTCACCGCCGTGATGCTGAGCCTGCTGGAGCCGGCCATCATCGTGGTCATGGGCGGGGTGGTCGCGATGATCGTCCTGTCGATCCTGCTGCCCATACTTCAGATCAACACCCTGGCCATGGGGTGAGGAGAGTTTAGTGATGACGTCAGAAAATCAGAACAAGCGTAAGAAGCGTCAGGGTTTCACCCTGGTCGAACTGATGGTGGTCATCGTCATCATCGGCCTGCTGGCGACCGTGGTGGCGCTGAATGTCCTGCCCAGCCAGGACCGGGCCATGGTCGGCAAGGCCAAGGCGGACATCTCGGTTCTGGAGCAGGCGATCGAGACCTATCGCCTGGACAATCTGAACTTCCCCACCGACCAGCAGGGGCTCGAGGCCCTGGTGTCCGCGCCGGCCGGCCTGGCCCAGCCGGAACGCTATCGCCAGGGCGGCTATGTGCGTCGCCTGCCCGAAGATCCGTGGGGCAACCCCTACCGCTATCGTCGCCAGAGCGCGCACGGCCAGCAGTTCGACGTCTTCTCCCTGGGGGCGGACGGCAAGGAAGGGGGCGAGGGCAATGACGCGGACCTCGGCAACTGGCAGGGCTAGGCTTCAGCGTCGCCGTTCTGGATTCACCCTGGTCGAGCTGATGGTCACGGTGGCCGTCATCGGATTGGCGGCCGGGGCGGTCGCCCTGTCCTTGCCCGATCCCCGCCCGGCTGTGGGTCTGGAGGCGGAGCAGTTCGCCGCCCGGCTCTCGCGCGCCCGCGAGGAGGCGATCCTGACCAATCGGCCGGTGGCGGCGGATGCGGACACCGCCGGCTACGCCTTTTCCAGTTTCGACGGCGCCGTCTGGACGCCGCTGAACGGCGTCTTCATCGCCCGCACCTGGGGCGAGGGCGTCGCGTCGCCGGCGGACCCTGTGCGCATCGTCTTCGATCCCACCGGCGTGGCCGACCCCGCCCGGGTCCGCCTGACCCGCGACAACCAGTCCCGCACCGTCACGGTCGACGGCGCGGGCGAGGTGTCGATCCATGATTGATTCCGTTCCAGCAGCGCGTGGTCGTCCGGCCGGCGGCAGGGCTCGATACGCCCGCGCCGGGTTTACGCTGATCGAAATGCTGGTGGCCCTGGCGGTGTTCGCCCTGGCGGCCATGGCCCTGTTGAACCTGTCCGGCGAGAGCACCCGTTCCGCCGTGCGCGTCGAGGCGCGCACCCTGGGCGGTCTGGTAGCCGAGAATGTCGCGGCCGAGGCCATGATCGCGCCCAGCCTGCCGGTGGGCGAAGTCAGCGGCGAAACCCGGATGGCCGGCCGCGTCTGGCGCTGGCGTCGCGTCGTCACCGGGACCGAAGTCCCCGGCATGGGGCGGATCGACGTGCGGGTCTTCACCGACGAGGGCCAGGTGGCCGACCGCGTCCTGTTCCGGGCGGCCGGGGCATGAGGGCGCCGCGCACGAAGTCACGGGAGGGGCGGGCGGGGTTCACCCTGGTCGAGGTCCTGGTCTCGCTGGCCATCTTCGCCCTGCTGGCCGGGGCCGGCGCCCTGGTGCTGAGCCAGACCATCGACGCCAAATTCGCCATCCGCGCCGAGACCGACCGCATCGGCGATCTGCAACGGACGCGCGCCCTGCTGAAGGCCGATCTGGCCCAGGCGTCGCCGCGTCGCACGCGCGGCCCGACCGGCCGGCCCCTGCCGCGCGCCCTGATGGGTCAGGAGACGCCCGGCGATCCCATTCTGGTCCTGGTTCGCAACGGGTGGTCCAATCCGGGCGCGGCGCCGCGCCCGTCGCTGCAAAGGGTCGAATACCGGGTGGTCGAGGGGCGGCTGGAGCGGCGCGTCTCTCCCTATCTGGACGGTGCCCGCGCGGGGCCGCCCCAGGTGTTGTACCGCGGCGTCAAGGATGCGACCGTCACCTTCATCCAGAACGGGTCCGAGGCGCCGGCCTTCATCTCGACCAGTGACCGGCCGCTGCCGGACGCGGTGCGGATCGTCATGACTCTGGACGGTTTCGGCCGCCTGGATCAACTGTTCCTGGTCGCCGCCGCATGAGACGGCTGCGGGGATCGCGCGAGGGCATGGCCCTGCTGACGGTGTTGCTGCTGGTGGCGGTGATGGCGGTCGTGGCGGTCGCCATTCTGGACGATGTGCGCTTCTCGGTGCGCCGCACCACCAACGCCGAGACCCAGGCCCAGGCCCAGTGGTACGCCGCCGGCGCCGAAAGCCTGGCGCGGCGCCAGATCGCCGACCTGGTCAAGATCGATCCCGCCCGCACCCCGTTGGAGCCGCGCTGGAACGGCCGGGTGCTGGAGTTTCCGGTGGAGGAGGGCGCGATCCGCGCCGTCGTCACGGACGGCCAGGCTTGTTTCAACCTGAACAGCCTGGTCTTCGGCCAGAACGAGGACCTGTTTCCCCGCCCCGAAGCCACGACCCAGTTCGTCGCCCTGGGCGCCGCCCTCGGCCTGTCGCGCGCCCGGATGGCCGCTGCGGCCGCCGCCCTGACGGACTGGATGGACAATGACGCCGAGGCTTCGCCCGGCGGGGCCGAGGATGCCCGTTACGCTGGCCTGTCCACGCCGTATCGCACCGGCGGCGTCATCCTGGCGGACGTCAGCGAGATGCGGGCGGTGGCCAATATGGACGACGACCTGTATCGGCGGCTGCGCCCCTATGTCTGCGCCCTGCCGGCGACCACCCAGACGACGCTGAACATCAACACCCTGAGCCCGGCCGAGGCGCCCCTTCTGGTCATGCTGACGCGCGGCACCCTGGGGCTTCAGGGCGCGCGCGCCGCCATCGCCGCCCGCCCGGCGCTGGGCTGGTCCAGCGTCGACGCCTTCTGGAGCCAGCCGTCGCTCAAGGGCTTCACGCCCGATGATGAGACGCGCGGGCAAGTCTCGCTGTCGACGCGCTATTTCGATCTTCGGGTCGATATCGACTATGGCGGCGCCCACGCCGTCCGCACCGCCCTGATTCACGCCGCGCCGGACGGCGGCGTGCGTACTGTCATTCGCCGCTGGACCCCTGAAGAATGAGCCAGACCCGTATCGTCATCATCCCCCCGGTGGCCTCGATGCCGGCGCCCTTCCTGACGTTCGACGCCGGGGGACGCGTGCTCCAACGCGGCTCGCTGCTGCTGGAAGACTCGGCCGCGACGCTCGATGTCCGCACGGTGGCCGTCGCTCCCGGCGCCGATGTCCTGGTGCGTTGGCTGGACCTGCCGGTCGGCGGGACGGCCCAGGTGCGGGCGGCGGCGCGCTGGGCCTTGAAGGATGATCTGGCCGGCGATCCCGAGCGCACGGTCGTGGCCCTGGGGCCGGTCGCGGGCGAAGGGCCGCGTCTGGTCGCCGCCGTGGGCGCGGGTCTGCTGGAGGCGTGGATCGACTATCTCGCCGCTCTGGGCGTGACCCCTGTCGCCATAGTGCCCGACTGTCTGATCCTGCCGGCGCCGGCCGATGACGCTCTGAGCGCCGCCGTCTTCGGGGCCGACATGGGGCTGCGCGGCGCGCATTTCGCGGCCACGGTCCAGTCCGATCTGGTCGAGGCGGTGGCGGGCGGGCGCCCCCTGATCCGCATGGACGATCCCGAGACGCTGGAGCGGCTGCTGGCGGCCGCAGCGGCGGCGCCGGCCGTCGATCTGTTGTCGGGCCTGGAGCGCAAACGCGAGGTTCGGGCGGGCGGCTGGCGGCTGGCGGCCGGTTTGGCGGCGGCTCTGGTGGTGTCGCCCCTGATCCTGACCCTGGCCGCCGGCGCGCGCGATCAGGTCGCCGCGGACCGGGCCGAGCGCCGGACCCTGGCCCTGATCACCGAAACCCTGCCCGACGCCGCCCGCGCCAGCGATCCGATGGAGGCGGCGCGTCGCCAGATCGCCGTGGCCCCGCCGCCGGGCGGTCTCGCCTCCGTCAGCGCGGCCCTGTTCGCCGCAGTGGAACAGGTCGAGGGGGCGGAACTGGACAGTCTGAGCGCCGATCCCGGCCAGGGGGTGCGTGCGACCGTCAGCTATCCGGCCTTTTCGGATCTGGAGACCTTGCGGACCGCCCTGGCCGCCTCGGGCCTGTCCATGTCCGACGCCTCGACCGTCGAGGACGGCGGGCGGGTGGTCAGTGAAATCACCGTGGGAGGCGCCGCATGAACGGCCTGATGTCTCAAGCCGCCGCCTGGTGGGACGGCCGCACCCTGCGCGAGCAGCGGATGCTGACGGTGATGGGCTTGGCGATCGCCGCCGTTCTGGTCTGGCTGCTGATCGTTCGTCCGGCCTGGGCCTGGCGGGCCGATGCGGCCGAGGCGCGAGCCGTGGCCGAGGCCGATCTGGCCCTGGTTCAGACGGCGACGGGTCGTATGGTGCGGACCGACGCCGCGAGCAGCGACGTCGATGTCTCTGCGGTGGTCGCCGAGGTCGGTTCGATCACCGGGGTGACGCCGGTCATGGGCATGTCGCCGGACGGCGGCCTGGGCTTCAGCCTGACCAATGTCTCCAGCGCGGCGGCCTTCGGCTGGCTGGCGGCCCTGCATGACCGCAAGGTCGAGGCCACGACGCTGAACGTCGTCGAAAACGCCGATGCGACGATCAGCGTCGAGGGCGCGCTGGCGCCCTCGACCTGAAGCCGGATCAGGGCCGGGCGGCGCGCAGGGTCTGGAGTTCGCGCTGGGCCTGGATGAAATCCGCCTGGAAGTCAGGGTCGGCCTTCAGGCTGGCCACCAGGGCGGCGCCGACGATCCGGCCGGCCTCGACGTCGCTGGGGTAGTGGACGCCGCAGATGACCCGGCTGTCACCATAGGCCAGGCCGCGCGCCAGGATTTCGTCGGCCTTGTCCGGCGCCATTTCCGACAGGACCAGGGCCCAGGCCCAGCCCAGGGCGGCGTGGCCTGACGGATAGGAGCCGCTGGCCGTCAGCCAGGGCTGGGGCGCGATACAGGTGGCCGCCGGTTCGGCGACGAAGGGCCGGGGGCGGCGGACGCCCTTCTTGACCGGGGTCTGGATCGTTTCCAGGTCGCCCAGCATCCGGCCCAGCAGACGGGTCAGGGTCGGCACGCGCTCGGGGTCGAAGGTCACGCCCAGGGCCGGGGCGAAGACACGCGGGGCCGAGGGGGTCTCGATCTCATTGTCCGCCTGAGCCATGGCCCAGCGCGCGCTGCCCTCCAGCGCGCGGGTCGCGCGATAGGTCTCGATATCGGCCTGTTCACGCAGGGATCCGGCGGCGGGCGGCGGCGGCAGGAACCGGGCGGCGTTCGGCGCCGCGTCTGCGGACAGATAACCGTGGGGATGATCCTGGAACCCGGTCCAGAACACCGGCGCCGTGTCCGGTGTCGCGGCGCAGCCGCTCAGGGCCAGACATAGGACCGCCAGGCCGCGACCGGCCGAGGAAAGAAGGGGCATTTAGACTACGCTTATCAGACTGTGGGGAAATCAGGCGGCGACGGCGCCGGGGCGGCCGTCCTCGACCACCCAGCTGTTCAGGGTCGAGACCGCCGCATGGGGATCGCGCACGTCCGAGATGGCGCGATAACGGGTGTTCATCCGGTCGCGGTCCATGTCGATGGACATATACCCCCGCACCCGGCTGTCGAAGAATTTGATCTGCGGGTTGTTCGGCATGTTCGCCATCAGGGCGTCATAGGGCGGGCCGGACGACGAGATCGAGGTGCCGACGAATTCGGTCGCCACCGTCGCGGATGACGGATCGGCGCTGACCCGCTTGACGTCATTGGTCCAGAACGAGTGGTAGTCGCCGCTCAGCACCACCGGATTGCGGGGCTTCAGCGTCGCCAGGGCGTCGGTCATCCGGTCGCGGGCGACGGGATAGCCGTCCCAGGTGTCGGTCCAGTAGCGGGTCTCGGCGTCGCCGTTTCCGAACCTCAGCCCCGCCATCACCAGATCCTGGCCCAGGATGTTCCAGCGCGCCTGCGACCGGGCCAGGCCGTCGTACAGCCAGCGTTCCTGCTCGAAGCCCAGGAAGGTGCGGGCCGGGTCCAGCCGGTCGGGGCAGGCGGCGTCGGTGACCACCTGGCCCTTGCCGCCGTTGACGCCGTCGCTGCAGGCCTGTTTCGAGCGATACTGCCGGCCGTCCAGCATGAAGAACTGGGCCAGCCGGCCATAGCGGACGCCGCGATAGATCGGCATCTGCAGCCGGGCGCCCAGCCGCGTGCGGCGAATGGGCATGGCCTCGTAGAAGGCCTTGTACCCGGCGGCGCGCCGCAGCAGGAAATCATTGGGCATGACGCCGGGCGTCTTTGACCAGACGCCGGAATAGTCGTCCTGAATCTCGTGGTCGTCCCACACCGCCAGACAGGGGGCGACGGCGTGCAGCCGTTGCAGGTCCGCGTCCGTCCGGTGCAGGGCGTACCGGTTGCGATAACCCGCCAGGGTCGTCGCCTCTTCCAGTCCGTAGGGCCGGACCACATTGGCCGCCTGGGCGCCCGTGCGGGTGTATTCGTAGATATAGTCGCCCAGGAACAGGGTCAGGTCCGGCGCCTCGTCGGCCATATGGCCATAGGCGCTGAAATAGCCCGACTCCCAGTTCGAGCAGGAGGCGACGGCCAGACGCAGGCGATCGACGTCGGCGTTCGGGGCGGGGGCGGTGCGGGTGCGGCCGACGGGGCTCTGCTGACCCTGGGCGGTGAACCTGTACCAATAGGGGCGGTCGGGGCGCAGGCCCTCGACCTCGATATGCAGGCTGTGGGCGTCGGTGCGATCCGCCACGGCCTCGCCCGAGGCGACGATGCGGTTGAAGGCCTCGTCCGCCGCCACGTCCCAACGCACGGCGACCGGGCCGCCCATGCCGCCCAGGCCGTCCGGCGCCACCGGATCGACCGCCAGCCGCGTCCACAGGACGAAACCATCGGGGGCCGGATCGCCGCTGGCGACGCCCAGCGGGAAGACATAGGCCCCGCCCGCCTGGGCCTGAGCCTGCCCGAACCGCAGGACCAAGGGCGCGGCGACGAAGCCGCCGAGCAGAAGACGTCGGTTCATCGGGGGGGAGAACGGGCTCACCAGATCAGACCCCTATCGCGCCGCCGACAGGGCGGTCGCCTCGGCGCCGAACCGGCTGCGGAAATCCTCCAGCGGGATGGTAAATTCATCCTGCGCCAGAAATTCAGCATCGCTCAGCTGAGGTTGCTCGTTCGACTTGTACCATTCGGCGTACCGGGGCGTCTCGGAGGCGTAGCGACCATAGTGGGTCGAATAGGTGCGGACCCGCACGGTCGGAACCGGGCCGCCCATATCGAACGTCATCAACCGCATCCAGCCGTCGCCGAGCGCCACCGCCTTGTCGGGCGACAGGCCGGTGTCGATCACGGACTGCTTGCGGTCCTGATAGTCGGACAGGAGCTGGTAGACGGCGCCGCCTGTGCGATTGCGATCCGTACGGAACGACTGGCCGTTGTGGTGGCCGCTCAGCACCATGAAGATCTGCGGATTGCGGTCGATCAGCTTGTCCCACACGCCTTGTGCGCTGTTGTCGAAGGGATCCAGGGCGTGGATGTCGACGACCGGATGGGCGCGGCGTTCCCCGGTCTTGTCCAGAAAGTCATGGGTGGTGATCAGGGTGGGCAGGCCGGCATGGGCGTGGATCACGGTTTCGGCCCACTTCAGGCTCATGTCAGACGGGGCCATCTGCAAGCCGATGTGCAGGAAGCGATAGCCGCCCGCCTCGAAAATCTGGGCGCTGTCGGCGCCGCCGTCGTGCGAGGCGATGTACCACGGCCGGTTCGCAAAGAAGGGCGAGGCGGGGCCGAACGCCTCGGTGAAGGCCGTCAGCCCGCCGATGTGGATCATGCCCAGGCGGCGCAGATCGCCCTCGGGGGCTGTCATATCCCGGGGCCAGGACTGCTCCCACCACTGGGCGTCGTAGTCGTGATTTCCGGGCACGACGGAAAAGGGCAGAACGCCGTCCAGCAGGCGATAGGCCTCGACGGCGGCGGGGATCTCGATCTCCCGCACACGCCGGCTCCAGTCCTCCATACTTGATCCGGCCGGCAGCGGTCGGGCGCTGAATCCACGTCCGGCGTGGTCGGGGTCCACGTCGATCGTCGGATGCTGCCAGACATCGCCCACAGCCGTCGCGAAGACGATGTCCCCGCCGCGCGAGACAGCATTGTCGGCGATGAAGCGCATCTGCTGCATCAACTGATCGCGGGCGTCGAACGGAAAGCCGGCGACCTTCTGATGGGTGTGGTCGGTGTAGTTCTGCGTGTCCGGGATCACCGCGATGGTGAAGCGGCCGTCGGTGTCAGGCTGGGCCAGCGCGGGGAGGGCGAAGGCTGACAAGGCCAGGATTAAAACGCGCAGTCTCGACAGCTTCGACATGGTTATCCCGTTCTCAAAATGACGATCGCCCCGACCGATGGCTCGGTCGGGGCTGTGTCGCTCGTCAGTAGCTGTAGCTCAGGCGGACGCCCCACGTACGGCCGGGGTTGGGCGACATGGTCGGGCGGGCCGAGCCGTTGAAGCCGTTGCGCGTCTCGTCATAGTGCTCGCTGAACAGGTTCTTGCCCCACAGGCTGACGCGCCAGTCGGCGGTCTGGGGGCCGACGGTGACGCTGCCGTTCCACAGCATGTAGCCGGCCAGGACCGAGGCCGAAGACGCGTTGTAGATCTCGTCACGCTGGTAGTAGTTCGTCTCGGCCCGCAGGTTCCAGCCCGCCATGGTCCAGTCGTAGGCGACCGAACCGCTGTAGGTGAACTTCGGGAACTGCAGGGGTTCGCCCGAACGGTCCGTCGAGATGATGACGTCCCAGGGACCGTTCGCCGGGTTGGCCGCCGCCGTGGCCGCATCGTTGATGGCGAAGAACTCGCTGTATTCGCCTTCCTTGTAACCATAGGCCTGGGTGATCGTCAGGCCTTCGAACGGAGTCCACGCCAGCTCGATCTCACCCCCATAGATTTCCGACTTGGGCACATTGGTGATCTTGCCCAGGCGGCCCGACAGGCGGTCGTATTCGATGCCTTGAATCTGCTGGTCGGTATAATCGTAGAAGAAGAGCGCGCCGTTGGCCCGCAGACGGTTGTGGAACCAGTCCGACTTCACGCCAACCTCATAGGCCAGCACGATCTCGGGGCGGAAGGGGGTGGCCGAGGTGGCGTTATAGGTGGTGAAACCGCCCGATTTCACGCCGCGCGCAACGCTGGCGTACAGAAGGGCGCTGTCGGTCAGATCATACTCCAGACCGACCCGGCCGCTGACTTCCGACATCTCGTTGCTGTAGGCCAGCGTCGCCCGCGGCAGGGCCGGCGCCACGGTGGTGCCCGAAGTCCTCAGGGAGCGTTCTTCGGACTCGTAGCGAAGCCCGGCGATCAGCCGGAAGCGGTCGGTGAAGGCGAAACTGTTGTGCGTGAAAATGCCCGCCGCCTGCACGTCCTGGCCATAGGGCGTGTTGATCAGACCGGCCAGGTTTCTGAACTGGGTGTAGAAGCCGCCGTCGATATGTTCGTCGGTCGCATGGACGCCGACCAGCCAGTTCCATCGACCCTCGCCCGTCGAAGCCAGTCGCACTTCTTGCGAAAGGACGTCCAACTGGTTGTAGAAGTAGACGTCGGACTCCTGGTATCGAGTGCCGTCCCAGTCATTGTACTCTGATCGGTCGAAGGTCTGGTAAGCCGTCAGCGAAGTCAGCGCCGCCCAGCCCAGATCGGCCTTGACCCGAAGGTTTATATCGAACCCTGCGTTGTCGCGGCCCGGCTTGTCGCCGACGCTGCGGCCCGAGACGGCGGCCATAGCCGGCGACAGTTGCCAGCCCGTTATACGCCAGGCGGTGTCAGTCGGGATGACCGGGCCCAAGGCCGCATTGCCCGGCGCGTAGGGGCCGCGCAGGCGCAGGCCGAGGCCGTCGGATTTGTCGACCATATAGGTCGCGGTCAGATTGGCCGTGGCCTGCGGGCCGAGGTCCCAGGTCAGCCGCCCGCGGATGGCGCTCTTGTCCCGGTCCCCCAGCGCCTCGCCGGTGTCGCGGTTGAACTGCCAGGCCCCGCCCTGTTCGGTGACGGCGGCCAGACGGCCCAGCAGGCCCGGCGCGATCTGGCCCGACACATAGCCCTCGACCATGTAGCGGTCGTAGTTGCCGATTTCAGCCGTCATTCCGGCGCGGAAATCAACCGTGGGCGCATTGGTGATGATGTTGACCGCGCCAGCCGTGCTGTTGCTGCCGTACAGGGTTCCCTGCGGTCCGCGCAGGATCTCCATCCGGGCGATGTCGAACATCGCGCCCTGGGTCGTCACAGTATAGGGGTGGGCGACCTCGTCGACATAGATGCCCGCCGATGAAGTGTTGTTCGCCGAATATTGGGTGGCGCCGATGCCGCGGATACGGAACTGCGGCTGGCCGCCGCCGAACTGGCTGTCGACCTCGACGTTGGGGACGATGTTCTCGATCTCGTTGACGACCGAGACGCCCTTTTCCTTCAGTTCTTCGCCGCCCAGCACGTTCAGGGCGATGCCTACGTCCTGGCTGGCCTGTTCGCGGCGTTGGGCGGTGACGACGACGTCCTGGACGGTGGTGGCCTCAGTGTCCGGGATCGACTGGGCGGCGGCGGGCAGGGCCGCAGCCAGGGCGAGTGCGGCGCTCGAGACGCCGAGGAGCAGACGATGCATTGCACGATCCATTGCGGGCGGCGCGCGCAGGCACCCCCTGCCGCACGGGCCGATCTGTTGATGATGCTGTCGAACAACTGTTCGGTTCGGCGATTTGACGGGAGCGGCCCCTGGCGATGGGGAGGAAGGCTGGAGCCGCTGGCGTCCCACTGAAAAACAACTGTTCGACAACGGTTCGGCATTAGGCGCGGCCTGCTAAGCTTTTATGACGCTTGTAGGAAGACTTTCTGTCAGGGAGCGCCTTGGCAACCTGAAGCTGGAAGTAACGCCCGTTCTATGGCTCTTGCTGCGCCACAAGCTGGGTCGCGGCGGTCTTGAGCGTTGCGCCCGACAGCGGAATCCCCGTCGCCGAGGCGACCAGGGCCTGGCCCTTGATCCAGAGCGCGAACCGGGTGGCGGCCAGTCGGGTCAGGTCGAAACGCGCCGGCCAGACCCCGGCGCTGTTGTAGAAGGTGCCGCCGCCCTCTGGTCCGCGCAGGACCATGGCGAGGTCCTGAAGCGGCGGATCTCGGCGGGCCTCCAGGCAGATGCTGGCGATCAGGCGGGCGTATCGGGTGTAGAAGCCCTCGGCCTGAGGATCGATCGAGACAGTTGGCGTCATGAGCCTTTCCCAGGTCTCGAGCGTGGCCACGGAAGGGTCCATGTCGGGGCGCCGCCTCGCCAGATAATGGGGCAGGTCGCGGAACACGCTGTGCCACACCGCATCCACGACGAAGCGACGCATGTCCGGCCAATGATAGGCGATGGTGGATGTGGAGGTGCCGGCCACCAGGCTGACCGAGCGATTGCTCACGCCGGCCACGCCGCCGGCCAGGATCTGGTCCGCCGCGATGTCGAGCAGTTTGAGCCGCATCGAATCGACCTCCAGTCCCGCAGCCGGCGCCTGGGGCAGAACCAGGTGTTCGCGATACCAGAAGGCGGCCGGGGCGGGGCCGTCCTCTCGGCCCAGGACTCGGTCGACCAGGGCGCCCAGGCCCTCGGCGCTGATGACCTCATAGTCGGTGCGGCCCAGAAGGGCGCCGGCGTAGAATTGTTCGGTGACGAGACAGGCGGTCAGGGGCGCGGCGAAATCGGCGGCGCCGGGGACGGTCGCCAGATAGGTCCGCCAGGCCGCCTCGCGCATCGCCTCCCAGCGTCGCATCAGGTCATGGCGCGCCTCGCCCAGGTCCGTGTCCAGCAGCAGGGCCTCCCAGACCCGAACAAAGCCGGCTTCGGCTGCGGCGCGGAGCCTCAGATAGCGCAGGACAAGGGCGAGCAGGGTGTCGCGGCTCGCCGGCAGACCAGCCACGGCGCCGAAGAAGCGCTGATGAAAAACGGCGTCCGCCTCCAGCGCATGTTCACCGACCGCCAGGACCAGGCCGGACTTGGCGCCGAACAGGTTGACGATGACGGTCGTGCTCTTGCCGACGGCCTGGGCCAGGTCGCGCAGGGTCAGTTTGCGGAAACCCTGAGCGATCACCAGGTCGATGGCCGCATCGATGATCCGCTGCGCGTCGGTCGATCTGGGTGAGGCTTGTCGCTGAAGCATAGGCGTCAATGGTCTGGCGAAGCCGCGATGTCGAGACCCTATGGAGGTCGTCAGACCCTCAGCCCAGGGTCAAGGTCCGCAGGCGCAGAAGCCGGTCTCCGGCCGTGATGAACAGGCTCCGGCCGTCTTCGCCGAAGGTGCAGTTCGCCGCAGCCCCGCCGGTGTCGATACGGCCCAGGCTGCGCCCCTCGGGCGTCAGCACATGTACTCCGCCGGGACCTGTGGCGAACAGATGGCCCGCGCGATCGACGGCCATACCATCCGGCAGGCCAGGATTGGACGGCCCGACCTGATCGGAGAAGTCCATCAGCACGCGCGGCTTCATCGCCGGCCCGGTTCGGGTCAGATCATAGGCCAGCAATAACGGGCGTTCGGGATCGGAGACCGCTACATAGAGGGTCCGCTGATCCGGCGACAGGCCGATCCCGTTGGGGAAGCTGAGACTGTCGTCCAACAGGGTCACGACGCCGTCGGGGTCCAGCCGATAGACGCCGTTGTACGCCGTCTCCTTCAGCGGCGACCGGTCCATGTCCTTCAGTCCATAGGGCGGATCGGTGAAGAAGATCGCGCCGTTGGACGCCTGGACCAGGTCGTTGGGCGAACTGAAGCGGGCGTCGCCATAGCGGGTCGCCAGCAGGGTCTTGGCGCGGGTGGCCAGATCGACGCGCGCAATGGCGCGGGCGCCATGATCGGCCATCAGGATCGAACCGCGGGGGCCGGCGATCAGACCGTTCGACCCTGGCTCTCGAAAGACAGACGCGTCCGGCCCGTCATAGCCCGACGGCTCCATGAAGACCGAGACGCCGTCCCTCTCGGACCAGCGATGAATCCGGTTCTCGGGCACGTCGCTGAACAGCAGATAGCCGCCGTCAGCGATCCATACCGGGCCTTCGGACCAGGTGAAGCCCGAGGCGAGCGTCTCCAGCCGGGCGTCCGGGGCGATCAGGCGGTCCAGCGCCGGATCGTGACGGATCACGCGGGCGGCGGAGGCGGGGGCGGGGGCGCGGGCCGTGGCGCAACCGGCGCCGACGAAGCTTCCCGCGAGGCTTCCAGCGAGAACGAGACGACGAGAGAGGGGCAGGGCGAAACTCCGGGACAAGGGGAAGGGTTGGTGTGGTTTCAGGGCGAGACGGCGCGGCGCGCAGGCTTCATGATCATCGGGCTTGTTTCAATCTGAACGGCCGACGCGTTGTGGGCGGAGCGCAAGTACTGGAGTTTTTTCTGTCACGACAAGCCATCATCCTGTCGCATCATCGAAGCGATGGCTGTCGGCGCATTCCATATCGGCGGCAAACGTCGGCGAGGCCGTCAGGCGGCTTGACGACTCGGGTCGGACCAAGGCTAGCTTTCGCCATGGCAAAAGTCGCGATCAAGACGCCCCAAGGCGATAACCTCAATCCCGTAGACCTGCACGTGGGCCGGCGTGTCGCCGAACGCCGCCAGGCGTTGCGCTACAGTCAGGCTCAACTGGCCCAGGCGGCCGGGGTCACCTTCCAGCAGATCCAGAAGTACGAGCGCGGGAGCAATCGGATCGCCGCCTCGCGTCTGTGGGAGATTGCGGAATTCCTGAACGTGGATCTGAACTACTTCTTCGAGGGTCTGGGTTTGCCCGATGGACCCGAGGCGCGCATGGGCGGCGCACCCACGAAACAGACGGCCGAGATCGCCCGGCGGGCGCCCGAGCTGTCGGTGCGAAACCAGAAGCTCGTTCTGGACCTGATCCAGCAACTGGCCCGGGTTTCTGCAGAGACTGGCGCGGAAATCGATGTCTAGACTTCGGCTCGCTGTCCGTTGCGGACGGCGAGCCCTTTCGCGGATCGGACGCTAGGCGATGGGGCGACTGACGCGGCGCGAGATCGAATGCGTGCAACTGGCCGGCCTGAGACTGTCAAATCAGGAGATTGCAGACGTGCTGGGCATCACGCCCAGCACCGTGGCGAACTATCTGCAAAGCGCCAACGCCAAACTCGGCACCAGTCACCGGCGGGCGGCGGCCCAGGCGCTGGGCATTCAATACCCAGGCGCCGGAATGACCGATGCCGAACTGGCCGAGCGGCTGCCAGAACGACTGCGTCCGGCCGTCTCGCCGGGCGTGGGGAACCCGATCGATGACCGGCCCTGGGCGGCGCGCTTCTGGCGACCGCCTCCGGCGAACCGGTTCATCCGTCTGGGCGTCATCGTCGGCGCGACGGCGCTCTGGCTGCTCGTACTGGGCGGTCTGACGTCTTTGGTGATGACGATCTTCTCGACGCTCGACGCATGGCGGCCCTCTTAGCCGGGATCCTCGCCATGAATCACAAGACCGACTTCGCCAACTTAATCGCCAGACGACTTCAGACCGCTGAACAGGCGCTCGATCAGGCGCTCGCCGAAATCAGCCTTCTGACCCACGACATGACGCGCCACCGCGCCGGCGCCCGGTTCGCCGCCCAGGCGGGCCACCAGGCCCTGGTCGACGTCCAGGCGGCGGCCGGGGCGCTTGTCGAGGGGCGGTCCCGGCTCGTGGCCAGTCACGATCGACTGGCGCGCATCGCCCGCACGCTCGGCATAATCGTCACAGCCGGCGGACCGCTGGAGGGCAAGGATCAGCCCGCCGGCGGAGCGACGGCGCTGGCGCTGGACGCCTGATGCTTCAGGCGGGGCTGCTGATCATCAGTCTGGTCGCCCTGGCCGCCCCTGTCGTCTGGGGCGGTCGCGCCGACCGCTGGGCCGCCGTGCTTCTGCTGGCGGACATGGTGCTCAGCCCATTGGCGCAGCATCTGATGCTCGGCGATGTCCGCTGGGGCGTCGCCCTGGTGGATCTCGCCTGCGCGATCGGCCTGATCGGCCTGGCGTTGCGTGCGGACCGCTGGTGGCTTCTGTTCGCCGCTGGTCTTCAGGTCGCCGTCGTCTTGACCCATTTCGCCGCCCTGGGCCCCGCCTTCATCTATAACTGGACGGCCGTCACGGTCAGGCTTGCGACCTGGATCGCCTTGCTGATCGTGCTTCTGGCCGGCGCCTATGAAGCTCATCTGGTGCGCCGGTATCGATTGCTGCCTGGCGCGCCGGCCTAACTCACTCTTGTTGATTTCGCCGTCGCCAGGGGCTGACGGCGAGGAGATTCCCCCATGGCCGAGAGCCACATGCCGACCTTCGCCGACCTGTTCGCCGAATGGGACATCCTTCGCCGGTTCGACGGCTTCCTGCCCGATGAATTTGCATCCTACGAAGCCTGCTGCGCGGCCGAGCGCGATTTTGAGATGCGGCTTGAGCGATGCGAGAGCCAGTTGCTCGCCTGCACGCCCACGTCCGAACGGGAAGCCGCCTGGCTGCTCGAGGTGATCAATACAGGCGAGGGGCTCACGCCGCAGACGTTCGCCACATTGAACCGCATCCAGGCGTGGATGATGTCGCGCGGCATGACGGCGGAGGGGATGGCTTCGACATCGCCGCGTCCCTCACAGATACGATATGCCGCGTCCGCCGCAGACAGGGAGGCCGCCCCCAGGCCTTGAACCGTCGCGCACCGTCGAAGCCGAGGCTTGGTTCCCGGCGCGGGCAGAGCCTGCGTTGGGGCGCCAGGCCAGGCTTGACGGTGCCCGTCATTCGCGGATGCGAAGTCAAACCGACATCAAGGTGTCGAATTTCCGTTACGCGCCGCTTCTATGTCGGCCCCTTCGGTAAGGGGCCGCCCAGTGAGTCACGAGCACGAAGTGGGGCAGGCGCTTGTGACGCACAATCGTGCGCTTCTCGCCTATGTGCGACGGAGACTGGCGTCGAGCGCCGATGCGGAAGACGTCGCGCAGGAGGCTATTCTGCGTGTGCTTTCCCGTGCGCGGGTGGCGCTGATCACGGATCCGCTGTCCTACGCGATGCGGGCCGCCCGCAATATTCTGATCGATCGCGCGCGCCGATCGGAAACCACGCCTTTTGACGATTTCGGCGAGACGGACCACCAAGCGGACGGCGCGGCGTCTCCCTTGGAAGCGCTGGACATGAACCAACGGCTGCGTCTGTGTCAGAAAGCCCTGGACGCCATGCCCGCCGTGCGCCGCGAGGTGTTCGTGAGACGCCGCGCCGGCGAGGAATCCTATGAACATATCGCCGGCGAATTGAACATGTCGGTCGAGGCGGTTCAGAAACACTATAGTCGCGCCGCTCAGACGCTTCGCAAGACGGCGGAGGGGCGTCATGTCGACTGAAACCTTTGACGCTCGTGACGACCGGGCGGCGGCCCTTTGGGCGGATGAAAAGCAGGGAGACGGCTGGACCCCGGCGCGGCAGGCCGCGCTGAACGCCTGGCTGGCGGGGCGGCCTGATCGACAGCGCCTGCTGGAGCAGCATGAGGCTCTGATCGCCGATCCGGCCGTCCTGTGGGCGGCGCGGCGAGCCGCTCACCGGACGGCGAAGCCGGGCCTGTTCGCCTCGACGCCGGCCTGGGTGAAGATCTGGGCGCCGGCGGGCCTGGCCGCCTGTGTCGCCTGCGCGGCCCTGTTCGTCGCGACCTCTTCCCTTCGGGGAGAGATGATCGTCGGTCGTCGCGGGGTTCCGCAAGCCGTGGCGTTGGCGGATGGCTCGGCGGTCCGGCTGAATGGCGCAAGCAAGGTGCGTGTCCTGCTGGGCGACACGGAACGGAGACTGCGACTGGACGGCGAAGGCTTCTTCGAAGTCGCCCATGACGCTGGCCGCCCCTTTACGGTGGAAGCCGAAGGGGTGCGGATCACCGCCGTCGGCACTCGGTTCAACGTGGACTCTCTCGAGACCCCTGACGGCCCGATGGTCGAGGTCGTGGTGTTCGAAGGCGCCGTCGATGTGACGCCGACCAAGGGGCGCGTCGTGCGAATCCGGGCCGGGGAGCGTGGTCGGGTGCTGAAGGCCGGTGTTCAACGCGCCAGCTTGCGACAACCCGAGGCCAAGACCGACCTTCCATCCTGGACCAGGGGGTGGCTGGAACTGGATGAGACGACCCTGACCAGCGTGATCGGCGATCTGAAACGGACCACGGGGGTGGAGGTCTCACTCTCTGATCCGAAACTGGGCCGTGCGCTCGTGAGCGGTCGTTTCTCGTATGAGAACCCCGAGAACGCCCTGGCCGCGATCGCCCGGCTTCATGGGCTCAGGCTGACCCGAAAAGACGCCGGCCACTATCTGCTGTCTGAAGCTTAGGTGACGGATAGAGCAAGTTTTCAAGACGGGTGTCAGGACCGCGATGTTCGTCGTCTTCCCCAATAGCGGCCAGGTTCGGCCGCGGGGGATCTATCACATGCGTATTTACAAGACCGGCCTCCTTGCGGCGGCCGCCGTCGCCGTCCTGACATCCGCCGCCGCCCCGGCCCAGGCCTGGCAGGCCGCCAGCAGCGCCGAGGCGCGCGCCGCCATCAACATCCCGGCGCAGGATCTGGGACGTGCGATCCAGACCCTGTCACGTCAGACCGGCCTGCAGATCGTCTTCGACCCTGAACTGACGCGGGGGCAGCGGGCTCAGGCCGTTTCCGGCTCCATGACTCCCCGTGAGGCGCTTCGCCGGATGATTGCGGGCTCCGGCGTCGAGGCGCGCGAGGTTCGCGGCGTTCTGACCCTGGTGCGCCAGACGGCCGAGGCGTCCATGCCCACCCCGGATGCGACGGTGCTGGAGGAGGTCCTGGTGGTCGGCTACGCCGCCGGCATGCGCCGCTCGCTGGACGCCAAGCGCGACGCCGACTTCATATCCGACGTCATCAGCGCCGACGACATGGGCGACCTGCCGGCCAACAATGTGGCCGAGTCCCTGTCGCGCCTGCCGGGCGTCAACGCCGTGCGCAACCACACCACGGGCGAGGGCGACCGGATCACGATCCGCGGCCTGTCGACCGAGCTGAACAACTACACCATGAACGGCGTCCGCATCGGCGGCACCGGTTCCCCGGACGACAGCTTCTATCGCGGCGTGCGGCTCAGCTTTCTGCCGCCGGAAGGCATCGACTCCATCACGGTGGTCAAGAGCCTGACGCCGGACCGCGACGGCGACGCCCTGGGCGGCTCCATCGACATCCGCACCCCTACCGCCTTCGACCACAAGCCGACCTACGGCGTCCTGTCGGCCTCGGCCGGTCTGCTGGACAAGTTCGACGACAAGACCTCGGGCGAAGTTTCCGGCTCCTTCGGCCGCCAGTTCAACGACCACTGGGGCGTGTTCGTCACCGCCAGCTGGTCGCGGCGCAAGTCCCAGTTCGAACAGAACGGCGTCGATGGCGATAACCAGCCTCCCGTCTGGTACGAAGACAGCGAAAGCCTGGGTTGGGACACCGATACCTTCGTGCTGCGCGGCATGGACCTGGCGTTCGGCGAGACCGAGGTCGAGCGCAAGGGACTGAACGCCAGTCTCGACTATCGCGGCGATCACCACGACTTCCACTTTCGCGGTCAGTTCAATGAATACACCCAGGACGAGTTCGACAACCGGCTGAACTTCCGCAATGACACGTCGAAGAACTCCACGCGACTGACCCAGGTGGACAAGACCGCCACGGGCCTGGCCAACCCGGACGACGCCATCATAGGTTCAGGCGCCAAGGGCAATATCTATTCCTACACCACCGCCCAGATCGTGGACCGAGACGGCGACGGCGTCATCACCGATGCAGACCGATCGAGCAAGTCCTACTACACGCTGAACGGCGCCTCGGGGAGCTGGGATCCGCAGGGCTTCCGCCTGCGTCGGTTTTGGGAAGGCTCGCGCGAAACCGGTTCGCTGATGTCGCTGAACCTGGGCGGCGTCAGCCGCTATGGCGACTTCAAGCTCGACTACGATCTGTCCTACGCCAAGTCCGAGGACAATATCGACGACAGCTACGACATGGAGTTCCGTAGCGACAAATACGGCTGGCTGGGCAACAAAGGCGTCGATATCGTCAACTTCGGCGACAGCCGCTTCCCCAAATGGGTGCTGAACGACGCCGGCATGGCGGCGGTGCAGGACCCGGCGCAATACAAGTATGCGGGCCTGTCCGGTGAGGTCGGCGGGGCGCAGGAGGATCTGTGGCAGGGCCAGTTCAACGCCGAATGGCGGCCCGTTTCGCCCTGGCTGGACTCGGTAAAGGGCGGCGCGAAATTCTATTCCTCCAAACGCGCCACCTATAGCGGCGAGTTCCTTGATCTGGACGCGGAGGGGACCCTGGCGGACTTCTCGGCCTTCTACGGCAAGGAGGTCACCGACCTGTTCGACGGCGAATATACGGGCCTCTATCGTCTGGGCGTGATCATCGACAATCAGGCCGTGTTGGCCGAGCTTCAGCGGGCGATGAACGGCGACAGCAGCTTCTTCGAAGGCTTCGCCACCGATCCCTCCAGCGCCAAGCTCAGCGGAGAAGACAGTTTCGAGTTCAAGGAAGACATTCTCGCCGGCTATCTGATGGCCACGGCCCGCTTCGGCGACGCCCAGATCATCGGCGGCCTGCGGGTCGAGAGCACCCGCAACGACATCTCGGCCTATGTGCTGGACGAGGTTCAGGGTGAGCGATTCACCACGGACAAGAGCGACTTCGTCAATGTCCTGCCGTCGATCCACCTGAACTATGCGCTGAATCGCAACACCAAGGTGCGGGCGGCGATCTGGACCAGCTTCGCCCGTCCCGACATCGCGCGCATGACCTCGGCCCGGGAATACAGCTACGACATCGATCCGGACGGCGACGGCGAGGAGAACCCCACCTCGGACTGGGTGCTGATCGGCATCGAACAGGGCAACCCGGATCTGAAGCCGATGAAGGCGATCAACTACGATCTGTCGATCGAGCGCTACAACGGCGACACCGGCGCCTATTCGCTGGGCCTGTTCTACAAGGATATCGAGAACTTCCTGTTCCGCTCGGCCTCCAGCAACATCCGCGACGGCACGGCGGGGGCGAACATCGGGCCGGACGGCGTCACCATCTCCATGCCCAACAACGGCAAATGGGCCGAGGTTTACGGCGTCGAGATGAGCGCCCAGCAGATCTTCTACTGGTTGCCGGGCGCCCTGTCGGGCCTGGGCGCCAGTGTGAACCTGACGCTGCAGCATTCGGAAGCCGAGACCGGGATTTCCTGGCACCCGGCGGGCTACACCCTGCCGCTGATGGAGACGCCCGAGGCCATCGCCAATGTACAGTTGTTCTGGCAGTACAGCGGATGGGAAGCCTATGCCGCCTACAGCTACCAGTCGGAATTCCTGGAGGGAATTCAGGACTTCGGCAATAATCCCTACGAACAGGACTATGAGTTCGTGGACCTGAACGTGCGGCGCAAGCTATGGGGCGGCGCCACCGCCTCGCTGCAGGTGCAGAACCTCTTCGACAACCACACCTACTGGTACACGGCCGGTTCGAGCACGGCCTCCAGCCGGGCCTATATCAAGAACGGGCGGTCGATCTCGCTCGGCCTGACCTACGTCTTCTGAGGGTGACGAAAATGATGTTTGTTCGCACCCTCATGCTCGGGGCCGCTGTCGCGGCCCTGGGCGTCTCCACCGGCGCCCAGGCCCAGGCACTGGCCCAGACGCAGCGTCCGGATCGCCCCGAACCAGCGCCGGTCCAGGCGTCCGAACGCCCGATAGCGCCGGCGACGGTGCAGCCGGAGCGGATCATTCTCAACCTGACCGCTGATCCGGCCCATCAGATGGCCGTCACCTGGCGCACCGCGCCGGGCCTGGACGGTCAGGTGGAGTTCGCCGAGGCCCAGGACGGGCCGGACTTCATCGCCTCCGCCGTTCGCGTGGCCGCGACCACCGACGACGCGGTCCTGGCGGTGCGCGAGGCGGCGGACTTCCGCGCCGCCTATCATTCGGCCGTAATGAAGGGGCTGAAGCCGGCGACGGTCTATGTCTACCGGGTCGGTTCGGGTGAGGCCTGGTCCGAGTGGCTGCAGTTCAGGACGGCCGCCGCGACGCCCGAGCCCTTCACCTTCCTGTATTTCGGGGACATGCAGAACAATATCCTCAGCGAGGCGTCGCGCACGCTCAGGATGGGGTTCCGCAAGGCGGGCGACGCCGCCTTCGTCATCCACGCCGGCGACCTGATCAACCGGCATGACAGCGACAATGAATGGGGCGAATGGTTCGCCTCGGGCGGCTTCCTGTACGCCCAGACGCCGCAGATGCCGACGCCGGGCAATCACGAATACGGCCGCGGCCCGATCCTGAACCCCCAATGGCGCCGGCAGTTCACCCTGCCGGAGACCGGGCCGGCGGGCGCCGAACGTCTGAAGGAAACCGCCTGGACCGTCGATTATCAGGGTCTGCGCCTGATCTCGATCGACGCCCCGCTGTTCCATGGCGACGAAGCCATGCGGGCCGAAATGGTGCGATGGCTGGATCAGGTCCTTGCCGACAATCCGAACCGCTGGACAGTGCTGTTCCTGCACTTCCCGCTGTTCTCGATCGACCCCGACCGGGACAACAGCCGCGTCCGCGATGCGCTGAAGCCGCTAATCGACAAGTATGGAGTGGACCTGGTGCTTCAGGCCCACGACCACGGCTATGCGCGCGGCGCCATAGGCGAGGGGGCCATGACCAACGCCGGCCCCGGCCACAGGTCGGACCAGGGCTCGACCTATGTGGTCTCGGTCGCCGGGCCGAAGATGTATCCGATGGCGGATCTGACCTGGGCCGACCGGACGGCCGCGCGGACCCAGACCTTCCAGACGCTGTATGTGTCGCAAGACGCGGTGGTCTATCGCGCCTTCACCGCGACAGGCCGAGAACTGGACGCCTTCCGCCTGACGAAGGGCGAGGAAGGGGTCGCCAGGATGGAAACGCTGGAGGGGGAAGAGCGGGGGAACGGATCCGCCCCCTTTTTCTGAAGCGCTAGAGGCTAGCTTTTTCCGGCCCGAGTCAGGGTGACGGGCTGGCTATGTCACCCGAGCCATCCGCATGATCGAAGGCGCCGGTCACCGCCTGACCGAGGCGATACGGCCGGGCGGCGGTTTCTCCAGGCCTGCGCACCCAGCGCGTCGGGCGACCCGGCCTAGCCGACCTATGGTCGGGACCGCCTGCATGCGTTGAGAAGTCTGCGGCGGCTTGAAGCGAACGCCGCGACAACATTCGTGCGGAAGTGCAGGGGGCAGGGGGGCAGGTCGATCCCAATGGCTGCGATCTTGGGTTGCGTACAGCGCTGACCCCAATCTTTGCGAGAAGGCGAATTTACCCTGATTGTGCCAAAAATGTGAAAATTGGTCCATTTTGGGGGTTGCATATGGAGTATTGGAGAACAATAGTTGCTCCACGTTGCGCTGCAGCATTTGTTATTGCCGATAAGTCATGCGACTTTTCGGATCCGCTTCCGCGTGCGAGGGGATGTCAGTCGATGCATATACGATCCGCCTTAACCGGCGTCGCGATGACGCTTGCCTTATTGTCCGGTCTGCCTGCCCAAGCTCAGGCGCCCGCGCTTACTCCCGCTGAGGCCGCCGCCATTACGGCGCCGGTGCAGTTTTTTCCGCAGGATCCAGGCGCAGACTATTTTCTGGCTGATTACAAGCAATACGAAGCCTATCTGAAGATCCTGGCCGGTCAGTCGAGCAGAATGAAGCTGGAAAGCTTCGGCACGACGGCTGAGGGGCGGACGCAGTGGATGGCGATCGTATCCTCGCCCGACAACCTGGCTCATCTCGACCGTTACAAGGAGATTTCCCGCAAGCTTGCGAAGGCCGAGGGGCTGAGCGAGGCGGAGGCCGCCCAGCTGGCGGCTGAGGGCAAGTCCGTTGTCTGGATCGACGCTGGACTGCACGCCACCGAAACGGTGACGACCCAGAGCCAAATCCAAATTCTCTATCGGCTGCTGTCGATGAATGATCCGGAGACCTTGCGGACGCTGGACGACGTCATCGTGCTGTTCGGCCACGTCAATCCGGACGGTCTGGACCTTGTCGCAGACTGGTACATGCGCAATCCGGTGCCGGAAGAGCGTGAGTTCCGCAGTATTCCGACCCTGTATCAGAAGTACGTCGGTCACGATAACAACCGTGACTCCTACATCTCGAACATGCCCGAGACGGAGAACGTCAATCGCGTTCAGTTCCGGGAATGGTATCCGCAGATCATCTTCAATCAGCACCAGACCGGTCCGCGCGGAATGGTTGTGTTCGTTCCGCCATTTCGAGATCCATTCAACTATAACTACGACCCGCTGGTCATGACCAGCACTTCAGAGGTCGGCATGATCATGCACAGCCGACTGATCGCCGAGGGCAAGGGCGGATCGGGCATGAACAGTGTCGCGCCCTATTCCACCTGGCATAACGGCATGTACCGTTCGACGCCCTATTTCCATAATTCGATCGGCATTCTGACCGAGATCATAGGCGGGCCGACTCCCGAACAAATTCCGCTGCTGCCCAATACCCAGATTGCGCGTAACGACGAGCCGCTACCGATCAGCCCGCGCACCTGGCATCTGAAAGACAGTCTGGAATATCAGTGGACGATGAACCGCGCGGTCATCGACTACGCCTCGCGTAACCGCGAGCGGTTGCTGGCCGGTGTCTATCGCATGGGGGCCAACAGCATTCAGCGCGGCAGTCAGGACAGCTGGACGACAACGCCCCAAGACGTCGATGCCTTGAAAGAGGCCGGTGCGAACAGCGCGCCGGTTGAAGGGACCGACACGCCCGAATGGGCCCGCTCCACGGGCCAGGTCGATCCCGCCCTTTACGACGCTGTCCTGCGGGATCCGGCCAAGCGCGATGCGCGCGGCTACATCCTGAACCCGGCGGAACAACACGATCTGCCTGCGACGGTCGCCTTCCTCAACGCCTTGATCAAGAGCGGCGTGGACGTGGAGCAGTCAACCGCCGCCTTCACCGTCGCGGGCAAGCGCTATCCGGCCGGTTCCTATGTGGTGAAGACAGCCCAGGCCTATCGCCCGCACGTAATCGACATGTTCGAACCGCAGGACCACCCCCATGACCTGGCTTACCCGGGCGGTCCTCCAAAACTGCCGTATGACGTGGCGGGCTATACCCTAGCCTATCAGATGGGCGTGTCGTTCGATCGTGTGCTTGATGGTTTCGACGGGCCGTTCCAGGATGTGCCGGGCCTGCTGAAGGCGCCGGCCGGATCGGTCGTCGGCTCCGGCCGCGCCGGCTGGTTGATCGGGCACGAGAGCAACAGCAGCTTCATTCTGACCAACCGCCTGCTGAAGGCCGGGGCCCCGGTGTTCTGGCTGAAGGACCGCGCGCGCGCCGGCCGGACGACCTATGCCGCCGGATCCATCTGGGTCCCCGCTTCTCCCCAGGCCGCCGCGATCATTCAGTCGAGCGTCGGCGAACTGGGTATCGACGCTCAGGCCGTGAGCGCCGCCCCCACGGTCGAAAGCCTGGCGCTGAAGCCTGTGCGCATCGGTCTCGTCGACCGTTACGGCGGGGTGATGAGCTCGGGCTGGACCCGGTGGATGCTCGAGCAGTACGAATTCCCGTTCGAGGTCGTCTATCCGCAACGTCTCGACGGCGGCGACCTGAATAGCGCATTCGATGTCCTGGTCTTCACTGACGGCACGACCCCGCAACTGCGAGGCGGACCGTTCCGACCCGCGCGCAGCGGCGGCCTGCCGGCGCCGGAAACCATTCCTGAACAGTATCGGACCTGGTTGGGAGAAGTGACGGAGGGCGTCACCGTTCCTCAGATCGACGCTTTCGTTCGCGGCGGCGGCACGGTGCTGACCATCGGCGGGGCCAACCGTCTGGCCACCCTGCTGAAGGCGCCGGTCGAGCCCGCCCTGTTCCGTGAGGTCGACGGCGCCCAGACGACCCTGCGCAACGAGGACTTTTTCATCCCCGGCTCGGTGCTACGAGCTCGGATCGACAACACCCAGCCGCTTGCCTACGGCATGCCGAACGAGGCGGATATCTTCTTCTCCAACGGGCAGACCTACCATCTGGCGAGCGGGGCCAAGTCGGTCGCGTGGTTCGATACGGCCGAACCGCTGCGCAGCGGCTGGGGGCATGGCCAGGAGCGGCTGAAGGATACGGTCGCGGTCGCTGACGTCGATCTGGGCGAAGGCAAGCTGTTCGTCTACGGCGCGGAGGTCATCCAGCGCGCCCAGCCGCATGGCGCCTTCAAGCTGTTCTTCAATGGCCTGCTCTACGGCCCGGCTGTTTCAGCCGAAGAATAGATCGAACATAAAACTAGAAAGCAGCCGAAGCGTAAGGGCTTCGGCTGCTTAGGCATGTCTAAAGTATATAATGAGATATGATCTGTAGATTTTGAATAATTAGTAAAAATTATACCGAAAAACGTCGATTCACATATTGCAAATCTGCTGAAAGTTCCTCCCACTTGTCGCCGCCGGCGGCTCTCCACGGTCGGCGAATGGAAGGGGATGATATGAACATGCAACCGCAAATCCGGCGAAGCCGAGCGGGCTACAGAGGCTTGTTGATCGCGAGCTGCGCCTATGCGGCGCTTTCGACCACCTTGGCGCAGGCGCAGGAAACGCCGCCGCCCGAGGACGAGCAATCCGCGCAGGTCAGCGATATTGTCGTCACCGGATCGCGTATCGCGCGGCCCGACTATGTCTCGAACAGCCCAATCGTCTCCGTCTCGGCTGAGACGATCGAGAACACCGGTCAGATCACGGTCGAAAAGGCTCTGTCACAGATGCCGCAGTTCACCGGTTCATTCGGACAGGGCAATACGGGGAGCACCAGCACAGGTCTGAACGGCGGTCAGTCCTATGCCAGCCTTCGTGGCCTGGGCTCCAAGCGCACGCTGCTTCTGCTCGATGGTCGCCGACTGCAGCCGTCCAATCCCGACGGCTCGGTCGATCTGAACATCATCCCCGAAGCCCTGATCGGAAACGTCGAGGTCATCACCGGCGGCGCTTCCACCGCCTATGGTTCGGACGCCACAGCCGGGGTGGTCAACTTCCGCCTGAAACGTGATTTCTCGGGCCTGGAGTTGAGCACAATGTACGGCGTCAGCGACTATGGCGACGGCGAGAGCTTCCGCATCACCGCCACGGCCGGCGAACGCTTCGCCGACGATCGCGGCCGCGCCTTCGTGTCGCTGGACTATTCCAACCGCGAGCGCGCCTCTCAGTCGGAGCGGCCGTTCTTCATAAGTCGCGACCCGACCGCCAGCCTGGCGACGATCCCCCAGGGCAGCGCCCTGTTCGGTTCGAACCGCCCGACCCTGGCGGCCGTCAACGCCTTGTTCGTCGGACAATATGGAACTGCGGCCGTCACGGGATCAGGCGGTTTCTATAGTGGTCAGATCGGCTTCAACACCGGCGACGGCACGCTGTTCAACACGGTCGGCGTCTCGCAGGTCATGAACTTCCGCGATGAGGAAACCGACGAAGCCTATATCAACGGAACCGGAACCCAGGTGAACTTCGGCTGGAACGGCGGCGATGTTCAAAGTGACAATGAGCGCTACGCCCTGTTCTCTCGGGTAGACTATGACATCACTGATAGTCTGGACTTTTTCGCCCAGGCGACGATGACCAGTTTTGAGTCGAACGGCGTCTCGAACCCGACCCTGGCGTCGAACGTCTACGGCCTGACCATTCCCGTCAGCAACCCGTTCATCTCGTCCGACTTCGCCGGCCTGCTGGCGTCGCGTCCGAATCCGACAGCGGACTTCCAGTTCTACAAGGCCTTCAACATCACCGGGCCGCGCTATCAACGCTACGCCTATGACGTCTATCAGCTGATCAGCGGTCTGGCGGGAGCCGTCCCTTATCGTGACTGGACCTGGGAAGCCTATGTCAGCGTCAGCCGCGCCAAATTCGAGAACGCTCAGACCGGCGGCGTAAGCCGCTCGGCCGTCACTCAACTCCTCTACAGCCCGACCGGGGGGACGGAATATTGTTCCGGAGGCTTCAATCCGTTCGGCAACAACATCCCATCGACCGACTGCGTCGACTACATCTCTCGCCGGACGCTGAACACCAACGAATTGACCCAGCGCATGGCTGAGGCGACCCTGCAAGGCGGCCTGTTCTCACTGCCGGCCGGCGAGGTGCGGTTCGCCGTCGGCGCCGACTATCGCTACAACAAGTTCGAATTCACGCCGGACTCGCAACTGGACCTGCCCGACGGCACTAGCGACATTCTGGGTTACAGCGTGCTGCGTGAGACCGGCGGCTCGGTCGACACGACGGAAGTCTATGCCGAACTTCTGGTGCCGGTGCTGAAGGACCTGCCGCTGATCCAAGAATTCAATCTGGACCTGGGCTACCGCTTCTCGGACTACAGTTCGGTCGGCGGTGTCCATGCCTACAAGGCCGATATCGACTGGCGCGTGATTGATCCGATCCGCCTGCGCGGCGGTTGGAACCGCGCAGTGCGCGCGCCCAGCGTCGGCGAGCTCTATGCCCCAATCTCGACCGGCAGCGTCGTTATCGGCTCGCCGAGTACGACCAACACCAACGGCGACCCCTGCGACATCCGTAGTTCGTTCCGTAACGGCCCCGACGGCGCTGCAGTACGCGAACTGTGTCTGGCCCAGGGCATCCCCGCCTCGCTGATCGATTCCTACCAGCTGGGCACAGCCCAGGTGTTCGCCCTGACCGGCGGAAATCCGGACCTCTATGAGGAGACGGCCGATACCTATTCGTTCGGCGCGGTCCTCCAATCGCCGTTCCAGTCGCCGTGGCTGTCCGACATCTCAATGTCGCTGGACTGGTATCAGATCAAGGTCGAGGACGCGGTCGGCACGCTCAGCATCGGCAACGCGATCCGCTACTGCTTCAACAACGGCGGCAACAACCCGACCTTCGATCCAAACAACTATTACTGCTCGCTGATGCAGCGTAGTAGCTCGACGGGCGTGCCGGTCAATCCGAGCCAGCCGCTGCTGAACCTGGGTCAGTTCAACGTCACTGGGGTCGATTTGCAGGCGGATTGGCGTCTGAGCCTTGCCGACATCGGTCTCTCGGACGAAGGTCGATTGAGCTTCGCGGTGGCGGTCAGCTATCTCGACAGTTTCGAGATCCAGGCCCTGCCGGGCGCCCCGACCTATGACTATGCGGGCACCTGGGGCACGGCGATCGAATCGAACGCCGGCTCCGCGCACCCGGAATGGAAATCGGTCAGCGGCGTCACCTATTCTCGCGAGAACTGGAGCGCCGGCCTGCGATGGCGTCACCTGTCCGAGATGAGGAACAGCGCCCTGGTGACTTCGTCCACCAGCACGAGCCGCGGCATCGACGCGTATGATGTGTTCGACTTTAACGCTCGTGTGACGCTGCCGGGGGAGACGAGCTTGCGCTTCACGGTGACCAATCTGCTGAACGAAGAGCCGCCGCAGGCCGGCGACACGGTCGGCAACTTCGACACCCAGAACTACGACACCCTGGGCCGCTATTTCACCGTCGCCGTCACCAAGAGCTTCTGACCGCGTAACCGGGCTGGCGCGCGATCGCCAGCCCGTCCTTTTCTCAGTTCGCCTCACACTGGAAATCCGATGAAATCGAAAATTATGACGGCCACGGCCCTGGTGCTCTCCGCCCTGGTGGCGCCCGCCGCCTTCGCCGCCGAACTGCCCGAGGCCCAACAGGCCGCCATCCTTCAGACCGTCGATCAGGACGCCGCCCAGATTAGCGAGACCGCCCTTGCAATCTGGGGGTTTGCCGAGGTCGGCTATCAGGAGACCCAGAGCTCCGCCCTGCTGCAGAAGGACCTGACCGAGGCCGGCTTCTCCGTCAACCCAGGCATCGCGGGTCAACCGACCGCCTTCGTGGCCAGCTTTAAGAACGGCGACGGTCCTGTGGTCGCGCTCCTCGCGGAGTTTGACGCTCTTCCGGGTCTTTCCCAGGCTGTGGCCCCGACACAGCAGTCCTTGGGACATCGCGCCGGCCACGGCTGCGGCCACAACCTGTTCGGCACCGCCTCCAGCTATGCCGCCATTGCGGTCAAGGAATGGATGATCGCCAACAACATCAAGGGCGAGTTGCGCCTCTACGGCACGCCGGCTGAGGAGGGGGGATCCGCCAAGGCTTTCATGGTCCGTGACGGCTTGTTTGACGACGTTGACGTCGCCCTGCATTGGCATCCGGGCAGCACCAACAGCGCCAGCCAGGGGACGACCAAGGCCAATATCAGCGGTAAATTCCGCTTCTATGGCGTCTCGTCTCACGCCTCGGGCGCGCCGGATCGCGGTCGTTCGGCCTTGGACGCGGTCGAGGCCATGAACAACATGGTCAACATGATGCGAGAGCACATCCCGGATGGCGCGCGCATTCACTACGTCATCACCAATGGCGGCGAGGCGCCAAACGTGGTGCCCAGCTTTGCCGAGTCCTACTACTATGTTCGCGATGGTAACCCGCAGACGGTCCTGGACGTGATCGACCGGGTGAAGAAGGCAGCCGAGGGTGCGGCGCTGGGCACCGGCACGCGGTTCGAATTCCAGCAGATCGGCGGCGTCTATAGTATGATGCCCAACGGCGCTCTGATGGCCGTCATGGATCGCAACCTGCATCATGTCGGCGGCATTACCTGGACGCCCGAGGAAATCGCTTTCGCCACCGAGATCCAGAAGACACTGACCAGCCAGCCGCCGCTGTCCAGTGTCGGTGAGATCGAGACGGCGGAGCTGAAGTTCGACGGCGCCGGCGGCTCGACCGATGTGTCGGACGTCAGCTGGGTCGTGCCGACGGTAGGCCTATCCACCGCCACCTTCGTCCCCGGATCGGCCGGTCACAGCTGGCAGAACGTGGCGGCCGCCGGCTCCAGCATCGGTGTCAAGGGAACGATGGTCGCGACCAAGACCCTCGCCCTGACCGCAGCAGAACTGTTCGTCAGCCCCGAGACGATAACGGCCGCGACCGAGGAACTGCACCAACGCCGCGGCGCCGACTTCGTCTACCGCCCCTTGGTCGGGGACGGCCCACCCCAACTGGACTATCGCGGTACGCCACGCAGCGAGTGATCAGGCGTCGGTCTATATCGACCCCACGGCCGCCGACCACCGCCTGTCTGAGGCGATACGACTGGGCGGCGTTTCCCCAGGCCGGCGCGTCCAGCGCGTCGGGCGACCCGGCCTGACCGACCTATGGTCCGGACCGCCTGCATGCGTTTGGCGGCGCCGGCCACACAGGCGGCGCGTCGTCGGATATCCTCCGCAGTCGAGGCGTCCGACGAGCGCCGTCAGAGCCGCAGAGTCTTGATATTGGTCAAGGCCGCCTCCCGGACATCTGCTGATCTGCCCAGCGCTCGCTAGGAGACGGCCATGACGCTCAGCACCGAGGACGTGATTCACGCGTTCGAAGAACGTGTTCACATCGAGCTCACCCGCAACTTTGGCCGCTTCGAGGGCGACGCCATCGACGCCTTCCTTGCGCGCCAGACCGGCGCGTCGAGCCTGGCTTGAGGAGTACGGCTATGACCCTGCGCAGCGTTATGTTCCACCTCGATGACGGCGACGCGCCGCTGCGCTTTGCGCCGCCGCTTCTGCAGTTCGCCCGGGACTACCAGGTGCGCGATCTCGTCGCCGCCGTCCCTGGGCGGCTGCCCGATCCCTTCGTCGCCGCAGCCTTTCCCCTCGCACAGGCGCAGGCGCGAGAGCGTGAGATGTACGACCTGATCGAGTCGCTCCAAGAGGCCCTGTGCGAGGCGGCCGACGGGTTCGCGCTCGACTTCCGCAGCGCCGGGGTTCTCGATGTTACGGCCTACCTGCTCGACCAGGCGGCGCGTTGCGACCTGATCGTGACGCGCCAGCACCGTGCGCTGGACACCGATCTGGGTCAGGCGGATCTGAGCCGTCTGGTCCTTCAGGCCGGCCGACCGGTGCTGGCCGTGCCGAGGTCCGCCGAGACCCTGCGGTTCAGACGGGTCCTGATCGGCTACAAGCGCTCGCGCGAAGCGCGCCTCGCTCTATCCGCCGGACTGCCGCTGATGTCGCGCGCCGACCGTATCCTGGTGGCGGCGCTGGGGGAGGGGACGACCGCACCCCAGCTGGCGGACGCCGTCGACTTCCTCAAGGGGCACGGATTGCCGGCGGAGGGCTGGCAGAATACAGACATAGCGGACGCCGATGCGGCGGAAGGCTTGCTGCAGATCGCCGAAGACGACGACAGCGATCTTATCGTAGCGGGCGCCTATAGTCGCGGCCGACTGAGGGAAGTCGTCCTGGGCGGCGTCACCCACGCGCTGTTGCAGCAGACCGGACGCGCCTGCCTGCTCATCCACTGAGCGGCGCCGTCTCCGGGACGGCCGCCCTGTGACCAGGACTCCTGTCCTTCCCCGTGAAGTCGCCGGCCAGACGGGCCAGCACGGCCCACCCGCCGCCCAGGACTGCGACCGCGACTGCGGCGGCCAGAAGCGCAGGGCCGGGCGGCTGGAGGGTGAACATCCGGGCGAGGGGCGGCGCGGCGAAGATGAGGCTCATCGCCCCCGACATGAGCAGGACGATGACCCAGTAGGCGCGTCTCTGGCGCGCGAAGATGCGCGCAGAGGCGGCGGAATCGACCAGGCCGAGCATCAGATTGCCCCCGATCAGGGCCAGGAAGGCGGCGCCCCGCGCCTCGGCCTCGGTCGCCCAGGACAGACCCCAGACATACAGGCCGAGGACCAGGACGAGGACGCCCGCGCCCTGGGCCAGGGCGGCGATCACCTGCCTCGGTCCGAACAGCGGCGATCCCGCCGGACGGGGGGGACGGCGCATGGCGTTCGGCTCGGAGGGTTCCGCCTCGAACACCAGGGCGCAGATCGGATCGACCGCAAGCTCGAGCAGAACGACATGGAGGGGAAACAGCAGCGGCGGCAGGCCCAGAAGGACCGGCGCGAGCGCGAGGCCGGCGATGGGCACGTGGATGGCCGTGACATAGGTCAGGGCCCTTTGCAGGTTCGCGAAGATGCGGCGTCCGAGCCGCACTCCGCCGATGATGGAGGCGAACCGGTCGTCCAGCAGGACGATGTCCGCCGCCTCGCGCGCGACATCCGTGCCCCGCTGTCCCATGGCGATGCCGATATGGGCCGCCTCCAGAGCGGGGGCGTCGTTGACGCCGTCTCCGGTCATGGCGACCACGCCGCCCGCCGCCTTGAAGGCCTGGACCAGCAGCAGCTTCTGGTCGGGCGTGACCCGGGCGAAGATGCGAACGTCCCTGACGCGGCTCGGAAGGGCCTCCTGCGACAAGGCGGCGACGTCCTGGCCGGTCATGACGCCGGCGGTCTCGTCCAGACCGGCCTCGCGGGCGATGGCCAGAGCCGTGGCCGGATGGTCGCCGGTGATCATGGCGACGGCGATCCCGGCTTCGCGCGCGTCCCGCAGCGCTGCAGCCGCGTCGGGGCGCAGCGGATCGACAAAGCCCAGCAGGCCTTCGTAGATGAAGACGGCCTCCCAGGGATCGTCAGGAAAAGACTCCGAGGTCCGGCAGGCGGCGACGGCGAGCACGCGCAGGCCCTCGCCGGCGAGGCGGTCCACCGCGCGAAGCTGCGCGGCGGCCTGGTCCGGGGTCAGGCGGCACAGCCGGAACACGGCTTCCGGCGCGCCCTTGGCGGCCGCGAACGCGCCCTCCGGTCGGGACCAGAGCTGCACGACCACAGGCTTCTCCGGACGCAGCGGCCAACTCCTGACCGGATCGGACTCCGGCGCCGCGCTGAGGCGCAGCACCGCCCGATCCATGGGGTCGATCGACCGGCGCGCCGAGGCCAGGGCGGCGGTTCTCAGCACGGCGGCGCCGGAGGCGGGCAGGCCGTCGGCGATCGCATGGTCGACGCCGTCGACCGTCAGCCGGACCAGCTCCATGCGGTTCTCGGTCAGGGTTCCGGTCTTGTCGACGCACAGCAGGGTGACGCCGCCGAGCGCCTCAACGGCGGCGGCGCGGCGCACGAGGACATTGTGGCGCGCCAGCCTCCAGGCGCCGAGGGCCATGAAGACGGTGAGGATCATCGGGAATTCCTCGGGGATCAGCGCGATGGCGAAGGTCATCCCCGCCAGGATCGCCTCCATCCAGTCGCCGCGCGTCAGGCCGTAGGCCGCAGTGATCAGGGCGCAGAAGACCAGGGCGGCCAGGCCCAGAAGACGCACGAGCCGCCCGGACGACCGTTGCAGGGGCGTGGGCTCGTCGTCCATCTCGGCCAAGGCGCCGCCGATCCGCCCCAGCGCCGTGCGAGGTCCGGTCAGGATCACTTCGGCGACCGCGTGCCCTCGCACGATCAGGGTTCCCGCGAACAGGCGCGCATCGTCGCCCGCGCCGCCGGGCGTCTTCAGCACTGTGGCGGATTCCCCCGTCAGGGCGGATTCGTCCACGCCCAGCATGTCGCCCCCGAGGAGGCGGCAATCTGCCGGGAGTCTTTCACCCTCTCCGACGAGGACGAGGTCGCCGGGCACGAGATCCTGGGTCGGAATGCGGCGTTCGCGACCGTCCCGAACGACGCGCGCGGACGGCTGGGCGAGGGTCCGCAGCGCCGCCAGGGCGCGCTCGCCGCGAAGGTCCTGAACGACCACAAGGGCGAGGGTCACGACCACGCCGCCGATCAGGAAGAGGCCCTCTCCATGATCGCCGATCACCAGATAGAGAAGCGCCGCCGCGGCCACGAGAAGCAGCATCGGCTCGTGCGCCGCGTCGTAGACGCTGGCCCGTATCGTTCGGTTTTCAGGTTGCTGAAGGCTGTTCGGCCCGCCGCTCTCGAGACGGCGGCGCGCTTCGGCCTCCTCGAGGCCGCGCCTGTCTCGCGGGGACGCCACGACGTCCCAGGCGTCGGCGAAGTCTGGCGGCATGCGTCCGGGCGAGCCTAGTGCGCGAGGAGCAGGCACAGGTCGCTCCGATCCAGAAGCGATCGGGTCACGCCTCCGAGAACCCACTCCCTCAAACGGGAATGACCGTAGGCGCCGGCGACCAGAAGGCCGCAACCTGTCTCCCTGGCGTGGTCCAGCAACCGGTTCCCTGCCGCAGCGTCTTCGGCGGACAGGATCTCAATATCGACCTCGATCCCGTGACGCGCGAGAAAGGTCGCGACCTCGACGAGCGCGGCCTGGGCGTCGCCGCGATCCTCCCCGGCGCAGACCTGGGCCAGACGAACGGCCGACGCCTGCTTGAGCAGGGGAACGGCGCCGGCGACCGCCCGCCGGGACTCCCGCGTGTCCTTCCAGGCCACCAGGGCCGGCCGGCCGAGCGCCGGACCCGCACTGGAAGGGACGATCAGGACCGGGCGTCCGGCGCTCATGACGATATCGACGGGATTCGACCGGCCATAGGGCGGCCTGGGGATGCGGCCCGGCATGACGATCAGGTCCGCGAGGCGGGCGTGCTCGATCAGAACGTAGGCGGGCCATCCGATCCGGCCGCGCCAATCGACGGCGAGACCCTCGGTCAAGGCGCGAAACCGTCTTTCGGCCGTCAGGAGCTCCGCCTCGGCGGTCGCCTCGTAGTCGCTGAGCAAGACCGTGAGCGCGGCGCCGCCGGTGAAGGGGTCGTCGCCGATCAGCGGCGGAACGGCCACGGTGCACACGCCGGTCAGAGCGGCCGAGAACCGCGCGGCAAGTTCAACGGCCTGACGGACGGCGGCGTCGCCCGCCTCTCCGGACTCCACGGCGACGATCAGGCTGGCGTAGGTCATGGCGTTCTCCTTGGACAGCAGGATGACGCCTTGCGGGGAGGGGGCCTTGATCAGGGTCAAGCGGCCGATTGACATTGATCAAGGTGGAGGCCGGAGGGCGCGCCCAGGGTGTCAGTCATCAGGGAGAAGCGGAACATGAGCCTGAAGCGCTTGGTGGCGATCACGGACGGGGGCGCTGGCGACGGCGAGACCTTGGCCTTCGCGGCGGTCCTGGCTGCCCAGCACGAGGGGAGTGTGGAGGTTCTGCCGGTCTATCCGGACATGGCCGTGGACATGGTGACGCTGGGATTGACCCTCGGCTCCACCCTGTCGCAGGAGGCGATCGACGAATTGGCCCGGGCGCAGCTCGAACTGCAGCGCCGCATCGAGGCGACGGCCGCCCGTGCCGCAGCCGACCATGACGTGGTCTTCGGCGCCGGCGACGGCGCCCCCCGGATGGCGGTGCTGGAGCGCGGGCTGCGGCCGGCCCTGGCGCTGACGCGCATTCTGGCCCTGTGCGACCTGGTCGTCATGGGACAGGCCTATGCGGCCGGCGCGGGGCGCGACGCACTCGCACAAATCCTGCTCGACCTGCGCGCGCCGGTTCTGGTCGGCCGTGGCGATCCAGCCAGGCTGGACGGCCCGGCCGCCATCGCCTGGGACGGCAGCCCGCAGGCGGGGCGGGCCGTCCGCGCCGCCCTGCCGCTTCTGGCCATGGCGTCGGGGATCCATATCCTGCAGTGCGTGTCCGGCCTCGACAGGTCCACAGCTGACCCGGATGTCGATCGGCTCAACGCCTATCTGAAGGCCCATGGCGTCGGCGAAGGGGTCGCGGTTCTGGTGGAGGGTGAGGAGGGGCCGGCCCTGGTCGGCGCCGCGCGCTCGCGCCGTTCGGGCCTGCTGGTCGCGGGCGCCTACGGCCATTCGCGGCTGCGCGAGACTATGTTCGGCGGCGCCACGCGGGCCTTCCTGAAGGACGTGGACGGGCCGAGCCTGGTCCTGGCGCACTGACGCCGTGATGGATAGATTCTGCGCGTGAGCCTCACCCTGACTTTCCACGGCGCGGCGGAATGCGTGACCGGCTCCTGCATGCGGCTGGACACCGACCATGGCCGGTTCTTGGTGGATTGTGGCATGTTCCAGGGGCCGAAGACGCTGAAGACGTTGAACTACGAAGCCTTTCCCTTTGACCCGGCTTCGATCGACGGCGTCTTTCTGACCCATGCACACATCGACCATTCCGGCCTGCTGCCCAAGCTGGTTCGGGCCGGCTATCGCGGGCCGATCTACGCCACCCGCGCGACGCGCGATCTGTGCGAGGTGATGCTGGCCGACTCCGCCGAGATTCAGGAAGGCGAGGTCGAGCATCTGAACCGACGCAAGCTGCGTCGCGGCGAAAAGCCGGTCGAGCCGATCTATTCGACCGTCGACGTGGATCCCGCGCTGCGCCTGTTCCAGACGGTGAAGTTCGGCGAACGGTTCGCGGCGGGGCCGGGCATGGAGGCGACCTGGTGGCCGGCCGGGCATCTGCTCGGCGCGGCGTCGATCGAACTGGCGATCGCGGCAGGCGGGGAGACCGTCCGCCTGCTGTTCTCAGGCGACCTGGGCTCGGGGCGCCAGCCCTTCCTGCCCGCACCCGACGGCCCCCGCGACGTGGACCATGTGATCCTGGAGAGCACCTATGGCGACCGCGACCGCGAGGATCTCGACCTGGAGGGACGCCGCGCAGGGCTGGCCGAGGAATTGCGGGCGGCCAAGGCGGCCGGCGGGCCGCTGCTGATGCCGACCTTCGCGGTCGGACGGGCGCAGGAGCTGATCCTCGACCTCCTCGCCGTCATGGACGCCGACCCCGCGCTCGCCGGGGAAATCTACCTGGACTCGCCGCTGGCCATTGAGGCGACCGACGTCTTCCTGCGGCGGGGCTGGAATCCGGACGCCGGCTCCAATCCGTTCGAGGCGTTGCGTCATGCGACGCGCCTGCATCATCTGCAGCGGCCGCAGGAGAGCGACGGCCTGGAGCGCATACGGGGCTGGCACGTGATCCTGGCCGGCAGCGGAATGTGCGACGCCGGCCGGATCCGTCGCCATCTGAAGCGGCTGCTGTGGCGACGGGAGACGACGGTGCTGATCACCGGCTTCCAGGCGGCGGGAACGCTTGGCCGCCTGCTGCTGGAGGGCCGGCCGATCCTCCGCATCCAGGGCGAGGACATCCGGGTCGGGGCGCGGATTCGCACCCTTGACGCCTATTCCGGCCACGCCGACGCGACGGATCTCGTGAACTGGCTGAAGGCGCGCGGACAGGTGGGAGGAAGCGTCCTGCTCGACCACGGCGAACCCGTAGCGCTGGAGGCCCTGCGCGCAAGGCTGGCCGACGGAGGATGGAGAACGGCCGTCCCGGCCATGGACGACGCCTTCGTCCTGACGAAGACCTCGGCCGAGCGCCTGGTCGGGGGGCGGCCGCGCCTGGCGCCAGGACAGGCGGCGCGGCTCGATTGGCACAATGATCGGGCCGACTTCCTGGTGCGCCTGAACGAGGTTTTGCAGGCGCAGCCGGACGACGGCGCGCGGACGGCGCTGTTGCAACGGCTTGGTCGTCTGCTGTGACCGACGGCGCTTGACCGAAATCAAGGCGGCCGTCCGGCAGGCGTCGATGCTGCGACGAAAGGAGGAGGACGTCATGAGCACCGGGCTTCCCGTCTTCGACACGACGGTCCAGGAGACGAATGAATGGCTGCGCGCCGTCGAGACGCGGTTGCCGCCTTGCAGTCGGGTCGAGGCCTACGGGGCCACGCGCGCCGTGCTGCAGGGGTTGCGCGACCGGCTGCCGCTGGCGCTGGTTCTTGGCCTGTCGGCGCAGCTGCCGATGCTGATGCGAGGTTTCGTCCTGGAAGGCTGGCGTCCTGAGGAGGCCGGCGGCTCGCGGGACCTCAAGACCTTCCTCGACGATGTCGAAGGCCGGCTGCCGCCCGGGTTTCCGCGCGAGACGACTGCGGCCGCGCAGGCCGTGTTCGCGGTCGCCGCCGAGCGGCTCGATCCGGGCGAGGTCGACAAGATCATTCGACATTCGCCGGGTGCGCTACGCGCGCTATGGCCGGTCGAAGCCGGGGGGAGGTGAGGTCGTCATGCGCAAGGGACTGCTCTTCGTGCTGGCCGACGGCGGGCGCGCCCGGTTCGTGGAACGGGACGTCGAGACCGGCGCCTTCGTCACCCTGGAGGCCATCGACAATGCGGCCTCGCTCCGTCGTCTGCGCCGCGAACTCCGCGCCAGCCCGCCGGCCCGAACCTTCAACAGCGTGGGGCGGCTGCGGCACGCCGTCGGACGGGAGGATTATCTGCGCCCCGCCAAGGAGGCTTTCGTCGCCGCCGTCGCGAGCCGCGCCGTGGAACTGGTGCGACGGCGCGGGCTTCAGGGCGTGGTCCTGGCTGCGCCTCCGCAGCTGATCGGGCCGCTGCGACGCCGGTTCCGTGACGGCCGCGTCGCGCTTGTGGCGCGCACGATCGGCAAGGACCTGACCCGGGAGCCGGACCAGGCGCTCGACACCTGGTTCGAGCGTCTCGGCCGGGGGCGGCTGCTGGGGCCGCTGACGGGATATTCGAGCTGATTTGACCCTGATCAAGACGCGTCGGCGGCGCATCGGGAATTGTCGTGGCGTTCAAGCCATTCAAGGAGATTTTCTCATGGCCTCCCACCCGACATCGCCTTCTGTTCCCGCCAGGTCGGCCGTTCCTGGTCCCCTGGGGCCGATCCAGCGGGAATTCGACCGACTGTTCGACCGCTTCGCCGGCTGGAACATCGGCTCCGACCTCGCCCTCTCGCCGCGCATGGACGTCACGGAGACCAAGGACGGCCTCGAGCTGAGCATCGAGCTTCCAGGCCTGACCCAGGCGGAGGTCAAGGTCGCCGTCGAGGACGAGGTGCTCACCGTCAGCGGCGAGAAGAAGGCGGAGAAGACCGTCGAGGAGAAGGACTATCGCCTGTCCGAGCGCAGCTACGGCGCCTTCTCGCGCTCGATCGTCCTGCCGCGCAGCGTCGACGCCGACAAGATCACTGCGGTGATGAAGGACGGCGTGCTGAAGATCTCCGCGCCCAAGGACGGCCAGGCGACGACACGGACCGTCGCCATCCAGGCGTCGCATTAGGCCGTCGCGACCGGGAGGGCGTCATGGACGCGCGTGACGCCATTCGAGGCCGCCGGACGGTCCGTCTTTACCGCGACGTCCCTCTCGGTCGCGATCTCATCCAGGGGGTGATCGAGGACGCCGTCTGGGCGCCCAGCGGCATGAACCAGCAGCCCTGGCGCTTCTTCGTCATCGAGGGGCGCGAACGGCTCGCCCGGTATTCTGCAAAGGCCAAGGCGGTCCTGCTGAAGGAGGACGGCCTTGAGCCCGCCATGCGGGAGATGCTGGAACAGCCGAGCTTCAACATCTTCTACGATGCGCCGACGCTTGTCGTCGTGGCGGCGACCCAGGCCGGCGAAATGGCGGTGAAGGACTGTTGCCTTGCTGCTGGCTCACTGATGTTGTCCGCCTTCGCCAGAGGACTGGGAACCTGCTGGGTGGGATTTGCAGAACCTTGGCTGAACGCCGAACAGACCAAGCGCGACCTCCGTGTTCCCGCGTCGATGAGATTGGTCGCGCCGCTCATCATCGGCTGGCCTCAGGGCGAGACAGCCGCGCCGCCACGGCGCGCCCCGGAGATCGTCTTCGTCGAACCCGTGTCGAGGGACTGAAACCGCGGCGGGCGAAAACCCTGGAGTCCAGGCGAGGGGCTGGCGTGAGAACCAGCCCCTCTCTGCGTTCAGGCGCTGATGGTGACGCGGTCCTCGACGGCCACCACGCCCGGCGCCGCCCAGGCGGCCCGCTCGATGACGCCGCGATCGCCCCAGGCGTTCACCTTCCCATCCAGGCGGACCTTCCCGCCATCGACGGTGACGGTGATGTTGTCCGCGTCGATCCGAGCCTGCCGGTGCAGGGCCGCGACGATGCGGCTCTTGACGTCGCCTGCGGCGGCTCTCGGGCGGATGTGGATCTGGTTGATCACGGACCGCACGCCGTAAAGGCGCTGCACCGCCCGCTCCGCCGCGTCGCGCTGGTACTGCCAGTCAAGATCGCCCGAGAGGGTCACCGCGCCGTCGTCGACGGCCACCTTCACGGCGCCCTTTGGCACCACGGCGTTCCAGTCCAGGGAATTCAGCGCGCGCTTGGCCACTTCATCATCGTCCGCGCCGCTGTCCCCGAATGGTCGGACGTCGAGGTCGAGCGCGACGCCGCGAACGCCTTTGACACGCTGCGCCGCGTGTTCGGCCGAGAGTTTCTCAGCGTAGGTCTCGACCGATCCAGAGAGGGTGACGACGCCGCGGCTCACCGCGACGCCGATCCTGGAATCGTCCAGGCTCGGCTCCCACTGGAGTTCATTCTCCACGAGGATTTGCAGATTCTTGTCCGTCATGACGGGTCTCCGAATGACGCCGACACGGCCCATCCGCGACGGCCCCGCGAGCATATGGGAGGGGGCTTCAGAGCATCTTGATATCGGTCAAGGTCATCGTCGGCCAAACGACCATGATCCCCCCGATGAAAGGAGTTTTCCATGTCCCATGAACGGTCTGAAACCCATAATCCCCACGATGCCGCCGCCCGTCTGCATGATGCGGTTGATGAGCGAACGGCGGCCTTGCGGAAGTCCGCCAAGCGCTGGCGAAAGGCGGGGCGCAGGGAAATGCGGCGCCTGAGACGCGAGGTCGAGGCGGGCGCGGAGCATCTGGGCGATCAGGCGCGCGCGCGGCCGGTGACGAGCGGCGCGATTTTCGCTGGTCTGACCGCCTTCGCCGCCCTTGCTGGGTGGGCCGCCTGGCGCAGCCGACGTCCGGACGCCTGAGGCGCGCTCGCCCCTGAACACGGCGCCGCCTCGGACAAGAGCCAAGCTGACAATTGGAGAAACAGCCCATGATCCGCGTTCATCTTGTCGCCCTGGTGTTGATCAATCTCGCAGCGGCGGCTGCCGCTCAGGAGCCGACGGTCGAGCGGACGGTCCAGCAGGACGCGGCTGATCGGGGCGGCTGGGTGGCGCGGCGGACCTGCGCCAGTTGCCACGCCGTGGCGCGGACCGGAACCAGTCCGATGGAGACGGCCCCGCCCTTTCGCGACATCGTGCGACGACGGTCCCTGTCGGAGCTTGAGAACCGCTTCGTCGACGGTGCGATCGCCGACCATCCGCCGATGCCGGACTATGTGTTCCGGGCGCGCGAGATCGACGACCTGATCGCCTATCTGGAATCGCTCCAGGCGGAGGAGCGCACGCCGTGACCGAGCGTCATCCCGCGCCGCCCGAGGTGGTTCGCCTCGCGGTCCGCCTCCTTGACAGCCAGAGGCTGGCGACGGTCGCGGTCAACGGCGCCGACGGCTACCCCTGGGCGGCGACGGTCGGCTATGTGAACGAAGGCCTGACCCTCTATTTCGTCTCTGCGCGCGACAGTCTTCGGACCGAGCGTCTGGCGGCGGACGATCGGACGGCGGCGGTGGTGCGGTCCGGCGCCGACTCTTCGGACGCCCTGGGCGTCGCCATGACCGGGCGCGCCGCAGAGGTTCTCGACCCCGAGCTCGTCGCGCACGTCAACGACCTGGTTGCGAAGCGCAGACGCGATCAGCATGCCTTCGGCGCCGCCTCCAACGCCGTGGCGCTTTTCCGTTTCTCGCCGGAAAGCCTGAGTCTCGTGACGGTGAGCGACGGCCGCAGCGCGCCCCGTCGTTTCCGGCTGGATACTGTTTAGCCAGGCTTCACACAGGGAGGACCAGTCGGACCCACGTTCCGGAACCGCTTGTCTCATAGGCGAACTGGCCTTCCAACTGACGACACAGGCTGCGCACCAGCGACAGGCCGAACCCTTCCGGCAGCCGACCGTCGGCCGCGCCTTCTCCGTCGTCCGTCACGGTCAGCATCAGGCTTTCTCCGGCGGGAGCCAGCAGGACGGAAACCCGGCCGGAGCGTCGCGCCAGGCCATGCTCCAGGGCGTTGCCGACCAATTCGGCGGTCACCGCCGCGAGAGCCGAGGCGCGCTGGGCGTCCATCGTGGAGGGGTGGACGTCGATGCGGATCTCGGCGTCCCGATCCAACGCGTCGAGTTCCGCCACGTCCCTGCAGACGTCGCCGAGCAGATCGTCGAGGCGGACGGTCCCGCCGTTGTCCTGCAGGCGCTGGTGTAGACGCACGACGGTCTGGACCCGGCGACTTGCTTCCAGGAGGACGCCGGCGGCTTCCGGCCGCGCCGAACGCCCTTCGAGGCGCAGGAGGCTGACGACAGACTGCAGGCTGTTCCCGATCTGGTGATGAGCCGCGCGAACAGCGTCGCGCGCGTCCTGACTTTGCAGCGGCATGGCGATCTCCTTGTGGTTGTCGGCCAAGCTACCCTTCGCCGGCAGGTCGGCTTTTGATCCAGGTCATGCGCGGACGAGGCGCGCCCTGAAATCCGCCGGACTAGGGCCGGACCACGTCGGCGAGCCAGGCGAACAGACCATCATGAAGCCGGGTCTTGTCGAAGATCGGGACGCCTGCGGCCCGCGCGCGGTTCTCCAGGTCCGTGGGCGGGTGAGTCGTGATCAGGGCGGCAGGCCCCGCTACCCCTTGCTGACGGAGCAAGGACAGAAGCTCGAGCCCCTGAACATCGGGAAGATTCTGGTCAAGGATCAGGGCGGCGGCGGATTCGACATCCTGAGCCAGCGCATGGGCGGCGTTGACGGCCAGGACGACGGTGAAATTCCTGGTTTCGAGGGCGAAGGCGAGCGCGGCGCGGACAGCGGGGTCGTCTTCAACGAGCAGAACGACCGGTGGTGGAGATAGAGACATGGACGGCTTCAAAGTGAAGCCTTTGGTTAACGCGTCTGGCGTCCAACCGCATTGATCTGGCGCAAGTCAGAGGCCGGCGGCCAGGGCGATCCGCATCAGCTCCGCCATGTTGTGCGCGCCGGTCTTGCTCATCAAATTGGCGCGATAAATCTCGACGGTCCGCGGGCTGATGTCCAGTTCGAAGGCGATCACCTTGTTCAGCTTGCCCTCCACGACTCCGGCCAGGACGTCCCGTTCGCGGGGCGACAGCGAAGACAGCCGGGCCTCGGCCTCGCGCCGGGCGGCGTCCGGCTGCGGCCGCTCGGCGAGGGCCGACCTGACGGCGTCGACCAGGTGTGCGTCGCTGAAGGGCTTCTCCAGGAAGTCGTGCACGCCGGCCTTCATCGCCTGGACCGCCAAGGGTACGTCGCCGTGTCCGGTGATCACCACCACGGGCGTCTGATCGCCCTCGTCGCGGAGCCGTTTCACGAGTTCGAGACCCGTCATTTCCGGCATGCGGATGTCCGTCACGATGCAGGCGCCCCGGTCCTCGACATCGGCCAGGAAGGCGGTCGCTGATGCATGAAACTGCGCGTCGAGCCCGTGGGCCTCAAGAAGAAAGGCCAGCCCCTGGCGAACGCCGTCATCATCGTCGATGACATGGATTCGGTCACTCATCTGCGGTCTCCTGGTCCGCTGTCGGCAAGGTGAAGATGAATCGGGCTCCGCCTTCCGGCGGATTCTCGGCCCAGATGCGGCCGCCGTGCGCCACGATGATCCCCCGGCAGATCGACAGGCCGATTCCCATGCCGTCCGGCTTGGTCGTCACAAAGGGCTGAAACAGCCGTTCAAGAACAGTCTCCGGAACGCCCGGCCCTGTGTCGGAGACGGTGAAGCGGACCATATCGCCGTCGTCCTCCGCCACGGCGATATGGAGCGCTCTTTTCGGCGCATCCCCCATGGCGTCGATCGCGTTGCGGATCAGGTTTAGGGCGACCTGCTGGACCTGCACCTTGTCGACGATGACGGGGCCGGTGTTCCGGTCAAAGGCGAGATCGACCCGCATCCCCTGGTCCTTGGCGCCCACGAGGGCGAGGGCGCTCGCCTCCTCCATGAGTTTCACGGGGTCCGCCAGAACATGCTCGGTCTCGCCCTTGGCGACGAACTCCCGCAGGCGCTTGATGATGTCGCCGGCCCGCAAGGCCTGATCTCCGGCGGCAGACAGGGCGTTCCGCACCTTGTCCAGATCCGGCTGCGGCGAGGCGAGCAGGGTCGCCGAACCCATGGTGTAGGAGGCGATGGCGGACAGGGGCTGGTTCAACTCGTGGGCGAGGGCGGCGGCCATTTCACCCATCGCGGTGAGCCGGGAGACATGGACCAGTTCGGACTGCAACTCCTGAAGCCGCCGCTCCTGCGCCCGCCGTTCGGTCAGGTCCCGGACGAAGCCGGTGAAGAAGCGGCCAGTCCCGATCCGCGCCTCGCCGACCGCCAATTCCATCGGGAAGGTCGAGCCGTCCTTGCGCTGACCAACGACGATGCGGCCGATGCCGATGATACGCCGTTCTCCCGTCGTCTGGTATCGGCCGAGATAGTCATCGTGCTCGGAACGGTAGGGTTCAGGCATAAGAAGACAGACATTCCGGCCGATCGCTTCCTCGGCGCTCCAGCCGAACAGTCGCACGGCCGTCGGGCTGAACGACTGCATGATCCCGGCCTCGTCGATGACGATCATGGCCTCCGGCACCGTCTCGAGAATGGATTGCAGGTGCGCCTGCCGGCTCTCGGCCTCGCGGGCGCCTCGCCGCAGTCGCTCCCCGACCACAGCGATCGCCGGCGCCATGACGAGGAAGACCAAGGTCTCGATCCGGTTGGCGGGGCCAAGCCAGAACGCCTCGTCCAGGACCAGGGCGTTCCCGATCAGGCACAGGCCCGCAGCCCACAGCGCCGGGCCCCGTCCGCCCAGGGCCGCCGCCGCGAGCATCACAGGGACATAGAGCAGCAGGAAGCTACGGTCATTGAAGGCCGGATCAGCCAATAGACGCAGAAGCAGGGCGATCAGGGCGCCAAAGACTGCAACCGCATAGCCCCAGCGGTCGGGCGTACAGTGCAGAATGGACGGCCGGATTTCCAACGCCTCTCCCATGCTCCAGGTTTTGGGAGAGTATAGCACGTCTCGGAATGCGGCGGTTCAGAATGCGGCGCTGGCGGCGAGGCTGGTCGGCCGAACTACGTTGAAGCGACGCGCGCCGGTGAAACGGATCAAGCCATCCGATTGGAACCGGCTCAGCATCCGTGAGACGGTTTCGATCGTCAGGCCGAGGTAGTCGGCCATGTCCTGCCGGCTCATCGGCAGGATCGACGCGTCGCCCGAGCACCGCGCCTGGACGTCCAGAAGGAAGCGGGCCACCTTCTCTGCGGCAGTGGTCCGGCCAAGCAGCAGCATGTGAGACTGCGCCCGAGCCAGCTCCGACCCCGCCGCCGCCCACATCAGCCGGTCGACCTGGACGTCACGGCCGGACGCCGGGGAGGTTCGACGGATCATGGCGATTTCACAAGACGTGAGGGCTTCCGCCGAGAACCGGTGCGCCGACGACAACTCCAGGCCGAACACTTCGCCTTCGTAGTAGAAGTCGCCGATCTGGCGGCGTCCATCTGCCAGCAGGTGGGAGGTCCGCACCGCGCCGCGGATCACGCGGTAGATCAGGTCGGCGTCTTCGTCCTGGGCGTAAATCTCCTTGCCCTCGGCGAAACTCATCCGAGCCGCGCCGATCCAGGCGTCGTGGCCGATCGAACGGGCGGAGGCGAAGCTTTCAGCGGCGCTCATCGTCTGGTTCTCCCTGTGACCCGGTCTGAGTAGAGAGCCGCCAGTCTGCGCGACATTCAGGAGCGGCCCCTAAGGGTCGGTACGGAGGCGATCGAAACGCCCCGCCTTGAGGCAGATCAAGGCCGCCGCCCCTCGGTGGGGCATGGTTGGATCATGACCCAGTCCCTCCACATCGCCGTCATCGCCGCCCATCCTCGCCGCCGCAGCTTCACATTGGCGATGGCGACCGCCTTTGCGGACGCGTGCCGCGCCGACGGGGCGGTCGTGGAGGTGCGCGACCTCTATCGCCTGGGCTTCGATCCGCGACTGCGCGCGCGGGAGATGCCGGACCATCCCGGGTACGCGCCTCGGGCGGATGTCGTGCGCGAGCGTCAAGCGATCGGCGACGCCAGCGTTTTCGCCCTGTTCTATCCGCTATGGTTCAATGCGCCGCCGGCCATGCTGAAGGGCTACGTGGATCGCGTCTTCGGGATGGGCTTCGGCTATTCGCCGATCCAGCGCGGCGGAAATCAACCTCTGCTGGTCGGGCGCAGGCTCGTCAGCTTCACCTCGTCCGGTGCGCCTCAGGACTGGGTGGAGCGTAGCGGCGCCTGGGCCGCCATGCAGAAGCAATTCGACGAGCATCTCTCGCTCATGACTGGCCTGAAGATCGAGGGTCGTCACAACTTCGGCGCCATCGGGCCAGGACTGGCTCCAATACGGTTCAAGGAATGTTGCGCCGAGGTCGACCGCCGCGCCCGCCGACTGACGGCCAGCCACACACCGACCGCCTAGGTTCTGCGCACCCTGGGGCCCTGTTGACCTCCATCAAGTCGCGCCTTCACTCGCAGTGGCATCGTTCGAACATGCCCGGACAGGGTCCGCCTGGTCTCAAGCTTCATGTCCTCGCCCCTAGCAGCCTCTGACGTCGCGATCGCCTTCGACATCCAGGGGCTGACCAAGGTCTATGAGACCGAGGCCGGGGCCGTGCATGCGCTGCGCGGCGTCGATTTCCAGATCCGCGAAGGCGAGACCCTGGTGCTGATCGGTCCATCGGGTTCGGGAAAATCGACCCTGCTCAACATCCTCGGGGGTCTGGATCGTGCGACGGCGGGCTCGGCGAAATTCAGGACCTTCGAGCTGACGGGCGCGTCCGACGCGGCGTTGACCCGCTACCGACGGGCGTCCGTGGGTTTCATATTTCAGTTCTTCAACCTCGTGCCGAGCCTGACGGCCCGGGAGAATGTGGCCCTGATCACCGAAATCGCGACCGACCCGATGTCGCCGGAAGAGGCGCTGGAGCGGGTGGGGCTGGCGGATCGGATGGATCATTTCCCGGCGCAGCTGTCCGGGGGGCAGCAGCAACGCGTGGCGGTGGCCCGCGCCATCGCAAAACGGCCGCAGCTGCTGTTTTGCGACGAGCCGACCGGTTCGCTCGACAGCGAGAGCGGGATCCAGGTCCTGGAAGCCATCGCGGAAGTGACCGCCGCCGTGGGAGCCACCACCCTGATCGTGTCGCACAACGCCGCCATCGCGGACATGGCCGACCGGGTCGTCAAGTTCCGGGATGGACAGATCGCCGAGACGATCCGGAACAGCCGCAAGATCGCGCCGCGGGAGATGCGCTGGTGAAACCTTCGTCGCTGGATCGCAAGCTCCTGCGCGACCTCTGGCGCATGCGGCTGCAGGTGCTCGCCATCGCCCTGCTGATCACATGCGGGGTTTCGGTCGCCGTCATGAGTTTCTCGGCCCAGGAGGCGCTGGTCGTCGCCCAGGGCCGCTACTATGAGACGACCCGGTTTGCCGACGTCTTCGCCCGCGTCAAGCGCGCGCCTCTGGCCGCCGCCCGGGAACTGGCGACCATCGACGGCGTCGTCGCGGTGGACGCCCGCGCGGTGAACTACGGCCTGATGCAGATTCCGGGGCTGACGCGTCCGGCCACGGCCCAATTGATCTCTCTCCCGGACGATCCGCGGCAGGCGCTGAACAAGCTGGTCCTGATCCAGGGCCGGTATCCCGAGCCCGGGCGGACCGACGAGGCCCTGGCGCTCAAGACCTTTCTCGACGCCGCGCACATTCAGATGGGTGAACGGGTGACCATGGTCATCGACGGTCGTCAGGTCGCCTTCAAGGTGGTCGGCGCCGCCCTGTCGCCGGAGTTCGTCTATGTGCCCGGTCCTGCCTCCATGATGCCGGACGAAGCGCACCAGGGCGTGTTCTGGGCGCCGAGGACCACGGTCGAGAAGGTGACGGGCCTGGGCGGAGCATTCGCCATGGTCTCGCTCAAGCTTGCGGCGGGCGCGCGCGAGGCGGCCGTTCTGGCGGCGGTCGACCGCATTCTCTCTCCCTATGGAGGGGTTCCGGCGGTGGGGCGCGCCGACCAGGTCTCGAACCGGTTCCAGCAGGATCGCATCGACCGGTTCGGGATCGTCGCCTGGGTCATTCCGCCGGTGTTTCTGCTGGTGGCGGCGGCTTTGGTGCAGATGGTTCTGGGGCGTCTGGTGCAGAGCGAGCGCGAACAGATCGGCCTGCTGAAAGCCTTCGGTTACGGCGATATCGACGCGGCGGCCGTCTATCTGAAGATGGCTGCGCTGATCGGCGTGGTCGGAGCGATCGGGGGCGGACTTCTGGGCGCCTGGATGGGCCGGGTCATCACCGAGCTTCTGGCGCAGTACATGCGCTTTCCGCGCCTCGACCTGCAGTTTTCCTGGCAGGCCTTTCTTGTGGCCTCGGTCTTCTCCGTCGCGGCCGCCCTGGGCGGATCGCTGTTCGCCGCCAGGCGCGCCGCCCGCCTCGAACCGGCGGTGGCCATGCGCCCGCCGGCCCCGGCGGCCTATCGCAAAGGTTTCCTTGAACGGATTCCGTTGTGGGAGCGGCTGGACCAGTCCAGCCGGATGATCGTCCGCAATCTCGAGCGTTTTCCGACCCGGGCCGTATCGACGCTGCTGGGCCTGGCGGTGAGCCTGGCTCTGCTGGTCGGTTCGCAATTCATGTTCGGCAGCCTCAACGAGGTGATCGACCAGGCCTATTTCCGGGCGCGCCACTGGACGGACGCCGTGGCCTTCGCCGAGAACCGAGGCGTGGTCGCGGTGGCGGAGGTTCGACGCCTGCCGGGCGTGGTCGCGGCCGAAGGCGAGCGCTACGCCGCCGCGCGCATCCGCGCCCACGGTCGCGAGGAACAGGGGTACGTCGCCGGCCTTGAGCCGGACGCGGTGCTCTCCCTGCCCATCGACGCGGATGATCACCGCGTGCCCTTCAAGGGGCGGGGCTTGATCCTTTCGGAATCGCTGGCGGGACGTATGGGCGTCAAGCCGGGCGACCTGGTGGAACTCGAGGTCAGCGAGGGCCGGCGTCCCCGGGTAGTGCTGCCGGTTACGGGGACCACGCGGGACTACGCGGGCTTCTCCACCTATATGGACCGCCGGGCGCTCGGCCAGATCATGGGCGAGGGAGACCTGGTCAATCTGGTGACCCTCCAGGTCGCGAGCGACCGTCGCGCCGAATTCTACCGCTCCGTCGTGGGCGCGCCCGCGATCGTGGGCGCCGCGTCACGCGCGGATACGGTCGAGGCGTATCGGACCAATTTCATGCGCATCCTGAACGACGAGATGACCTTCTTCGCGGGCTTCGCCGCCGCCATCGCTTTCGGAGTCGCCTATAATGTCGCCCGGATCGCGCTCGCCGATCGCAGCCGTGATCTGGCCACCCTGCGGGTTCTCGGCCTCGACCAGTCGGAATGCGCCTACATCCTGCTGGGTGAGCTCTTCCTGTTGGCCCTTGTGGCCATGCCTCTCGGCGTCATTGGCGGCGTGGCGCTCGCCAGGACGCTCGTCGCGGCCTTTGCGGAGCAGGAGATGCAACTTCCGATGATCATCACCGCGCACGGCTACGGCGTCGCCGTCTGCGTCTATTTCGCCGCCGTCCTGGCCGCCGCCGTTCTCGTCGGTCAGCGTATCTGGCGCCTTGACCTTGTCGCCGCCCTCAAGACCCGGGAGTAATCATGGCCGCAAAACGCAACACACGCTGGATCGTCATGGGGGGGCTGGCGCTCGCGGCCGCGGCGATTCTGGCGGTCCTGTTCGCGCCCCGTCCGGTCACGGTGGAGGCTGCCGCCGTGCATCGCGGGCCGATCGCGGAAACCGTCTCGGACCAGGGGTGGGCGCGTGTACGTCAGGCCTATGTCGTGTCGGCCCCGGTCAGTGGTCATCTGACCCGGCTGCCGCTTGAGGTGGGCGACGCCGTGATCGCGGGGCGCACGGTCGTGGCGACCCTGCGCCCCGCGCGTTCTGCCTTTCTCGATCCACGCATGCGCGCCCAGGCCGAGGCCTCCATTTCAGCTGCGCGCGCGATGCTGGCCCAGGCCGAGGCGCAGCGCCTTCAGTTCAGGGCCGAGGCTGACCGGGCGGCGAGGGCGCAGGCGCGGCTGGAGCCGCTGGCGGCGCAGGGCGTCGTCTCACGCCAGGGTCTGGAGAACGCCCAGGCGGCGGCCACATCCGCGCGCGAGGCGCTTCGGGCGGGTGACGCGGCGGTTCTCGCCCGGCGCGCGGATGTGGCGGCGGCCCAGGCGGTTTTGACCGGTCCCGAAGCAGCGGGCGCCGGCCTGATCCCCATCACGTCCCCGACATCCGGCGTGGTGACGGCCCTGCTGCAGCAGAGCGAGCGCGACGTCGCCGCCGGCACGCCGCTGGTGGAGGTCGGGGCGACCGCAGGGCTGGAAGCGCAGATCGAATTCCTGTCCCAGGACGCCGTCAGGATCCGGCCGGGCGACCGGGCCGAGATTTATGACTGGGGCGGCGCCGCAGACCTTCCCGCCGAGGTGCGGCTGGTCGAGCCGCAGGCCTTCACAAAGATATCTGCTCTGGGGATCGAGGAGCAGCGGACGCGGGTCATGCTGCGTTTCACTGGTCCTGAATCCGGCCGCGCGGGGCTCGCGCCCGGCTATCGCGTCTGGGGACGGGTGTTCCTGCACGAAACCCCGTCGGCGGTGATCGCCCCGGCCGGTGCGCTGGTGCGCGACAGCGGAGGATGGGCCGTGTTCCGGATTGAGCAGGGCAGGGCGCGTTTGCGTCCGGTCAAGGTCGGGGCGATCACGGACCGGGACGCGGAAATTCTGGAGGGCGCAGCCGACGGCGATTCGTTGGTGGTCTTTCCTTCGGACCAGGTGCGGGACGGCGTCCGGGTGAAGGCCCGGCGCGCGGGGTGACGTCCGGCCGAGCTTCGTCGGCCGCACAGCGACCCCATTCCGAACGATGTCAGGGTCGGATACGGGTGCCCGATGCGCCGGCCAGGAGGCCGTCGATGTCGTCCAGCGTCCCGATCAGGGCGGGCCGCCCGGTCTGAAGCGCAAAGCCGCACGCGGCGCGCACCTTGGGCGCCATCGAGCCCTCGGCGAAGTCGCGGCCCAGCAGGTCTTCCGCCCGGGCGTCCCGAACCGCTCGCGCATGGGGCCGCCCCCAGTCGAGGTAGACCGCATCGACATCGGTGAGGATCAGCAGTTCGTCGGCGTCCAGCCGCGCGGCCAGCAGGGCCGCCGCCAGATCCTTGTCGATCACGGCCTCGACGCCATGGCGGGACCCGTCCGGGGCGTCGGCGACCGGAACGCCGCCGCCGCCGGCGCAGACGGTGATCACGCCGGCCCCCACCAGCCGGGCGATGGTCGCCGCCTCGGCGATCTCGAGCGGCGTGGGCGAGGCGACGACGCGCCGCAGTCCGGAGCCGTCGGGCGCGAAGGTCCAGCCCCGCGCCGCGCCCAACGCCTTGGCCACGTCCGACGCATAGACCGGGCCGATCGGCTTGGTCGGCCGAAGAAAGGCGGAATCGGCGGAATCCACCCGCGTCTGGGTCAGCACCACGGCGACCTCGCGGGCGGGAAGGGCGTTGCGCAGCGCCTGGGCGATGACATAGCCGACCATGCCCTGGGATTCCGCTCCCAGCACGTCGAGCGGCCAGCCAGGGGCCGCCTCATAGGCTTCCGCCTCCAGCGCCAGGAGGCCGATCTGGGGACCGTTGCCGTGGACCAGGGCGATCTCGTGACCGTCGCACGCCCGGCCCAGCCCCGGGGCGGCCGCCGCCATGGTGCGCCGTTGATTTTCGGCCGACAGCGGCTCGCCCCGGCGCAACAGGGCGTTGCCGCCCACGGCGATCACGCGCCGCATGTCACCGGGGCCGACTTGCGGCGCGCTCGCGCGCCCCCAGCGGTTCCTGCTGGGTGATGCAATGGATGTTGCCCCCGCCCAACAGGATCTCCCGCGCAGGCACGGAGAGGATTCGCCGGTTCGGGAACAGTCGGGCCAATGTCTCCATTGCGGGGGCGTCCTGCGGATCACCGAAGGCAGGCGCGACCACCACCGCGTTGGCGATATAGAAATTCACATAGGAGGCCGCCATCCGGTCGCCGGGCTCGCGCGGCAGGGTGCCGGCCACCTTGTCGACGCCGGCCGCCTCGTCGGCGGTGATCAGCACCGGCGCCGGTTGGTGCAGCTTGTGCACCCGCAGAGGACGCCCGCGGGCGTCGCGATAACCCGCCAGGCGCTCCAGCGCCGCGGCCGAGCGGGCGTACTGCGGATCGGCGCGGTCGTCCGTCCAGGTCAGCACGACCTCGCCGGGGGCGACGAAGCGGCACATGTTGTCGACGTGGCCGTCGGTTTCGTCGAGATAGACGCCGTGCTCCAGCCACAGCACGGTTTCGACGCCGAGGTAGTCGCGCAGCGACTGCTCGATCTCCTCACGGGTCTTGCCGGGATTGCGGTTGGGGTTCAGCAGACACTCCTCGGTCGCGAGCACCGTTCCTTCGCCGTCGACGTCGATCGAGCCGCCCTCCAGCACGAAGTCCGGGGCGTAGCGATCGTCGCGCTCAAGTTCGATGACCTTCTCGCCGACGAGATCGTCCTGGTCCCATGGGAAGTAGAGGCCGTCGGTCAGCCCGCCCCAGGCGTTGAATTTCCAGTCGACGCCGCGCACCACGCCCTGGTCGTTGACGACGAAGGTCGGGCCGCAGTCCCGGATCCAGCTGTCGTTGCTGGTCATCTCCACGACCCGCACGCCCGGCGCGAGCATGGCGCGCGCGATCACATACTGGGCGGGCGAGACGCAGACCGTGACCGGCTCGCCCTCGGCGATCGCGGCCGCCACCGCAGCGAAGGCGTGCTGGGCCGGCTTGGCGCCGCCCCGCCAATTGTCCGAACGCTCGGGCCACAGCATCCAGCAACCGATATGGGGCTCCCATTCGGCGGGCATGCGGAAGCCGTCGGCGCGGGGCGTGGTGTCGAGAACCTCTGACATGGCGGACCTTTTCGGAAACGAGAGATTGGGTTCAGCGGACCGGGCCGGGGGGCGGTCCGCGCCGGTTGGCCTTCATCACGCCGATGACGATCTCGCCGAGCCCCAGGATCAGCAGCACGCCGGCCAGGATCGGGCCGGTCTTGCGCCAATCCACCGGCTGTCCTGGAACCCAGAGGAAGAAGAAGATCGCCTGAACGATGAACAGGGTGCAGACCAGCGCCATGACGCTGGCCCCGATCGCGCCTCCGGGAACCCGGTAGGGACGGGGCGTCTCCGCGTCGCGGGCCCGAAGACGCAGGAAGGCGGGGAACAGGACCAGGTAGGGCAGCAGGAAGATGACCGAGCTGAAGGCGAACAGCGACCAGAACAGGTCCTCGGCGCTGCTGGCGAAGACGCCATAGACGACGATCACGAAGGTCGAGACCAGGCCGGTGAGGAGATAGGCTCCGACCGGGGTCTGGTTGGACTTGCGCAGCCGCCCGAACACGGTCGGCAGTTCGCCGTCGGCCGCTGCGGCCTGGGCGGTGCGGTTGGCGCCCATGGACCAGGTGACCAGATTGGCCAGGATGGTGAAGACCGCCCCGACGCCGATGAGGGGGATGATCACGTCCAGCCCCGGAGCCCCGGCCATCAGCGACCTCAGGGTGTCGAGCAGGCCTTCGATCAGGCCGATGTCCTTGACGGGCAGGGCCACGAGAATGCCGAAGGTCGCCAGCAGGTAGAAGCCCGAGATCAGCAGGCCGGCCGTGATGACCGCGATCGGCACGTCGCGGGCGGGGTTGCGCATCTCTTCGCCGGCCCCCGAGACCAGTTCGAAGCCCATGAAATTGTAGACAATGACCGGAAGGAAGGCGAGACCGGCGCCCCATTGCGGGATCAGGCTCGGCCAGGACAGATCGTTGGCCGGTCCCCGGGTGGTCAGGACGTAGATCCCCGCACCGCCGATCAGCAGCATGATGGCGGCCTTGATGACCGCCCCCAGATTGGGCACCCATTTGGCCGTCGCCAGGCTGGTGACGCCGATCAGGACGGTCAGCCAGGTGGCCCCGATCCCGATGCCGATCTTGCCCCACAGGCTCATCTCGACGCCTGCGATCTGGGCGACCAGTCCGGCCATCAGGATGTATCCCGACGGCATCCACAGGGCGACGTTGACCCAGTAGTACCAGGTCGTGCGCGCCGCCCAGCGATCGCCGAAGGCGCGCCGGATCCATTGCTGGATGCCGCCCTCGCCGGGATAGGCCGCCCCCAGTTCAGCGGTGATCAGGCCGTAGGGGATGAGGAACAGCAGGAAGGTGATCACCCACCACGACAGGGCCGAGGGGCCGATCGCCGCCGATGCGGCCAGGGTGTCGATCACCAGGATGGCGCAGACGGTGAACAGGGTGACGTCGAACAGGCCCATGACGCGCTTGAAGCGCGGGCGCGGCGTGGCGGAAACAGCGTCAGACATGGCGGTCGGCCTCCGACAGGAGAGTCGGCGAGGCCGGCTCGGTGAGGGGATGGTGCTTGAGAAACTCTGCAATGCGCCCGGCATGCCAATGCGAGCGCGCGGCCGACCGCGGCTTCAGGCGCGGGGCGACGAAGGCGGCCAGAATGGCCTTTTCCGCGTGCAGCCGGTTCTCGGACTGGTCGTAAATGATCGAGCGAGGGCCATCCATCACGGCGTCCGTCACCTCGACGCCTCGCGAGGCGGGCAGGCAGTGCATGAATTTGGCGTGCGCCGGGGCATGGGCCAGCAAGGCCTCATTGATCTGGTAGCGAGGCATGAAGGCGGCGGTGCGCTCAGGGATTTCGGCCTCCTGACCGACCCACCACCACAGGTCTGTATAGACGAAATCCGCCTCGGCCACGGCGGCCTGCGGATCCTCGGCGACCGTGAAGGAGCCGCCGGACGCAGCGCAGTTGGCCCGGGCGATCGCCTGCCACGCCTCGGGGGCCTGGTAGCGGGCGGGCGCGCAGTGGGTGAAGTTCAGGCCCAGCCGGGTGCAGATCATCATCAGCGACGAGCAGACATTGGTCGCGTCGCCGATGAAGGCGACCCGCAAATCCTCGAGCCGTTTCCCGTCCGGACTGTGCTCGATCATGGTGAAGACGTCGCACAGCACCTGGGTCGGGTGATTGTAGTCGGTCAGGCCGTTGATCACCGGGACGGTCGCCCAGCGCGCCAGTTCGGTCACCGTGGCGTGTTTCAGGGTCCGCGCCTCGATGGCGTCGACCATCCGGCTCATCACCCGGGCGGTGTCCTTGATGCTCTCGCGAACGCCGAGGTGAATCTCCCCGGGCTTCAGATAGAGGGCGTGCCCGCCGAGCCGCGTCATGGCGACCTCGAACGAGATACGGGTTCGGGTCGAAGGCTCCTCGAAGATCATCCCGAGGGAGGCCCCCGCCAGCAGAGGCGGCAAGCCTCCCTGTCTGTCGGCGGCCTTGAGCAGGCCGGTCAGCTCCAGCAGCGACCGGAGCTCTGTGCTCGTGAAATCTTGCGTGTCGATGAAATGACGCATCGTCCTGTCCCGCGCTTCGAGCCCTGGATACTAGGGGCAAGGTCGGTAGACGATCTGATCCAGATCAAGTCGGTGATCATCGCTCGCTGTCGGCTCGTCAAAGGCAGTAGGTCGTGACCACCGTCGGCAACAGCGTCCAGACCGCCGCGATCAGTCCCACCCAGGCTGTGGCGCGGCTGACGAAGCGCACGAACGGCGAGGGCGAACTGAAGCGCGCGGCGTGAAGGGCCAGGATCAGACCCACCTGCAGCAGCACCGCCAGCCCATAGGCGCCCCCCATCAGCAGGCGCGGGACGGAGACCAGGCCGAAAGCCGACCCGCCGATCCCGTGTCCGCAGATCAGCCCGTGCAGGCCGTACACAGCGCTGAAGCTGGCCAGCCAGACCAGGGGCGCGACCAGGATGCGCAGGATATCCTTCACGTCAGCAATCCCGGAAGATGGGCGACGACGAGGATCAGCGTCGAGGCGCCGGCCAGGTAGTCGACCCAAAGGGTCACCACCGGGAATTCGGCCTGACGGCTGGGCGAGGTGAAGCCCCTGACGACGCGGGAGGTGAGGAAGGCGGCCATCAGGGCCGCCAGGACGGCGTGAAACAGGGCGTAGGATCCGAGCACCAGGAGCGTCGCTCCATAGGCGTGGTCGCCGGGCGTCGGGGCCCGCAGGACCACCCCGCCCGCCGCCGCCGCAACCCCCAGGGCGGCGACGAAGGTCAGGCCCAGCCAAGGCCGGGCGTCCTGGCCCTCTCGATTGGTCCGCGCGGCGCGTCGGATCGCCACCACGCCAAGCCCGGCCCCGATGACGCCCAGCGCCAGCTCCGGCGCCGACGACGTCAACCAGGCGGGCGGCGGCCAGGACGGGGCGACCGTCCACAGGAAGGCGAAGCCGAACAGCAGCGAGCCGAAGAAGGTCGCATTGGCCGTCAGCAGGAGGGCCGACCCCCACCAGCTGGGCGAACGGCTGACCTGGGTGGCGTTGGGCAGCGTCAGGCCGCGACCGATCGACCGAGGGGGCAGATCGGTCGTGCGTCCCAGCGACCAGGCCCAGCGCCACGCCAGGATCGTCACCCCGACCACCGCCAGAGGAACCGTCCAGTAGAACTTCAGCAACAGGGAGACGAAGAACACCCCGGTGACCGCCGCCATCAGGATCGGCAGGCGGGTGTTGGTCGGGTAGATGATGTGAAAGTCCGGCTTGCCGGTCGCGACCTCGACCGTCAGGCTTTCGCGCCACCCCTGTTCGGGTTCCGAGAGATAGCCTTCACCGCGTGCAAGGCGGAGCGTCAGCCTGGGATCGTCGGCGAGCGGCTGACGGCTGTCGACATGGGGCAGGCTGGCGAAATTATACGCCGGCGGCGGCGTCATCATCGCCCACTCCAGGGTTCCGGCCTGCCAGGGGTCGCGACGGCTGCGTCGCGCGGTGAAGGCGTGGAGCACCAGATCGACGATCACCATGGCGATGCCGATGGCCAGCACGAAACTGCCGATCGACGAGATCAGGTTGACGGTCGTCCAGCCGTCCTCCGGCAGATAGGTCGAGATGCGCCGCCGCTGGCCCAGCAGACCGACCCAGTGCATGGCCAGGAAGGTGACATGGAAGCCGATGAAGACCAGGGCGAAGGCCAGCTCGCCCAGCCGGAAGAACCGCGCACGGCCGCTGACGTGCGGCATCCAGTAGTAGAGTCCGGCCAGGATCGGAAAGACGAAGCCGCCGAACAGGACATAGTGCAAGTGGGCGGTGATGAAGGCGGTGTCGTGCGCCTGCCAGTCGAACGGAACCACAGCGACCATGACCCCGGTCAGCCCTCCGATCACGAAGGTGAAGAAGAAGCCGAGCAGGTGCAGCATCGGCATGCGCAGACTGGGCCTGCCCTTCCACATGGTGCCGATCCAGGCGAACAGCTGGACCCCCGTCGGCACTGCCACCAGGGTCGAGGCGGCCGAGAAGAAGGCCAGCCCCATGTGCGGGATTCCCGTCGTGAACATGTGGTGGACCCAGATGCCGAACGACAGGAAGGCCAGCCCCGTGGCCGAGGCCACGATCCAGCCGTAACCGAGCAGGGTCGTTCGGCACATGACCGGCAGGATGGTCGAGATCACCCCCGCCGCCGGCAGGAAGATGATGTAGACCTCCGGGTGGCCGAACAGCCAGAACAGGTGCTGCCACAACAGGCTGTCGCCGCCGAACTCGGCCTGGAAGAAGGGCAGTCCGAACGCCCGTTCCAGCTCCAGCAGGATCGAGCCCAGGATCAGCGGCGGAAACCCGGTCAGAATCATCAGGGCGGTGACCAGGGCGTACCAGGCGAAGATCGGCATCTTGTCCAGCGACATGCCGGGGGCGCGATATTTGAGGATCGAGACGGTGATCTCGACCGCCGCCGCAATGGCCGAAATCTCGACGAAGGTGATGCCGATCAGCCAGAAATCGGTGTTGATGCCCGGCGAGTAGATCGGCCCGGTCAGCGGCGGATACATGAACCACCCGCCGTCCGGCGCGATGCCCAGCACCATCGACACCAGCAGCATCGTCCCGCCGAAGACATAGCACCAGAAGCCGTAGGCGGAGAGGCGGGGAAAGGCGAGATCGCGCGTGCCCAGCATCTTGGGCAGCAGATACATGGCCAGCCCCTCGAACGTCGGGATGGCGAACAGGAACATCATGATGGTCCCGTGCATGGTGAAGATCTGGTTGTAGATCTCTGGCCCGGCGAAGGCCGAATGGGGCGTCGCCAGCTGGGCCCGGATCAGCATGGCGAGCACGCCGCCGATCAGGAAGAAGAAGAAGGACACGGCCAGGAACATCCGGCCGAGGTCAGTGTGGTTGACGGTCGAGAACAGGCCGCGAGCGCCGGGTTCGGACGACCAGATTTCGGTCAGGCGGCGGTGGCGCTGGAGCGTGTTCATGGCGTGCCGCTTCGGACGAAGCGCTCCCAGGATGCGGGGTCGTGGGCGACCACAGTGAAGGCGAAATCGTCGTAGCCGACGCCGCTGAACTCGGCGCTTCGGCCGGCATAGAGGCCGGGGGCGTCGGCCTCGATGCGCAGGATGTTCACATGGCCGGGAATGGCGTCGATCTTGCCGGCCAGGCGCGGCGCCCAGAAGCTGTGGATCACGTCCGTGGATGTGATCGCGACATCGACGGGCCGCCCGGCGGGAATGTGCAGCACATGGTCGGTCCTCAGCCCCGCAACATCGGCGTAGCTGAAGGCCCAGGCGGACCGGCGGGCCTCGGCGCCGACGCGGACGACATCCGCGCCCTGCCTGGGCAGCAATCGCTCCCCCGCCGCCAGCCCATAGGCGAGAAGGGCCAGCAGCACGACGACCGGAAAGGCTATGCCCAGCTTGATCACCCACAGGCGCTCGTGCCGCGTCTCGTCAACGGGGCCGCGCGCCCGGAACGCCAGCACGACCAGGGCCATCACGAGGGCGAAGATGGCGACGGCCCCCATCAGCATCACCCACCAGATCTGGGCGATGGTGCGGGCGGCGGGGCCGGCCGGATCGACGGTCGACAGGGCCCCCTCGCAACCCGCCAGCGCCAGCGCCGTTGTCAGAACCACCATGGAACGCGGCAGGGACGGGATATGACGGACAAAATCGAAGAGGAAGCCGAGGCCCTGATCGACCCGATTGCGGCCGCGCCCGGATTTTCCGCGACCGAGTCGCGCGTCGCGGTTTTCGGTCACCCGATCCATGCGATGAGCGTCGCCTTCCCCGTGGCCCTGACCTTCTGCACCCTGGGCGCGGACGCCCTGTACTGGTGGACGGGCGACGGCTTTTGGGCCCGGGCCGCCCTGTGGTCCGCCGGCACGGGTTTTCTGTTCGGCATGTTGGCGGGCGTTTCCGGAACGGCCGAATTGCTGATGGTGTCGGGCATCCGGGCGCGGGCTCCGGCCTGGACCCATTTCATCATCGCGGTGACCCTGCTGGCGCTGCTCGGGGCGAACTGGGGGCATCGTCTCCATGGATATGAGACGGCCGTGTTGCCTTACGGCATCCTGCTCTCGGCCCTGTGTGTCGGGGTGGTGGCGGTAACGGGCTGGCATGGCGGCAAACTCGTCTTCGACTATCGACTGGGCGTGTCGAACAAGAGCTGACCGCCCCGGGGTTCCGTTAGCCAGTCCGGCAGAACGACCCAGGCCAGCGTCGGCTTGGCCAACACAAGGGTGAGGATCATCAACATCGGCAGGAGAACCAGGGCGATCGGGATATAGGGCCGGGGCGGGGTGTGTTCGTCAGGGTCTTCGCCGATCCGCGCGAGGGTGTGGCCGATCCAGCCATGGGCCATCACCAGCATCGCGACGAACGCCAGTTTGGCGAACAGCCACGGCACATAGACCTCGCGCAGGAAGATCAGCCAGGTGCCGGCGATCACGGCGATGACGGCCGCCGGCGTGACGCACATCGTATAGGTCAGGTGCGAGGCGTTCCGGACGACGCGATAGTCTTCAATCGAGATGTTCGGGTCATGGCGCGTCAACATCAGCGGCAGGGCCAGCAGTCCTCCGCACCAGATCACCAAGGCGACGATATGGGCCGCCTTGAACAGCGGAACGGCGGGTATCAGCCAGTCGATCATGCGCGCGTCGCCTTCAGTCGCGACCAGCCCTGGCGCGCGATCCAGATGGTTGCGATCGCGTAGGGTATCCCCGCCGGCGCCCACATGATCAGCCCTCCCAGGGCCTGATCCTCCAGCGGGGTCATGCCCCAGGCCAGGGGCGCGAAGCTGTGCGCCGCGTAGAGGGACGTCGGGGCGAAGGTCAGCAGGGCGCCGAGCAGCCCCATCTGGGCGAAGGCGGCGATCACAAACCCGAGGCGATCCACGGGTGCGCCGTCCCCGGCCAGGACCGCCCGCCAGAACAGCACCGCGCTGCCGAGCAGCGAGATCTGCATCACCCAATAGATTGGGATGTTGGCCAGGGCGGCGTCGTAGGCTGCGGGAATGTGCCAGATCCAGAGGACGGCGGTCGAGACCAAGAAGGGAATCACGATCCCGGCCGGCCGTCGCGCCGGGACCGCCAAGGCCAGAAGCGGCGCGGCGACGGCGATGAGCAGGACGTGATGCACGACCCGCGCCGAAAACAGGGCCGCCGACAGGGCGCAGAGCGGAGAGACGAAGGCGATCGCCAACACCGCCACGCCGGCCAGTCCGGCCCGGTCGCGCCGCAGGCCCACGCCCAGCGCGAACAGCGCGGCGAGAAGAATCGGGTCCAGATTCCAGCTCGTGGCGAGTTCGCCGGGAAGCGGCGCAGGACCGCAGTAAGTGGCGTGCATTCAGGGCGTTTCCCTGCCGATTGATGAGTGTCGTGCGTCCGTGGCCCCGGCATGTCTTCGCGGCCTTCAGATACCTAAGCCGTATCGGACAAGGATGTTCCGACCTGAGTGTTTCGGCGCGATCGGCGTCTCGCCACCCTTCAGGGCTCGGCTATGGTCAAAGCCATACCGCGTGGTCGCCCGTGTCTTCCCGACTGAAACGCCGTGAAAGCGCACCCGTTCGATATCGGTCTGTGATCCGCTGCGCCCTCGAGGCGCCCCCTGCAAAACTGCAGGGCCAAGTCGTGAAGAGATGGTGCCGGTTGCAGGAATCGAACCCGCGACATCCAGTTTACAAAACTGGCGCTCTACCAACTGAGCTAAACCGGCCCCGGTCTTGAGGACTGGCTGGCCTTATGCGGACGGATTCACGCCTGTGCAAGACGGATCCGCCACGCTCAGGCCAGTTCTGCGGCGATCCGGTCGGCCAGGGGCCTCAAGGCGGCGGCTTCGGCCATGGGCGCGTGGCCATGTCCCTTCATCGGCCGGTCGGCCCAGCGGGGGATGATATGGAAATGCAGGTGGAAGACGGTCTGGCCGCCGGCGTCGCCGTTGAACTGCATCACGGCGATCCCGTCGGGCTTCAGCGCCCTTTCGACCGCCACGGCCGTGCGTTGCAGGGCGGCCGTCAGCCGGGCCAGGATGTCCGGCTCGACCTCCAGCAGGTTCCGCGCCTGCGACTGTTTGGCGATGATCAGGACATGGCCTTCCGACTGGGGAAACACGTCCATGAAGGCCAGGACGTGGTCGTCCTCCCACACCTTCACCGAGGGGATCTCGCCGCGCAGGATCCTGGCGAAGATGTTGTCGGGGTCGTATTCGCCGTGAAGGCTCATGGCCGGTCTCCGTATTGTGTCGCGGTCTGGATCAGCGCCCTGACTAGCAGCCCGGGCGGGCGAGGGGGAGCCTTTGCCGGCATGCCGCGTTATGGTGACGCTTCCACATCATTGAGGACAACATGATCCGTTTCATCATCCAGGCCGTCGTCACCATGGCCGGCCTGTGGCTGTCGGCCCGGATCGTGCCGGGCGTCGACTTCACCAACAACGGCTCGCTGATCGCGGCGGCGATCATTCTGGGCCTGGTCAACGCGATCGTGCGGCCGATCATGGTGGTGCTGACCTTCCCGATCACGGTCGTCACCCTGGGTCTGTTCCTGCTGATCGTGAACGCGGCGATGATCGGCTTGACCGCCCTGTTCCTGAACGGCTTCGCCGTGGACGGCCTGTGGGCGGGAATCGGGGCGGCCATCGTCACCGGCGTGGTCAGCTGGATCGCCGGCGCCTTCATCGGCGGTGACGAAAAGCGCGGCTAAAGTCGGGAAAAGGCGCGACCTTCCGCGTCGAACAGATGGGCCTGGTCGGCCGGGACGTGCAGGGTCAGCGATTCGCCGACCCTGGCCGCAGCCCCGCCCGCCAGCTGGACCGTCAGGGTGTCCTGCGACGCCGGATGTTTCAGATGGGCCATGGTCGTCGCCCCCAGGGGCTCGACGAACAGGACCTTGGCGGTCAGCCCGTCGCCCTCGGCCGACAGGCTCAGATGTTCGGGCCGGACGCCCAGGGTGATGCGGTCGCCGGCCTTGGCCGAGGCGGCGTCCACCGCCACGCGGATCGTCTCGCCTGCCGTCGTCCGCACCGTGGCCCCGGCGGCCGAGGCGGCGACCACCTCGCCCGTCAGCAGGTTCATGCGCGGACTGCCGATGAAGCCGGCGACGAACAGATTGGCCGGGCGCTGGTACAGGTCCATCGGCGCACCGACCTGTTCGATCCGGCCGCCGTTCAGCACCACGATCCGGTCGGCCAGGGTCATGGCCTCGACCTGGTCGTGGGTCACATAGATCATCGTCGTCTTCAGCTCGGCGTGCAGGCGTGCGAACTCGTAGCGCATCCGCACCCGCAGGGCGGCGTCCAGGTTCGACAGCGGCTCGTCGAACAGGAAGACGTCGGGTTCGCGCACGATGGCGCGGCCGATGGCGACGCGCTGGCGCTGTCCGCCGGACATGGCCTTGGGCTTGCGGTCCAGATAGTCGGTGATGCTCAGGGCTTCGGCGGCGGCGCGTACGCGGCGATCGATCTCGGCCCTGTCCGTCTTGGCCAGTTTCAGCCCGAAGGCCATGTTTTCATAGGCCGTCATGTGCGGATACAGGGCGTAGGACTGAAACACCATGGCGATGCCCCGGTCGGACGGCGACAGGTCGTTGACCACCCGGTCGCCGATGGAGACCTGGCCCGTCGTCGCCTCTTCCAGCCCGGCGATGGTGCGCAACAGGGTGGACTTGCCGCAGCCGGACGGGCCGACGAAGACCACGAACTCGCCGTCGGCGATCTCCAGATCGACGCCCTTCAGCACCTCGACGGCGCCGAACGCCTTCTTCACGTCGACCAGACGGACGTTCGCCATGCTTCTTCCCTGAACTGTTTCCATTTTTCTCTACCGTAACCGGTTACATCGCTGGATCAATGGCTCGCGATATTCCAGAGCGTATGCAGAACCGCTAATTTGCAAATCTGCAAAATTGATCTTTCGCAAAATACACGCCCTCGCTAGAAGCCGCCATCACGGTTTTGGGGAGCACAGACATGGCGCGGCGTAAATTCCTGATGGCGACGGCTTCGGTCGCCTGGCTGGCGGGCGTCTGTGCGGTTCAGGCGCAGGAGGGGCCGTCGCGCGTGGACGACATCGTCGTCACCGGATCGCGCATCGCCGGCGGCGACCGGATCGCGCCGGTCGAGACTTTGGAGCGGAACGTCATCGCGGCCGCCGGCGTCGCCGACGCTTCGCAACTGGTCCGCCTGATCACCGCCAACTCGGGCTCCGAGGCCCAGGTGGATCAGCTGAATCAGCCGCAGAGCTCCGGCACGGCCCAGTTCAATCTGCGCGATCTCGGCCTGGGTTCGACCCTGGTCCTGGTCGACGGCCAGCGCTGGACGACCAGCGCCGTGGTGGCGACCGACGGCTCGGCCTTCGTCGACCTCAATTCGCTCGTTCCCATGATCGCCCTGCAGCGGGTCGAGGTGGCCAGGGACGGCGCCTCGGCCGTCTATGGCTCGGACGCCGTGGCCGGGGTGGTCAATTTCATCACCCGTCACAATGTGGCGGAGCCCGAGATCAGCGCCAAATACGCCGTGGCCGACGGATCGGAAGAGAGCGTGATCCAGGCCATCGGCGGTCTTGCGCTGCTGGGCGGCGACCTGACCCTGGCGGCCTCGCATTTCCACCGGTCGGCGCTCAGCACCGACGAGCGCGACTTCACCCAGGCGGACCGTTACGGCCGCGCGTCCTGGACCGCCGTGACCAGCTACGGTCAGCCGGGCTCCTATTACCGGCCCGGCACGGGGGCCTATGCGCCGGACCCGGCCTGCGACAATCCCGCCTTCGACGCCGCCTATCGCAACAGCGCCGGCGACGCCTTCTGCCGCCTCGACTATTCCGACTTCTTCGACCTGACGCCGGAGGAGACGCGCACCCAGGCCTTCGCCGACTATCGCCGTCCGGTCGGGGACATGAGCCTGTCGCTTCAGGCGGCCTGGTCAACCTCCGAGACCCGCGCCCGCCAGACGCCGTCGCTGCCCATCCTGGCCCAGTCCCTGACCGTGCCGGCCTCGCACCCCGACAATCCGTTCGGCGAGGACGTGCTGTTCCGGGGCCGGCTTCTGGGCGCCGAGGCAGGGGCTTCGACGGCCGTGTTCGAGTATGAGACCTGGCGACTGGCCGCCGGTCTGGACGGCGATTTCGCCGGCGGCTGGACCTGGAGCCTGGCCGCGACCGCCAGCCGCCAGCATGTCGCCTATGACAAGCCGGACGTGATCGGCAGCGCGCTGCGGAACGCCCTGAATGGTCTGGGCGGCGCCGGCTGCGATGCGGCGACGGGGTCGCCGGGCGTCGGCGCCTGTCAGTATTTCAATCCCTTCGGCAGCGCCTATCTCGGGACCGGCACGGCCAACAGCGCCGAACTGATCGACAGCCTGACCGGCTCAACCGGTCTGCGCGGCGCGTCCAGCCTGATCACGGCCGACGCCTCGACCGGGGGGCAGGCCCTGGCCTGGGCCGGGGGGCGGGTCGATGTGGCTCTGGGCGCCCAGTATCGCCGCAGCATTTTCCGTCATGACTGGAGCGATCTGGTCAACGCCGGCGAACTGCTGACCGCCGGGTTTTCGCCGGACTTCGAGGGCGACCAGCAAACCCTGGCCGGCTTCGCCGAGGCCCGAATCCATCTGGGCGACCGGATCGAGGCGCAACTGGCCGGGCGTTACGAATCCTATGACGGCGATCAGGGGCGGTTCAGCCCCAAGGCGGCGGTCCGCTGGGACGTGACCGACGCCCTGGCGCTGCGCGCCTCGTGGGGGCAAGGGTTCCGCGCCCCGTCCGTCTACGCCCAGTCCGGCGCCCAGGCCTCTCAGCCGTCGGTGTTCGATTGGGGGGCGTTCGTCTTCGTCAACACCCTGACCTCGGGCGACGCCGACCTGAAACCCGAAAAGTCCGAGAGCCTGACCTTCGGCGCCCTGTGGCGTCCGATCGAGGGGCTGGAACTGGGCCTGGACGCCTGGCGCTTCGACTATGCCGACCAGGTGGTCAAGGAATCGGCCCAGGCGATCATCGATCAGGCGGCGGCCGATACGGCGGCGGGCCGCACCGGCACGGACGCCCAGTCGCGCATCACCCGTTCGGCCGGCGGCGCCCTGACCTTCGTCCAGCTCTATTTCGTCAACGCCTCTTCCATCGAGACGCAGGGGATCGACCTGGCGGCGCGTTACGGTCGCGAGCTGTGGGGCGGGCGGGCCTCGGCCTCGGCGACCTGGACCTATGTGGACCGTTACGACATCCGGCTCAGCGACGGCGCGGCCCAGGTGTCGGGCGTGGGCTCGACCAATCTGAACAATATCGGCCGGTCCCTGCCGCGCAATCGCGGCGAATTCGCCCTGTCCTGGAGCGGCGGCGGTCACGCCCTGACCGGCCTGGTCCACTACACAGCCGGTTATCGTAACGACCGCAGCGGGATCAACGACACCACCATAGCCAGCCAGACCACCGTCGATCTGCTCTACACCCGCACGCTCGGCCTCGATCTCGACCTGGCCCTGGGCGTGGTCAATCTGGCGGACAAGGCGCCGCCTCTGGCCCAGTACGCCTTCGGCTACGACCCGGTCGTCGCCGACCCGCGTGGACGGGTGTTCAGCCTGGGGCTGACGAAACGATTCTGATCAGGGCGCAGGAGTCAGGCGGCCAGCGTGTGGGCGGGCGGCAGGGCGGCGCTCATCGCCTCGATCAGCATATGGATGTCCAGCGGCTTGGCGACGAAGCCGTCCAGACCGGCCTCACGGCCTTGTTGGCGCACCGACGCGGAGACGTCGCCGGACAACAGGATCAGGGGCGTGCGCTGGCCGGGCGTCTCTTCGGCGCGAATTCGGCGGGCGGCCTCGAAGCCGTCGCAGAGCGGCATGCGCAGGTCCAGCAGCACCAGATCAAAGGCGCCCTCACGCCAGGCGGCCACGGCCTGGTCGCCGTTTTCGACCACCGTCAGCTCGACGCCCAGACTGGGCAGGATGGCGGACAGAACCTGGCGATTCACGGCGTTGTCGTCGGCCGCCAGGACATGCAGGTCGGCCAGGCTTCTTGCGCTCTCGGGCTCGGTCGTGGCCGAACGCCCGCGTTGCAGCGGAAGCTCCAGGGTGAAGCAGGAGCCCTGACCGAGCGCGCTGGTGACGGTTATGTCGCCCCCCATCATCCGCGCCAGCGAGCGCGAGATCGACAGACCCAGGCCGGTGCCGCCATGCGTATGCGCGGTTTCGGCGCTGGCCTGCGCATAGGGTGAGAACAGGCGGTCCAGGGTGGCTTCATTCATGCCCATGCCGCTGTCACGCACGGCGATCCGAAGCAGGCCTGCGCTCGGGACGTCGACGGACAAGGCCACTTCGCCCTGATCGGTGAACTTCACGGCGTTCGAGATCAGATTGGCCAGGATCTGGCCGATCCGCACCTTGTCCCCGATCCAATCGCCTGCCGCTTCGGGCGCGATGTCGATCCGCAGCAGCACGCCCTTCTTGCGCGCCGTCTCGCCGAAGGCGGTCTCCATGCGCGCGAGCAGACGCGTCAGGTCGAAATCGGCCTCCAGCAACTCCAGGCGTCCTGCCTCGATCTTCGACGCGTCCAGCAGATCGTTGAGCAGGGCCGTCAGGGTTTCTCCCGATTCAAGCGCGACCTCGAGCCGTTCCTTCTGGGTCGCCGCCATCGGCTCGGCCGCCATGGCCTGCAACATGCCCAGCATGCCGTTCAGCGGCGTGCGGATCTCGTGGCTGACGACGGCCAGGGTTCGCGTCTTGGCCTTGGCGAAGGCCACGGCTTCGCGTTCACGTCGCGCCGAGGCGCGGACGGCCCAAAGACCCAGGCTCGCCCCGAACCCCAGCGCCGCCAGGCCGACACCGCCGACGACGATCCGTGCGGTCGTATAGGCGCGATCACGCGCCTCCTCGCTTTCCTGGGTCGCCAAGGCCTCCTCCGCACGAAGATCGTCCAGCAATTGGCGCACCTCGTCCATCGCGACTCGACCGCGCTCCGCCAGGGCGGGATCGGCGATCTGGCTTTGGGGGCGGGCCAACTGAGGGCTTGCATAGACGGAACGCCAGCGGTTCAGCCCCTCACGCAGGGCGTCCAGTCGGGCTGTCTGCTGCGGACTGTCGCTCGACAGACGGTAGAGGGTCTGCAGTTCTTCGCTGAACTTCGCCTGGCCTGCAAAATAGGGTTCGAGCGCAGCCGGTTCGCCCCTGCTTTCTCCGTAACCCCTGATGCCGGTTTCCTGATCCAGGCTGGACGCCAGAAGATCGGCCGCCGCGGTTTCGACGACCCGGGTGTGGTGAACCGCGCGGTCTGCGGCCTCTATGGTGGACAGGTTCCCGAACACCACGACGATCATGGCGGCCATCATCGCCGTCATCGTCGCCATCATGGAGACTGCGGACAGCGCCGCCCTGGTCCTCATCAAGGCCAGGACACGTTTTGAAGCGGCGCGGATCGACATGGGAAACCGTGTTCTGGCGGGGCGATGAGTATTGGGTTCCCGCTCATGAACAGCGGGTTTCCAAGCTTGTCAGGAGGACTATCTACAGGCACAGCGGCCGCCCCAAGGAAAAGGACCGCCCATGACCGTCGTCCTCTACGGCATTCCCAACTGCGACACCGTCAAGAAGGCCCGCGTCTGGCTGGACCAGCACGGCGTCGAATATGTCTTTCATGACTACAAGAAGGCTGGCGTCGACCCGGTCCAACTGGGCCAGTGGATCGACGACCACGGCTGGGAGACGGTGCTGAACCGCGCCGGCACGACCTTCAGGAAACTGCCCGAGGCCGACCGGGCGGACATTGATCGGGACAAGGCCGTCGCCCTGATGACGGCCCAGCCCTCGATGATCAAGCGGCCGGTCCTGGATCTGGGGGACCGGCGCCTGGTCGGCTTCAAGCCCGAAGCCTACGCCGCCGTCTTCGAATAGGGGCGGGGGCCGTCAGTCCTCGACGTCGGTCGCCGGGCGGTCGTGTCCGTCGGCGCTTTCCGTGACCCAGCGGCCGTCGGCGGTTTCGTATTCGATGGCGGCGTTCTCGTCCGGCACCTTCTGTTCGCGCGCGGCCCGGACCGCAGCGGCCTTGGCGGCCTCGTGGGTGGCGAAGGTCTCGGAATAGGTGCCCCCGGACTGGTAGGCCCATCCGCCGTCGTGCTCGACGATGCGATAGGTGACGTGGGCCATGGGAATCTCCTTCAGGGGGTCAGGCCATGACGTTAGCCCGAACCGCGCGCCGCAGGAACATCAGTTGCTCCGCCACCTTCCTGTCGGGCCCGATCCTGTCGTTCGACAAATAGTGAAAGACGCCGCATCCAATGGCCGGGTCGGCGACGACTACCCCTTGAAAGCGTGAGGCGATGGGCGTTTCGCGGGAGATTGAGACAATGGCTGATCTGATCCGTGAATTCTGGTGGGTCCTGTTCCCGATGTCGGCATTCGGTTTTGTGGGGTGGACCCAGTGGCTGAACTATCGTCGTCAGAAGGGGGTGCTGGATGTGATCCGAGCTTATGCGGAAAAGGGGCAGGAGCCGCCGCGAGAGATCATGGACGCCCTGGCCGCAGCCTCGACCGGCGCGCCGTCCGGGCGGCAGAGCGTGAAACAGGGCACGGCCGCCCACTACTGGTCGCTGGTCGGCCTGTTCGGTTTTCTCTGCGCCGGCTTCGTCTGGGCGGGATGGGGCGGACGGATGGACGGGGGGAGCGGCGCCTTCTCGATCGTGGCCCTTGTCATGGGGGCGGTATGCGTCTGGTCGCTCGTCTGTGCGATAGTCTTGCAGATGCGCGGGAACCAGGACTGATCGAGCGAAGGTCGTGACCGACGCCGACCTTGTCCATGCCGCCAGCAGCGGCTCAGACGTCGCCTTTTCACGGATCGTCGAACGCCATCAAGGCGCGGTTCGAAACTTTCTGCGGCGAATGCTGGCTGGCGGCTGGGCCGAGGCGGACGACGTGGCGCAGGACGTCTTCATCGTCGCCTGGCGTGAGATCGGGCGACTTGAGGATCCGGCCGGTCTGCGCGCCTGGTTGCTGGGCATCGCCTGGCGCAGAGCGCAGGATGGAACCCGCGCCGCCTTTCGGCGCGCAGTGCGTGACGGGGCCTGGTCTCAGAGTCGGGACGCATCTTACGGCGGTTCGGCGGAGGATCGCATCGCCCTGGCCCAGGCGATGGCCAGGTTGCCGCCGCCTGTCAGAGCCTGCGTCGCTCTGTGTGTTGCGGATGGTTGGTCCCATGCCGAAGCCGCCCTGGCTTTGGACTTGCCGATAGGCACGGTGAAGTCGCATGTATCGCGGGGCCGCGCCCGTTTGCTCTCGATGCTCGGAGGTGGTGATGACGCCTGAAAAAGACCTCGAAGCCCTGTTCGCCCTGGACGCCGCGCCCCGGAGGGATCCTGCTTTTGAAGCGATGATTGCAAAACGGATCGCTCGCCGTCGCGCTGTCGCCGCCGTGGGGGCTGCGGCGCCGCTTGCCGTGGCTGGAGGGGCCCTGCTCTGGGGACTGCGGCCTGTCTGGTCGGGTCTGGTCGAAGGCGCGGTCATGCCCGAACCGGAGGGGGCGGTGTTGGCCGCCGCGGTCCTGGCTCTAGGTTCAGCATTGGCGGTGGTCAGACAGGTCCTGCGCGGCTGAGCCCGGCCACCTTACGAAGATTTCACGTCGGGCCGCGCATCCGTACGCGCATCCCGCAGCCTCTTGTGATCAGAAGGCCGCCGCATCAGGCTGTCGCATCGGATCAAAAGGGCCCACGCCATGGAAGACTTCATCCCGCTGTTCGCCATATTCGCCGTCTTCGGCACCATCACGGCCATCGTCTTCGGTCCGACATTCCTGAAGTATCGCGAGAAGCGCGACATTCAGGAGACCGTTCGTCATGCGGTGGACAAGGGACAGCAACTGCCGCCCGAGTTGATCGACGCCCTGACCAAGGACGTGCAGAAAAGTCTCCCCTCGCGCACCAAGGATATCCGTCGTGGCATCATCTGGCTGGCGACGGGCATAGGCATTGCAGCATTCGGCATCGTCAGTGATCTCGGCGGCAATGCCTGGAACGGCGGGATGCAGAATCCCCTGCTGGGCGTCTCCTGCATACCGATCACCATCGGCCTCGCCTTCATCGTCCTCAGCTTTTTCAACAAGCACGCGGACTGACGGCCGCGATCGGGGAAAGACGCCATGAGGCCGTCATTGCTGCGCGATCTCCACGACGTCGAGCTGGCCGCCCAGGCGGCGGCCGGCGGACGGCGGGAGTATGGCGAACTGGTCCGTCGGCACGGGTCGGCGGTCCGGGGCCTGCTCCGCCGCATGGGCGCGGCGCCGTCCCTGGCCGACGACGTGGCCCAGGACGCCTTCCTGCAAGGCTTCCAGCGCTGCTCGGAGTTCCGGGGGCAGGGGACCTTCGCCGGCTGGATCAAGAAGATCGCCGCCCGCCTGTATCTGAAGCGCGTCGCGCGCGAGGCCCGCTATGTCGCGGAAGTCGAGGCGGACGAGGCCGACGTCGTGGTCGATCACGCCGGCTTCATGGACCTGGACGAGGCGATGAAGACGCTCAACGAAACCGAACGGGTCTGCGTCTCCCTGTGCCACGGCGCAGGAATGTCCCACCCCGAAATCGCGGCGGCCATGAATTTGCCGCTCGGCACGGTGAAGTCTCATGTCAAACGTGGTCTGGATAAACTCCGCGCCCGGCTTCAGCCGGCGCAGGCATCAGGCGGGAGGTCGACCCATGTCGGCTGATGAATTCGATCCGATGATCGAGCGGCTGTTCGCGCAGAGCCCGCGACTGGCCGACGAGGCCCTGTTCCTGGCGACCGTCCAGGCCAGTATGGAGAAACGGTCGCGCTGGCGCACCCTGGCCCTGACGGGGGCCGGCCTGGTCGGCGGCGTCCTGGCGGTGCGCGAGGGGGTGAATTTCAACTTCTCTGCGGACGGAGAGACGACTCTGACGCAGGGCGTGCGGACGGCGGCGGCGACGGCCCAGGGCGCGGCCCAATCTGGGCTGGAGGGCTTGGGTGTCGGATCGTTCGATCTGATGGACGGGTCGGGCATGATGGCCTTCTGGATCGTGGCTGGAGCCCTCGTCGCCGTGCTGGCGGCGGGCCTGGTGAAACTGTCTCAGGACGTGTGAGGGTGACTTGCGGGATCGCGGGGCTTATCTGACCCGACTTGAAGTCAGGAGCCTCTCGATGTCCGTTCACACCCAGGAGACGATCAAGCGCGTCTCCGTGCCTGATATCGCTGGCCGCAAGGGCGGCGAGCCCATCGTCTGCCTGACCGCCTATGACGCCCCGATGGCGGGTCTGCTGGATCCGCACTGCGACGTGCTGCTGGTGGGCGACAGCCTTGGCATGGCGGTCCATGGCCTGCCGAACACCGTCGGCGTGACGCTGGAGATGATGATCCTGCACGGCCAGGCGGTGGTGCGGGGGTCGCGTCGGGCCCTGGTCGTGGTCGACATGCCCTTCGGCTCGTATGAGGGCGGCAAGGAAGCCGCCTACGACAACTGCGTGCGGGTGATGAAGGAGACCGGCGCCCAGGCGGTGAAGCTGGAGACCAGCATCGAACTGGCCGAGATCGTCGCCTTCCTGGTCCGACGCGGCATCCCGGTCATGGGCCACGTGGGCCTGCGTCCCCAGGCGATTCTGGCCGAGGGCGGTTTCAAGGCCAAGGGCCGCACCGATTTCGAGCGGGACCGTGTCATGGCGGAAGCCCGGGCCACGGCCGAGGCTGGCGCCTTCTGCATCGTCATCGAGGGCGTGGCCGAATCGCTGGCGCGCGAGATCACCGAGAGCATTGACGTGCCGACCATCGGCATCGGCGCCTCGGCCGCCTGCGACGGCCAGGTTCTGGTGGTCAACGACATGCTGGGACTGTTCGACTGGACCCCGAAATTCGTGCGCAAATACGCGGATCTGCGCACCGAGATCGACCGTGCGGCGGCCGCTTTCGCCAATGATGTGAAAACCCGCCGTTTTCCTGCCGAAGTCGAGACCTACTTCTCGAAAAAGCCGGCTTCGCAGTAACGGGCTACGTTGCGGCGGCAAGGGCGAACCTCTAGGGTCCGCGCCGGTTTGCTTTTAGCGATTTTGGGGCGACGTTTCAGTGGTTGATGTCTTCGAGCAGGTCGAGGAGGAGCTTCGCTCCGACCGGTACAAGCGCCTGGCCCGCACATGGCTGCCCGTCGTGGGCGTCATTCTGGTGGTCGCCCTGGTCGCCGCCCTGGGCTGGTGGGGCTGGGACAGCCTGAATTCGAGCAAGGCCGCCAAGGGCGCCGAGGCCTATGATCGCGGCATGGAGGCCCTGCGCGCCGAAAAGCCCGCCGAGGCCCGTCTCGCCTTTGAAGAAACGGTCAAGGAAGGCAACGACGCCTACAAGGTCCTGGCCCTGCAGCAGCAGGCCGGCCTGGCCGTGACCGCCGACAAGATCCCTGACGCCGTCCGCCTGTTCGACCAGGCCGCCAAGACCTCCAGCGATCCGATCCTGTCGGACCCGGCGGCGTTCAAGGCGGCCCTGCTGATCATGGACACCGCGCCCCTGGCCGATATCGAGGCCCGCCTGACGCCCCTGGCCGAAGACAAGCGACCGCTGCACGCCTTCGCCCAGGAGGCCCTGGCCCTGGCCCGCCTGCAGCACGGCAAGACCAAGGAAGCCCGCGAGGCCTTCGTCCTGCTGCAACTGGGACAGGACGTGCCTGATGATGTTCGTCAGCGCGCCAACATTGCTGTCGCCACGATCGACGCCGGCACGGCGGGGGCGCTCAAGAGCATCGCCGATGCGGCCAAGAACGCGGCTCCGCCGGCCGCCGGCGCCGCCAATGCGCCCACTCCCATCGCCCCGGCCCAACAGTGACGACCCCCTACAGGACGCCCAAGATGAACCGAGTTCTGAAAGTCGCGCTGATCTGCGGCGTCGCCGCCACCATGGCCTCATGCGGCACGGTCAGCCGTAACCTGCCGTTCGGCCTGGGCAAGAAGGACGACGCCAAGGCGACCGCTTCGGCCGGCGAACGCATCTCGGTGCTCGAGTTCGAACAGCAGCTGGCGCCGTCGGCCGCCCTGTCCGGCCGCGACTACTTCCTGCCGGGACCCCAGGCCGCCACGGCCTGGACCCAGCCGGGCGGGACCTCGGAAAACCTGGTCGAACACGTCATCGCGGCCCCCAATTTCCAGATCGCCTGGAAGCGCAGCGTGGGCGAGGGCTCGGCCCGCGTCGGCAATGTCATGGCGCCCATCGTCGCCGCCGACGGCAAGATCTTCGTGCTGGACGGCGAATCGACCGTCTCGGCCGTCTCGGCCGACACCGGCGACATCCTGTGGAAGGTCAACGTCAAGGACGCCGAGCGTGACCGCAGCGGCGGCTTCGGCGGCGGCGTCGCCTTCGCCGGCGGCAAGGTCTTCGTCTCGTCCGGCTATCGCTCGGTGACGGCCCTGGACGCCGCGACCGGCGCCGTGGTCTGGACCCAGCAGGTCGATTCCCCGATCCACGGCGCCCCGACGGTCGTCGGCGCCCACGTCTTCGTCGTCGATGTGGACAGCCAGCTGTTCGCCTTCGACGTCAACACCGGCGCCCAGGACTGGACCTATCGCGGAATCGCCGAGCCGGCGCGCGTCATGCGCGCCTCCAGCCCGGCCGTGACCGGAAACACCGTCATCGCGCCGTTCTCGTCGGGCCAGCTGGTCGCGCTCAGCGCCCTGAACGGTCAGCCGCTGTGGGAACAGACCCTGTCGCGCACCAGCCGCACCAGCGCCCTGTCGGAAGTCCGCGACGTCGCCGGCCGCCCCGTCATCAGCCGGGGCATGGTCTATGGCGTCAGCCATTCGGGCGTTCTTTCGGCCCTGGACCTGCGCTCGGGTCAGCCCAAGTGGCAGCTGCCGGTCACCGGCGTGAACGCCCCCCTGCCGGTGGGCGACGTGGTCTTCATCGTCTCCACCTCGGGCGAGCTGATCACCGCCAATCGCGACACGGGCCAGATCTACTGGACCCGCGAACTGAACGAGGGGCGCAAGCGCAAGGTCGGCGGGTTCCTCAACTTCGGCCGTCGGACCATCTATCCCCAATGGTCGGGTCCGTTGCTGGCTTCCAACCGCCTGGTGATGGTCAACTCCTACGGCGAGGCCGTGGCCTTTGATCCCAAGACGGGCGTCGCCCAGACGACGCTGAAACTGGGCGCCCCCGCCTATATCGCCCCCGCCGCTTACAACGGCGCCCTGTACGTGCTGACCGACAACGGCCAGCTGATCTGCATTCGCTGACTCTTCAGCCCGAATTAAGCTAGAAAGCCGAAATGGCTCTGAAGGTCGCGATTGTCGGCCGCCCCAATGTGGGCAAATCGACACTGTTCAACCGCCTCGTCGGCAAGCGTCTCGCGCTTGTCGATGATCGCCCCGGCGTGACCCGCGACCGGCGCTACGCCGACGGCAATATCGGCGACATGGATCTGACGCTGATCGACACGGCGGGCTACGAGGACGTCACCGACGACAGCCTGGAAGCCCGAATGCGTGAGCAGACCGAGGCCGCGCTCGAAGACGCCGAACTGGTCATGTTCATGATGGACGCCCGCGAAGGCGTCACCTCGCTGGACCGGATATTCGCCGAGCGTCTGCGCAAGGTGCACAAGCCCATCATCCTGCTGGCCAACAAGTCCGAGAGCCGCGAGAGCGGCGGCGGCGTCGGCGAGGCGCACGCCCTGGGCTTCGGCGAACCCGTCGCCATCTCGGCCGAGCACGGCGAGGGCATGGCCGACCTGTACAAGGCCATCCGCACGGCGTCCGAAGACATCTTCATCGAAGAGATCGACGAGCCGGACAAGCCGATCCGCATCGCCGTCATCGGTCGTCCCAACGCAGGCAAGTCCACCCTGATCAACCGTCTGATCGGCGACGACCGCCTGCTGACCGGACCGGAAGCGGGCATCACCCGCGACTCCATCTCGGTCGACTGGACGTTCGAGGGCAAGAACATCCGCCTGGTCGATACGGCCGGGATGCGGCGCAAGGCCCGGGTCCAGGAGAAGCTGGAGAAGCTGTCGGTCGCCGACACCATCCGCGCCATCACCTTCGCCGAAGTCGTCATCCTGATGATGGACAAGGACGACGCCTTCGACACCCAGGACCTGCAGCTGGCGGACCTGGTCGAGCGCGAAGGCCGCGCCCTGGTCTATGTCGCGTCCAAATGGGACCTGGAAGACGAGCCCCAGGCCCGCATGGCCAAGCTGAAGGGCATGGCCGAGGATAAGCTGCCCCAGCTGAAGGGTTCGCCCTTCGTGGCCCTGTCTTCGCACAGCGGGCGCGGCGTCGAACGGCTGATGCCGGCCGTGCTTCAGGCCTATGACACCTGGTCGGTCAAGGTGAAGACCAAGGACCTGAACACCTGGCTGTCCATGGCCACCCAGCGGCACCCGCCCCCCGCCGTGGACGGCAAGCGGATCAAGCCGAAATACATCGCCCAGACCAAGGCCCGTCCGCCCACCTTCGTGCTGATGGCCAACCGCGCCGAGTCGATGCCCGAGCATTACAAGCGCTATCTGGTCAACTCGATCCGCGAGAGCTTCGACCTGCCGGGCACGCCGATCCGGCTGAACGTCAAGTCCAGCGGCGTGAACCCCTATGCCGAGGGCGGCGCCAAGTCCGGACCGGAACGCTACAAGGGCGACGCCAAGACCGCGCCGCGCCGGATCAAGAAGGCCGAGAAGGAAGAGGCCCTGTCCAAGCTGCCCGGCAAGGCGCTGGAGCAGAAGAAGACCCGCAAGGCCCAGCCCAAGGTTCTGGGCGGGCTGAAGTCCAGCGCGTCGAAGAAGGCCGGCTCGTCGGTGGCGGTCCAGAAGGGCGCCCGCGGCGGCGCCCGCCAGGTCTCGCGCTCGGGCCGCATCCGCACCGGCCAGAAGGGCGGCGCCAAGAAGTGATCTCATGAGCGAGGTCGCGCCCGTCCTTCCCGACCGGCCGACCTCGCGCTGGCTGATCCTGGACGGGCAGGGGCGGGTGCTGCTGTTCCGCTTCGTCTACGCCGACGGGCCGATCGCCGGCGCCGCCTTCTGGGCCACGCCCGGCGGCGGCTGCGAACCGGGCGAGACCTATGCTGACGCCGCTCGCCGCGAACTGTTCGAGGAGACGGGCCTGATCGTCGCCGATCCCGGCCCCGAAGTCGCCCGCCGCGTCGTCGATTTCCGCCTGCCCGACGGCCGCCTGTCCCATGTGGACCAGCGCTTCTTCCTGCTGCGCACCGAACCCTTCGACCCCTCGCCGACCGGCTGGACCGAGGAGGAACGTCGCGTCCTGATCGAGCATCGCTGGTGGACGACGGCCCAGATCACGGCGTCGGAAGATACGATCTGGCCGGACGATCTACCCGAAATTCTATCGACGCTCTAAACCATCCGTCCACAGCATTCGCGAGCGAGTTTCGCTTGCATTTAAACTTCTTGCCACGGCCTAAAAACCGGCGCTTGGATTTTCGCTCTACTGGAGCGATTTATGACAACCACCCCGATTTTCGATCTTCAAGCGGTTCAAAAAGTCCGCAAGGGCGCCGTCCTGATCGCCCTGCTGGCGCTTGTCGGCCTGACCATGGTGTCACAGTCCGCTTTCGGCCTGGACAGTCCCATGCACGAAGGGATCGAGGCCGTGGGTCTCGCCGCCATCGTCTTCGCCATCGTCGGTCGCGCCTGGTGTTCGCTCTATATCGGCGGGCGCAAGAAGGCCGAGATCGTGTCGCGCGGCCCGTATTCGATCAGCCGCAATCCGCTCTACATCTTCAGCTTCTTCGGCGCCTTCGGCATCGGCGCCCAGAGCGGCAGCCTGACCCTGGCGGTGCTGTTCACCCTCGCGTCCCTGGCGGTCTTCTATCTGACCGTTCGCCGCGAAGAGGCCTGGCTGGGCGCGACCTTCGGCGCCGCCTACGCCGCCTACAAGGCCCGCACGCCGCGCTTCCTGCCCAACTTCGCCCTGTGGCGTGACGAGGCCGAACTGTCGATCCGCCCGTCCTTCTTCCTGACCACCATCCGCGACGGCCTGGTCTTCCTTCTGGCCATCCCCCTGTTCGAAGCCATCGACCTGGCCCAGGCCGAAGGTTGGCTGAAGGTGCTGGCGCACCTGCCCTAGGCGGCTCGGATCCCGGCCAAACCCTCGACCGCCAGGGTCTCGCGCATCCGCGCCGCGTCCCGGCCGGGCGGCAGACCGAACTGGCGGGCGTATTCGCGGCTGAACTGGGACGGGCTGTCGTAGCCGACCGCGAAACCCGTCTCCGCCGCCCCGTCGGCGCCGCTCAGCAGGCGGGCGCGGGCTTGTTGCAGCCGCACCTGCTTTTGGAACTGCAACGGGCTCATGGTCGTCACCGTCCGGAAATGCCGGTGGAAGGTCGACCGGCTCATCCCGGCCAGGTCTGACAGGGCCTCCAGCCGCATCGGCTCGGCGTAGTGGGCGCGGATCCAGTTGATGGCGCGGCTGACGCCCGACAGGCGGCTTTCGGCCGAGCCGATCTGGCGCACCGTCGCGGCGTGGCGGCTGTGAAGCAGCCGCCACACCAGTTCCCGCTCGATCATCGGCGTCATCACCGCGATCTCGTGCGGCCGGTCCAGCAGACGCAGCAGGCGCGCCATCGGTTCCAGAAGTTCGTCCTCCAGCTGTGTCACATGGATGCCCGACGGCGGTGACGGGTCCGAGGCGGCGGGGGCGCCGATCTCCACCATCAGGCTGGCGATCGTCGCCGGGTTCAGGTCGAAGCTCAGGGCGCGGTACGGCGCTTCGATGATGCTGCCGCAGACCGGCAGTTCCGCCGACACCACCAGGCAGTCGCCGGCCCGATAGGAAAATACGGTCTCGCCGAGGATCGTCTGTTTGCCGCCGGACACCACCAGGCACAGCATGGGTTCATAGCCGACCGACACCATCCGCGTCGGCGCGTCGCTGCCATACAGGCGCAGGCCCGGCACGGCCGAGCGCGACAGGTCGGGCGGCGCATGGCGCGCGACGATGGCGCTCATTTCGGGCAAGAGGCTCATGTCCATATCCAACGCCTGTGGTGGCGCCCGCGCAAGCGGCGGTGCGCGCTTTGACAGGATCGTGCAAGACTTCGCCTGGATCGCCCTAACGCCTGGAAGGCGAAGGCGCGTCTTCTCCGTCCCGTCAGACAGAGGAGACATCTCATGACCACCCCATCCCGGAAGACCTGGTTCGTCACCGGCGCCGCCCGCGGCCTGGGCGCCGCCATCGCCCGCGCCGCTCTGGACGCCGACGACCGGGTCGTCGTCGCCGGCCGCAACCGCGACGCCCTGGTCGAGGCCTTCGGTCCCGACAGCGACACGGTCCTGTCCGTGACGCTCGACGTCACCGACCCCGCCGCCATCGCCGCCGCCGTCGAGGCGACGGTCGCCCGCTTCGGCCGCATCGACGTCCTGGTCAACAACGCCGGCTACGGCCACCTCGGCCTGTTCGAGGAGACCCGGCCCCAGGACGCCCGGACCCAGTTCGACACCAATGTCTTCGGCCTGTTCGACATGACCCGCGCCGTCCTGCCGGTCATGCGGGCCCAGCGGTCGGGCCATGTGTTCAACATCTCGTCGATCGGCGGCCTGCGGGGCGGCGAGAGCGGTTCGATCTATTGCGCGTCCAAGTTCGCCGTCGAAGGCTTCACCGAGTCGGTCGCCGCCGAGGTCAGGCCGTTCGGCGTCCGCATGACCATCGTCGAGCCGGGCTTCTTCCGCACCGACTTCCTCGATGCGACCTCGGTCCGTTTCGCCGACAGTCCCATCGCCGACTACGCCGAGGTCTCGGCCGCCCTTCGCGCCTTCTATGAAGGGCGCAACCAGAACCAGGCCGGCGATCCGGCCAAGCTGGGCCAGGCCCTGGTGACCCTGGCGAATGCGGAAAACCCGCCCCTCCGCTGGTCGGCGGGCACGGACGCCGTCGCCGTGGTCGAGGGCAAGGCCGCCGACCTTCTCAGCGAACTCGACGCCTGGCGGTACCTGTCGGCCTCGACCGACGGAAGCTTCGCCTTCCGCGCGGAACCGGGGCTGGACACCGCCTGGAGCTGATCAGACCAGCGCCTCCGTCGTCGGCGCGTCCCGCCAGTCGCGGAACCGCACCGTCAGCGGCGGCGTCAGGTCGCCGCGCGCCAGCTCGACCATCAGCGGGCCGATCTCGGAGGGGTGGGGCAGGGTCTGCGGATCCTCGCCGGGGAAGGCCTGGGCGCGCATCGCCGTGCGCATCCGGCCGGGATCAACGATGCTGACGCGGATCGGGGTGCTCTCCACCTCGTCCGCCCAGGCCTTGACCAGGGCCTCGGCCCCGGCCTTGGTCGCGGCGTACATGCCCCAGAAGGCGCGCGGCGAGGTCGCGACGCTGGAGGTGAGGTGGATGGCCCGCCCGGCGTCAGAGGCCCGCAGCAGCGGCTCCAGCGAGCGGATCATCCGATAGACGGCGGTGAAATTGACCTTCTCGACCTTGGCGAATTCACGCGGGTCGGCATGGGCCACCGGCGTCAGGCCCGACGGCCCCATGGTGGCGGCGGCGTTGACCCAGACGTCCAGCTTCTTGAACCGTTCGAAGATGGCCCCGCCCAGTCGGTCGATCCCGCCGCCGTCGACCAGGTCGAACGGGACCAGGGTCGCGTGCTGGCCGGTGGCGGAGAAGACGGCGTCGTCCAGTTCCTCAAGCCCGCCCTGCGTCCGGGCTGTGACCACCACGTGGGCGCCGGCCTTCGCCAGGGCCAGGGCGCTCTCATAGCCTATGCCGCGCGAGGCCCCGACGACGAGGGCGATACGGTCTTTGAGGGGCAGGTCTGACATAGCCCTGCTTAGCCCGCGTGGGCGGCGGTCGCCAAGCGGGATCAGGCAGAAGGCGACCACAGGCTGAAGCTGACGCCCTGATCGTCAACGACCACGACATTGCGTCCCGAGGGCATTCGGATGCGGCTCAGTTTCCGCCGGAGGCTGCCTGGGCGAGGCTGTATGACGCCGCAGCGGCGACCAAGATCATCAGCAACCCGACGCCCAGCCAAACCATAGACGGGACGCGAATGCTGCGCTTGCCGGGGAGTAGCTGCCCCGCGCCCAAGCCCGTCGTCAAACCAGCGAGGGTCCAAGGCGACAGGGCGGCTTGGTTTCCCGCCAGGATCAGGTTGAAGACGAAGAACACCCCGACAATCGCCAAAAGTCGGCCGCCAAATCTGATCAGGAAGAGCCTCCCCTCCTGCAACTGGCTAGTTTGAACAGGGTGGTGCGCCATCAACCCAAGATATCAGGCGCTGACCAGCAGGGAAAGTTGCCGCGCCGAAACCTCCCGGCCGCCTTCCTCGATCTCGCGATCCAGCAGGCGGGTGGGGTAGTCGCCGGTGAAATAGTGGTCGGTGTACTGGGGACGGGCGTTGTTGCGGCCCGTCTCGCCCATGGCGCGGTACAGGCCGTCTATGGACAGGAAGCCCAGCGAATCGACCTCCAGCAGTTCGCGCATCTCTTCCAGCGTCTTGTTGGCGGCCAGCAGCTGGGCGCGTTCCGGCATGTCGATGCCGTAGAAGTCAGGGAAGAGGATCTGCGGACTTGCCGAGCGCAGGTGGACTTCCTTGGCGCCGGCGGCGCGCACGGCGCGGACCAGTTTGACCGAGGTGGTGCCGCGCACGATCGAGTCGTCGATCAGCACGACCCGCTTGCCTTCCAGCGCCGACTTGTTGGGGCTGTGCTTCATGCGCACGCCCTTCTGCCGGGCGCCCTGACTGGGCTGGATGAAGGTGCGGCCCAGATAGTGGCTGCGGATGATGCCCATCTCGTAGGGGATGCCGCTCTCCTGGGCGTAGCCCAGGGCCGCCGGCACGCCGGAGTCGGGCACCGGCACCACGATGTCGGCCTCGACACCCCATTCGCGGGCCAGGCCCCGGCCCATCTCCTTGCGGACCTCATAGACCGAGCAGCCGTTCACGACCGAATCCGGGCGCGAGAAATAGACGTATTCGAACAGGCAGGGACGGGCGGCGCGGGCCGGGAAGGGCTTGATCGATTCCAGGCCGTTTTCGTCGATGACCACGACCTCGCCGTGTTCGACGTCGCGCACGAAGGTGGCGCCCATCATGTCCAGGGCGCAGGTCTCGGACGCCAGCACCCAGGCCTCGCCGACCTGGCCCAGCACCAGCGGGCGGATGCCCAGCGGGTCGCGGGCGCCGATCATCTTGTGACGGGTCTGGGCGACCAGGGCGTAGCCGCCCTCGATCCGCGCCAGGGCGTCAATGAAGCGGTCGACGATCTTGGCCTTACGGCTGCGGGCGATCAGGTGAAGGATGACTTCCGAGTCCGACGTCGACTGGAAGATGGCGCCTTCGCTGACCAGCTGGCCGTGCAGGAATTTGAAGTTGGTCAGATTGCCGTTGTGGGCGATGGCGATGCCGCCCTGGTCCAGATCCGCGAACATCGGCTGGATATTGCGCAGGAAGCTGCCGCCGGCGGTCGAATAGCGGGTGTGGCCCACGGCCGCGCGGCCGGGCATGCGGGTCATCAGGTCGGCGCCGCCGAAGGCCTCGCCCACCAGGCCCTGGTGGCGTTCGGTGTGGAAACGCTCGTCCTTGACGCTGGCGATGCCGCAGGCTTCCTGGCCGCGATGCTGCAGGGCGTGGAGGCCCAGGGCGACGATGGCCGAGCCTTCGTCCTCGTCAGCGCCCCAGACGCCGCAGACGCCGCACTCCAGCCGCAGCTGGTCGTCCTCCGGCTCGCGCCAGTGCTCGCGGTGGACGACAGGATCGGCGATATGGTGGCGCATCGTGGGGCTCCGATGACCGGGGGAAACTTAAGGGGCGGCTTCGCGCGGCGAGTTAGTCTCGGATTGCGTCCGAGGCAAGGCTTCGTCGTTCGAAAACCCTTTGCGCACGGATGAATCGACCACGGGCGTGATCGCATCGGCGCCTCGCCCGATGCCGGGCAGGATGATCTGGATGGCGCGGGCGCCTACGGCGCTGACCTTGTAGAGGGCCGCTTCGCTCAGCCAGCGCGGCGTCCGTTCGCCCGGCATGGCCGCGACGATGACCAGATGGACGGCCCCCAGCAGCACCAGGGCCCGGCCCGCGCCGACAAAGACGCCGATGAACCGGTCGATCCCGCCCAGCTGCGGATGCGCCTGCGCCCGCTTCGACAGGAAGGAGCCGAACAGCCGGACGCCGAAATAGACGATGAAGAAGGCGACCACCGCCGCCAGTACGGTCCCCGCCCAGTCAGGATTGACCAGGGCGCGCCCCAGGATCGCCGTCCACGGCAGGGTCACCAGCGCCACCAGCGCGGCCAGCAGGGCGCTGAGCAGGGTGATGATCTCGCGCACCCCGCCGCGCACCCAGCCGGCGGCGGCGGAGAACAGGATCACCACGATGGCGAAGACGTCGTAACCGGTCACTCAGGGGTCCAGCGGCTGTTGCGTGCGTCTAATAGCGGTTTTGCGAGATTCGTTCGACCACATCCGTCAAACGCGTCGCCGACGTCACCTTGACCCCCTTGGTCTTGCCGCCGTTCTGGGCCAGGGGCGGGCAGAGCACATGTTCAAAGCCCAGCTTCTGGGCCTCCCGAACCCGCGCCTCGGCCCGGCCGACGCTGCGGACCTCGCCCGACAGGCCGATCTCGCCGAACACGACGCAGCCCTGGGGCAGGGGCATGTCCAGGGCGGAGCTGATCAGGGCCGCCGCCGCCGCCAGATCCGCCGCCGGCTCGTTGATCCGCAGGCCCCCCGCGACGTTCAGATAGACGTCCTTGTCTCCGAACCCGAGGCCGCACCGGGCCTCCAGCACCGCCAGCAGCATGGCCAGGCGACCGGAGTCCCAGCCGACCACCGCCCGGCGCGGCGTGCCATAGGCGGACGGCGCCACCAGGGCCTGGATCTCGACCAGCACCGGCCGCGATCCCTCGATCCCGGCGAAGACCGCCGCGCCGGGCGCCCGGTCCTTGCTGTCGCCCAGGAACAGGGCTGAGGGATTGGCGACTTCGCGCAGGCCGCTGTCGCCCATTTCGAACACCCCGATCTCGTCGGTGGCGCCGAACCGGTTCTTGCCGGCGCGCAGGATGCGGAACGGATAGCCGCGCTCGCCCTCGAAGGTCATGACGGCGTCGACCAGGTGTTCGACCACGCGCGGACCGGCCACCTGGCCGTCCTTGGTGACATGGCCGACCAGAACCACCGCCACCCCTTGCGTCTTGGCCAGCCGCACCATCTCGCCGGCGCAGGCCCGGACCTGGGTGATCGAGCCCGGCCCGCTCTCGTGGACGTCGGACCACAGGGTCTGGATCGAATCGACGATGACGATGTCGAACTGTTCGCGCTTCAGCGTGCCCAGGATGTCGCGCAGGGCCGTCGCCGCCGCCAGATTGACCGGCGCCTGCTCCAGTCCCATCCGCTTGGCCCGCGCCCGGATCTGTTCGACCGCCTCCTCGCCCGAGATATAGGCGATGCGCGCCCCCCGCAGGGCGGCCTTGGCCGCCACCTCCAGCAACAGGGTCGACTTGCCCACCCCCGGATCGCCGCTCAGCAGGATCGCCGAACCCGGCACCACGCCGCCGCCGCAGACCCGGTCGAACTCGGCCACGCCCGTGGTGATGCGCGGCGGTTCGGGGGTGTCGGACTGAAGCGTCTCGAACTGCAGGCCGCGCCCGCGCGCCGAGGCCGCCGCCGACGGCTTGATCGCGCCCGGCGGCGCCGACCGGCTCTCTTCCGTCAGGGTGTTCCACTGGCCGCACGACGCACACTGGCCCGACCATTTGCCGTGGACCGAGCCGCAGGACTGACAGACATAGAGGGCGGAATCGCGAGCCATGGGCATCCTTTAGCAGGCCGAAGGGCGGACGGACCGCCCAATCCGGTGGCCCTTTGCATCGTCGTCACGTCATTTCCGGTCGCAACCGCAACCTTTGCTGTGGTTCCGGGTTGAGATCGTGTCGCAAATGGCTTGCGTCGTCAGGTGACGTGACGTCAATATTCCGCTTCGCCCCCACTGTTTTACAGGCCCTTGTCCATGACCGAACCCTCCACCCCGTCGACGCAACCCGCCGTCGATCCGGCCCTGATCGCCCGGGTCAAGGGCATCATCCTGCAGCCGAAGACCGAATGGGCGCGCATCGACGGCGAGTTCGCCACGACCCGCAGCCTGTTCACCCGCTACGCCATGATCCTGGCCGCCATCGGCCCGATCTGCAGCCTGATCGGCGGCCAGCTTCTGCCGCTGTTCGGCACGCCCATGTCGATCCTCGGCGCGCTTTTGGTCGCGGTGGTCAGCTATGGGCTGTCCCTGGTCGCCGTCTATCTGCTGGGCCTGATCATCAACGCCCTGGCCCCCAGTTTCGGCGGGGCCAGCGATCCGGTCCAGGCGATGAAGGTGGCGGTCTATTCCTATACGGCCATGTGGCTGGTCGGGGTCTTCGGCCTGATCCCGATGCTGGGCGTCCTGGCCATCCTCGGCCTGTACAGCTTCTATCTGCTGTACCTGGGTCTGCCGGTGCTGATGAAGGTCCCGGCGGACAAGGCTGTCGGCTATTTCATCGTCACGGTGATCCTGGGCCTGGTCATGACCTTCATCATCAACGCCATCGTCGGCATGATCGGCGCCAGTTTCTTGGTCGCCGGCGCCGGCATGGCGGCCATCACCGGCGGTTACTGACCGACATAGGCGCGGGGAACGCGGACGGTGACGGCGGTCAGCAGTTCATAGCTGATGGTCCCCGCCGCCGCCGCCGCCGCATCGATGGGGCGATGCGCCCCGAACAGTTCGACCCGGTCGCCGACCGCGACCTCCAGCCCGGTCACATCGACCGTGCAGACGTCCATCGAGATCCGGCCCAGCAGCGGCCGGGTCTCGCCTGCGACCCAGACCGCGCCGCGCGGCCCATAGGCCCGCAGGACCCCGTCGGCATAGCCCGCCGCGACCACAGCCGCCCGCATCGGTCGTTCGGCCACGAAACCGCGCGAATAGCCGACGCTCTCGCCCGCCCGCACGTCGCGCACCAGCAGGACCTCCGCCGTCAGGGCGGCGACGGGGGCGATCCGCTCGTCCGGCCGCCCCTCAGGTCCCCCGCCGTACAGGCAGACGCCCGGCCGCACCGCGTCGAAGGCGAAATCCGGCCCCAGGAAACAGCCGCCCGAATTGGCGAAGGACCGCGTCACGCCCGGATAGCGTTCAACCACGCCCGCGAACCGGTCACGCTGACGCCGGTTCATCGGCTGGTCCGGTTCGTCGCCGCAGGCCAGGTGGCTCATGACCAGGCTCAGCCCGTCAAAGACCTCGGGCGCATCCTCCGGCCGGAAGCCCAGCCGGTTCAGGCCGGTGTCGATCTGAATGCCGCAGGCTCCGCCGCCGGCCTCGGCCCAGGCCTTCATCTGCGCCGGCTGGTTCAGCACGGGCCGCAGGTCCGCCGCCTTCAACAGCCCCGCCGCCTCGCCGTGGCAGCCATCCAGCACATAGAGGACGGGTTCCGGGCCCAGCGCCGTCCGCAGGGCTGCGCCTTCGCCGGCTCGCGCCACGAAAAAGGTCCGCGCCCCTTCCGCCATCAAACGTTTCGCGCAGGCCTCGGCCCCCAAGCCATAGGCGTCGGCCTTGACCACCGGATGCACCGGCACGCCGGTCACGGCCTCCAGGGTGTGGAAATTGCGGGCGAGCGCGTTCAGATCGACGGACAGCAGGGCGGGGGAGGGCATGGCGGCCCTTATTGGCGCAACTTCCCGACGATGGAAGGCCTGACCCGATCAATCCTCGTCGCTGAACGGCGGCGGCAGTCGCCCGGACTTGAAGATGATGGTCGGCTGCTCGTCGTAATCGCCCATCTCGGTGTCCGCCGAGACCGAAAAGGCCACCACGCCCAGCCGCAGGGGCGCCAGTCGTTCCGCCTTGCGCTGCGCCTCCTCGGCGTCCTTGCAGCCCACCTGCGGCTCGGCCTTCAGCCCCTTGCCGCGCCCCTGCACATAGGTCTGGAGGATGTAGACGGTTTCGCTGGCCATCCGCACCCAAGGGGCCTGTTCGCGGTCGAGGTCAACCGCCGCCCTCTATTCGTAGCTGACTTCCTCATAGCCGTGCGCCAGGTTGCCGAACCGCACCGTCTCGGCGTCGAAGGCCAGTTTGACGATGCCGATGGGGCCGTGGCGTTGCTTGCCGATGACGACCTCGGCCTGGCCCTGCAGCCGGTCCATGTCCTGCTGCCATTGCAGGTGTTCCTCGGTGCCTTCGCGCGGCTCCGCCCGGCCCAGGTAGTAGCTTTCGCGATAGACGAACATCACGCAGTCGGCGTCCTGCTCGATCGAGCCGGATTCGCGCAGGTCGGACAGTTGCGGCCGCTTGTCCTCGCGCTGCTCCACCTGACGCGACAGCTGCGACAGGGCGATGATCGGCACCGACAACTCCTTGGCCAGGGCCTTCAGGCCGCCGGTGATCTCCGACACCTCCTGCACCCGGTTCTTCTGGCCGCCGCTGTCGCCGGTCGTGACCAGTTGCAGATAGTCGACGATGATCAGGTCCAGCCCGTGCTCCATCCGCTTCAGCCGCCGCGCCCGCGCGGCCAGCTTGGACATGGACAAACCGCCGGTGGCGTCGATGTAGAGGGGGCTCTCGCCGATCTCGACCGCCGCGTCGCGCAGCTTGCCGAAGTCGGTGGCGTCGATCTCGCCCTTGCGCAGCTTGTCGGACGACACGCCGGATGCATCGGCCAGGATACGCATGGCCAGCTGTTCGGCGCTCATTTCCAGCGAGTAGAAGGCCACCACCCCGCCGTTGACCGTCTTGCGGCCCTCGGGCGTCGGCTCCCACTGATAGGCGCGGGCCACATTGAAGGCCATGTTGGTGGCCAGGGCCGTCTTGCCCATCGACGGACGGCCGGCGAGGATCAGCAGGTCGGAGGGGTGCAACCCGCCCAGTTTGCGGTCCAGGTCGTTCAGGCCCGTCGCCAGACCCGCCAGCTTGCCTTCGCGCTGATAGGCTTCGGCCGCCATCTGAACGGCGCCGGACAGGGCGTGGGAAAAGCTGACGAAACCGGACGACGGCTTGCCGGTCTCGGCGAGCGAATACAGGGTCTGTTCGGCCTGTTCGATCTGTTCGTCGGCGGGCGTCTCGGGATTGGGCGCCTCCTTGATGATCTCGCCGCCGATGCGGATCAGGTCGCGGCGCAGGGCCGTGTCATAGACCACCCGCGCATAGTCCGGGGCATTGGCCGCCGGCGGCGCCCGATCGACCAGATCGGCGAAATAGCGCAGGCCGCCAAACTCCTGGAAGGCGGGGTCCTGTTTGAACCGTTCCATCAGGATCGTCGGTTCGGCCAGCATGCCCTGGCGGATATGATCCTCGATCGCCTCGAACAGCCGCTGGTGGAAGGGCTCGTAGAAATGCGAGCCCCGCAGACGGTCGCTCAGGCGTTCGAACACGCCGTTGTCGAACATCAGCGCGCCCAGCAGCGCCTGTTCCGCCTCCAGATTGTGGGGCATCGAGCTGACGCCGCTGGAGTCCATCGGCGAGGACGAGAAGGGCATGGGGGCGAACGCGTTCATTGTCTTAACGCTCTAGCCCTGACACGCGCCTGCGTCAGTCGTGGACGTCGCTTCGACCGTGGACAGATCGTCCACCCTGTGGGCGAACGGGAATTCCTCAACCGCTGGGGATCATTCCTCCGGCGCTGAGCGCGGCGAAGGCGAGGGCCCAGAACGTCCATTTCAGCGCGACAGCCTGACCGATCGCGCGGGCCAGGGAGCCCTGTCGTTCCAGCAGATAGGCCGCCGTGACGATTCCCCACACCCAGGCCGAAACGGCCAGGCCTCTCCAGCCATTGTCCCAGTGAATGCCGATGACGTATCCGGCGAAACCGGCCGCCGCGCCGGGCCACTGGCGTTTCAGGAAATGCTGCGACACCTGAAGCGGCAGAATGGTGAAGACGGTCGCTTCGACGGTCATGACGACCAGCCCAAGCCCGGCCAGAACCCAGGGCGGATGCCGCCGGATCGTGGGCGCGACATGACCCGCGGCGGCCGGCAGCAGGAGCCCGAGAACGACCACGCCGACCGCGATCGCAACGGCGCCGCCGAGGAATATCGCCACCGACCGCAGAGCGTTCGGGCGCGATGTCGGGCGGGTCATGCGGGGCAGGGATATTTCTCGATCATCCATTCCCGCATGGCCTGGGTCACGCTGATGTTCCGTCGGCCCTGGGGAATGGTGTTGAACCGACCCAGGATTTCGTCCGGCGAGAAGCCGACCTTGTCCGGCATGCAGGTCGCGGGCGTGCGTCCCGCCGCAGTCGCCGCCGTCTGTTCGGCGCGCACCGTCCGCGCCGCGCCACGAAACTCGCCCATCAGCCGCCGGGTGTCGGATCGAAGCAGGGCGGTGGGATTTTGGGGAATGCCGGCGGCGGTGGTCAGGAACTCCTGCACCGACATGGCCTGCACCGCCCCCGCGACCAGCGACAGGGCCAATGCCCCCGCGATGATTTTGGCCTTCATATCGATCCCCTCCGAATACGAAACGCCAGAATGATCGGCGATATGTGGCGCAACGGGGGCGTGAAAGTCGTGCTGTTCTGAAGCTTTGGTAATCTTCCTGCTCCGGACCGTTCTCCAAAGCAAAAAGGGCGCGTCCCTTGCGGAACGCGCCCCTGATGTTTCCGGCGATCCGGCCTCGAAAGGCCGGCGGGATCAGGCTTCGTCGCCGAAGCCTTCCTGTTGACCGGCGCCGCCTTCGATCAGTTCCTGGGCCGATTGCTCGGCGGCCTGGCGCTCATCGTCGAACTGGCTGCGGATCACGTCCTCGCCCTTGGCTTGACGCTCGGCTTCATCCATCGAACGGGCGATGTTGATCTTGACCGATGCGCGGACCTCGGCGTGCAGGCGAACCGGCACTTCGTGGACGCCCAGGGTCTTGATCGCCGTGTTCAGGACAATTTGCGAACGCTCGACCTTGCCGCCTTCGGCCTGGATGGCCTCGGCGACGTCGCGGCCGGCGACCGAACCGTACAGGTGACCGGTTTCACCGGCCTGACGGATCATGATGTAGGTCTGGCCGTCGATCTTGTCGGCGACCTTCTGTGCATCGGCCTTGTTCTTCTCGTTGCGTTGCTCGATGGCGACGCGGTCGAGTTCGAACGCCTTCAGGTTGGCGGCGGTGGCCCGACGGGCCTTGTCGCGCGGCAGAAGGAAGTTACGGGCGAAGCCGTCCTTGACGGACACGACGTCGCCGATGGCGCCGAGATTCTCGACGCGTTCCAGCAGAACGACCTTCATCTTACTTCACCACATACGGCAGGAGGGCCAGATAGCGGGCGCGCTTGATGGCCTTGGCCAGTTCGCGCTGCTTCTTCTGGGAGACGGCGGTGATGCGCGAGGGCACGATCTTGCCGCGTTCGGAGACGTAACGCTGCAGCAGCTTCACGTCCTTGTAGTCGATCTTCGGCGCATTGGCGCCCGAGAACGGGCAGACCTTGCGGCGACGATAGAAGGGGCGGCGGCCGGCGGCGCCGGAGCCGGCCGGGGCGCCCGGGGTCGGGGCGGTGGTGTCGGTCATGTTCCGGTTTCCTTATTCGGCGTCAGCGGCGGCGTCGTCGCGCGGGGTGCGCTCGCGCTCACGCTCGCGTTCACGCTCGCGGCGGGCCAGCAGCGGCGACAGTTCCAGGTCGAGTTCCTCGACGCGGACGGTTAGCCAGCGCAGCACGTCTTCGTTGATGCCCAGCTGACGCTCGACTTCGGCCATGGCGGCCGGAGGGGCGTCGACGGCCAGCAGCGAATAGTGAGCCTTGCGGTTCTTCTTCACGCGGTACGTCAGGTTGCGCAGACCCCAGTACTCGATCTTGGCGACGGAACCGCCACCTTGCACGATCAGGTCCTTGATGGTGTCGTTCAGCGCTTCGGCCTGTTGCGCCGAGATATCCTGGCGCGTCATGACCGTGTGCTCGTAAAGAGCCATGCGGTAGTCTCCCTTGTGGGCGTCGGCGTGGAAACGACCGGGTAAGTCGATCCCCACGATGGCTCCTGGCGCGGCGGCCGGACCGAACGTCCAACCCTTTGGTGTTCCACGACAGGACCGAAGCCCTGGAAAGGCGGGGCCTATAGGGGAAAAGGGGGCGATGCGCAACATTTCTCCCTCCCCCGCGGGGGAGGGTGGTCGAGCCGCAGGCGAGACCGGGTGGGGAGGGCAGGGCGACCCATCACAGATCTGTCCCGATTCCGGCAGTGCGCCCCTGCCGGGCCGCCCCCGCCCCGTCGCTGCGCGACGCCCCTCCCCGGAGCGGGGAGGGAGAATTCCTTGTGACGTCCCGCGACCCCGCCTAAACCTCCCCCATGCCGAAGCTGACGTCAGCGGTCGATCCGCAAAGCCCCAAATACAAGTCCCTGCACGCGCACAACAGCGCCCTGGTCGCTGAACTTCGCGACCATGTGGCCCAGGCCGCGCGCGGCGGGTCCGACAAGTCGCGCGAACGACATGTGGCGCGCGGCAAGCTGTTGCCCCGCGACCGGGTCGAGCGGCTGCTGGATCCCGGCTCGCCCTTCCTGGAGATCGGCCAGCTGGCCGCCCACGCCATGTACGACGGCGAGGCCCCCGGCGCCGGCCTGATCACCGGAATCGGCCGCGTCTCGGACCGCGAGGTGATGATCGTCGCCAACGACCCGACGGTGAAGGGCGGCGCCTACTTCCCCATGACGGTGAAGAAGCATCTGCGCGCCCAGGAGATCGCCGAGCAGAACCGCCTGCCCTGCGTCTATCTGGTCGACTCCGGCGGCGCCAACCTGCCGCATCAGGCCGAGGTCTTCCCCGACCGCGACCATTTCGGCCGCATCTTCTTCAACCAGGCCCGGATGAGCGCCAAGGGCGTCGCCCAGATCGCCTGTGTCATGGGCCTGTCCACCGCCGGCGGCGCCTATGTGCCGGCCATGTCGGACGAGACGATCATCGTGCGCAACCAGGGCGCCATCTTCCTGGCCGGCCCGCCCCTGGTGAAGGCCGCCACCGGCGAGGTCATCTCGGCCGAGGAACTGGGCGGCGCCGAGACCCACGGCCGTCGCTCGGGCGTGGTCGACCATGTGGCCGAGAATGACGAACATGCGCTGGAGATCGTCCGTTCCATCGTCGCCAATCTGAACACGACCAAGTCCGTGGACATGGATGTGCGCGAACCTCGCGCGCCGGCCTTCGCCGCCGAAGAGTTGTACGGCCTGATCCCCGACGACGTGCGCGCCCCCTATGATGTGCGCGAGGTCATCGCCCGCCTGGTGGACGGGTCCGAGTTCGACGAGTTCAAGAGCCTGTACGGCCCGACCCTGGTCTGCGGTTTCGCCCGCATCTGGGGCTATCCGGTCGCCATCCTGGCCAACAACGGCGTCATCTTCTCCGAAAGCGCCCAGAAGGGCGCCCACTTCATCGAACTGGCCTGCAAGCGCAAGATTCCGCTGCTGTTCCTGCAGAACATCTCGGGGTTCATGGTCGGCGGCAAATACGAGGCCGGCGGCATCGCCAAGGACGGCGCCAAGCTGGTGACCGCCGTCGCCAGCGCCGAAGTGCCCAAGTTCACCGTCCTGATCGGCGGCAGTTTCGGGGCCGGAAACTACGGCATGTGCGGCCGCGCCTATTCTCCGCGCTTCCTCTTCACCTGGCCCAACAGCCGGATCGGCGTGATGGGCGGGGAACAGGCGGCGTCGGTGCTGGCCACCGTCCACCGCGACGCCGAGACCTGGAGCGCGGAAGACGCCGAGGCCTTCAAGGCCCCGATCCGCCAGAAATACGAGGACGAAGGCAATCCCTATTACGCCACCGCCCGCCTGTGGGACGACGGCGTCATCGACCCGGCCCAGACCCGCGACGTCCTGGGCCTGGCCATTTCCGCCAGCCTGAACGCCCCGATCCCGGAGACCACGTTCGGCCTGTTCCGGATGTAACCTATTCTTCCGCCCCCCGTTGCAACACGGACCCTCAGTTTGGAGATGACCATGGCCGATCAACCCACCGACGCCGACCTCAACGCCCTGGACGTCACCGACGCCGAGGAAGCCGAGATCAACCGCATCGCCCATCCGCTGCTGGCCGACGCCGCGCCGGACGCCAATGACGACCTGGTGCGGATCGACGCCACCAGCGACGGGGTGGTCTTCATCACCCTGGACCGGCCGGAGAAGAAGAACGCCTTCGACGCCGCCACCATCGCCGCCCTGCACGAGGCGTTCGAGACCCTGCACGGCGCCGACCACGTCCGCCTGGTCTTCATCCGCGGCGCGGGCGGGACCTTCAGCGCCGGGGCTGATCTGAACTGGATGCGCGACGCCGCCGACTGGTCCGAGGCCGACAATCGCGACGACGCCCTGGGTCTGGCCCGGATGCTGAAGGCCCTGCACGACGTCCCCGCCCTGACCGTCGCCCTGGTCGAGGGCGCCGCCATGGGCGGCGGGGCCGGCATCGTCGCCGCCTGCGACATGGCCGTGGCGGTCGAGGGCGCGCGTTTCGCCTTCTCCGAGGTCAAGCTGGGCCTGATCCCCGCGACCATCGCCCCCTATGTCATTGAGGCCATCGGCGCGCGGCGCGCGCGTCAGCTGTTCCTGACCGGCAACAGTTTCGACGCCGACTACGCCGCCCACGCCGGCCTGATCGATCTGGTCCTGCCCGAGGGTTCGGTGGACGAGTTCATCGCCATGCTGACCGACAGCCTCAGCGGCAACGCCCCCGGCGCCATGGGCGAGGCCAAACGCCTGGTCAACGACATCGCCGGCCACAAGATCGACAGCGGCCTCTTGGACGACACCGCCAAACGCATCGCCCGCGCCCGCGTCTCCCCCGAGGGCCAGGAAGGCGTTCGCGCCTTCCTCGACAAGCGCAAACCCGACTGGGCGGTTTAGGGGCAGGGCAGGCCTCACAGGCCCCCTCCGTCTCGCCGGCTTCGCCGGCGATCCACCTCCCCCAAGGGGGGAGGAATGCGAGCACCGAAATCCTCCCCCCCTGGGGGAGGTGGCGCGGCGCGGAGCGCCGTGACGGAGGGGGGCCGAACGGCGCCAACTGTCACAATGACGCTGGTCTCACTCCAATGATTCCAACCCCTTGTCAGATTCTCGCCCCGACTTCCCCGCCAGGGTTTCCCCACCCCCTATAATCCGCCTCGGTCTCGTCGCTTGGAGGGCTCGCTTGGCCTGCGACCTTGCGGCGGCGGGAGCGGATGGAACGGGAGCGGGGGTGTGATCCCTCCGCGCCGGCGGCGTCTCAAAACGTCGCCGGAGGGTCGAGGGGGATACTCGATCGCACTCGGGACGGTTCTTCGCAGGGACCGCCGACCCGTCGCAGGCTTATGGGGTTAGGCGATAAGACCGCCACCGCTCGGCGCCCCGAGCTTGCAGGCCAACCATTCGCGCGGGGCGTCAAACCTTCGTCGAAACGGTACTCAGAACACAAAACTCCGGGCGAAGGCCCGGCGCCCCGCCCAGCCCTCCGCTTCCAAAGGGCCTCCAAACTCCGCCGAACGGACGGAGCGCCTCCGTTCGTCTGCACGACGCTGCGGGAACGGGCTGAAAGCTTGTCCGTTGATGTCGCGCCGACGCCTTGATCCGGCCCGAAACACGGTGCGGTATGGTGTGGCTTGAAGCCTGTTCTCCTCGGATGATTATGCAGACCCGATCGATCGTGCTCGTCGCCGCCCTGGCCCTGTCGGCCTGCGGCAACCCCACCAATTCCAAGGCGCAGGAGGGCGAGTTCGCCCAGCCGACGCGCACCGCGCCCAGCGATGCGGCGGGGATGAAGTCCAGCTTCGCGCCGGTGGTGCGATCCGCCGCCCCGGCCGTGGTCAATATTTCGGCCCGCAGCGTCCAGCGGGTCCAGGCCGATCCCTTCTTCCAGTTCTTCGGCGGCGGCATTCCCCAGGCGCGGGTGGCGGAATCGGTCGGGTCGGGCGTGATCGTCCGCTCGGACGGGATCGTCGTCACCAACAACCACGTCATCGACGGCGCCCAGCAGATCAAGGTCGTGCTGAACGACCGGCGCGAGTTTCCCGCCACCGTCATCCTGGCCGACGAGCGCAGCGACATCGCCGTGCTGCGGCTGGAGAACGTCAGCGACCGCCTGCCGGTCCTGGCCATCGACGATCAGGAGGAACAGCAGGTCGGGGACCTGGTCCTGGCCATCGGCAATCCGTTCGGCGTGGGCCAGACGGTGACCAACGGCATCATCTCGGCCCTGAACCGGACCGAGACCGGCATTTCCGACAGCGGCTCCTTCATCCAGACCGACGCGGCCATCAACCCCGGCAATTCGGGCGGGGCCCTGGTGGACATGGACGGCGACCTGATCGGCATCAACACCGCCATCTTCTCCCGCTCGGGCTCGTCCGCCGGGGTCGGCTTCGCCGTGCCCGCCGCCATGGTCAAGCGCGTGGTCGATTCGGCCCTGGGCGGCGCCAAGGCCGTGGTTCGTCCCTGGCTGGGCGTGAAGGGCGACACCGTCACCGGCGACATCGCCGGCAGCCTGGGCCTCAGCCGGCCGCAGGGACTGGTCGTCACCGACGTCTACGCCAACGGTCCCGCCGCCCGCGCCGGTCTGCGCCAGGGCGATGTGATCACCGCCGTGGACGGTCAGGAGATCAACGACCAGAACGGGCTGAACTATCGCGTCGGCTCGCGCAATCCGAACGATCAGGTCCAGGTCGCCATCCTGCGCGACGGCCGGCCCCAGACCCTGACCGCGCGGGTCCAGACCCTGCCCGGCGACGCCGACCCCCGCCAGGGCGTCGTGATCCAGTCCGGCCCCTTCGCCGGGGCCCAGGTCGTGGCCCTGAACCCGGCCCTGGCCGACCGCCTGGGCGGCGACCCGTTCGCCACGGGCGTCATCGTCACCGGCGTGTCGGGCCGGGGCTACGCCGCCCGCGCCGGCTTCCGACAGAACGACCTGATCGTCAGCATCAACGGCCGCGCGATAGCTTCGGCGCGCGACGTCGAAGCCGCCGGCGCCGGCCGAGGGCCGTGGGAAATCGTGGTCAATCGCGGCGGGCGCCAGATTCGGGGCGTGTTGCGCTAAGAAGGCTTGCTCTGCGCTGTCCGGCGATTACCTTGGATTGGCGACCTGCTCGCTGAGGTCGTGGCGAATTCAGGGGAAGGGGAGCGGCGTGAACCACGGGGTTGGTCTGACCTGCGCGATGGGACTGGCTCTCTCGCTTTTGAGCTTTGGAGGCGCCGAGGCCGCCTACCGTGACGATCTGTGCCATCAGGCCACGCCGGAGACGTTTGTTCTGTCCGGGCCCATCGATGCGGCCATGACCGCCTGCGTCGAAAGCCGTTTCGCCCCTACGACAACCGAACTGATTCTAACCAGTCGTGGCGGCTCGGCGGATCAGGCGATGCGGATCGCCGAGGGGTTTGAGGGGCGGCGTCTGACCATGACGGTCAAGGAGGAGTGCAACTCCTCCTGCGCCAACTATTTCCTCCCTCTGGCGGGTCGGCTGATCGTTGAGCCGGGCGCGGTGATCGTGATCCACGGCGGTATTGATCCCAGCCTGATCTCGCGACAGTTGGTTCCGGACGGCGGAATGGCCGCTGCCGGGGTCGATCTCCAACCGATCGCGGAACGTCAGCGAGCCTTCGTTGCGCGTAACGGAATCAATCCCGGCTGGCTCATGTACCGAGAAGCCAACTCCTTGAGCGTCCAACGTCTGGACGGCGAACTGGCGAATGCCGATGCGCGCACCAAGGCCTGGCTGGTCGAGGAGACGATGGCGAAATCCTGCCTGCCGAATACGGTGGTCGAATACCGGACCGACCGGCGCGGCGAATGGCTCAGCGAATCCCGTCGGCGTGCCCTCCGGCGTCAGAATATCGCCCGCTCCAACACCGTAGTTTGCAACTGATGACGCTTGAGCTCAACGTTCTTGAAGTCGAGGCTGAGCCAAGCCGTCTGTTGTCGCAGCCATGAGCGAACCAACCGCCTTCGAGTTTTTCATTGCGGCGGTCGGCCTTGCGGTCTTCCTAGTCGCCGCCTGGAAACTTGCCTCCTGGTTCACCAGACGGGGCCAAATCATACGCCCTCTCACTCTGATGGATTCCCTCATGACAAAGACGGAGAAGGTCGCAGCCAAGAAGAAACGGGCGTTGGGGTCTTCTGAAAAGGACGTTTGACCTCCTCTCAGCTCCTCTTCGGTCCGCCGATCGACCAGGTGTGACCGAAGGGGTCGCGCAGGACGCCGTAGCGGTCGCCCCAGAACTGGTCGGCCATGTCCATGACCGGTTCGGCGCCGCCGACGGTCATGGCGCGGGTCCACCAGGCGTCAGGATCGAGGACCTGCAGGTGAAGCGTCACGCCGGCGGGTCGCACGTCCTGAACGCCGGTGTATTCCGGGAACTCGTCATTCAGCATCAGGCTGGCGCCGTTGATCTTCAGATGGGCGTGGATCAGTCGTTCGCCGTCGTCGGCCAGGCGGCGATCCAGCACCTCGGCCCCGAAGGCGATGACGTAGAAGTCGATGGCGGCCGAGGCTCCGCGCGACGGAATCGTCAGATGCGGGGTGAGGCCTGAGGTCGGACCTTGGTTCGGATGGGCGTCGGTCATGATGAATCTCTGAGGCGCTGAACCATACTAACGGGTGAAAACCGCTTTAGGCACGACTACATAGGTCGCAATGACCGACCTGTTCGAAGCCTCCGGCATATTGCCGCCCGACGCCCCCCTGGCCGACCGTCTGCGTCCGCGCACGCTGGATGAGGTGGTGGGGCAGGATCATCTGCTCGGCCCCGGCGGGCCGATCCGGCGGATGATCGAGGCGGGGCGGCTGGGCTCGATGATCCTGTGGGGGCCGCCCGGCACCGGCAAGACCACCATCGCCCGGCTGCTGGCCCAGGCGGCGGGCTATGAATACCAGTCGATCAGCGCCGTCTTTTCCGGAGTCGCCGACCTGAAGAAGGCGTTCGAGGCGGCGCGGATGCGGCGGGCGGCGGGGCAGAGCACCCTGTTGTTCGTCGATGAGATCCACCGGTTCAACCGCGCCCAGCAGGACGGCTTCCTGCCCTTCGTCGAGGCCGGGGTCGTCACCCTGGTCGGGGCCACGACCGAGAACCCCAGTTTCGAGCTGAACGGGGCGCTGCTGTCGCGGTCCCAGGTCTATGTGCTGAAGCGGCTGGACGATGCGGCGCTGGATCAACTGTTGAGCCGCGCCGAGGCCCATATGGAAAGAGGCCTGCCGCTGTCGCCGGAAGCGCGCCAGGCCATGCTGGCCCTCGCCGACGGCGACGGACGCTATCTGCTGACCATGTCGGAGGTGCTGTTCGACCTGCCTGAAGGCGAGATGCTGGACGTAAAGGGGCTGGCGGCGGTCCTGCAACGCCGCGCCCCCGCCTATGACAAGTCGCGGGAAGAACACTACAACCTGATATCCGCCCTACATAAATCGGTGCGGGGGTCGGACCCGGACGCGGCCCTGTACTGGCTGGCGCGGATGCTGAACGGGGGCGAGGATCCGCTGTATCTGGCGCGGCGGATCGTGCGGATGGCGGTCGAGGACATCGGCGAGGCGGACCCGCTGTCGATCCTGGTCGCCAATGCGGCCAAGGACACTTACGACTTCCTGGGCAGCCCCGAGGGCGAACTGGCCCTGGCCCAGGCCGTGGTCCACCTGGCCACTGCGCCGAAGTCGGTGGGGGTGTACGAAGCCTTCAAGGCGGCCAAGAAGGCGGCCTATGAGACGGGGTCGCTGACGCCCCCCGCCCATATCCGCAACGCCCCGACCAAGCTGATGAAGTCGCTGGGCTACGGCAAGGGCTACCAGTACGACCCGGACACGCCCGAGGGCTTCTCGGGCGCGAACTTCTTCCCCGACGAGATGGAACGCCGCACCTTCTACAAGCCCAAGGGCGAGGGGCATGAGGAGAAGGTCAAGGCGCGGCTGGAGCGCTGGGCCGAGATGCGGGCGCGGCTGGCGAAAGATGCGGCGGTGGACGGGGCGGGGGACTGACCTCTAGAAGCCCCCGATGACCACCCGCACCCCCGTCGCCCTGTCCGAGGATGAGATCGCCGCCGTCCGGTCATGGGTGATCCACGAGGACGCTCATGTGATCGCCTTTTCCAAGCCGTCCGGCCTGTCCAGCCAGGGCGGGCGGATCCAGGCCCATACGCTGGACGACCTGTTGTGGGCCTTTGCTCGGTCCAACGGCAAGCGGCCGGAGCTGGTGCATCGTCTGGACCGCGACACCTCGGGCGTGATCCTGGCGGCCAAGACCAAGCCGGCGGCGGGGTTCCTGGGCAAGGCGCTGCAGATGAGGCGGTTCCGGAAACAGTATCTGGCCCTGCTGTCCGCCGCGCCGGAGCCGGCGTCGGGGACCATCGACGCCCCGCTGCGCCGCGAAGAGATTGGGCGCGAGTCCTATATGCGGGTCGTCGCCTTCGATGCGCCTGGGGCGCAAGGCTCGCAGAGCCGCTATCGGACATTGGCCGCCAATGATCAGGGGGCGGTGGTCGAGCTGGAGCCGCTGACCGGGCGGATGCACCAGCTGCGGGTCCATATGGCCCATCTGGGTCGGCCGCTGATCGGGGATGTTCGCTATGGCGGGGCGTTGACGACAGAGGTTGGGCCGGCGCCGCGCCTGATGCTGCACGCCTCGAAACTGAGCTTTCCTCATCCCGAAGGCGGGACGACCACGGTGGAGGCGCCGCCGCCGGCCGATTTCGCGAGTTTGCGTTCGGCGCTGGGCCTCTAGACGGAACGCTCCGGCTCAAGCAACGCTATCTCCGTCAAAGGGAGACAACGCCATGAAGCGCCTCGCCATTCTCAGCCTCGCCGCCTCGACCCTGGCCCTGGCCGCCTGCGCCAGCCTGGCCCCCTACGGCGCCCAGCGCGCGCCGGGCGGGCAGGGCTACTCGGAGCAGAGGATCGAATCCAACCGTTACCGTGTCACCTACAACGGCGTCGGGGCGCCGGGCGCGGTCGCCGACTATGCGCTGGTGCGGGCCGCCGATCTGACCACGGACCAGGGCTATGACTGGTTTGAAGTGACCCAGAGCTGGACCGACGGCCGTCCCGGCGGCGCGGGCGGCGTGCGGCCCAGCGTCTCCATCGGCGGCGGATCCAGCCGATACGGCGGCTATTCGGCCTCGGGCGTCGGCGTGGGGTTGGGCCTGAACTTCAGCGGCCCCAGCCCGACCTCGACCTCGCTGGAGATCATCATGGGGCGGGGTCCAAAGCCCGACCGTCCGAACGCCTATGACGCCCGATCGGTCCAGGCCTCCATCCCGCGCTGATCAGCGTCCCCGCGTCAGGGCGCGATATTCGACCAGCCGTTCCTTGTCGCGCCGCACCTGGTCGCCGACGGTGTTGTCCACGTCCAGCGACGCGTAGCGGACCCAGCCCTCGGCCCCCAGCTTGTCCTGGATCGCCTGGGCAGGCGTCTGCCAGCGGAAATAGGACAGCCAGGTCACGCCGCATGCCAGCAGGACGGCGATGATCTGAAGGATGCGGAAGCCGATCTCGTTGGCCGCCGGGGCGGGGAAGAAGATGAAGAAGACTAGCCAGATCACCAGCACGGCGGGCGTGGTGATCCGCCCGAACCAGCGCATCCAGTAGCGTTCCCGCCGCACGCGCCACAGCTCCATCTGGATGAACTTCTCCAGATATTCCATCCGCGCGCCGATCCACATGACCAGCCGGGTCAGATAGAGGGCGCGCTGGCCCCAGGCCTTGCCGTCCATCTGGTAGGTGGTCTCGGCCTGGTCCGACAGGGCGCGGGCGTTGGTGAACAGGTTCTGCAGTTCCCGCGTCCGCTGCACGATCTCGCGCGACAGCTCGTAGGAGTCGTTCTCCAGCCGGAACCGGTACTGGATGAACAGTATGGTCGAGACGCCGAAGAAGATCCCGCCCGTGACGAGCATGGCCAGGAGGCCCAGGCCCAGACCGGCCGGTTGCCCGCCGGCCCAGTCCGCGAACAGGGTCGGTCCCATTTCGGCCAGGACGGCGAAGGCGATCAGGGCCAGCACCTGGGTCAGCCGCTTGACGCCGACATGGACGCACAGGGCGCCGAAGATGCGTCGGCCATAGGCGTGAACCCGACCGCGGATGTCGCGGTCCGCCGGGAACCGTTCCTCGATCTGGCGCGCGAACAGGACGTGGAAACGGTCCGGCTTCTTCTCGTTCTCCCAGAAGGGAAAGATATCGAGCGGCTGGTTAAAATAGAGGTCGATATTGCCCGATATCTTGGCGATCGAGGCGTCGTCCAGGGTGAAGTAATCGCTCTCCTGAATGGGGCGCAGCACGCCTTCGTCGGACACGGCTGGGGTGTCGGTAGGCGTCGGGTTCGGCGGCGCGGCGCGCGCCGTCTCGGGCGCATCGGCGGGGGCCAGATCGTGCGGCTGCTCGACCGGCTGCGGTTCGGGTTCCGGGGAGGGCGGCGGCGACGTCATGGTCGGCGCGATCACCGGGCTCTGGCTGTCTTCCTGCGACATGACGTGGCTTCCCCCAACCCGCTGACGGTTCGTCTCGGATATCGCCGTTAACCCTGTCGCAGGGCAAGTGAAGTTTCAGTCAGACGGCCACGAACGCGCAGGATGCTTCGCTTTCGGCGAAGGCGGCGTATATAGCGCCGGATCATGACACGGTTTCTTCTCGTCGCCGCCGGAGGCGCGCTCGGTTCGATGGCGCGCTATGGCCTCGTCCTCTTGATGTCCCGGCTGACGCCCGGCGCCGGCTGGCCGCTGGCGACCTTTACGGCCAATGTGCTGGGCGGTCTGGCCATGGGGCTGCTGGTCGGCTGGCTCGCCTTCAGGGGCGATGCGCACCAGGAGACGATCCGCCTGTTCGCCGCCGTCGGCGTGCTGGGCGGGTTCACCACCTTCTCGACCTATTCGCTTGAGGCGGCGCTGATGCTGGAACGTCGCGACTACGGACTGGCTGCGGCCTATATCGTCGGTTCGGTGGTCCTGGCCGTCGTCGCCCTGTTTATCGGCATGGTGGTCGCCCGCCGCGCCTTCGGAGCCGCCATTTGACCGACCAGCCGCCCATCGAGGACGCGCCCAAGCGCGAAGTCCTGACCATCTACGTCGCCGAGGACGAGGACGGCATCCGCCTGGACCGCTGGTTCCGCAGGCGTTGGCCGCATCTGTCGAATATCCAGGTGCAGAAAATGGCCCGCAGCGGCCAGATCCGCGTGGACGGCGCCCGCATCAAGCCGGAAGGCCGCCTGACCGCCGGCGCCGCCGTGCGCGTGCCGCCGATCCCGGACGACACCTCGCGTCAGGCCGGGGATCTGCACACCCTGTCGGAACGCGACATCGCCTTCGCCAAGTCGCTGGTCCTCTATGAGGACGACATGGTCATCGCCATCAACAAGCCGCACGGCCTGGCGGTTCAGGGCGGCACCAAGACCAGCCGCCACGTCGACCGCCTACTGTCGGCCTGGGGGGAGGGGATGGATCGTCCGCGCCTGGTCCACCGCCTGGACCGCGACACCTCGGGCGTCCTCCTGTTGGGCAAGGGGCCGGAGGCGGCCAAGCGTCTGGCCGGCGCCTTCGCTCGTCGTCAGGCCAAGAAGACCTACTGGGCCATCGTCATCGGCAATCCAAAACCCTATTCGGGCCAGATCGACATGCCGTTGAAGAAGACCGGCATCAACGACTTCGAGATGATGCGCCCGGCCGAGCGCAAGGACCCCAAGGCCGAGCCGGCCGAGACGGCCTTCAGCACGATTTCCCGCGCCTCGCATCGCGCCTCATGGATGGCCCTGCGGCCCTTCACCGGCCGGACCCACCAACTGCGCGCCCATATGGCCGGGATCGGCCACCCGATCCTGGGCGATCCCAAATACGGGGATGAGAAATCCAGGGAGTTGTCCGGCCCGCTGAAGCTGCAACTCCACGCCCGCAGCATCGAGCTGGATCACCCGCGCGGCGGCCTGCTGAAGGTCACGGCGCCCCTGAGCCCCGAAATGAAAGCCGGCTTCGCCCACTTCGGGTTCTCCGAGGATGAGGCTGAGGACGATCCCTTCCTGGGCGTGAAGAGAATCCGGTGATGCTTGCGGTTCAGGCCACGGTCGAACAGGCCGAACGTCTTGCCGCCGTCGGACGGATTGATCAGGCGCTGGCGCTGCTGGTCGATGTGACATCGCGCGCGGATACGCCCTGGCAGGCCCTGTCGGTCCATGCCGACCTCCTGAAACGGGCCGGGCGGCTGGAGGAGAGCGCCGACCTGTCGTGGCGCCTGGTCGCCCTTCGGCCTCAGAGCGTCCCCGCCCGTCACAATCTGGCCTCGACCCTGGGCGACCTGGGCCGGGCCGAGGCGGCGGAAGCTGTGTGTCGCGAGACCCAGGCCATCGGCGGCGACGCACCCGAGACTTGGTTGGTGCTGGCCCGCGCGCTTCAGGCCCAGAACCGGTTCGACGCGGCGCAGGCGGCCTATGGCGAGGCTCTGGCGCGACGCCCCGCCTACGCCGACGCCCTGCGCGACCTCAGCCAGTTGATCTGGATGCAGGGCGCCGGTCTGGAGGCGGCCTGCGCGCCGCTGGATAAGGCCATCGCGGCGGCGCCGGGCCAACCGGCCCTGCGTCAGATCAAGGCCCGTCTGCTGGACTACGCCGGTCAGCCGCAGGCCGCCTATCAGGTGCTGACGGCGGGGGCGCTGGATGCGCCGGGCGAACTGGCGGCGGCCCAGGCCATACAACGGCTGGACCCTGAACGCGCCCTGGCTCATGCGGACCGGGCGGCCGTGATGGCGGGCGGACCGGTGATCGCCGTTCTGGTCGTCCAGGCCGAATGCCGGCTGGCTCTGGGTCAGGCCGAGGCCGCCATGGTTCATATCGACACGCTGCGGCGGATCGCGCCGACCAACCAGCATGTGCTGGCCTGTCAGGCCACGGCCTGGCGGATGCTGGGCGACCCGCGCTACGACCAGATGTACGACTATGCCGCCTTCGTGCGGCCCTATCGGCTGGAGGCGCCGTCGGGGTGGGCGTCGCTGGAGGCCTATCTGGTCGATCTGGCGCAAGCGCTGCACGGGTTGCATGGGCTGAAGGCCCATCCGATCGGCCAGTCGTTGCGCGGCGGATCCCAGACGACGGCCAAACTGTCGGAAAGCCGGGATCCGGCCATCCTCGCCTTCTTCCAGGTCATCGACGCGCCGATCCGGGCCTATATGGCCGCCCTTGGGCCGGGCAAAGATCCGCTGCGGGCGCGCAACACCGGCGACTATCGTCTTCAGGGCAGTTGGTCGGTGCGTCTGCATCCCCACGGTTTCCACGCCGACCATATTCACGCCGAGGGCTGGCTCTCCTCGGCCTGTCACATCGAACTGCCGTCTTCGGTGACGGGGGCGGACGAGGGGCGCGAGGGCTGGTTGCGGTTCGGGGCGCCGCCCGGCGTGCCGACGCTGGAGGCCCAGCATCATGTGCGGCCCCAGCCGGGAACCCTGGTGATCTTCCCTTCCTATATGTGGCACGGCACCCAGCCGTTCGGCGGCGACGAGACGCGGCTGACCCTGGCGTTCGACGTCGTGCCGGCCTGAACTGTACGGACTATCCGATGACCGATTCCAACACCCCGCACCGCCCCCGCTTCGTTGAACTATCGCCCGACCGGGTGTCGCGGTTCTGGACCGCCGTATCGGTCGGGCCGCATGCAAACGGCGGCTGGGCGGTGCTGCTGGACGGACGTACGCCCAAGACGCCGGCCAAGGCGCCGCTGGTGCTGCCGAGCCAGGCCGCGGCCCAGCTGGTGGCCGATGAATGGGCGGCCCAGGGGCAGTTCCTGGATCCCTCGACCATGCCCGCAACGCGGCTGGCCTCGACCGCCATCGACCGCATCGGCCAGGCGCGTGAGCCGGTTTCCGACGAGATCGCGGCCTACGCCGGGTCGGACGTGGTCTGCTACCTGGCCGAACATCCGACGCCGCTGGTCGAGCGCCAGCGCCGTGAATGGGGGCCGTGGCGCGATTGGGCGGCCCGCGAGATGGGGGTGGCTCTGGAGCCAGTCGCGGGCATCGTGCATCGGCCCCAGTCGCCCGACGCCATCGCGCGGGTGAAGGCGCACGCGATGGCGATGGACGATTTCCGCCTGACGGGCCTTGCGACCGCCGTGCCGCTGCTCGGGTCGGCGGTGCTGGCCTTGGCCGTCGAGCAGGGCGCGCTGGCAGGCGGCGCGGCGTTTGAACTGTCGCGGATCGACGAACTGTTTCAGGAGGAGCAGTGGGGCGTGGACGCGGAAGCCGCCGAACGCACCCAGGCCCGCCGCGCCGAGGCGGAACTATTGGACCGGTGGTTCAGGACGTTGGACTAGCCGTCGAGGCGGCGATGAGCGCGGCGCGTTCCTGATCGGTCAGGTGACGCCAGCGGCCCTCGGGCAGGTCGCCCAACTCCAGCGGGCCGATGCGGATACGGTACAGGTCCACGACTTCCAGCCCGACCAGTTCGCACATGCGGCGGATCTGGCGGTACTTGCCCTCGGTCAGGACGAAGCGCAGGCGCTGAGGCTCGATCTGGGTGACGCGGGCGGGCTTGAGCGGCTTGTCGTTCAGCACCAGGCCGTGGCGCAGTCGGCTGAGCTTGCCCTCGGTGATCACGCCGTCGACGACGACCAAATATTCCTTGTCGAGTTCGGACGCCGGGCCGATCACCGCCTTGGCCACGACCCCGTCCGACGACAGCAGCAGCAGGCCGCGGGAGTCTTCGTCCAGCCGGCCGATGGGGGGCAGGGAGGCGTCGCGGGCGGGGGTCTCGCCCTCGCCGATGCGGTTGGGGGTCTTCAGCAGGCGCACGGCGGGAATCTTGCCCGGATCCGGCTGGCCCGAAACGTAGCCGACCGGCTTGTGCAGAACCAGGGTCATGCCCGAGGCCAGGGCTTGCTGGGCCGTGTCGTTCAGCGTCAGCGTCTGGCCCGGCTCGATCTTGCGGCCGGCGTCGCTGATGGTCTCGCCGTCGATGGAGACCAGGCCTTCCGCGATCAGGCTCTCGGCTTCGCGGCGCGAACAGACGCCGGTCTGGCCCAGCCATTTGTTTACGCGGACGGGTTCGTCGCCGTCATAGGTGCGGGTGAAGGCCATCGGATTCCGTCGCTCAATCAATGCCGCTGTCTAGGGCCGGGCGCCGATGCGAGCAAGCGGGTCAAGGCCGTCAGGATCACTCTGCGCACATGCGGGGGTGTCCAAGGTTGATCCTGCCGGATTTTTCACTATATCAGGCGGCATTCCACAAACGATCCAGAGTGCGGGACGACCATGGTCGGACCCGTCGATTTTCGTTTTTCTGGTTCTTCGTGTCGATGGTTCGGCGGCCTTTGTCGCAGAATCTCGATGTTTATTGAAACCCTAGAAGGAGACGTCTTGTACGCTCAAAGCAAATCTTCCGCCGGACCCCGTCGCACTGGTTACAACCGTCCCGTTCCGACCCGGCTGCGCATGGGACTGGTGATGCGACGTGACATGGAATTCGGCGAACTGGGCGACGTCGAAGGGGCGCTGCGGGCTGAAGGCGTGGGCCTGGCGCCCATCTCGACCGGCGACGCCAGCCTGATCACCGGCGGCGTGACCGTTCTGGCGACGGCGACGGCGACCGACATCGTCGAGGGGCGTCTGAAAGGCCTGGTCGTGCCCGGCGGGTCGCAGGATGAGGCCGGCCTGGCCGCCGTGCGATCGCTGATCGACCTGGCCCGCGCCCATGATCTGCTGGTCATCGCCTTCGCCGACGGCGTCGCCGTTGCGGCCGAAAGCTTCGGCGTGACGGTCGAGGCCCAGGGCGCCCTGTTCAAGGACGGCAAGACGACCTTGCTGAACGAGCGCGCCCAGCTGTCGGCCGCCATCGGCGCGCTCTGAAATCAGACGCTTCTGAACAGCAGGGTCAGGTTGTTCGACGGCATCGGAGCCCGGCGCGTGGCCGCAAGGCCATGCGACCGGGCCAGAGCCTCTACCGCGGCGCGGTCCCGCAGGCCCCAGGCCGGGTTTCGCGCCTTCAGACTCTCGTCGAAGGTCGCGTTCGAGGCCGCCAGCGGAACCTCGGCCTCTCGATAGGGGCCATATAGAACCAGCAGACCGCCGGGGCGTCGCAGGACGCGACCGGCCAGATCCATCAGCCCCTCGGTCGCCGACCAGGGGCTGATGTGCGTCATGTTCGCACAATAGACGACGTCGAACCGATCTTGCGGCCAGGTCGCCGGATCGGCGGCGTCCACCGACAGGGGCGGGCGCAGGTTCGACGGGCCGGCCTGTCGCCAGGCCGAGAGGCTGTCGCGCGCCTGTGGGCTGGGATCGCTGGGCGTCCAATCCAGACCGGACAGGGCCGAGGCGAAGGCCAGGGCGTGGTCGCCCGATCCGGCCGCAATCTCCAGCACCCGCCCCCGCGCCGGCAGATGCGTCCGCAACACGTCCAGGATGAAGGCGGCGTTGCGCTGGGCCGCAGGCGACGACAGGGCGCCCGCAGGCAAGGCGTCGAGGTGATCCAGGGTCTGCATGGCTTTCTCTTAGACGTCCGGCACGGGGAAGGGGAAGAAAGCCAGGGTGCGGTTTTCCCCTGAGCGGGGCGCCGGCTTGCCGGAAAGTTAAGCGATCGTTTATGCCCTTCATCGACGTTAAGCGATTGGCAACCACGATGCGACGCGCAATTCATATCGGACTGTTCATCGGCACCGTGCTCGGCCTGTGCGCCTGCGCGTCGCAATATGACGCGAACGGACGCCCGGTTTCCGGCGCCTATGGCTCGATCGAGGCCGGCCGGGCGGGCTGACACGCAAGGAAAGCGTGGCGCAAAGCGCCGCCGTGCTCTAGTGTCTTTGCGCGGACGCCGTCTGTTGCGCCGCGTTGGTCTCCAAAAACCCCTAGATGTTACTCATCGCTATTGTCGTCGTTCTGCTCCTGGTGGTGCTCAACGGCCTGTTCGCCATGACCGAGCTGGCGGTCGTTTCCTCCCGGAGATCCAAGCTTCAGAGCCGGGCGGAGAAGGGGGATCGCGGGGCGCGCAAGGCGCTGAAACTGGCCGAGGAGCCGACCCAGTTCCTGTCGGCGGTCCAGGTCGGCATCACCCTGATCGGCATTCTGGCCGGCGCCTACGGCCAGGCGACCATCGCAGGCGAATTGGACCGGATCCTCGAGACCAGTTTCCCGGCGCTGGCCGCCTATACCGAAATCTTCTCCACGGCCCTGGTCGTGGTCTGCATCACCTATATCTCGCTGATCGTCGGCGAACTGGTGCCCAAGCGTCTGGCCCTGATCTTCCCCGAGACCATCGCGGCCAAGATGGCGCCGCCGATCTCGACCCTCGCGATCGTGCTGAAACCCTTCGTGCTGCTGCTGACGGCCTCGACCTCGGGCATCCTTAAACTTCTGGGCGTCAAGGATCGCGATGGCTCGGACGTCACCCAGGAAGAGGTCGCGACCATCCTGGCTGAAGGGACCTCGGCCGGCCTGATCGAGCCCGAAGAACAGGTGATGATCGAGGAAATCCTGCGTCTGGGCGACCGCCCGGTCCGGGTGGCCATGACGCCGCGCCACGACGTCTTCTGGATCGCCCTGGACGATCCCGAATCGGTGCTGCGCGAGGAAATCCGCACCTGTCCGTATTCGCGCATCGTGGTGGCGCGCGAGAGCGACGTCGATAATCCCCTGGGCGTGGTCCACAAGAAGGACCTGCTGGACGCCTTGCTGACCGACGGACGGTTCGACATCGAACCCCTGGTGGCCGAACCGGCCTTCATCCCCCAGTCGACCTCGGTGCTGAAGGCGCTTGAGATCCTGAAAGGGTCCAAGGTCCACATGGCCTTCATTGTCGATGAGTTCGGCGCCTTCGAAGGCGTTGTCACTGCGACCGACATCCTGGAAATGATCGCCGGCGACTTCAACGAGGGTCATGATGAGGAACAGGCCTGGATCCATCAGCGCGCCGATGGCAGCTGGCTGGTCGACGGCCAGACGGACCTGGACGATCTGGCTGACACCCTGGGCGAGGACTTCGGCGAACACGACGGCTTCCACACGGTCGCCGGCCTGATTCTGCACCAGCTGTCGCGCGTGCCGGATGAGGGCGAGGTGGTGCAGGTCGGCCGATTCGAGGTCGAGGTCGTCGATATGGACGACCGCCGCATCGACAAGTTGATCTTCAAGGAACTGATCCAGGCCCAGGACGAGCGGGCCGCCATTGCGGCGCATCTGGAAGACTAGTCACAAGTGTCACATCGCCCTTGAAATGCGGGGCGGTGTCGGGCATACGCCCCCCTCTGGCGAACGCACGGACCCGAGGGTTCGCGCGATTGTCTAGGAGTTTAGCTCAGCTGGTAGAGCACCGGTCTCCAAAACCGGGGGTCGTGGGTTCGAGTCCCCCAACTCCTGCCAATCCCCCCTGTCGCTTCCGGATGGGACTTCCCATCTGGGGCGACAGGAACAATTGTGTGAAGAGCAACTGATGGCCAAGGCCAAATCTCCCGGCAAGCGGCCCCAGGCGGGCGCAAAGCCCCAGACTGCTGCGGCCGCCGCCGCCATCACCATTGATGCGCCCGCGCCCAAGAAGCCGCGCACCAGCCCCAGCGACTTCTACAAGCAGGTCATGGCGGAGGGCCGCAAGATCGTGTGGCCCAGCCGCAAGGAGACCTGGATCACTTCGGTGATGGTCTTCATCATGGTGGTCATCGCCGCGATCTTCTTCTGGGTGGTCGACACCGGTCTCGGTTTCGCCTTCCGCTACATCATCGCTCTCGGATCCTGAGAAAGACGCGCCCATGACCGATGCAGCGCCCGCAAAGCCCGCCAATCCCCGCCACAAGTGGTATATCGTCAACGCCTATTCGAACTTCGAAAAGAAGGTCGCCGAACAGGTGCGTGATCAGGCCAAGCAGCAGGGTCTGGAAGACGCCTTCTCCGAAATCCTGGTTCCGACCGAGGACGTCGTCGAGATCCGTCGTGGGCGCAAGGTGAACTCGGAACGCAAATTCTTCCCCGGCTATGTGCTGGTGAAGATGGAAATGACCGACCAAGCCTATCACCTGGTCAAGAACACGCCGAAGGTCACGGGCTTCCTGGGCGCCGCCGGCGGCACCAAGCCCCTGCCGGTCTCGGAACGCGAAGTTCAGAACATCATCGGCCAGGTGGAAGAGGGCGTCGAACGTCCGAAGCCCACCATCCGCTTCGACATCGGCGAGAAGGTCAAGGTCATCGACGGACCCTTCGCCAGCTTCGACGGTTCGGTCGAGAGCGTGGACGAAGAACAGGCCCGCCTGCGCGTCGCCGTGTCCATCTTCGGCCGCGCCACCCCGGTCGAACTGGAATATGCTCAGGTGGAGAAGGTCGCCGGCTGACGCTCAGGCGCCGGTTGAGATTTGAAGCCGCGTCCGAAAGGGCGCGGCTTTTTTCGTTTCGCCTCCCCATGCGCGGAGGCGCCTGTCCTCCCCATCGGCCTTCGCCGACGGGGAGGTGACGCCGCCCGTTTGCCTTTCCGTCCCCCCTCTGTTACACGCGCGCCTTCGCTCGACAGGCCTCGGCTCGTGGAGCGTCAAATCCGTGGGAGGCAGCCATGCCGCACCACGGCTCACCGGCCCGCCGTTAAGTCGTCGGGTCATTCATAGGAGAGACCAATGGCCAAGAAGATTCTCGGCTATATCAAGCTGCAAGTGCCGGCCGGTTCGGCCACGCCTTCGCCCCCGATCGGCCCGGCTCTGGGTCAACGCGGCGTGAACATCATGGGCTTCTGCAAGGAGTTCAATGCGCGCACCGAGAAGGAAGCCAAGGGCACCCCGCTTCCGACCGTCATCACCGTCTATCAGGACAAGTCGTTCACCTTCATCACCAAGACGCCGCCGGCGACCTGGTACCTGAAGCAGGCCACGGGCCTGAAGTCGGGTTCGAAGCTGGTCGGCCGTGAAGTCGCCGGCAAGATCACGCAGGCGCAACTGCGCGAGATCGCCGAAAAGAAGATGAAGGATCTGAACGCCAACGACCTCGACGCGGCGGCCAAGATCATCGAAGGCTCCGCCCGCGCGATGGGCCTCGAAGTGGTGGAGGGCTAAACCATGGCCAAGCAAACCAAGGCTCAAAAGGCCCGCACCGGCGTCACCCAAGACCTGCTGCCGTTCACCGACGCCATCAAGCTGGCCAAGGAAAACGCCAAGGCCAAGTTCGACGAATCCCTGGAGATTTCGGTCAACCTGGGCGTCGATCCGCGTCACGCCGACCAACAGGTCCGTGGCGTCGTCAACCTGCCGTCGGGCACCGGCCGTGACGTTCGCGTCGCCGTCTTCGCCAAGGACGCCAAGGCGGCCGAAGCCACCGCAGCCGGGGCCGAACACGTCGGCGCCGAAGATCTGTACGAAAAGATCGCCGGCGGCTTCATGGAGTTCGACCGCGTGATCGCGTCGCCGGACATGATGGCCCTGGTCGGTCGTCTGGGTAAGGTGCTGGGCCCGCGCGGCCTGATGCCGAACCCGAAGGTCGGCACCGTGACCCCGAACGTCGCCCAAGCCGTCAAGGACGCCAAGGGCGGCGCCGTCGAGTTCCGCGTCGAGAAGGCGGGCATCGTCCACGCCGGCATCGGCAAGGTCTCCTTCACCCAGGACGCCCTGGAAGCCAACGTGAAGGCCATCGTGGACGCCCTGGTGCGTTCCAAGCCGGCCGGCGCCAAGGGCACCTATGTGAAGCGCATCAGCCTGTCTTCGACGATGGGCCCGGGCTTCAAGGTCGACCCGGCCTCGCTGGGCGCCTAAGCGCTCGACGTTCCAGAATGATGAAGGCCCCGGAGAGCGATCTCCGGGGCCTTTTTCTTGATCGGTGTCTGTCGCGTCAGTAGGCGGCGGTGAACCGGGCGCGGCTGTGTTTGTGCTGTTCCAGTTCGTCCACCATGGCGATGGCGTAATCCGCGAAGCTGATCTTGCTCTCGCCCTTGTCGTCGGTGATCAACTGGTCCCCGCCCGTTCGGAAGGCCCCCAGACGCGGCCCCTCCTCGATCAGGGCAGGCGGAGAGAAGAAGGTCCAGTCGATCTGGGTCTCGCCGCGCAGATCGTCCAGGAAGGCGACGCCGGGCAGGGCGTAGGGCTTGAACGCCTCGGGGAAGTCCGGGGTGTCGATCAGACGCACGCCCGGCGCGACCTCCAGACTGCCTGCGCCGCCCGTGACCAGCAGTCGGGGCACGCCGGCTGCCTTCAAGGCGGACAGCAGGGTCTCGGCCGTGACGTCATGATGCAGGGCGCTGATCACTGCGTCTGAGCCCTTGATGATCTCCGCCAGGGCGGCGGAGTCGGAGGCGTCGCCCGCGACCGGGGTGACGCCGGACAGGGCAGGGATGGCTTCGGGCTTGCGGGCGACGGCGACGACGGCATGACCGCGCGCGGCCAGTTCCTTGGTGATTTCCGAGCCGGCGCGACCGCTGGCGCCGAGGACTGCGACTTTCATGGATGATCTCCTGTGGTATCCAACGGGTACCAGGTGTTATGAAGTGCAGCATGTCACAAGAAGGCACTTTACTCTCATCTGGTCACCCGGCGGAAACCCGTCCGCCCGACGTCTATTCGGCCGCTTGCCCGACGCGGCAACTGCTGGATCGGGTCGCCGACAAGTGGACGACGCTGGTTCTGACGCTGCTGCGGGACGAACCGATGCGGTTCAACGCCTTGCGTCGGCGTGTCGAGGGCGTTTCGCAGAAGATGCTGAGCCAGACTGTCCGCCAGCTTGAGCGGGACGGACTGGTCACCCGCACGGTGACGCCGACCGTGCCGGTCTCTGTCTCCTACGCCCTGACGCCGCTGGGCGGTACGCTGGTCGATGCGCTCCAGGCCATGATCGATTGGGCCGAGGACAATATGGCCGAGGTCAGCAAGGCTCAGGCCGCCTATGATGAAAGGCGGCTCGGCTGAACTTTCCGGACGCGGAGCGGTTGACGGAGCGACGTAAACCGCGTTTTGCAAGCCGCGCCGGACGGGGATAGAGAATGGCCAAAGCCGCGAAACGCACAGGCCGGTCGGAAACGCGTCAGGTCGCAGCCCTGCCGTGGCGACTCGGTGAGGCGGGTCTGGAAATCCTGATGATCACATCGCGCGAAACGCGGCGCTGGGTCATTCCCAAGGGCGGTCGTATGGCCGGAAAGACCGACGCCGAAGCGGCGGCTCAGGAAGCGCTGGAGGAGGCGGGCGTTCGTGGTCCCATAGGCGACGCGACCATCGGTCATTTCCGCTATGCCAAGATCGTTCGCAGCGGTGATCTGAGACGCCATGTCGTCGCCGTCTATCCGATGGAGGTGGTGCTCCAACTGGGCGATTGGCCCGAGGCGCACCAGCGCGATCGGCGCTGGATGACGCCTGAGGCGGCGGCGGACAGCGTTCATGAAGCCGACCTGGCCCTGCTGATCCGCGACTTCGCCGCCACGCCACCGAGCGATTGAGCAACCGAGAGGCGATTCCCTCTGGCCACCTGCACGCCGTGCTCGGATAAGAAGGGCGAGGGGGACGATATGCGTATCATTGGGCTTTTGACGGTTGCGGCTCTGTTCGGCCTGTTTGCGGTCGGACCTGTCGCAGCGCAGGATCGCGGCCTGGCTCAGCGGACGGCGCTGGCGGAGCGGGTTATCCGACTCTCGGCCGGGCCGAACTTCACCAAGGTCATGGAGGCGATGATCGCGGACCAACTGGCCAAGGCGGACACGGAGGGGCAGGGCGCCGAGGAGGCGGCTTGGCTGCGGAGTAATGCGCCGCGCATGCTGACCGCCATGGTCGATGACATGATGGCGGACATGGTCCCCCACTACGCGTCGATGTTCACAGTCGAAGAACTCGAGGCCCAGATCGCCTTCTATGACAGTCCCGTAGGCCGCCAGGTCGCGACGAAGACGCTTCAGCTAAGCGCGGTGATGAACGAGATCACTATGGAACATCTGACGGTCTTCATCGAAGAGTTGATGACCAAATATTGCGCCCAATTCGACTGCGAGACGGGTGGGCAAACAGGCCGCAAGTCCGGGCGCCGGTAAGCCTCAGCCGTCCAGTTCGGGATAGCGACGGAATATGCCGTCCTCGTTGAACGGGATGCGGCGGTCGCTCTTTAGATAGGTGCTGACACGGGGCAGAGCGGCGACCCTGTCGCTGACGGCGACAATATGCGGCGTGGTGTTGAGCACGGCTTCGGTCGCCTTGGGGAAGGCATAGCGCAAGCCCTCCACCACCTGGAACAGAGACAGATCGGCATAGGTGAGGTGGTGGCCGACCAGCCAATCCGAGCCGGAGGGATTGGCGATGAGGACCTGTTCGGCCCAGCGGAGGAATTTCCCGATCCGCTGCTCCCGGAAGACCTTCGACCGGCGGGCGGCCTCTGGCTTCTGGTCGTCGTAGTAGGCCATCAGATCGACCGGGTGGTGGGTGTCGTGGGCCTCGGCGACCAGGTCGGCCAGGGTCAGCTGGATCTGGTTCAGCCAGGCGCGGTCGCTGTCGCCGTTCGGGCTGAGCCCCAGTTGCGGACCCAGCCAGGCCAGGATGGCGGCCACCTGACCGACGGTGCGATCCCCCAGGCGCAGGAAGGGCGGGGCGAAGGAGGGCGTGGCTGCGGTCTCCATCAGCGTCATCATCGCCTTTCCGTCGTCCTGGCGCGAGACATCGACATAGTCCGCGCCGGCGGCTTCGAGCGCCAGGCGGACGAACTCGCCTCGCCCCTGGATGGTGGGCCAGTAATAGAGTTCATAGGCCATGCGCTCGGCTCCTTGATTTCCTGTCGGGCTCCCTGTATGAGCGCCGCTTCCCGTCAGAGGTTCAATCCTTTGACGGTCCTGTCCGAGAACTTCGGGGCGTGGGGGTCACCCAGGCCATAACTGTCAGAGAGCCCTCTGACGCCGTGGGGAGATGGGGACGCGACCTAGCGCTGTCAGCCCGCATTCCGGGACGGACGCCGTCAGACGCATCCTTCGGACAATACGACCGGCCTGAACGCTTCGCAGCGATGCGCGGCGCTTTGGCCAATCCGTCGTCGGGAATAAGCCCGGCGGCGAATGCCAAGACTGGAGACCGCAATGGACCGCGCACAAAAGGCCGAGTCGATCGAGACGCTCAAGGGCGTGTTCGCCGACGCCGGCTCCGTGGTCGTGACCCACAACCTGGGTCTGACCGTTGCGGAAATGGAAGATCTGCGCGGCCGTCTTCGTAAAGAAGGCGGCGCGTTCAAGGTGGTCAAGAACCGCCTGGCGCTGAAGGCGCTCGAAGCCGAAGAAGGCAGCGACTACCACGGCCTGTTCAAGGGTCCCGTGGGCATCGCGTACGCCGAGAACCCCGGTACGGCCGCCAAGGTCGCCACCGAGTTCGCCAAGGCCAATGATCGTTTCAAGATCATCGGCGGCTTCATGGGCGAAACCGTCGTCGACGTGAAGGGCGTGGAAGTTCTTTCCAAGCTCCCGACCCTCGACGAGGTCCGCAGCCAACTCATCGGCCTGCTCAATGCGCCCGCGACCAAGATCGCCGGCGTGCTGCAAGCACCCGCCGGTCAGCTGGCTCGCGTGTTCAACGCCTACGCCACCAAGGAAGCCGCGTAAGCGGCCCAGCCTTTCATCTCTGCATCACTCCCTAATCCCAATCCTCCGAAGGAAAACTGACAATGGCTGACCTCGCCAAGATCGTCGAAGACCTGTCCGCTCTGACCGTTCTCGAAGCTGCTGAACTGTCGAAGCTGCTTGAAGAAAAGTGGGGCGTCAGCGCCGCTGCTCCCGTCGCCATGGCCATGCCGGCCGGTGGTGGCGCTGCTCCGGCTGAAGCCGCCGAAGAGCAAACCGAGTTCACCGTCGTCCTGATCGACGGCGGCGACAAGAAGATCAACGTGATCAAGGAAGTCCGTGGCGTGCGTTCGGACCTGGGTCTGAAGGAAGCCAAGGACCTGGTCGAAGGCGCTCCGCAGAACGTCGTCGAAAACGTCTCCAAGCAAGCCGCCGACGAAGTCGCCAAGAAGCTGACGGAAGCCGGCGCCAAGGTCCAGATCAAGTAAGATCTGACTTTCGGCATTTGCTGAATATCGGAAAGGCCCGGCGGGAAACCGCCGGGTCTTTTCTTTTTGGGCCTATCGCGCTTCGCGCTGCTTGAGACCCGTGGACGGCGCTCAGGCTTGGTCTGTATCAGTTCTGCGGGCGTGATCGGGCGGCGAAGAAGGCCCACATGGCTTCGTTGTCGGCGACCCAACTGTGGCCGCCGTCGCGGGTGATGCGGCCGACGACCTCGGCGCCGTCGCGGCAGTCGGCGTAGCCCTCCTCATAAACAGAGGCCGAGACCCAGAGCGTCGGGCGTGTCGTGGCGCAGCCGTTCAACTGGGCCCAGCGCTGCTCGGCCGCGTGCATCGTATAGCTCCAGTAGGGGCCGCCGCCCCCCTGGATCGGGTTGGTCGTGTCGGCGTCGCCGGCGAAGGCGATCACCGGCATGGGGCGCGAGGGCCGGCAGGTGGCGGGATCGGGTCGCTCAGGCGCGGCCTTGAGCGGATTGCCGGCGCGCAGGCCGACGACAGGCGCGATGGCGGCGAAGCGGTCGGCGGCCACGCAGCCCAGCCAGGACGTCATCCGACCGCCGCCCGACAGGCCCGTGGCGTAGACCTGGCTGTCGTCGACGCAGCCCTGTGAAGCCAATTCCTCGACCGTCTCCACCAGGAAGGCGACGTCGTCGGCGTCGTCTGGACCCGGCACGTCGCCTGTGATGGTCGGCACGCCGGGGACGTTCCAGACGAAGCCCCGGTCGACCGGGATGCCCGCGTCGGGCGCGGCGACGATGAAGCCGTGCCGGTCGGCGGTCTCGGCCAGTTTGGAATCTCTCAGGATCGCCGCGCCTGTGCCGCCGCTGCCGTGCAGGACGAAGACCAGGGGCGCAGGCCGAGCGGGGTCGAAGCCGCGCGGAACATGGATCTGCACCGTGCGCCGGTCGGGACCGAGGGCGACGCTGCGGGTGGCGCCGGGCTCGCCGATCACGCAGTCGGCCTTGGCGATGGACGCCAGTCCAAATGCGCCCAGTCCGAACGCCAAGGCTCCGAGCCAATGTCTCATGCCGTGCGTCTCCTTGAGTACTGGCCGCAGGGTGAAGCGATTCCTGGATGCGCCACACAGGCCGGTCGCCGACCATTGGAGGGATCGGTCCGGCTTCCCATTTGTTAGGCCTGAAAAGGAGATCCCCCACATGAAGATCCTGACGGTTCTGACCTCGCACGATCAACTCGGCGACACCGGCAAGAAGACCGGTTTCTGGCTCGAGGAATTGGCTGCGCCCTATTATGCGATGAAGGACGCGGGCGCGGAGATCGTCCTGGCCTCGCCCAAGGGCGGTCAGCCGCCGCTGGACCCCAAGAGCGATGACGCGGACGCCCAGACCGAAGACACGCGCCGATTCAAGGCCGACGCCGAGGCTCAGGCCGCCCTGGCCGCGACGGTCGAACTGGCGTCGGTCAAGGCCGAAGATTTCGACGCCGTCTTCTATCCGGGCGGTCACGGTCCGCTGTGGGATCTGGCGAATGACGCCGATTCCATCGCCCTGATCGAGGCCTTCGCCAAGGCGGACAAGCCGACCGCCTTCGTCTGCCATGCGCCGGGCGTGCTGAAGTCGGTTCATGGGCCGGACGGCAAGCCGCTGGTCGAAGGCCGCAAGGTGACGGGCTTCACCAACTCGGAAGAAGAGGCCGTGGGCCTGACCGAGGTGGTGCCCTTCCTGGTCGAGAATGTGCTGAGCGCCAACGGCGGCGACTATTCCAAGGGTCCGGACTGGGGGTCGTATGTCGTGGTCGACGGCAAGCTGGTGACGGGGCAGAACCCCGCCTCGTCGCGCGAGGCGGCCGAGGCGCTGCTGGGACTGCTGAAGTAGGACTTACCTCCCTGTGCGCGAAGGCGCGCGGGGAGGACAGATCGCGCTAGCGATCAGGAGGGGGCGACTCCGACGGTGGGGGCGACCTCAAGAGCTTCAGCCATCGAAGCGCCCCCTCCTGGCGTTCGCTGACGTTCCCGCCTGTCCTCCCCGTCGGCCTTCGCCGACAGGGAGGTGACTGTTCTAGCGCCGACGCGGCGCGAGGATGTCCGACAGGCGGTCCGGCGTTCCCTCGATCCGTTCCAGGCGCGGATAGCGCAGGCCGTAGTGGTAGTCGAAGGCGACGGTGCGGAAGCGGTCGCCGGACTTGATCAGCAGTTCCAATGGGGCGTCCGTCCCCTTGGCGGCGGTGACGGCGTTGCGGAGCGCCTCGGCCGAGCCGGCCTTGCCGTTGACGGCCACTAGGCTCCAGCCCGCGCCGATGCCCTGCTCGAAGGCGGGGCCGCCCCAGCGGACGTTGGCGATCTTGTCGCCGGCCAGGGTGAAGCCCAGCGAATATTGGAAGTCGTTGGCCCAGCCGGTGTTGACGGCCTTCTCGTCGGCGTTGGGGGTATCCGTATAGGTCAGGCGCCAGCCGCCGCGCTCGATCCCCGCCAGAGGGGCGCGGGCGTCGGGGCCGACGGCGTCGAGGCGGTCACGCAGGAAGGTCGCCCAGTCATGCGGGTGGACGGCGTTCAGGGCGGCGACGACCTGATCGAAGGTGTAGCCCTGGGGATTCCATTCGCCGTCGTCATGGCCGAAGAAGCCTTTGGCGAAGTCGTCGAGGGACTTGCGGCCATTGGTCTCGGCCCGGATCAGGGTGTCGGCGTCCAGCCAGACCAGCAGGCTTTCGCGGTAGTAGTCGCCCGTGCCCCGCATCCACGACGGGAACTGGCCCGGCACGCGGTAGCCGAGCAGGTTGTGGTTGTTGGTGTCCTGAAGGGCGCGCCACTGACGGCCCGGCTGGTTGTCGTAGAAGGCGGCGACATTGGCCAGGGTGGCCAGGGCGACGGGCTTGGAATGAAGGCCGGCGCGGGCGGCCAGGACGTCGCCCCAGTATTCGGTCTGGCCCTCATAGACCCACAGCAGGGTGTTCTGGGTCGGGACATTGTGGTTGGCGGTCAACTCGTCCGCCGGGCGCATGAACTTGCCGTTCCACGAGTGGGTGTACTCGTGCGGCAGCAGGCCTCGGTCGCCGGCGCTCTTGGACCAGTCGGTGAAGAAGCCGGGGGCGCCTGTGTTCTCGGAGCTGCGATGATGCTCAAGGCCGATGCCGCCCATCTGGTCGGTCAGGGCGAACAGGAACTCATAGTTGTCGAAGTGGCGGGCGCCGAACAGGCGGTCGGCCTGCTGGACCATGTTCTCGTAGAGCTTCAGCTGCTCGTCGGTGGCGGCAAGGCCCTTCTCCTCGTCGGCGAGGAGGTTCAGGTGGACCTGGTCGCCGGTGGGGTCGATGTCCACGCGGCGGTAGTGGGCGCCGGCGAACATCGGACTGTCGATCAGGGTGTAGAGGTCGGTCGTCTCGAAGGCGGCGACGTCGCCGTTCCGGGACGCCGTGGTCAGGGCCGTGCCGTACTTCCAGTTTGCAGGCAGGGCGACGGAGGCGGCGACCGGGATCTGGCGGCTGTAGTAGCCGGCCGGATAGAGGATGGCCTTCTCCCATTGGAGATTGACCATGGCGGGTGTCATCAGGACGCGCCAGTTGGAGCTGTCCGGCTGGGTCAGCTGCTGAAAGGCGACATCGATCTGGGTCACGCCCGCCGGGATGTCGAGGTGAAAGGCGTAGGGTTCGAGGGTGTCGCGCAGCCACTCGATCCGCTGACCGTTCGCCGTGACCGTCAGGCCGGCCAGCAGCTGGATCGGGCCGGTGTCGGCGTGGTTGCCGGGCAGGTATTTCGGATAGAGCAGGGTCAGGGGACCGGGGCCGGCGACGGGTATGGTCTGGCTGACGCGGATGATGCGGCGGTCGAGGTCGGTGATGTCGGCCCGGTACTGGATGACGCCAGGATAGGGGGTGTCGGCTGGGGCGGGGATGGACGGCTGAGACCGGGGCAGGGCCAGGGCGGCCTGGGTCGGATCGACGACGACCGGGGTGGACTGGAAGTCCTGGGCCAGGGCCGGGGCGGCGGTCATCAGGGCGGCGAGGCAGGCGGCGGCGGTCAGGCGGGTACGCGGCATCAGGTCATCCGAACGGGAGGGCAGACGCGCACCGTCGGGGAGCGGGGGAGAGGCGTCAAGGGACAGATGGTCGCCTCCCCGCGCGCGAAGGCGCGCGGGGAGGACAGGCGGGAGCGTCAGCGAGCGCCAGGAGGGGGCGACTCGGTGTCAGACGCTGCCATGGTCATCACGACTGTCGGAGTCGCCCGCTCCTGATCGCTGCGCGATCTGTCCTCCCCATTCGCCTTCGCGAATGGGGAGGTGAGCCAGCGTCAGCGCTTGCGGGGCGTGAGGATGTCGCCCAGGCGGTCGGGGGTTTCCTCGATCCGCTCCAGGCGAGGGTAGCGCAGGCCGTCGTGGTAGGGCAGGGCGACGGTCTTGTACTGGTCGCCGTCCTTGACGATCAGGGTCACGGACACGGCCGGATCCTTGGCGGCGGTGACGGCGGCGGCGATGCGGTCAGGGTTGGAGGCCTGGCCGTTGACGGCGACGATCTCCATGCCCGGCGCCAGGCCGGCGTCGAAGGCGGGGCTGCCCCACTGGACGCTGCCGATGGCGTTGTTCTCGCCCGTCTGGAAGCCCAGCGAATAGGTGAAGTCGTTGCGTTTGAACTCCCCGTACAGGGTCTTCTGATAGGCGGTCGGGGTCTCGGTATAGACCAGCCGCCAGCCGCCGCGCGTCAGGCCGTCCAGAGGCGCATGGGCGTCCGGGCCGGTGGCGTCGAGGCGGGTGCGCAGGAAGGTCGCCCAGTCGTTGGCCACGACGCCGTTCAGGGCCGCCACCACGTCCTCGAAGGTATAGGGGGCCGGTTCGAAACTGCCGTCCTGGACGCCGTAGAAGGCCTTGGCGAAATCATCCAGCGACTTGCGGCCGCCGGTCTTCTCGCGGATCGTCGTATCGACGTCGAGCCAGATCAGTTGGCCTTCCGAATAATAGTCCTCGTTCCGCTGCCAGGACAGCCAGCCCTTGGGCCGGCGCTGGCTGATGATCGGGTCGTTGGTCGTGTCCTGAAGCGCGCGCCACTGACGGCCGACGCGGGCGTCATAGGTCGCGGCCGTCAGGGCCAGGGACTCAATGGCCTGATCTTTGGTCAGCAGACCCGAGCGGGCGGCGATCACCTGCCCGTAATACTGGGTCTGGCCTTCATAGACCCAGAGCAGACTGTTCTGCATCGGGCTGTTGAAGTTCGGGACGTACTGGTCGGCGGGGCGACGCCACTTGCCGTCCCACGAGTGGTTCATCTCGTGGCTGAGCAGGTCGCGGTCGCCGAGGTGGGTGTCCCAGCCGGTGAAGAATTCCGGATCGACCGAGTTTTCGGAACTGCGGTGATGCTCCAGACCGATGCCGCCCAGCTTGTCGCTCATGGAGATCAGGAAGTCGTAGTGGTCGAAATGGCGGGCGCCGTACAGGCGGTCCATCTGATCGACCAGATTGCGCAGGATCTGGATCTGCTCGTCGGTGGCCTCAAGGTTCTTGGCCTCGTCGGCGACGAAGTTGGCGCGAACGGGCGAGCGGCCGCCGGGGTTGAGGTCGATCTGGCGATAGTGGAGGCCGGCGAAGACCGGGCTATCGATCAGGACTTCCAGGTTGACCGGCTTGAAGGTCTGGAGGTCGCCGTCCTTGGTCTGCGGCTCCAGCGCCGTGCCGAATTGCCAGCCGGTCGGGAACTTGACCGTCGGCTGGACCATGATGTTCCGCGACCAGTGGCCGGCGGGATAGAGCAGCATCTTTTCCCACTGGATGTTCAGCATCTCGGGCGTCATCGTCACCCGGCCCTGATTGCCGGTGGTGGGCGACAGGTGCTGCATCCTGATCTTCAGCTCGGTCGCGCCGGCCGGAACGGTGATGTGGTAGGCGAAGGGGGACAGGGTGTCGCGCACCCATTCCACGCGCTGACCATTCGCCGTGATCTCGATCCCCGCCAACTGCACGATGGGCCCCACGGGGCCGTGGTTGCCCGGCAGCCATTCGGGGAAGAACAGGGTCATCGGCCCCGCCTGGGCCACCGGAATGGTCTCTGTGACGCCGAAGACGTGCTGGGCCAGGTTGGTGGCGTCGATATCCAGGGCGATCACGCCCGGATAGGCGACGTCCCGCGCCTCGGGGATCGGCGGCTGGGGCGCGGGCAGGGCGGGCGGATAGGTCGAAGCCTGCTGCGCCAGGGCGGCGGGCGCGGCCGAGACCAGCAGAAGGGCGAGGCCGGCGGCGCTCAGGCGGGATCGGATCATTGACGAGGTCTCATGCCGCTTGGGGAGATTGCGACAGTCCGCCGCAGCGGCGGAGGCGTCAAGCCGGCGATGTCGGACTTTGGCTAAAACAGTCCGACGGGGGCAAGCCGGTGCAGGAATCGAGCCGGGAGTTCAAACCGACGCCGTCGTCGCTGGTCGCGCAAAAGGCTTAAGCGAGGTCCGGCGGCTTCCTGCCGTTGCCCGACTCCGCGCGGGCGGGTAGAGCGTTCGGCTTCTCCCGCCCAGCCGAAGTTTCAGACCATGCACGATATCCGAGCCATTCGCGAGAACCCCCAGGTTTACGTGGCCGGTTGGTCGTCGCGCGGGGTGGACGAGGCCGACGGGCTGGTGGCGGACATCCTGCGGCTGGACGCCGAACTGCGCCACGCCCAGACCACGGGCCAGGACGCCCTGGCCAAGCGCAACGCCGCCTCCAAGCTGATCGGCGCCGCCATGGGCAAGAAGGACATGGCCGAGGCCGACCGCCTCAAGGCCGAGGTCGAGGCGCTGAAGGGCGATATCGCGGCGGCGGCCGAGATCGAGGCGCGCGTCGGCAAGGAACTGCGCGACCTGCTGGCGGGGTTGAAGAACCTGGCGGCCGAGGACGTGCCGGACGGCGAGGACGAGGCGGGCAATGTCGAGGTCTCGCGCTGGGGCGAGCCGCGTCGCACCGGTCCGGCCAAGGATCACGCCGACCTGGGCGAGGCCCTGGGGATGCTGGACTTCGAGGCGGCGGCCAGGATGTCGGGCGCCCGGTTCGCGGTGCTGAAGGGCCAACTGGCGCGGCTGGAACGGGCCGTGGGCCAGTTCATGCTGGACCTGCAGACGGATCAGCACGGCTATCTGGAAGTGAACCCGCCGCTGTTGGTGCGGGACGAGGCGATGTTCGGCACGGGGCAGTTGCCGAAGTTCGAGGAAGACCTTTTCCAAGCCATTGATGTCAGCTTCGCTGATTTGAAAGCCAAAGCGGCCGAACATGCTGTTCATGCCGATGAAGCGGGCGAGAACTTCGATCCAACGGACTACGCATTGGGCAGCCTGAAGGACACGCGCCGTTTCCTCATCCCCACCGCCGAAGTCTCCCTGACCAACCTCGTGCGCGATCAAATCCTGTCCGAGGACGACCTCGCCACCCCGATGCGGATGACGGCCCTGACGCCCTGCTTCCGCGCCGAGGCCGGGTCGGCCGGGCGGGATACGCGCGGGCTGATCCGCCAGCACCAGTTCTCGAAGGTCGAGATGGTGTCGATCACGCGGCCGGAGGATTCCGACGCCGAGCACGAGCGGATGACGGCCTGCGCCGAGGCGGTGCTGAAGGCGCTGGAGCTGCCGTTCCGGCGGATGCTGCTGTGCAAGGGCGACATGGGCTTCTCGGCCCAGAAGACCTTCGACCTGGAGGTCTGGCTGCCCAGCCAGGGGACCTATCGCGAGATCAGCTCCTGCTCGAACTGCGGCGACTTCCAGGCCCGGCGCATGGACGCCCGATTCAAGCGCGCCGGCGAGAAGAAGACCGAGTTCGTCCATACGCTGAACGGCTCAGGGCTGGCGGTCGGCCGGACCCTGGTGGCGATCATGGAGAACTATCAGCAGGACGACGGGCGGATCGCGGTGCCGACGGTGTTGCAGCCCTATATGAGAGGTTTGACCCATGTGGGCGCTTAATCCTCCCCCCTTGGGGGAGGGGGACCGCGAAGCGGTGGAGGGGGCCTGCCGCCCCCGTGACGGTTCCGCCTTCGCCCCCCTCTGGCGCGCTATGCGCGCCTGTCTCCCCCCAAGGGGGGGAGATGGCATGAGAATCCTTCTGACAAACGACGACGGGATCGAGGCGGAAGGTCTTGAATCCCTTGAGCGGATCGCGCGGACGCTGAGCGACGACATCTGGGTGTGCGCCCCCGCCGTCGAACAGTCGGCCAAGGGCCGGGGCATCACCCTGAGCGAGCCGCTGCGGGTGCACAGGCACGGCGAGCGGCGGTTCTCGGTGACGGGGACGCCGACCGATTGCGTCATCCTGGCGGTCAACGACCTGATGCCGGAGCGGCCGGACCTGGTGCTGTCCGGCGTCAACCGGGGGCATAACATTGGCGAGGACGTCAGCTATTCGGGCACGGTGGCGGGCGCCCTGCAAGGCATGGCCTTCGGCATCCGCTCCATCGCCCTGAGCCAGAGCCTGGAACGGTTCCACGACGAGGTGGTCGCCCACTGGGAGACGGCCGAGGCCTTCGCCCCGGCCATCATCAGCAAGCTGCTGGACCAGAAATGGGCCAATGGGGTGGTGATGAACCTGAACTTCCCCAATCTGGCGCCGGAACGGGTCGAGCAGATCGAGGTGACGACGCAAGGGTTCCGCGACGTGGGCGAGATGCACGCGGTGCGGCGCACCGACCTGCGCGGGCGGGATTATTACTGGATGAGCTTCCGCGGCGAGAAGCAGGAGCATGCCGAGGGCACCGACCTGAGGGCCATCGAGGCGGGGCGGATCTCGGTCACGCCGCTGCACATCGACCTGACCCACATGGCCAGCGTCCATGACCTGAAGAAGGTGCTGGGCGGGGCGCCGCCGAAGAAGACGGAGCGCGCTGCGTGATGAGGCCGGCTGTCTCGCGCCCCCTCCACCACGACGCAAGGGCGTCGCGGTCCCCCTCCCCCAGGGGGGGAGGAAAATGAACCTGCACGACGACCGCGCCGGACGGCTGATCCTGTCGCTGCGCCAGCAGGGGGTGACGGATCCCCGGGTGCTGGCCGCGATGGAGAGCATCGACCGCGCGGTCTTCGTGCACGAGAAATTCCTGGACCAGGCCTGGGAAGACCAGGCCCTGCCCATCGACTGCGCCCAGACCATCAGCCAGCCCTATATCGTCGGCCTGATGACCCAGGCCCTGGACGTCCAGCCCCGCCACCGGGTGCTGGAGATCGGCACCGGCAGCGGATACCAGTGCGCGGTGCTGAGCCGGCTGGCCCGCTATGTCTATTCGGTGGAGCGGTATCGCAGCCTGCTGGTCGAGGCGGAGGCGAAGCTGCGGACGCTGGAGATCGACAATGTCATCACCAAGCACGGCGACGGCGGCCTGGGCTGGATCGAACAGGCGCCCTTCGATCGCATCATGGTGACGGCGGCGTCTCCGGCCGAGCCGACCGAACTGTTGAAACAGTTGAAGCCGAACGGTGTTCTGGTCGCGCCCGTTGGCAGGACCTCGGTGCAGATGCTGCACCGCTATGTCGGTCAGGGCGACGGGTCGTTCCGGCGCGAGAGCCTGACGGAGGTGCGGTTCGTGCCCCTGGTCGAGGGGACGGCGAAGGAGGGGTAGGTGGGCGTGAGTGGTGAATCGTGAGTCGTGACTGAATGTCGCCCTCGATTCACCTCACGATTCACCTCTCACGAGTCACGCCGTCTCGCCGTTAACCTTCCCGCCCAACTTTGGCGATGATTGCGGGCTTGGCTTAAGCGGCGCGAGCGGGCACACCGGGCGGGCAGTTTAACCATCTAAGGAGCGGCCGGTGGCGGTGATATCGGGCTGGATCAGAGCGGTTGTAATCGCGGGGGCGTCGCTGAGCGCGGCGGCCTGTATGACCTATCCGTCCGAGCCGCAGTATTCGACGCGACCGACGGTGGGCGGGCAGGGCGCCTATCCGCCGCCGGCGCAGCAAGGTCCGTATGGTCAGCCGACCTCTCCGCAGGCTCAGCCTTATCCGCAGCCGCAAGCGACGGCGCCGGTCGGCCAGGTGGATGGGGGATATCTGCCGCCGCCGGTCGCGGTGACGCCGACGCAGCCGACCTATGCTCCTCCCGCGTCCTCCTATCCGGCGTCGCCGACCCCCTCGGGCGTGGTCACGCCGGGCGCCGCCTATGAGATTCAGCCGGGCGACACCATCTCGGGCGTCGGCCGGCGGTTCCAGACGCCGGTTCAGACCCTGATCGATCTGAACGGCCTGGGGCCGCGCGGCGCGATCACGACGGGCCAACGAATCATTCTTCCCGATGCGGCGGTCGATACAGGCCGCGACCCCTATGCGACCGGGCCTTCGCCTGCCGGAGTTCTGGTGCCGAACAGCGGCATGGCCCCGCCGCCGCCTCCGCCTCCGCCTTCGGGCAACGCCGCGCTGCCCTCCCAGACCCGTCCGACGGCCCCGGCGGCGGGCGCGGCTCGCCCGCCGGTCAGCGCCGCGCCTTCCGCGACGCCCGTTGCGGGCGGTCCCATCGCCCTGTTGTGGCCGGTGCGTGGCGATATCCTGCGGCGGTTCGGCCCGGTCGGGATGGGCGAGCGCAACAACGGGATCAACATCGGCGCCTCGGCCGGCGCCTCGGTCGTGGCCTCGGCCGGGGGACGCGTAGCCTATGTGGGCGACGATCTGGTGGGGCAGGGGCTGACGGTGCTGGTGGTCCACAACGGCGGCTGGCGCACCGTTTACGGCCATCTGGGTTCGGCGACGGTCAAGGACGGCGACGACGTGCGTGCGGGCCAGCAGATCGGCACGGTCGGTCTGACGGCCGGCGACGGACGCCCGTCGATCCATTTCGAAACCCGCCAGATGCGCGGCGACGACCCGGTCGCGGTCGATCCCCTGACCGTATTGCCACGCTGAACGTTTAGCCGCGTTGCAATCCGCGAGACGGAGCCCTAGGTTCCGCGCCTCGTTTTAATGGGGGCCGGCGAGGGCTGTCCCCCTTGTGTTCGGAGACTACCCATGGGCGCCCCAGCTGACGGCGGCATGATGGCCGTGATCATGCAGTTCCTGCCGATCGTCGCCATCTTCATCCTGTTCTACTTCCTGCTGATCCGTCCGCAGCAGAAGCGCGCCAAGGAACATGCGGCCGCCATCGGCGCCGTGAAGCGCGGCGACACCGTCGTGCTGTCCAGCGGCATGATCGGCAAGGTGACCCGCGTCGAAGAGGCCGAGGTCAATGTTGAGATCGCGCCCAGCGTCAATGTGCGCGTGGTCAAGACGATGATCGCCGAGGTGCGCAACCGCACCGCCATCGCCGCCAACGATTCCAAGGCCTGATACTTCGCGTATCGCTGAACCGAGACCGCCCTCATGATTCAGCTCTCGCGCTGGAAAGTCATCCTCGTCGTCGCCTCGGCGATCCTCGGCTGCCTGCTGGCCTTCCCCAACCTGCTGAGCTCGGCTCAGCGGGAGGCGCTGCCCGGCTGGCTGCCGAAGAACGCCCTGAACCTCGGGCTCGACCTGCAGGGCGGGTCGTATCTGCTGCTGGAAGTCGATGTGCCGGCGATGCGCGAAAAGCGCGTCACCAACCTGATCGAGGATGTACGGGTCACGCTGAACGGCGAGGGAATCGCCACCAACGGCTTCCAGCGTGAAGCCGGCGGGGTGATCGTGACCCTGGCCAATCCGGGGCAGCAGACGGCGGCGTTCGAGGCCCTGCGCCAGCTGGCCGGGGCCGCGGGGCCCTCGGGTCAGGTCGAGCGCACCGCGACGCGTGTGGGCGGCGACCGGATCCGCTTCGCCTATACGGACACGGCCCTGGCCGGCATGGGAGCGACGGCGGTGGACCAGTCGATCGAGGTGGTGCGCCGCCGGATCGACAGCCTGGGCACGCGTGAACCCTCCATCACCCGCCAGGGCGCCGACCGGATCGTGGTCCAGGCGCCGGGCGAGAGCGATCCTCGCAAGCTGGAGGAGGTCATCGGCCAGACGGCGCAGCTGACCTTCCAGATGGTTGATACCGAGAATTCGGTGACGGACGCCATGGCCGGACGGGTTCCGCCGGACGCCGAACTGCTTATGGACGAGCAGGGCACGCCCTATCTGGTCAAGAAGCGGGTGCTGGTCTCGGGCGAGAACCTGACGAGAGCCTCGGTCGATGCTGACCAAAGCGGTCGGCCTGCTATCGGCTTCCGCTTCGATGGCGCGGGCGCTCGCCGGTTCGGCGAGGCGACGTCCGCCAACATCGGCAAGCCCTTCGCCATCATCCTGGACGGCAAGGTCATCTCGGCGCCGCGCATCAACAGCGCCATCACCAACGGCTCGGGCATCATCGAAGGCCAATTCTCGATCCAGGAAGCCGCGACGATGGTGAACCTGCTGAACGGGGGCGCCCTGCCGGCGCCGCTGAACGTCGAGGAACGCCGGACCGTCACCGCCGAACTGGGCGCGGACGCCGTGACGGCGGGCGCCCTGTCGACCGCCGTCGGCTTCGCCATCATCGTGGTCTTCATGATCCTGGCCTACGGCTTCCTGTTCGGGGGCGTGTCGGTCATCGGCCTGGTGCTGAACGGGGTGCTGATCGTGGCGGCCATGTCGCTGACCCAGGCGACCCTGACCCTGCCGGGCATCGCCGGTCTGATCCTGACCTTCGCCGTGGCCGTGGACGCCAATGTGCTGATCTATGAGCGGATGCGTGACGAGGCCCGGTCGGGCCGCAGCGTGATCGCCAGCATGGACGCCGGCTTCTCCAAGGCCTGGGGCACGATCCTGGACGCCAACGTCACCACCCTGGTGGCGGCGGCGATCATGTTCGTCTTCGGCGCCGGTCCGGTGCGCGGCTTCGCCTGGACGCTGAGCATCGGCGTCTTCACCTCGGTGTTCTCGTCGGTTCTGGTGGCCCAGGTGCTGCTGGCCTACTGGCTCAAGACCGCCAAGCCCAAAAAACTGCCGATCGCGGAGTGATGGCGATGCGTGGATGGCCCTTCATCAAACTGCTGCCGCAGAAGACGAATTTCCATTTCGTCAAATACGCCCGGTTCGCCGCGGTGCTGTCGGTGGTTCTGTGCGTCGCCTCGATCGTGGCGTGTTTCGTTCCCGGCCTGAACATGGGCATCGACTTCCGGGGCGGCGCCTCGATGGAGGTGTCCAAGCCGGCCGGTCAGGCTATCGAGCTGGACCGCGTGCGTGAGGCGGTCAACAGCCTGAACCTGGGCGACGTCCAGGTGCAGGGCATCGCCCGGCGCGACACCAATGTGGATGACGGCTCGACCGCCATTCTACGCTTCCAGGTGCCGGAAGGCCGCGACCAGACCCAGGTGGTCAACCAGGTCGAGACCGCAATCAGCCAGACCGTGGGCGAGGTCCAGTATTCGGGCGTCAGCGTCGTCGGCTCCAAGGTCTCGGGCGAGCTGTTCACCTCGGGCCTGCTGGCCCTGGGCGTCGCCATCGGCCTGATGTTCCTCTACATCTGGTTCCGGTTCGAACCGCAGTTCGGCTTCGGCGCCGTGATCGGCCTGCTGCACGACGTGGTGCTGACCTTCGGTCTGATCGTGCTGTTCCGGCTGGAGTTCAGCCTGAACATGGTCGCCGCCATCCTGACCGTCATCGGCTATTCGATGAACGACACCGTGGTGGTGTTCGACCGTCTTCGCGAGAACCTGCGCAAGTACAAGACCATGCCATTGCGTGAGGTGATCGATCTGTCTCTGAACGAGACCCTGTCGCGGACCATCATCACCGGCGTGACCGCCGTCATGGTGCTGGCGGCCCTGGCGATCTTCGGCGGCGAGGCCCTGTTCGGCTTCTCGATCGCCCTGATGTTCGGCATCATCATCGGCACCTATTCGTCCATCTATGTCGGCGCGCCGATCATCCTGCTGTGGGGCGTCAAGCGCGGCGCCCTGGCCGACGACGCCAAGCCGATCAAACTGGGCATGGCCAGCCGGCCCTGATCATCGCATCCTCTCCCGGAAACGGGGGAGGGCGTGATGAGGCGAAGTTTCGTGCTGGCGGCGATGCTGCCGGCGTTTCTGGCGCTTGGCCTGGGCATGGGCGCCGAGGCCCAGACCCATGTTGGCAAGGACGCCTATCAGGGACTGCACTGGTCGGTCGCCGCACCCCAGGGCGCGTCCTGGACCCTGGTCTGTCGATTTCGCCCTGTGACGGTCTGGGTCAGTCCCTATGAGCGGGACCGCTGGCTGAACGCCATGACGCAGGAGGGCCGAGGCAGCCGCCATGGCCGCCTGCCCGGCGACAACGGCCGCTGCTCCCTGACCAAGACCGGCGGCGAGGGCTCGGTCGGGATCGCCCTGGTCAAGAACGGCATGGCGACGTCGGCGGGCACGCGCGATCAGGCGAACCCAGCGAAGGTGACGGTGTTCTGACCTATCGGTCGCGTTAGGGCGGGTGTAACCTCCAGGTTGTTAGGTGTCCGTCAAATTGGGAGGCGGGCATGGGCTTGAAAGCGCTTTGCGAGGATATCGTCGCCAAAGGCGAGGTCGGTCCCGAAGACGTTCTTGCGCTGCGACGCGAGGTGTTCGGTGAGATCACGGTCACCCAGAACGAGGTTGAGGCCCTGTTCGTCATCGACGAGGGGGCGCAGCGTCAGTCGAAGGAATGGCGTGAGTTCTTTCTGGAGGCTCTGACCGACTGGCTGGTGCGCCAGCAAGAGCCGGTCGGCTATGTCACTGAGGCCCAGGCTGACTGGCTGATCGCGCGGATCATGGCCGACGGACGGCTGCGCGACGGAACGGAGATCGAGCTCGTCGTCCGCGTCCTGGAACTGGCGGACGCGGCCCCGGCGTCCCTGGCCGCGTTTGGCCTGTCGCTGGTGTCGCGGGCTGTGGTCGAGAATGACGGGATCATCAGCGCTGACGAAGTGGCGCGGTTGCGGCGGCTGGTGTTCGCGCCGTCCGGTCCGGGGCGTCTGGCGGTTTCGCGCGAGGAAGCCGAGGCCTTGTTCGACCTGAACGACGCCACACGCGGCGCGGCGAATGATCCGTCCTGGACGGATTTCTTCATGCGCGCGGTCGCCAATGCCGTGACAGCCTCGGCCGGCTGGGTTGCGCCTGGACGCGAGGAGGCGCTGCGGCGGGAACGTTGGCTCGCGGACCTGGACGACGGCGTCTTCCGAGAGATGGAGGAAAGGTTCGGGCAGAGGCCCAGCCCGAATGAAATCGTCGGCTCTGCCGCCTATGCGGCGCGGGTGATGGCTTGGGGGTTACAACAACCCCGTGCTGAGCACGTTTTTTCGGATCGGCTGGCGGAGACGAGGCGCGCCGCTGCGACCAGCGCTCCCGTAGACCAGGGCGAGGCGCGCTGGCTGGTTGATCGGATCGGCCGCGATGGCGATTTCGACGACAACGAGAGGGCTCTGATCGCCTTCCTGAAAGAGATCGCGCCGACGACGGACGATGCGTTGCGGCCGCTGATCGATCGACTGGCGGATTGAACGAAGAAGGGGAGGCCGAAGCCTCCCCTTTGGGTCGTCAGCGCAGCGAGGCGGCGAAGCGCTGGATGCGGGTGCAGGCTTCTTCCAGCACGGCGTCGGAGGTGGCGTAGCTGATGCGGAAATAAGGCGACAGGCCGAAGGCCTCGCCCTGGACCACGGCCACGCCCTCGGCGTTCAGAAGTTCGGCGGCGAAGGTGGAGTCGCCGTCGATGACTACGCCCGATTCCGTCGTCTTGCCGATCAGACCGGCGATGGACGGATAGACGTAGAAGGCGCCTTCCGGCGTGGCGCAGGTGAGGCCGGTCGCCTGGTTCAGCATGGACACGACCAGGTCGCGGCGCTTCTCGAAGGCGGCCTTGCGCTCGGGGATGAAGTCCTGGGTTCCGTTCAGGGCCTCGACCGCCGCCCACTGGCTGATGCTGGTGGGGTTGGAGGTGGTCTGGCTGGCCACCTTGCGCATCAGGTCGATCAGCGGCTTGGGGCCGCCGGCGTAGCCGATTCGCCAGCCGGTCATGGCATAGGCCTTGGACACGCCGTTGACGGTCAGGGTGCGGTCGATCAGGTCGGGCGCGACCTGGGCGATGGTGGTGTATTCGAAGTCGCCATAGACGAGGTGTTCGTACATGTCGTCGGTCAGCACCCAGACGTGCGGGTGGCGACGCAGCACGTCGGCCAGGGCCAGCAGTTCCGCCTGGGTGTAGGCGGCGCCGGTCGGGTTGGACGGGCTGTTGAGGATCAGCCACTTGGTGCGGGGCGTGATGGCGGCCTCCAGCACCTCGGGGCGCAGCTTGAAGCCGTCCTTCTCCTCGCCGACCACGGTGACGGGCTCGCCGCCGGCCAGCAGCACCATGTCGGGATAGGACACCCAGTAGGGGGCGGGCACGATGACCTCGTCGCCGGGGTTCAGGGTGGCGACCAGGGCGTTGAAGATGACCGGCTTGCCGCCTGGGGCGACGTGGATCTGCGACACGTCGTAGGTCAGACCGTTCTCGCGCGCGAACTTGGCCACGATGGCCTTCTTCAGCTCGGGCATGCCGTCGGCGTCGGTGTATTTGGTCTCGCCGCGACGGATCGCGTCGATGGCGGCCTGTTTGATATTCTCCGGCGTGTCGAAGTCCGGCTCTCCGGCGCCGAGGCCGATCACGTCGCGACCCTCGGCTTTAAGCTTCCGGGCCTGGGCGGTCACGGCGATGGTGGCCGAGGGCTTGACGCGGGCGAGGGCGGAAGATTGCAGGCTGGACATGGGTATCCCGTCGATCTTGGAAGGTTCGTGCCGGGGAAGGCGAGGTTCCTTACGCGCCGTCGCCGTTCGGGACAATCCGCCGACGCTCGCTAATCGCCGGACAGGATGATAAGCGGCGCACCTGATGCGCTGGATCATCGATTTCCTGTCGAACATGGAGGCGCGTCGCTGGCGCGCCGTGCTGGCGACGGCCCTTCTGCTGGGCGCCATGATCGCCCTGTTCGCCGTGGGCAAGAGCCAGTTGGGCCTGGACGCCGAGGTGAGGCTGGAGGCTTGGCTGGGCGGGTTCAGGCATGGGCCTTGGGGACTGCCGGCCGCCATCGTCGTCTTCACGGTCGCGGCCTTCTTCGGGGCGCCGCAGTTCATTTTGATCGCCGCCTGCGTCGTGGCCTTCGGGCCCTGGTTCGGGTTTCTGTACAGCTGGATCGCCACGGTCGCCTCGGCCGCCGTCACCTATTGGATGGGGCGCGGGCCGACGGCGCGCCTGCTTGAACGGCACGGGGGCAGGACGGTGGGGCGGCTGACCCGGTTCGTGGGTCAGAACGCCTTCTACGCCAGTTTCATGATCCGCAACGTGCCGTCGGCGCCCTTCATCGTCGTCAACATGGCGTTCGGCGCGGCGCGGGCGTCGTTTCCCGGCTTCCTGGCCGGTTGCGCGCTCGGAGTGCTGCCCAAGACGGCCCTGGTGGCCTTCTTCGGCGGATCCTTCATGACGGCGGTCAGCGGCGACGGGATCTGGACCTCGGCCATACTGGCGGGCGTGGCCCTGGCCTGGCTGGCTCTGATGCTTGGTGTTCGCGAATGGGTGAAGCGGCGCGAAGTCGCGCGCGGCGACTGATCCGACAAGGGAGAGGCAGCATGTTTCACAGGCTGTTTCCCACCCTCATGACGCTAACGTGAACACCCCCAAGCGCGGCTGTTCCACAGGGTTGGGGGTGAACTTGGATACGGTGCGCTAAGGGGGTTGTATTCCCTGTTTCATACGGGCACACGGGCCAACGGTAGACGTGGCGAAGACGATCAGGAAGCTGTCCGACAAGGGGATGTCAGGGCAGCGGGGCGTCGCCAGGTCAACTGCGAAACTGACGCCCTCGGTCAAAGAACAACGGTATCGATTCCCATGAGCTTTTCCCTTTTCGGCGCGATCTCCAACGACATCGCGATGGACCTGGGCACCGCCAACACCCTGATCTACATGAAGGGCAAGGGCATCGTCCTGAACGAGCCTTCGGTCGTGGCCCTGCGCAATGTCGGCGGACGCAAGATCGTCCACGCCGTAGGCATAGAGGCCAAGCAGATGCTGGGCCGCACCCCGGGCCACATGGAAGCCATCCGCCCGATGCGTGACGGCGTCATCGCTGACTTCGAAGTCGCCGAAGAAATGATCAAGCACTTCATCCGCAAGGTGCATAACCGCAAGGGCTTCGTGAACCCGAAGATCATCGTCTGCGTGCCGTCGGGCGCCACGGCGGTCGAGCGTCGCGCCATCAACGACTCCTGCCTGAACGCCTCTGCGCGCCGCGTGGGCCTGATCGACGAGCCGATGGCCGCCGCGATCGGCGCCGGCCTGCCGATCCACGAGCCGACCGGCTCGATGGTCGTCGACATCGGCGGCGGCACCACCGAGGTGGCCGTTCTGTCGCTGTCGGGCATCGTCTATTCGCGTTCGGTCCGCGTCGGCGGCGACAAGATGGACGACAGCATCATCAGCTACATGCGTCGCAACCATAATCTGCTGATCGGCGAGACCACCGCCGAGCGCATCAAGAAGGACATCGGCACCGCTCGTATCCCGGCCGACGGCGAAGGCCTGTCGATCGAGGTCAAGGGCCGCGACCTGATGCAGGGCGTGCCGCGCGAGGTCCGCATCTCGGAACGCCAGGCCGCGGAAGCCCTGGCCGAGCCGGTGACCCAGATCATCGAGGCCGTGAAGGTCGCGCTGGAAGCCACCCCGCCGGAACTGGCCGCCGACATCGCCGACAAGGGCATCATGCTGACGGGCGGCGGCGCCCTGCTGCGCGGCCTGGACATCGAGATCCGCGACCATACCGGCCTTCCGGTCTCGGTCGCCGACGATCCGCTGTCGTGCGTCGCCATCGGCTGCGGCCGCGTTCTGGAACATCCGCGCTGGATGAAGGGCGTGCTCGACTCGGCGCTCTGATCAATTCGTCTGCAGCCGGGTGAGAACCTGGCTGCAAATCCTTTCGGGCCTTCGCGATCAACGGTTCCATTCTGGCCCCGATTTTGCGATAGGCAGGCATGACGGCAGGGGCGCCTGCCGATTCCAACCCCTTATGTGGAAGGTCGCCCGTGGCGTTTCGCGACGGCCCTTTTGAAAACCTGAAGGTGCCGCTGGCCTGGACCGCCGCGGTGGTCGCAGTCGTGGCCATGGCGGGCGCGGCTCTTCTTCTTGTCAGCGATCGCACGACGCCGGACGGCGGCTCCAGCTATGGCGCGGCGCGGGGGGCTGCGGCCTCTGTGACCGGGCCGGTCAGCGGCGTCTTCGCCGCGCCGGTGCGCTGGGTCGGCGCCGTCACCGATTACATCGGCGGGTATTTCTTTGCAGTGTCGGAGAACCGGCGGCTGAGGGCCGAGGTGGCCGAGTTGGAGCCCTGGCGCGACCAGGCCATCGCCTTGAAGAACGTCAACGCCCGTTATGAAGCCATGCTGGGTCTGCGGACCGAGCCGGCCGTGCCCATGGTCACGGCGCGCGCCATTTCGGATGCCCGCGGCCCCTTCAATCGCGCCAAGCTGGTGGATGTCGGCGCGTCGAAAGGCGTGCGGATCGGCAATCCGGTCATTAATGAGCACGGTCTGATCGGCCGCGTCACCGGCGTCACCGGCGGCGTCAGTCGGATGGTGCTGTTGACCGACGTCGCGTCCCGTACGCCGGTTCTGGTGGACCGCACAGACGCCCGCGCCCTGCTGACCGGCGACGGCAGCGACAACCCCCGGCTGGAGTTCGTGCGCGGGGCCGGTTCTGTGCAGGCGGGCGACCGGATCCTGAGTTCCGGCGATGGCGGCGGCCTGCCGCGCGGCATTCCCATCGGCGTGGCGGCCAAGGGGATCGACGGCAGCTGGCGCGTGAAACTGTTCAGTGATCGTGGCGCCATCGACTATGTGCGGGTTCTGCTGTTCCAGGACTTCGGGCAACTGATCGATCCGAATGCGCTCAATGCGCCGCCCTTGGCCGGCTTGACCACGGCGCCTCCGCCGAACGCTGAACAGGCGGGCGCCATAGGCGACGCGGCAGCACGCCGTCAGGCGGCCGCAGAGGCCCAAGCGGCACGGGCGCGCGCCGCCGCCGCCGTCGCCGCGACACCGCCTGCAACAACACCGGCGGCGCCCCAGGCGCGTCCCGTTCAGACTCGTCCGGCGCAACCTCGACCCGCCGCCGAGGCGCCATCGGCGGCGACGTCTCCACAACCAACGCCCGCACAGGCGCCGGAGGGCGTGACGTGAGACGTCCGGTCGCGGTCCGCGTCGTCGGACCTCTGCAATGGATCGTCTATCCAGCCCTGGCGGCGATCGCCGCCACCATCATCTTCGCCACGCCTGTGCAACTGTTCGGCTTGATGCTGCCTGAGCCGGTGTTTCCGATGGTGCTGGCCTTCGCCTGGCCGCTGATCCGGCCGTCGATGACGGCGCCCGCAGTATTGTTCGGGCTTGGTCTGTTCCTGGACCTGTTCTGGAACGGACCTCTGGGCCTTTGGGCTCTGTGTCTGATGGGCGTCTATGTCGTGATCCTCTTGTCGCGCAATCTGCTGGCTGGGCATGAAGGCGTGATCCGCTTCGCCTGGTATATGGCCTGCACCCTGGCCGCCTTCCTAGTCGCCTATGTGATCGTGGCGGTGAGGGCGGGCAATCCGCCGGCGATCCTGGCCCTGATCGGCCAGATTCTGCCGACCCTGATCCTGTATCCGATCGCCGACTGGATGCTGGAACGGTTCGACGACGGGGATATCCGGTTCCGATGAGCGGCGAACCCTCCATCTTCTTCGCCGACGTCAACGAGCGGCAGGGCTCCTTCTTGCGCCGCACCTTCGTGTTCGGCGGGCTGACGGCCCTGGGGGTCACGGCCCTGGTGGGGCGGCTGGCCCAGCTTCAGGTCGTCCAAGCCCAGGAATATGCGACCCTGTCGTCGCAGAACCAGTTCAACTTCCGCATGGTCCCGCCGCCGCGCGGCCTGATCAAGGACCGCAACGGCGTGGTCATCGCCGGCAACCGGCCCAGTTTCCGGGTGCTGGTGGTCCGTGACGAGACCAAGGATCTGGACCAGACGCTGGACCTGCTGGGCCGGCTGCTGCCCGATACCCTGGAGCGCCGACGGGCCATCATCCGTGACGTCAACGCCTCGTCCAAGTTCAACCCGGTGCCGGTCAAGAGCGACCTGACCTGGGAAGAATTCGCCAAGGTCAACCAGTACGCCAACGAACTGCCCGGCGTCATGGCCGACATGAACGAGGCCCGCTACTATCCGTTCGGTGGCGCCTTCGCCCATGTGATCGGCTATGTCGCCAAGGTGAACGACCGCGACGTCAAGGCTATCCGGGACAAGGGAGAGACGGTCCCTCCGCTGCTGTTCAACCCCAGTTTCCGCATTGGCCGTCAGGGAGTCGAGAAGGCTCTGGACGAAGCCCTGCGCGGAGAGCCAGGCGGCAATCGCGTCGAGGTGGATGCACGCGGACGTGTGGTGGCCGAGGACGTCGGTGGGTCGCGTCCCGCTGTGCCCGGCAAGGAAGTCGTGTTGACCCTGGACGCCGACGTTCAGAACCGGGCGCTGGAGGTGTTCGGCGACGAGTCCGGCGCCTGCGTCGTGATGGACGTGCGCAACGGCGACATCCTGTGCATGATGTCGGCGCCCTCGTTCGACCCCAACCTGTTCGTCGGCGGCGTCCCGTCCAAGACCTACAGCGCATTGCGTGACTACGAACGCAAACCGTTGCTGGACAAGACGATCAACGGCACTTTCGCGCCCGGATCGACGTTTAAGCCGACAACGGCTCTGGCCTTGCTAGAGGCGGGTGTCGATCCAAGCCAGTCGGTCGTTTGCACCGGGGCGTTCCGTAACGGCAACCGTATCCAAAGGTGCTGGGGCCGTCACGGCGTGCAGAACATGCACGACGCCATCAAGAACTCCTGCGATGTCTATTTCTACACGATGTGCAATCGCGCGGGCGTGGATCGCATCCGACAGGCGGGCTTGGCGCTTGGGTTCGAACATCTGTTCGATATCGGCGTCGATAATCAGAAGAAGGGACTGTTGCCGTCCACTGAGTGGAAGGCGCGCACCTTCCCCAATGATCCGAAATGGCATCCCGGCGAGACAACCTCTGTGGCTATCGGCCAAGGGGCGATCACCGTCAACGCTCTGCAACTGGCCGTCATGACTTCGCGTCTGGCCAATGCTAAGAAGGCTTTGCAGCCTCGCCTGATCAAGTCGATCGGCGGGGTCGAACAGCCCAGCGGCGCCGCGGTGCCGGATTTGCCGTTCCAGCCCGAGCATGTCGAATATGTGCGTCAGGGCATGATCGCGGTGGCCAATGATCGGGGCGGCAGCGCCTATCGCCAAAGCCAGTTGGGTCTGGGTGATATCCAGATGGCGGGCAAGACTGGCACGGCCCAGGTTCGCAACTATGGGGCGGGCACGCGCAAGTCGAACATCTGGGCTTTGAAGGACCACAATCTGTTCGTGGCTTTCGCGCCGATCGACGAACCGCGCTATGCTGTGGCCATCATTATTGAACACGGCGGCAAGGGGGGAGCCACGGCTGCGGCTCCGCGCGCGCGCGAGGTGATGCGCACGGTCCTGCTGAAGGACCCGGACATGCGCGCCCGGATCGAGCGGCCCCTGCCGCCGGAACCCGTGGGTCCAGACATCGACGAAGGCCTGGTCGGGGCGGCGCCGGAGCCGGACATCGTCGTTTCCACCCCGGCCGACACCGCACCGTCCGACCCCGCGCGTTCGCCTTCGGGCCCGCGTCCCTATCTGTCCGAGCCGCGCTGATGACCGCTTCCGCCCTGTCCCGTCCCGGCGAGCGCGAGCGCGTTTCGACCAAGATCAGTCAGATCGACTGGCGTCTGCTGGCTCTGATCTGCGTGGTGTCCGGCACCGGCGCATTGATGCTCTATTCCGTGGGCGGAGGGTCCTGGTCGCCGTGGGCGGCGAAACACCTGATCCGCTTCGGCATGTGCGTGGCCCTGATGCTGGCCCTGTCCATGGTCAATATCCGCTTCTGGTTCGGCCTGGCCTATCCGGTCTATGGGGTGGCCCTGCTGATGCTGGCCCTGATCGAGGTTCCGGGCCTGGGTTATACGGCCATGGGCGCTACCCGCTGGCTGAACCTCGGCGTGACGCGCATCCAGCCGTCCGAGATCATGAAGATCGGCGTCGTTCTGGCCCTGGCGCGCTGGTATCACGGCGCTTCGGCCAAGGAGGCCAGCTTCCACTGGAAGCTGATCTATCCGGTCGCCATCATCGGCCTGCCCTTCCTGCTGGTGGCGCACCAGCCGGACCTGGGCTCGGCCATGCTGATCGGCCTGACCGGCGCGGCCATTATGTTCATGGCGGGGCTGAGCTGGAAGATCATCGCTGCTGTGGGCGCCGCCGCCGTGGCGCTGATTCCGCCCTATGTGATGTTCGGCATGCACGAGTATCAACGCCACAGGGTGCTGACCTTCCTGAACCCGGAGGCCGATCCGTCGGGCACGGGCTATCACATCATGCAGTCCAAGATCGCCCTGGGCTCCGGCGGCTTCCTGGGCAAGGGGTTCGGCCTGGGCAGCCAGAGCCAGCTGGAATTCCTGCCCGAAAAACACACTGATTTCATCTTCGCGGCGGTGTCCGAGGAGTTCGGTTTCGTCGGTTCCTTCACCATCCTGGCCTGTTATGCGGCGATCATCCTGATCTCGCTGCGGATCGCATCCCTGTCGCACAGCCATTTCGGCCGTCTGGCCGCGTCGGGGGTGACCGCGACCTTCGCCATGTATGTGCTGATCAACGGCGCGATGGTCATGGGGCTGGCGCCCGTCGTGGGGGTGCCGATGCCGCTGCTGTCCTATGGCGGCACGGTGATGCTGACGGTGATGATCGGTTTCGGCCTGGTGATGGCCACGCGCGTGCACCGTTACGCCGAACTGCCCAAGGGCCAAGGCCTGATCTGACGCCGTTCGCGCGCTCGAAAGCGCGGGTTTTGGGGCGTCGCCTGCACGACGTCTTACAGCGACGGGGTTCCACCACCGGCTCAACGCCTTTCAATTCGGCGGCCCGAACCATGTATGGGACGCCGAGCGCGAGGTGGTGCGGGTCGTCGACGAGGCGGCGGGCCGCCCCGTCACCACCAGATCGAATAGACCAGGATCAGGAAGGCCCCGACGCCGACTGCGGCCAGATTGAAGCCCAGCGAGGTCTTGTAGCTGATCTGGTCCAGCTTGATCTTCATGGCGTCTGGCTTGGCCGGGATCAGCAGCGACACGACCACGGCCGCGACCAGGGAGACGACGAAGACGACGCCGACCCGGTTCATGAAGGGGAAGATGAACTGGCCGGTCTCCTGCAGCCACCAGAAAATGGCCGACAGCACCACCGAGCCGATGGCGGCGGTCAGGGCGCTGGCTTCCGAGGCCCGCTTCCAGAACAGGCCCAGCATGAAGATGACGACGATGCCCGGGGTGAAGAAGCCCGTGAACTCCTGGATGAACTGGAAGGCCTGATCAAACCCGCCCAACAGGGGACGGGCGGTCAGGATGCCGATGACCACGGCGGCGACTGCGGCGATACGGCCGACCGTGACCAACTGGTGCTCGGGCACGTCCTTCTTGATCTTGGCGTAGAGGTCCAGGGTGAAGATGGTCGAGATCGAGTTCACCTTGGACGCCAGCGAGGCGATGATGGCGGCGATCAGGGCGGCGAAGACCAGACCCTTCAGGCCGACCGGCAGCAGGTTCATCATCGACGGATAGGCCTGGTCCGGCGCCGACAGGTTCGGGGCCAGGATCAGGGCGGCCATGCCGGGCAGGACCACGATCACCGGCATCAGCAGCTTCAGATAGGCGGCGAAGGCGATGCCTTTCTGGGCTTCGGGCAGCGACTTGGCGGCCAGGGCGCGCTGGATGATGTACTGGTTGAAGCCCCAGTAGCTGATGTTCATGACCCACAGGCCGCCCAGCAGAACGGCGATGCCCGGCAGTTCCTGGTAGTGCGGATTGTCCTTCGACAGGATCATGTCGAACTTCTCGGGGAACTGGGTCAGCAGGGTGTGGAAGCCGGCCGCCGCGCCGCCCTCGCCGCCGATGGTCGACAGGGCGATGAAGCCGATGATCAGACCGCCGCAGACCAGCAGGGCCACCTGGACGATGTCGGTCAGGGCCACGGCCTTCAGACCGCCCCACAGCTGATAGGCCAGGGCGAAGACGCCGATGGCGACGATGGCGTAATCCTGGTTGAAGCCGGTCACGGTGTGGACGGCGATGGCGCCCAGCCACAGGATCGAGGTCACGTTGACGAAGACGTAGAGCAGCAGCCAGAAGACGGCCATGACGTTGCGGATCGTCGGCCCGTACCGCTGCTGCAGGAACTGCGGCATGGTGACGATGTCGTTGCGCAGGAAGATCGGCAGGAAGAACTTGCCGACGATCAGCAGGGTCAGGGCCGCCATCCATTCATAGGAGGCGATGCCCAGGCCGATCACATAGCCCGATCCGCTCATGCCGATGATCTGTTCGGCCGAGATATTGGCCGCGATCAGTGAGGCGCCGATGGCCCACCAGGGCAGGCTCTTGGACGCCATGAAATAGTCGGTGGAGGTCTTCTGCTCACCGGCCTTGGTCCGTGAGACCCACTGGGCCAGGCCGAAGATGAAGACGGCGTAGATCGCCAGAATGGCCAGATCGATGCCCGCGAGCGTCATGTGCATTTCCCCCAACTATCGTGCCCTTTTGGTTCGGGCTTCCGCAAAGCGTAAGGGAGGCGCCCATCTGCCGCAATGGCGTTTTATATGTGCTTGGGGGTTTTACCTGCGACAATGCTAAGATCGGCGCGCTTAGCGGGCGCCGCCGGATGGGGACGCCCGGCAGCCTATGGATTGCCGCAGGACTCTCATGACCGATCAAGACCCGACTGACCACCGCAAATATCGTGCGCCCGCGCTGGAGAAGGGGTTGGACGTGCTTGAGCTGCTGTCGGCCCAGGGCGAACCCATGACGCCGTCGCAGATGTCGGTGACGCTGGGGCGTTCGGTCAGCGAACTGTTCCGCATGATCCAGGTGCTGGAGTTTCGGGGCTATATCGAACAGTCGCCCGACGGCTATCGCCTGACAAACCGCCTCTTCACCCTGGGCATGGCCCAGGCGCCCATTAAGTCCCTGGTCGACGTCGCCATGCCGGCCATGCGGGATCTTGCATCCAATACGCGACAATCCTGCCACCTTGTCGTGCCGTCCGGCGACCAGATCGTGGTCATCGCGCGCATCGAGAGCCCCGGCGATCTCGGCTATTCGGTCCGGATCGGCTATCGGCGCAGCATTCTGGACGCGACCTCGGGCCTGATATTCTATTCCCGCTCCAACCCGAGGACGCGAAAACACCTGCACGACAATCTGGTCTCATTGTTCGGAGATGCGGCGGTCGCCGAGTTCGCCGAACGGGCCGTGGCCATGACGCGCGGACCCCATGTCGAGCGGCCCAGCGATTTTGTGATCGGCGTTACCGACCTGGTAGCGCCGATCATGGGGTCGGACGGCGTCATAGCCACCCTTATCACCCCTTTTATCGAGCAGGCGTCCGTGGTGTGCAGCAAGGCGGAGGCGGCGACCCTGCTGGTCCAGTCGGCAGAGGCGATTTCCGAGCAGATGAGCGCCGTCTCACAAGCCTGATCTTCCGCAGGTTCCTCTGCTGACTGGATCGGCGCCCAACGCGGACCCAGGCTTCAGGTCGAGCTGGGGGACCGGCGTGGAAGGGCGTCTGGTAGCTGCAAATACCCTTCGAAACCCCTTGGCGGGAGACGCAACGCGCGGTTCTCGGATCGCTGAAAACCCGAGCCATGCCTGAGCCCTCGATCAAACGCCGCCGGATCATCGACAGGTTCGGTCCGCCGCACGACAGCCGCTGACGGGCCGCCGCAGCGGCGACGCAGACGAAAAAGCCCCGGTCCCGGCTGGCGAGACCGGGGCTTTCCGATCCGGCTGAAGCGGATCACGCCTTGGGGGCGGGGGTCTTGTCCGAGGAACTGCGGGCCAGTTCGCGGTTGAGCCACAGGGCGACCAGGGTGCAGATCGCGCCGGACAGCAGATAGGCGCCGGCGGCGATCAGGCCGAACTGGCTCGAGATCCACAGGGCGACCAGGGGGGCGAAGCCGGCGCCGAACAGCCAGGCCAGGTCCGAGGTCAGGGCCGACGATGTATAGCGGTTGGCCAGGGAGAAGCTGGACGCCACCGGACCGGAGGCTTGACCGAACGACAGGCCCAGCAGGATGAAGCCGGAGATCATGAAGGTCAGCTCGCCGATCGCCCCGCCGTTCAGCAGCTGGGGGGCGAAGCCCGAGAAGGCTGCGATGCCGGCGGCGGTGACCGCCAGCAGGGCGCGTCGGCCATAGCGATCGGCCAAAACGCCCGAAGCGAGGATGGCCAGCAGCCCGAAAACGGCCCCGACCATTTCGATCAGCAGGAAGCGGACCGGCGTTTCCTGGGTGAACAGGAAGACCCAGGACAGGGGGAAGACGGTGACCATGTGGAACATGGCGAAGCTGGCCAGGGGGGCGAAGGCGCCGATGGCGATCCGGGGGCCTTCCGCCTTGATGGCGGTGTGGACCGGAGTGGGCTGCAACTCGCGGGTCTCGAACAGCTTCTGGAAGCTGGGGGTCACGACGATGCGAAGGCGGGCGAACAGAGCCACGACGTTGATGGCGAAGGCCACGAAGAAGGGATAGCGCCAGCCCCAGTCCAGGAAGTCGGCGGCCGACAGGGTGTTCAGGAAGAAGGCGAACAGGGCAGACGCGACGATCAGGCCGATGGGTGCCCCCAGTTGGGGGATCATGGCGTACCAGCCGCGGCGATTCTCGGGGGCGTTGACCGCCAGAAGCGAAGCCAGGCCGTCCCAGGCGCCCCCCAGCGCGACGCCCTGACCGATGCGGAAGACAGCGAGCAGTACGGCGGCGGCGATGCCGATGGTTTCATAACCGGGCAGGAAGGCCACCGCGACGGTCGAGGTGCCCAGCAGGAACAGCGCTATGGTAAGCTTGGCGCCGCGCCCGAACTTCTGGTCGATGGCGATGAACAGGGCCGTGCCGAAAGGGCGGGCCAGGAAGGCCAGGGCGAAGATCGCGAAGGACAGCAGCGTGCCGCCGATCGGCCCGGCGAACGGGAAGATCAGTTGCGGAAACACGACCACGGAAGCGATGGCGTAGACGAAGAAGTCAAAGAACTCCGACGTCCGGCCAATGATCACGCCGATGGCGATTTCGCCGGCGTCCACCTTGCCGTGATCGGAGTGGAGGGCTGCGGCGTCGCGTTCCAGCGACTCTGACGAAGGGGTCGTCGAGACGGACATGGGCTGGGATCGCTCCGTGAAATTTGAGATTTGGGCATGCGTCGGTAATGCCGCATTATGACCGGGCGCCCTTTGCGACGAAAGTCGCGATCTGAGGATAGGACAGATTGTCCAATGTCGTTTCTGATCGAAGCTGACTATCCGGCCCAGTTCGAACGCCAACCGTCGCGACTCCTCCCTGTTGTCCGATGTTTCCCGATTGGAGCCGCCTTGCGCCGTCTGCGCCTACTCCTGCTCGTGCCCATGGTGGCGCTTCTGTCGGCCTGTAATCTGGTCGTGCTGAAACCCGCCGGCGACATCGCCCAGCAGCAGGGCGACCTGCTGATGATCTCCACCCTGCTGATGCTGATCATCATCGTTCCGGTGATGGCGCTGACCGTATTCTTCGCCTGGAAGTACCGGGCGTCGAACAAGGACGCGGAATACCAACCGGACTGGGACCACTCGACCCATCTGGAGGTCGTGATCTGGGCTGCGCCCCTGCTGATCATCATCTGCCTGGGCGCCCTGACCTGGGCCGGCACTCACCTTCTCGATCCTTACCGCCCGATCGACCGGATCAAGCCGGGGCAGGCGGTGGACGAAAGCGTTGAGCCGCTGCAGGTCAATGTGGTCGCGCTCGATTGGAAATGGCTGTTCATCTATCCGCAGTACGGCGTCGCCACCGTCAACGAACTGGCCGCGCCTGTGGATCGCCCCATCCGCTTCCACATCACCTCGTCCTCGGTGATGAACTCCTTCTATATTCCCGCCCTGGCCGGCCAGATCTACGCCATGCCGGGCATGGAGACGAAGCTGCACGCCGTCATCAACCGTCCGGGCGAGTATGAAGGCTTCTCGGCCAACTATTCCGGCGACGGCTTCTCGCACATGCGTTTCGCCTTCCACGGTATGGACCAGGCAGGCTTCGACGGCTGGATCGCCGGGGTTCGCCAGGGCGGTCAGGCGCTGGATCGCGACCGTTACCTCGAACTGGAAAAGCCCAGCGAGAAGGTGCCGGCGATGCGTTTCTCCACGGTCGACGGCGGCCTGTGGGACGCGATCCTCAACATGTGCGTCGAGCCGGGCAAGATGTGCATGGGCGAGATGATGGAAATCGACCGCAAGGGCGGCCTGACCATGGCCTCGGTGCGCAACACCATGCCGCTGGTCTATGACAAGTACGCCGGTCGCGGAAAGAACGCGGCGATCTTCGGCTCGAACGACAGCTATGTCATGACCATCTGCACGCCGCTGCAGGCCGAGGCTGCGGCCGCTGATCGCATACGCCGGGCCGAACTTGACGCGGCCAGCGCCCCTGTCAGCCTGGCGCCTTTGTCGGGCCTGGGTTTGACCCAGGGCGTGCCGATGGCGTCGCTGTCCACAGACAAACAATCGACGGGGGCGGTTTCGACCGACGTCCGTTCCTCCCCCAACGCCTGAGCGAACACAGTCGATGAACGCTGACACCCTCATTCCACTCATCTTCGGGCGGTTGACGCTCGAGGCTCTGCCGTTGCACGAGCCGATCCTGGTCGTGACCATGATCGTGGTCCTGCTGGGCGGCGTCGCCCTGCTGGGCGCCCTGACCTATTTCAAGCTCTGGGGCTATCTCTGGAAGGAATGGTTCACGACCGTGGACCACAAGAAGATCGGGATCATGTACATGATCCTGGGTCTGATCATGTTCGTGCGCGGCTTCGCCGACGCCATCATGATGCGCCTGCAGCAGGCGATGGCGTTCGGCGGGTCCGAAGGCTATCTGAACGCGCACCACTATGATCAGGTCTTCACCGCTCACGGGGTGATCATGATCTTCTTTGTGGCCATGCCGATGGTGACGGGGATCATGAACTATGTCGTGCCGCTGCAGATCGGCGCGCGCGACGTCTCCTTCCCCTTCCTCAACAATTTCAGCTTCTGGATGACGACGGCCGGCGCCATCATCGTCATGGCCTCGCTGTTCGTCGGCGAGTTCGCCCGCACGGGCTGGCTGGCCTATCCGCCGCTGTCCGGCATCGGCTACAGCCCCGGCGTCGGGGTGGACTATTACATATGGGCGCTGCAGATCGCGGGGGTGGGGACGACCCTGTCCGGGATCAACCTGATCGCCACCATTGTGAAGATGCGGGCGCCGGGCATGGGCATGATGAAGATGCCGATCTTCACCTGGACGTCGCTCTGCACCAACGTCCTGATCGTGGCGTCCTTCCCGGTCCTGACCGCCGTCCTGGCCTTGCTGACGCTGGACCGCTATGTCGGCACCAACTTCTTCACGAACGACTTCGGCGGCAACCCGATGATGTACGTGAACCTGATCTGGATCTGGGGCCACCCCGAGGTCTACATCCTGATCCTGCCGCTGTTCGGCGTCTTCTCGGAAGTCGCCTCGACCTTCTCGGGCAAGAAGCTGTTCGGCTACACCTCGATGGTCTACGCGACGGTCGTGATCACGATCCTGTCGTACCTGGTGTGGCTCCACCACTTCTTCACCATGGGTTCGGGCGCGTCGGTGAACTCCTTCTTCGGCATCACCACGATGATCATCTCGATCCCGACGGGGGCGAAGATCTTCAACTGGCTCTTCACCATGTATCGGGGCCGTATCCGTTTCGAACTGCCGATGATGTGGCTGGTCGCCTTCATGCTGACCTTCGTGATCGGCGGATTGACCGGCGTGCTTCTGGCCGTGCCGCCGGCCGACTTCGTGCTGCACAACTCGCTGTTCCTGGTCGCCCACTTCCACAACGTCATCATCGGCGGCGTGTTGTTCGGCCTGTTCGCCGCCATCAACTTCTGGTGGCCCAAGGCTTTCGGCTTCAGACTCAACAAGTTCTGGGGGCTGGTCAGCTTCTGGTGCTGGGTGCCGGGCTTCTGGCTGGCGTTCGCGCCCCTGTATGTCCTGGGTCTCATGGGCGTGACGCGCCGCATGCGGGTGTTCGACGACCCGTCCTTGCAGATCTGGTTCGTCATCGCCGCCATCGGCGCAGGCGTCATCGCCCTGGGCATTGCGGCCATGTTCATCCAGTTCGCGGTCTCCATCATCAATCGCGACAAGCTGCGTGACATCACGGGCGATCCGTGGGGCGGCCGCACCCTGGAATGGGCCACCTCTTCACCTCCGCCCGCCTACAACTTCGCCTCCACGCCGGTCATCCATGACTCCGACGCCTGGTGGGACATGAAGAAGAAGGGCTATCAGCGTCCGCTGTCCGGCTATCGCGCCATCCACATGCCCTCGAACACGGGCACGGGGGTCATCATCTCGGGGCTGTGCCTGGTGATGGGTCTGGCGCTGATCTGGTATATCTGGTGGCTGGCGGCCCTGACCTTCGTGGGCGTGCTGGCGGTCTCGATCGCCCACACCTTCAACTACAAGCGCGACTACTACATCCCTGAGGGTGAGGTGCGCGAAACCGAAGAGGCGCGCACGCGCGCCCTGGCCGGAACGGAGGCCTGATCCATGAGCGCGACCGCGACTGAGATCGACCCGAACGTCTTCCATCTGGAAGAGGAGCCGCATCACGAGGAAGGCTCCAGCACCATGCTGGGCTTCTGGCTCTATCTGATGAGCGACTGCCTCATCTTTGCGATGCTGTTCGCCGTGTTCGGCGTCCTGGGCGGCAACTACGCCGCCGGGCCGGGACCCAAGGAGCTGTTCGACCTGGAGCTGGTGGCGGTCAACACCGCCATGCTGCTGTTCTCGTCGATCACCTACGGCTTCGCCATGCTGGCGATGGACAAGAACAACAGGCCCCAGACCCTGATCTGGCTGGCGATCACCGGCCTGTTCGGTCTGGCATTCCTGGGAATCGAACTCTACGAGTTCGCGCACCTGATCCATGAAGGCGCGACGCCGCAACGCAGCGCCTTCCTGTCTGCCTTCTTCACCCTGGTGGGCACCCACGGCCTGCACGTGACCTTCGGCATCATCTGGCTGGTGACGCTGATGGTTCAGGTCAGCTGGAAGGGTCTGATCCCCGCCAACAAGCGCCGCCTGATGTGCCTGTCGATGTTCTGGCACTTCCTCGACGTCATCTGGATCGGCGTCTTCACCTTCGTCTATCTGCTGGGCATGGTTCGATGAGCGCCGACAAGAACGATCACTCGCCGGAGTCGCACGAGGTGGACCACCTGGGCCACGAGGCGCACAATCACGGCTCCTTCAGGAGCTATATGATCGGTTTCGTGCTGTCGGTGATCCTGACGGCCATCCCGTTCGCCCTGGTGATGACCGGCGCCTTGCCGCCCCAGGCGACGGCCCTGATCGTCATGGCGTTCGCCGTGGTGCAGATCGTGGTCCACATGATCTACTTCCTGCACATGAACTCCAAGTCGGAGGGCGGTTGGACCATGCTGGCCCTGATCTTCACGATCATCGTGGTGGTCATCGCCCTGTCGGGTTCGCTGTGGGTCATGTACCACCTGAACGCCAACATGATGCCCGCCACCCACGAAATGAGCCAGATGTCCTCCTGAGGACAGGCCCGGGAGATCGCCATCAAGGCCCAAGGCCCAATCGCGCCGCGTCCGTCGCCGACCCTGTTCTGGGCCGGCTTCGGCGCGGCGTTGCTGTTTGCGGGCTTCGTCGCCCTGGGCGGATGGCAGTTGCAGCGACTGGCGTGGAAGACCGACCTGATCGCCCAGGTCGAAGCGAGGGTGCACGCCGCGCCGCAACCCGCGCCGGGGCCGGACGCCTGGCCGACGGTGTCGAGAGAGACGGACCAGTATCGCCGCGTCACGGCGCGGGGCGTTTTTCGACATGACCGGGAGACCCTGGTTCAGGCCGTCACGGATTACGGCGCCGGATTCTGGGTCATGACGCCGCTGCAGACCGACGCCGGCGCCACGATTCTGATCAATCGGGGCTTCGTCACGCCACAGCGTCGTTTGCAAAAGGACCGACCGGGCGGGCAGGCGACGGGCGAACAACAGGTGACCGGCCTGTTGCGCATCACCGAACCCAGGGGCGGTTTTCTGCGCGTCAATGATCCTGCGGGCGACCGCTGGTACTCTCGCGACATTGCGGCCATCGCTGCGGCCCGGGGGCTGTCGAATGTCGCGCCCTATTTCATAGACGCTGACGCGACGCCCAATCCCGACGGCTGGCCCAGGGGCGGTCTGACCATCGTGAAATTTCCCAATAGCCATCTCGTCTACGCCCTGACCTGGTTCGGCATGGCCCTGATGACCCTTGTCGGCTTCTGGCTCGTGGCCCGCGAAGTCCGGCGCCGCCGATCCGCGCAATGACCAAGACGCTTCAACGCCTGCTGGGCATCGGCGACTGGCGCGAGACGGCGGTGTCGCAGGAAACCGCGAACCGGCGAAATCTTCGCCTGCTGATCCAGTTGCGCTGGCTGGCCGTCGCCGGTCAGGTCGCCACCATACTGCTGGTCCATTTTGTCATGGGCATCCGCCTGCCGGTCTTCTGGCTGCTGATCGCACCCGCCGGCCTGGCCCTGGTCAATCTGGTCAGCGTCCCGCTGACGCAGCGCCGGGACGCCATCTCGGATCAGGAACTCATGCTGGCCCTGCTGGCCGATGTCGCGGCCCTGACGTGGCAGCTTTTCCTCACCGGCGGCGCGGCCAATCCGTTCGTGGCCCTCTATCTGCTGCAGGTCGTGCTCGGCGCGGTGCTCCTGGCCCCCGTCTACGCCTGGTCGCTGATCGGCGTCACCAGTCTGTGTTTCGCCGGCCTTGGCGTATTCAACCGGCCGCTGAACCTGCCGCCCGACAGCGAGGACGCTCTGTTGAGCCTCTATATGCAGGGCAGCCTGATCTGTTTCCTGCTGATGGCGGTGCTGCTGGTGCTGTTCATGACGCGGATCAACGACAATCTGCGCGCCCGCGACGCCTATGTCGCCGATGTGCGCCAGCAGGCGACGGAACAGGATCACATCGTGCGCATGGGCCTGCTGGCTTCGGGGGCCGCGCACGAACTGGGCACGCCCCTGGCGTCGCTGTCGGTCATATTGAGCGACTGGCGAAGGATGCCGATGCTGAAGGCCGACGCGGACCTGAAGCAGGACATGGACGTGATGCAGGCCGAGGTCGAGCGCTGCAAGGCCATCGTCACCGGCATCCTGATGTCGGCGGGCGAGGCGAGAGGCCAGGCGCCGATGCGCACGACCATGGGCCGGTTTCTGAACGAGGTGGTTCAGGGCTGGAGCGCCCGTGACGCCCGTGTCCGGGTCGAGGTCACGGCATGGACCGGACCCGATCCGAGCGTCATCGCCGACCCCGCCCTGCGTCAGGTCTTCGGCGTCCTGTTCGACAATGCGGTGGAGGCGGGGGCTCGCCGCATCTTCGTGTCTCCGGTCGTTCGCGACGGGCAGCTGGAATTTGCGATCCGCGACAATGGGCCCGGCTTTCCAGCCACGATTCTGGAGCGGCTGGGCAAACCCTATAATTCGACGAAGGATCGCCCCGGCGCGGGTTTGGGCTTGTTTCTTCTGGTGAATGTGATGCGTTCGCTGGGCGGCGCGGTTGAAGCGTCCAATCCCCCAGCTGGCGGCGGCGAGGTGCGGTTGATCCTCCCCATCGCCGCCCTGGCGCCGCAGGAGATGTCCGATGACTGATGAAACCCCGACCCTGTTGATCGTCGAGGACGATGAATCCTTCTCGCGCACCCTGCGCAAGTCCTTCGAACGGCGGGGGTATACGGTGGTCAGCGCGGACGGCCCCGATCAGATGGCCGAGGTGCTGAAAATTCACCGGCCGGGCTTCGCCGTGGTCGATCTCAAACTGGGCGGCGCGTCGGGCCTGGGGTGCGTCTCGACCCTTCGCGCCTTTGACGCCGATATGAACATCGTCGTCCTGACCGGCTTCGCCAGCATCGCCACGGCCGTGGAGGCGATCAAACTGGGCGCCCGTCACTATCTGGCCAAGCCGGCCAGCACCGATGACATCGAAGCCGCTTTCGGCAAGGCGTCGGGCGACGCCGCGACGCCCCTGACCAGCCGCCCCACCTCGATCAAGACCCTGGAATGGGAACGGATTCACGAGACCCTGGTGGAGACGGACTTCAACATCTCCGAAGCCGCTCGCCGCCTCGGCATGCATCGCCGCACCCTGGCCCGGAAACTTGAGAAGCGTCGCGTGACCTGAAGGGGGCGGTCAGGGCGATCGCTCGGCAAATGGCCGGCCGAGCTGGGCGGATCATTTCGAAGATCGATGCTTACATGGGAAGGAGCCTTGTGGCTGTTCCAACCTCAAAGGTGGAATTGCTGACCGCCATTACGACCACGTTCGCAAAGCTGATGGCGGATTTGGCGAAAATTCCGCCCAACCGCGCACGTGAGGCCACGATGAAGGGGCATGCCGACGGAACCACCATGAGCCCGGCCGATCTGGTGGCCTATCTGGTCGGATGGAACGAGTTGGTTCTGAAATGGCTGGAGCGTGACGACCGGGATGAACCGGTTGACTATCCCGAGGCCGGTTTCAAATGGAACCAACTCGGCCTGCTGGCGCAGAAATTCTACGCCGATTGCAACGCAATCGAATGGCCTGAACTGCTCGCCCGTCTGGAGGATGCGAAGACAGGACTGATGGTGACGATCACGGCCCGGTCAGATGAGGAACTGTATGGCGGCGCTTGGTACGGGAAATGGACCAAGGGGCGTATGATCCAGTTCAATACCTCATCCGCTTACGCCAATGCCCGAGCCCGAATTCGGGCGTGGCAGAAGGCGCAAGACTGAAAACTCGGTCTTGTCGGCAGGCCTATCGACAAGCGCGGATCGACGGTGCGGAAAGGGGCGGCGTGTGCGTAGCTATCGCGCGCAACATCGCATCATAGCGTAAAATCGACAGGATGGCGGAAGCGGTGGGATTCGAACCCACGGACGGCTCTCACCGTCGCTGGTTTTCAAGACCAGTGCCTTAAACCACTCGGCCACACTTCCTTGCCGCGCTGAGCGGAGGCGGACGCCATAGCAGGCGAACGGCGCATTAACCAAAGCGGAAATGTCTTCGGTCATCCTGTTTTTGAGGATCGAGGCGAGGTGCGACCGATGACGACCGGACAATGGATGCGCAGCGGCCTGATCCTGGGCCTGTTCTCGCTGCTGGCGGCCTGTTCGACCGTCGGCGGCAAAGGCGGTGCGAGCGGAATTCCCGTGGTCAAGGATCCGGCGCCGATCGTGTCGGGGACGATGCGACCCTATCAGGTGCGCGGACGCTGGTACACGCCCAAGGAGCAGCCGGACTACGAGGAGGTCGGCCTGGCCTCCTGGTACGGGGACGCCTTCAACGGGCGGCCGACCTCAAGCGGCGAGCGGTTCGACATGCACCAGCTGACGGCGGCCCATAAGACCCTGCCGCTGCCGGGGCTGGTCGAGGTCACCAATCTGGAGAACGGCCGCCGGCTGGTGGTGCGGGTCAATGATCGGGGGCCGTTCGTGGACAGCCGGATCATCGACCTGTCGCGCGAGGCGGCGCAGGAGTTGGGGATGTTGTCCCAGGGCGTCGGGCGGGTGCGGGTCCGGTACCTGGGGCGCGCCCCCCGTCAGGGCGGAGGGACGATCCTGCGCGCGGATGCGCCGACCAGAGCGCCAGGGCCGGCGCCGGCGCCGGAGCCTTCGCCCGATCCGGTGGCTGTCGCTGCGGAGGTCGCCAGCTTCTGGGTGCAGGCGGGGACCTTCTCGGACCAGGGCGAGGCGAGCCGAATCGCGGAGCATTTGAGCGGATGGGTGCGCGCCGACCGGAATGGAGGGCGGTATAATGTCGTGGTCGGTCCTTGGGAGAGCGCCAACGCGGCCGAGGCTGCGCGCCAATCCGTCGTGGCGAAGGGTTATGTCGGCGCCCTGTTGATATCGGGCAGTTGATCGCGCGCACGGGCTTGCGTCCGGCGGGCCGCGCGCGCCATGAAGGCGCGTGACCCGTGGAAAATTCATAAGCTTCGAAGGCGGCGAGGGCTCCGGCAAGTCGACTCAGGTCGGACGGCTGGTCGAGCGGCTGCAGCCTGTTCTGGGCGAACGCACTGTGGTGCGGACGCGTGAACCGGGCGGATCGAAGGGGGCGGAGGTGATCCGCAACCTGGTCGTGGCCACCGACGCCGAGCCCTGGTCGGCGATGACCGAGACCCTGCTGATGTACGCCTCGCGTTCGGATCACCTGGAGCGGACCATCCGGCCGGCGCTGGCGGCCGGCGACTGGGTGGTGTGCGACCGGTTCGCCGACTCAAGCCGGGCCTATCAGGGCGCCGGTGGCGGCGTGGCCCAGAGCTTTATCGAACAGATCGACGCGGGCGTGGTCGGGAACGATCAGCCGGACCTGACCCTGGTGTTCGACCTGCCGGTCGAGGTGGGGCTGGAGCGGGCGTTCGGGCGCGGCCTGTTCGAGACCCGGTTCGAGTCCAAGGGGCTGGAGTTCCATAAGCGACTGCGCGAGGGCTTTCTGAGGATCGTCGAGGCCCATCCGGAGCGGTGCGTGCTGATCGACGCCGTGGGATCGCTGGACGAGGTCGAGGCGCGGGTTTGGCGGGCGGTTCAGGATCGGCTGCTGTGAGCGACGATCATCCCCGCGACCGGTTCGACCTGGTCCCTGATGCGGCGGCGGAAGCGGCCTTTCTGGACGCCTGGGAGCGGGGGAGGCTGCACCATGCCTGGCTGTTGTGCGGGGTCGAGGGGACGGGCAAAGCGACCTTCGCCTATCGCGCCGCGCGGCGGCTGCTGGGGGCGGCGGCCGATCCGGCGCGGGGGCCGCTCGGCGCGCGACGCGAGGATCCCGTCAGCCGGCTGATCTCGGCCCAGTCTCACCCGGACCTGCTGGTGCTGGAACGGCTGGTCGAGGGCGGAAAGACCAAGAAGTCGATCTCGGTCGATCAATCGCGCGACCTGCCGGAGTTCTTTTCCAAGAGCCCGTCCCAGGCCCAGCACCGCGTGGCGATCATCGACGCGGCCGATGACCTGAACCTCAATGCGGCCAACGCTTTGCTGAAGGTTCTGGAGGAGCCGCCCGAGCGGGGCGTGCTGTTCTTGGTCACCCACGCGCCTGGGCGGCTGCTGGCCACGATCCGGTCGCGCTGCCGGCGGCTGAGCTTCCCCATCTGGACGCCGGAGCGGCTGGAGGCCCTGGTGCGGAACCGCACGGGGGCTGAGCCGGAGGAGGCCGAGCACGCGGCGGCGATGGCGGGCGGATCACCGGGCGCGGCCCTGGCCCTGGCGTCGGGAGCGACCTTCGAGATGGACCAGCTGGCGCGGCGCTGGGTCGAGGGGGATGTGGACCGGGCAGAGGCCCTGGCCATCGCCGACAAGTTCCGGGGCGCGGAAGGCCAGGAGCGGTTCGAGACCCTGATGGACCGGCTGATCGCGGCGGTGCGGATGCAGGCCCTGAGCAGTCCGTCCGGCGCCGGCAACCGCTGGGCCGAGCTGTGGGAGCGGCTGCAGCCCTTGCCGGAGCGGGCGGCGGGGCTGAACCTGGACAAGGCCGATGTGCTCGCCGGGGCGCTGGCGGACTTAAGGCGGGTCCAGGCCCAGCAGGACCGGATGGGCTGATGCTGATCGACAGCCATGTAAACCTGCACGCCCCCCAGTTCGACGAGGACCGGGACGAAGTGATCGCCCGGGCGCGCGAGGCCGGGGTCGGCCTGATGGTCGAGATCTCCGACAAGCTGACCACCTTCGAGGCGACCCATGGGATCGCCATGGCCAACCCGGACATCTGGTGCACGGTCGGGGTCCATCCGCACGAGGCCAAGGATGCGGCGGAGCTGACGGCGGCGACCCTGGTCGAGCTGGCGCAGCGACCCAAGGTGGTCGGGATCGGGGAGTGCGGCCTGGACTTCCACTATGACTTCAGCCCGCGCGAGATCCAGGCGGCGGTGTTCCGCCAGCATGTGGCGGCGGCGCGGGAGACGGGTCTACCGCTGGTGATCCATACCCGCGAGGCGGATGAGGTCATGGGGGCGATCCTGAAGGAGGAGCACGCCGCCGGGCCGTTCAAGATGCTGATGCATTGCTACACCAGCGGGGTGGAACTGGCGGGAATCGCTGCGGAACTGGGGGCCTGGTTCTCGGTTTCAGGGATCGCCACCTTCAAGGCGGCCGAGGATGTGCGGGCGGTGATCCGGGACATGCCGGCCGAGCGCATCATCGTCGAGACCGACTGCCCCTATCTGGCGCCCATCCCGCATCGGGGGCGGCGCAACGAGCCGGCCTATATCCGCCATGTGCTGGACAAGCTGGCCGAGATCCGGGGCTGGAGCGCCGAGGAGGCGGACCAGAAAACCACCGAGGCCTTCTTCGGCCTCTTTGACCGGATACCGAGATCGGCATGAGCTTCGAAGTCGTCATCCTGGGCAGCGGTTCGTCGGGCGGGGTGCCGCGGGGCGACGGCGACTGGGGCGTGTGCGACCCGGCCGAGCCGAGGAACCGGCGGACGCGCTGCTCGATGCTGGCGAGGAAGACCGGGCCGGAGGGGATGACCAACATCCTGATCGACACCTCGCCCGACCTGCGCGAACAGATGCTGGCCAGCGAGACCCGGCATGTGGACGCCGTCCTCTATACCCACGACCATGCCGACCAGACCCACGGGATCGACGACCTGCGGACCTTCGCCACGCGGGCGCGCAAGCGGATCCCGGCCTGGATGGATGAGGCGACCCTGAACTCCCTGTCGCACCGGTTCGACTATATCTTCGAGAGCAAGTTCGGCTATCCGCCTCTGCTGGACGCCCAGGTCATCCCGCCGCACGGGACGGCCTGGTCGGTGGAGGGGCCGGGGGGCGCCATCCCGGTCGTGACCTTCGATCAGGGGCACGGGCCGATCCGGTCGGTCGGCTATCGGCTGGGCGACATGGCCTATTCCAGCGACGTGTCGGACCTGGACGAGGCGGCGATCCGGGCGGTGGCGGGATGCCAGGTCTGGATCGTCGACGCCCTGCGCTACACCCCCCATCCGACCCATGCCCATCTGGACCGGACGCTGGAATGGATTGCGGCGGCGGACGTCGAGCGGGCGGTGCTGACGAACCTGCATATCGACATGGATTACAAGGAACTGTCGGCGATTGTTCCGGCGAATGTCGAGGTCGGGTTCGACGGCTGGACCTGCATGATCGGCTGAGATCTGCCACGCTTGTCGTAAAAAACAGGGTGACAAACCGCCAAATGCGCCATGGGCGACTGCTGCGGCGTCAGGATCGGCTGATGCCGGGCGGTTTGGCGCGAAAACAGGGCGCCAAATGCGCCAAATGCGCCAAACGTGCCAGGGCGACTGCTGTGGCGTTGATGGAGGGCGGACGTCGCAGGCGGACTGCGGCGCGCGCCCGATGTCAAAGACCGGAAGACGAGGCTAACACAGTCTGGGGGTGTGGTTGGGTGATGGCCGTCCGGGCGGGTTAGGGTGTTGAAATAATTAGCTTCAGTCCGATAAATTTGGAGAGCTGATCTTCGTTTGCCTTCCTTGGTTCATCTATACGAACAAAGTTCGGACTGACATGACCCAACTGGCCGTTCAGAATTGCAGCCCTGCTAAGTTGGCCAGTCTATATCCCCATGATATGCCGCGTTCATTGTTTCCGTAGTGAAACTGAACGACGACAAAGGCCAATCCCTTGACCAGATTGAATACCCGCTTGTCTACAGTGTTACTGAGCAGCGTATCGGTAACCGTCATCATCGGTTTCGCCTCCAGTGTAGTCGCTCAACAGACGGAGGTCGGAGCGCCCGGTCGCTCCCTAACGGCTGGAACGATAACGACTACAACGGGGACCATAACGAACGGAGCGACGGGAACGGGCGTTCAAGTCAATGCGGGCACTGCGGCCGTAGTCACCGCTACTGGGGCCGTAATCGACAGGAGCACCACCGCAAACACGGCCGCTTTGGAGATCAACTCCCTAGGCAATGATGTCAGCTCACTCACCGTCAATCTCACCAGCGGCACGAACATCCGAGGTTCCAGGTCGGCCGTAGGCGTGGCGACCTCCCAGCGCCGGCCCGTGACCCTCAACGTGAGCAACAGTACGTTTGCGACCGTGAGCCAAGCCGGCGCGGCGATAGATGCATCGTCTGCGGGCGCGCTCACGATTGAAAGTGTGGGGAATACCATCAGAGCTGGCGCCGTTGGGATCTCAGCGTCAGGTGGGGGTACGTCGGAGCGTGCCGTTGTCGTAAACTCGACGGGCGGCGCCATCGACGCGCAAGACTATGGAATCATCGCGCAAGGCCTTGGAGGCGGCTCGGTCACCATCGGCCAGGGCCAAGGCATAACTACGCCAATTAGTCTGGCGCCGGCTCCGATCTTCACAGCTTCTGGCATATGGGCGATAGCGAGGGACTCGGGTGCGATTAATGTCCGCACCGGGGCCGGGGGGACGATCGACGGCGGGTCAACAGGAATCGAGACTACCGCGACGACCGGCTTGACCACTATCGATATCGGAGCGGCCATCGGCGAATCAGTCGCACCGACCGGCAACGGCGTCATTGCAGTGACCGAAGGTGGCGGTGTCAGGATCAACAATACCGCCGCGATAACCGCAGGGTTCAATGCCATTGCCGCGAGGGTGGTGGGCAGGCTTGGACTGGCGGGCGACATCACGGTCAGTTCCAGCGCGAACCTGACTGCCAGGCAGCCCGTAATCATGGCGATCACCAATGCCGGAACAGGCGCTATCAACTATTCACTGACCGGGGCGAACACAGTTCGGTCAACCAGCACCGGTCCAGCAATTTTGGCAAGCAGCGCGACGGGTGGGATCAATATAGGTTCGGCAATCGACTCCACGATCGTTTCCCCTGGGCAGGCCGTGGTTGCGACCAGTCGGGGTGGGGCGATTAATATCAACCTGGCGGGCGTAACGACCGGCAGCGTGGCTGCCACGGTGGAGGTCGGGGCCGGCTCAATCAACCTCAGCACAGCGGCTCTGTCTAGCACAGGCGCAGCACCTGCGATCTCTGCGACGACCACCTCAGGCGCTGTCGTTGTGAACGCCAATGGAAACGTCACTTCGAGCAGCGGCACTGGAATTAACGTTGCTAGCGGAAGCACGGCATTGGTGACGATTGGCGCCGGGACCACCACCAGCGGCGCCGTCAATGGCATCAACAGCACCACCTTCGGTGGTTCCACCATCATGAACGCGGGCGTCATTCGCTCGACCGGAGGCTTCGCCATTGAAGCAAATGGCGGCGCTGCCTCGATCACCAACACAGGAATATTAATCGGGCGTATTGACCTCACGGGCAATGCGGACACCTTCGCCAACAACGCCGCCGGCCGTTTCACTGCGGTCGGGACTAGCGATTTCGGGCTTGGCAACGACTCATTCAACAACGCCGGAGTGCTGACAGCATTCTCATCGGCCACATTCAACGGGCTGGAAAACTTCACCAACACCGGGCTCATCGAACTGAGGGATGGTGTGGCGGACGATCTTCTGACGTTTACGGGCACAACCTTCACCGGCGGGCCAGGCAGTCAGCTAGGGCTTGATGTGTCGTTCGCCACCAATAGCGCTGACCGACTCGTCATAGGCACGGCAGCCGGTTCCACGACCTTGCTATTAAACGGTGTGGCGCCAGGAACGGCGCCTCTCCTAAACCTTGATGGCATTCTGGTGGTGGACGCCAACAGCGCCGCGGCGTCCAACTTCCAGCTGGGCGGGGTCACCGACTTTGGCTTTACGCGCCTGAATCTGGTGTTCGACGCCGCGACCAGCAATTTCCGGGTGCTCACGGTCCCGGACACGGAAGTGTTCGAGACTGGCCACTACGGGGTTGGGATGAGCAACGCCTGGAACCAGAGCGGGGACGCTTGGTCCGCCCGAATGACGGAACTGCGCGATGTGGTTTTCACCGGGCTCGAAGAACGGCCAGACGGTTTCGAGATGTGGGCCCAGGGCTATGCGGGTTCAGAAGGCCAGAACCAGGTGCGTAGCTTTGACTTTGGCGGGGCCCAAACGACCTTTGATCTCTCCTATGACCAAGAGTTCCAGGGCTTCCAGTTTGGCGGTGATGTGCAGCGGTCCATGGGCCGGGCGACGCTGGTCTTTGGCCTGACCGGCGGCGTGATCAACTCGGTGCAAGAGTTTGCAAGCGGAAACGCCTTCAAGCTCGAGGGCGGCAACCTCGGCGCCTATGCCGGCCTTTATGCCAGCGGCTTCTTTCTTAACGGACTTGCGAAAGCAGACCGGTACGAGGCGACGGTATTTTCGTCGACGGCCTTCTTCCGCGAGGAAACCGAGGCAACCACTATCGGGGCCAAGGCCGAAGCCGGCTATCGGATAGGCTCGGGCGGCCTCTTCGTCGAACCTGTCGTCACCCTAGCTTACACTGCCTCGGATCTGGACGACCTGTCGGTACCCGGCGGAACTTTTACGTTTGAGGATGACCAAGGCCTGCGCAGTGAGACGGGCGCGCGTATCGGAGGCGATTTGGCTACGGGATCAAGCCGAATCCAGCCCTTCATTGGCGTGTTCGCCGTCCAACAATTCGAAGGTCAGAACACCGTCGTTTTCAACAGCGGGCTTACTGCAGTTCGCGTCGAGAACGTAGAACCCGATACTTACGGCAAGGTCAGCGTCGGTTTTAACCTTCTGGAGCAGAACGGAGTGAATCTGTTCATTCGGGGCGATGCGGCCTTTGCCGGCGAGGCCGACGGCGGCTCCGTACGCATCGCAGCACGTTGGAGCTTCTGAGGACAGCTAGGTGTGGTCAGCATTACCTGTCCGGGTGGGTGGATTGTATGGTCCGGGCCGGCTTCAGATGGGCGCGCCTCGTTCGCAAATTTCCGCTTAGGGTCGGGAACCGTCTTAGGCTGGCGGCCGGAAGGCCGATCAGCGCCCTCAGGCGAGGTCCTGATTGTCGCACGATCGCGGCTGCTAAGCTCCAGTGGCAGCCGGCCAAGGGCGTCCAAGAACTGACGGTGGGCGCTGTCTGGGTTCGACAGATCTACGCCGCCGCCTTCGCAACCATCGACCGGGCGACGGCTTCGGCGACCTTGATGCCGTCGACGGCGGCCGACAGGATGCCGCCGGCATAGCCGGCGCCTTCGCCGGCAGGGAAGAGGCCGCGCACGTTCAGGCTCTGGAAGTCGGCGCCGCGGGTCATTCGGATCGGGGATGAACTGCGGGTTTCGACGCCCGTCAGAACCGCCTGGGCGTCGTCGTAGCGGGCGATCTTGCGGCCGAAGACGGGCAGGGCCTCGCGCATGGCGGCGATCACATAATCGGGCATCAGCGGCGCCAGGTCGGTTGGGCGCACGCCCGGTTTGTAGCTGGGGACGACCTCCCCCAGCGCGGTCGAGGCGCGGCCCGCCAGGAAGTCGCCGACCAGCTGGCCCGGCGCGAAATAGTCGCCGCCTCCGGCCGCATAGGCGCGGGTCTCCAGATCCCGTTGCAGTTCGATGCCCGCCAGCGGATGGTCGCTCGGATAATCCTCGGGCGAGATGCCGACCACGAAGCCGGAGTTGGCGTTGCGCTCGTTGCGCGAATACTGGCTCATGCCGTTGGTCACGACGCGGCCGGGCTCGCTGGTCGCCGCCACCACCGTGCCGCCCGGGCACATGCAGAAGCTGTAGACGGTGCGGCCGTTGCTGCAATGGTGCGAAAGCGAATAGGCCGCCGCGCCAAGATCGGGGTGGCCGGCGCAGGGGCCGAACATGGCCTTGTCGATCCACGACTGCGGATGCTCGATGCGGAAGCCGATCGAGAACGGCTTGGCCTCGATATGGACGCCGCGCTCGTAGAGGGTCTGGAAGGTGTCGCGCGACGAATGGCCGATGGCGAAGACCACGTGATCGGCCTCCAGCGTCTCGCCGGTGTGCAGTCGCACGCCCCGGAGGACGCCCTTGTCGAGATCGATGTCCGTGACCCGGTGCTCGAAGCGGTACTCGCCGCCCAGCTTTTCGATCTTCTCGCGCATGGCCTCGACCATGGTCACCAGGCGGAAGGTGCCGATGTGCGGGTGGGCCTCGGTGAGGATTTCCTCGGGCGCCCCGGCCGCGACGAATTCGGTCAACACCTTGCGGGCCAGGAACCGCGGATCCTTGATCTGGCTGTAGAGCTTGCCGTCGGAGAAGGTGCCCGCGCCGCCCTCGCCGAACTGCACGTTGGATTCCGGGTCCAACTTGCTGCTCCGCCACAGGCCCCAGGTGTCCTTGGTCCGCTGCCGCACCACCTTTCCGCGGTCGAGAATGATCGGCTTGAACCCCATCTCGGCCAGGATCAGCCCAGCGAACAAGCCGCACGGCCCGGCCCCGATCACGACCGGCCGCAGGCGCGCGGTCCTGGGCGCGACCGCGACCGGGCGATAGGCGACGTCTGGCGTCGGCGCCACGTGCACGTCGTCCGCAAGGCGGGCCAGCACCGCCCCTTCATCCTTCACCTCGACGTCGAGGATGTAGACTTTCAGAATCGCGGATTTCCTGCGGGCGTCGTGCGCCCGCTTCCATATCGACCAGGAGACAAGATCGTGCGGCGGCACGCCCAGCCGGGCGGCGATCGCGGCGGGCAGGGCCTCCGGCGGGTGGTCGAGGGGCAGTTTGAGTTCTGACAGGCGCAACATCGGGGGCGTTCTAGCCGGTCGAGTCTTTGGATCCTAGGCGCAAAGCCAAGGATGGCGGACGTGGGCGCGGCGCCTCTTCAATCCGCTCCCGACTTGTGCCCCTTCCAGTCGAACAGCTCCTCCAGCACCTGCACCGCCTGATCGCGCTCTGAGGTCAGGTCGGGGTCGCGGCCCAGGATCAGGCGGGCGTCGTCGGCGGCGGCCAGCATCAGGGCGCGGTGGCGGATCGGGTCGGCGAAGCGGTAGGCGGGGAAGCCGCTCTGTTTCAGGCCCAGGGGGTCGCCGCCGCCGCGCAGGCGGAAGTCTTCCTCGGCGATGACGAAGCCGTCCTCGGTGCGGCGCAGGGTCTCGAGGCGTTCCTTGGCGGTTTCACCGAGGGCGCCGTCCTGGCCGCCGTACAGCAGGATGCAGGAACTGGCCTTCGAACCGCGACCGACGCGGCCGCGCAACTGGTGCAGCTGGGCCAGGCCGAAGCGGTCGGCGTGTTCGATGACCATGATGGAGGCGTTGGGCACGTCCACCCCGACCTCGACCACGGTGGTGGCGACCAGCAGGGGGAGGCGGCCGTCGGCGAAGTCGGCCATGACGGCTTCGCGCTCGGCGCCGGGCATCTGGCCGTGGGCTAGGCCGACCTCGACCCCCAGCAGGCGGCGCAGGTCGTCGGCGCGGTCGACGGCGGCGGCCAAGTCTATGGCCTCGGATTCGGCGACCAGGGGGCAGATCCAATAGGCCTGGGCGCCGGCGTCCAGCGCCGTCTTCAGCCGGGCGGCGACCTCGCCGATGCGGGCCAGGGGGACGACGGCGGTGGTGACGGGGGTGCGGCCCGGCGGTTTCTCCATCAGACGGCTGACCTCCAGCTCGCCGTACTGGGTCAGTTCCAGGGTGCGGGGGATGGGGGTGGCCGACATGGTCAGCAGGTGGACGGCGCCGATGCGCGGACCGCCCTTGGCCTGGAGCCGCTGGCGCTCGCTGACGCCGAACCGGTGCTGTTCGTCGATGACGGCCAGGGCCAGGCGGTCGAAGCGGACGGCGTCCTGAAACAGGGCGTGGGTGCCTATGGCGACCTGGGCGTGACCGGAGGCAAGGGCGGCCAGCTTCTCGCGCCTCTGGCCGTTGGTGTCGCGGCCGGTGAGCAGGACGGAGGCGACGCCGGCCGATTCCAGCAGGGGGCCGAGCTTTTCGTAATGCTGGCGGGCCAGGATTTCGGTCGGGGCCATCAGGGCGGACTGGAAGCCGCTGGAGGCCGCGTCGGCCAGGGCCAGGGCGGCGACGGCGGTCTTGCCCGAGCCGACGTCGCCCTGAAGCAGGCGGCCCATCTGTTTGCCGGAGGCCAGGTCGCGGCGGATTTCGGCGACGGCCTGGGCCTGGGCGTTGGTCAGGGTGAAGGGCAGGGCCTGGAGCAGGCAGTCGGAGGCGGCGCCGGGCGCGATGACGGGCGAGGGCTTAATCTCGCGGGCGCGGCGACGGCGGGCCAGGGCCAGCTGGTGGGCCAGGAATTCGTCATAGGCCAGACGCTGGCGGGCGGGGGCGTCGGGCGACAGGTCCAGCTCGCCCGTTGGGGCGTGCAGGGCGTCCAAAGCGGCGCGCCAGCCCAGCCAGTTCTGCTTCTTCAGCCAGGCGGGGTCCTGCCATTCCGGCAGGTCGGGGGCGGCGGGCAGGGCGGCCTGGACCAGTTTGCGCAGCTGGCGCGAGGTCAGGCCTTGGGTCGCCGGATAGACGGGTTCGGAGGCGGGGATGTCGGCGGCCTTGTCCAGGGTGACGATGTCCGGGTGGACGATCTGGACCTCGCCGTTGAAGCGTTCGACCTTGCCCGAGACCAGCCGGGTCTCGCCGCGCGGCAGCAGCCGGTCGATATGCTGGGGCGAGCCGCCGAACCAGACCAGGTGAACGAAGCCGGTCGGGTCGCTGGCGCGGACCTTCAGCGGGGCGCCGGGGCGGCTGGGGACGAACAGGCGGTCGATGACGATCTCGAAGATCCCGACCTCGCCGTCCACGGCGGTCGACGCCTCCATGGGCCGGCGGACGATGACGCCGGAGGGGCTGAGGAAGACCAGGTCGCGCACCAGCGGCCCTGCCACCTTCTGCACCAGGGGCAGGATGCGGGGGCCCACGCCCTTCAGGCTGGAGACCTCGGCGAACAGGGGAAAGAGAATCTGCGGACGCATCGCCGGGAACATAGCGTGACCATGACGGGTGGCGAAGTCCGTTCAGGAACGCTATCTGCGCTTCTTCCATTCCGGGTGCGCGATCGCTCGCCGCGCGACGGCTCTCTGCTTGAGCGCACCTGGCATATTCAACGGGCAAGGATCCTTGTGACCGAAATCGACGCGCGTCCCCTAAACCAAAGTGGCGACGAAATGACTCCTGAGCGGAAACAGCGGCTGGGCCGGATCCAGTTCCGGTCCTGGCGGCGGGGCTTCCGGGAGGCCGACATGGTGCTGGGTCCGTTCTCGGACCAGGTGGCGCCGACGCTGACCGACGCCGAGCTGGACCAGTTCGAACTGCTGATCGACGAGGAGGACCAGTGGCTCTACGGCTGGATCATCGAGCGTGATCCGACGCCGCCTGAGTTCGAGACGCCGGTGATGGCCAAGGTGCGGGCCTTCATGCGCGAGCATGTGGCGGCCGAGGTCGGCAAGGGCATCGGCTGATGGATCAACAGGTCACTGTGCAGCACCGCACCGACGCCGATCTGGGCGGGGCGCCGGAGGGGCTGGACGCCCTGGTCGTCGCCGAGCGGATCAAGGCCGCCGGCGGGGTCGGCGTCTTCGTGGCGCGCGATTATCAGCGGTCGGGCGGATTTGTTCAGGCGTTCCGCTTCTTCTCGCAAGATATAGAAATTCTTGAATATCCGGCCTGGGACTGTCTGCCCTACGACCGGCTGAGCCCGACGGCGGGGATCGCCGCCCAGCGGATGGCGACCCTGACGCGCCTGGCCCAGCGCAAGACGGGCGACGCGCCGGTTCTGGTGGTCACGACCGTCGGTGCGGCCATGCAGAGGACGCCGCCCAGGTCGGTGACGACCCAGGCCGGGTTCGAGACCAAGGTCGGGCGCGATCTCGATATCCAGGCGCTGGAGCGGTATTTCGCCGCCAACGGCTATGTCCGGGCCTCGACCGTGTCGGAGCGGGGCGAGTTCGCCGTGCGGGGCGGGGTCGTCGATGTGTACCCGCCGGGCTTCGAGGAGCCGGTGCGGCTGGACATGTTCGGGTCCGAGCTGGAATCGATCCGCACCTTCGATCCCGAGACACAGAGATCGACCGGCCAGATGACGGCGGTGTCGCTGGCGCCCGTGTCGGAGGCCCTGCTGGACGCGGATGCGATCTCGCGCTTCCGCACCGGCTATCTGAAGCTGTTCGGGGCGCCGGGCGACGATCCCCTGTATGCGACCATCAGCGAGGGCGCGCGGCGTCAGGGCATGGAGCAGTGGCTGCCGCTGTTCTACGAGACGTTGGATTCGCTGTTCGACTATCTGCCGGATCAGGCCCAGATCTTCCTCGACAATCAGGCCGAGAGCGCGCGGGCCGAGCGGTGGGACCTGATCGCCGACGCCTATGAGGGGCGGACCGAAGCCGCCAAGGCACAAAAAGGCAAGGGTGGGGGCCATGCGGCGGCCAATCGCGCGTTGCCGCCGCGATCGCTGTATCTGGACGCCGGCGACTGGAACCAGGCGCTGGCGGGTCGCGCCGTGCGGCGGTTTACGCCGTTCTCGGGCGGCGGCGAGGATGCGGGCGGCCGACTGGGTCGGACCTTTGCGGCCGAGCGGGCGCAGGACAGCGTCAACCTGTTCGAGGCGGTGGCGGCCCATGCGGCGGCGCTGAAGGCCGACGGCAAGCGGGTGCTGTTCGCCTCGTGGACCGAGGGCTCTTCGGAGCGACTGGCGACCATGCTGGCCGACCACGGCCTGGATCATATCGTCGCCGTGCGCGACTGGGCCGATGTCCAGACCGCGCCGAAGGACCTGTATCTGCGCGGCGTCCTTCCGGTCGAGCATGGGTTTGCGACGGACGAGGTCGCGGTCATTTCCGAGACCGACATCCTGGGCGACCGACTGGCGCGACCGCGCAAGAAGCGGCGGGCGTCGAACTTCCTGGCCGAGGCCTCGGCCCTGACGACCGGGGATCTGGTGGTCCACCTGGATCACGGCATCGGGCGCTACGAAGGGCTGAAGACGCTGGACATCCAGCAGGCGCCGCACGACTGCCTGGAGCTGGTGTACGCCGGTGAGAGCAAACTCTATCTGCCGGTTGAAAATATTGATCTTCTGACCCGATACGGCTCGGATTCAGAAGGCGCGCAGCTGGACCGGCTGGGCGGCGCCGGCTGGCAGGCGCGCAAGTCAAAGGCCAAGGAGCGCCTGCGCGCCATGGCCGAGGGGCTGATTGCGCTCGCCGCCAAGCGGGCGCTGCGCGAGACCGACGCGGTCGTGCCGCCGCCGGGCCTGTTCGCCGAGTTCTGCGCCCGTTTCCCCTACGAGGAGACGGACGACCAACTGAACGCCATCGGCGACGTGCTGGAGGATCTGGGCAAGGGCACGCCGATGGATCGCCTGATCTGCGGCGACGTCGGCTTCGGCAAGACCGAGGTGGCGCTGCGGGCCGCCTTCGTGGTGGCCATGACGGGGCAGCAGGTGGCCATTGTGGCCCCGACCACCCTGCTGGCGCGGCAACACTACAAGACCTTCACCGAACGGTTCGCCGGCTGGCCTGTGAAGGTGCGGCAGCTGTCGCGGATGGTCGGCGGCAAGGAGGCGTCGGAAACGCGCGCCGGCCTGAAGGACGGCTCGGTCGAGATCGTCGTCGGCACCCATGCGGTGCTGTCCGAACAGGTCGGTTTCCGCGACCTGGGCCTGGTCATCGTCGACGAGGAGCAGCATTTCGGCGTCAAGCACAAGGAGAAGCTGAAGTCGGTGCGCGCCGACGTCCACCTGCTGACCCTGACCGCCACGCCGATCCCGCGCACCCTGCAGATGGCGCTGTCGGGTATTCGCGAGATGTCGATCATCGCCACCCCGCCGGTCGATCGCCTGGCGGTGCGGACCTATGTGACGCCGTGGGATCCGGTGCTGGTGCGTGAGGCCCTGCTGCGTGAGAAATATCGCGGCGGCCAGGCCTATTATGTCGCGCCGCGCCTGAAGGACCTGCCGGCCATCGAGAAATTCCTGCGTGAGCAGGTGCCCGAGGTGAAGTTCGTCGTCGGCCACGGCCAGATGTCGGCGGCCCAGCTCGAGGAGGTGATGAGCGCCTTCTACGACGGCGAATACGACGTCCTGGTCTCGACCACCATCGTCGAGAGCGGGCTGGACATCCCGACCGCCAATACGCTGGTCGTGCACCGCGCCGACATGTTCGGCCTGGCGCAGCTGTATCAGATCCGGGGCCGGGTCGGCCGATCCAAGGCGCGGGCCTTCGCCTATCTGACCACCGACGCGGTCAAGCCGATGACCCTGTCGGCCGAGCGGCGTCTGCAGGTGCTGCAGTCGCTGGACAATCTGGGCGCCGGCTTCCAGCTGGCCAGCCACGACCTGGACCAGCGCGGCGGCGGCAATCTGCTGGGCGACGAACAGTCGGGCCATATCCGCGAGGTGGGCGTCGAACTGTACCAGCAGATGCTGGAGGACGCGGTCGCCGAGCTGCGCGAGAAGGGCGAGGGGGCCAATGTGGATCGTGGCTGGTCGCCGTCGATCAACGTCGGGGCTTCCGTCCTGATTCCAGAGGAATATGTGCCGGACCTGAATGTCCGTCTCAGCCTGTATCGCCGCCTGTCCGACGCCGAACAGGCCGAGGATCGCGAAGCCCTGGCCGCCGAACTGATCGACCGGTTCGGGCCCCTGCCGGACGAGGCGCAGCAACTGCTGAAGATCGTCGGCATCAAGTCGAACTGCCGCCGCGCCTGTATCGAGAAGATCGACATCGGGCCGCGCGGCGCGGTGCTGACCCTGCGCGACAACAGCTTCCCCAATCCCCTTGGATTGGTCGGGCTGATCCAGAAGAACCAGGCCTTCTGGAAGATCCGGCCGGATCAGAAGATCGTGGTGACGGGTGACTGGCCGACGGCGGAAGAGCGGCTGAAGGTGGCGGAGCGGATCACGGCCGATCTGGCGCGGGTGGCGGGGGCGTAGGCCCCGCCGCAGTGCGTTCTATCAACCGGACGTCGGCGTTCAGCGTTGTGGGATTTTGCTTTCAGCCGTTTGGACAAACTCGTTCCATTTGGCGTCAGTTTGTGGCGTCCGGGACAACACAGATGAGAAATTCTCTGCCGCACTATCGCACCCGCTGCGAATGCGGTCGGCCCATGCACGCAGTTCGGTTCTAGACTTTGCGCTAGCTCGGAATGAGCGGATGAGGTCCGCCTCGAACTGATCAGTGCTCGCTTCCATGACTGCTATAGGATCTTCACCTTGTGGGATTGCTATGGTGTCTTGCAGGATGAGAGCCGATTGCCAACGCTGCAACTGCTGCTCATTCAATCGCCATCCATAGGCCGCACAGGTACTAAACCAGCCTCGGAGATGTCCGAGTTCAGCAAACGAAGTAGGGGCTTCGCTCGCGGGATGTGCCTGAAGTAGGATTGCTAGTGCAGCTGCTGCTATCATGACTTCTCTCTTCTAGGCAGGTGCGGGGCGCTTATTCTATTTTGTCTGGCGGTAAACAGCTAGCATTCCGCACATCGTCGGAACATCAGGCATACAGTCGACTCCTACCGCGTCCTGTCGAACAGATCGGCGGAGGCGCGTTCCAGCAGGGCGGCGGCGCTTTCGTTCGGCTGCATCTCGGCGGCGCCCACGTCGAATTCGGCGACGAAGGGGGAGCGGTCGGGACCGGCGTCGAAGGCGGTGCAGCCGATGACGGCGGCGATGCGCTCCGCCGCCAGGCGTGCGGCCTCGCCCCGGGTCGCCGGCAGGGCCAGGGCGAAGACTTCCTTGGCCAGGCGGGCGGGCGTGTCCTCGACCCGGACCAGCCGCGAGACCATGGCGCCGATCTGGGGCATGGCCCGATCCAGCCAGCCGCCCTGCCGCGCCCCGGCCACGGCCTCGTTCTCCTTCACGCGCAGCACGCAGACCGACAGGGGGCGGCGACGGGCGCGTGAGGCGTCGGCGACGCGCGCCAGATGGGCGGCGAACAATTCAGGCGTGAACAGGCCGGTCGAGGCGTCCATTTCCGCCAGCGCCCGGACCGAATCCAGAGCCTTGCGAATGGTCAGATGACGTCGGTGAGACCCCGCCAGGGCCAGAAGCCGCTCGGCCGTCTCATCCTCGGGCGTGTCGGCGGTGGCGACGTCGGCGAAGCCCCGATTGAACAGTTCGTCGAGACCGATCTCGTTGCCGTCCCGGAGATAGAGCATCAGGGGAATGTGGTAGAGGCGGGTGTTGCGCTTCATGCCCGAAGCGATCGACAGGGCCGGGGCGTGGTCCTTGGCGCCCCACAGGACGGCGGCGTCGAACGGACTTTCGTGCAGATAGTCGAAAGCGGTGTAGGGGGTGGGCGCAGCGACGACCTCGACGCCGGAGGCGGTGAGGGCGTTGGACAGGGCCAGAAACCGGCGCTCGGCCACGCCGGCGGCCAGGACGCGCAGCGGCGCCCGTTCGTCGCCGCCGGCCTCCAGATCAATGCCGCGAGCGGCGAAGGTGGCGCGGCGCAGATGGAATTCTTCTTCGGCTATCGCGGCGCGGGTCATCTGCTCCAGCCTCAGCGCCGCCTGGGCGGGGTGGGGCGGCAGCGTCACGGCCAGGTCCGCGTCCATGACGGAACCGCGCGGCGCGCCGACAACCATGATCGGCAGACTGCGCGGCTCGGCCGCAGACCGCAGCCGCGCCACGACGTCGTCGGTGAGCGAATCGAAATCGACCACGGCGGCGTCCAGGGGGAAGTCCTGCAAGACAGCCTCGGCCGACGTCAGGTCGCGAGCGGTGACGGTGGTCCAGCCGAGGGCGTCCAGCCCAGCCACCAGCGGCCCGAGCCGACCGTCCTGGGCCGCCAGGATCAATACACGCGCATCGAAAGCCAAGTTGGTCGTCTCCCCCGGACGTCGCAGCGCCCATAGCCCCTTGAAGGCCGCGGGACCATAGCGATGCGTCCCTTAACGAAGCAATGTCTTGGCGTGGAGCGACGGGGAAAAGAGGGGCTCGCGCGGATGGTGTTTTCCTTGCCGATGGAATGGTCTAGGTTTCGCCGCCTGTTCAACGGTTGTGGGAACCGGCTTGAGTGATCACCTGACCCGATCGGTACTGAAGGCGCCCGGATTCTGGGGCGGTCTTTCGGTGCGCGCCTTCACCCGCAGCTGGGGGCGTGACGTCATGCTCTACACCGGCGGCGTGTCATTCTTCGCCCTTCTGGCCGTGTTTCCCGCCATCGCCATCCTGATCGGTTTCTACAAGCTGGGTCTGTCGATCAATGAGGTCAGCGCTCAGGCCGCCGCCCTTTCGGACCTGTTGCCTCGGGCGGCCCAGACGATATTCCGGGATGAGATCGCCCGGTTGAGCAATGCTTCTGCGCGGACGATCTCGACCCAGAGCGCCTTTGCATTGTTCGTCGGCGCCTATGCTGCCCATCGTGGATTCAAGGCGTTGCTGGCGGGCCTTAATCTCATTCATGATGAAACCGAGCCGCACGGCTTCTTCAAGTTCAACCTTCTGGCCTTCTTCGTCGCCGTCTTCGCCTTCGCGCTTTTCACGGTCGTGTCAGGCGCTGTGGTGACGGCCCGCATCCTGGCCCATACGGCGTCGCCGATGACGGACCAGTTCGATGGCGGTTTGCTGCCGCTGGACGCCTTCCTGCCGGCGCTTGGCCTCGCGGTCGGCCTGACCCTTTTGTACCGCTACGCCATGAGCCACAGGTCGCCCGTCGCCTGGCTGCCGGCGATCACCGGCGGGCTGGTGGCGACCCTGATGTCGGTGATCTCGTCCTGGCTGTGCGCCATCTATGTGGAGCAGATCGCGCCCCTGGGGGCGACCTACGGGTCTGTGGGCGCGGTGGTGGTGCTGCTGATCTGGCTGTCGTGGAACGTCAACGCCATCTTCTACGGCGGCGCCTTCGCCACCGAGATGGAGATTGCGGCCAAGGCCGATGAAGCCGCCAAGGCTCAAACCCCGACGGTTCCCGCCGATGTGGTCGATCTGTCGGAGCGGCGGGCCAGCCGCCGGTCGCGCTCCTAACCCGCCTCGACCGTAAGGCGAATCACGCCGTCCGCCTCGTCCACGGCGATCACGCGGCCGTTCTTCTGGGCCATCAGAAAGGGCACGTCGATCCGCGCTATCGGGTCGGTGGCCAGCAGGATGAAGCGACGCCCCGGCGCAGCGCCCTCCATCGCCTTCATCAATCGAAGGCTGGGCGTCGGGCAGAGGTGGCCGCGCGCATCGACGACGGAGGCTTCAACCTCTTGGAGGTCGGTCACGACGCCAGTCGGTCGGCCAGCAGGGCCAGGGCGATCCGGACACTGGCGAGACGGACCGCGTCACGGCCGATGTCGCCGAATCGTTCCTGGCGATGGATCAGGCCGCCCGGTCCTTGAGCGGCGAAATGGACCAGTCCGACCGGCTTGTCGTCCGAGCCGCCGCCGGGACCGGCGATGCCGGTGACGGCGACGCTGACGGCGGCGCGCGAATGGGCGACGGCGCCCTGGGCCATGGCCCGCGCGGTCGGTTCGGACACGGCGCCGTGGGCGATCAGCGTGGCCTCGGGCACGCCCAGCATCTGCTGTTTGGCGTCGTTGCTGTAGGTGACGAAGCCCCGGTCCAGGGCGTCGGACGAGCCGGGAACGGCGGTCAGGGCGGCGGCGACCAGACCGCCGGTGCAGCTTTCGGCGGTGGCCAGCATCAGCCCCCGCGCGGACGCGGTTGCGACGATCTGTTGCGCCAGGCGCTGAATGTCTTCGGGGAACATGATCTTTTCATAGGCCGCGAGTCCCGCTCTAACCAGAGCCATGACCAATGTCGCCGAGGCTCCTGTTCTCCCCCTCGACCGGCCCGCCCGCGCGACCGCGATCCTGTTCGCCGTCGCCGTCTTCACCTCGGCCTGTCTGGTCTTCGTGGTGCAGCCGATGGCGACCAAGCTGATCCTGCCGACCCTGGGAGGATCGCCGTCGGTGTGGAATGCGGCCATGGTCTTTTTTCAGACGGCGCTGCTGGCCGGCTATGGCTACGCCCATCTGCTGCAACGGATCGGATCGATGCGGCGACAGGTGGCGGTCCATCTGGGTCTGCTGCTGATCGCGGCCTTGTTCCTGCCGCTGCGGATCAGCGGCCTGCTGGGCGATCCTGATCCCTCGGCGCCGACCCTGTGGATGCTGGCGACCCTGACCCTGTCCCTCGGGGCGCCGTTCGCCGTGCTGTCGGCGACCGCCCCGCTGTTGCAGGCCTGGTATGCGCGGGCCAGCGCCGGGCGGGCGGGGCGCAGCGATCCCTACGTGCTTTACGCCGCGTCGAACCTGGGCAGTTTTCTGGCCCTGCTGGCCTATCCGGTCCTGATCGAGCCGCTGGTCAGTCTGTCGTCGCAGCGGTGGGGATGGACCCTCGGCTACGGTCTGTTCGTACTGATGGTCGTGGGGCTGGGCCTTGTCGTCTGGCGTCGGCGGGAGACTGTTGCGGCCGAGCCCGCCCCGCTGGCGGCCGGACCGCGCATCGCCTGGCGCGAGAAGGGCCTGCTGATTCTGCTGGCGGCGGCGCCCTCCAGTCTGATGCTGGGCGTGACGGCGCACCTGTCGACCGACGTGGCCTCGGCGCCCTTCCTGTGGGTCATTCCGCTGGCGCTCTATCTGCTGACCTTCGTCATCGCCTTCCAGGCGCGGCCGATCATCCCCTTGCATCTGACCCTGGCGATCCAGGCGGGGACCCTGGCGGCCTGCGCCGCCCTGGCGGCGTTCCGGACGACGGAGTGGCTGTTCGTCTTCGGGGTCAATCTCACGGCCTTCTTCTTCACGGCCCTGATGTGCCACCAACGGATGGCCGAGCGTCGTCCCGCGCCGGGCCGGCTGACGGAATTCTATCTGCTGCTGTCGCTGGGCGGCGTGCTGGGCGGGGTGTTCAACGCCCTGATCGCGCCCGTCGTGTTCGACATGGTGTGGGAATATCCACTGATCCTGGTGGCCGTGGGCCTGTTGCGGCCCTGGGGGCGGCGCGAGATGCGATCATGGGAGATCATCTGTTGCGTCGTCGGCGTGCTGATCGCCGTGGCGGGGCCGCTGGGCCTAGCCCTGGTCCGCTATGCGCCTGACATCCGCGCTGTCGTGCCGGACCATGAGCTGGTGCGGATCGCCCAGGCGGTGCTGGGTGTGGCGGCCCTGTTCGCCTTCCTTTTGAGAGATCGGGCGGTGATGTTCACCGTGGTCATCGGGGCCATGGTCTGGTCCGGCTATCATGTGGCGCGCGGTTATGACTGGGTGCTGACCGAGCGGAGCTTCTTCGGGGTGATGCGGGTGGCCAGCACGCCGATCGAGGGCCTGGATGGACCGGTCCATGTGCTGATGCACGGCACCACCCTGCACGGCGCCCAGGCGCAGGCGGCGCGGTATCGCTGCATGCCGACCCTCTATTACGCCACCTCCACCCCCCTCGGTCAGGCGGCCCTGATGACCCAGGCTGAACGGCCGGGCGGGGCGGTCATCGGTATCGTGGGGCAGGGATCGGGCGCCATGGCCGCCTACAAGCGGGCCCAGGACCGAATGAGCTTCTTCGAGATCGATCCGATGGTGGATCGCCTGTCGCGCGACCCCCGCTGGTTCAGTTTCATCAACGGCTGCGCCCAGGGACCGGTCCGGACGGTTCTGGGGGATGCGCGGCTGACGATGGGACGGGAGGCGCCGGCCAGTTATGACCTGCTGATCATCGACGCCTTTTCGTCGGATGCGGTGCCGACCCATTTGCTGACAGTCGAGGCCATCGCCGGCTATCTGCGGCTGCTGAAGCCCGAGGGGGTGGTGGTGTTGCACCTGTCGAACCGGAACCTGGAGATCACCCTGCCGGCCGAGGCGGCGGCGGCGGCCCTGGAGGCGCCGGCCCTGCATCAGATCTATATCGAACGGCGGGACGCCGCCTCCATGTCTGAATCCTCGACCGAGGCGCTGATCGTCGGCAAGAGCGAGGCGGCCCTGGCGCCCTATCGCCAGAATCCGCGCTGGCGCACTCTGGAGGCGACCGGGGTGCGGCCGTGGACCGACGACTATGTCAATCTGTTCGGAGCCCTGGTCCGCCAGATGCAGTACGCGGTCCGGTAGTTCAGGCGGAAACGGGCGTTTCGACCGTCGCAACCGCCTGGGCGGCCAGGCCCTCGCCCCGGCCGGTGAAGCCCAGACCCTCGGTCGTGGTGGCCTTGACGCTGACGGCGTCCAGCGGGAGCGCCAGAAGGCCGGCGATCCGTTCGCGCATGGCCTGGCGGTGCGGCTTCACCTTGGGGCGTTCGCAGATCAGGGTCACGTCAACATTGACGATCCGACCGCCGCGCGCGGCGACAAGCTGGGCGGCGTGCAGCAGGAAGAGGTCGGAAGACGCGCCCTTCCACTTCGGATCGGTCGGCGGGAAGTGATCGCCGATGTCGCCCTCGGCGATGGCGCCGAGAAGCGCGTCGGTCAGGGCGTGCAGACCGGCGTCCGCGTCGGAATGGCCGATCAGGGTCTGGTCATGCGGCACCTCGATCCCGCAGAGCCAGACCGAACCGCCCGGACCCCAGCGGTGGACGTCATAGCCGGAGCCGATCCGGGTCTGGTAGCGGGTCTGTTGCGACAACAGGGCCTCGGCCATGGCGAAATCCTCGGGATAGGTCAGTTTCATCAGACGGGGATCGCCCTCGACCAGGGCGACGCGGCCGCCGTGGCCTTGGACGACCGCGGCTTCGTCGGTCGGGGCCTCGGTTCCGGTCCAGGCGGCGTAGGCGGCTTCTATCGTATCGCGCCGGAAGGCCTGAGGCGTCTGGGCCCGCCACAGGCCGTCGCGTTCGACCACGCCCGCCATCAGGCTGTCTGCCCCGCGCCGCAGGCTGTCGGCCACGGGCAGGGCGGGCAGGGCGCCGTCGGCATGGTCCAGGGCCGCGATAAGCCGGTCGATGACGGCGCGGTCCAGCAGGGGGCGGGCGGCGTCATGGATCAACACCGGTCGGTCGGGGCAGCAGGTGAGGGCCGCAAGACCGGCGCTGACCGACGCGGCCCGGACGCCGCCGCCCGTCACGGTCCGCCAGTTCGACAGGCCGGCAAGGGTTTCGGCCGCGCGGTCTTCGGCGCCGGCAGCCACCACGACCACCAGCTCGTCGGCGCCGGCGTTCAGCAGCGCCTCAGCCGACCAGCGCAGCACGGGCTTGCCGCCCAGGGCGCGCCACTGTTTGTCGCCGCCTGCGCGCGAACCGGATCCGGCCGCGACGATGATGCCCGAGAAACTCATGCCGGCCTTCTAGAGCGCGCCGTCGCGCGACGAAACATCAATCCGCCGCCGTCAGGCTTGACGAGGGGGTGTTGGATGCTGCGAAAGGCGCGAATGGCCAAGACTTTACAGATCGGCGACGTGACCGTGCCCGGCCAGGTGCTGATGGCGCCCATGACGGGCGTGACCGACCTGCCGTTCCGTGTGCTCGCCTCGCGGCTGGGCGCGGCCTATGTGGCCACCGAGATGGTGGCGGCCAAGGAGCTGGCGCGCGAACGGCCCGACGTGGTGCGACGCGCGGCGGTCGGCGCCGGCCTGCCGCTGACGGTGATCCAGCTGGTCGGGCGCGATCCGGGCCAGATGGCCGAGGGCGCGCGGATGGCGGAAAAGGCGGGCGCGGATATCGTCGATCTGAACTTCGGCTGTCCGGCCAAGGAGGTCACAGGCTCCGCCGCCGGCTCGGCCCTGATGCGGACCCCGGACCTGGCCTGTCGCATCATGGAGGCGGCGGTCCAGGCGACCAGCCGGCCGGTGACGGTGAAGATGCGGCTGGGCTGGGACGACGACAGCCGCAACGCGGCCGAACTGGCGAAGCGGGCTGAAGAGATCGGGGTCAGGGCGGTGACGGTCCACGGCCGCACGCGCAAGCAGTTCTATACCGGCGTGGCCGACTGGGCGGCGGTGGGCGAGGTCAAGGCGGCGGTCGGCATACCGGTCATCGTCAACGGCGACATCACCACGGCGGAAGCGGCCCGCCAGGCCCTGGCCCAATCGGGCGCCGACGGCCTGATGCTGGGGCGGGGCGTCTATGGACGGCCATGGCTGGCGGCCCACCTGGAGCGGGCGCTGATCGACGGGGTTTCGCTTGATGAGCCGGGGCCAGAGGCGCGACTTGGGATTGTCGTCGAGCATTTGCGGGCGTCGGTGGAATTCTACGGACTCCCGCTGGGGCTGCGTATGTTCCGCAAACACCTGGGCTGGTACATCGAGCAGGCGCCCTGGCCGGCTGATCCGCAACACCGCCGCGAGGCCAAGGCAATAATTTGCCGTCTGGATGAGCCTCTGGCCGTCGAGGCGGCGATGGCGGATCTTTGGCGCGAAATTTTGCCGAAGATGAACAAGTCGGATGTTGAAGATGAGCCACAGTTAGTGGACACTGCTGTGGCATGACGGATACGCCTTCACCTGCGGCCTCTTCAACCGACACCGTGTCGGTGGATGAGTCGTTCTGGGGGCGTTTCGACGCGGAACGGGCCCGGGCGGGGTTCGGTTTCGCCTATTTCATCGCGGTCGTCATCACGGCCGCGGCGGTCTGGCTGGTGGCGGCGGCGCCCGGTGCGACGTCCGGCACGGCGCGGGGATCGACCAGCCAGGCGGTGCTGTTCGTCCTGCTGGCCAATCTGGCGCTGATATCGGGTCTGGCCTTTATCGTCGGGCGACGGGTCCTGGCCCTGGCGCGCAGCACGGGTGACGCGGGGTCGCGGCTGCACCTGCGGTTCGTCGCCCTGTTCTCCATGGTGGCCGTCGTTCCGGCGGTGTTGATCGCCCTGGTGTTCGGCCTGCTGGTGACGCGGGGCGTCGACCAGTGGTTCAGCCAGAATGTACAGGCTTCGGTCGAGAACGGCGCCGTGGTCGGGCGCGCCTATATCCGGGATGTCGCCACGACGGTGGACGCGGATCTGGTGACGATCTCCGATCAGCTGGATAGCGCACGTGGCCTGTTCGACGACCGGATCCAGTTCAATGACGCCCTCGCCCAGGTCGGGGAGATTTTCGGCTATCCCGCCATCTACATCCTGAATGGCGACGGCCAGGTTCTGGCGCGCGCGGAGCGGCCCGACGCGCCGCCTTATCTGGCGCCCCCCCGGACCTATCTGGAGGACGCGGCCCAGGGCGGAAAGCCGCCGACCGACGTGACGCAGAACCCCGACACGGTTCGATCCATCATCGCCCTGCCGGCCTATGGCGACGCCTATCTCTATCTGGTGCGGCCCCTGCAAGATGGGCTGGTCGCGCGTATGAACGCCTCCATTCAGTCGATCGAAGCCTATCGCGAGGCCCAGGAAAGCCGGTCGCGGATCCAGTCGGCCTTCATCCTCAGCTATCTGGAGACCGCGCTGCTGGTTCTGGTCGGCGCCGTCTGGCTGGGCATGTCGGCGGCCAGCAGCATCTCCGCCCCGATCGGGCGTCTCGTGCAGGCGGCGGACCAGGTGGCGGGCGGCGATTTCAGCGCCCGTGTGGACAGCCAGGGCGCCCCGGCCGAAATCGCTTTGCTTTCCGACGCCTTCAATCGCATGACCGGTGATCTTCAGGCGCAACAGACCGCGTTGAAGGCGGCCAGCGACGACGCCCAGAACCGCAGCCGGTTCATCGAGACCGTGCTGTCGGGCGTCAGCGCAGGGGTTATCGGCCTGGACCGGCGTGGGCGGGTTTCGGCGATCAACGACAGCGCTCTGCAACTGCTGCACATCGAAGAAGACGAGGTTCTGGGCCACGAACTGGCGGCGCTTTCGCCCGAGCTGAGCGACCTGGTCGGCCGGGTCGAGGCGCATATCGAAGAAGACATCGATGTCAGCCGAGGCGGCGAGACCCAGAGACTGCGGGTCCGGATCGAGGGCGGGCAGGGCGGCGAGATGGTCCTGACCTTCGACGACATCACCCGGCTGGTCACCGCTCAACGCAACGCCGCCTGGCGTGACGTCGCCCGGCGTATCGCCCACGAGATCAAGAACCCGCTGACGCCGATCCAACTGTCGGCCGAACGGCTGAAACGGAAATATCGCGACAAGGTGGACGAGGTCGAGATCTTCGACCGCTGCACCGACACCATCATTCGCCAGGTCGGCGATATCGGCCGGATGGTGGACGAGTTCTCGTCTTTCGCTCGCATGCCGGCGCCACGCTTCGGCTCGGCCAATCCGGCGGAGATGCTGCGCGAGGCCGTGTTCGCCCAGCGGGTCGCCGCCGCTGACATCGTCGTGGATATGGAAGAGCCCCTGCCCAAGGCCACGCTGCGTTGCGACGCCCGCATGGTGGGCCAGGCCCTGATCAATATTCTGAAGAACGCCGGCGAGTCCGTCGCCGCTCGCCGTCTGGCGGCCGGGGAAGACGCGGCGTCAGAGGCCGAGGGCATCATCGCCTCCCTGGTCGTTGAAAACGGCACGGCGACCTTCGTGGTCGAGGACGACGGGGTCGGCCTGCCGGCCAAGGACCGCGACCGTCTGACCGAACCCTATGTCACCACGCGCGAGAAGGGCACGGGCCTGGGCCTGGCCATCGTCAAACGCATTTGCGAGGACCACGGCGGCGAGCTGAAGCTGGCCGACGCCGAGACCCTGCGCGGCGCGCGGGTGTGCCTGATTTTTCCCTTGAAACCCCACGGCAAGACCGGCGACGTGACGGAGCGCAAGCTCCAGACCGTCGTCGCCGAATAAGCGAGGCAAGATGCGACCTACCGGTTCCGACATTCTGGTCGTCGATGACGAGGCGGACATCCGCGATCTGGTTTCGGGCCTGCTCGAGGACGAGGGGCACGCCGTGCGCGTAGCCGCCAACTCCGACGAGGCCCTGGCTGCTATCCGCGCGAGGAAGCCGTCGCTGGCGATCCTCGACATCTGGATGCAGGGCGGCGGTCTGGACGGGCTGGAGCTGCTGGAGGTGGTCAAGGAGATCGACCCCGACCTGCCTGTGGTAATGATCTCGGGGCACGGCAATATCGAGACGGCGGTGACGGCCCTGAAGCGCGGCGCCTATGACTTCATCGAAAAGCCGTTCAAGTCTGACCGACTGGTGGTCGTGGTCGAAAGGGCCATCGAGGCGGCGACGCTGAAGCGCGAGAACCGCCGTCTGCGGGCCCAGACGATGACCCCGTCAGGTCTGATCGGCCGGTCCCAGGCGGCCCAGGCGCTGCGCGGCACCATCGCCAAGGTGGCCCAGGCCAACAGCCGGGTCCTGATCGCCGGCCCGGCCGGTTCCGGCAAGGAGCTGGTCGCGCGTCAGATCCACGAGGCCAGCCCGCGCGCCCGGGCCGAGTTCGTCGCCATTTCGGCCGCCGGGATGACGCCGGAGCGGCTGGACGTCGAACTGTTCGGCGAGGAAGGCCAGGACGGCCGTCCGCGCAAGATCGGGGTGTTCGAACGCGCCCATAACGGCACCCTGTATCTGGATGAGATCAGCGACATGCCGCGTGAGAGCCAGAGCCGCATCCTGCGCGTCCTGGTCGATCAGCGGTTCCGTCGCGTCGGCGGCGAACAGGACGTGCAGGTCGATGTGCGGGTCGTGACCTCGACCTCACGCGACCTGAAGATCGAGATCGCCGAGGGTCGGTTCCGCGAGGATCTGTTCCACCGTCTGAACGTGGTGCCGATCCGGGTGCCGGCCTTGTCGGAACGGCGCGAGGACATCACCGAACTGGTGGAATATTTCGTCGACACGATCAGCGCCTCGCAGGGCCTGCCGCGCCGCATCATCGGCGATGACGCCGTGGCGGTTCTGCAAGTCCATCCCTGGCCGGGCAATATCCGTCAGTTGCGCAACAATATCGAACGGCTGCTGATCCTGGCGACCGGTGATCCGAACGAACCGATCACCGCCGACATGCTGCCGCAGGAGGTGGCGACGTCGAACGGAGGCTCCTCGAACCTGGGGGCCGAACGCACCATCGCCCTGCCGCTGCGCGAGGCGCGGGAAGTGTTCGAGCGGGAGTATCTGGCGGCCCAGATCATGCGGTTCGGCGGCAATATCTCGCGCACCGCCGCCTTCATCGGCATGGAACGCTCGGCCCTGCACCGTAAGTTGAAGTCGCTGGGGGTCTCGCCGGCCCGCGGTGGAGAAGAGGAAGATCCGGCCTGATGTCCCGCGTCGCCTATGTCAACGGAACCTACAGCCCGCATGGCCAGGCCGTGGTCCATATCGAGGATCGCGGCTTCCAGTTTGCCGACGGGGTCTATGAGGTCTGGTCGGTGTTCGACGGACGGCTGGCGGACTTCGACGGCCACATGACGCGCCTGCACCGCAGCCTGAACGAACTGCGCATCGACATCCCCATGTCGGTGGCGTCCCTGACGCGGGTGCTGCGCGAAACCGTCCGTCGCAATCGGGTGAGGAACGGCATCGTCTATCTGCAGGTCACGCGCGGCACGGCGCGCCGCGATCACCCATTCCCCACGCCGGGCACGCCGCCCAGCGTCATCGTCACCGCCAAGTCCATTGCGCCGGCGCGCGGAGAGGCGCAGGCGCAGAAGGGCGTCGCCGTCCTGACCCAGCCCGACATCCGTTGGGGGCGGTGCGACATCAAGACGGTCGGGCTTCTGCCCAACATCCTGGCCAAACAGGCCGCGCGCGAGGCCGGCGCCTATGAGGCCTGGCTGGTGGACGACATGGGGCTGGTGACCGAGGGCTCCTCGACCAACGCCTGGATCGTGGATGAGCACGGCAAGCTGCGGACGCGCGACACCCAGGCCAACATCCTGAAGGGCTGCACCCGCACCACCCTGATGGCGCTGATCAAGGAACACGGGGTCGAACTGGACGAACGTCCGTTCAGCGTCGATGAGGCCAAACGGGCGCGGGAAGCCTTCTTCACCGCCGCCGGCGCCTTCGTCACCCCGGCGATCTCGATTGATGGAACGAAGATCGGCGACGGCAGGCCGGGACCGATTACGCTGAAGCTGCGTCAGCTCTATCTTGATCGGGCGCGCCGAGACGCCATTTAGGGCGTTGCCGGAGCACGGAGGCGGCGTTTAAGGTCGCTTCCGGCCGCCATCCGGCCCCGACGCCGCTCCCTCGGCGACGAACAACAAAGAACAGGAAAAACCTGCCATGTCGCAAGACAAACGTCAGAACCTTCAGGACACCTTCCTCAACTCGGTCCGCAAGACCAAGACGCCGCTGACCATTTTCCTGGTCAACGGGGTCAAGCTGCAGGGCATCGTGACCTGGTTCGACAACTTCTGTGTGCTGCTGCGCCGCGATGGCCAGTCCCAGCTGGTGTACAAGCACGCCATCTCCACCATCATGCCGTCCGCGCCCGTGCAACTGTACGAGCCCGACGCCGAAGAAGACTGATTGACCCAAAAACTGATCGACCACGCCGTCCCGCTGATCCGGGCGGTCGTCATCCATCCCGACCGACGCTCAGACAGCCCTCGGCTGGCAAGCGAGCGCCTTGAGGAAGCCGTGGGCCTTGCCCGCGCGCTGGACCTTGACGTGCGCGCTGAAGAGATCGTGCGACTGCGTGGGACCACGCCTGCCACCCTGTTCGGAAGCGGCAAGGTCGAGGAACTGGCCGCCCTGGTCCGCGCGGCCGATGCCGAGGCGGTCATTATCGACGACGCCCTGACGCCGGTGCAGCAGCGCAATCTGGAGAAGGCGTGGGAGGTGAAGGTCATCGACCGCACCGGCCTGATCCTGGAAATCTTCGGACGCCGCGCGCGCACCAAGGAAGGCCGGCTGCAGGTCGAACTGGCGCGGCTCGACTATGAGCGGTCGCGCCTGGTGCGGACCTGGACCCACCTGGAACGCCAGCGCGGCGGCACCGGCTCGACCGGCGGTCCCGGCGAAACCCAGATCGAGCTGGACCGGCGTCTGATCGCCGACCGGATCGTGCGGCTGAAGGCCGAGCTGGAAGAGGTGCGGCGCACGCGCGGCCTGCACCGCAAGCAGCGCCAGAAGGTTCCGTTCCCGACCATCGCCCTGGTCGGCTACACCAACGCCGGCAAGTCGACCCTGTTCAACCGGCTGACGGGATCCGAAGTCTTCGCCAAGGATCTGTTGTTCGCCACCCTGGACACGACCCAGCGCACCATCCGCCTGCCGCAGGGCCGGCCGGCCATTGTCGCGGACACCGTCGGCTTTATCTCCGATCTGCCGCATGAACTGGTCGAAAGCTTCCGCGCCACTCTGGAAGAGGTGGGCGAGGCCGATCTGATCCTGCACGTCCGCGACATCGCCTCGGCCGACAGCGACGCCCAGGCCAAGGACGTCGAGGCCGTGCTGAAACAGATCGAGACGCCCGAGGGCAAGACCCGCCGGGTGCTGGAGGTCTGGAACAAGATCGACCTGCTGGACGACGAGGCGCGCGAGGCCGTGCTGGGCCAGGCCGAACGTCTGGCGAAAACGGGCGAGGCGGTCGCTGTTTCGGCCTGGACGGGCGAGGGGATCGAGCCTCTGCGCCAGACCGTCGCCGGCCTGATCGACGACGATCCCGAGACCCGGCTGACGCTGGCGCCCGACCAGGGCGAAGCCCTGGCCTGGCTGTATGAACACGGCCGGGTGGTCTTCCGCGACACGGATGACGCCGGCCGCACTCACGTCACGGTCAGGCTTCACCCTGCAGCCCTGGGGCGATTCGAGCGTCTGTATCCCGACCTGGCTGACTGACCTATGCATCTGATCGAGACCGTCCTGCTGCTGCTTCTGGCCGTCGTGGTGTCGGGCTCGGTCGCGCGGATCACGCGCATCGCCTTGCCTCTGGTGCAGATCGGCCTGGGGGCCGCCATCGTGCTGGCGACAGGCACGACGGTGGATCTGGAGCCGGACATCTTCTTCCTCCTGTTCCTGCCGCCCCTGCTGTTTCTGGACGGCTGGCGCATCCCCAAGGAGGCGCTGTTCCGCGACCGGGCGGTGATCCTGGAGCTGGCCCTGGGCCTGGTCCTGTTCACCGTCATCGGTCTGGGCTTCCTGATCTGGTGGATGATCCCGGAGATGCCGCTCGCGGTGGCTTTCGCCCTGGCCGCCATCCTGTCTCCGACCGACCCCATCGCGGTTCAGGCCATCGCCGCCCGGGCGCCGATTCCCAAACGGTTGATGCACATCCTGGAGGGCGAGTCGCTGTTGAACGACGCCACCGGCCTGACCTGCATGCGGATCGCGGTGGTTGCGGCCACGACCGGCGCCTTCTCGATCGGCAGCGCCGTCGGATCCTTCGCCTGGCTGGCCCTGGTCGGCGTGGTGACAGGCGTTCTGGTCACCATGGCCATCAGTTACGCCAAGGGTTTCGTCAGTCGCCGCTGGGGCGAGGACGTCGGGGCGCAGATTCTGGTCAGCCTGCTGATCCCCTTCGCCGCCTATCTGGTCGCCGAAGAACTGCACGCTTCCGGCATCCTGGCGGCGGTGGCGGCGGGCGTGACCATGAGCTTCACCGAGCGGGGCGGCGGGATCGGAGGCCAGTCCCTGGCCATGACCCGAATTCGGCGCGGCGTAGTGTGGGACACGGTCCAGTTCGTCGCCAACGGCATCATCTTCGTCATCCTGGGCGAACAGATGCCGTCGATCCTGGCGCGGGCGGCCGAGGTGGTGCGGGGCACCAGTCGGCCGGAGGTCTGGTGGCTGGCCGTCTATGTGTTCGCCATCGTCGCCGCCCTGGCGGTCATGCGGTTCGTCTGGGTCTGGACCTCGCTGAAGCTGACCCTGTTCCGACGGCGCCATCGCGGCCCGCCCGCCAAGGTCGGGTTGCGCCTGACCCTGGTGATGTCGCTGGCGGGCGTGCGCGGGGCCATCACCCTGGCGGGCATATTGACCCTGCCGTTCGTCCTGGGCGACGGATCGCCGATGCCGTCGCGCAACCTGGCCATCTTCCTGGCGGCGGGGGTGATCATTGTTTCTCTGCTGGTGGCGACCTTCGCCCTGCCGCGCCTGATGAAGGGGGTCGAACTGCCGCCCGAACCGTCGCAGGAACGGGAGGAGGACCGGGGCCGTGTCGCCGCCGCCTCGGCCGCCCTGCGCGCCGTCGAGGACGCCTCCCACGCCATGGCCGAGGGCAAGACCAACCCCGATCTCTATTCCGACGTCGCCAGCCGGATCATGGAAGTCTATCGTCGGCGCATCGAGACCCATACCCGCACCGACGAGGACGACGCGGTCGTGGCGCGCAAGATCGACGCTGTGGAACGCCGACTGTGGCTGGCCGGTCTGGCGGCCGAGCGAGAAGAACTGGGGCGGTTGGCGCGGGCGCGTCAACTGGACGAGGTCGCCGCGCGCAAGATGATCCGTGAAGTGGATCTGCAGGAATTGCGGTATCTTTAGCGGTCAGCGATCCATGAACGCCGCGACCGCCGCGTAGCTGTCGGCGATGTGGTGGGCGCCGCGCGCCACCAGGCGTTCGGCGTGGCCGTCGCGGATATGGCCGCCGGCGGTCAGGCCGACCACCGTCATGCCCGCGGCGACCCCGGCGGTGACGCCCGCCTCGCTGTCCTCGATCACCAGGACGCGGGCCGGATCGACGCTCATGCTGTCGGCGGCGTGCAGGAAGATGTCGGGGTGGGGCTTGCCGCGCTCGACCACCAGGCCGGTGAAGACGGCGCCGTCGAAATGATCGGTCAGGCCGAACAGGTCCAGGCCCACGCCGATCCAGTCGGGGCCGCTGGACGAGGCGATGCAGCGCGCCTCGGACCGGGCGGCGACGAAGTCGATCATGCCGGGCACGGGCTTCAGATGGATCGGCGCGCGGGCGCGGCAGGTGGCGAACCAGGTGGTGTGGAAGTCCTCGGGACATGGCCGGCCCAGGGCGGCCTCGACCGCCGGGCGGTTGTCGCGCCAGCGCTTGCCCGTATAGGCGGCCAGGACGTCGTCCAGGCTGGTGGGCAGGCCGATGGCGGTCAGCTGTTCGGCCATGACGGTGCTGTTCAGCACCTCGCTGTCGGCGACCACGCCGTCGTAGTCGAAGATGATCAGGTCGTAGGGCATGCGCGGGTTCAGGAGGACGAGCCGGCCTTCTCGGCGACCTTTGCGGCGTCCCAGAGGCGGTCCATCTCCTCCAGCGTCGATTGGTCGGGCGTGCGGCCGTCTTTCGCCAGTTCAGCTTCGATGAAGCCGAAGCGGCGCACGAACTTGGCGTTGGCGGCGCGCAGGGCGTCTTCGGGCTCGACGTCCAGCTTGCGGGCCAGGTTGGCGACGACGAATAATAGGTCGCCCAGCTCCTCGCGCGCCTTGGCCTTATCGCCGGCGGCGATCTCGACGCGCAGTTCCGCCACCTCTTCCGCCAGCTTGTCGAACACCTCGTCGGTCGAAGGCCAGTCGAAGCCGACGCGGCCGGCGCGTTTGGTCAGTTTGGCGGCGCGGGTCAGGGCGGGCAGGCCGACGGGGACGTCGTCGAGGACGCCGGGCTTCTTGCGGTCCTTGCGCTCGGCGGCCTTGATGGTTTCCCAGGCGACGGTCTGTTCTTTCGAGGTGCGCTGAGCCTCGTCTCCGAAGACGTGGGGGTGGCGGCGTTCCAGCTTGTCGGCGATGGCGGTGACCACGTCGTCGAAGGCGAACAGGCCCTGCTCCTCGGCCATGCGGGCGTGGAAGACGACCTGGAACAGCAGGTCGCCCAGCTCGCCCTTCAGTTCGACCAGATCGTTGCGCTCGATGGCGTCGGCGACCTCGTAGGCTTCCTCGATCGTATAGGGGGCGATGGTGGCGAAGGTCTGCTCCACGTCCCAGGGGCAGCCGCCGTCCGGGTCGCGCAGCCGTTCCATGACGCCCAGCAGGCGGTCGATGGGCCTCACGCTCGAGCCTCCGCGTCGCGGGCGTCGAGGGCCTGGCGGATCTCGTTGTGACGCGCCGCCGTCAGCGGATAGTTCTTCAGCGCCCAGCTCGCCAACACCAGCAGCACGCCGGGAACCAGGATGAACAGGATCTGGAGCGTGAGCAGGGCTGTCTCGCTGTTGCCGGCGAGGCCGGGAACGGCGCGGAAGCCGACCCCCTGGAGGATCAGATAGGGCACGAGGGCGACGACATGGCCGATCTTGGTGGTGGCCGAGAGGATGGACAGCATCAGGCCGGTGCGGTCGACGCCGGTCTCGAACCTTTCCTGGTCTCCGGCGTCGGCCATCATGGCGCGGGTCAGGAACAGGCCGGCGGCGTAGGGCAGGCCGGCGATGAACATCACAACGGCGGTCAGGACGAAGTTACCGCCGGGAACCAGGGTGGCGCCGACATACAGAACGGCCGAGACGAGGCTGGCGATGGCCAGGCCGCGGTCCTTGCCGACGCGTGTCGCCAGCCAGGCCCAGAACGGCGCGCCGCACAGGCCGGCGACGAAGTAAAACAGCATGAACAGCCCGGCCTCGGTGTGGTCGTAGCCGCGGATCTGGCCGAAGAAGAAGAACAGCAGCGAGCCGGTGATGCCCGGCGCCACGCCCAGCAGCAGGTCGGCGATCAGCAGTTTCTGCACCACGGGCGTCTTCAGCAGCGTCAGATAGGCGCTCAGGCTGCCGTGCGGCTGGTCGCCGGCGGTGACGGGCTCGGGCACGGCGATCATGGCCAGGCCGATGGTGACGGGCAGGGCGATGACGATGGCCCAGCCCATGATCCGCACCCCGTCGGCATAGGTCCCGATGCCGGTCTGGACCACCACGGTCGGCAGGACCAGGATCAGCACCACCCCGATGATGTTGAACACCTGCCACCAGCCGTAGACGCGGCTGCGCTGATCATACTGGGGCGCGAGGACGGCGGCCCAGCCCAGTTGGCCCAGGGTGCCGATGGAGAAGCCGAGGTAGAGGAACAGCAGCCAGCCGAACAGATAGAGGGGCGGCGCGCCGGGCTGGACCACGACGAACATCATGAAGGCGGCCAGCATCAGCATCGGCGTCGAGATCGCCATCCAGGGGCGGTAGCGGCCGAACCGAGTCCTGGTCTTGTCCATGCCCCAGCCGATGAAGGGGTCGAAGACGATGTCGATCAGACGCACGGCCATGAAGACGGCCGCGACCACGCCCAGCTCGAGTCCGACGTAGGTGGCGTAGAATTCCGGCAGGGTGACGGGCAGGGCGACGCCGAAGGCCGCCAGCGGCAGGCAGGGGCCGGAGAAGGCGGCGAGCACGGCGTTGGAGCGACGGGGCGCGGCGGCGACGGTCATGCAGCGGGTCCGGAACAGCCCGGATGAGTCGGGCCGGTTCACCATCGCAGCTTTACGGACGGACGCGGAGTCGGATTTGGGCGCAGCGGTCTCTCTGTGCTTGCTCCAGCGACCGGCTTGGGGCTTGCTGTTCGGCATGTGGCGAAACCTTATTGCATTTCTGTCGGTCTGTTTCGTCCTGGCTGCGGCGGGCGGCGCGCGTGCGGCTGGACCCTGTCACACCAACGCCGACGTCTGGGGTGGACAGGCCCTGGCCAACGCCGCCTCGGCTTACGCGATGGAATGGACCCCGTTCGGGGCGACCGAATGGGGGTGGCGGACCTATGTCCCCCTGATCCAGCGCGAACTGCACACGACTTGCGGTCCGGGCACGCCGATCTTCGCCTCGCAACTAGCGGGCTTCCAGCAGACCCATGGCCTTGCGCCGACCGGCCTGTTCGATGCGTCGACCTTTCAGGTCCTGCGGGGGCTGTGGCAGGAGCGTCGACCGTTCGTCATGGCCCGCACCCGCCAGGAATGCCCCGACCCGCCGCCGATCAACCAATTGGGCTATCTGGTCGAATCCGAGGAACACGCTGACCGGCTGACGCGCCTGTTGCGACGCGACGTTCTGGACGCCTATCGCCGGATGGTCGCCGCCGCCCGCGCCGAGGTTCCCGAGGTCGCGGCCGATCCCGAACTGCTGCAGATCTTTTCCGGCTTCCGCGATCCGGAGGCGGACGCCGCGCGCTGCGCCCAGCAGGGCAATTGCGACGGCCTGCGGCGCGCCGTCTGTTCGCCGCATCGGACGGGGACGGCCGTCGATCTCTATGTCGGTCAGGCGCCGGGGCGGGGGGTCGATTCGACCGCGGCCGCCAGCCGCGAACATATGGCGCGGTCAGCGACCTATCGCTGGCTGGTCGCCAACGCCGGGCGGTTCGGGTTCGTGCCCTATGTCTATGAGCCCTGGCATTGGGAGTATGTGCGACCGTGGGATCCATCATTCGCGCCCTGACCGAAGGGGAGGCCGGCCTGGCGCTTGAGGCGTTCGGTTCGGCGCTTCGTCTGGATCGAATCCGGTTGATCGCCTGGCCCTTCGGGCGCGCCTTCGTCGCCGGCCGCTGGTTCGGGCGCGACTGGATTGTCTGGCCCAGACGGGCGTTTCAGACGGACTTCGGCCAGGCGTCGCAGCAGATTCAAGGCGTGCTGGTGCACGAACTGACCCATGTCTGGCAGGCGCAGCAGGGAGTGAATCTGCTGTTCGCCAAGCTGAAGGCGGGCGACAGCGCCGCCGCCTACGCCTATTCAGCCGATCCGGACTGCCGCTGGGATTCGCTGAATATCGAGCAGCAGGCCATGGTGATGGAGCATCGTTTTCACGGCCTGCGCGGCGGCGAAACGCCCGGGACCCGCGCATTCTATGATGCGGTTTGTCCCTTCGTGCGGTGAAACCCGCCCGAGGGCTTGCAAGGGCAGGATGGACACGCCAAGTTAGCAACGGTCGTTGTTGCGAATGACGGCCTGTCATTCAATGGAGCCTCCCCATGCCCAAGATTCTCGTCCTCTATCACTCCACCTACGGTCATATCGAAGCCATGGCCGAAGCCGTCGCCGAAGGCGCGCGCGAAGTCGAAGGCGCCGTCGTCGACATCAAGCGCGTGCCCGAACTGGTGCCGGACGAACTGGCCAAGGCGTCGGGCTACAAGCTGGATCAGGCGGCCCCCATCGCCAAGGTCGACGATCTGGCGAACTATGACGCGATCATCATCGGCGCCGGCACCCGCTTCGGCACCGTCGCCTCGCAGATGCGAAACTTCCTCGATCAGACCGGCGGCCTGTGGTTCAACGGCGCCCTGGTGGGCAAGGTCGGCGGCGCCTTCACCTCGACCGCGACCCAGCACGGCGGCCAGGAAACCACCCTGATGGGCCTGGTTCAGACTCTGATGCATCACGGCCTGATCGTGGTCGGCCTGCCCTATGCCTTCCAGGGCCAGATGAATATGGACGAGATCGTCGGCGGCAGCCCCTATGGCGCCACCACCCTGACCAAGGGCGACGGCTCGCGCATGCCCAGCCAGATCGACCTGGACGGCGCCCGCTTCCAGGGCAAGCACATAGCCGAGATCGCCAAGAAGCAGTTCGGCTGATCCGATGCGCCAGCCCGCCGTTTTCTTTGGCCACGGCTCGCCCATGAACGCGCTTGGCGGTCCCTTCGGGGCCGCTTGGCGCGGGTTGGGTGAAGACATCGGCAAGCCCAAGGGGGTGGTGATGATCTCCGCCCATTGGGAGACGCGCGGGCTGGGCGTTACGGCGCAGGAACGGCCTGAAACCATCCATGATTTCGGGAATTTTCCGCCTGAGCTTCACGCGTTTCAGTATCCCGCGCCTGGCTCGCCCGAACTGACGGCTCGAGTGGCGGAACTGACGGGGGCGGTCCAGACGCAACAATGGGGCCTGGATCACGGGACCTGGTCGGTGCTGTGCCATGTGTGGCCGGACGCCGACGTGCCGGTGGTGCAGCTGTCTTTGAATCGCGAACTGACGGCGCGCCAGCACTACGAACTGGCCAAGACCCTGCGGCCGCTGCGGGACGAGGGAATCGTTATCGCCGGCTCAGGCGACTTCGTCCACAATCTGAGGACCTGGAAACGCGAGACCGGGGCCGAGCCCTATAGCTGGGCGACAGGGTTCAATGAGGCTGTCAAACAGGCCTTTGTGGTCGGCGACCACGAAGCCCTGATCGACTGGGTCGGCCTGGCTGAGGACGCCCAGCTGAGCGTGCCGACTGACGAACACTACCTGCCGGTGCTCTATATCGCCGCCCAGCAGGCGGCGGGCGAGCCGGTGTCCTTCTTCAACGACAGCATCGACGGCGGGTCGATTTCAATGACGGGGGTGCGGATCGGGTAGGGCGGTCAGGCCGCCTTTTCCGCCTCGACCATTTTCTGGATCGCGACATAGTCCGTCTTGCCGCTGCCCAGGACTGGAACCTCGGCGACCTTGACGATCTTCTTGGGCACGATCAGCTCGGGGGCCCCGTTCGAGCGGGCCCATTCGGCCAGGGGCGCGACCTCGGCCGCGGCGTGGTCAGTGACCAGGACCAGTTTTTCGCCCTTGCGGGTGTCGGGAATGGAGACGACGGCGTGGCGCTGGTCGGGCCAGACCGCGCCGGCGATGCCTTCGACCGCCGTCAGCGACACCATTTCGCCGCCGATCTTGGCGAAGCGTTTGGCGCGCCCCTTGATGGTGACATAGCCCTCGGCGTCCACATCGACGATGTCGCCGGTGTCCAGCCAGCCGTCCTCGACCGGGGACCATTCCAGGGGCTCGGCCGAGGTGACGTAGCCGCTCATCACATTGGGGCCGCGCAGATACAGGCGGCCGCCGTCCGCGATGCCCTCCACCGGCTCCAGCTTCCAGTCGATGCCGGGCAGAATCTGGCCCACCGTGCCGGGGGCGTTGCGATCCGGGTGGTTGACGGCGACGACCGGCGAGGCTTCGGTTGCGCCGTAGCCTTCCAGCAGTTCGACGCCGCCGAATTTTGAGTTGAACAGGTTGCGGGTTTCCTGGCGCACCTTTTCGGCGCCGGCGACCACAAACTTCAGGGTGGCGAAGTCGTCCGCCTCGGCGACGCGACCATACTGGTTCAGGAAGGTGTCGGTCGCGAACAGGATCGAGGCCTTCACCTGGGGCAGCAGGTCGGTGATCTGTTTGGCGTGCAGCGGCGACGGATACTGGAAGGCCTTCAAGCCTTGAAGCAGCGGCAGGATGACCCCGCCGGTCAGCCCAAAACAGTGGAAGGTGGGCAGGGGATTGAACATCACCCATTCCGGCAGCAGGTCGATATGGGCCGCCACCTGGCGGGCGTTGGCGACCAGGTTCCTCTGGCTCAGCACCACGCCCTTGGGCGTTCCGAAACTGCCCGACGTGAACAGGACTACGCCGGGCGCGTCCGGGTCGGTCTTGACGCGGAACCGCTTGGGCGCAACGCCGGCGCTGAGGCCGTACAGCTTGTCGGCCAGGCCGATGGTCTTGCGTACGTCATCCAGCCAGACGACCTCGGCCACCGTCTTCAGCTCGACGATCAGGTCGTCCAGCTTGGCCTGATCGATGAAGCGTTTGGCGGTCAGGACCTTCTTGACGCCCGAGGCCTTGATGGCCGCCTTCAGATTTGTCTCGCCCGCGGTGAAGTTCAGCATGACCGGTACGCGGCCGTGGGCGTGCAGGCCGAAGAAGGTGACGACGACGCCCATCGACGACGGCAGCAGGATGGCGACCCGGTCGCCCGGATCGGTCATGTTCGCGATCTTGCGCCCCAGGACGAAGGCGGCGCGGATCAAGCCGGTGTAGGTGAGGGGGTGGCGATCCTGGTCCTCCAGAATTTCCTTGTCCCCGAACCGGGCGCGCGCGTCGATCAGCGCGTCGATCAGCGTGGTGTCGTACAGCGAGGAATCCAGGGCCTGGCGCAAACGCGTCTCCTGCGGAGGGCGCGAGAGGCCCTCTCTGTTGTCGGGCGTCCGTCATTAATGACGCGACGGTGTCTTGAAAAGATAGGTTACGCGGCGTGAGTTCCCAAGCGCGCCATCATCTGTAACCGGCCGTGGCTTGCCATCGGGGCGCGGAAGGCCGAAATACCGGCCATGGTCACCCTGATCGACACCCTTCAGCGCAAGCCGTCGGAGCTGCGCCACCCCGAAAAACAGAACCGCCCGGAGTCGGTGGTTCTGAAAAAGCCCGACTGGCTGCGCGTCAAGGCGCCGGGCTCGGGGGAATACAACGCCACCAAGGACATCGTCCGCTCCAAGGGCCTGCACACGGTCTGCGAAGAGGCGGCCTGTCCGAACATCGGCGAGTGCTGGAGCCAGAAGCAGGCCACCCTGATGATCATGGGCGACACCTGCACGCGGGCCTGCGCCTTCTGCAACGTCAAGACGGGCCTGCCCCAGCCGCTGGACCCGGAGGAGCCGGGCAAGGTCGGGCTTGCGGTGTCGCAGATGGCCCTGAACCATGTGGTGATCACCTCGGTCGATCGCGACGACGTGGCGGACGGCGGCGCGGCCCATTTCGCCGAAGTGGTGCGCCAGATTCGCCTTCAGGCGCCGAAGACGACCATCGAGATCCTGACGCCCGACTTCCTGCGCAAGGACGGCGCCGCCGCAGTGATGATCGACGCCAAGCCCGACGTCTTCAACCACAACCTCGAGACCGTTCCGCGCCTGTATCTGAAGATCCGGCCCGGCGCCCGCTACTTCCATTCCCTGCGCCTGTTGCAGATGGTCAAGGAGCGCGACCCGGAACAGTTCACCAAGTCCGGCATTATGGTCGGCCTGGGCGAGACCAAGGAAGAGGTCATGCAGGTGATGGACGACATGCGGTCCGCCGGCGTCGACTTCATCACCATCGGCCAGTACCTGCAGCCGACGCGCAAACACGCCGCCATCGACCGGTTCGTCACGCCGGAAGAGTTCAAGGCCTATGAGGCGATCGCCCGGGCCAAGGGCTTCCTGATGGTGTCCTCGTCGCCGCTGACGCGCTCGTCGCACCACGCCGGCGACGACTTCGCCCGGCTGAAGGCCGCGCGCGAGGCGCAGCTGCGCCGCTAAGGTTCGAATGGCCGTCCACCGCGTTACGCGCATCCTTCCCTATGCGCCCGAACAGCTTGCCGATCTGGTCGCCGACGTGCGCGCCTATCCCGACTTCGTGCCCTGGGTCACGTCGATGCGGGTCTGGAACGAGCGGGCCGAAGGCGAGGGCGTCTCCGTGCTGGACGCCGAGGCCGGGGTCGGCTTCTCCTTCCTGAAGGAGCGGTTCTCCACCTGGGTCCGGCATGATCGCAATGCGCCCAAGGTCGAGGTCGGCCTGTTGCGCGGGCCGTTCAAACATCTGAAGAACCGGTGGGAGTTTTTCCCGCATCCCGACGGCGCGCGGCTGGAGTTCATGATCGACTTCGCCTTCAAGTCGCGGATGCTGGACCTGATGCTGTCGGCCAATTTCGACCGGGCGGTGGAAAAGCTGATCGGTTGTTTCGAGGGCGAGGCGAAGCGGAGGTACGGCGGCCGATGAGTTTCGATTTCGACGCGACCGTCGTGGGCGCCGGGGCCGTGGGCCTGGCCTGCGGGCGGGCGTTGTCGAAACGGGGCCTGACGGTGCTGGTGCTGGAGAAGGAAGGCCACATCGGCCAGGGCGTCTCGTCGCGCAATTCCGAGGTCATCCACGGCGGCCTTTATTATCCGTCGGGTTCGCTGAAGGCGCGGTTCTGCGTCGAGGGGCGGCGGGCGCTTTATGACTTCCTGGCCAGCCGCAAGATCGACCATCGGAAGTGCGGCAAGCTGGTCGTGGCCACGCAAGAGGCCGAGGTCCAGCGGATCGAGGCCATCTTCGAACAGGCGACGGCGAATGGGGTCGAGGGACTGGCGCACCTGACCGGCGCTCAGGCGCGGGCGCTGGAGCCCGAGCTGAACGCCCACGCCGCCATCCTGTCGCCCGAGAGCGGCCTGTTCGACAGCCACGGCTATATGCTGGCCCTGCAGGGCGAGATCGAGGATGCGGGCGGATCGGTCGTGGTCTCGGCCCCGTTCGAGGGCGCCGAATCGCGGCCGGGCGGCGGCTTCACGATCCGCGTGGGCGGGGAGGGGGCGATGGAGGTCTCCAGCCGCCTGCTGGTGACGGCGCCTGGCCTGTCGGCGCAAACCGTGGCGGCGGCTGTCGAGGGCTATCCGGCCGGCGACATTCCCGCCGGCCATTTCGGCAAGGGCGTCTACTTCCGGCTGGTCGGCAAGGCGCCGTTCGACCGACTGATCTATCCGCCGCCGATTCCCGACGCCCTGGGCACTCATTATCGCAAGGATCTGGGCGGGCAGGCCGTGTTCGGCCCTGACCTGGCCTATGTCGAGACCGAGGACTATTCGGTCGATCCGGCCAAGGCGGAGGTGTTCGCCGCCTATATCCGCCGCTTCTGGCCTGGCCTGCCCGACGGCGCCCTGACGCCCGACTACGCCGGGATCCGGCCGAAGCTGCATGGTCCGGGCGAACCGCAGCCGGACTTTCAGCTGCACGGCGTTGAACAACACGGGATAGCGGGGCTGATGGCCCTGTTCGGCATAGAAAGCCCCGGCCTGACCAGTTCGCTGGCGATAGGCGAGGCGGTGGCCAAGACCCTGACGAGCCCGTCGTGACCGAGCGCGAGAAGATGCTGGCGGGCCTGCCGTACAATCCGGGCGACCCGGACCTGCGCGACGGCCGCGCCCGCGCCGTGGGCCTGACCATCGCCATCAATACAGAGCCGGATCGCGACAAGCGCCGCGTCCTGGTCAATGAACTTGTGCGCGCGGCCGATGGCGGGGCGATCATCATGCCGGGCTTCTTCTGCGACTATGGCGTCAATATCCATTTCGGAGCGAACGTCTTCGTCAACGCCAACAGCGTCTTTCTGGACTGCGCCGAAATCCGAATCGGCGACAATTTTCAGGCCGGACCAGGGGTGCAGTTGTTGACGCCGGAACATCCGCTGGACGCCGTCGAGCGGCGAGGGCTGGAATCCGCTCGACCGATCACGATCGGCGACGATGTGTGGATCGGCGGCGGGGCGATCGTTCTGGCGGGCGTGACGATCGGCGATCGCGCCGTCGTCGGAGCAGGCAGCGTCGTGACCAGGGACGTGCCGCCCGACGTCGTCGTGGTCGGCAACCCGGCCAAGGTGGTCAAACACCTGACGCGGAACGCCGCGCAATGATCTCTCAACTCGTCACGCCGCGCCTGATTCTGCGACGGGCGAGGCCGGACGATGTCGATGATCTGCATCAGGTCTTTTCATCTCCGGAAGCGATGCGGTGGTGGTCGACGACGCCGCATGAGACCAAGGACAAGACGGCGGAGTGGCTGGAGAGCATGATCGCCGCCGCCCCGGAAACCAGCGACGATTTCGTCATTGAGGCGCAAGGCCGAGTCATCGGCAAGGCGGGGTTCTGGCGGCTGCCAGAGATCGGCTACATCCTGCATCCCGACTATTGGGGGCGAGGGCTGGCGAAAGAGGCGCTGACCGCCGTGATCGATCATGTCATGGTCACGCGGGATATCGATGCGATCACCGCCGACGTGGACCCCTCCAATGCGGCGTCCATTCGACTGTTAGGGCGTTTGGGCTTCGAACAGACGGGGGCCGCCAGCCGGACCTGGCAGGTTGGGGGCGTCTGGATGGACAGTCTTTACTTCGGGCTGGACCGTGATCGCTGGAAGTCGCTCAAGACGCCTTGAAATCGTTGTGCGGTTCATGCATAAGCCGCGCCTCGCGTGGCGGCTCGGCGTTCTTCTCACGAAGGACCGGGGCCGCCGCTATCGTTTTCGCGCTTGATCAGGCTTCGGCTCTGGGCGGCGCCCGACTTAGAAGATTGAGACGGACATGGCCGTTCCGAAGCGGAAAGTATCCCCCTCGCGTCGCAACATGCGCCGCGCCCACGACGCCCTGAGCTCGAACGTCTATGTCGAGGACAAGGACACCGGCGAGCTGAAGCGCCCGCACCACATCGACCTGAAGACCGGCACCTATCGCGGTCGCCAGGTCATCACGCCGAAGGAAGACTAGTCTTCCACGGCCCGGTTTCGACCGGACGAAGTTTATTACGGCGCGCGGTCACCCGCGCGCCGTTTTCGTGCGTTCTGTGCTGTGAAGCTTCTCAGAAGGACGCACGCCCATGATCCGTTTCGCCACCGTCAGCGCACTTGCGCTGCTCACACTCGCCGCCTGCGAACGCCGTGACGACCCCGTGGCCCAGCCGCCTTCCGCTGCGGCCCCTGCGCCGGTCGAAGCGCCGCCGCCGCCGCCGGTCAACGCTTCGACCCTGACGGCCGATGGTCTGGGGGCGGCGCGAATCGGCATGACGCGCGCCGAGCTGGTCCAGGTATGGGGCGAGGATTCCCAACCAAACGCCGTCGGCGGGGCCGATCCGGAGACCTGCGACGAGTTTCATCCGGTCGATGCGCCCAAGGATGTGCGCGTCATGATCCAGAACGGCGTGCTGACCCGTATCACCGCCGCGCGCGACGCGACGATCAAGACCGACCGCGGATTCGGCGTCGGCGACACGGGCATGGCCATCAAACAGGCCTATGGCGGCGCCGTCTTCGCCCAATCGCACAAGTATCAGGCGGCGCCGGCGGAGGACCTGTTCGTCTGGTCGCGCGGCGGATCGACGACCTATGTGACCGATCCGGCCGCGCGCGGGATCCGCTACGAGGTCGGCTCCGACGGCAAGGTGATGATGATCCACGCCGGCGATCCGTCCATTCAACTGGTCGAGGGCTGTTCCTGACGACCAAGGGCGACGCGGGCATTGGCGATTCGCGGGGAGACGTCTAAACCCCTCGGACCTGTTTTCCGCCTGAGCCAAAGAGCCGAGCCATGACCGACATCGCCGACATCGTCGCCCGCCAGATCCTCGACAGCCGGGGCAATCCGACGGTGGAAGTCGACGTGATCCTGGATGACGGCTCATTCGGTCGCGCCTCTGTGCCGTCGGGCGCTTCGACCGGCGCTCACGAAGCCGTCGAACTGCGCGACGGCGACAAGGATCTGTGGGGCGGCAAGGGCGTGCAGAAGGCGGTCGACGCCGTCAACGGCGAGATCTTCGACGCCCTGTCCGGTATGGACGCCGAGGATCAACGCCGTATCGACGAGGCGATGATCGACCTGGACGGCACGCCCAACAAGGCCCGTCTGGGCGCCAACGCCATCCTGGGCGTGTCCCTGGCCGCCGCCAAGGCCAGCGCCATTTCGGCCGGCCTGCCGCTGCACCGCTATATTGGCGGCGTCTCGGCTCGCGTCCTGCCGACGCCGATGATGAATATCATCAACGGCGGCGCCCATGCCGACAATCCGATCGACATCCAAGAGTTCATGATCCTGCCGACCGGGGCTGAGACCTTCACCGACGCCCTGCGCATGGGTGCGGAGATCTTCCACGCCCTGAAGAAGCAGCTGAAGGACGCCGGCCATAACACCAACGTCGGCGACGAGGGCGGCTTCGCCCCGAACCTGGCCTCGGCCGAAGAAGCCCTGAGCTTCATCACCAAGGCGGGCCAGGCGGCCGGTTATCTGGCCGGCGAGGACTTCCACCTGGGTCTGGACGTCGCCTCGACCGAGTTCTTCAAGGACGGCAAATACGTCATGGCGGGCGAAGGCAAGACCGTCGACGCCGAGGGCATGGCCGCCTATCTGGTGGACCTGTGCGAGCGGTTCCCGATCGTCTCGATCGAGGACGCCATGGCCGAGGACGATTTCGACGGTTGGCGCCTGCTGACCGAGCGTCTGGGCGACCGGGTCCAACTGGTCGGCGACGACCTGTTCGTGACCAATCCGGCGCGTCTGGCCGCAGGCATCGGCGAGGGCCTGGCCAACTCCATCCTGATCAAGGTCAACCAGATCGGCACCCTGTCCGAGACCCTGGACGCCGTCGATATGGCCCACCGCGCCGGCTACACCGCCGTGATGAGCCACCGTTCGGGCGAGACCGAGGATTCGACCATCGCCGACCTGGCCGTCGCCACCAACTGCGGGCAGATCAAGACCGGCTCGCTGGCCCGCTCGGACCGGGTGGCGAAATACAATCAGCTGCTGCGCCTGGAGGAGATGCTGGGCGACCAGGCCGTCTATTTCGGCGACGGCATGCTGCTGCGCTAAACCTGTGAATTGTCGGCGAAGAATCAGCGTTCTTCGTCGACTTCCTTACGGTCAAGCTACATTTTGTTAGGCATTTTCGGGCACGGTTCCTGAACTGTGTTTTTCGCGCTCAGAAGGAGCGTCGGTCGTGCCCGAACGGATGAAACCTTACCGCCTGTCCCTCGCCCTGTTGTTGCTGCTCGCCTATCTGGGCGTTCAGGCTCTGACGGGCGAACGGGGGCTGCTGAGCGGATCGTCGCGTGACGCCCTGATGGGGCGGCGTGAGAACCAGCTCGCCCATCTCACAGAACAGCGCCGCGACCTTGAGACGCGGGTGCGCTATCTCCGCACCGACAGCCTGTCGAAGGACTTGCTGGAGGAGCGCGCACGCGCCGTTCTCGGCTTTTCGGACCCACGCGACTATGTGATCCGCGTTCCGGCGCAACCCGTTCAGGGATGAAAACCTTCGCCGCTTGAACTATTGTTACAGTCGAGCCCGCACCCCTTTGCGTTCCGGGAAGGAAGGCTGCTAAAGCCCCCTTCCGTAACGATAAGAAGGCGTCGCTTCCCGACGCCTAGCCGGGAGATGCCGGATGGCGAAAGCCCCAGCCAAAGCCGCTCAGACCACTGCGCCTGACAAGCTTTCAAACACGCCTTCGGCGTCCAAGGAGGACCTCCTCCGCTTTTACCGCGAGATGGTTCTCATCCGCCGCTTCGAGGAGCGTGCGGGCCAACTGTACGGCATGGGTCTGATCGGGGGCTTCTGCCACCTGTATATCGGCCAGGAAGCCGTGGCCGTCGGCGTTCAGGAGAGCGTCAGACAGGGCCACGACAAGATCATCACGGGCTACCGCGATCACGGCCACATGCTGGCCGCCGGCATGGACCCCAAGGAAGTCATGGCCGAACTGACCGGCCGCATCGGCGGTTCGTCGCGCGGCAAGGGCGGTTCGATGCACATGTTCGACGTGCCGACCGGCTTCTACGGCGGTCACGGCATCGTCGGCGCCCAGGTGTCGCTGGGCACCGGCCTGGCCTTCGCCGGCAAGTACCGCGGCGATGATTCGGTGGCCTTCGTCTATTTCGGCGACGGCGCCTCGAACCAGGGGCAGGTCTACGAGAGCTTCAACATGGCCCAGCTGTGGAAGCTGCCGGCCATCTACATCATCGAGAACAACCAGTACGCCATGGGTACGAGCATCGAGCGCTCGTCGTCCACGACCCAGCTTAGCCAGCGCGGCGCCAGCTTCGGCATTCCGGGCGAGCAGGTGGACGGCATGGATGTTCTGGCCGTGCGTGATGCGGTCAAGAAGGCCGTCGAGCGCGCCCGCGCCGGCGAGGGCCCCTACATCCTCGAGGTCAAGACCTACCGTTATCGCGGTCACTCGATGTCCGATCCGGCCAAATACCGGACCAAGGAAGAGGTGGACGAGGTCAAGAAGACCCGCGACCCCATCGACCACATCAAGACCCTGCTGGCCGCCGCCAATGCGACGGAAGACGAGCTGAAGGCCATCGATAACGAGATCAAGGCCATCGTCGTCGAGGCCGTTCAATTCGCCCAAGAGAGCCCGGAGCCCGATCCGTCCGAGCTCTATACCGACGTCTACGTGGAGGCCTGAGCCGTGACCGACATCCTCATGCCGGCGCTGTCCCCCACCATGGAAGAGGGCACGCTGACCAAATGGCACATCAAGGCAGGCGACACCGTGTCGGCCGGCCAGGTGATCGCCGAGATCGAAACCGACAAGGCCACGATGGAAGTCGAGGCCGTGGATGAAGGCGAAGTGCTGGAAATCCTGGTCGCCGAGGGCTCCGAGAACGTGAAGGTCAATACGCCCATCGCGCGTCTGGCCGGCGAAGACGGTGCGGCTGCGCCCGCGCCCAAGGCTGATGCCGAGGCCAATACGCCCAAGGCGACCGCCGAGGGCAAGACCGGCGATCCCGAGAAGGCGCCGACCCAGACCTCGACCCCCAAGGTTGAACTGCGCGATCCGGAAATCCCGGCCGACGCCAAGCTGGTGAAGACCACCATCCGCGACGCCTTGCGCGACGCCATGGCCGAAGAGATGCGCCGCGACGACAAGGTCTTCCTGATCGGCGAGGAAGTCGCCCAGTATCAGGGCGCCTACAAGGTCAGCCGCGAACTGCTGCAGGAGTTCGGCGACCAGCGCGTCGTCGACACCCCGATCACCGAGCACGGCTTCGCCGGCCTGGGCGTCGGCGCGGCCATGGCGGGCCTGAAGCCCATCGTCGAGTTCATGACGTTCAACTTCGCCATGCAGGCGATCGACCACATCATCAACTCGGCCGCCAAGACCCTGTACATGTCGGGCGGTCAGATCCGCGCGCCCATCGTCTTCCGCGGCCCGAACGGCGCCGCCTCGCGCGTCGGCGCCCAGCACAGCCAGGACTATTCGGCCTGGTACGCCCAGGTGCCGGGCCTGAAGGTCGTCGCGCCCTATGACGCGGCCGACGCCAAGGGCCTGCTGAAGGCCTCGATCCGCGACCCGAACCCCGTCGTCTTCCTCGAGCACGAGATGATGTACGGCCTCGAGTTCGACGTGCCGGAGATCGAGGACTATGTCGTGCCGATCGGCAAGGCCAAGGTCCGTCGCGAAGGCAGGGACGTCACCATCACGGCGCACAGCCGCATGGTCGGCTTCGCCCTCCAGGCCGCCGAGAAGCTGGCCGAGGAAGGCATCGAGTGCGAGGTCGTGGACCTGCGCACCCTGCGTCCGCTGGATCACGAGACCATCGTCGAGAGCGTCAAGAAGACCAGCCGTCTGGTCTCGGCCGAAGAGGGCTGGGGTCCGATGGGCGTCGGCGCCGAGGTCGTGGCGCGGGTCATCGAACACGCCTTCGACTATCTGGATGCGCCGCCGCTGCGGGTGCACCAGGAAGACGTGCCGCTGCCTTACGCCGCCAATCTGGAAGCCCTGTCGCTGCCGGGCGTGGACAAGATCATCGCGGCCGTGAAGCAGGTGATGGCATGACTGATATCCTGATGCCCGCCCTGTCTCCGACCATGGAAGAGGGCGTCCTGGCCAAGTGGCACGTCAAGGTGGGCGACGTCGTCTCCGCCGGCGACGTGATCGCCGAGATCGAAACCGACAAGGCCACGATGGAAGTCGAGGCCGTGGACGAGGGCGAGATCACCGACATCCTGGTCGCCGAAGGTACCGAAGGCGTGAAGGTCAACACCCCGATCGCCCGTCTGAAGGCCGAGGGCGGGGCCGCTGCGCCCCAGAAATCTGAAAAGCCGGCCGCCAAGGCTGAGGAGGCCCCGAAGGCCGCACCGGCCGCAGTCGAGGCGCCCAAGGCGTCCGCACCGGTCGCGCCGGCTCCGGCCGCGCCGAAGTCGGACAGTGGCGAACGCATCTTCTCGTCGCCGCTGGCGCGGCGCATCGCCGCCCAGAACGGCGTCGATCTGAAGTCGGTCAAGGGCACGGGCCCGCACGGCCGGATCGTCAGACGCGATGTCGAAGCCGCAGGCAAGGGCGCGGCCCAACCCGCCGCCGCGACGACCGCCGCCGCCGCGACTTCGGGCATTGCGCCGCGTCAGGTGCAGTCGCTGGCCCAGATGGGGATCCCGGACGGCAGCTACGACCTGATCCCGCTGGACGGGATGAAGAAGGCCGTGGCGCGTCGCATGGTCGACAGCATCCAGAACGTGCCGCACTTCCCACTGTTCATCGACTGCGAGATCGACCAGCTGATGGCGGTTCGCGCCAAGGTGAACAAGATGCTGGAGCCGCAGGGGATCAAGGTCTCGGTCAACGACTTCATCATCAAGGCTGCGGCCCTGGCGCTGAAGATGGTGCCGGAGGCGAACGCCTCCTACACCCCCGAAGGCATCGCCATGCACCACAACGCCGACGTCTCGATGGCGGTGGCGATCGACGGCGGCCTGATCACCCCGATCATTCGCAAGGCCGAGACCAAGGGCCTGGCGCAGATCGCGACCGAGTCCAAGGACCTGGCCAAGCGCGCCCGCGAACGCAAGCTGAAGCCCGAAGAGTTCCAGGGCGGCACCTTCTCGGTGTCCAACCTGGGCATGTTCGGCATCAAGCAGTTCACCTCGATCATCAATGAGCCCCAGGGCTGTATCATGAGCGTGGGCGCGGGCGAGCAGCGCGCGGTCGTCAAGAACGGACAGATCGTGCCGGCCACGGTCATGACCGTGACCCTGACCTGCGATCACCGCGTTGTGGACGGCGCGACCGGCGCCCGTTTCCTGCAGGCGTTCAAGCCGCTGATCGAAGATCCCGTCGCGATGCTGGCGTAGTCGCATGATCCCGAAAAGTGTCAGCGGTTTTCGGAATAGATCATGCGCTGAAAATGACAGGGTGAGGTCATGACCTCGGTCTATGACTTCTCCGCCCGCGCCATCGACGGCACGGAGGTTTCGCTGGACCGTTTTCGCGGTCAGGCGCTGCTGATCGTCAATACGGCGTCCAAGTGCGGCTTCACCGGCCAGTATAATGGTCTGGAAAAGCTGCACCGGACGTTCGCCGACCGGCCGTTCGAGGTGCTGGGCTTTCCCTGCAACCAGTTCGGCGAGCAGGAGCCGGGACGGGCGGCGGAGATCGCCGCCTTCTGCGCCACCAGTTTCGACGTGACCTTCCCCCTGTTCGACAAGGTGGAGGTCAATGGGCCGAACCGGCATCCGCTCTATGCCTGGCTGACCAGGCAGAAGCGCGGCTTCCTCGGCTCGCAATCCATCAAGTGGAACTTCACCAAGTTCCTGACCGACCGCGAGGGCAGGGTGGTCGCCCGCTACGCCCCGCAAACAGAACCCGAGGCCATCAAGGCCGACATCGAGAAGTTGATCTGATCATGGCTGCTGAATTCGATCTCGTCGTCATCGGCTCGGGCCCCGGCGGTTACGTCGCGGCCATCCGCGCCAGCCAACTGGGCCAGAAGGTCGCCATCGTCGAGCGCGAGAACCTGGGCGGCATCTGCCTGAACTGGGGCTGTATCCCGACCAAGGCCCTGCTGAAGTCGGGCGAGAAGTTCGAGAGCCTGAGCCATCTGAAGGAATACGGCCTGTCGGCGTCCGGCGCGTCGTTCGACTTCGACGCCATCATCCAGCGCTCGCGCGGCGTCGCGGCGACGATGAACAAGGGCGTCGCCTTCCTGATGAAGAAGAACAAGATCGAGGTCATCGAGGGCTCGGCCAAGCTGGAGAAGGGCGCTGCGGCGCCCAAGGTCGTGATCGCGCTGAAGGCCGGCGGTTCGCGCACGGTCGAGGCCAAGGCGGTCATGCTGGCCGTCGGCGCGCGGGCGCGCGCCCTGCCGCAGATCGGCCTGGAGGCCGACGGCGACAAGATCTGGGCCTATCGCGACGCCCTGGCGCCGAAGAAGCTGCCCAAGACCTTCGTCGTCATCGGCTCGGGCGCCATCGGCATCGAGTTCGCCAGCTTCTATCGCGCCCTGGGCGCCGAGGTGACGGTCGTCGAGGCGGTCGAGCGCATCATGCCGGTCGAGGACGAGGAAGTCTCCAAGGCCGCCCAGAAGTCGTTCGAGAAGCGCGGCATCAAGTTCAAACTCGGGGCCAAGGTGACCAAGGTCTCCAAGACCGGCGCCGGCGTGAAGGTGGACATCGAGGTCGGCGGCAAGGCCGAGTCGCTCGAGGCCGAGGTCTGTATCTCGGCCGTGGGCATCACCGCCAACACCGACGGCATCGGCCTGGAGGCGCTGGGCGTCGAACTGGACCGCGGCCACATCAAGACCGACGGCCACTGCCAGACCAACGTCAAGGGCCTGTTCGCCATCGGCGACTGCGCCGGCGCGCCCTGGCTGGCGCACAAGGCTAGCCACGAAGGCATCCACGCCGCCGAATTCATCGCCGGCTACAAGACCCCGAACGTCCATTCGCCCATCGCCGGCTGCACCTACGCCCAGCCGCAGGTCGCCTCGGTCGGCGTCACCGAACAGGCCGCCCGCGCCGAGAAGCGCGAAGTCAAGATCGGCCGCTTCCCGTTCCGCGTGAACGGCAAGGCCGTGGCCGCCGGCGAGATCGACGGCTTCGTCAAGGTGATCTTCGACGCCAAGACCGGCGCCCTGATCGGCGCCCATATGATCGGCCACGAAGTGACCGAGATGATCCAGGGCTATGTCACCGCCATCACCATGGAGGCGACGGAAGAAGACATCCACGGCATCGTCTACCCCCACCCGACCATGTCGGAAGCCATGCACGAGGCCGCGCTGGACGCCTATGGGCGGGTGCTGCACATCTGATGCCGTCCGTCGTCTACGCGCTTCGGCGAGATGAGGTCTGGCATTGGTACAAGAAGGCGTGGTTGCGGAGTCTTTGGCCCTTCCACGCCTTTGTGCTGATCATGCCTCTCGGCTTGATCTGCCTGTTGCGTCAAGAAGTAGGCTTCTCTTCCGTCGTTGAAGGCCTGCTGTTTGGCCTTCTGGGGTGCGGTTTCATGGTGGCCTACCCTCAACTGAGGTATAGATCGGACACGCGAACGCTTGTGCTTGACGATCGTGGCATCCGTGCCGTTCGGGGCAAAACAGATTATTTTGTCGAGTGGGCCAAGATTGCGCGCGTGGAGCAGCAGGACGGCTATCTGGTCATCACTGAGCGCAAGCTGAACGCTTTCATCATTCCGATGCGAGCGTTCGCTTCAGAGGAAGAGAAAGCGGCATTCCTCGATTTCGCTGAGAACCGAATCTCCCAGGGAATTTAACGCTTCTTGCCCAGCTCCGCCGCGATGTCCTTGGTCATGCGGCCGACCTTGCGGTGGGCGGCGGTGATCTGGTCCCTGGTCACGCCCCAGCGCTTCATCCAGTATTCGACCGACTGGCGCTCCGACAGGTCGATGCGGTCCTTGTCGATGAAGCCGCGCTTGTCCTTGAGGCCCGCCATGGTCGGCTCCTGTGGAGGTTCTGACCGTTGCCGGTCGCTGGGGCCTTTCTAGCCTCATCCGCCCCGACGAAACAGGCGGTTCAGGCGTCCGGCAAGACCCCCGTTTTGAAGAAGGCGTCCAGGCGGGCCTCCCACGGGGCGGTGTCCAGGCCCTGGGCGGCGATCCAGGCGTCGTCGAAATAGGTGGAGGCGTAGCGGTCGCCGTGGTCGCACAGGATCGACACGATCGAGCCGCACTCGCCCGCGCGCGCCATTTCCTGAACCAACTGAACACAGGCCCACAGGTTGGTGCCGGTCGATCCGCCGCAGGGGCGGCCCAGACGCCGGCTGAGCACGCGTGTTGCGGCGATGGAGGCGACGTCGGGCACGACGATCATCCGATCCACCAAGCTGGGGATGAAGGAGGGTTCGACCCGCGCCCGGCCGATGCCCTCGATGAGGGACGGACGGTCGAGGCTGGTCTGGACTGTCGCATGGGCCCAGTGACGGTGAAAGACGGAGGCTTCCGGATCGGCCACGCAGATCCGGGTGTCGTGGCGGTTGAACCGGGCGAACCGGCCGATGGTCGCCGAGGTTCCGCCGGTGCCCGCGCCGCACACGATCCAGCGGGGCACGGGGCAGGGCTCGCGTCGCATCTGGGTGAAGATGGACTCGGCGATATTGTTGTTGCCGCGCCAGTCCGTCGCCCGCTCGGCATAGGTGAACTGGTCCATGTAGTGGCCGCCCAGTTCGTCGGCGAGCCGCTGGCTTTCCGAATAGGCCTGGCCCGGGACGTCCACGAAATGGCAGCGGCCGCCGTAGAATTCGATGGCGGCGATCTTCTCCTGGGCGGTGGAGCGCGGCACCACGGCGATGAAGGGCAGGTTCAGCATCCGGGCGAAATAGGCTTCGGACACGGCGGTCGAACCGCTGGACGCCTCGACAATGGTCATGCCCTCGCCGATCCAGCCGTTGCTGAGGGAATAGAGGAACAGCGACCGCGCCAGACGGTGCTTCAGGCTGCCGGTCGGGTGGCTGGATTCGTCCTTCAGATACAGGGCGATGTCCGACAGGGCCGGCATGTCCACCGGGATCAGATGGGTGTCGGCCGAACGGTTGTAGTCCGCCTCGATCCGCCGCATGGCCCAGCTCAGCCAGGCGCGATCGACGGTGGGACGGGCAGGGGCGGACATGGCGGACTCGGTCGAAGACAGGAAGGCGATGGCTTAGGCCAAAGCTTGGCCGCGGCAAAGGCGGACGCGGCCTTTCTGATGAAGGTGTTAGCGCTGTGGGGCGGCGGAGGCGCTTTCATCGTCTGCCAACTGCGCCGTCCAGGTCGCAATGATCGGTCGACCAGCGGCGGCTCGGGCGACCCGACGGAGATCCGCCTTGGAAGCGATTACGCAGGAATCCTGAACCCATATGTCGAGCCGCGCCTTTCGGTGCTCGGCATCGGCGGGGCACTTCCAGTCCAGTTCCTCGAGCGGCGCCGAAAGCTCATTTCCACGTCGTCTAAGAAGCACATAGCGGCTGCCTGCCCGCACCCCAATCTGCAACGCCAAGAGTTGATCCGCGCGGCCGTCAGGTCGCCGGCTCTCGTCCAGCATGATGAGCCAGGCGTGATCCTCAAACGCGGCTTCCGCATCTGCGCGGTCATAGGCTTCGCCGTAGAGCAGAGCGCAGTGGAAGACGCCATAGTTCTGAAGACGCACAAAGGCGTCATCCTCGCCGTCGGCGTTCCAATCTCGACGATAGACGCCAAGTTGAAGAGGAATGGAGCAGCCGAAAGACACGGCGTCGGTGAAGTGCTGGGGATACAGGCCCTGGTCGGGTTCGTTCTGATAAGTCCACAACGGCGTGTCCGACCGAAGGGTCTGAGCCTGTGCGGGGACGCTGAAGATCGCGACAATCGCAAGGGCCCAGACAAGCCGTTTCACCCCGCCTTCTCCACGAAACTGTCGATGACCCGTTTCTCGCCGGCCTTTTCGAAATCGACCAGCAGCTTATTGCCCTCGATGACGCGGACGTGGCCGTAGCCGAACTTCTGGTGGAAGACGCGTTCGCCCTTTTTCCAGCCGGAGCCGGACTTGGGATCGGCGGTGGCGATCAGGCGGCCGTCGCCCTCGATCACGGCCTTGCGGGCGGGGATCTTGTTCGGCGTCTGGGCGGCGGTGAAGCTTTGGGCGCGTTTCCAGCCGGGCGAGGAATAGCCGCTGCCGAAGCTGGGTGCGTCGTCCCAGCGGCTCTTGGCCTCCTTCATCCCGGCGGAGGCGCCGTAGTAGCCGGTGTCGGATTGCGGATCGACGTGGGCGATCGGCAGTTCGTCAACGAAGCGGCTGGGCAGTTGCGAGGTCCAGCGGCCATAGACCAGACGGTTGGCGGCGAAGGATATGCGGGCGTCCTGTTTGGCGCGGGTGACGCCGACATAGGCCAGGCGGCGTTCCTCCTCGAGGCCCTTCTCGCCCTTTTCGTCGATGCTGCGCTGGCTGGGGAAGACGCCTTCCTCCCAGCCGGGCAGGAAGACCAAGGGGAACTCCAGCCCCTTGGCGCCGTGAAGGGTCATGATCTGGACCGCCCCGTCGCCGTTCGGATCGTCGCTGTTGGCGCGTTCCAGGTCCATGACCAGGGAGACGTGCTCCAGATAGGCCTGCAGCGTCTCGAACTGCTGCATCGACTGGGTCAGTTCCTTCAGGTTGTCCAACCGCGTCTGACCGCTGGTGCGGTCGGCCTTCTGCATGTCGGTGTAGCCGCTCTCCTCCAGCACGGTCTCCATGACCTGCCAGTGGGGCGTGGTCTCTGACAATGTGCGCCAGCGGTCGATGTCGCGCACGAAGTTGGACAGGGCGGTTCGGGTGCGGGCCTGAAGCTCGTCGGCGTTGATCAGGCCGCGCACGGCGGTCAGGGCCGACTGGTCGTGCTGGCGGGCGATCTGCAGGACCTTTTGAACCGAGGTGTCGCCGATGCCGCGCTTGGGCACATTGACGATCCGCTCGAAGGCCAGATCGTCGTCCTCGGACTGGATCAGCCGCATATAGGCGTGGGCGTCGCGGATCTCGGCCCGTTCGAAGAAGCGCGGGCCGCCGATGACCGCATAGGGGATGGCCAGCATGACCAGCCGTTCCTCGAAAGCCCGCATCTGGAACGAGGCGCGGACCAGGATGGCCATGTCCTTGTATTTCAGCCCCGGTTCGCCGGCGTGGGGACGGCGCGCGGTCTCGATCTCGTCGGCGATCAGCCGGGCCTCGGCCTCGCCGTCCCAGACGCCGCGCACCCGCACCTTGTCGCCGCTGTCGTCCTCGGTCCACAGGGTCTTGCCCAGCCGGTCGCGGTTGGCGGCGATCAGGCCCGAGGCCGCGCCCAGGATATGGCTGGTCGAGCGATAGTTGCGCTCCAGCTTGACGATCTTGGCGCCGGGGAAGTCGCGTTCGAAGCGCAGGATGTTGTCCACCTCGGCCCCGCGCCAGCCGTAGATCGACTGGTCGTCGTCGCCGACGCAGCAGACATTGCCGGTCGAGGCCGTCAGCAGCCGCAGCCACAGATACTGGGCGACGTTGGTGTCCTGATATTCGTCGACCAGGATGTAGCGGAAGCGGCGGCGATATTCGTCCGCCAGGTCCGCATGTTTGGACAGGATGGTGATGTTGTGCAGCAGCAGGTCGCCGAAGTCGCAGGCGTTCAGGCTGCGCAGGCGGGCCTGATAGGCGGCGTACAGGCCCTGGCCCTTGCCGTTGGCGAAATCCTCGCCGGGGGGCAATTTCTCAGGCGTCCAGCCGCGGTTCTTCCAGTGGTCGATCAGGCCGGACAGCGACTTGGGCGTCCAGCGCTTGGTGTCGATATTGGCGGCTTCCAGCAGCTGTTTCAGCACCCGTTCCTGGTCGTCGGTGTCCAGGATGGTGAAGCTGGACTTCAGCCCGACCAGTTCGGCGTGACGGCGCAGGATCTGGGCGGCGATGGAGTGGAAGGTGCCCAGCCAGCGCAGGCCCTCGGCCGAGGGACCGATCAGATGGGTGATCCGCTCGCGCATCTCGCGGGCGGCCTTGTTGGTGAAGGTGACGACCAGCAACTCCCACGGCCTGGCCCGGCCGGTCGCCAGGATGTGCGCCAGCCGCGTGGTCAGCACCCGCGTCTTGCCGGTGCCGGCGCCGGCCAGAACCAGGACCGGCCCCTCGGTCGCTTCCACCGCCTCGCGTTGTTCCGGATTCAGCCCTTCGAGATAGTCGCGCGGTCCCGCCCCGTCGGGCGCTCGGGCGCGGGCCAGGTCGGAGATGCGGGGGGCGGGAAGATCGGTCACAGGCTTCGAGACATCCGGCAGGCAGAATCAAAACCGGAACATAAGGGGACCGGAGGGCGATGTCAGGGCCGTCGCCCAAATGAAACCTTGGAACTGGCTTCGGCGCAGGCCGGTTCCTTGGATGATGGGACGAGACGACCAGAAGATCGAGGAGACGCCGGATCGCACCCCCAAGGCTGCGAAGGCGGGTTGGCGCGCCTTCGCCTTGGGCATGATCGGCATGTTCGCGCTCATCATCCTGTGGATCGTCATGGCCGAAGCGGCAGACGATCCCCACGGCGACGCGGCGTTGATCGAACAGCCGCAATCCGCCGAGGAGAGGACGCTGGAACGCCGCGAGACGCGGGCCGACAGGCCTATTTCAGACCATAGGTGATGGTGGTCACGACCCGGACCTTCTTGTCGATCGAGGCGGCTTCGTCTCCGCCTGCGCCGTCACGCGGCAGGATTTCGAAAGAGCCCTGGGTGGCCTGACGGATCGGGCCAAGCGGGGTGCCGGAATCCTTGGCGAACTGTTCGGCCCCGGTTCGCGCCGCCGCCGTGCCCTCTGCGATCATCTGGGGCCGAACATCGTTCAGCTTGGTGAAGACATAGGAGGGACCCTGAAAGTCCTGCAACACCACGCCCTGGCGCACCAGATCGTTCAGGGCGCGGGTCGTCGTCTGAACCCGGGCGACGTCGTTCGTGCGGACGATGACCGTCTGGGCCAGGATGAAGCGCGGCCCGCCGTTCTGGGCGGCGTATTCGCGCGACCGGGTGTCGGCCACCTCCAGCCGGCCCAGATCGACGGCGTCGGCCGGATAACCCTGAGCCGTCAGGAACTGCCGCACCAGGGACAGGTCGCCGTCGATGCGTGTCTGAACTTCAGACAGAACATCGCCCGATGCGGTGAAGCGCAGCGGCAGGACCGCCAGATCGGCCTTCACATTGCGTTCCGACAGGCCGCGAACCGTCACGGTCCGGTCCCCGGCCCGCGCATGGATCACGCCCTGACCGACCAGGGCGCCGGCGCCGATGAGCCCCAGGGCCAGAAGGCTCCCGATGACGGTGGCGGGAATGAGACGGCTATTGTCCATGGCGGCTTCCTTTTTATGCTCAAGGTTTACGCTTTTACACCATGCTCCGCCACCCAGTTCAGCGCCAGCAGGCGGCAGGCTGAAGCCAGGGGACGGCGTCCCCGGCCGGCGTCGATGTCGGCCAGAAGCTGGGCCTTGCTGAGGCTGCGGGTCTGGGCAATCCGGTCCAGAACCGCCCAGAACTCGGGCTCCAGCGCGACCGAGGTGGCGTGGCCCGCCAGAACGACGGACCGTTTGGCCAGGCCGCTCACCGCGCGGACTTCAGCACGATCTCGGCGAAGGCCGGAGCGCCCTGGGTCAGGACCGCGTGACGGGTGTCGGTGACGAAGACCAGGGCGCCGGCGGCGTCGCGGATCTCGGCGCGCGCGGCATAGGCATGGCGCGGGTCGATCTGGGCCGTGGGGAGGCCCAGGCTGACGCGATAGGGCGGGGCGCCGGTCAGGGGCTCGCGGGCCTCGGCCAGGACCAGGGCCGGGGCGTCGGCCCGGCTGACGTCCTCGACCCGCACCGTCAGCACATGGCCGGGCGGCAGCATGATTCGCTCGCGGTACAGGGCGGTGACCGTCACGACGGTCGTGCCTGCGCTCATCTCCGGACCGGTCGGCGCGACGGCGCAGGCGGCCAGCACCAGACCGGCGGGCAGGATCAGGGGGGCGTAACGCATGGCGGTCTCCTCTAGAGGAAAATCAGTCTGTCATACTCGGGCGCAAGACGTGAGCGGCGCTTTCGCGACGTCGATGATAAGCGGGCTTCGCCCGTCGGAGCCTGTCCATGAGTCGCCCCATCACCATTCTCGCCATCGCCATCTGCGCCCTGATCTGGGGCACGACCTGGTTCGCCATCACCCTGCAGCTGGGCGTGGTGGATCCGATCGTCTCCATCGTCTGGCGGTTCGGTCTGGCTGCGGTCGTTCTGTTCGCCTTCTGCGCCCTGACGCGGCGTCCGCTGCGCCTGACCCGCGCCCAGCATCTGGCCGCCCTGGGGCAGGGCGCCTTCGTCTTCGCCGTCAGCTACGGCTTCGTCTATGCGGCGGAGGAACGCGTGGCCTCGGCCGTCGTCGCCGTCATCTTCGCCGCCCTGGCCTTCGTGAACCTGATCCTGTTTCGGGTTCTGGAGCGCCAGAAGGCCGCCGCCGGCGCCTGGCAGGGGGCGATCCTGGGGGTGTGCGGGGTCGCCGTCCTGTCGTTCGGACAGTTGTCGGGGGCAGGCGTCTCCGCGGGCGTGGCGCCCGTTCTGGGCGTGGTCTTCGCCTTGATCGCCGTCCTCGCCTCTGCCTTCGGCAATTGGTTCGCCTGGCGCGGCCAACAGGCCGGCGCGCCGGTCATGGCCGCGACCGCCTGGGCCATGGCCTATGGCACGGCCATGGTGGCGGTCTATGGGTTCGCGACCGGCGTGGAATGGCGGATCGAGCCGACCCCGGCCTATATTCTGTCTCTGCTGCACCTGTCCCTGTTTGGATCGGTGATCGCCTTCGGGCTGTATTTCACCTTGGCGCGGCAACGCGGCTATGCCCTGGCCAGCTATATTTCGGCCCTGACCCCGCCGATCGCCGTCATCATGTCGGTCCTGTTCGAGGGCGCCCATGTCGGCGTGACCATGCTGATCGGCCTGATCCTGGTGCTGGGCGGCCAGGTCCTGTTGATCCGCGCGCCGAAGGCCTAGGGATCAGTCGTCCAGCTTCTGTCCATCGAGCTGCCGGGCCGCACGCTCGCGCTCCTTGTCCGCAGACTGTTTCTGAGCCTTGGTGCGGCCATGGGCGGCGCGGTTTGCGGCGGCGCGGGTCTTGTCCTCGGCCTTGGTCCGCGCCTTTCGCGCCCGGTTCAGATTTATGATCTCGGCCATGTCTAGGGCTGCGGCGCGGCGGAAGTCGGCGTCTCCGGCTCCTTGGGCCTTAGGGCCTCGGGCACTTGATCCTCCGGAAGGACAGCGGGGGGAATGAAGACGGGACCCGACGCGGCCTGGTCGAGCCGGGTCCAGCCGTCCGCTGACCGGCCCCGCTCGCGGCCCAGGTTGAACAGGGCGGTCATGGTCGGCTGGTCGAATTTCAGACTGGACGCCTCGACGTTGTCGGGGATGGCCGCCAGCGACATGGTCATGCCGTTGCGCTGGGCGAAAGCCGCCGTGGTCGCCAGATGGGTTCGCAGCGAGGCCTTGCTCATACTGTCGTAGCTTCGCATCAGAATGGCCGTCAGCCGGCCCGAGGTGACCCCGTCATTGCGACCGACCTGTCCATTGACGACGACGTACAGGCTGCCGACGCCCCGCTCTTCGCGCTTGCGGGTCCATAGGGTCAGGTTCTCCGGAATGGCGAGGAAAGGGGTGTTCACGCCGCCGTCGGCGTGCATCTCCATCACCACGGTTTGGTCCGGTTGGAGCCCCGCGATGAGGACCGGCGGGAAGACGCCGGGAATACTGGCCGAGGCCACCAGCACTTCCTTGAACAGGGCGCGCGAATTCTCGTCGTTCTGGCTGGCCAGCAGGCCCATGTCCCAGATGACGGTCTCTTCGCTGTCGAGGTTCGTCGTGGCCACCAGCAGGCGGCGGCCCTTGGCGTGTTCACGGGCGATGGCCTGCAACAGGTCCAGGGTGACGTTCTCGTCCACCAGCTTGCGCAGGGCGCCGGCGCTGAACAGGCTGGGGTAGAGGAAGATCGCCAGACTGCGCCAGCTCAACAGGCTGCTGGCGCCCCCTCCCGTATAGGCATAGCCCAGTTGCGGATCCCATTCGGACCCGGCGAAGGCGAAGGGCGCGGCGAGAGCGCCCGTGCTGACCCCCGTGACGATGTCGAAAACCGGACGGTCGCCCCGCTCGGTCCAGCCCACCAGAAGCCCGGCGCCATAGGCTCCGTTGGCGCCGCCGCCGGACAGGGCCAGGATCGAAAGGGGCCGCCCCGCCGACAGCCGCTCGCCCACTTCCTGGGAGAAAGCCGCCAGCCGGGCCGCGTCATTGGCGCGAATGCGCGGATCCCGCGCCGGTATCAGGGCGCCGTCCGCGATGCGCAGCGGTCCTGTCGGCCGGTCCAAGGTGCCGCATGACGCCACCGAAAGGGCCATGACGACCGCCAGCAGACTCGAACAGATTCGTCTCATCCGATGCGTTCTCATTGAAAATCCCCGCCAGCATTCATACCGCCGCGACGGGCCCCTTGTCATCACCGGGGGGTGCAAGGGCGGTCTCAAAGCACTGCGTTTTGACGTTGAGCAGGTGACATCTCCCCCTGAGCCAGGAGAGCCGGGTGAAAGCGAATTAACGAATGCCCCGCTGTCGCAGGCGGGGCGTTTTGGCTATCTGTATGGCCACGCCTGCCGGAGAGCTGAAATGATCCGCCTGATCCTGAATATCCTGTGGTTCATCTTCGGCGGCTGGCTGTCGGGTCTGCTGTGGTTGCTGGGCGGTGCGATCCTGGCCCTGACCATCGTCGGCTTGCCGTGGAGTTTCGCGGCCTGGCGGATCGCCAGCTATTCCTTCTGGCCGTTCGGGCGGGAGATCGTCTGGCAGGACACCCATCCGGTGGCGGGCTGCTTGGGACTGGTGCTGAACGTTGTCTGGTTCGTCGTGGCCGGCTGGTACATCGCCCTCTCGCACCTGATCATCGCGGTGGCCGAGTTCGTATCCATCATCGGCATCCCCTTCGCCCTGAAGGACCTGGAGCTGGCCAAGCTGGCCCTGGCGCCGGTGGGACGGACGATCCGCGACAAGCCCTGAGCTCAATCGAGTTCCAGCAAGATGTCCAACATCATGTCGCGACGAGTAAGGAAGTTGCGAGTGACCTGATAATGGTCGGTATCCTCGTACTCGATCCGTTCGAGCCCATGGTCTGACGCCTGATAGATCCAGGCGTTGGGATAGCCGAGCAGGATGGGCGAATGGGTGGCGATGATCAGTTGCGACCGCGCCATCACCAGTTCGTGCAGACGTGAGAGGAAGGACAGTTGCCGGCTGGGCGACAGGGCGGCCTCCGGTTCGTCGAGAATGTAAAGGCCGTCGCCGATGAAGCGGTTATCGAACAGGGCGAAGAAGGACTCGCCGTGGGACTGCTCATGCAGTCGGCGGGCGCCGTATCGTTCGCCTCTGACCTCGGGGTCTTCCAGATGGGAGGCGACCGTGAAGAAGCTCTCCGCCCTCAGGAAGAAGCCGTCCTGAACCCGCTGCGCCGATCGAACGGGCCGGACGAACCTGTGCAGCGGGGAATGGCTGTCGCGCGTGCCGAAGCGATGTTCGCGGCCGCCGCCTTCGGCATTGAACCCCCAGGCCACCGCCAGGGCCTCGATCAGCGTGGACTTTCCCGAGCCGTTCTCACCGACCAGAAAGGTCACGTTCGGATGGAAGGCCAGCCGGTCGAGCGTGCGCACGACCGGCAGGTTGAATGGATAGACGGAAGCGTCCCAGCCGTCTCGGCGCTCGAAAACGGCCTCGATCCAGTAGGGACGCTCCAGCGCGGTCATCGCATCAGCCCGGCGAGATCATCTTCTCGGGGCGGACCGCCTCGTCGAACTCGGCGTCGGTCAGATAGCCGCCGCCGACGGCTTCCTCGCGCAGGGTGGTGCCGTTCTTGTGGGCCGTCTTGGCGATCTTGGCGCAGAGGTCGTAGCCCAGCTTGCCGTTCAGGGCCGTGACCAGCATCAGCGAGTTGTTCAGGCCGCGCGCGATGTTGTCTTCGCGGGCCTCGATGCCGACGACGCAGTTGTCGGTGAAGCTGATGGCCGCGTCGGCGACCAGGCGGACCGACTGCAGGAAATTGTAGGCCATGACCGGATTGTAGACGTTCAGCTCGAAATGCCCCTGCGAGCCGGCGAAGGTCAGGGCGGCGTTGTTGCCGAACACCTGGACGCAGACCTGGGTCAGGGCTTCGCACTGGGTCGGATTGACCTTGCCCGGCATGATCGACGAGCCGGGCTCGTTCTCCGGCAGGGCCAGTTCGCCCAGGCCCGAGCGGGGGCCGGAGCCCAGGAAGCGGATGTCGTTGGCGATCTTGAACAGCGAGGCGGCGACGGTGTTGATCGCGCCGTGGCTGAAGACCATGGCGTCATGGGCGGCCAGGGCCTCGAACTTGTTCGGCGCCGTGGTGAAGGCAAGCCCGGTGATCTCGGCGATCTGGGCCGCGACCTTTTCGGCGAAACCGATGGGGGCGTTCAGGCCGGTGCCGACCGCGGTGCCGCCCTGGGCCAGTTCCATCAGCTTGGGCAGGGTCTGTTCGATCCGCTCGATGCCGTTGGCGACCTGTTGCGCATAGCCGCCGAACTCCTGACCCAGGGTCAGGGGGGTGGCGTCCTGGGTATGGGTGCGGCCGATCTTGATGATGTGGGCCCAGGCCTTGGCCTTGGCGTCCAGGGCGGCGTGCAGGTGCTTCAGCGCCGGGATCAGGTCGTTGACCACCTGTTCCGCGCAGGCCACGTGCATGGCCGTCGGATAGGTGTCGTTCGACGACTGGCTCATGTTGACGTGGTCGTTGGGGTGGACGGGCTTCTTGGAGCCCATCTCGCCGCCCAGGATTTCGATGGCGCGGTTCGAGATCACCTCATTGGCGTTCATGTTCGACTGGGTGCCCGACCCCGTCTGCCAGACGACCAGGGGGAAGTGGTCGTTCAGCCTGCCTTCGATGACCTCGTTGGCGGCCTTGATGATGGCGTCGGCCAGGGCCGGATCCAGCTTGCCCAGGTCGCGGTTGGTCTCGGCGGCGGCGCGCTTGACGATGCCCAGGGCGCGGATAACCGGCAGGGGCTGTTTCTCCCAGCCAATCTTGAAATTGCCCAGCGACCGCTGCGCCTGGGCCCCCCAGTAGCGATCGGCGGCGACCTCGATGGGGCCGAAGGTGTCGGTTTCGATGCGGACGTTGCTCATGGGCGGACTCGTCTCTCAGGCGTGGCGATTGTGTGCGCGCGGGTGTAGCACGGCGGTCATGCAGGGCAAGAAGAGCGCGGACATCCTCGGATCGGCAGACGTGGCATGACCGCCGGCTGGATAGGGACGGGCAAGGTGCGGGCGCGCGAGGATGGCGAGGCCGTCGAGATCGTCATCGACGGCCTGACCACCCAGGCCAAATACTACAAGCCGCTGGTCTATGAGTTCATGCGCAAGGAATGGGCGTCACGCCCGTCCTGGGGCGATCATGTCGTCGAGATCCGAATGGAGCATGTGGGCGAGCCGCCGTGGATGGATCTGGACAACCTGGCCAAGGCCCTGCTCGATTCCATCAAGGGCTATCTGTTCCACGACGACGCCCAGGTCGCCCGCCTGCTGGTCGAGCGACGCGAGGGCGAGAGGGAGCGGATCATGATCCGCTCCTATCCCCGTCGGGACTGAGCCGTCACTTTTTTCGGAACTGGTCCAGCGACACGACCTTGGGGCCGTCGGAGCCCGGCGTCGGATCCTCGGGCGGCGTCGCTTCTTCGACCGCCTCGACGATTTCGGGCTCGTCGAACTGAAGCAGGAACTGGACGCTGGGGTCGTAGAATCGGGTCACGGCCGAATAGGGCATGGCCAGGGTGCGCGGCACGCCGCCGAACCGCAGCTTCACGGAGAACCGGTCGGCCTCGACCTGCAGGTCCTCGTACTGGTGTTGCAGCACCACCGTCATCTCGTCCGGGTATTTGGCCAGCATGTCCGGCGGGATGCTGACCCCGGCGGCGCGGGTCTTGAAGGTGATGTAGAAGTGGTGGGCGCCCGGCAGGCCTTCGGCCAGAACATGGTCGAGTGCAGAACGGATCACGCCGCGCAACGCCTCGTGCGCCAGCCGCTCATACTGCATCTCATCGACCGGAGGGGTCTGGTCGGTCATCGTCACCTCGCAATTCAGCGCGACTGATAGCGTCGCCGGTCCCGCCGCGAAAGATGCGAATAGGGTAAACGGACAGTATGTGCGGAAGAAACGCCGGGATTCTGTTGCCAGGCTCCCGACAGGCCCCGCCCAAGGATCTGAACCCCTAGGACTTAAGATTCGAAATCACCCGAACCGCATTACGCGGCGAGAGCGACTTCTCCAGCGAAGTTATCGTTCGCAGTTAGAAAATGGCCCGATACGGTGGGCCAGGACGAGCGAAAGCAATCCTCTTTACACGTCCGTCGATGCTAGTCGGCCCCATGCTGCCTCCGCCGATAACGCGGGGAGAAAGTTGGTGGAGCCGCCGGGAATCGCACCCGGGTCCGGTCCGCTTATTACAAGCGCGTTTATCGCTATAGTCCGGCCGAAACCGGACAGGTCCAATATAGGGGGATCCCCGCCTCATTCCAAGAGGATTGAGCGGCGAGCTCAATCGCGCCTTGCCCGAAATGTCAGCTGCCTGAAGCGGTCGGCAGCTGAGGGGCGGTCTGTGTATCCAACCGCTCACGCATGTCGCGACTTTGCTCGCGCATCGCGCTGCGTTGTGCTTCCGTCATGCAGACGCGCTGGCGCCGGTTCGACCCGACCACGCTTTCCGTGCGGCAGATCAACCGATCCCCTGGTCGAACGGCGTCAGGCAGCGATCCCGGCGAGTTGACCGCCGCCGAACTGTTCGGCGTGACCTGAACAACCCGAGGGGCGGGGGCCTGTTGCAGCAAGGCGGCGGCGACAAAGGCCAGAGTGATAGACATGAGAACCTCCAAACAGGAGGCTATGTTACTTCAGAGTTGCGTGGACGAAAGGGTTTTCCGCCATGTCGTTGTCTGGTTCCTGAACCAGGTCAGCTGGCGTTTGGCGTAGTTTCGGGTCGCCTGTTTCAGGGCGTCGATCGCTTCATCCCGACCGATCTCTCCGGCCAGATGCGCCGCCAATTCGCGCACCCCGACCGCCTTCATGGCCGGCAGGGCCGGGGACAGATTCCGCGCAGTCAGGGCGCGCACCTCGTCGAGCGCGCCGTTCTCCATCATCACATCCACACGCCGGTCGCAGTTGGCGTAGAGGTCCGCACGGTCCGGCTCGATGACCCGTCCCCTCCATGACCCCGGCGTCAGCAGGGGGCGGGTGTCCGCCTTCCAGTCGCTCAGGGCGCGGCCGCTGGCCGAATGGACGCTCATGGCGCGCACCAGCCGTTGGCGGTCGCCCTGTTCGATGGAACGGGCGGCTTCGGCGTCGATTTCAGCGAGACGGGCGCGGAATGCGGCTTCGCCCTGGGCCATATAGTCCGCCTCGGCCGCATCACGGACGCTCTGAGGCACAGGGGGAATGTCCGCCAGTCCGCGGGTCATGGCGGTGAAATACAGGCCGGTGCCGCCGACCAGGATCGCCGGCCGCTCGTCAGCGCGTGCGATATCCAGCAGTTTCAGGGCCGCACGGCTCCATTTCCCCACCGACCAGGCGTCCGCCGCATCGGCGACGCCATACAGCCGGTGATCGGCCTGGGCCTCGTCTTCAGGCGACGGGCGGGCGGTGAGGATGCGCAGGTCGGCGTAAAGCTGCTGGCTGTCGGCGTTGATGATCACGGCGCCGGTCTCGCGCGCCATTTTCAACGCCAGGGCTGACTTGCCCGAGGCGGTGGGGCCGGCGATCAGGGTGACTAATGGCGGCTGGGACAAATCGAGGCTCGCGGGCGACATCCATGGGCGATAGAACGCGGCCCTTGTCGCCTGCAAGTCTTCTGGAGACCGCCTTGGTCGAACGTTCCGCCGTCATCGCCGCCCTCGACGCCGTCATGGACCCGGTCTCCGGCCAGGGACTGTTCGCCTCGGGCCTCGTGCAGGGACTGGTGGTCGCTGAGGACCGCGCCGGCTTCGCTCTTGAGGTGGATCGCAGCCTGGTCGCGACCTATGCGCCCGTTCGCGACGCGGCCGAGGCCGCGCTGAAGGTCCTTCCCGGCATGAACCGCGTGTCGGTGATCCTGACGGCCGAAGCCAAACCCGGACTCGCCAGGCCGGCGGCGCGCACCGCAGGCCTTTCGAAGGCCGCTGTGGATCAGGGGCGCGCCAAGGCGCCGGTCCCCACCGATCGTCCGGCCCATGTCCGTCGCGTCCTGGCCGTCGCCAGCGGCAAGGGCGGGGTGGGCAAGTCGACCGTGGCGGTGAACCTGGCCGCCGCCCTGGCCGCGCGCGGCCTGTCGGTCGGGATCCTCGACGCCGACGTCTATGGGCCGTCGCTGCCCACCATGCTGGGCATCAGCGGCCAGCCCGCCTATGAGGACGGCGCCATCGTTCCGCATCAGGCGCACGGGCTGAAGGCCATGTCGGTCGGCCTGCTGACCAGGACGGACGACGCCATGATCTGGCGCGGCCCCATGGCCTCCCAGGCCATCACCCAGATGCTGACCCAGACCCGCTGGGGCGTGGCCGAGGCGCCGCTGGACGTGCTGGTGGTCGATCTGCCGCCGGGCACAGGCGATGTGCAGTTGACCCTGATCCAGAAGACGCCGCTGGACGGCGCCGTCATCGTCTCGACGCCGCAGGAGGTGGCCCTGGCCGACGCGCGGCGGGCGCACACCCTGTTCCAGCGCGTGAACGTGCCGACCCTGGGCCTGATCGAGAACATGACCGGACCGATCTTCGGCCAGGGCGGGGCGAAGGCCGAGGCCGAACGTCTGTCGATTCCCTTCCTCGGCGACCTGCCCCTGGACGCCGGCCTGCGCGAAGGGGGGGACGCCGGTCGTCCTCCGGTCGCAGCCGATCCCTCGGGGCTGATCGCGGGCCGGTTCGCTGCGATCGCTGAACAGGTCGCCGCGGCGCTGGGCCTCTAGAAATCGTCGGGACGGGGGTTTTCAAACGCAACCCTATTCGCCACCTTGGGGCTTACATATCACCGAGGAGTTCCGATGAGCGTCGACGCCCTGTTCCGCCCGTTCACCGTCAAGGGTCTGACCCTGCCCAACCGGATCGTCATGGCCCCCATGACCCGGTCCTTCTCCCCGAACGGGATTCCGACGTCCGACGTCGCCGGCTATTATCGCCGCCGGGCCGAGGGCGGGGTCGGGCTGATCGTCACCGAAGGGACGGTCGTCGAACGGCCCGCCGCCCGCAACGACGCCAATGTGCCGGTCTTCCATGGCGAGGCCCTGCCGCACTGGAAGACGGTGGTGGACGAGGTCCACGCCGCAGGGGGGCTGATCGCGCCGCAGATCTGGCACGTCGGATCGGCGCGGGGCCAGGGCGCCGACTGGACGCCGCTGGGCAAGGTGGACAGTCCGTCGGGCCTGACGGGGCCGGGCAAGGCCAAGTACGAACCCATGACCGAAGAGGACATCGCCGACACCATCGCCGCCTTCGGCCGGTCGGCGCGCGCGGCGCGCGACCTGGGCTTCGACGCCGTCGAGATCCACGGCGCCCACGGCTATCTGATCGACCAGTTCTTCTGGAGCGGCGTCAATGTGCGCGAGGATCGCTGGGGCGGTCCGACCATCGCCGAGCGGGCGCGCTTCGGCGCCGAGGTGGTCAAGGCGGTGCGCGAGGGCGTGGGCGACGACATCCCCGTCATCCTGCGCCTGTCGCAATGGAAGCAGCAGGACTTCGCCGCCCGCATCGCCGAGACGCCCGACCAGATGGTCGAATGGCTGACGCCGCTGTCGGACGCCGGGGTCGACGTCTTCCACTGTTCGCAGCGCCGCTTCTGGGAGCCGGAGTTCGAGGGATCGGACCTGAACTTCGCCGGCTGGGCCAAGAAGCTGATGAACAAGCCCACCATCACCGTCGGCTCGGTCGGCCTGGACGGCGAGTTCATCGCGGCCTTCGGCGGCGAAGGATCCAAGCCCGCATCCCTGGACGGCCTGCTGCGCCGGCTGGAGAACGAGGAGTTCGATCTGGTGGCTGTCGGCCGCGCCCTTCTGGCCGATCCGCACTGGGTGCAGAAGATCCGCGACGGGCGCACCGACGAGCTGCGCAACTTCGAGCGCTCGGACCTGATGACCCTGTCGTGACGCGATTGGTCGAGTCGGTCCGTCTCTGCGGAGGTCAGGCCGGCTCGACGATCACGGCCGTGCCGTAGCACAGCACTTCGGTCACGCCGGGCATGATCTCGGTGGCGTCGTAGCGGACGGCCAGGATGGCGTTGGCGCCGTGGGCCTCGGCGTGCTTGACCAGTTCGTCATAGGCTTCCTGACGCCCGGCCTCGGCCAGTTTCACATAGGCGCCGACCCGGCCGCCCAGCATCGACTGGACCCCGCCTATGGCGTCGGAAATGGCGTTGCGGGACCGCACCGTCACGCCGCGCACCAGGCCGATATGGCGGGTGACGCGGAAACCGGGCAGGTCGTTGGTGGTCGTGACGTACATGGACTTCTCCTAGCGACGTTCCAGCACACGGAAGGTGAAGGCGTGGTCATCCTTCTCGCCCGCCGTGTGGACTTCTGACGATACCTCGGTCCAGGCCGCTTCGTCGAACGGTGGAAAGACCGCGTCTCCTTCGGGGGCGGCGTCCACCTCGGTGATATAGAGGCGACGCGCGCGGGGCAGGGCGGCGGCGAACACGGCGGTCCCGCCGATGACGCAGATCTCGTCCACGCCGTCCTCCTCGGCCGTCTCCCGCGCGATCTCGATCGCCTCATCCAGGGTGGCGCAGACCAGGGCGCCCTTGGACATGCCGTCGGCCTCGTAGGACTCGTCCTTGGTCAGCACCAGGTTCAGGCGGCCGGGCAGGGGCTTCAGCGGCAGGCTCTCCCAGGTCTTGCGGCCCATCAGACAGGGCTTGCCCACGGTGATGGCCTTGAACCGCTGCAGGTCCGAGCGCAGCCGCCAGGGCAAGTCGCCGTCACGGCCGATGACGCCGTTGCGCCCGCGGGCGACGACCAGGGCGATCAGGGGAATGCTCATGGCGTGTCTTCCGTCTGGGGTTCGAGCCATTTGAGCCATTTGCGCCGCATGGCCGTTTCCAGATCAACGCCTGCGCCCGCGCAATAGATCAGCAGCATGCCCAGAACGTCGGCCGCTTCGTCGCTCAGGGCGTCAGCGTCGGGCGTTCCGCGCGCCCGTCCGGATAGACGCAGATGCTCGGCCGTCAGTTCGCCCAGCTCTTCCTGGAGCTTCAGCAGAGCCCAGTCGCGATCGCGGTCGATCTGGTGTTCGGCGGCGTAGATGTCGGAGATGCGCAGGACGTCGGCCTGCAAAGATCTGAGGTCCATCAGACGGCTACGGCCGCCTTGATGTGCGGCCAGGCTTCGTAAGCCTCAAGCGTGAAGTCCGACAGTTCGAAGGCGAACAGGTCGATCTTGGGCGCGATGTGCATGACGGGCAGGGGCAGGGGCTCGCGTGTCAGCTGGAGTTCGGCCTGCTCGAGGTGGTTCAGATACAGATGAGCGTCGCCGAAGGTATGGACGAAGTCGCCGGGCTCAAGTCCGACCACTTGGGCCAGCATCATCGTCAGCAGGGCGTAGGAGGCGATATTGAACGGCACGCCCAGGAAGACGTCGGCGCTGCGCTGATACAGCTGGCAGCTCAGTTTTCCGTCTGCGACGAAGAACTGGAACAGGCAGTGGCAGGGCGGCAAGGCCATGTCGTCGACGTCGGCCGGGTTCCAGGCGGTGACGATGTGGCGGCGGCTGTTGGGGTTGGTCTTCAGGCCGTGAACCAGTTTCTCGATCTGGTCGATGGACCGGCCGTCCGGCGCCGTCCACGACCGCCACTGCTTGCCGTAGACCGGCCCCAGTTCGCCATCGGCGTCGGCCCATTCGTCCCAGATGCGGACGCCGTTGTCCTTGAGCCAGCCGATATTGGTGTCGCCGCGCAGAAACCACAGCAGTTCGACGATGATCGACCGCAGGTGCAGCTTCTTGGTCGTCAGGACGGGGAAGCCCTTCGACAGGTCGAACCGCATCTGGCGGCCGAAGACGCCCAGGGTCCCCGTGCCGGTGCGGTCGTCGCGGCGCACGCCGTTGTCCAGGATGTCGCGCAGCAGGTTCAGATACTGCCGCTCCGGATGGTCGGCGGGCGCGGCCGCGCTGCGCGCCTGGAGGTCGGCTTGGATCATCTGAACGGTCATGACCTCAAACTGCCCCAGAATTCGATTCGTGACCGGGCAAATCGGCTGCGGCGGTTGGGCGTCCACAGGAATCGAATCGGTCGCTGGACGGCTTCAAACGTCGAACACTCAGCCGACGAAACCTGAGAACCGTTATCAATGAAGGTTTTAGGTCGTTTTGTCCATGCTCAGGACATGGACAAGCTTCGGTGTCGGGCGCAAAGAAAAGACAGAAATCGCCATAAGCGAAAGAACGAATATCGTGTTCGACTATAAGGCCGCCTTTGAAAACTCGGTGGAGCAGGTGCGCAGCGAAGGACGGTATCGCGTCTTCGCCGACCTGAAGCGCGTTCGCGGGCAATTCCCGCAGGCTGTGCGCCGCCGCGAGGACGGGTCCGAGCAGGACGTCGTCATCTGGTGCTCGAACGACTATCTGGGCATGGGCCAGCACCCGGTCGTGCTGAAGGCCATGCAGGACGAGATCGACGCCGTGGGCGCGGGCGCCGGCGGCACGCGCAATATCTCGGGCACGACGCGATCGGCGGTGGATCTGGAGGCCGAACTGGCCGACTGGCACCAGAAGGAGGCGGCGCTGCTGTTCACCTCGGGCTATGTCGGCAACGAGGCGACCCTGTCGACCCTGCAGAAGATCCTGCCCGGCCTCATCACCTTCTCGGATGCGCTGAACCACGCCTCGATGATCGCCGGCATCCGCCAGGGCGGCGGCGAACGGCACATCTTCAAGCATAACGACCTGGCCCATCTGGAGGCCCTGCTGGCCGCCGCTCCGGCCGGAGCGCCCAAGCTGGTCGCCTTCGAGAGCGTCTATTCGATGGACGGCGACATCGCCGACCTGGCCGGCACCATCGCCCTGGCCAGGAAATACGGCGCCATGACCTATCTGGACGAGGTCCATGCGGTCGGCCTGTATGGCGAAACCGGCGCCGGCGTGGCCGAGCGTGACGGCCTGCTGGACCAGATCGACATCATCGAATGCACCCTGGGCAAGGCCATCGGGGTCATGGGCGGCTATATCGCCGCCGACGCCGTGATCATCGACGCCGTGCGCAGCTGGGCCTCAGGCTTCATCTTCACCACCAGCCTGCCGCCCGCCCTGACGGCGGGGGCCCTGGCCTCGGTGCGGCACCTGAAGACCCATCCGGAACTGCGCGAACAGCATCAGGAACGGGCGGCGACGCTGAAGGCGCGGTTCGCCGCCGCCGGGATTCCGGTGATGGACTCGGAAAGCCATATCGTGCCGGTGCACGTCGGCGATCCGGTCCACTGCAAGATGATCTCGGACATGCTGCTGGACGAGTACGGCGTCTATGTTCAGCCGATCAACTATCCGACCGTGCCCAAGGGGACCGAGCGGCTGCGCTTTACGCCCTCGCCGAACCACACGGACGAGATGATGGACCATGTCGTCCAGGCGATGGACCGTCTGTTCGCCCACTGCAATGTGGCGCGCCGGTCGGTGGCGGCCTGAGGCAGACGTGGCGGACGACGACCTCGGCGAGGTGATCGTCGAGACCGTGCGCAACGGCCCCTATATCAAATGCTCGGCCATCCATGTGGCCACCGGCCGCGAGGTCAGCGCCATGGGACCGGTCAACGAGCCCAAGGCCGTCGAGCGCGTGGCGATCGCGAAGTTGAGGCGGGCGCTGGGGCTTTAGAAGGCTTGGGTCGGACACAAGATATTGTGGTTCGGCGCGCTGCGGACTAGATAGGCGGCCTTCTCAGACGCGGGGATTCCGACGTGACCGCCTTCACCCATGACGCCTATTTCACCAAGACCCTGGCCGACGCCGATCCGGACGTCTTCAAGGCCATTCAGGGCGAGATGGGGCGGCAGAAGGAGCAGATCGAGCTGATCGCGTCGGAGAACATCGTCTCCCAGGCGGTGCTGGACGCGCAGGGCTCGGTCCTGACGAACAAATACGCCGAGGGTTATCCGGGGCGTCGCTATTACGGCGGCTGCGAATTCGTCGATGTGACCGAGGATCTGGCGCGCGAACGGGCGAAGAAACTGTTCGGCGCGGCCTTCGCCAATGTGCAGCCCCACTCGGGCGCCCAGGCCAACCAGGCGGTGTTCTTCACCCTGCTGCAACCCGGCGACACATTCCTGGGCATGGACCTGGCCTGCGGCGGGCACCTGACGCACGGGTCGCCGGCGAACCAGTCGGGCAAGTGGTTCCGGCCCGTGACCTACAAGGTCCGCGAAGACACCCATCTGATCGACTATGACCACGTGGCCGAGATGGCGCAGAAGGAGAAGCCGAAGCTGATCCTGGCCGGCGCCAGCGCCTATAGCCGCCACATCGACTTCAAGCGGTTCCGCGAGATCGCCGACAGCGTCGGCGCCTATCTGATGGTGGACATGGCCCACTACGCCGGCCTGGTCGCCGGCGGCGCCTATCCCGATCCGCTCCCGCACGCCCATGTCGTGACCACGACGACGCACAAGACCCTGCGCGGACCGCGCGGCGGCATGATCCTGTCCAACGACGCCGACCTGGGCAAGAAGATCAACTCGGCCGTCTTCCCCGGCCTGCAGGGCGGGCCGCTGGAACATGTGATCGCGGCCAAGGCCGTGGCCTTCGGTGAGGCGCTGCAGCCCGAGTTCAAACTGTACGCCCAGCAGGTGGTCAAGAACGCCCAGGCCCTGGCCGGCGTCCTGGTCGAGCGCGGTCTGGCCATCGTCTCGGGCGGCACCGACAGCCACCTGGCCCTGGTCGATCTGCGGCCCAAGGGCGTGACCGGCAAGGCGACCGAGCACCAGCTCGAGAAGGCGCTGATGACCTGCAACAAGAACGGCGTGCCGTTCGACACCGCCCCCTTCACCGTCACCTCGGGCGTTCGCCTGGGCACGCCTGCGGGCACGACGCGCGGCTTCGGCGAGGACGAGTTCAAGCAGATCGGCCACTGGATCGCCGACGTCGTCTCGTCGATGAACGGCGGCGATGAAGCCGATCCGGCCGTGGTCGCGGGCGTGGCGGCCCAGGTGCGGGAGCTGACCAACCGCTTCCCCATCTACCGATGATCTGACCGATGAAGTGCCCCTTCTGCGGTCATCAGGACACCCAGGTTAAGGACAGCCGGCCGTCGGACGACGGCTCGGCGATCCGACGCCGTCGATCCTGTCCGAACTGCAACGGGCGCTTCACCACCTTCGAACGGGTGCAACTGCGCGAACTGGTGATCCTGAAGCGCAACGGGCGGCGCACGCCGTTCGACCGCGACAAGCTGGAGCGGTCGCTGGGCGTGGCCCTGCGCAAACGGCCGGTCCAGCCCGAACAGGTCGAGCAAATGGTCAACCGGATCGTGCGCCAGCTGGAGAGCCTGGGCGAGACCGAGGTGCCCTCCAGCACGGTCGGCGACTTCATCATGAAGGCGCTGAAGGGCGTGGATGAGGTGGCCTATGTCCGCTACGCCTCGGTCTACAAGGACTTCCGCCATACCGGTGATTTCGCCAAATTCCTGGGCGCCGAAGGTTTTGCCGATGGGGGCTTCGACGAGCCCTCCGACAAGGCCTGATGCGCGTCACCCTGAAGCTGGCCACGTCGCTGGACGGGCGTATCGCCACGGCCACGGGCGAAAGCCGGTGGATCACCGGCGAGGCGGCGCGGCTGGAAGGCCATCGGCTGCGCGCCGGCCATGACGCCATTCTGGTGGGCGTCGAGACGGTGCTGAAGGACGACCCCGAACTGACCGCGCGCCTGCCGGGACGCAGCGTGGACCAGCCGCTGCGGGTGGTGCTGGACAGTCGGCTGCGCACGCCGGCGACGGCGAAACTGGCGGGCGAGAACACCCTGATCCTGACGACGGTCGAACCGAAGCCCGTCGGCGCAGCCCAGGTGCGGCGGGTCGATGCCGAAGACGAGGACGGACGTCCTGCGATCCCGGCGGTGCTGAAGGCGCTGAAGGCGGCGGGCGTGGACTCGGTGCTGATCGAGGGCGGGGGGCAGGTCGCGGCCGCCTTCCTGAGGGCCGGGGCTGTGGACCGGCTGGAGTGGTTCCGGGCGCCGATCCTGCTGGGCGGGGAGGGGCGGCCCTGCGTGGCGGCCCTGGCTCTTGCAAAGCTGGCCGACGCCCCCAAGTTCCGTCGCCTGGGCGTCACGCCCGTCGGAGACGATCTGTGGGAGCGCTACGAGCGATCGTGACGCCGCCGCCGGACGTTTTCGCCGGTCGATTTCAGACAATTCAGACTATTCAGACTATGTTTTTTGGGTCCGGAAGGGACCGGAGTCGAAATGTTCACCGGAATCGTCACCGACATCGGGCGCGTTCGCGACGTCCGCGAGACGGAGCGGGATCGCCGCTATGAGATCCAGACCGCCTGGGACGTGGCCGGGATCGACCTGGGCGCCTCGATCAGCCACGCGGGCTGCTGCCTGACGGTGACGGAGAAGGGGACGGATTGGTTCGCGGTCGAGGTGTCGAACGAGACCTTGTCCAAGACCACCCTGGGCGCGTGGAAGGCCGGCGACGGCGTCAATCTGGAACGCGCCGCCAAACTGGGCGACGAGATGGGCGGCCATGTGGTCTCGGGCCATGTCGACGGCCTGGGCCGCGTCGTCTCGATCACGCCGGAGGGCGGCTCGCACCGGGTCGAGGTCGAGGCGCCGGCGCCGCTGCACCGCTATATCGCCGCCAAGGGCTCGATCACCGTGGACGGGGTGTCCCTGACGGTGAACAGCGTCGCGGGACAGGTGTTTTCGTTGAATATCATTCCGCATACGTGGGATGTGACGACCCTGGGCCGTCTGAAGGCGGGCGATCCGGTCAATCTCGAGATCGACATGCTGGCGCGATACCTCGCGCGGTGGCAGGAGACGGCGTGATGCAATTGGCCGCAAACATGAACGACAGCCCGATCAGTCCCATCGAGGACATTCTTGAGGACGCCCGCAACGGCCGTCCCTACATCCTGGTGGACGCCGAGGACCGCGAGAACGAGGGGGACATCATCATCCCCGCCCAGTTCGCCACGCCCGACCAGATCAATTTCATGATCCGCCAGGCCCGCGGGCTGGTGTGCCTGGCCCTGACGGCCGAGCGGGCCAATCAGCTGCGGCTGCCGCCAATGGCGGCCGACAATCGCGAGAGCATGAAGACCGCCTTCACCGTTTCGATTGAGGCCAAGGAGGGCGTGACCACGGGGATTTCGGCGGCCGACCGGTCGCGCACCATTCATGTGGCCACCGACGCCTCTAAGGGCATGGACGACATCGTCTCGCCCGGCCACATCTTCCCCCTGGTGGCGCGCGACGGCGGGGTTCTGGTCCGCGCCGGCCATACTGAGGCCGCCGTGGACATCAGCCGCATGGCGGGCCTGACCCCCGCGGGGGTCATCTGCGAGATCATCAAGGACGACGGCGAGATGGCGCGGATGCCCGATCTGGTCGCCTTCGCCCAGCTGCACGGGCTGAAGATCGGCACCATCGCCGACCTGATCGCCTATCGCCGCCGCACCGAGCGGTTCGTCGAACGGATCATGGATACGCCGTTCGAGAGCGTCCACGGCGGGCCGTTCCGCCTGATGCTGTATCGGAACACCATCGAGGGCGCCGAGCATATCGCCCTGGTCCACGGCAAGATCGATCCGTCCAAGCCGACCCTGGTGCGGATGCACCAGGTGGACTTCGCCTGCGACCTGCTGGGCCATGTCGAGACGCGCCAGGACTATGTGCCCAAGGCCCTGAAACAGATCACCGACCACGACGGTCCGGGCGTGGTCGTCTTCCTCCGTGATCCGTCGTTGACCTCGCTGGCGGAGCGTCTCGCGGGCGTGGACAAGCCTGCGGCGGTGGACCGGTCGCTGCGGGCCTATGGCGTCGGCGCGCAGATCCTGCTGGACCTGGGCGTCAGAGACATGATCGTGATGAGTTCGACGCGGCCTGAACCGACGGCGCTTGAGGGCTATGGCCTGCGCATCGTCGGCTGGCGCGACATGGATGGAGAAGACAAGGCGTGACCGAGGCCCCCCGTATTCTGATCGTCGAGGCGCGCTTCTACGACGAATTGGCCGACGCCCTGCTGGAGGGCGCCAAGGAGACGTTGAAGGCGCGCGGCGCCGAGTTCGACGTCGTCACCGTGCCGGGCGCCCTGGAGATCCCGGCCGTCATCGCCATGGCCGAGGAGGCCGGACGGTTCCCGACCGCGCCCCGTTACGACGGCTATGTCGCCCTGGGCTGCGTGATCCGCGGCGAGACCTATCATTTCGAGATCGTCTCGGACCAGTCGGCGGCCGGCCTTATGGCCCTGGGCGTCAAGGGACTGCTGATCGGCAACGGCATCCTGACGACCGAGGACGAAGACCAGGCCTGGGCCCGGGCGCGGCTTTCCGAAGGGGATAAGGGGGGCGGGGCGGCCAAAGTCTGTCTCGAGCTCATTGCATTGAAGAAGCGGTTGCGGCTAGGCCTCGGCGCATGACTGAACCGAACAGCGTCAAAGCCGTCCTCGAACAACTGGCCGAGGCCGAGAAGCAGCGGGCCGAGCCTCATCTCAGCTCCAAACAGCGCCGTGCGCGCACCGTGTCGCGTCTCGCCGCCGTCCAGGCCCTGTACCAGATGGAGCTGGCGGGCGAGGGCGTTGAGACGGTGATCACCGAATTCGCCAACTTCCGCTTCGATACGGATATCGAGGGCGAGGCCCTGGCCGAGGCCGACGAAGCCTATTTCGCCGACATCGTGCGGGGCGTAATCGAGAGCCAGCGCGACATCGACACGGCGATCAAGGCCCGCCTGGCGTCCAACTGGAAGCTGGAGCGGATCGACGCCACCCTGCGCGCCCTCCTGCGCTCGGGCGCCTGGGAGTTGATCAAACACCCGGAGACGCCGCGCGAGGTCGTGATCGACGAATATGTCGAACTGGCCAAGGCCTTCTTCGACGACTCCGAGGCGCGGTTCGTCAATGCGGCGCTGGACGGCGTGTCCAGAGACACGCGCAAATAATGCCGTCGCTCGACGTCGCGGGCGAATTCGAGACGATCGAGAGGCTGCTGCGGCCCCTGGCCCATCCCGAATGGGGCAGGGGGCTGGCCGATGATGTGGCGGTGCTGCCGTCCCGGCCCGGTTACGACCTGGTCCTGACCAAGGACGTCATCGTCGAGGGCGTGCATTTCCTGCCCGACGATCCGCTGGAGACCGTGGCCAAGAAGCTGCTGCGGGTGAACCTGTCGGACCTGGCCGCCAAGGGCTCCGAGCCTTTCGGCTATCTGCTGGCCTGCTGCTGGTCGGACCGCTGCGGCTGGCCCGAACGCGAGGCCTTTGCGGCCGGGTTGGCGCAGGATCAGGCCCTGTTCGGGGTGTTTCTGATGGGCGGCGACACGGTCAGGACGCCGGGGCCGGCGGTGTTCTCCCTGACCGCCCTGGGCTGGGTTCCGGCGGGTGAGGCGGTGTCGCGCGCGGGCGCCCAGGTGGGAGACCTGGTCTTCGTCACCGGAACCATCGGCGATGGCCTGCTGGGGCTTCAGGCGGCGCAAGCCAAGCTGAAGCTGGACGCCGAACGGCTTGCGCGCCTGATCGACCATTACCGCACCCCCATGCCGAGGCTGGATTTCGCCGATGTCGTCCGGAACCTGGCGACGGCGGCGGCGGACGTGTCCGACGGTCTGGCGGCGGACCTGAACCATATCGCCAAGGCCAGCGGCGTCGGCATTGCCCTGAACCTCAGCGTCCTGCCCCTGTCCGCCGCCGCCCAGGCCTGGTTCGAGGACCGGGTCGATCCGCAGGCGGCGCTGGAGGACCTGGCGACCGGCGGCGACGACTACCAGATCGTCTTCACCGCCCACCCCCGCCATGAAGAGACCCTGCGTCGCGAGGCCGAACGCCGCCTGCTGCGCCTGACCCGGATCGGGGCGGTTACGGCGGGCGAGGGCGTTGCGGTCGACTATGGGGGACGGCGGATAGAGCTGGCGCGGCGCGGCTGGACCCATGGCTGAACCGGCAACACAATCCTAACCGCGCACCGCTAGGGTGGCGGTTATGGATCGCAGAACCTTGATCACGTCTGGAACAGTCGCCCTGGCCGGCGTCGCTGCTACATCGGCCCAGGCCTCATCCAGCAAGACCCCCGCCGAGGCCCCGGCCTTGAGCATCCCCGGCGTCGGCCTGCCGGTGATCGCCGACGGTCGCCTTAGAAACTACGTCTTCGTCTCGCTGAAGCTGCATATCGGCGGGGGCAAGACGGTCGAGCAGATGCGGCCTAAGGAGGCGTTCTTCCGCGACGCCCTGGTCAAGGCGGCCCACCGCACCCCCTTCACTGTTGCGGGCGACTGGACGCGGCTGGACGAAAACCGGATGTCTGCGGCCCTGGTCGCGGCTGCGAACGCGATCTCTGGACGGGGCTCCGTCGCACGGGCCGAGATCATCGCCCAAAACCCGCGCCTGCGCGCGGGCATGACGCCGGGCGTCTGAAGGTCCGCAACCATGGTTGCGTCAACTTGACGCCCATGACACGCTCCCTCTGCAAATCCCAAGGGACGCACTGACGCGTCCGCCGCGCTCGGGGGGACCGGACGTCGGACAGAGGCGATAACGCCCGCCGTCGCAAGGATCCGTGCGCTTGTTGCAAGGGCATGGAAACGTCAATGACGAACTCACTTACGCTGGTCTTCGCGGCAGGCGTTCTGGCGGTGCTGTACGGCGCCGCCCAGACCGCCGTGCTGATGAGGGCGAGCACCGGCAATGACAAGATGCGAGAGATCGCGGCCGCCATTCAGGAAGGCGCCTCGGCCTATCTGAAGCGGCAATATCTGACGATCGGCATGGTCGGGGTCGTGATCCTGATCGCCGCCTATCTGCTGATCGGCGTCTATGCGGCGGTCGGCTTCGTGATCGGGGCCGTCCTGTCGGGCGCCGCCGGTTACGCCGGCATGCTGATTTCGGTGCGGGCCAATGTGCGCACGGCGCAGGCGGCGTCCGAGAGCCTGTCCAAGGGACTGAACCTGGCGTTCCGCTCGGGCGCCATCACCGGTATGTTCGTGGCGGGCGGCGCCCTGATCGGGGTGTCCGGCTACTTTATCGTGCTGACCCATCACCTGGGCCTGGGCTCGACCAGCCGCGAGGTGATCGACGGTCTGGTGGCCCTGGGCTTCGGCGCCTCGCTGATCTCGATCTTCGCCCGTCTGGGCGGCGGCATCTTCACCAAGGGCGCCGACGTGGGCGGCGACATGGTGGGCAAGGTCGAGGCCGGCATCCCCGAGGACGATCCCCGAAACGCCGCGACCATCGCCGACAATGTGGGCGACAATGTCGGCGACTGCGCCGGCATGGCGGCCGACCTGTTCGAGACCTATGCGGTGACGACGGTGGCGACCATGGTGCTGGCGGCCATCTTCTTCCGCGATCAGCCCTATGTGGGCGCCCTGATGGTGCTGCCGCTGGCGATCTGCGCAGTCTGTATCGTCACCTCGATCATCGGCAGCTTCTTCGTGCGGCTGGGCAAGAGCCAGAACATCATGGGCGCCCTGTATCAGGGGCTGATCGTGACCGGCGTCCTGTCCATCGGCGCGGTCTGGTGGGTGATCAACCAGATGGTGACGGGGCCGATCGTGACCGGAAGCGGCCTGACGATCCAGCCGATGGCCCTGTTCTGGTCCGGCATGGTCGGGCTGGCGGTGACGGCGGCCATCGTGGTGGTGACGGAATACTACACGGGGTCGAAATTCCGGCCGGTGCAGTCGGTGGCCAACGCCTCGGTCTCGGGTCACGGGACCAATGTGATCCAGGGGCTGGCGGTCTCGCTGGAGGCCACGGCGCTTCCGGCCCTGACGATCATCGTCGGCATCGTGGCCAGCTTCCAGCTGGCGGGTCTGTTCGGCATCGCCATCGCCACCACCACCATGCTGGGCGTGGCGGGGATGATCGTGGCGCTGGACGCCTTCGGGCCGGTGACGGACAACGCCGGGGGGATCGCCGAGATGGCGGGCCTGCCCAGCGAGGTGCGGCGGTCGACCGATGCGCTCGACGCGGTGGGCAACACCACCAAGGCCGTGACCAAGGGCTACGCCATCGGTTCAGCCGGCCTGGGGGCCCTGGTGCTGTTCGCAGCCTATACGTCGGACCTGCAGTATTTCTCGGCCAATCCGGCGGACTATCCCTTCTTCGCCGACATGGGGGCGATCGCCTTCGACCTGACCAACCCCTATGTCGTCGTGGGTCTGCTGTTCGGGGGGCTGCTGCCCTTCCTGTTCGGCGGCATGTCGATGATGGCGGTCGGGCGCGCGGCCGAGGCCGTGGTGGCCGAGGTGCGGCGTCAGTTCTGCGAGAACCCCGGCATCATGACCTATCAGGTCAAGCCGGAGTACGGCCGGGCGGTGGACATCCTGACCAAGGCGGCGATTCGCGAGATGATCGTGCCGTCGCTGTTGCCGGTGCTGTCGCCCATCGTCCTGTTCGCCGCGGTGCTGGCGATTTCGGACAAGGCCAACGCCTTCGCCTCGCTGGGCGCCATGCTGATGGGGGTGATCGTCACCGGCCTGTTCGTCGCCATCTCGATGACCTCGGGCGGCGGCGCCTGGGACAACGCCAAGAAGGTGATCGAGGAAGGCTTCACCGACAAGAACGGCGTGGTCCACGGCAAGGGCTCCGAAGCCCACAAGGCGGCCGTGACCGGCGATACGGTAGGGGATCCTTACAAGGACACCAGCGGCCCGGCGGTGAATCCGATGATCAAGATCACCAATATCGTCGCCCTGCTGCTGCTGGCGGTGCTGGCGAGCGGAAATATCGGCTAAGCTTGTACGAAGACGCCCCGGAGAGTGATCTCCGGGGCGTTTTTTCTTCGGCGATGCGTCGGACCCTGGTCCGGGCGGACCCTAGTCCGGGCGGCGTTGGCCGGGGGTGTCGTCCTCGGTGCGCGGCAACTGGCCGCGACCGACGTTGCCCAGCAACTGTTCGAGCACGGTCAGGGCGCGGCCGCGGGTCGGGGTCTCGGTCCGGTTCATCGCGATCTGCTCGCCGTCGGCCAGGCCCAGGGTGCGGACGGCGGCGACCTTGTCGCCGTTCGGCTCGAAGGTGACTTCGGTGATGGTGCGGCTGGCGACGACCGGGCGGTTGTAGGTGTATTTCTCGGTCGTCTGGCTGATGTAGTACCAGACCTGATCCGGTTCGAAGGTCGAGGTGGTCGACGGCGAACCGAGGCGGGCCAGGACGGTTTCCTTGGTGTCGGTCCCCGCGACGATGTCCTGGGGCTTGGCGTCGATGGCCTGGAAGCCGTTGGAGCCGATCATGGGCGCGCAGGCGGCGGACAGGCCGGCCAGGGAAACGGCGACGAAAAGCGGGACGAAACGAGACATGATCGGGCGCCTGCGAGAGAACAAGGTCTTTGACCTAGACGGACCTGCGTCCTAGTTCAACGGCGCGGCGGAAAAGGGGCCGTATAAAACCATGCTGAAATACCTGTTCAAACCCCGGCCCGGCGTCCGCATCGGCGACGCCCTGTACGCCCTGGCGGTGGAACAGGCGCGCCATCTCGGCTTTTACACGCGTCTGGGCGTGGCCGACCGGATCGACGCCCGCTTCGAGCTCTATACGCTGCACGTGCTGCTGCTGGTGCTGAGGCTGCGCGACGAGAACACCGAGGCCGGGCGGGACGCGGCCCAGGCCCTGTTTGACGCCTATGTCTCGGCCCTGGACCATGCGCTGCGCGAAGAAGGCGTCGGCGACGTCTCGGTCGGCAAGAAGATGCGCAAGCTGGGCGAGGCCCTGTACGGGCGGATGAACGCCTATGAGACGCCGCTGCGCGACGACGACGCGACGGCCCTGGCCGAGGCCCTGGCGCGCAATGTCTATGCAGAGACCGGGGCGGAACGGGCGAATGATCTGGCGCGCTACGCCCTGGCGGCGCGGGCCGGCCTGGCCGCGCAGGAATTCAATGATGTGCTGGCGAAGCCGGCCTGGACGGATGTTTGAGACGATGAGCGTGAGCCTTCCCTACAGCGAGACGGTGCGGATCAACCAGATCGGCGCCGGACTGAGCCGGCGGCTGGAGCCGGACGCAGACACGCGCAAGCGAATCGCTCGCGCCCTGGACCTGCAAGGTCTGGAAGATTTCACGATCGACGTGGAGGTGAAGCCGACCCCGTCGACCAGCGAATGGACGCTGAAGGGCCGGGTCAGCGCCTATGCGGTTCAGACCTGCGGCCTGACGCTGGAGCCGCTGCCCGTCGACGTGGATCGCCAATTCTCTATCCAGCTGGCCGAACGTGCGCCCACGGAGACCGACGAGATCGAGGTCACGCTGGACGAGGAGGACGCCGATCTGATCGAGGACGGCAAGATCGACCTGGGCCAGTACGCCGTCGAGCAACTGGCCCTGTCGTTGGATCCGTTCCCGCGCAAGCCAGGCGCGGAGTTCGTGCAACCGGAAGAACCGGCCGAAATCTCGCCCTTCGCCGCTCTGAAGGCGCTGAAGCCGCAGGACGGTCAAGGCTGAGGTTGACGTTAGGGCCGGGTGGTTGCATCCCCCGGCTTGGGCGCTATCGTCCAGCGCCCTATATCAAGCGTCGCGCGACAAGACGACGCGGCTATTCGAGGTCCATTTGCCAGCCCCAGTTACGATCTCGCTTGACGCCATGGGCGGCGATCACGGCCCATCCGTCGTTATTCCCGGCGTCCGCAGCTATATCCTCACCCATGGCGGGGAGGGGGTTCGCTTCCTGCTGCACGGCGACGAGACCCAGATTCGGCCTGAGTTGGCGCGCGCCGACCTGTCGGACGCTGTCGCCGAGATTCGCCACACCGAAAAGGTCGTGGCCATGGACGAGAAGCCCGCCCAGGCCATGCGCCGGGGCAAGGGCTCCAGCCTGTGGAACGCCGTCGAGGCGGTGAAGACGGGCGAGGCCGGCGGCGTGGTCTCGGCCGGCAACACCGGCGCCCTGATGGCGATCTCCAAACTGATTCTGCGCATGTCGGCGCCGGGGCTGGAGCGGCCGGCCATCGTCGCCAGCTGGCCGAGCTTCAAGGGCCATACGGCGGTGCTGGACGTGGGCGCCAATATCGGCAGCGACGCCGAGCAACTGGTCGAGTTCGCCATCATGGGCGAAGCCTTCCAGTCGGCGGTGCGCGGCATCGCCCGGCCGAGCATCGGCCTGCTGAACGTCGGTTCGGAAGACATGAAGGGCAACGAACAGGTCAAGGAGGCGCACGCCATCCTGCGCGACGGGCCGTTCGATCTGAATTATCACGGCTTCGTCGAAGGCGACGACATCGCCAAGGGCACGGTGGACGTGGTCGTGACCGACGGCTTCACGGGCAATATCGCCCTGAAGACGGCCGAGGGCACGGCGCGCTATATCTCGGCCCTGCTGCGCGAGGCCCTGACCTCAAACCTGCAGTCCAAGCTGGGCGCCGCCATCGCCATGCCGGCTCTCAAGAAGATGCGCGAGAAGATCGATCCCAGCACCATCAACGGCGGCCCGCTGCTGGGGCTGAACGGGATTGTGGTGAAGAGCCACGGGGGCGCCGACGCCAAGGGCTTCGGCAATGCGATCCGCATCGCGGTCGATCTGGCCCGCAGCGACTATATGACCAAGGTGGGCGCCAATCTGGGCAAGCTGGACGCCGTGTTCGACCATTCCAGCCCGCCCGCCGCCCCCGCCGGAGAATCCCTTCAGTGAGCGTCACCCGCAGCGCCGTGACTGGCGTCGGCTCCTATCTGCCGGAGCAGATCGTCACCAACGCCGACCTGGCCAAGTTCGTCGACACCTCCGACGAATGGATCCAGGAACGCACCGGCATCAAGCAGCGCCACAAGGCGCGCGACGACCAGCCGACCAGCGATCTGGCTGTCGCGGCCGCCAGGAAGGCCCTGGCCGACGCCGGCAAGACGGCGGCGGACGTCGATCTGATCATCGTGGCCACGACCACGCCGGACATGACCTTCCCGGCCGTGGCCTCGATCGTTCAGCACAAGCTGGGCGCCGGGGTGGGCGTGGCCTTTGACGTCCAGGCCGTCTGTTCAGGCTTCGTCTATGCGCTGAGCGTGGCCGACGGCTTCGTGGCGCGCGGCCTGTCCAAATGCGCCCTGGTGATCGGCGCCGAGGAAATGACGCGGCTGATGGACTGGACCGACCGCACCACCTGCGTCCTGTTCGGCGACGGCGCGGGGGCCGTGGTGCTGGAGCCGCGCGAAGGGCAGGGGACCTCGGCCGATCAGGGGATGCTGGGCTTCGCCCTGCGCGCCGACGGATCGAAGACCGATCTTCTCTATGTGGACGGCGGCCCGGCCACGACCGGCACCGTGGGGCATCTGAGGATGGCCGGGAACCAGGTCTTCCGCCATGCTGTGGTGAACATCGCCGAAGGCATCACCGCCGCCTGCGCCGCCGCCGACATCGAAATCGCCGATGTCGACTGGTTCGTGCCGCATCAGGCCAATCAGCGGATCATCAAGGGCGTCGGCGACCGGCTGGGTCTGGACGAAACCAAGGTGATCTCGACCGTGGCCCTGCACGCCAACACCTCGGCCGCCTCGATCCCCCTGGCGCTGGACGCGGCGATCCAGGACGGACGGATCAAGAAGGGCGACATGGTCCTGCTGGAGGCCATGGGGGGCGGCCTGACCTGGGGCGCCTGCGCGCTGCGCCTCTAAGTCCGGCAGAGGCATTGATTTTTCGGAGACTTTGCGTCCCTATACGCCCAGCCTACCGCTACCAGACGGGGATATGATGTCAGGCCTACAGACCGTAACGCGCGCCGACCTTTGCGAAGCCGTGCATGAAGAAGTCGGTCTGTCCCGGCAGGAGTGTTCGGCCCTTGTCGAGCGCACCCTGGAACTGATCGTTGAATCCCTGGAACAGGGCGATACGGTCAAACTGTCGGGCTTCGGCGTGTTTCAGGTTCGCGAGAAGCGCGCCCGCATGGGGCGCAATCCCAAGACCGGCGAGCCGGCGGCGATCAATCCGCGCCGGGTCATCAGCTTCCGCGCCTCTCAGATCATGAAGAGCCGGGTTCACGACGCCGTCGTCGAGGCCTGAGTCCCTTGGCCAAGAGCCCAGACGCCTTCCGCACGATCTCCGAGGCGGCCGAGGAAGTCGGGGCGCCGCAGCATGTGCTGCGCTTCTGGGAAACCAAGTTCAGTTTCGTGGTCCCCGTGAAACGAGCCGGGGGGCGCCGGTTCTATCGACCGCAGGACATAGCGGTGCTGAAGGCCGTGCGGCGGCTGCTGCACGACGACGGCCTGACGATTCGCGGGGTTCAGCGCCTGCACAAGGAGCAGGGGCTGAAGAAGCTGGTCGGCGCCGAGGCGGCGGCCCTGATCGAGGATGGCGAGACGTTCGCCGCCATCGCGACGCCAGTCCCGGCGCGCCCCGTCTCGATGTCGCACGCCGGGCGCGCCGAACATGCGGATCTGCAGGGCGTTCTGGCCGATCTGGAGCAGGCGAAGGCGCGTCTGGACGCCGTGCTTTCGCGGTCGGTGGAAAAGTCGTTTTAGCGTTTGCGGTCAACGGTCGCCCCGTCTATAGGGAGCGCCTTCGGAGCGTGGCGCAGCCTGGTAGCGCACTTGACTGGGGGTCAAGGGGTCGCAGGTTCGAATCCTGTCGCTCCGACCATTTCCTCTAAGGAAACGGTTGGTTAGAGGGGCCGCTTTCGGGCGGCCCCTTTGCAATTCGGGTCGCTGCCGGGCCCGCCGTCCTTTTACCAACTGCGGTGAGCGGTCATCGCCTCCGCCCTGGCCCAAGCCTCGCGCCCCGCATCATTCCAGGCCGACACCAGTCGGCGCAGCTGTCGATGTGAGCCGTTGTCGGGGCGGATGAAATGACAGGGCGTGAGCGCCCTTGCGTGCTGAGCCTCCTGCGAGATGCTATCAGGGTGAACGGCAGGGACATTGTCGCCGCAACCAACAGGGATTCCCTTGATTTGATCGGACAATATGGATGGTCGACGTCTCTGGCGGCGGCCTTCGAGCCCCATGAGCGTGCGGGCCACACGCCGGGCCGCATCATTCTCCACCAGCGGGACGGTTACGTCGTTGCGACCGACAACGGCGAAATACGCGCCAAGGTTTCGGGACGGCTACGTCATGAGGCGGGGGAAATCGGGCATCCGGCGGTCGGGGACTGGGTCGCCCTTTCGTTCGGCGCGCAGGAGCGCACGGCCACGATCCACGCCTTCCTGCCGCGCCGCACGGCCTTCGTCCGCAGGGCGGCCGACAGTATGCGGAAACTGCAGATCCTGGCCGCAAACGTCGATGTGGCCTTTATCGTCACCTCCCTGAACGGTGATCTCAACCTGCGCCGGATCCAGCGGTATCTGGCGGCGGCCTGGGAGAGCGGCGCCCGGCCTGTCGTGGTGCTGACGAAATCGGACCTGTGCGCCGATCCGGGGGACCAGGCGGCCCGCGTCGCCGCCCTGGAGCCGGGCTGTCCTGTGTTGATGGTCTCGGCCCGCCAAGGCGTGGGCCTCGACGCCTTGCTCGCCCAGGTGGGGAGGGGGGAGACCTGCGTGCTGATCGGCTCGTCCGGCGTCGGCAAGTCGACCCTGGTCAACGCCTTCCTGAACGAAGACCGGATGGCGACGCAGGCCATCCGCGAGACCGACGATCAGGGGCGGCACACCACCAGCCACCGCCAGCTCATCCTGCTTCCCGGCGGCCGGTTGATGCTGGACACGCCCGGTATCCGCGAAGTCGGTCTGATCGACGCCGAAGCGGGCGTGAGCGCCGTGTTCGAAGACATCGAGGGCCTGCTCCAGACGTGCCGGTTCACCAACTGCAGTCACGCCAACGAGCCGGGCTGCGCCGTGCAGGCCGCCGTGCAGAGCGGCGCGCTCGATCCCGCGCGGTGGGCGCACTACCAGAAGCTGACCCTCGAGGCGGCTGCGGCCGAGCACGAGCAGGAGCGGGCGGCGAAGGCGGTCGAGCGTCGCCGGCTCGGCGCGCTGCAGAAGGTGTACCGCGCCACCAAGAGGAACGACCGGGGCGGCGGCGACTGATCGTCCGTGATCGGTTCCAATCCTCCTCAAGACGGGTTCGGACGAATTATGGCCTTTCCCGCAGCCAATCAGGCTAGTCGAGAGATTCAAACCTGAGAGAGTTCAAAAATGCCCGCGTACACCATCGTAACCACCAGTGCGGTCCAGGGCGGCGACACCGCCGAGGTCAACACGCTGACGGACGACTTCGCCAATGACAGCGAGGCGCTGGGCTATGCGCGTCGGATGGCCGACGAAATGATCGAAATGGCCCATCAGCTCCTGCTGGATTTCGACTACAGCAATGTCGGCGTCTATGACGGCGATCTGATCGACGAGGACATCACGCCTGATCACGCATCGCTGATCGGCGTATGGGTGCTCGACGAAGACGGCTCCGCTTGCGTGACCGCAGAAGAATTCCGCGAGGGGGTGACCGAGGTCGAGCCTTCCTGATCGTCACGCAGTCGGACGTCTAATTTCGCATAATATATCTTAGGCGCACATCGGATACGACCAAAGTCTCCCTGACGCTTCCCGTGCGACGATGCCAACGTCCCTGAAATGCGCAGCGTATGCGGCGTGAAACGGTCGGAAAGACCTGATAGCTGGGAGGCTAACGCAAATGACGGACAGCGCCATTGGTGCGCCGGTCGATGATGAATATGTGGTCGGCAAGAACGACAAGCTGGTGATCCTGGCGTCGTCAGTCGGCACTGTCATCGAGTGGTATGATTTCTATCTGTACGGGTCGCTCGCCGCGATCATCACCGTGCAGTTCTTCTCCGGCGTGAATGAGACGACCGGCTATATCTTCGCCCTGATGGCCTTCGCCGCCGGTTTCGCGGTGCGGCCGTTCGGCGCGATCGTCTTCGGGCGCCTGGGCGATCTGTGGGGCCGCAAGAACACCTTCCTGGTCACCATGCTGCTGATGGGCCTCTCGACCTTCGTGGTCGGTCTTCTGCCGCCCTACGCCGCCATCGGCATCGCGGCGCCCATCATCCTGGTGCTGATGCGCCTGATCCAGGGCCTGGCCCTGGGCGGCGAGTACGGCGGCGCCGCCACCTATGTCGCCGAGCATGCGCCGCACGGCAAACGCGGCTTCTACACCTCCTTCATCCAGATCACGGCGACGGCGGGCCTGGTGCTGAGCCTGGTGGTCATCCTGGGCGTTCGCGTCGCTGTGGGTGAAGAAGCCTTTGCGGAATGGGGCTGGCGGATTCCGTTCCTGGTCTCGATCCTGCTGCTGGCCGTGTCGCTGTGGATCCGCCTGAAGCTGTCCGAGAGCCCTTCGTTCAAGCGGATGAAGGCCGAGGGCAAGGGCTCCAAGACCCCGCTGAAGGACTCGTTCGGCAAATGGCCCAATCTGAAGCTGGTGCTGATCGCCCTGCTGGGCCTGACCGCCGGCCAGGCCGTGATCTGGTACACGGGCCAGTTCTACGCCCTGTTCTTCCTGGAACGGGTGATGAAGCTGGACGCCACCCTGGTCTATGTGATGCTGACCATCGCTCTGGTCGCGGCCTCGCCCTTCTTCATCTTCTGGGGCTGGCTGTCGGACAAGGTGGGGCGCAAGCCGGTCATCCTGGCCGGGTGCCTGATCGCCGCCCTCACCTATTTCCCGCTGTTCAACGCCCTGACCCAGGCCGCCAATCCGCGCCTGGCCGCCGCCGCCGCCTCGGCGCCGGTCGTGGTCTATGCCGATCCGGCGGACTGCAACGTCCAGTTCGACCCCATCGGCAAGACGGTGTTCAACCAGTCCTGCGACGTGGCCAAGTCGCATCTGGCCAAGGCCGGCGTCACCTACACCAATGTCGCGGCGCCTGCCGGGACGGTGGCCGAGGTTCGCATCGGTGATCAGTCGGTCGTCCAGAGCTTCCGCGGCGACGCCATGACCCCGGCGGACTTCGCGGCTCAGAAGAAGACCTGGGACAAGGGCCTGAGCGAGGCCCTGACCGCCGCCGGCTATCCGGCCAAGGCGGACAGCGCCCTGGTCAACAAGCCGATGGTGGTGCTGATCCTGTTCATCCTCGGCTTCTATGTGACCATGGTCTACGGACCGATCGCGGCGGCCCTGGTCGAGATGTTCCCGACCAATATCCGCTACACCTCCATGTCCCTGCCCTATCATATCGGCAACGGCTGGTTCGGCGGCTTCCTGCCGACGACGGCCTTCGCCATCGTGGCGGCGACCGGAAACATCTACTCCGGCCTCTGGTATCCGATCATCGTGGCGCTGGCGACGGTCGTGCTGGGCTTCCTGCTGGTCAAGGAAGGCAAGGACGTCGATCTGAACGCCTGATCCTGCTTTCGGGCGTGATGAGGGGCGGGCTGTCTTCGGACAGCCCGCCCTTTCATTTGCCTGTCCGCCCTTGTGAAACCCACCCTGTACGGTTCACATCCCGCTCATGTTCAGCCTGGTGATCCTCGGCCTCGTGGCCGGCTATATGGCGATCCTGTTCGCCGTCGCCTGGTGGCAGGAGCGGCCTGCGGCGCAGGCGCGGGGCCGCTCGCTCGCGCCCTGGGTCTACGCCCTGTCGCTGGCCATCTACTGCACGTCCTGGACCTATTATGGGGCGGTCGGCACCGCTGCCCGCGACGGGTGGGAGTATCTGCCCATCTATATCGGACCCGTGATCGGTCTGACCCTGCTCTTCCCCCTATGGCGACGCATAGCCGCCGCCGCCCGGCGCGAGAACGTGGGGTCGATGGCGGACTTCGTGGCGTCGCGCTACGGCAAGAGCCAGACCTTGGGCGCCGCGGTCACCATCGTGGCCATCCTGGGCTCCCTGCCCTATATCGCCCTGCAACTGAAATCCCTGTCGATGGCCGGCGCCCTTCTGACGGCGGGCACGCCGGTGGCGGGGGGAGAACGGCTGACTGTTCTGGCGCTGGCCGGGGTTCTGGCGGGGTTCGCCATCCTGTTCGGCGCCCGACGCCCGGACCTGACCGAACATAATCGCGGTCTGATCCAGGCCATCGGCCTGGAGTCCCTGGTCAAACTGGGCGCCCTGTTGTTCGTGGCGATCTTCGCCCTGGTCCTGCTGATCCATGATGGATCGAGCCCGCGTATCATCGAGGGACTGGGCGCCCTCGCCTCGCCGCCCGAGATCACGCCGCGCTTCACGGCCATCACCCTGGTCTCGACCCTGGCCATCTTCTGCCTGCCGCGCCAGTTCCACGTCGCCTTCGTCGAGGGCGCCCAGCCGGCGGACGTGAAGAAGGCCCGCTGGATCTTTCCGATCTACCTTCTTCTGACCAGTCTGGCCGTCCTGCCCCTGGTCGCGGCGGGGGCCCTGTTCGCGCCAGCGGCGAACCCCGACCTTCTGGTGCTGGCCCTGCCGTTCGGGCGGGGTGAGTCCTGGTTGACGGCCATCGTGTTCGTCGGCGGCTTCTCTGCCGCCACGGCCATGGTGATCGTCGAGGCCGTGGCCCTGTCGGCCATGGTCTCCAACAGTCTGATCCTGCCCTTCCTGGCCCGCGACCGATGGCGGGTCAGAGGCGACTCGTCGGACATGGCCGGCACGATCCTGCAGGTGCGGCGCGGCGCCATCGTCGCCGTGCTTCTGCTGGCCTGGCTCTATTATCAGGCGACGGACCAGTCTCGCGGGCTGGCCGCCATGGGTCTGGTGTCCTTCGCCGCCATGGCCCAGTTGGCGCCGTCCCTGTTCGGAGCGGTGCTGTGGCGCGGCGGGCATGCCCATGGCGCTCTGGCGGGCATGAGCGTCGGGGTTTTCGTGTGGATCGTCATGCTGGCCCTGCCCCAGTTGGCGCCCGGCGCCCCCTGGCATCTGCATGTCATGATGGGGGTGAAGGATCCGCTGGCTCTGGGCGTCTTCGTCAGCCTGGGGCTGAACCTCGTCGCCTATGTCGGGGTGTCGCGCTTCGCCCAGCCGCGTCTGATCGATCGGGTGCAGGCGCGGGCCTTCGTGGATCGACTGGGGCCGGACTGGCTGGAGTCGAGGCCGTCGCCGTCCGGCGCCTCGGTCGGCGACCTGCGCGCCCTGGTCGCGCGCTTCATCGGCGACGAACGGGCCGAACGGGCCTTCGCCGCCTGGAGCGCGGAGACCGACATCCGGCTTCGCGACGCCGACCCGGCCGACGCCGCCCTCGCCCGGGCCGCCGAACGGATGCTGGCCGGCGCCATCGGCGCGGCCTCGGCGCGGCGGGTCATCGCCGCCGCCCTGGCCGGCGGCGGTCGTGCGCCAGAGGATGTCGTGCGGATGCTGGACGAGGCCTCCCAGGCCGTGCAGTTCAGCCGCGACCTGCTGCAGACCACCCTGGACAATATCGACCAAGGCGTGATTGTGGTGGACGAAGATCTACGTGTAACCGCTTGGAATCGCCGCTATGTTGAGATGTTCGGCCTGCCCGTTGGCTTCGTCCATGTCGGCCTGTCGATCGCCAGCATCTATCGGCTGAACGCCGAGCGCGGCGAGAGCCCGGACGATATCGAGGCCTGGGTGGAGCGCCGACTGGAGGCCCTGAGCCGGCGTATCCCGCACGACCACGAACGGCGCCAGCCCGACGGCCGGGTCTTGCGGTCCTCCGGCGCCCCCATCCCCGGCGGCGGCTATGTCACCAGCTACACCGACATCACCGCCCTGCGCCGGGCCGCCCGTCAGCTGGAAGAAGCCAACGAACGTCTGGAAGCCCGCGTGGCCGACCGCACCGCCCGTCTGGACGAAGCCCGGCGCGTGGCGGAGGACGCGACGGCGTCCAAGACCCGTTTCCTGGCCGCCGCCAGTCATGACCTGCTGCAGCCCCTGCACGCCGCGCGCCTGTTCATCGCCGCCCTGAAGGAGGAGCCGGCGGTTTCCGGCCCCGGGGCCGAACCGACCAGCCGCACCCTGGCCGTCAACGCCGACCGCGCCATCGACAGCGCCCACCGCCTGCTGACCGCTCTGCTGAACCTGTCCAAGCTGGAGGCCGGCGGGGTCAAGGCGGCCGTGACCCGCCTGCCGCTGGACGGTCTGTTCGACGAACTGAGACGCGAATATGCGCCGGTGGCCGAGGCCAAGGGACTGGTTCTGACCCTTGTGCCCAGCCGCCTGTGGGTCTCGTCCGACCGGGATCTGCTGCGGTCCATGCTGCAGAACCTGATCGCCAACGCCATCCGCTATACGGACGCCGGTCGGGTGCTGGTCGGGGCGAGGCGGAGCGGCGACGCCGTGCGGCTGCTGGTCTGCGACACCGGACGCGGCATCCCCGATGCGGAACAGGAGATGGTGTTCGGCGAGTTCGTGCGCCTGCCCGGCGCCCCTGTCGACGAGCCGGGCGCCGGACTGGGTCTGGCTATCGTGCGCCGCTTGTCCAGCCTGCTGGACCATCCGCTGGAGCTGAACTCCCGCTTCGGGCGCGGCACCATCTTCCGCATCACTGTGCCGCGCAGCCCGCCGGATCGGGTCGTCGAGACCGCGCCCACGCATGAGGTCCGCCTGCCCCTGGCCGGTCTGCGCGTCCTGTGCGTGGACAACGAGCCGGTGATCCTGGACGCGCTGAACGCCCTGCTGACCCGCTGGGGCGCGCGTCCCACCCTGGCGTCCGGGGTCGAGGCGGCGATGGGCGCGGCCGGGCCGTTCGACGCCGCCGTGGTCGATCTGCACCTGGGCGACGGGCCGGACGGATTCGCCGTCATCGACTGGCTGCGGCCGCGCGGGGTGCGCCGGATCGCCCTGGTCACGGCCGACACCCGGGACGGGCTGAACGAAAAGGCCGCCGCCGCCGGGGCCGTGCTGCTGCCCAAGCCGATCAAGCCAGCGACCCTGAAGGCCTTCCTGTCGAGCTAGGAGGGGTCCATCTGTTTGGCCAGGATCACCGCCTGGGTGCGGTTATGGACCCCCAGTTTGCGGAAGACGCTGGTCAGATGCGCCTTGATCGTGGCCTCGGACACGCCGAGGTCGAAGGCGATCTGCTTGTTCAGACGGCCGGCCTTCAGGCCTTCAAGGATACGCAACTGCGACGGCGTCAGGCTGGCGACCCGCGCCGGCAGGTCGTCGTCCGCGACGTCCGGCGTCTCCGGCGCCCAGCCGTCGCCGGCCAGGATGGCGGCGATGGCCTCGACCATCTGCGGAAGACTTGCCGACTTGGGAATGAAGCCGGCGGCGCCCAGACCCAGGGCGTGGCGCACGACCGTGGCGTCTTCACTGGCCGACACCACGGCGACCGGCACGGTCGGATGTTCGGCGCGGATGGCGGCCAGACCGGCCATGCCCTCGCTGTCCGACAGTTTCAGGTCCAGCAGCAGCAGATCGACCCCCCCGATGTTCAGGGCGGTTCGGGCTTCGGCCAGACTGGCGCATTCGTCGATCCGCACCCCTGGCGCGGCCCTGTCGACGGCCGAGCGCAGCGCGGCGCGAAACAGCGGGTGATCGTCGGCGACGACGATACGATCCATAAGGCGTCCTTCCCTTGCACGGCATGCTTGTCGGCCGCGTCCTCGACAGCATGGCGTGGTTCGACTTTGGTCGAAACTAGACCAATGGCTAATGGCCGCCTACGGCCCAAAAGGAAAGGTTCACACAGGACGCCCGCATCAGATGGGCGCGGGAGGAACCATGATGATCAAGTCCAGTCTTCTGGGCGGGTGCGTGGCTGCGGCCATGAGTCTCGCGCCCGGCGCCGCCTTCGCCCAGGACGCCCAGGCCGCGCTCGAAGCCCGTATCGCCCAGCTCGAAGCCGAGTTGAACAGCCTCAAGTCCGAAGTCGTCGCCGCCCGCACCCAGCAGGCCGCGCAGCAGCAGGACATCATCCGGCTGGAGACCCGCCCTGCCCCCCCGCCCCCGGTCCAGCAGGCGGCCGCGCCTAGCGACGGCTTCCGCATCGGCGACCACACGGTGAAGTTCGGCGGCTTCGTCAAGGTCGACGCCTCGGCCTCGAACTATTCCGGCGGCGATCCGGCCAACGGCGACGCCCTGCGCGAATTCCACATTCCCGGCTCCATTCCCATCGGCGGCGCCGACGAGGACACGGCGACCGACTTCAACGCCCGCCAGACCCGCTTCTGGCTGACGACGGACGGTCTGGTCGGCGGCCACAAGGTCGGCACCCGGCTCGAGATGGACTTCCAGACCCTGCCCGGCACGGCGGACCAGCGCACCACCAGCCCGGCCAACCCGGCCCTGCGCCGCGCCTTCGTCACCATCGACAACTGGCTGATCGGCCAGGAGTGGACCAATTTCCAGAACACCGCCGTCCTGCCGGAATCCGCCGACTTCATCGGCGCGGCCGAGGGCACGGTCTTCGCCCGCCAGGTTCAGGTGCGATATACGCGCGGACCCTTCTCGATCTCGGTCGAGAACCCCGAGACGACCGTCACCCCGTTCAGCGGCGGAGCACGGATCATCGCCGACGACAGCAGTCTTCCGGACTTCACCGCCCGCTACGCCGTAACGCGGCCGTGGGGGGATCTGCAGTTCGCCGGTCTGTTGCGTCAGCTGAAATATCAGAACCCGGCGACGGAAATCGATTCCACCGCCACGGGCTGGGGCCTGTCCGCCTCGACCAAGATCAAGGTCGGGGCCAAGGATGACCTCCGACTGATGGTGACGGGCGGTGAAGGCATCGGCCGTTATGTGGGGCTGAACTTCTCCAACGACGCTGTGCTGGACGCCTCGGGCGAACTGGATGCGATCGGCGTCGTCGCCGGCTTCGCCGCCTATCGTCACGTCTGGGCGCCCGGCTGGCGCTCCAGCCTGATCTGGTCGGCGCAGTCGGTCGACAACGACACCAGCGTGACCGGTCTGGCCGTCAACCGGTCCGCCCAGAGCATCCACGCCAACTTGATCTGGTCGCCCGTTACGGCGTTTGATGTGGGGGCCGAGCTGATGTTCGCTGATCGCGAAATCGAATCCGGCGCGAGCGGCGACATGACCCGACTGATCCTGTTCGCCAAATACGGATTCTGAAAATGCTGGAGACGTCTCGCGTGCCCGATTCCGAACTCTACCCCGTTCCCGCAGACTTCGCCGCCCGTGCCCACATGGACCGGCAGGCCTATGAGGCGGCGCGGGTTGCGGCGCGCGAGACGCCCGAAGCCTTCTGGTCCGAGCAGGCCCAGCGCCTCGACTGGATCAAGGCGCCGACCAAGATCAAGGACGTCTCCTTCAAGAAGGAAGATTTCCGCATCCGCTGGTTCGAGGACGGCGTCCTGAACGTCGCCGCCAACTGCATCGACCGCCACCTGCCCCATCGCCAGGACGAGACGGCCATCATCTGGGAAGGCGACGATCCGGCGGACAGCCAGCACATCACCTATGGCCGGCTGCACGACGAAGTCTGCCGCATGGCCAATGTGCTGAAGGCGCATGGCGCCAGGAAGGGCGACCGGATCACCATCTATATGCCGATGATCCCCGAGGCCGCCTACGCCATGCTGGCCTGCGCCCGCATCGGGGCGGTCCATTCCGTGGTCTTCGGCGGCTTTTCACCGGACAGCCTGTGCGGCCGGATCGAGGACTGCGGCTCCACCCTGGTCATCACCGCCGACGAGGGCGTGCGGGGCGGCAAGATCGTGCCGCTGAAGGCCAATGTCGATGCGGCCCTGGAGAAGGTGAAGGTCGGCACTGTCCTGGTGATCCGTCGCACCGGCGCCGACGTGCCGATGATCGAGGGCCGCGACGTGGACTACGCCGTCGAGGCCGCCAAGGCCGCGACCGAATGCCCGCCCGAGCCGATGAACGCGGAAGATCCGTTGTTTATCCTCTACACCTCAGGCTCCACCGGAAAGCCGAAAGGCGTTCTTCACACGACGGGCGGCTATCTGTTCTGGGCCGCCTGGACACATGAGCTGACCTTCGACTATCGCCCCGGCGAGGTCTTCTGGTGCACCGCCGACGTGGGCTGGGTCACGGGCCACTCGTATCTGGTCTATGGGCCGCTGGCGAATGCGGCGACCACCCTGATGTTCGAAGGCGTGCCAAACTACCCCGACGCCAGCCGTTTCTGGCAGGTGGTGGACAAGCACAAGGTCGAGGCCTTCTACACCGCCCCCACGGCCTTGCGCGCCCTGATGCGCGAAGGCGACGCGCCCGTGAAGGCGACCTCGCGCAAGTCGCTGCGGGTGCTCGGCACGGTCGGCGAACCGATCAATCCCGAGGCCTGGCGCTGGTATCACGAGGTGGTCGGAGACGGCCGCTGCCCCGTCGTGGACACCTGGTGGCAGACCGAGACCGGCGGGCATCTGATCACCCCCCTGCCCGGCGCCACCGACCTGAAGCCCGGCTCGGCCACCCTGCCCCTGCCTGGCGTCGAACTGCAGATCGTCGATGCGGAGGGCCAGGAACTGGTCGGCGCCGTCTCGGGCAATCTGTGCATCACCGACAGCTGGCCGGGCCAGATGCGCACCGTCTATGGCGACGACCAGCGCTTCTTCGACACCTATTTCTCAACCTACCCGGGGCGGTATTTCACCGGCGACGGCTGCCGCCGGGACGCGGACGGCTATTACTGGATCACCGGCCGGGTCGACGACGTCATCAATGTCTCGGGCCACCGGATGGGCACGGCCGAGATCGAGAGCGCCCTGGTGCTGCACGACGACGTCGCCGAGGCGGCCGTGGTCGGCTATCCCCACGACATCAAGGGCCAGGGCATCTACGCCTATGTCACCCTGAACAAGGGGGTCGAGGCGACCGAGGATCTGCGCAAGGCCCTGGGCGCCCATGTCCGCCGCGAGATCGGTCCGATCGCCACGCCCGACGTGATCCAATGGGCCCCCGGCCTGCCCAAGACCCGGTCGGGCAAGATCATGCGCCGCATCCTGCGCAAGATCGCCGAGAACGAGATCGGAGCCTTGGGCGACACCTCGACCCTGGCCGATCCGTCGGTCGTCGAGGATCTGGTCCAGAACCGCGCGGGCTGAGCACGCCAGCCGGGCTTGTGCGCCGCCTCCAGTCTCGTCAAAACCGGACCAAGGGGCCGGCCATAGCGCCGAACGCCTCAGGCCTTGGGTGGAGACGACGAGATGACGATCCGATTTGACGGCCAGGTGGCCATTGTGACGGGCGCGGGCGGCGGTCTGGGGCGTGAACACGCCCTGGCCCTGGCGGCGCGCGGGGCCAAGATAGTGGTCAATGATCTGGGCGGCGCCCGCGACGGTTCGGGCGGTTCGGCCACCGCCGCCGAGGCCGTCGTGGCCGAGATCGAGGCGGCGGGCGGAGAGGCCATGGCCAATGCGGCCTCGGTGACCGACTTCGCCGCCGTTCAGGCCATGGTCGAGGCGGCCATGGCCAAATGGGGCCGGGTCGACCTGCTGGTGAACAACGCCGGGGTGCTGCGGGACAAGAGTTTCGCGAAGATGGAGCTGGAGGATTTCCGCTTCGTCGTCGACGTCCATCTGATGGGAGCGGTCAACTGCACCAAGGCGGTGTGGGAGATCATGCGGGCTCAGAATTACGGCCGGATCGTCATGACGACCTCGTCGTCCGGCCTGTACGGCAATTTCGGCCAGTCGAACTATGGCGCGGCCAAGATGGCGCTGGTCGGACTGATGCAGACCCTGTCGATCGAGGGGGCCAAGAACGACATCCGCGTCAACTGCCTGGCGCCCACGGCCCATACGCGCATGACCGAAGACCTGGGCGCCGCCCTGCCCATTGAGGCCCTGGGGCCGGAGCTGGTGACGCCGGGCCTGCTGTATCTACTGAGCCGGGACGCGCCCAGCCGCTGTATCCTGGCGGCGGGCGCCGGCGGGTTCGAGCGCGCCTATGTCACCCTGACCGAGGGAGTCCACATCATGGGCGCGGATGCGCCGGAACAGGTGGCGGCCCGGTTCGACGCCATCTCCGACCGGTCGAAAGAGATCGTGCCGGAGATGGGCGCCGCCCAAGGGATGATCGAACTGACCAAGGCCCAGAAGGCGCACGCCTCCTGAGCCGCATCAGTCGGCGCGGTCAGCCGATCGCGCCGACGCAGCCTTCCGCCTCGCCCGGCGTCAGTTCCGCCTCGGTCAGGGCGATGGTCCAGCCGTGGTGGGTGTTCAGGCCCCAGCGACGCGCGCCGCCGCCGTCGCCCGCATCACCGCCGGCGGTGACGACGACGCGGCGGCCCCTGGGGAGCGCCGGCGGGTCGATCTTGCCCACAGCCAGAGACGTCGGCGTCTCGCCGCCGTAACCGTCGAATACGCTCAACATCGACCATTCGCGACGCAGGCCCATCCACCAGGCGTCCTCGGTGTTGATGGCCAGGACGGCGACCCCGTGCCCCTCGGCGGCGAAGGCCAGGGCCCTTTGCGGGTCGCGGACCATCTTGATGTCGGCGGCGGCGCCGAAACGCAGCCGGGCGCCGTCATAGGCGCGGGTCGGCTCGATGGGCGCCCAGACCTGGACCTGGAGCCGCCCCTGGCGCGCCAGGCCCCAGCCGATGATTTCGCGCCACAGGTGTTCGACGGCTTCGGCGTTCTCGGGCTGGGCCTTGGACAGCATGCGCGACAGAACGGTCTGTTCGCGGTCGGGGCGCAGCTTGGTGTGGGGGCCGGTGGGGGCATCCTTGGCGCGGCCGACGGTGGCGGCGACGGCGAGGCGTTGTTCGAACAGGGCCAGGATCTGATCGTCGATGGCGTCGATCTCGGCGCGCAGGGCGGCCAAGGCCTGTTGTTCGGGGGTCAGTTCGACCACGTCAGGCCACACTTGCTGGACGTTGGAATTGGGCATGGGTTCGGGCTTTCGGCAAAGGGGGATTTCGATGTGCAGGGGCGGACAGCCGCTCTGGTCCAGAGCGGTCGCCGGCGAGACAGTCAGGGACGAAGAGCGCCCGACGCCTCAGCCGGCGTATCGAAAGCCGTAAAAGCCGTAGCCGAAATAGAGGCCGGAAACCGCGCGCGAACGGTCGAAGGAAACAGAAAGAACGCGCTGGCGGGACATGGGTCCGGGTCCGGTTATGCGGATCGATTGCGATCCGTGCGGCCTTAAAGCACGCAAAGACCGTGCGCCGTCAAGCCCTTCAGACGCCCAGAAGGACGAAACGCGTCCGGTTGTCGCTGGAATCCTGAAGATCGTTGCGCAGGATCGACAGGCCATAGACCTCCGCCGCGCCCACCGGCGCTACGGCCGCCTGGGTCGGATCGCCGGCCTCGGCGACGTCGCGGGCGGCGCCGGCGGTGTCGAAATGCTCGACCACGTTCAGCCTCATGCCCTTCAGCGTCTGTTCGCACTGGGCCAGGGCGATGGGATGGCTGAGCACCCGTTTCAGATCGGCGATCCGGGCGCCCTCAAGGCCCATCAACGCGTGACGGATCGGCCGCCAGGCCTCCGCCACCACGGGGAGGCCGGATTCGCGCACCAGGGTCGCCGCCGGTTCGACCACGCCGATGGACGAGTTCTCGACCGGGATCAGGGCGCAGTCGCAGTCCCCGGTCTTCAGCGCTTCAATGGCCGCTGCAAAGGTCTCGAAGGGCACGGCCACGTCCCAAGGCCGCAGGGCCGTGCAGGCCTCGTGGCTGAACGCCCCCGGCGCGCCCTGGTAGGCGACCCGGCCGGGCTTGTCGTCTTGGTGCGCAGGCGTATCCATATTCGTTACGTCCGGGATCGTCCCCGAACGCCTTTCCTTGTCGTTGGCCGCTGATCAGACGGAACATCCTTGTCCGCGCCATGGCCGTATCCGAGCGTATCTGCGGCGCCGCCCCTGTTCCGACAAGCCGAATATGGCGCCGGCCGGCTATCGAACCGGCTATGGGCGCGCTAGCCTTGCTGTTCCCGTTCCTGGAGGCTTCATGTCCGTCGTCGCCCACTCCAGCCGTCGCGCCGTACTGACCGGCCTGGCGGGGACCGTCGCGGGCTGCGCCGCGACGCCGCCTGTCCCGCTCGCGGCCGGCTTCGCCCCCCGTCGGATCGCCCCGATCCTGATGGAGCCCGAACGAATCATCCGCATCACCGTCTGCACCCGCCCCTTCCGCCCCGCCGGTCCGCGTCTGGACGTGGAGACGGTCGGCGAGAGCAGGGTGGTTCACAACTACGGCCACGGCGGCAGCGGCTGGTCCCTGTCCTGGGGCTCCAGCGCCATAGCGGCGCGCAAGGCCATGGCCCTGGCCGGGGTCGCCGGCGGTCCGCCCGTCGTCGCGGTGATCGGCAGCGGCGCCCTGGGTCTGACCTCGGCGCTCCAGCTTCAGCGGATGGGCGCGCGGGTGACCATCTACGCCCGAGAGCGGGCCGCCTTCACCCGTTCGATGCGCGCGACCGGCAGCTGGACGCCGGACAGCCGCATCGCCGACGCCGACCGCGTCTCGGCCGAATTTCCGGCCCTGTGGGAACAGATGGCGCGCGAGACCTATGCGGCCCACCAGACCTATCTGGGGACGGAAGGCGATCCGGTCGTCTTCAGCGACCGCTATATCCTGTCGGGCGCAGCGGACCTGACGCGTACGGCCGAACCGCCGCCGATCCGCACCGCGCCCGGCGTAAAGCCGATCCGCTTCGCCGAATACCGGCTGGACGGGCTGACCCCGCGATCCTTCCCCCTCCCCGTTTCGGCCTCGCCCTTCCCGGTACGGGAAACCCGGATGGTCAGCGCCATGCAGTTCAATGTCGCCGAACTGGCGCATCGGCTGGAGACCGAGTTTCTGAGCCAGGGCGGTCGGATCGAGACCCGCACGTTCAACGCTCCGGCGGACCTGACCACCCTGCCCGAGAAGATCGTGATCAACTGCACCGGCTATGGCGCAAAGGCCCTGTTCGAGGACAAGGAGATGATCCCGGTGCGCGGTCAGATCGCCTGGCTCGCGCCCCAGCCGGAGGCGAACTACGGCCTGCATTTCCGGGGCGTGACCGTGCTGTCGAGACCGGACGGTATCGTGGTTCAGGCCACGCGCAATGACATGAACGGCGTCGGCGTCGACGACGAGACGCCGGACCGGACCGAGGCGAACGCGACCATCGGCCTCGTCGCCCCGCTGTTTCCGTCGATCAGGCGGCTTCCGAGCGGCTGATCCGGCCCGACTTCAGCCGCTCGGCCACCAGGAAGGCCAGCTCCAGCGCCTGGTCGGCGTTCAGGCGCGGGTCGCAGTGGGTGTGATAGCGGTTGGACAGGTCGTCCTCGGTCACGGCCTGGGCGCCGCCGATGCATTCGGTGACGTTCTGACCGGTCATCTCCAGGTGGACGCCGCCGGGGTGGACGCCCTCGGCCTCCGCCACATCAATAAAGGTCCGCACCTCGCCCAGGATCCGGTCGAACGGCCGGGTCTTGTAGCCGTTGCCGGCCTTCAGCGTATTGCCGTGCATCGGGTCGATGGACCAGATCACCTTGCGGCCCGAGGCCTTCACTTCGCGCATCAGCTTGGGCAGGCGCTCGCCGACCTTGTCGTGACCGAAACGGCCGATCAGGGTCAAGCGGCCCGACACATTATCCGGGTTCAGGGCGTCAATCAGGGGCAGAAGGTCGTCGGCCGTCATGGTCGGTCCGCACTTCACGCCGATGGGGTTCCTGATCCCCTTCATGAACTCGACATGGGCGCCGTCCAGCTGGCGGGTGCGTTCGCCGATCCACAGCATGTGGGCCGAGGTGTCGAACCATTCGCCCGAACCGCCGTCCAGCCGCGTCAGGGCGCTCTCGACGTTAAGCAACAGGGCCTCGTGGCTGGTGAAGACCTCGACCCGGCTCAGGTCCGGATGGCTCTCGGGCGTGACGCCGACCGCCTCCATGAAGGCCAGGGCCTCGGTGATCTTGTCGGCCAGTTCGCGATACTGGGCGCCCGCGGCGTTGTCGCCCGCGAAGCCCAGGGTCCAGCGATGGATGTTGTACAGATCGGCGTAGCCGCCGCCGGCGAAGGCGCGCAGCAGGTTCAGGGTCGAGGCCGACTGGTTGTAGGCGCGGATCAACCGTTGCGGATCAGGCGCGCGCTCTTCCGGCGTGAAGCCCATGCCGTTGATGATGTCGCCGCGATAGCTGGGCAGTTCGACGCCGTCGATCTCTTCCAGCGGCGACGAGCGCGGCTTGGCGAACTGACCCGCGATCCGGCCGACCTTCACCACCGGCTTGCGTCCGGCGAAGGTCAGGACGACCGCCATCTGCAGGATCAGACGAAAGGTGTCGCGGATATTGTCGGTCGAGAACTCCTTGAAGCTCTCGGCGCAGTCGCCGCCCTGGAGCAGGAAGGCCTCGCCCCGCTCGACCTGGGCCAGTTTCGACGTCAGGCGGCGCGCCTCGCCCGCGAAGACGAGCGGCGGCAGGGCGCGCAACTCGTCCTCGACGGCGGCGAGGGCTTTGGGATCTGGATAGTCCGCCGGCATGTGCAGGGCGGTCTTGGTTCTCCAGCTTTCGGGGGTCCAGCGTGTCATCGGGCAAGAATAGGGCTTTGCGGCCGCTCAAACAACGAAAACACGAATGGATTTTGCCGTTGAGCTTCAGTCTTCGGCGGGCGGCGCCTTTTCCGCCGCATCCGCCGCCTTGCGTTCGGCCTTGGCGGCCGCCTTTTCAGCCGCCTTTATGGCCGCCGCGCGCTCACGTTCCTGCCGTTCGAAACTGTAGTTGGGCTTGCGGGCCATGGGCGTCCTCGTATGGTCGATAGTCTGGCCCCAAACTGACGGCCCGCCACGCGGGACGCAATCGCCAAATCGCTCCGTCCGCTGACGTGAGCCTACAGAAGGCGCTCCTTGCGGGTCAGAAACTTGGCCAGGCGGTGCAGCGCGATCAGAATCTCGGCGAAGATTGTCATGCGGTCTGAACGCCTCGTGCGCCTTGATGTTCATCCGCCGACCCATCGGTCGCACCCTCCCGTCGATCTGCCCCGCGCCTTGGATGTCCGCGCCGGATGGACGTAGCGGGGCGTGAATTTTCGACGACATCCACCGGACGACTCTGGCGCTCGCCCTCGCATCGCCCATCTGTGGTCGGGGGCGAGTCGACAGACCAGAGGTGCGATATGAGGCCCTATGACCTGACCCTGGACGAGATGCTGGCCGACCCCATGGTGCGGCAGTTGATGGATCGCGACGGCGTGGCTGAAGCCCAGGTGCGGCGTCTGTCCGAGCATGTACGCCGGCGTCGCGGTCCGGGGCTTGGCCCGACGGCAGGCTCCGGCTTCGCCGTTCGTTACGACGTCGTCGCTCCGGAGCCCCAGAACTTCGCCGACTGACCGGCCAGAACGCACGGTTCATGCCGGAGACGGCGCCCTCCGGCGCCGGATCAGATGTTTTTGGCGTAAAAACCATGGAAACGGACGATCTTTCGGTATCGCAGCGTCGCCATTGATGGCATCGCTGACGCCCTCTTTTCCTGCCCCTGCGAAGTTCGACATGTCCGAAGAATTCTACCGCATGAAACGCCTGCCTCCGTATGTGATCGCGGAGACCAACGCCATGCGCGCCACCGCCCGCGCGGCCGGCGAGGACGTCATCGACCTGGGCATGGGCAATCCCGATCTGCCGCCGCCGCCGCACGTGATCGACAAGCTGTGCGAAGTGGCGCGCAAGCCCGACGCCCACGGCTATTCGGCGTCGCGCGGCATTCCCGGCCTGCGTCGCGCCCAGGCCAACTACTACGCCCGCCGTTTCGGCGTGGACCTGGATCCCGACGCCGAGGTGATCGTCACCATGGGCTCCAAGGAAGGTCTGGCCAGTCTGGCGACGGCTATCACCGAACCCGGCGACGTCGTCCTGGCGCCCAATCCTTCCTACCCGATCCACACCTTCGGCTTCATCATCGCCGGGGCGGCGATCCGCAGCGTGCCGACCACGCCGGACGAGCGCTATTTCGAAAGCCTCGAACGGGCCATGGCCTACACCGTGCCGCGCCCCAAGGTGCTGGTGATGAACTATCCGTCCAATCCGACGGCGGAGACGGTCGATCTGGCCTTCTATGAGCGGGTCGTCGCCTTCGCCAAGGCCAATGACCTGTGGATCATCAGCGACCTGGCCTATTCCGAGCTCTATTATGACGGCAAGCCGACCGTCTCGATCCTGCAAGTGCCGGGCGCCAAGGATGTGGCCGTCGAATTCACCTCGCTTAGCAAGACCTACAGCATGGCCGGCTGGCGGATCGGCTTCGCGGTCGGCAATCCCAGACTGATCGCCGCCATGGCGCGGGTGAAATCCTATCTCGACTATGGCGCCTATACGCCCATCCAGGCGGCGGCTGTCGCCGCCCTGAACGGGCCGCAGGACATCGTCGAGCAGAACCGCGCCCTGTATCACCGTCGCCGTGACGTGCTGGTCGACAGCTTCGGCCGCGCCGGCTGGGAGATCCCCAAACCCGCCGCCTCCATGTTCGCCTGGGCGCCCCTGCCCCCGGCCCTGGCCCATCTGGGCAGCCTGGAGTTTTCCAAGCAACTGTTGACCCACGCCAAGGTCGCGGTCGCTGCTGGGGTCGGCTACGGCGAAAACGGCGAGGGTTTCGTCCGCATCGCCCTGGTCGAGAACGAGCAGCGCATCCGTCAGGCCGGGCGCAACATCAAGACCTATCTGAAGTCCATGGGCGTCAACGTGCCCCCCGGCCGGGACGTGCCCGACGTCTGATTCTCCCAATTGGTTTGGGAGCCGGCTACGGCCGGCTTCGGACTTCCCAGTCCAGGGTCCAGCGATTGGCGCCGGCCCGCTTCAGCTCGCTGACGGCGGCGGGCACCTGCCGGTCCAGCCCATCCAGCAGGGCCACGCCCTGGCTGACCGAGGCGACGGTGGCGTTGGTCTGCCAGAAGGGGCCGCCCAGGCCTCTCAGCGAGAAACGGATGTGGACGGTGTCATTGACCTGGGGCATCGGCGTTTCCATCGGCGGCTGCGCGGCGACGCGGCTATCGGGAACGGGCGGGAACGGAGAAGATGGTGGATGCGACAGGGATTGAACCTGTGACCCCCTCGGTGTGAACGAGGTGCTCTCCCGCTGAGCTACGCATCCATGCCTTGCGGAGGCGGCGACATAGCCCGGTCGCCCGCCCCGCGCAAGCGTCCGTTTCAGATTCCTGCGGCCCGGACCGCCTCGGGCGTCTCCGCCTCCGGATCGCCGGGCAGCCAGGCGACATGACCGTTGTAGATGTCCTCGTTCAGGATCCCCTCCTCCTTGGCCACCAGCACCGGCACCAGCATCTGGCCGGTGACGTTGGTCGCCGTGCGCATCATGTCGATGATCCGGTCGATGGCGACGATATAGCCGATGCCTTCCAGCGGCAGACCGGCGGTGGACAGGGTCAGGGTCAGCATGACGATGGAGGTCCCCGGCACCCCCGCCGTGCCCAGTGAGCCCAGCACCGCCGTCAGACCGATCAGGATGTATTGGGTCAGGCTCAGGTCGATCTGGAAATACTGGGCGATGAAGATCGAGGCGATGGCCGGATAGATGGCCCCGCACCCGTCCATCTTCACATTGGCGCCCAGGGGCACGGCGAAGGCCGCATAGGCCTGGGGCACGCCCAGACGCTCGACCGTCTGGCGCAGGGTGATGGGCAAGGTGCCCAGCGAGGACGAGGTGGCGAACGCCGTCTGCTGGGCGGCGAAGGCGCCGCGGAAGAAGCTGGTGACTTTCAGCCCGTGCACTTTCAGCAGGCCTGAATAGACCACCAGGATATGGAACAGGCAGGCCGCATAGATGGCGACGATGAACTTCAGCAGCGGCAGCAGGGCTTCCCAGCCATAGCCGCCGACGACCGAGCCGATCAGGCCGAACACGCCGATAGGCGTCAGCTGGATCACCCAGCGGGTGATGCGGAAGATGACCGCGGCGCCTTCGTCCACCAGGCGTCGCACCCCCTGGGCCCGGTCGCCCAGGGCCACCAGGGCCACCCCGACCAGGGCCGAGAAGAAGATGATCTGCAGCACCTTGCCCTCGGCCAGGGCCGCGAACGGATTGGTCGGCACCACCCCGATCAGCACCTCCAGCGGGGTCGGGATCACCCGGTCCTTGACCTCGCCCAGCGGCAGGTTGGACAGGCCCACGCCCGGATTGATGATATGGCCGAAGGCGAAACCGACCAGCACGGCCAGCAAGGACGTGATAGCGAACCAGATGATGGTCCGCACCCCCAGCCGCACCGCCCCGGCCCCCTCCCCCAGTTTGGCGATGGAGCTGGCGATGGTGAACAGCACCAGGGGCGCCACAACCATCCGGATAAGGTTCAGATAGACGTCGCCGATGGGCTGCAGCCAGACCTCGGCCCGTTCGCGCAGGATCAGCCCCGCGACAACGCCCAGGGCCAGGCCGGCGAAGGTGCGTTGCCACAAGGGTATTCTGAAGAAACGAGCGAACATGGAGGCGCTTTCGACAAGGGGTGCGCCAAACTGGTCATCGCGCCGGCTATCCGCAACCGCGCGAGTGCGGGTTCAGACCCCAGATTTACTGTCCGGCGCCCTCAGAATTTCAGCGCTCTCATCACGTAGAAGTCGGACAGGACGCCGTCGATCGCCTCCTCGACGTCCTCGAAGGCGTCAATCAGGACGTCGCCGCCCAAGGTATCGACCGGAACCGGCGTGTAGCCGAAGGTCGTCAGTATGCAGGGCATGCCTGCGTCCCGCGCCGCTTCGGCGTCCGGCGCCGCGTCTCCGACCATGATGGCCCGTTCTGGGTCGCCGCCGCCCTTGACCACGGCCTCCTTCAGATGGGCGCCTGCGGGCTTTCGCGCGCTGACCCGATCCGGCCCGACGATGGCGGCGAAATGCCGGGTCAGGCCCAGCTTCTCGAGCAGAAGCTCTGACAGGTCCGACCGCTTGTTGGTCGCCACCACCAGGATCGCCCCGCGTTCGATCAGCCGCTCCAGCGTCTCGACCACCCCCTCGAACGGCTGCGAACCGTCGGCGATGTGGGCGGTGTAATCGACCAGAAACCGCTCGAACAGCTCGTCCGATTGCGCCCGTTCGACCGATGCCCCGGCCGCCTCGAACCCATGAACCAGCAGCGCCCGCGCCCCCGAACCGATCAGGGTCGAGGCGGCTTCCATCGGCACGGGCGGCAACCCTTCCTCGACCAGCAGCCGGTTCAGGGTTCCGGTCAGGTCCGGCGCGGAATCGACCAGGGTCCCGTCCAGGTCGAAGACAATGGTCCAGCCTTCCAGGTCGCGATCGGTCATCCACATCTCCCGCTGGCCCGCATGATGGGCTAGATCGCAGGACGACTAGACGCCGGAACGATTCATGACCAGCCAGACGCGCCCTCGCGCCGCCATCATTCTCGCCGCCGGCCAGGGCACCCGGATGAAATCGCCCCTGCCCAAGGTGCTGCATCCGGTCGGCGGCCGCGCCATGCTGGACCACGCCATCGACGCGGCCCAGGCCCTGGGCTGTCAGAAGATCGTCGTGGTGGTCGGCGCCCATTCGCCCGAGGTCCGCGCCCATGTCGTCAAACGCCTTGGCGAGGCGGCCATCGCCGTTCAGGACCCGCCCCTGGGCACGGGCCACGCCGTCCGCGCCGCCGAACAGACCCTGGCCGGATTCGACGGGGATGTGGTCGTGACCTATGGCGACGTGCCTCTGCTGAAGGCCGCCGACATCGAACCCGTGTTCAACCCCGAGGGCCTGACCGTCATCGGCTTCGAGGCGCGCGATCCGGGCGCCTATGGCCGGCTGATCCTCGACGGCGACGCCCTGGCCGCCATCACCGAGGCCAAGGAGGCCTCGCCCGAGGTCCTGGCGATCACGGCCTGCAACTCCGGCGTCATGGCCGCTCCGGCGGACCTGCTGTTCGCCCTTCTTGCCGATGTCCGTAACGACAACGCCAAGGGCGAATACTATCTGACCGACGTGGTCGAACTGGCCCGCAAGGCCGGCCGCCCGACCCGCGCCGTCTTCGCGGCCGAGGATTCGGTCATGGGCGTCAATTCCCAAGCCGAACTGGCCCAGGCCGAGGCCCTGTTCCAGAGCGTGCAGCGGGACGCCTTCCTGGCCGCCGGCGTCACCATGGCCGCGCCCGACACCGTCCACTTCGCCTGGGACACCCAGGTCGGCGGCGGAACCGTGATCGAGCCCTTCGTCGTCTTCGGTCCCGGCGCGGTGATTGAAGGCGGCGCCCGAATCCGCAGCTTCAGCCATATCGAGGGCGCGCGCGTGGCGTCCGGCGCAGAGGTCGGCCCCTACGCCCGCCTGCGGCCCGGCGCGGACCTGGCCGAGGGGGTCAAGATCGGCAATTTCGTCGAGGTGAAGAATGTGAAGATGGCCGCAGGCGCCAAGGCCAATCACCTGGCCTATCTGGGCGACGGCTCGATCGGCGCGGCCGCCAACATCGGCGCCGGAACCATCTTCTGCAACTACGACGGCTTCAACAAGGCGCAGACCGAGGTCGGCGCCGGCGCCTTCGTCGGTTCGAACTCCAGCCTGGTCGCCCCGGTCGTCATCGGCGACGGCGCCATCGTCGCCTCGGGCTCCGTGATCACCGAGGACGTGCCGGCCGACGCCCTCGCCTTCGGCCGCGCCCGTCAAACCCACAAGCCGGACGCCGGCGCCGCCTTCCGCGAGAAGGCCAAAGCGAAGAAGGAAGCGGCCAAGGCCGCCAAGCTGAAATGAGCGATCTACAGAAGAAGAACGCCGGCGAGGCCGCTGCGGCCCATGTCGAGGCCGGCATGATCGTCGGCCTGGGCACCGGCTCGACCGCCGCCTGGTTCGTCAAGGCCCTGGCGGCGCGCGGCCTTTCTGGGCTGCGCTGCGTCCCGACCTCGGAGAAGACCGCCGATCTGGCGCGCGAACTGGGCCTGACCCTGTCGACGCTGGAGGACACGCCGCGCATCGATCTGACCGTCGACGGCGCCGACGAGGTCGGTCCCGGCCTGGCCCTGATCAAGGGCGGGGGCGCGGCCCTGCTGCGCGAGAAACTGGTGTGGGAGGCGTCCAGCCGCTGTATCGTCATCGCCGACGCCGCCAAGGTGGTGCCGGTGCTGGGAACCTTCCCCCTGCCGATCGAGGTCGTCGCCTTCGGTCACAAGACCACGGCCAACCGCATCGCCGACGTCCTGATCGACCATGACATCAACTCGCCGGCCCGCGTGCGCCAGGCGGATCGCGGCCTGGTCCGCACCGACGGCGGCAATCTGATCTATGACGCCGGCTGCAAGGCCATCCATGATCCGGTCCGTCTGGCCGATGATCTGAAACTGATCACGGGCGTGGTCGAACACGGCCTGTTTCTGGACCTGGCCGACCTGGCGATCATCGGCACGGACAGCGGGGTCGAAACCCTGACGCCCTGATCTCCCTCCACCTGGCGACCTTGCTCCAGGGTGTCCCGGCGCCTAAGTCCCACGCCTCGCCCCCGGTGTGACCGGAACCGATTTCAGACGATTCAGACTATTCAGACGCTGTTTTTTTGAGTCTGAACGGAGCACCCGATGGCCGACTACGACTACGACCTCTTCGTCATCGGCGCCGGCTCCGGCGGGGTTCGCGCCGCGCGCCTGACCGCCCTGGGCGGCAAGAAGGTCGCGGTGGCTGAGGAATACCGGGTCGGCGGCACCTGCGTGATCCGGGGCTGCGTGCCCAAGAAATTCATGGTCATGGCCTCCGAGGTCAGCCACGCGCTCGAGATCGCCGAGGGCTACGGCTGGTCCTTCGACAACGCCCGGTTCGACTGGCCGACCTTCCTGGAGGCCAAGGACGTCGAGATCGCCCGCCTGTCGGGCATCTACGCCGCCAACCTGGGCAAGGCCGGGGTGGAGCTGGTTCATGGGCGCGCCGTACTGAAAGACGCCCATACGGTCGAGATCGTCGGCAAGAACCAGACCTTCACCGCCGAGAAGATCCTGATCGCGACGGGCGGCCGCCCGTGGAAGCCGGAAAGCCTGGAGGGCATCGAACACGCCATCACCTCCGAAGAAGCCTTCCACCTGCCCGAACTGCCCAAACGCATCCTGATCGCAGGCGGCGGCTATATCGCGGTGGAGTTCGCGGGAATCTTCGCCGGCCTGGGCGTCGAGACCACCCTGATTTACCGGGGCCCCAACATCCTGCGCGGCTTCGACGACGATGTGCGCGCCCACCTGGCCGGCGAGATCGAGAAGCGCGGGATCAAGGTCGTCCTGGGCTGCCAGCACGAGAAGATCGAGAAGACCGCCACAGGCCTGGTCAACCACCTCGAGAACGGGATGAAGCTGGAGACCGACGTGGTCATGTTCGCCACAGGCCGCATCCCCCACGTCAAGGACCTCGGCCTGGAGGCGGCCGGCGTCGAACTGAACGACGAGGGCGCGATCAAGGTCGATCCCTGGTCCAAAACGACGGCCGACAATATCTGGGCCATCGGCGACGTGACCGACCGGATGAACCTGACCCCCGTCGCCATCCGCGAGGCCGTCGCCTTCCACCAGACCGTCTATCGCGACAATCCCCAGCATTTCGACTACGAGGCCGTCGCCACCGCCGTCTTCAGCCAGCCGCCTGTGGGCATCGTCGGCCTGACGGAATCCGAGGCGCGTCGGTCGTGTTCGGCCGGGGTCGATGTCTACCTGACCCGTTTCCGGCCGATGAAATACGCCTTCACCGGATCAGAGGAGCGCGTCCTCATGAAGCTGGTGGTCGACGCCGAAAGCCAAAGGGTCGTCGGCGTCCACATCGTCGGGCCCGACAGCCCGGAAATGATCCAGCTCGCCGCCATCGCCGTGAAGGCCGGCCTGACCAAGGCTCAGTGGGACGCCACCTGCGCGGTCCACCCGACCATGGCCGAGGAACTGGTCACGATGAGAGAAAAGCAGTCGGGCGCGACCTCGGCGGGATGACGACGGGGTCTTTGACCGGCCGAACATCTGTCTAATAGTGCGTTTTTACAGTAGCTTGTGGAGACCTGCTGACAGTGTGAGGCCGCTCCCGGAACCGTTCGATCAGATCCAGCCGCGCGCTGTCCGGAACCGGCGCGGCGCTGGGGCCGTCGTTGCGGAACAGCATCAGCTGAGTGTCGCCGCCCCCGGCCATCGGCCAGTCCGGCCGCCCCACCCCATTGGGGTCGCCGGACCGTGAGAAGGCGATCCAGTAGCCCATCATCGCCGCCGAGGCCGCGACATCCGCCTCCCGGACCGGATAGGGCAGCAGCGGCAGGGTGCCGAACACATAGGGGCGCTCGATGGCGTGGGTCGCCCCGCCGTGCGGTTCGGGATTGTCCGGCGACGAGATGTCGAACCGGTATAGATAGGCCGGATGCCCCGCCGCCGCGTGCAGCCGCGCCAGCCTCCGCGCCGGCTCCGAAAAGACCGCGTCGGTGATGAAGCCCCGGTCGAAGCCCGCCTCCCCGCCATAGGCCGCCGTGATCGTGGCCCGCTCCAGCCAGGTCAGGTCGTCGTCGATCATGCCGTAGCCGTTGCGATCTGTCGGCTTCATCCACCAGAACTCGGCGCTGTTGGTCCCGATCACCATCGGCACAGGCGCCTGCCGCCCGGACCGGAAGGCCGCTTCCACGGTCGAGGGCACGATCCGGCCGTCGATCAGGGACAGATCGCCGTTAGCGAAGACGGGCGCCGGGGTCAGCAGCAGCTCGACCGGCGCAGCGCGCAGATCCGCCGCAGTCAACAGGTTATGACCGTGGGCCCAGACCTCGCCCCGCTCACGCGCCGACGGCAGGTCGTAGGCGCCGCGCCGGTCCAGCGGGGTCTGCAACTCGCGCCCCAGGCCCGACTGCACGATGGCGCGGTCGAACAGGCCCCGCGCCGGCGGCGAAATCATCATCCGGGTGACGATGGCCCCGCCCGCCGACTCCCCGAAGATCGTCACATTGGCCGGGTCGCCGCCGAAGACCGCGATGTTCGCCCTGACCCACTGCAGGGCCGCGATGACGTCCATCAGGCCGTAGTTGCCCGCCGCCTCGTCGGCCGGTCGTTCCGCCGCCAGGGCCGGGTGATCGAAGAAGCCCAACCGCCCCAGCCGATAGTTCATCGAGACCACGACCATGCCCTGACGGGCCAGATGGGATCCGTCGTACAGGGCCGCCGTGCCCGATCCATTGACCAGGCCCCCGCCGTGGATCCACACCATGACCGGGGCCGGCGACGCGGCGACGTCGGTCGGCCGCCACACATTCAGGTTCAGGCAGTCCTCGCTCATCGGCAAGGGCCCCACGCCGGGGTCGCCCTGCGGCGTGGCCTGGATGCAGATCGGCCCATAGGTCGAGGCGTCGCGCCGCCCTTCCCAGGTCGGGGCCGCGCCCGGCGGCCGCCAGCGCAGTTCCGCCACCGGCGGGGCGGCATAGGGAATGTTCTTGAACGCGGCGACCGTGTCGTCGGCCCGCCCGGCCAGCACGCCCTGAGCCAACTGGACGACCGGCTGTTCGGGAGGCGGCTGATCTGTCGGTTGAGCCATCATGAGGGAGAGGGTGGCCAAGGCGCCGGCAAATGTCATGTCCCGTCCTTAGCAAATTCTCCTGACACGCCAATGACGATCAGGTGAAAGGCGAATTCTGGGTACGGTAGCGAACTCTTTGCCTCCTCGCGCGTTCGGCACCGGTTGGGCTGGGGTGTAGATTGACAGTACAAGTGAAACCGGGCGCTTCCGTAGTCGATTTGGCGGCGGCCTTCGAGGCGTCGCCAAATCCTTATCTTCTGCTTACGCCGGATCTGCGCATCGCCGAGGTCAATCAGGCCTATGTCGAGGTCACAGGCGCTCGCCGCGAGGAGATCCTGGGCCGTCCCCTGTTCACGACCTTCGACGCCGGCCCCGGCGAAGATGCGCCCGAAAACGTGCGTCAGGTCCGGGCGTCCCTCGAAAAGGCGCGCGACACCCGCCAGCGCGACCACCTCGCCGTCGTGCGATACGCCATGCCGCGCAAATTGTCCGACGGCCAAGAGGTGTTCGAGGAACGAATCTGGAGCGCAACCCACACGCCCTTGCTGAATGCCGAAGGCGATGTCGTGCTGCTTCTTCAACACACGATTGACATCACCGACCTGTGGCCGGCAATCCGACCCGATGAACCGACCACGGCCCTGGACGCCTTGGTCGGCGGGTCGGTCCTGCGGCGAGCCCAGTCGGTTCAGGAGGACAATCGTCGCCTGGAGAGCGAGCGCAACCGTCTGGTCGAGATGTTCATGCAGGCGCCGGGGTTCGTAGCCATCCTGACCGGCCGCAACCACTGTTTCCAGATGCACAACGACGCCTACAGCCAGTTGATCGGCCATCGCGACATCGCGGGCAAGTCCATACGCGACGCCCTGCCGGAACTGGTCGGACAGGGCTATTACGAGTTTCTGGACACCGTCTTCGAAACGGGCGAGCCCTACGAAGGGCGAGAGAGCCTGGCGAAATTACAAAGGACTCCCGGCGGCCCGCTGGAAACCCTCTATCTCAACTTCATCTATCAGCCGATCCGTGACGAGGCGGGCGCCGTGGTCGGCATCTTCGTTCAGGGCCATGACGTCACAGCCAACGTCCTGGCGACCCAGCGCCAGAAGCTGATGATCGACGAGTTGAACCATCGGGTTAAGAACACCCTCGCCACGGTCCAGTCGATCGCCATCCAGACCGCGCGTTCCCACATCGACCCCGCCACCTTCGCCGCAACCTTCCAGTCGCGGATACTGGCCCTGTCCCACACCCACGACCTGTTGACGCGAACCCATTGGGAAGGCGCGGATCTGCGGGCGATCCTGGAACACGAAACCGAAGCCTTCGGTCCCACCCGCATCAATCTCAACGGCCCTGCGACGGCGCTGCCCCCCGCCACAGCCCTGTCCCTGGGCATGATCTTCCATGAGCTTGCGACAAACGCCGCCAAATACGGAGCCCTTTCCACGCCCGATGGGCGTGTTCTGATCGACTGGAGTTTGGCCGATCAACGCGATCGAAAGCTGAAGCTTGTCTGGCGTGAAATAGGCGGTCCGAAAGTTACGCAACCGGACAGAAGAGGCTTCGGTAGCCGATTGATTGAACGAAACATTCGCCACGATCTGGCGGGGGAGATCGATCTAGTCTACGCCAGCGATGGATTGATTGCGGAACTGACGGTTCCACTCGACAGGACACCCGCCCCATGACCCAACCTCTAAACGGTCGCCGCATACTTGTGGTGGAAGACGAATCCCTGGTCGCCATGTTGCTCGAGACCATCCTCGAGGACATGGAGTGCATTCCCGTCGGCCCCGCGTCCAATATCGACGATGGTGAAGCCATGGCGCGCGACACTGTCGATCTCGACGCCGCCCTGCTGGACGTCAATGTCGCCGGCCGCCAGGTCTTCCCGGTCGCCGAGGCGCTGAAGGCGCGCGGCGTGCCCTTCGTCTTCTCCACCGGCTACGGCGAAGGTGGATTGCCGGAAGAGTGGCGCGGCGCCATCACCATTCAGAAACCCTTCACCGAGGCCGCCGTTCGAGACGCCCTGATGAAGGTCATGGGCGTCGCCCAGGTCTAGAGATCAGGCGGACCGGCGATCCTTGCAGGATCGGCGCTTGTCCTGACGCCGTCTCTCCAGCGGCCGTGCAGCATGGGCTTGCCCAGCCAATAGGCCAGTTCTGCGGGGCGCTCGACATCCCAGGCCGCCAGGTCGGCGACCTTGCCGACCGCCAGGGTTCCGATCTGATCCTGCAGCCCCAGGGCCCATGCGGCTTCCCGCGTCGCGCCCGCCAGGGCTTCTTCCGGGGTCAGGCGAAACTGAACACAGGCCAGGTTCAGGGCGTCGGTCATCGACGCGACAGGAGAGGTGCCGGGATTGCAGTCGGTCGCGACGGCCATGCGAACGCCATGGGCGCGTAACAGACCGACCGGGGGCGCCTGGGTTTCGCGCAGCATCAGGAAGGCGCCGGGCAGCAGAACCGCCGTCACCCCTGCCCGCGCCATGGCTTTGATCCCATCTTCCGTCGCGTGCTCTATATGGTCGGCCGACAGGGCGCCGTAACGCGCCGCCAAGGCCGCGCCGCGCCCGTTCGACAACTGATCGGCGTGCAGCTTGAGCGGCAGGCCCAGGGTGCGGGCCTTGTCGAACAGGCGCGCCACCTCCTCGATCGAGAAGGCGATAGGCTCGCAATAGGCGTCCACGGCGTCCGCCAGCCCCTCGGCCTGTGCGGCCGGCAGGATGTGATCGACGGCCAGATCGACATAGGCGGCGCGGTTCGCCCGATGCTCGGGCGGAACGGCGTGCAGACCCAGATAGGTGGTGCGCACGCGAACCCCGCCTTCCCGCCCGATGCGGCGGGCGACCCGCAACATCTTCAATTCGCTGTCCTGATCCAGTCCATAGCCCGACTTGATCTCGACCGTGGTTACGCCCGTGGCCTTGAGCCCTTGCAGCCGGTCCATGGCGGAGGCGTACAGTTCGTCCTCCGACGCCGCGCGCGTGGCCTTGACCGAAGCGACGATCCCGCCGCCGGCGCGGGCGATCTCCTCATAGGTGGCCCCGCCCAGCCTCTGTTCGAATTCGCCCGAGCGGTCGCCGCCGAAGACCAGATGCGTGTGACAGTCGATCAGTCCCGGCGTGAGCCAGCGTCCGCCCAGCCGCTCCGTCTCGACCGCCTCCACGGACGGCAAATCCGCGCGCGGTCCGATCCAGGCGATACGGCCGTTGGTGATGACCACGGCGGCGTCGCGGATGGCCCCATAGGCGGTTCCGCCTGGGACCATGGTGGCGGCGTGACAGTCGATCAGCAGGCGGTCGGCCTTCATCGGCTCAGGTCCTTGGCGTGGGCGGAAGAGAAAAGCGCGACCAGATCATAGCGATCCCCAGGGAACAGCTGACGAACCCGCGTCACGCCCTGGCCGTCGCGCCAGGTCCGCCTTTCGACAGACAGACAGGCCGCGCCGGGCTTGATCTGCAGCAGACGCGCGGTCACGGCGTCGGCCTCCATGGCGCCGATCCGGTTCTCCGCCTCGGTCCAGGGTTCATAGTCCAGAAGCCAGGTTCCAGGCGGAGTGGATTGAAAATCCACCCTTATCGCTTGGGGAGCCACGGCCAGAGCGATCAGTCGATGCTCCAGGGCCAGAGGGACCGCATCGGCGCTATGCAGACAGGTCAAGGCCAGCAGCGGACCGCCGGCGGCGAGTTCGATTTCAGCGCCGCCGTCCGGATCGCGTTCCATCTGGTCCAGCAGCCTGTAGCCATAGGCCTGGCCCCGCTCCATCACCTCGGCCCGCAGATCGGGGATGGCCAGGAAGGCGGCATGGGCCTTGGGCTGGGCCACGAAGCTGCCCGCGCGACGCCGCCGTGTGACCAGTCCCCTGCCCGCCAGTTCCGACAGGGCCTTGGAGACGGTGGCGCGCGAACAGCCGTACTGGGCGGTCAATTCGTGTTCGAAGGGAATGCGTGCGCCCGGCGACAGCTCGCCCGAGAGGATGCGGCCTTCGAGGTCCGCGTAGATTCGGCGGTGCAGCGGCTCCGGCGTCATCCCAGCACCGTGTTCAGGGCCTTGCGGTACCGTGCCTCGATGGCGTCGCGCGCCACATGCCGCCCGTCCCGCACCACCTGCCGCCCCGCCCGCCAGACCGAGGCGACGGCGCCCGCCGGCGCGCCGAAGATCCAGCTGTCCAGCAGGGCGTCGCCCGAACGGCCATGGAAGCCCGCGCCGCGCGTATCCAGGCAAACCAGATCGGCCGATCCGCCGATGACCAGGTCGTTCGCCGCGCCCGCGGCCTGGCGCCCGCCCGCCAGCACGCCTTCGAACAGGGCGCGTCCTGTCGAGCGATCCGCATCCGCCATGACCGAACGGCGCCTCAAGGCCAGCCGCTGGCTGTATTCCAGCATCCGCAGTTCCTCGGCCACGCCGACCTGCACATTGGAGTCGGTCCCCACGCCGAACCGCCCGCCCGCCTGCGCATAGGCGGCGGCCGGAAAAACGCCGTCGCCCAGATTGGCCTCTGTGATCGGGCACAGGCCGATGACGGCGCCCCGTTCGATCACGCCCCGCCACTCCGCCTCGGTCACATGGGTCGAGTGGATCAGGCACCAGCGCGGATCGACCGGGGCGTTGGCGAGCAGCCATTCCACCGGCCGGGCGCCGGACCAGGCCAGACAGTCTTCGACCTCCCTGGTCTGTTCGGCCACATGGATATGGATGGGCCCATCGCCTGCCAGACCGGGCATGGCGGCCAGCTCAGCCGGGCTGACAGCCCGCAGGCTGTGCGGCGCGACCCCCACCACAGCGTCCGCCATATCGGCGGTCAGGCGGCGGCAACGGTCGGTCAACTCCGCGAATCCGTCCAGATCGGTGATGAACCGTCTCTGCCCCCGGGTCGGCGCCAGGCCGCCAAATCCGGCGTGGGCGTAGAAGACCGGCAGCAGGGTCAGGGCGATTCCGGTCGTCTGGGCCGCCGCGACAATCCGCGCCGCGATCTCTCCCCGGTCCGCGTAGGCCGCGCCGGACGGGGCGTTGTGAAGATAGTGGAACTCGGCCACGCGGGTGAAGCCGCCCTCGAGCATTTCGGCGAAACCCAGGGCGGTGATGGCCTCGATCTCTTCCGGCCCGCCCCGATCAAGGAAGCGGTACATCAGGTCGCGCCAGGACCAGAAATCATCATCGCCGTGTTGGCCCTGGGGCCCACGCGCCTCGGTCAGCCCGGCCATGGCGCGCTGGAAGGCATGGCTGTGGACATTGACGACGCCCGGCAAGGCCACGCCGTCTCCTTCGTCCGCGGGGCCGCGGGATACGCCGGTCTCGAGGCTTGAAATCCGACCCCTCGCAATGCCGATCCGCACATCCCGCGCCCAGCCGTCCGGCAAGAGGGCTGCCTCGAACCAGAGGGTGCGATCCACAGGCTGCGACTCAAGGCTCACTGGACAGGTCCGTCTTGTTGCGATCAATATGTCTAGACATACCACGACGGATCGATTTGGCGAGGGAGGCCGAGATGACGCGTGACTGGCTGACCGTCCATGAGGGCTCGGGGCCGCTGGTGATCGGCTTGCCGCACACGGGGACCGAAATCCCGGACGTTCTGATGGCGCGGTTTCGATCCCCCTGGCTGGCGCGCAAGGACGCCGACTGGTGGGTGGATCGGCTCTATGATTTCGCCGTGGATCTGGGCGCCACTCTGGTGCGCACCGCAGTTTCTCGCAGCGTCATAGACGTGAACCGCGATCCATCCGGCGTGTCCCTGTATCCCGGCATGACCACCACGGGCCTCTGCCCGGTCGAGACCTTCGACGGCGAGCCCCTGTATCGGGCCGGCGAAGCGCCCGATGCGGCCGAGATCGCAGAGCGTCGAGCGACCTGGTTTGATCCCTATCATGCCCAGCTGAAGGCCCAGATCGACCGGCTGCGCGCCCGTGGCCCCGTCGTCCTCTATGACGCCCATTCGATCCGCTCTGTCGTCCCGCGGCTGTTCGCCGGCGAGTTGCCCCAGTTCAACATCGGCGACAACGACGGGACCACCTGCGCCCCCGAACTGACCCAGGCCGTCGAGGCCGCCTGCGCGATCAGCGGCTCCAGCCTGATCGTCAACGGCCGGTTCAAGGGCGGCTGGACCACGCGTCACTACGGCCGGCCTCACGCCGGCGTTCACGCTATCCAGATGGAACTGGCGGACCGGGGCTACATGGTCGACCCGGCGAACCCTTTGTCGCCCGACAACTGGCCCAGTCCCTATGAGCCGGAGCGGGCCGAGGCGATGCGTCGAAACCTGCACCGCGTCCTGACCGCCTGTATCGCCTTCGCCGAGAGCCAGACATGAACCAGCCCAACGCTCGCGTCATCCGAAGCCCGCGCGGATCGGAAAGGACGGCCAAGACCTGGGCGGCCGAGGCGGCCATGCGAATGTTGATGAACAATCTTGATCCCGAAGTGGCTGAACGCCCTCAGGATCTTGTCGTCTATGGCGGCGTCGGCAAGGCGGCGCGCGATTGGGCCGCCTTCGACAGGATCGTGGAGACCCTGAAGACGCTGGAGGCCGACGAGACCCTGCTGGTCCAGTCCGGCAAGCCGGTCGGGGTCTTCCGCACCCATGCCGATGCGCCCCGGGTCCTGATCGCCAACTCCAACCTCGTGCCCAAATGGGCGACCTGGGAGCATTTCTCGGAACTCGATCGCAAGGGCTTGATGATGTACGGCCAGATGACGGCCGGATCCTGGATCTACATCGGCACCCAGGGCATCGTCCAAGGCACGTATGAGACCTTCATGGAGGCGGGCCGCCAGCATTACGGCGGCGACTGGTCCGGAAAATGGATCCTGACCGCAGGCCTGGGGGGTATGGGCGGGGCCCAGACCTTGGCCGCGACCATGGCGGGGGCGTCCTGCCTGGCGGTGGAATGCCAGCAAAGCCGGATCGAGATGCGGCTGAAGACACGCTATCTTGATGTGGCCGCCCAGAGCCTGGACGAAGCCCTGGCCCTGATCGAAGACGCAAATCGGACTGGAAAACCTATATCTGTCGGCCTGTTGGGAAACGCTGCTGATATCTTGCCTGAAATGGTCAAGCGCGGCGTGCGGCCGGATCTGGTGACGGACCAGACCAGCGCCCATGACCTGGTGAACGGCTATCTGCCGGCCGGCTGGACCGTCGCCGAGTGGGAAGACAAGCGGGCCAGCGAACCCGCCTCGGTCGCGGCGGCCGCCCGCCCCTCCATCGTGGCCCACGTCCGCGCCATGCTCGACTTTCAGTCGGCGGGGGTTCCTGTCGTCGATTATGGCAACAATATCCGTCAGGTCGCCTTTGACGAAGGGGTGACGAACGCCTTCGACTTTCCCGGCTTCGTCCCCGCCTATATCCGCCCCCTGTTCTGCCGCGGGATCGGACCGTTCCGATGGGCGGCCCTGACCGGTGATCCGGACGATATTCGCAAGACCGATGCGGCGATGAAGCGGCTGTTCCCGGACAACATAGGTCTGCATCGCTGGCTCGACATGGCCGGCGAACGTATAGCCTTCCAAGGACTTCCGGCGAGAATCTGCTGGATTGGATTGGGAGAGCGCCACCGGGCGGGCCTGATGTTCAACGACATGGTGGCGTCCGGTGAATTGTCGGGACCGATCGTGATCGGCCGGGACCATCTCGACTCCGGCTCGGTCGCCAGCCCGAACCGTGAGACCGAGGCCATGATGGACGGATCGGACGCTGTGTCGGACTGGCCCCTTCTCAACGCGCTTCTGAACACCGCCTCGGGCGCCAGCTGGGTCTCGCTGCACCACGGCGGCGGGGTCGGCATGGGCTATTCCCAGCATTCGGGCGTCGTGATCGTCGCCGACGGCACGCCGGAAGCGGCGCAGCGGCTGGAGCGCGTGCTTTGGAACGATCCGGCGACGGGCGTCATGCGCCATGCCGACGCCGGTTACGACATCGCCCGCGCTGCGGCCCGCGAACACGGCCTGAACCTCCCCAGCCTGAAGGCCTGACCTCCATGACGACCCTGACCCTCGGCCGTTCGCCCCTGACCCTGGCCCAGTTGCGCGGCGTCCTGGACGGCCCCGTGACGGTCGCTGTGGCGCCCGAGGCCTGGGCCGATGTGGACAGGGGCGCCGCGACCATCGCCGCCATCGTGGCCGAAGGGCGCACCGTCTATGGGGTCAACACCGGATTCGGCCTGCTGGCCAACACCTCCATCGCGTCCGCCGATCTGGAGACCTTGCAGCGGAACCTGGTGCTCAGCCATGCGTGCGGGGTCGGTCCCTTGCTGCCGGACAGCGTGACGCGACTGCTGATGGTGCTGAAGATCGCCTCCCTGTCACGCGGCGCCTCGGGCGTTCGGCGCGAAACCCTCCAGGCCCTGATCGCGCTCGTCAACGCCGACATCCTGCCCTGCATCCCGTCCAAGGGCTCGGTCGGGGCCTCGGGCGATCTGGCTCCTCTGGCCCATATGAGCTGCGTCCTGATCGGCGTCGGCGAGGCCCGGTGCAAAGGCCAGACCTTGGAGGCCGAGGCCGCACTTGAGCGGGCCGGGCTCAAGCCTCTGGTCCTGGGCCCGAAGGAGGGGCTGGCGCTGCTGAACGGGACACAGTGTTCGACCGCCCTGGCCCTGGCGGGTCTGTTCGCAGCCGAGGCGGTCTTCGCCGCCGGCGTGGCGGCGGGGGCCCTGTCGGTCGACGCCCTGAAGGGATCGGACGCGCCGTTCGACGCCCGCATCCAAGCCCTTCGGGGTCAACCCGGTCAGATCGCCGTGGCCGCACGGCTCAGGACCCTGATGGCGGGTTCGGCCATCCGCGACAGCCACCGCGACGACTGCGCCAAGGTGCAGGACCCCTATTCGCTGCGCTGTCAGCCCCAGGTCATGGGGGCGGTGCTGGACGTCCTGACCACGGCGGCCGCGACGCTGGAACGCGAGGCCAACGCCGTGACGGACAATCCCCTGGTCTTCATCGAGGACGGGGATGTCATATCCGGTGGAAACTTCCATGCTGAACCCGTTGCTTTTGCAGCCGATCAGATCGCCATGGCCCTGTGCGAGATCGGCAATATCTCCGAACGCCGGACCGCCATCCTGGTCGATCCGAAGATGAGCGAACTGCCGGCCTTCCTGGTCAAGGAAAGCGGCCTGAACTCAGGCTTCATGATTGCCCAGGTGACGGCGGCGGCCTTGGTCGCCGAAAACCGGATGGTGGCCCATCCGTGCAGCGTGGACACGGTTCCCACCAGCGCCAATCAGGAAGATCATGTCTCCATGGCGACCCACGGCGCCAGGCGGCTGCTGGACATGGCCGAGAATACGGCGACCGTGGTCGGAATCGAGTTGCTGGCGGCGGCCCAGGGGCTGGAATTCCATCGTCCCCTGACCAGTTCGCCCCTGCTGGAACAGGTCGTCACCGTCGTGCGTGAGGCGGCCGCGCCCTACGCCAGCGACCATTATTTCGCGCCGGATATCGCCAGGGCGACCGACGGCGTGCGTGCGGGACGGTATCGCCTCTTCGCGCACGACCTGCTGCCGTCCGCATAGGTCGCTGACCTCTATTCGTCCAGCGGCTGAAGCGGCGCCCGGCGCAGGGCTGAAAGATTAGCGGAATTCGTGCAGAAGCAGACGGTTCTCAACTGGCGCATGACCAGTTGGAAGTGGGCGACCACCGCTTCCGTCGACACCATCGCCGCCGACAGGACGCCGGCGGCCTGACCCGCGATGTCGGCCCCAAGGCGGATCGCGCGCGCGACGTCCAGACCGTCGCGCACGCCGCCCGAACCGATCACGACCGCGTCTGGACAGGCCCGGCGCACATCAACGATGGCCCGCGCCGTCGGCATGCCCCAGTCGCCAAAGGCGGCGGCGTGGGCCCTGTCGCCGGGATCCGTCGCCCGCTCGCCCTCGATGAGCGCCCAGTTCGAACCGCCCGCGCCGGCGATATCCACGGCGGCGGCGCCCATGTCGATCAAGCGGCGCGCGGTTCGGCCCGACAGGCCGGCCCCGGTCTCCTTGACCACCACAGGAACCTCGATCCTGCGGATCAGAGCTTCCAGTGCGGCGCCGACGCCCCACCAGTCGCGATCGCCTTCGGGCTGACAGGCTTCCTGAAGCGGGTTCAGATGGACGATCAGGGCGTTCGCCCCGATCATCTCGATCACCCGCCGCGCCTCGTCCAGACCGAACCCCCGCGTCAGTTGCGCCGCGCCGATATTGGCCAGGATGGGGGTGTCGGGCGCCCGGTGGCGCAGCCCCATGTCCAGGCCGCCGCTGGCCCCCTCTTCCAGAGCCGTGCGTTGGGACCCGACCGCCAGGGCGATTCCCAGGTGCTGGGCCGCCTCGGCCAGACGGGCGTTCACGGCCTCGGCCCGCGCCGGACCGCCGGTCATGGCGCTGATCAGCAGGGGCGCCTTCAATCGGCGCCCCAGGAAGTCGGCGCCCAGGTCGATCTTGTCGTGATCCAGATCCGGCAGGGCCTCGTGCACGAACCGGATCGCGTCGAACCCGGCGTCGCGGGCGTGCCGACCACGCCCGGACAGCACCACGTCGAGGTGCTGATCCTTGCGGCCAAGGGCGCCGGGCGAAATGGCGTCGGTCATTCGGCTCGCCTAGGACCGGATCGTGGCCCGGATGCGGCGGTCAGGGCTGGCGTTCGACGGTCAGGGCATAGGCGCCCGTCTCATTCGGGCCCAACGACCGAGCTCGGACGACGAACCAGCCGTCTTCCGGCGCGGTCCAGTCCAGCTTGGCGTGGGTGTCCGAAAGACCGTCGTCGTCCGTGGCCAGGCTGGTGAAGTCCTCGCCGTCCTCGCCCAGGTCGATGAAGGCGTCGAAGGCGTTGGAGACCAGGGTGATCCGCAGCTTCTCATCCTTCTTCGCCTGGAACCGATAGGCGTCGTAATAGGCGCCCCCGTCGATCAGGGCGTCGGAAAGGCTCAGCGTGCCGCGCGCCGTCGCGCCGACCAGTATACTGCCCGGCTTGGGCTCCGGGCCGCGATCGATCAACGCCAGCGAATAGAGCCCCTTCCCCTCGTTCGACAGCGGAGAGGCCCGCAGGATGTAGTCGCCGGACGACGGCAGGGTGAAGTTCAGACGCGAATCCGTGCCCTCGCCCAGCCCGTCGTCATCGCTCGACAGGGCGGAAAACTCGCCGTCGGCGGCGCTGATCTCGAGATAGGCGTCGAAATCGCCGGATCGCAGCACGGCCTGGACGCGCTGGCCTTCCTGGCCCGTGAACACATAGGCGTCATAGTGTTTGCCCTCGTCGTTCTGGGGCTTTTCGGGCGTGATCTCGCCTTCCACGGTCTGGCCAAAGGTGATCGCAGACGGCGCAGGGGGCGGGGCGACTTCGCTGATCTTGAGGGTGAAACGGCCTTCGCCGTCATCGCCCAGGGCGCGCGCCTCGATCACATAGTCGCCGGCTGTCTCCAACGTCCGGACGATGCGTGAATCCGTGCCCGATCCGGCGCCGTCGTCGTCCTGATCCAGGACCGAATTGTCCGACGCCTGGCGCAGGGTCAGATAGGTGTCGAAATCCTTCGACGACATCTCGATGGCGACGCGCTGGCCCGCCTCAGCCGCGAACCGATAGAATTCGGCGCGCTGGGCGTCGTCGTTCAGTCCCGTCTCATCGTTCAGATTCCCGTCAATGCTGTCGCCGACGGCGATGGGCTTGGCCGGCGGCGCAGGCGGCGCTTCCGACAGGCCCAGGGTGTAGGCGCCCTCCCCATCCCTGATGGCGGTGACGCGAATCAGATATTCCCCAGCCGTCGGGGCGGTAAAGACGAGGCGCGAGTTCAGTCCGTCGTCGGGTCCATCGTCGTTCTGAGCCAGTTCGGCGAAGTCGGCCCCGTTCATCCGGCCCACGCGAACCAGTGGATCGAAGGCCTCGGACTCCAGGGTGACGATCACCCTCTGACCTGCAGAGGCGCGGAAGGTGTAGGCGTCGTAGCGGCCGCCGTCTTCCTGTTCCGGATCACGGTCCGTCAGCGTCCCGGCTCGCTCATCACCGACGCGAAGGCCGACCGGACGCGGTGCGCGCGGGGGCGCGGGGCGTTCGCGCAGGGACAGGCTGTAGTCCCCGCCTTCCAGCCCGGCCAGGGTGCGGGCGCGCAGGACGTAGGTCCCGCTGGTTTCCGGCGTGAAGCGCAGCCGGGCGTCCGTGCCTTCGCCCAGGCCGTCGTCATCTTCGGCCAGCGGTTCGTCGCCGCCTTCGGCATAGATGGCCAGATAGGCGTCGAAAGCGTCGGACCTCAGCACCGCCTCCAGCCTCTGCCCCGCACGCGCCTCGAATCGGTAGGCGTCATAACGATAGGCGTCGTCGCCGGTCGTCGCCGCGTCCGTCTCGGTCAATGCGCCATCCACCGCAGCCCCGATGCGCAGGCCCTGAACGTCCTGAGCCAAGGCGGGCGAGGCGGCCCAGACGAGGGCAAGGGCGCTGGCGGCGGCGACGAGGGACGAACGCTTCATCAAGAACACTCCGGAGTTTGTCGCGGATCATAGACGCCGAACCATGACGGCTGTAAATCGCCGCATCCTCATCCCCCCGGAGTCTTCCCCATGTCAGCCGAGCCCGCACGCGCGACCCTGATCGACGGCAAGGCCTTTTCGGTCGACCTGGTGGACCGCGTCGCCGCCGCCGCCGCGCGTCTGGAAGCCAGCCAGGGCGTCAAGCCGGGCCTGGCCGTCGTCATCGTCGGCGAGGATCCCGCCAGCCAGATCTATGTTCGCAACAAGGGCGAGACGACCCTGCGCGCGGGCATGCGGTCCGATACGCACCGTCTGGACGAGACCACGACCCAGGACGAGCTTCTGGCCCTGATCGCCCGTCTGAACGCCGACGCCGGCATCCACGGCGTCCTGGTTCAGCTGCCCCTGCCGAAACACATCGATTCATCGGTCGTGCTGGACGCCATCGATCCCGACAAGGATGTGGACGGCTTCCACGTGGTCAACGCCGGACGCCTGGCGGTCGGCCTGCCGGGCCTGGTCCCCTGCACCCCCCTGGGCAGTCTGATGCTGCTGAAGGACCAGCTGGGCGATCTGACGGGCCTGAACGCCGTCATCGTCGGCCGGTCCAACATCGTCGGCAAGCCGATGGCGCAACTGCTGCTGGGCGAAAGCTGCACCGTCACCATCGCCCATTCCAGGACCCGCGACCTGCCTGCCCTCTGCCGCACCGCCGACATCCTGGTCGCCGCCGTCGGCCGGCCGGAGATGATCAAGGGCGACTGGATCAAGCCGGGCGCGACCGTGATCGACGTCGGCATCAACCGCGTTCCCTCGGCCGACCCGGTCAAGGCGGCGGAGGGAAAGACCCGCGTCGTCGGCGACGTCGCTTTCAAGGAAGCCGTCGAGATCGCCGGGCGCATCACCCCCGTCCCCGGCGGCGTCGGCCCCATGACCATCGCCTGCCTGCTGGCCAACACCTATTCGGCGGCCTGTCGCTCGATCGGCGTCGAACCGGAGCCATTGGACGCTTGAAGCGTTGCGGTCCTGAGGCGATAGTCGCCGCACCGGCGCAATCGCCGACAGGGGAAAATCCATGGCTCGCTTCAACGCTCGCGCTCTGGCTCTGACGACCGTTCTCGTCGCGGCGCCCGCCGTCACCGGCTGCGGCTACAACACTATTCCGACCAAGCAGGAACGGGCCGAGGCGGCCTGGGCCGATGTCCAGGCCCAGTACCAGCGTCGCGCCGACCTGGTGCCCAATCTGGTCGCCACCGTCCAGGGCGCGGCGATCCAGGAACGCACCACCCTGACGGACGTGATCAACGCCCGCGCCCGCGCCACCTCGGTCAATGTCTCGGCCGCCGACCTCAGCAATCCGCAGGCCTTCCAGCAGTATCAGCAGGCTCAGGGCCAGCTGTCCGGCGCCCTGTCGCGCCTGCTGGTCTCGGTCGAGGCCTATCCCCAGCTTCAGGCCAATCAGAATTTCCTGACCCTGCAGTCCCAGCTGGAAGGCACCGAAAACCGGATCACCATCGCGCGCCGCGACTACAATGAGGCCGTGCGCGACTACAACACCACCCTGCGCACCTTCCCGAACGTGATCTGGGCCAAGACGGTGCATAGCGGATCGCAACCGATGCAGTTGTTCACCGCCACGGCGGAGGCCCAGTCGGCGCCCCAGGTGAACTTCAACCTGAACGGCGCTCCGGCCGTCACGCCCGGCGGCGGCGCCGCGCCGGTCGCGCCGGGCTCGACCCCGCCCGCCCCGTGAGCCTTCGCCCCGTTCGGACAGGACGTCCAGCGGGCGTCGTCGCCAGTCTGTTCGGTCTGATGGCCGTCCTGCTGTTCGTCTTGCCGGCGACGGCGCAGACGAAGCTCGACTTTCCGCCCCTGTCCGGACGCGTGGTCGATCAGGCTGATCTGCTGGATACGGCGACCGAACAGGCGCTGACCGACAAGCTGGCCGCGTTGGAAGCCCGATCCAGCGACCAGTTGGTGGTGGTCACGGTCCGCAGCCTGCAGGATCAGGAGATCGAGGACTATGGCTATCAGCTGGGCCGGGCCTGGGGCATCGGACAGAAGGAGGGCGACAACGGCGCCCTGCTGATCGTCGCCCCGACCGAACGCAAGGTGCGGATCGAAGTCGGGTACGGGCTGGAGCCGATCCTGACCGACGCCTTCTCGTCCATGGTCATCCGCGACGACATCCTGCCGGCCTTCCGCGACGGCGACTATCAGACAGGCGTCGTCAGGGGCGTGGACGCCTTGATCACCCAGCTGGAGCTGGATCCGGCCGAGGCCCAGGCGCGGGCGGCGGCCGCGGCGACCGAACCAGAGGGCGCGGGCGGCGCGGTGATCCTGCCTGTTGTCATCATCGGCTTGATCTTCATCATCTTTTTGGTCGGCGCGATCGGTTCGGGCGGACGCGGGCGTCGTCATCGTCGCGACGGCGTCACCCCCATACTGATCTGGGCGGCGTCGGAGGCTTTGAGAAACGCCGGTCGAGGGGGCGGCGGGGGCGGCTTCGGCGGCGGCGGCGGAGGATTTGGCGGCGGCGGCGGAAGCTTCGGCGGCGGCGGAGCTTCGGGAGGATGGTGATGCGGTTTACCGAAGACGACCGCGCGCGGGTCGCCGACGCCATCGCCTCGGCCGAGCGCGGCACCTCGGGCGAGATATTCTGCGTCGTCTCGCGCAGGGTCTCGTCTTACAAGGATGTCAGCCTGGCCTGGGCGGCCGCCGCGGCCCTGCTGGCGCCGACCGCGCTCATCCCGCTGGGCTTCACCCTGTCCTGGCCGGTCGGAGATGGTTGGGAAGCCGCCCACGTCACGGCCCAGGCCGTCGGCGTCGGTCAAGCCCTGGCCTTCTACGCCCTGGTCCAGGCGGTGATCTTCGTCGCGGTCTTCCTGCTGACCCGCATCCCGCCGGTGCTCCGTTGGATCACGCCGCGCAGTCTGCGTCAGGCCCGTGTGCGCAAGGCGGCCCTGCAGCAGTTCCTGGCGCATGGCGTCCACGTCACGCGCGAGCGAACCGGGGTGCTGATCTTCGCCGCCCTGAAAGAACATCAGGTCGAACTGATCGCCGACGAACTGATCCACGAGAAGGTCGATGAAGGGGTGTGGGCCGACGCCGTCGCCGCCCTGACCCGTCAACTGAAGGCCGGCCGACCGGTCGCCGGCTTCGAGGCGGCCATCGACCAGTGCGGCCGGGTTCTGGCGGCCCATTTCCCGCCCCGCGCCGACAATCCCAATGAACTGCCGGATCATCTGGTCCTGCTTTGATCGTCGCACAGGGGTCGCAATCGGCGGCCAAAAGGCCTAGCCGTCCGCTGGATTCGGACACGTCCCTGGGAAATCATGCCCCGCCTTCTGACCTATAACGTCCATCGCTGCGTCGGGACGGACAAGCGTCTGGATGTCGATCGCATCGTCGCCGTGATCGGCGAACACGAAGCCGACATCGTCTGCCTTCAGGAGCTGGACGTGGGCCGGGCCCGCACCGGCAAGGTGGATCAGGCCGAAGCCATCGCCGAAGGCCTGGCCATGACCTCGCGGTTCCATCCGGCCATGAGGGTCGAGGCCGAACTGTATGGCGACGCCATTCTGACGCCGCATCCGGACAAGCTGATCCGCGCCGACGCCCTGCCCACGGTGCGCGGCATCCCCGGCCTGGAGCCGCGCGGCGCCATCTGGTCCGAGATCCAGATCGACGGCGTCGGGGTCAATGTGCTGACCACCCATCTGGGCCTGGTCCCGCGTGAACAACGCCTGCAGGCGGCGGCCCTTGCGGGCGACGGCTGGTTGGCCGGCTGCACCGGCCCCACCCTGCTGGCAGGCGATTTCAACGCCACTTCCATCACCCGGCCCTACCAGACGCTGGCGCGCCGCTTGGGCGATTGTCAGCGCCTTTTGAACCTGAAGCCGTCGGTCAAGACCTTCCCCTCGGGCTTCCCCGCCATCCGGATCGACCATTGTTTCGTCAGCGCGGAGATCCGCATCACAGGGGTCAAGGCGGACTTCTCGCCCCTGGCTCGGGTCGCCTCGGATCACCTGCCGCTGATCATCGACTTCGAGATCGTCCAGCCGTCCCGCTAGGACGAGGCCCCTAGCCGGGCGCCTGGCCGCCTTCCGACGCGGGCCGCGTGCGGTGCGAACGGTTCAGCCTTTTCCAGGGCCGCCAGGCGTCGGTCGATGAGGTGGGGTCGCCCAGTTGCCATTCGGCGAAGATCCGCTGGATCCGCGTCGGCGGATCCGAGCCCAAGGACTTGAGCCGGTTACTGCCGAAACTGCTGATGGCCGCGCCCGTCGACCCCAGCACCCCCTCCACCGCCGCAAAATCCTGAGCTGGGACGCCGATCCAGTGACCGATGGTGCGATGGCGATGATGGACGATGACCGCGCGGCCGGCCGCATCGGTCGGCTCGACCGCGACGTCGCATTCGGTGTCCAGCCCCATCGACCGGTTGTTCAGATTGGACGATCCGATCCGCAACAGCCGATCATCGATGATCGACACCTTGGCGTGAACGATGATGCGGTCGCCCTCCGCCGTCAAAGGCGCGAAGGCGAAGAACCGATTGTATTTGTCGGCCTGTTCAAGCCGGTACAGCACCTCGGCGCGGGCCGTATCCATGGTCATGCTGTCGAACCAGCTGGGGCTCTTGCCGGTAGAGACGACAACCACTTCCGGACCGTCGACCTCGGCCAGGCGCTCGGCCAGGGCGGCGGCGATGATCGGCGAGGTGAAATACTGGTTCTCGAAATAGATCAGTCGTTTCGCTCGCCGGATCGCCTCCAGGTGCAAGGCCTCGTTTTCGCGCACCTCGTGGCGGCCGCTCCACTTGGGTTCGGTGCGGGCGATGCCGACCGGCGCCTCGGTCATCTGCACCGGCACGCCGTCAGGCCAGGGATCGCTCTCGACCTCGTCCGGCACGGTCCGTTCCCAGGTCGCCTTGAACCAGCGTTCGCGCGCCAGATCGCCCAGAGCGCGCGCGGCCGGCCCATCCATCACGCACATCACCTCATGCCGGGCCTTGCAGATCACGCCGTTCGGCAGGGCGCGACGCGGATCTCCGTCCAGATGTTCGACGGAATCCCAACGATCCGTCGAGATGTCGCCCCCGCCGCAGAAGGCGACGCGGTCGTCAATGACGATGACCTTCTGGTGGTGACAGGCCCCGATGGGGCCAGGCGCGTCCATGCGGAACTCGACCATCCGCTTGCGGAACCAGCGCTGGGCGCGGTGGGGATAGAAGCCCTGGGACGCGGCAATCAGCAAAGGCGACTTCCAGATCAGCAGCCGGACGTCCAGGTCCGGCTTGCGCTTCACCAGCATGCGCAACTGGTGGCCGATCTCATGCTGTCTTTCGCCGGGCCGGGTCTCCGGATCCAGGTGGGTGCGGGGGTCGAACTGCCAACCCAGGACAACGATCGACCGTTCAGCTTTCTGGAGGGCGGAGGACAGCGCGTCGAAATAGGTTTCGTTCTCCATCAGGATGGAAAACCTGTGCGCGATCTCGCTGCGCCAGACGCCCGCTCCGGGGGTCAGCAGACTGCCGTCATAGCTGTCGCCGTCTTGGGTCATTCAGCCTGCCTGCCCGATTCGCATGACACCGCGATGCGGACGCCCTCCTCTTCTCCGTTTCATGCACGCCACGCCCGGTCAATCTTTACGCGGCGGGATTGTGACGTTCGCCAAACAGGCGCATAAAACAATCGGCCATGGGGGCTGTTGGAGACGCCGTCTATGCAGGCGCTGGTGGAACTGATCGCTGGCTTCATCGCATTGCTGGCGGCTGCCGTACTGTCGCAGTTCGGCGTCGACATCCATTCGTCCCAGCCTGCGGAACGCGAAGTCCATCGCAGCGCAGACTGCCGTCCGGACAAGTCCGCCGCCTTCAGCGCAGATACCAGGCGCGATTGCTGATCGCGAACAGTCCACGTCTGTTGAATCTGTACGGCTTGGACCTTGGGTTTTGACCCGCTAGGGTCGAATCGGCGCGTTCTCGCGCGCCACGCGCATGAATCGAGCTCGACGCCTGATGAAATCCCGTAACCGGCCGCCGCTTAAACTGACCAACGACGAGGCCGTCCCGCCCCTCGAGATGCCGGACACGCCTGCGTCTGACGTCGAGATCGAGGTCGACGTCGGGCCGACGCCCGAGATTGAAGCCGAGCCGCATGCGGAGTTGGAGCCCCTGCCCGTAAGGCCGCCCGAACGGCCCATGTCCGAACGCCGCCGCCGCCGTCTGGCGGAAGAGGCGCGCCAGGCCGAGGAACGCGCCGCCGCCGCTCTGAAACCCAAGCCGGAGCCCCTGCCCGAGGCCGAGCCTGCCCCGCCGCCTGCCGAATCCCTCGACGTCGTCCCGGCCGTGGCGCCGGAGATCGATCCGGAACCGACGTTTGAATCTTCCGCCGCTGTCGAGATGGCCGTGGCCGCAGGCAAACCCCCGGCGCCGTTCGAGCTGTCGTCGCCCCAAACCCTGAGATCAAGCGTTTCCGCGCGTGCTGCAGCGACCGCGAGCGGCCGGACCGCCTATCTGATCGCCGTCCTGGCCTCGGCCCTGTGGATCGGCGGCGTCGCTTCATGGGCCGCATATGAGTTCGGCTCCGGCGCGGCGGACCTGGATCCGTTGCGCTTCGCCATCTACGCCCTGATGGCGCTGGCGCCGGCCGGCCTCGCCATAATGCTGGCCCACGCCGTACGTCAGGGCGCCGGTCTGGCCGCCGAGACACGGCGCGCCCGCGATATGGCCGAGGCCCTGGTCGCGCCGACCGCACTGGCCGCCCAGCAGACCGGCCAGGTGCTGAATTCCCTGCGGACCGATATCGACCACGCAGCCCTCGCGGCCGAACGCGCCCGCAACGACATGGTCCTGTTGCGCCAGGCCCTGGCCGAGGAGACCGATCGCCTGAACGCAGCCGCAGAGAACGCCGCCCGCACGGCGCGTCGCCTGACCGAAAACCTCGCTCGCGAGCGTGATCAGATGCAGACCCTGGGGGTCCATCTCGACAGCCAGGCCACGGGCGTCATCGATGCGGTCGAGCGGCAGTCGCGAATGGTCGCCGACGCCTCCGACCTGGCCCAGGCCCAGCTCCGCGAGGCCGAGGCCGCCCTGGCGGCTCGCGCCGCCGATCTGGCCGCCGCGGCCGGCGAGGCCCAGGACGCCGCCCGCGTCGCCGCCGACGACCTGGCCCGCCAGACCATCCGGCTGGAAAACGCCGGCTCCGGCGTGGCTGAACAGATCCAGTCGGTCGAACAGGGGCTGAGCCAGCAGCGGGCCGCCCTGGTCACGGCCGCCTACGCCCTGCGCACCGATCAGGAAGACTTCTCCGCCCAGGTCGAGAGCCAGCGGGCCCAGTTCGTCGAAAATCTGTCGGCGACACGCACAGCCGCCGACGAAATGGGCCGGACGTCTCAGACCTCGATCGAAAGCCTGCGCGAAATCCTGGAAGCCGCCGGCGACCAGTTCCGCGCCCTGGTGGACATGTCCCAACGCGAGGCCGACGGTTTCGACGCCGCAACCAAGGTTTCGCTGGATCGGTTCGAGGCCCTGGCCGCCGACGCCCGCGACACCCTGATGGAGGAAACCCGCCGGGCGCTGGAACAGATGCGCGCCACGGCCGAAGATTCCCGCGCCGCCGCCGCCGACGCCGCCGAACAGGCGCGACTGCGCGCCGACCGGCTGGGCGAGGCCTTGTTCGAGGCGGCCCAAAAGGCCGATCAGGCCGCCGACGCCCGTATCGAGGACGCCCGTCGCATCGTCGGTGAGACCTCGGGCCTGGTGGACGAGGCCGGCGAGCGGATGGTCAAACGGCTGGAAAGCCTGGTGGACCGCCTTAACTCCGCTCTGTCCGAGATCGACACCGCCGTCGCCGATGTGGACGAACGCGCCGCGCGTCTGCCGGAACAGGCGCGCGCCCGAGTCGACGCCGTCCGCGCCAGCGTGGAGGAAGGCCTGGCCTCCCTCGCCGCCGCCTCACGCAAGGCCGCCGAAGACACGGAGGCACTGGATGTCGGCTTCCAGGAACGGGTCCGCCGCAACTATGACATGCTGACCGAGGCCGTGCGCCTGATGGGGGTGGTCTCGGGCGACGCCCCGACCGGCCGTATTCGCGAGCTTCCGCCTGAGCCGGAACGCCATCGGCAGCCGCGAAGCGCCACGCCGACAGAGCCCTCGCCGGAAGACAGGGCGGCCGACAGAGGCTTCGGGCTTCGCAATCGTCTGCGTCTGGCCCCGACGGAAACGCCGCGCGCTGCGCCTGCGCCGGACGCCGGCCTCGACTGGAACGATCTGGTGTCCGGCGGCCGCGACGATCCGCCTCTGGATCTGGACACGCCGACGGCCAGCCCTGCGGAAACCGCCGCCCTGTCGGACCGGGTCGCAGCCGCGATCCGCCGCATGGGCGTCGATCCCAATGCGCTCCTGCCCCGTTCACGCGTGGAAGAGGCGGCGCGTCTGCTGGGCGACGGCGACGCCGACGGCGCACGTCGCATCGTGCGCCGTGTGGCGCCGGCCGCCGTCCGCAGCGTCTCGCGCCGTGTGCTCAGCGACCCCGAACTGCGCGCCGACGCCGAACGTTATGTGGCCGTCTTCTCTCAGGACATATCCACCTACGCGCGCAGCGGCGACGCTCAGGCCGTGCAGAACCGCCTCGCCTCTGACGGGGGGCGCGCCTTCATGCTGTTGGACGCGGCCGTTGGAGACCTCGGTTGAGGCTTGACGGCGGCCCCAAGTTCGAGCCACCTGCCTCGGTCACGAAAACGTCACGCGGTGGGCGGGGTTTAAGGTCGAAATGACGAACGAGACCGAAGGCCCCAACCGGCCTGACCGACGCCCCGGAATCGCGATCTGCACCTATGACGGCGATTCCGGCTGGGATCTGGTCGAGGATCTTTCCGGCGAAGCCTGGAGTCCCCCGGGGGCCCGCACGATCCGGGTGTCCATGGGCGATCCGGACGCCCTCGCCGACACCTTGGGCGCGGATCTGAAAGACGGCCGCTGCCGCGCCGTTCTCCTGGTCGGTCGCACGCACAAGGGCGCCGCCTTCCGCATCCAGATGCGGGCTGAAAACAGGGCCTTGGACCGAAAGGACCGTCTGTCTGTCACCGGTCCGGGCGTGGCCCGCACCACCGCTCCCGTCGCCGACATCCTGCGCGCCCTTCACGCCTCCGGCCTGCCCGCCGAGGCCTCGTCAGAGGCTGAGGACGATGCGGGCTCCTATCTGCTCTATCGCATCCTCGCCGACCTCGACGATGGACCGCACACCCCCGCCGTTGGCCTGTTGCGGTCTCCGGCGTCCGCGGATGAGACGGCGGTGAAGAAGGCGGTCAAGGCCGCCGCCTCGATCATGGCCGGCCATATGGCCCTGTCGCCTCGAACCTAGCCCGAGCAACCAGCATCGGCTTCAAGGCCATGACAGCGATCAGGCCCAATCCGGCCAGGCCGGCCATCGCCAAGTATCCGCCCGCGCCATAGGCGTCGTACAACGGACCGCTCGCCAGGGTCGCCAGACCGATCAACACCCCCGCCGACAGGGTCGAACTCAGGGTCTGGGCCGCCGTCTGGCTGTCGCGTGGGGCCAGCCGTTCGATCAGTTCGATCCCGGCCAGATAGCTGGCCGCAAAACTGAGGGCGTGCAGCGCCTGGAGCGGCCACAGGATCCACAACGGGGGCGCCGCCGCCATCAGCCCCCAGCGCAGCACGGCCGCCGTCGCAGCGAGCGCCAGCAGCGGCCAGGCTCCAATCCCGCGCCGACGACGCCAAGGATCGACAATCCACATGAAGCCGATCTCGGCCGCCACGGCGAAGGCCCACAACAGCCCCGTCAGATGCGGTTCAATCCCCTGCCCCCGCCAGACAATCGCGGAGAAACCATAGTAGAAGGCGTGGGCCGCCTGCACCGCGCCTATGGCGACCAGGGCCGTCACCAGAACGGGATCTTTCAACAGTCGCCCCATGCCGCGAAACCGATCCCAGCCGGGGATCGGAGGGCCGTCATGCACCGGCTCGGCGGGCAGCACCCGCCAGGCCACGACCGCTATGCCCAGACAGGCCAGGATCACGCCGACGATGACCGCCTCGGGCCCCGTCGCCCGCAGGACGAACCCCACGGCGATATTGGTCGCGACAAAGGCGGCGGAGCCGAAACCGCGCGGCACGGCGAAGCTGAATCCTTCACGACGGGCCAGTCTCAGGGTGAGAACGTCCGTCAGGGGGATGATCGCCGCCGCGCCTGTCGCGCCGATGAACCAGCAGACCGCCCAGGCTGCGAATCCTTCGGACAGACCCGCCGCTCCGTATCCCAGGCCGGCCAGGGCGGCGAGAAGGGCTATAGGCGTGCGGCGATAGCGAAAGCCGTCGGCCCAGACGGCCAGGGCAGGCCCCGTGATCAGCCGTCCCAGCATGGGGGCGGCCAGAAGGACGCCGATCTCCGCCCCGCTCAGTCCCTGGGCGCGCATCCAGAGGCCGGCGTAGGGCAGGCTGACGCCCAATCCGCCGAACATCAGGACATATTGCAGCGCCGCGCGCGATCTGGATCCCAATTCCATCGCCCGCGCATAGCAGACTTCCCGGATTCGTCAGGCTAGGTTCCTTGCATGACACCGAGTCGCAATCTGATCGTCTTCGCCGCCCTGAACGGGGCTCTTGCCGTCGCCCTGGGCGCCTTTGCGGCCCATGGCGCCGGGCCGCAGGTCAAGACGCTGCTGTCCACCGGCGCCCATTATCAACTGGCCCACGCCGTCTTCGCCCTGGCCTGCACCCTGTGGACCGGCGGCGGTCGATGGGCGCGGATCGCCGGCTGGCTGGGCGCGGCGGGCGGACTTGTGTTCTCGCTCGCCCTGGCCTTCGTCGCCCTGCTCAGTCTGCCCGTCATGGGCGCCGTCGCTCCGATCGGCGGCCTGCTCATGATCGCCGGTTGGCTTTGCCTGGCCTTTGCGGCATTTCGTTCCTAACCCTCAGTACGGCCGCATACGGGCCCAATAGAAAGACCTCGCAAGCATGGCCTTCCCCACGCCCGTCGAGCCGCGTCGCGAACTCTACCCCGAGATCGAACCCTTCGCCTCAGGCTGGATGACCACCGACGGCGTCCACGAAATCTATTACGAGGAAAGCGGCAATCCGCAGGGCCGGCCGGTTCTGGTGCTGCACGGCGGACCCGGCGGCGCCGTCAATCCCGGCATGCGCCGCTATTTCGATCCGGCCCAGTATCGGATCATCATGTTCGATCAGCGCGGCTGCGGCCAATCCCGCCCCCACGCCTCGCTGGAAAACAACACCACCTGGACCCTGATCGAGGACATTGAGCGGCTGCGGGAACGGTGCGGCGTCGACAAATGGGTGGTGTTCGGCGGGTCCTGGGGCTCGACCCTGTCCATGGCCTACGCCATCACTCATCCTGAGCGCGTCCTGGCCCTGGTTCTGCGCGGCATCTTCCTGCTGACCAGGAAGGAGTTGCACTGGTTCTATCAGGACGGCGCCTCGATGATCTTCCCGGACGCCTGGGAAAGGTTCGTCGCTCCCATACCCGAAGCCGAACGGGGCGACCTGATGGGCGCCTATTACAAGCGGCTGATCGGTGACGACGTCGCCGACCGCGAACGTTGCGCGGTCGCCTGGTCCAGCTGGGAAGGCGAGACGGTCAGCGTCGAGGGCCCCAACGCCAGGCCGGACAAGTTCGCCGAACCCGAATTCGCGGTCGCCTTCGCCCGGATCGAGAACTGGTTCTTCACCAACGCGGGCTTCTTCCCGGAGGACGGCTGGATCGTGAAGAATGTGGACCGGATGCGCCACATCCCCTGCTGGATCGCCCAGGGCCGGTTCGATGTCGTCACCCCGATCGCCAGCGCCTGGTCCCTGCACCGGGCCTGGCCCGAGGCGAATCTGGACATCGTCGCCGACGCCGGCCACGCCTCGTCGGAGCCGGGCATCGTCGACAGCCTGGTCCGCGCCACAGACTGGGCCGCCGGACTCTGATCTCAGAAACGGGCGAATGACGGCGCCGGACAGGTTCGTCCCGCCCGGCGCCGTTCGTCGTCAGGCCGCGTCCACCAGCACGACCTCGGCGTCCGAGATCGCCCTGACGGTCACGACATCCTCCTGGGCGATCGCAGCGCCGTCGCGGGCGTTCAGGCGAACGCCATTGACTTCGATCTCGCCCTTGGCCGGAACCAGATAGGCGCGGCGGTTCGATCCCAGGGCGTAGTCGGCGCTGTCGCCGGCGTTCAGGGTCGCCGCCACGATCCGGGCGTCGGTGCGGATCGACAAGGCGTCCGCATCACCTGCAAAGCCCGAGGCCAGGACCACGAACTGGCCCGAACGTTCGCCCTTGGGGAAGGGTTTGGTGCCCCAGCTGGGCGCCTCGCCACGCTTGGTCGGCTCGATCCAGATCTGGAAGATCCGGGTCAGATCGGGCTCGGCGTTGTATTCCGAGTGACGGATGCCGGTGCCCGCGCTCATCACCTGGACGTCCCCGGCCACGGTGCGGCCCTTGTTGCCCAGGCTGTCCTCGTGGGTGATGGCCCCGTCGCGGACATAGGTGATGATCTCCATGTCGGCGTGCGGATGGGGCGGGAAACCGGTGCCGGCGGCGATCTCGTCGTCGTTCCAGACCCGCAGATTGCCCCAGCTCATCCGCTTGGGATCATAATAGTTGGCGAAGGAGAAGTGGTGCTTGGCGTTCAGCCAGCCATGGTTGGCGCCGCCCAGCGATTCAAACGGTCTGCGCTCGATCATCGGTCTATCCTCAGGCCGGGCCGTCCCGGCGTCATTGACTTGACGCCAAGATAGAGATCGACGACCGAACAGAAATAGAAACACCTGAAACTCATCGTTTCCAACGCAGAGGCCGCCATGTCCCGCCTGCCCGACCTCGAGGCCATGGCCATCTTCGCCAAGGTGGCGGAGGCCCAGTCCTTTTCCGGCGCGGCCGACGCAATGGGAATGTCCAAGGCGACCGTGTCCAAGGCGGTTACACGGCTGGAGCAGCAGCTGAAGACCACCCTGCTGCACCGGACCTCGCGCCGCTTCTCCCTGACCGACGCGGGTCGGACCCTGGCGGCGCGCGCGGGCCTGATGCTGGCCGAGGCCGAGGGGGCGGTGTCGGAGGCCCTGGACATGTCGGTGACGCCGCGCGGCCTCGTGCGGCTGGCCGCCCCCATGTCCTTCGGCATGGCCTATGTCGCCCCCGCCCTGCCCGAGTTTCTGGCCACCCATCCCGACGTCTCTGTCGACCTGCATCTGTCGGACGAGGTGATCGACCTGGTCGGCGGCGGATTCGATTGCGCCCTGCGCATCGCCGCCCTGCCGGATTCCTCCCTGACGGCGCGGCGCCTGAGGCCCGTCGAGCGCCGGCTGGTGGCCTCGCCGGACTATCTGGCCCAGCGCGGCCGCCCGACCCATCCGCACGATCTGGAGCGTCATGCCTGTCTCGGATACGCCTATATGCCCACCCCCGACGTCTGGCGGTTCATCAATGACGCGGGCGAGGAAGTGTCTATCCGACCGCGCGGCCCGCTTCGGGCCAACAACTCAGACGCCCTGACCGCCTCGCTTTGCGCGGGCCTGGGAGTCTTCCCTCAGCCGGACTTCATCTACTGGAAAGACGTCGCCGACGGTCATCTGGAGACGGTGATGAGCGACTGGCGACTGGCGCCCATCGCCCTGCACCTGGTCGCGCCGGGGGGCGGGCCGCGACCAGCGCGGGTCACGGCCCTGATGGACTATCTGGCCAGACGGTTCAGCGGCCCCCTGTGGCCCGGTGATACGGTCGGGCGCTGACGCCTCAGCCGCACTTCACCTGCTGGATCACGCCCGACGCCTCGTCATAGACGAAGTTCACCCGGTTCTCGCGATAGTCCATGGTCGCGGCGCAGGTGGTGCATAGCACCCTGAAGCTCTGCCCTTGCGGCGCGGCGGGCAGCGTCGAACGATTGCGCCCGACATAGGCCTGGTAATCCTCGACCTTACAGGCCTTGAAGGCGGTCTCGCCGCCCGGCGCTGGGGGCGTTGCGGGCGTTTGGGCGCAGGCCGACAGCGCAAGTCCGGCGGCCATCAGGGAACTCAGGATGAAGGCGGTCTTCATGGTCGTCTCCAGGGTCCGTCACGGCCTAGCCGCAGCGGACCTGTTCGATGATGCCGGTGTCGGCGTTGTAGAAGATGTTCAGCCGATAGGCCGAATAGTCCTGGCTGACAGGACAGGTGGTGCAGGTGACGCGGCGGTTCACCACATCCACCGGCACGGGAATCTCGGTCCGGGACTTGCCGACCAGATACTGCATCTCGCCGGCTTTGCAGATGTCGGTCGTCTGGCCGGTCGGCATGCGGCTGCCGACGGGCGGGTTCAGCTGGGCGCGTTCGACCGTGCGGGGCGCCGGCTGGTCGGCGACGGGCGTCGAACAGGCCGCCAGCAGACCCAGTCCCACGAACCCGGCGATCAGGCCGCCTTTTCCCAGCGCCCTTCGTCCGTCTGACGCCAATAGGCCAGATTGGCGCCCTGTTCTTTCAGCGTCTTCCAGCGCCCGCGCGCGTGTTGCAGCGCCGGCTCGTCCCGACCGTCGAAAATGATGAAGCATCGTTCAAACCCTTCCGTCACGCCCAGTTCTGCGTCGTCGACGATGAACAGCGCCTGAGCGCCGTTCAGGTTCTCTCCCGATTCGCTCAGCAGCACAGGCTGGCGATCCGCATGGGGCTGATCGGCCCGGCCATGCGGCAGGAAACTCTCATAATGAAAACTCCACAGCCGCTCATCGACATCGTCCAGCCGATGGGCGTGCGCCGACTTGATCAGGGCGCGCCAGCCCCGCTCGAGGGTCTTCTCGAGCAGGGTCGGCAGCACCTGGTCCAGCGTGGAACGCTCCAGATGGTAGAACCAGATTTCGGGCTTGCCGCTCATCCGGCTCTACCGTCCGGAACTCAGGCTTCGTAGGCGTCGGCCACCATGCGATCCAGCGTGCGCACGGCGAAGCCGACGCCGCCTTCCGGCACGGTGGGGCTGGGGCTCTTGTTGGCCCAGGCGGTCGGGGCGATGTCCAGGTGCGCCCACGGCACGCCGTTGGTGAAGCGCTGCAGGAACAGGGCGGCGGTGATCGAGCCGCCGGCGCGGCCGTTGCCCGTGTTCTTCACATCGGCGATCTTCGAGTCGATGTGCTGTTCATAGATGTCGGGGATCGGCATCCGCCAGAAATTCTCGCCCACCTTCTTCGACGCCGCCAGGATCGGATCGGCGACCGCGTCCGAGTTGGAGAAGACGCCGGCGTAGTCCAGGCCCAGGGCCACGATCATGGCGCCCGTCAGGGTGGCCAGGTCGATCATGAATTTCGGCTTGAAACGCTGCTGTGTGTACCAGAGGGCGTCAGCCAGAACGAGGCGGCCCTCGGCGTCGGTGTTGATCACCTCGACCGTCTGACCCGACATCGACACGACCACGTCGCCGGGGCGCTGGGCGTCGCCGTCCGGCATGTTCTCGACCAGACCCAGCACGCCGACGGCGTTGACCTTGGCCTTGCGGCCGGCCAGGGCGATCATGGTTCCGGTCACGGCGGCCGCGCCGCCCATGTCCCACTTCATATCTTCCATGCCGTCGGCCGGCTTGATCGAGATGCCGCCGGTGTCGAAACAGACGCCCTTGCCGACGAAGGCGATCGGCTGGCCGCCGGCCTCGCCGCCGTTCCACTTCATGACCGCCAACTGGCTTTCGCGACGGCTGCCCTGGCCGACGCCCAGAAGGGTGCGCATGCCCAGCGTCTCCATCTCGGCCTCGCCGAGGATTTCGACCTCAAGACCCAGGCTTTCCAGCGCCTTGACCCGCTTGGCGAACTCGGCCGGATACAGGACGTTGGCGGGCTCGGACACCAGGTCGCGGGCGAAGATCACGCCGTCGGCGACGGCCGACAGGGGCTCCAGCGCGGCCTCGGCGGCGCGCAGGTCCGACGTCACGACGCGGATCGCGGTGATCGACGGGATCTTGTCGGGCTTCTGGGTGGTCCGGTACTTGTCGAACCGATAGGCGGCCAGACGGGCGGCGAAGCCCACGCGGGCGGCCTGTTCCGGCGTCAGGCCCGAGGCGTCGATGGTCAGAACCTCGGCGCCCGACAGTTTCACCGCCGCATAGGCGGCGCCGCCGAAGGCCTCGACCGCCAGGTCGTCCAGCTTGTCCGCAGCCCCGGCGCCGACCAGCAGCACGCAATCGGCGTTCACACCCGACGGCGCGGCGATGCTCAGCGTCTGTCCAGACTTGCCGACGAAACGGCTCTTGGACATGGCTCTGGTCAGGGCGCCGTTGGCCTTGGCGTCCAGTTCCGGGCCTGAACCGGCGAGCGTGCGGTCCTCATGAACCGGCACGGCGAGAATTTCAGCGGCGTCCACGGCAGCGACGAACTCGATCTTCATACAGTGACTCCAGCCAGGCCCCACCCGGCGTTTACAACGGAAGAAAAAGACAAACGGCGCGTCTGCTTGTCGCGGACGCGCCCTCCTGTGCTACTAGATGCGCCTCATTATCGCCGCCTGCAACCGGGCGAAGTCCATCCGCCCATGACCCTGATTCAAAGATACCTTTTCCGCCAGATCTCGCTGCCCGTGGTTGCGGCCTGCGCTTCCTTGGCTGGAATCGGGATTCTGAGCCAAAGCCTCGACCAACTGGAAGTCATCGTCGAACGCGGCCAGAGCGTGTGGGTCATGGTGAAACTGACCCTGCTGGCCCTGCCCCAGCTGCTGGCGGTCATCCTGCCGATCGGTCTGTTCGTCGGCGCCCTCATCGCCCTGACGCGAATGCAGCGCGAGCAGGAACTGACGGCGGCCTTCGCCGGCGGAATGACGCGATGGCAGGTGATCTCGCCCGCGGCGCGACTGGCGTTCCTCGTGCTGATTCTGAATCTCGTAATGACCCTGTTCGCCCAGCCCTGGGCCCAGCGTGAAGCCCGCAACCAGGCTTTCGCCATTCGCACGGACCTGGCGGCCCTGCTGGTCGAGGAGGGCCAGTTCGTCCAGGGACCGGACGGCTTGACCGTCTATGTCCAGCAGATCGAACAGAACGGCCTTCTGAAAAACCTGTTCGTCTACCTCGATGACGGCAAGTCGACCCAGAACTGGAGCGCCGCCGAGGCGCGTTTCGGTCGTGACGCCGCCAATGAGCCGGTTCTCACCATGATCGACGGTTCCTGGCAGAAATATTCGTCGCGCGGCGTGCTCGAGACCCTGTCCTTCGACAGATACGACTTCCCCCTGGGCCAGTTCTCCGGCGTGACCGAGCAGATTCGCTACAAGCCGGCCGACCTCTATCTTCGTCAGTTGTTGAACCCCTCGCCTCGCGTGCTGGAGACCGCCGGCTCGCGCGGCGAACTGCTGGCCGAGGCCCACGCCCGCATCGCCGCCCCGCTCTACGCCCTTGTCGCCATGGCCATGGCCCTGGCCGCCATCATGGGCGGATCGTTCAGCCGCACCGGCTATTCGCTTCGGATCGCCAAGGCGGCGGGCGTCTTCCTTTTGGTCCGGGTGATCGGCTACGGACTGGTGGCCGCCAGCGCCTGGAACCCGTGGATGAACATCCTGCAGTATCTGGCGCCCCTGATCGTCGTCGCAGCGGCCGTGCGGCTGCTGTTCCGCGCCCTCAAGCCCCGCAAGCGCCGAAAGTCGCCGGTCATCGACCGGCTGCGCGCGAGATTCGCATGACCCTGGCCCTTCTCTCGCCTTCCCGATTGCGTCTGCCTCGGCTGGGGCGGATCGAACGCTATGTGCTGATCCAGCAGCTTCGTTCCCTGGGCGTGGCCCTGGCCGTGATCTCCGCCCTGGTCATGCTTATCGACTTCGTCGAGGTGTCGCGCGGCGTAGGTTCGGATCAGGACCTTTCCGCCCTGCGTATCCTGGGCCTCGTAGCCCTGAAGTCGCCGTCGGTGATCGTTCAGCTTCTGCCCTTCGTCTTCCTGTTCGGAACCTTGGCCGCCTATATCGGCCTGAATCGGCGCAGCGAACTGGTGGCCATGCGGGCGGCGGGCGTTTCGGCCTGGCGGTTCGTGCTGCCGGCTGCAGGCATGGCCCTGGTCCTGGGGGTTCTGACCGTGACCGTTCTGGGCCCGCTCGCTTCGGCCGGCGACGGCCTGTGGCAGCGCGAACGGGCGCGCATCTCCGGAACAGCCCCCGGCGCCAGTTCCAACGACGCCATCTGGCTGCGCGAGGGCGACGACCAGAGGCAGATGATTATTCGCGCCGGGCGGCAGGACCGCGCCAACGCCCGGCTGCTGGATGTCACCTTCTTCATCTACACGACCGATGCAGAGGGCAACCGGGACTTTTCGGAACGGATCGACGCCCGGTCCGCCGCTCTCAGCGCCGGCCGCTGGCGGTTGACCGATGCGGTGGGCGCCAGCATCGGCCAGCGCGCCGTGACCTATTCCAGCCTCGACCTCCTCTCCAGCCTGGCGGATGAAGAGGCCTTCGAGCGGTTCGCCCGCCCCCAATCGACGCCCTTCTGGTCATTGCCGAATCAGATCCAGCGAATCGAGGACGCCGGCTTCGCCTCCACCGCCTATCGCCTGCGCTTCCAGCAGTTGCTGGTCACCCCCCTGGTGTTCGCGGCCATGTCGATCCTGGCGGCGGCGTTTTCGTTGCGACTGATGCGTCTGGGCGACCTGGCGAAGATGAGCGTGGCGGCCGTTGTCCTGGGCTTCGCCTTCTTCTTCCTGAACCAGTTTTCGTCCGCCATGGGATCGGCCGAGGTGGTGCCCCCCTTCGTGGCGGCCTGGTTGCCGCCGATATTGACGGCGCTCGCCGCCTTCACCTTGCTGTTCTATACCGAAGACGGCTAAGCGAGCGCCTCGCTCAAGACAGACGGATGGTTCATGCAGGGTGATCGCGATCAGCGTTCGAAGGCCTTCCGGGCGCGGCTTCTGGCCGGCGCGGCCCTGTTCGTCTGCGTCCCCTTCGCCGGTGTCGCCGCAGCGCAGACGACGCCCGCCTCGGACGGCCTGCCTCAAGGCGCCGTCTATGTCGACGCCGCCAGCACCAGCCGCACCGGCGATCTGATCACCGCCGAAAGCAACGGCGGCGACCGGGTCTATCTGCGCGCAGACGGCAATGTGCTGCGTGGCGACAACCTCGCCTATGACCTGTCCAGCGGCGCCGCCTCGGCCAGCGGGCGCGTCGAAGCCGTGTCGGCGGATGGGACCATCGTCTACGCCAGCCATCTGGAAACCGATCGCGACCTGAAGGCGGCCATAGCGGTCGATTTCGCGACACGGTTCGAGAACGGCGCCAGTCTGATGGCGGCGACGGCGGTGCGGCGCAGCGAAAACGTCAATGAACTGAACTACGCCATTTTCACCCCCTGCCCGATCTGTGATGCAAACGGTCCCAAACGGCCCAGCATCTCGATCCAGGCGGAAAAGGTGGTCCAGGACGAAGCCCTGCGCGCCGTCATCTATCGCAACGCCATCTTCCGGGTCGGCGGCGTCCCGGTCTTCTACACCCCGTTTTTCGCCCACCCCGACCCTACGGTGAAACGGGCGTCTGGCCTGCTGGTGCCGATCATCAACTATGATGAAGGTCGGGGCGTCTCGATCGAGGCTCCCTATCTTCACGTCGTGTCGCCGTCCGAGGACTGGCTCATCAGTCCGCAGATCAACACGCGCGTCGCGCCGCTGCTGAACCTGCAATGGCGCCGCCGGTTCGTGAACGCTTCGATCTTTGCGCGGGGCGGCTACACCTACGAACGCAATTTCGGCGATTTCGACCTGAACGGCGACGGCGCCTATGAAAGCAACGTCCGTTTCGGCGACAAGGAACACCGCAGCTATCTGCTGTCCCACGGCGAATACGATCCTGACGGCCCCTGGCGTTTCGGCTTCACGGCGGAGCGCACGTCCGACAAGACCCTGTTCGACCGGTATGACGTGCGGAACACCTATCAGGACAACGGGCTGTATTACGGTGACCGTCGTCGGCTGATCAGCCAGATCTACGCCGAGCGTCAGACCGAGCAATCCTATGTTTCGGTCGCCGCCTTCTCCATTCAAAGCCTGCGGCTGGACCCCGCCTTCGAGGCCAACGACTTCCGCGACGCCTCCGGTTTCAAGGTGTTCGAGGAGGACGACGATCTGCCCCTGGTCGCGCCGCTGATCGATGCGCGCTGGGAACCCGCAGGCTACGTCTTCGGCGGTCGATTGCGGCTGAAGGGATCGGCGGTTTCGCTGTACCGCGATAATTTCGTCGGCACGCCGATCCTGAACCCTGACATCGTGCCGGCGGTGACGACGGGCTTGTCCGGCGTGGATAGCCGGCGAGTGACCGCCCAGGCGGAATGGCGTCGAACCTTCATCACTGGCCTGGGTCTGCGGGTTGAGCCGTTTGTCGACGCGAGGGTCGATCTCTACTCCCTGTCCGATCTGCCGCCGATGATGGGGGGCGACAGCGACGAGTCGCTCAGCCGCACACGCTTCAGCGCCGGGGTCGATGTCAGCTATCCGTTGATCAAACGCACCCAGCGCGCAGACATCATCCTCGAGCCGGTCGTACAGGTTTCGGTTTCCAACAAGGCTGACATAGATCCCCGCATCCCGAACGAGGATTCGCAGGTCATCGAGTTGGACGAGTCATCGTTGTTCCGCATGGATCGCTTCTCCGGATACGATCTGGTCGAGGGCGGATCGCGGGTCACGGCCGGCGGTCGTGCGACGGTTCGCTGGTCCGAAGGACGTAGCGCCAGCCTGTTCATCGGCCGAAGCTATCGCGCCGATGACGAAGACGCCTTCCGCACCACGGTGCCGGACAGCACGACCGGCGCGCTTTACGATCCGACCGGTCTTGCGTCCTCGGCGTCGGACTGGGTGGTGCAGGGCAGTTTCTCTCCTTCCGACCGAATTCGCAGTTGGGGTCACGCCACCATTGACGGGTCCGGCGACATTCGTCGCGCCGAGGCCGCAGTGGACGGCCGCTGGGGACGCCGAAATCTCGCGTCCGTCAGCTATATCGTCGATCGATCCAATCCCTTGTCCGGCGATCAGAATCGAAACTACGAATTCGTCCAGCTTTCGGGACAACAGTTCGTCTATGGCGACTGGGGCGTCGCCGTCACGGGCATCGCCGATCTCGAACGGAACGTCATCACCCGTCAGGAGGTCGGCGTGCTGTTCGACGACGACTGTTTCCGCGTCGAGTTCGGATATCGCCGCGACAATACACGCGTGCGGGCCAGCGGACCGTCGGATGGCGTCTATATACGCCTAAACCTCGCCACTTTCGGAGGTTCAGGTTATGGACAGGGTGAAATGCGTTGAGCATGACGCTTTACGGGGCGCGACCGTCTGCCGACCTGGCAAACGGACCGCTGTGAGGAATCAGGACGACCAATGGGTTTGATGCGTTATTCGACGGGGGCTGCGCTCGCGGCGGTCCTCCTCGCCGGTTCGGCTCATGGTCAGACGGCGTCCGCTCCGGCCGCTCCGCAGGCGTCCGCCGCCGGAGCGCCGAATCCTGCGGCCGGCGACGGTCCCGCAACGGCTCGCCCCGCCCCCCAGTTCGAGATGGCCGACGGCATCGTCGCCACGGTGAACGACAAGATCATCACGGGATTCGATCTGCGTCAGCAGATGCTGATGCTGATCGCCTCGTCGCAGGTCCAGCCGACCGAGCAGAACCTGCCGGCGATCCAGCAGGCCGCCCTCAACCGGCTGATCGAGCAGCGCCTGAAGGCGCAGGAGATCACCAAGTTCGAAAGCCTGAAAGTCACCGACCAGGAGATCGACGAGGAAATCGCCCAGATGGCCCGCCAGGCCGGCGTCACCCCCGCCGCCTATATGGAGTTCCTTCAGCAGGGCGGCATCCAGCCGAACGCCTTCCGCGAGAGCCTGCGCACCGAGATCGGCTGGGGACAGCTGGTGCCCGGTCGCTTCAACAGCCGCGCGCGTCCCAGCACGCTTCAAGTCGATCAGGAAGTCCGTCGTCTCAATGACGCGGCCGCCCAGCCCCAGTATCTGATCGGCGAAATCTATATCGAGGCGGCCCGAGTCGGCGGTCAGGAAGCCGCCATGAACGGCGCCCGCCAGCTGGTGCAGCAGATCATCCAGGGCGCGCCCTTCCAGGCCGTCGCCCAACAGTTCTCATCGGCGCCTTCGGCTTCGGCCCGGGTGCCCGGCGACGCCGGTTGGGTGGTCAAGGGCACGGTCCAGCCCGCGCTTCAGACCATCTTCGACCAACTCCAGCCCGGCCAGCTGTCGAACCCGATCGCCGTCGATGGCGGGGTGTACATCATCTATATGCGCGATAAGCGCGACGGCGCGGCGACCAGCCTGGTCTCTCTGCGGCAACTGATGGTCGAACTGCCCGAGACGGCGTCGGAAGCCGATCTGGCCGCCGCGACCCGCACTCTGGAAGGCCTGCGTCAGGGACTGAACTGCGACAACATCCTGTCCCAGGCGCGCGCGACCCAGGGCGTGATCGGAGCGGACCTCGGCGAATCAGATGTCGCCAACCTCGCGCCCCAGTTCCAGCAGTTCGCCCGCACCGGCGAGATCGGCTCGGTCTCCACGCCGATCCGCACCCCGCTGGGCCTGCACCTGGTCGCCGTCTGCGGTCGCCGGGTCGGGGGCCCCGAGGCCCCGAACCGTCAACAGGTCGAGGGTCGTCTGCGTTCCCAGAACCTGGCCGTGCTCGAGCGCCGCTATCTGCGCGACCTGCGTAGCGACGCCCTCATCGAGTTCAAATGACCCGGCCTCTGGTCCTGACGCTGGGCGAACCCGCCGGCGTCGGGCCGGAGATCGTGGCCGCCGCCTGGAACGCCCTGAAGACCGAGCCGCTGGCCTTCGCCGTCATCGGCGACGCGGACCTGCTCCGCGCTCAGGGCGTGCTGGTGGTCGAAATCAACACCCCCGCCGATGCGCTGCAGCCTTTCGGGCGCGCCCTGCCGGTGATCCATCGCCCCTTGCCGGCTGCGGTCGAGGTCGGCCGTCCCGATCCGGCCAATGCGCCGGCCGTCGCCGACGGCATCGAAGAAGCGGTCAGTTTCGTCCTGTCCGGCGAGGCGTCGGGCCTTGTGACCGCGCCGATCGCCAAGGCCCCGATGTACGCCTCGGGTTTCCGCTTTCCGGGCCATACGGAATTCATCGCCGAACTGACCGCGGACGCCCCCTATCCGGGCACGCGGGGGCCGGTGATGATGCTGACCGCCAGGGATCTGCGGGCTTGCCTGGTCACCATCCACGTCGCCCTGGGACAGGTCGCAGAACTGATCACCGCAGACCGCGTGGCCCGCACCGCCCGCGTGGTTCACGAAAGCCTGAAGCGCGACTTCGCCATCGCCCGTCCGCGCCTGGCCATGGCCGCCCTGAACCCTCACGCCGGCGAAGGCGGCGCTCTGGGTGTGGAGGAGATCGAGACCCTGCGCCCGGTGGCTGCGCAACTGCGGGCCGAGGGAATCGACATCACCGACCCCAGGCCCGCCGACACCCTGTTCCACGACGAGGCGCGGGCCGGCTATGACGCCGCCCTGTGCATGTACCACGATCAGGCCCTGATCCCGGTCAAGACCCTGGACTTCTGGGGCGGAGTGAACGTCTCCCTGGGCCTGCCGATCATCCGCACTTCGCCCGATCACGGCACCGGTTTCGACATCGCCGGCCAGGGGATCGCCCGCGCCGACAGCCTGATCGCCGCCGTCCGACTGGCTTCGGAGATGGCGGCGGCGCGCGCCGCGCGCTAACAGAGCCTGTGACCGACCTTCCTTCCCTCCGCGAAACCCTCGACGCCCACGGCCTGCTGGCCAAGAAGAGCTTCGGCCAGCATTTCCTGCTGGACCTCAATGTGACGCGCAAGATCGTGCGCCTCGCCGGCCCGTTCGACGGCCGCGCCGTGATCGAGGTCGGCCCCGGCCCCGGCGGCCTGACCCGCGCCCTGCTGGAATCCGACGCCGGTCCCGTGGTCCTGGTGGAAAAGGACCCGCGCTTCATCCCCCTTCTGTCCGAACTGGACGACGGCTCCGGCCGTCTGACCATCGTCGAGGCCGATGCGCTGAAGGTGAAGGAGGCGGACCTGGTCTCCGGCCCCGCCCACATGGTCTCCAACCTGCCCTACAACGTCGGCACGGCCCTGCTGATCAAATGGCTGACCGGTCCGTGGCTGCCCCACAGCCTGACCCTGATGTTCCAGAAGGAGGTCGCCGAGCGTGTGGCCGCCGGGCCGGGCGACGACGCCTATGGCCGGCTGGCGGTCATTTCCCAGGCCGTCTGCACCGCCCGCATCGTCATGCACCTGCCCGCCGCCGCCTTCACCCCGCCGCCCAAGGTGGCCTCGGCCGTGGTCCATCTGGTCCCGCTGGACGAGCGCCCTTCGCCCGAACGGCTGAAGAGGCTGGAACGCGTCACCGCCGCCGCCTTCGGCCAGCGCCGCAAGATGCTGCGCTCCAGTCTGAAACAGCTGGGCGGCGCCGAGCTATGCGAGGCCGCCGGCATCGAGCCGGACGTGCGGGCTGAAACCGTGGACGTCGCGGGCTTCCTGCGGCTTGCGGATGCGCTGGCATGACCGTCGAACCCTTCCGCGCCATCACCATCAGCCGCCTGGCGCACCAGTTGAAGGCCGAAGGCCGGTCGGTCATCCATATGGAGTTCGGCCAGCCCTCGACCGGCGCGCCCGCCGCCGCCATCGCCCGCGCGCATGAGGTGCTGGACGCCGACGCCATGGGCTATTGGGAAAGCCCCGACCTGCGCGCCCGGATCACGCGCCTGTACGACGAGCGTTATGGCGTCACGGTCGATCCCGACCGCATCCTCCTGACCTGCGGCGCCTCGCCCGCCCTCGTCCTGGCGCTCAGCACCCGCTTCAGGCCGGGCGACCGCATCGCCCTGGCCCGTCCCGGCTATGTCGCCTATCGCAACACCCTGCGCGCCCTGCACCTGGAACCCGTCGAGATCGCCTGCGGTCCCGACACCCGGTTCCAGTTGACCGCCGCTCAACTGGAAGCCCTGGATCCGGCCCCCGCCGGCGTCATCATCGCCAGCCCCGCCAATCCGACCGGCACCATCATCCCCGAGGCAGAACTCGCCGCCATCGCCGATGTCTGTCGCGCGCGCGACATCGCCATCGTCTCGGACGAGATCTATCATGGCCTCAGCTACGTCGGCCCGACACCGTCGATGCTGCAGTTCGCGCCCGACGCCATGGTGATCAACAGCTTCTCCAAATACTGGAGCATGGCCGGCTGGCGCCTGGGCTGGCTGCTGGTTCCCGAGACCCTGATCGACGCCGCCCGCGCCTATATCGGCAACATGTTCCTGACCCCGCCCAGCCTCAGCCAACACGCCGGCCTGGTCGCCATGGACGCGATCGACGAGCTTGAGGGCCATATCCAGACCTACGCCCGCAACCGCGACCTGATGCTGGCGGCCCTGCCGACCCTCGGCCTGAAGAAGATCGCGCCGCCCGACGGCGCCTTCTACATCTGGGCCGATATCGGCCATCTGACGGACGACAGCGTGGCCTTCTGCGAACAACTGTTGCGTGATACCGGCGTGGCCACCGCGCCCGGCGTCGATTTCGATCCCGTCGACGGCCATCGCTTCATCCGCATCAGCTTCGCCGTTTCCACGCCCGAGGTCGAGACGGCCCTGGCGCGACTCACGCCCTGGTTCGCGGCGCGCACGCCGCTCTGATCGCATCCGCAAAACATCGACTTGGCAATCGTGGGGCGTACCTAAGCAATCGCCCCTAGATAGAAATTTACCCTCTGGAACTCCTGTTGTGGAATAAAGGGTGCAGTTGAGCAGCGCCGAAGTCGACGTCGCGTAGGACGCCCCCGCCTGGCGTGATGTCGGCGCCGCTTCTCAGCCGAAGACGACACCGCGGCGGCACTGTTCCCCCTCCGCCGGCCGCGGTGTCGTTGTTCTTTCCAGGTCGATTGCCCGGATCGGGTTCTTCTCAGACCGGCTCGCGCAGCAGGGCGGCCTTGTAGTCGCCCACCCACAGATTGCGGAAACGACGCGACCGTTCGGCATGATAGATGTGCGCCAGCTCGGCGTAAGACCGGTCGAAATCCTCGTTGACGATCACATAGTCAAAGGCGTCGCAGTGTTCGATCTCGCCCTTGGCGTTGGCGACGCGGCGCTCGATCACGTCGTCCGAATCCTGCGACCGGGTGATCAGGCGACGGCGCAGTTCTTCCAGGCTGGGCGGCAGGATGAACACCCGCACCGCATCCTCGGGGCATTTCTCGGCCACGTCCCGCGCGCCCTGCCAGTCGATGTCGAACAGCACGTCGCGACCCTCGGCCAGGGCGCGGTCCACGGGGCCGCGCGGGCTGCCGTACAGATTGCCGTGCACATCGGCCCATTCCAGGAAGGCGTCGGCGTCGATCAGCTTCTGGAACCGCTCACGATCGACGAAATTATAGTCGCGCCCATCGACCTCGCCCGGCCGGATGCCGCGGGTCGTCATCGACACGGACAGCTCCAGCCCGCCGTGATCCGCCATCAACCGGCGGCACAGCGACGTCTTGCCCGCGCCCGACGGGCTGGCGACGATCAGGAGGACGCCCCGGCGGGGCGTGCGTTCATTCGACATTCTGGACCTGTTCACGCAACTGTTCGATGACGGCCTTCAGTTCGAGGCCGATTCCGGTGAGCGCGGTCGTAGCCGATTTCGAGCAGAGCGTGTTGGCCTCACGCATGAATTCCTGCATCAGAAAGTCCAGTTTCCGCCCGGCGGGCGCCGAGACCAGCAGTTGCCGCGCCGCATCGATATGGGCCGTCAGCCGATCCAGCTCCTCGCGTACATCCGCCTTGGTCGCCAGGGCCGCCGCTTCAAGGAAGATTCGGTCTTCCAGACCCGGCGCATCAGGGGCCAGTTCTGACATGCGGCGGCTGAACCGATCGCGGATGGCGACGACCTGGGCCTGGGCTTCGCCTTCCGCCTGGGCAACCAGGGCCGCGATTCGACGGATGAACTCTTCCAGCACCGGCGTCAGCTGCACGCCTTCGCCCTCGCGCGAGGCCTTCAGCGCGTCCAAGGCCGCTTCGACCGTTCCGGCCATGGCGGCTTCCAGGATGGCGCGGGCTTCGGGGTCGTCCACCTCTTCCGGGGCCTCGATCACCCCGCGCAGGGCCAGAAGGCCGTCGGCCGACGGCGGGGTCGCCCCGTCCTCGGCCAGCTCATTGGCCAGGGTCAGATAGCGGGCCAGGACCGCCGCATTGATGGTGACGGCCGCCTCGCCGGTCTCGACCCGTTTGGCCTGAACGCCGATGGTGACCTGGCCACGCGCCAGACGCGCCTGGGCCGCCGCCTTGGCGGCCCGTTCCAGACCATCGAATCCATTGGGGCCGCGGAACCGGACCTCCAGATTGCGGCCGTTGACCGAGCGGGCCTCGACGGACCAGGTCCAGCCTTCGCCCGCCCCGTCCGCCCGGCCGAAGCCGGTCATGCCGGACAGCCGGCTCATGGCGCGCCTCGCGAGGCGCCGACGGGAAGGGTCAGGGTCGCTTGCCCGGACGTCTGAGGCGTCGGCTCGGCCGGTTCCGCCATCGGGACAGCGCTGGTTCCCGGCGCGACCGGCGCCGGCGCCTCGGGCGGCAATCCGGCCTTCTGGCGCTCGATCTGACGCCAGCGGGCCACATTGCGCAGATGCTCCTCATAGGTGGCGGCGAAGGCGTGACCGCCCGATCCGTCCGCGACGAAGAACAGGGCCTGTTCAGCCGGCGGATTCAGCACGGCCTGCAGCGCCTCCTTGCCCGGATTGGCGATGGGCGTCGGCGGCAGGCCGTCGATCTGATAGGTGTTCCAGGGCGTCTGACGGTCCAGCTCCGACCGACGGATGCCCCGCCCCAGCGGACGACCCTGGGTGACGCCATAGACGATGGTCGGATCGCTCTCCAGCCGCATCCCCTGACGCAGCCGGTTGGAAAACACTGCCGCCACCCGCGGACGTTCCGCCGCCAGGCCCGTCTCCTTTTCGACGATGGAGGCCAGGATCACCGCCTCCTCGGGGTTTCGCACCACGGTGCCCGGTCCGCGTTGCGCCCACAAAAGTCGAAGATTCTCGCTGGCGGCCCGCTGCATCCGGTCGATCACCGACTGGCGCGTGTCGCCGCGTGCGATCTCATAGGTGTCGGGCCACAGGCTGCCTTCCTCCGGCAGGACATCGACCGTGCCGGTCAGCACCGGCTCCTTGTTCAGGATGTCGAGCGCCTGGGCCGAGGACCAGCCTTCCGGCAGGGTCACGAAATGGCGCACCACCCGGCCATCGACCAACAGTTTGAGCACTCCGCCCAGCGACGTGCCCGAGGGCACCTCGTATTCGCCGGCGCGCAGCTTGCGGTCCGCCCCGGTGAAGGTCGCCGCCGCCTTGAACAGGTCGGTCGAACGGATGACCCCCGCCGCCTTCAGCTGGGCGGCGATGGCCGAGACGCCCGACCCGCTGGCCAGGGTCACGACCGTGCGGTCTCCCTGACGGGCGCCAGGCCCCGGGCCGTAGTAGACGCCCCAGACAATCGCCAGGGCGGCGATCAGGAACAGGCTGAACGTCGCCGAGGCGGTCAGCAACGTCACCGTCAGACCCGAACCGCCCCGCACCCTTTCAACCCGCCCCCGTCCGAACATGTCAGTCGACCTTCTTGAAGATCACCGAGGCGTTTGTGCCCCCGAAGCCGAAACTGTTGGACATGGCGACATCGATCTTCATCGGCCTGGCCTTGTTCGGGACCAGGTCGATCGGCGTCTCCATCTCCGGATCATCCAGGTTGATCGTCGGCGGCGCCACCTGGTCCCGGATGGCCAGGACACAGAAGGCCGCTTCTATGGCCCCGGCGGCGCCCAGTAGGTGGCCGGTCATCGACTTGGTGGAACTGACGGCCAGGTTCTGGGCGTGATCGCCGACCAGTCCCTCGATCCCCTTCAGCTCGATCCAGTCCGCCATGGTCGAGGTGCCGTGGGCGTTGACATAGTCGAGGTCCGACGGCTGCATTCCGGCCCGCTTCAGCGCCATCTTCATGGCCCGCACCCCGCCCTCGCCGTCCTCGGACGGGGCGGTGATGTGGTGGGCGTCGCCGCTCATGCCGTAGCCCACGACCTCGGCGTAGATCTTGGCCCCGCGCGCCTTGGCGTGTTCGTATTCCTCCAGCACCAGGATCCCGGCGCCCTCGCCCATGATGAAGCCGGCGTGGCCCCGGTCGTAGGGACGAGACGCCTTGTCCGGCGTGTCGTTATAGGCGGTGCAGAGAGCCTTGCAGGCCAGGAAGCCGGCGATGCCCAGCGGCACGACCGAGCTTTCCGCCCCGCCCGCCACCATCACGTCGGCGTCGTCCAGGGCGATCATCCGGGCCGCATCGCCGATGGCGTGGGCGCCGGTGGCGCAGGCGGTGACGACCGCATGGTTCGGCCCCTTCAGGCCGTGGCGGATAGAAATTTGCCCGCCGGCCAGATTGATCAGGGCGCTGGGGATGAAGAAGGGGCTGACGCGGCGCACCCCCTGTTCCTTCAGCACGATGGCCGTCTCGGCGATCGCGCCCAGGCCGCCGATGCCGGAGCCGACCATGACGCCGGTGCGTTCCTTGTCCTCGTCGGTCTCGGGTTTCCAGTCCGCGTCGGCCAGGGCCTCGTCCGCCGCCGCAATGGCGTACAGGATGAAGTCGTCGACTCGCTTGCGGTCCTTGACCGACATGATCTTCTCGGGGTCGAAGTCGCCTTCGCCGCCGCCGCCGCGCCCATCCACGCTCGGCACTTCGCCGGCGATGGTGCAGCCATAGCCCGTGGTGTCGAAGGCGGTGATCGGGCGGATGCCCGACCGTCCCTCGACGATGCCCTTCCAGCTCTTCTCGACACCCCAACCCAGGGGGGTCAGCAGACCGATGCCCGTAACGACGACGCGGCGCATGGTGCGTGCTCCTAAAATTCTCCAGTCCGAACCCGGAGAATCACTTCGGATTCGCATGGGTCAGAAACAGTAAAGGCCGCCGGGCGTCTCCGCTAGGAGCGCCGGGCGGCCCTGTGAACCGTCGGCCCTATCGGGCCGCCAGTCGGGGGCTGAAATCAGCCGGCCGACTTTTCGTCGATGAACTTGACCGCATCGCCGACCGTCTGGATGTGCTCGGCGGCGTCATCCGGGATCTCGATGTCGAATTCTTCTTCGAAGGCCATCACCAGCTCGACGTTGTCGAGCGAGTCGGCGCCCAGGTCGTCGATGAAGCTGGCTTTTTCCGTGACCTTGTCCGGATCGGCGTCCAGGTGGTCGATGACGATCTTGCGAACGCGCTCGAGGGTGTCGGACATGAGTGTCTCTCTGCCTGTTTGAAATCGCCGTAGAGGCGGGGGTAGCTTGTAAATCGCCGTCTCACGGCAGCGAAGGCGACGCAAGCCCGAAAGCCCGAACCGCCGTTGCGTTCTGCCCTTTAGCACAGGCTTTCGGGCAAGAAATAGTCTGTTGAATTTCGTGATCGCGATCAGATCATCGCCATGCCGCCGTTCACATGCAGGGTCTGGCCCGTGACATAGGCGGCTTCGTTCGACGAAAGATAGACGGCGGCGGCCGCGATCTCGTCGCCGGTGCCCAGCCGACCGGCCGGAATCCGGGCCAGAATGGTCTCGCGCTGCTGCTCGTTCAGCACATCGGTCATCGGCGAGGCGATGAAGCCCGGCGCGATGCAGTTGACCGTAATGCCGCGCGATCCGACCTCCTGCGCCAGCGACTTGGAGAAGCCGATCATGCCGGCCTTGGACGCGGAATAGTTGGTCTGGCCCGGATTTCCGGTTACGCCCACGACCGAGGTCACGCCGATGATTCGGCCCGACCGGCGCTTCATCATCCCCTTCACCGCCGCGCGAGTCAGGCGGAAATAGCTCTCCAGATTGATCTGGATGACCGACTGGAAGTCCTCGTCCTTCATCCGCATCAGCAGGCCGTCCTTGGTGATGCCCGCATTAGCCACCAGGATGTCCAGCGGCGCGCCCGCCGCCGTCTCGGCCGCCGCGACCAAATTATCGACCGACTCGGGGTCCGACAGGTTCGCCGTGGCGAAATGCGCTCGTTCGCCCAGTTCCTTGGCCAGGTCCGCCAGCACCGCCTCGCGCGTGCCCGACAGCACCACGGTCGCGCCCTGGGCGTGCAGCGCCCGCGCCACCGCCCCGCCGATCCCGCCCGTCGCGCCGGTCACCAGCGCGGTCTTGCCTGCAAGATTGAACATCTGTGTCTCCGAAGTGCCGAGTGATTAGTGGCGAGTGGCGAGAAAAAGCAAAGAGGCGGGGCGAACGACTCGCCACTCGTCACTCACCACTCGTCACTCCCTTGGCGAAGGCTTCCAGCTCTTCCGGCGTGCTCAGCGGCAGGCACTCGGCGTCCGGCGCGATCCGCTTGGCCATGCCGGTCAGCACCTTGCCCGAGCCGATCTCGACGAAGCGCGTCACGCCGCCCCCGTCTTGCGAATCTGGGGTCGCCATCCACTCCATGCTCTCGCGCCAGCGCACACGGCCGGTCACCTGCTCCACCAGTAGCCGGCGGATGACCTCAGGATCGCTTTCCGGCCGCGCCAGCACATTGGCCACCACGGGCACGACCGGCGCCAGGATGGTCGCCGAGGCCAGGGCCTGCGCCATCTCGTCCGCCGCCGGCTGCATCAGCGGGCAGTGGAAGGGCGCCGAGACGTTCAGGGGGATCGCCCGCGCGCCCAGTTCCTTGGCCTTCTCGATGGCCCGGTCCACGGCCGCCTTCTCGCCCGAGATGACGATGTTCCCGGCGTTGTTGTCATTGGCGACCACGCAGACGCCCAGTTCGGCGCCCGCCGCCGCCGCGGCCTCGGCCAGGGCCAGGTCGGTCTTGGGTCCGATCAGCGAGGCCATGGCCCCCTGCCCCACCGGAACCGCGCGCTGCATGGCCTGGCCGCGCAGCTTCAGCAGCCGCGCCGTGTCCGACAGCGAGATCGCTCCCGCCGCCGCCAGGGCCGAATATTCGCCCAGCGAGTGACCGGCCACATAGGCCGCCGTCGCGACGTCGAAGCCGAACTCGACCTTCAGCACCCGGATCGCCGCCACGGAGACCGCCATCAGGGCGGGCTGGGCGTTCTCGGTCAGGGTCAGCTGGTCCTCGGGGCCTTCGCGCATCAGCACCGACAGTTTTTGGCCCAGGGCTTCGTCCACCTCGGCGAAGACCTCGCGGGCGGAGGCGAAGGCGTCGGCCAGTTGCGCGCCCATGCCGACGGCCTGGCTGCCCTGTCCCGGAAACAGAAGTGCGAGGGTCATCGACCGCTCCCTGAATCATTGATCAAGGCGCGGACCCCTAAGGCCTGACTTCCCTCAGGGCAAGCGGCGGCGCATTCGGCGCCCTACTCCGCCCGCCGCGCCGTGACCTTGATCTGGACGCCGATCATCTTCGACACCCAGTCCCCGGTCGCGTCCGACTCCATGCCCATGTCCAGCGCCGTGCGGTCCAGCTCCAGCCGGCCGTCCACCGCGGCGACGCCGCCGGTTTCTCGGAAAGTGAAGGGCAGGACGACCGGCACGGTGGTCGTCCTGACCCGCAGCCTGCCCGTCGCCTCATAGCGGTCGCCGCCCAGGGCGCGGAAGCCCGTGGTCTCGAACCGGGCGGTCGGATACCGGCTCGGATCGAACCATTCGGCGCCTTCAAGCGAGCCCTCCTGCGTCGGGTCGCCGGTCCGGGCCGACGCCGTCTGCACCGTGATGACGGCCTTGGATCCCGCCAGATCCGCCGGATCGAACCAGACCTGGCCCTCCCAGCGTTCGAACCGCCCCTTGAAGGCCGCGCCCGCATGGGTTCCGCCGAAGGCGATGCTCGAGGCGGCGGAGTCGATGGTCCAGGCGGCGGCCGTCCCCGGCGTGACCGGCGCCTCCGCCGAGACCGGGCCTGACGACGGCGCCGAGACCGGAGCGGGCGCCTCCGTCCGGGTCATCTCCAGACCGGGCATGGCGTAGGGCCGCGCCGCCACCGCGCCCGCGACGGCTACGACGGCGATCAGGGCCACCCCCACACCCCGCTCGACCCAGGGGGAGGACGGCGCCGAAACCGACGGCTCGTGTCCCGCCTTCAGGCCAGGCTTGAGAAAAGGGACCATGTGCGCCAGCACGCCGTCGCGATCCACGAACTGATGCTTCAGCGCCGCCCCGACATGCAGGGCGACCAGGATGACCGCGCCCCAGGCCATCGCCGCATGCGCCCCCATGGCCTGGAAGGCCAGGGCCCGTTTCACGCCCGCCGCCAGTTCGGCCACGCCCGGCAGGTGCGGGATGGGAAACAGGCCGAACCAGCTGGTCGCCACCTCCAGCGCCCGGTCCTGCGACACGGCCCAGCCGGCCGAGACATACAGCCACCCCGTCAGCGGCAAGGCCAGCATCAGGGTGTAGAAGGCCACATGGGTCGTATGGGCGGCGAAGGCCTCCCACCGCTTCATCCCGGGCGGCAGGGCCGGCCCCCGGTGCGTCAGCCGCCAGACGATCCGCACCACGGTCAGGGCCAGGATCAGGAAACCGATCGACTTGTGGATCTGAAACACCCGATAGGCCAGGGCCTGGCTGTCGGGCTGTTCGATGGCCGCAGTCATCCACCACCCCATCGGAATCATCGACAGAATGCAGACGGCGATTACCCAGTGCAGGGTGACGGCGACGGCGGAATAACGATGGGCGGCGGTCATGAGCGGTCTTCGATCAGGCGAAAATGAGCACGGCGGCGGAGCCTGCCTCCGCCGCCGTTTCGGTGGTCTAGGTGCGGACGATCAGTTCGCCGGGGCGGCCGGGGCGGCCTGCTGGATGAACTCGCCGTCGAACCGGATCGTCACCTCGTCGCCGACCGGGCCCACGGCCATGCCGAAGTCGCTGCGCTTGAAGCGGCCCTCGGCGGCGAAACCGACGGCCGGAACCTGGGCGAACGGATGCCGTTCGATCTCGCCGTTGAAGGTCGCGTCCAGCGTCACCGGACGGGTCTGGCCCAGGAAGGTCAGGTCGCCCGTCACCTTGGCCGTACGCGCCCCGGTCTGTTCAACCGAGGTCGAGACGAATTTGATCGTCGGGAAGGCCTTGGCGTTCAGGAACTTGGCGTTATTCGCCATGTCGTCGTTCCAGCTGTGGAAGCCGGTTCCCGCGTGCGAGGCCTCGTAGTCGGCGGGATAGGCGGCGTCGACCGAGGTCGGATCGATGGTCGCCGTGATCCGGGAGTTCCCGAGATTGGCCGGATCCAGCGTCAGCGTCGCCTCAAGCTTGTCGAAACGGGCGGTGTAGTTCGAGATGGTGTTGTGCAGCACCGACCATTGCAGCGTCGCATGGGTCGGATCCAGCGCATAGACGCCGGCGGGCGCCTTCAGCGCCACGGCGGCTTCGGCCTCGGCGGCAGGCGCCGTGACCGGCGCCTCGCCCGGACGGTTGCAGGCGGCCAGCAGGGCCAGAAGGGACAGGGCCGCCAGATGTCTGATCGTCATGCGAAACTCCTCGACTAAGGTTCGCCATTAGCGGCGCCGTATCCATACAGCAACTGAAACTGTGTCTTATGTTTGGCTTGTTGCGAACGACATGCAGAACAAATGTTCTTGCTCTGTTCTCTTTTCTGATCCATCCTCCGTCTCATGAAATCCGCCAAGGGAAGAGGCGCGCGTTCGAATGCGACAGGCCGTTACGAGCCCCAGCAGCATGAGTCGTTCGATGACGGCTGGACGAACGACGACGCCCAGGCCGCGCCGCTGCGCACCACCCTCACGCCCGAACACGCCCGCACCATCATCGCCCGGAACGACAGTCCCGACATCGGCTTCGACCGCTCCATCAACCCGTACAAAGGTTGCGAACATGGCTGTATCTACTGCTACGCCCGTCCGTCCCATGCCTGGATGGGCCTATCCCCGGGCCTGGATTTCGAGAGCCGGATCTTCTTCAAGCCCGAGGGCGCACGTCTGCTGGAACAGGCCTTCCTCGCCCCCCGATACCGGTGCAAACGCATCCACATAGGCGGCAATACCGACCCCTATCAGCCGGTCGAACGCGAGCTGAAATCGACCCGCTCGATCCTCGAGGTCATGCGGCGCTTCAACCACCCCTTCAGCATCATCACCAAGTCGGTGCTGATCGCGCGCGACGCCGACATACTGGGGCCGATGGGCCAGGCCGGCCTGGCCTCGGCCTTCGTCTCCATCACCACCCTGGACCGGGGCCTGGCCCGCGCCATGGAGCCCCGCGCCTCGACCCCGGCCAAACGGCTGGAGGCGATCAGCCGCCTCGCCGATGCGGGCTGTCCGGTCGGCGTCGGATTCGCCCCGGTCATTCCCGGCCTGAACGACCACGAACTGGAATCCGTGCTTGAGGCGGCGGCCAAGGCGGGAGCGACGCGGGCCATGTATGTCACCCTGCGCCTGCCGCTCGAGATCAAGGATCTGTTTCGCGAGTGGCTGGCCGACGCCCGCCCCGACCGCGCCGCCCGCGTCATGTCGCTGATCCGCCAGACGCGCGGGGGCAAGGATTATGACGCCGACTGGTCCCAGCGCATGAAAGGAACCGGCCCCGTCGCCGAACTGATCGGCGCCCGCTTCAAGGCCGCCGTCAAACGCTACGGCCTGGATGCGCCGCTGCGACTGCTGGACGAAACCCAGTTCCGCGTCCCCGCCGACGCCCGGCCGCAGCTGGAGCTGTTCGGTTAATCGGCGTCCGCCGCCGAGGGATCGACGGCCCGCGTGACCAGGTCGCGCCAGGTCGGGTCGGTATCATCGACCAGATCGACGTCCTCCATCAGGGCCACCGCCCCCTCCCCATCCGGCAGGATCAGGCCCAGGATCTCCATCTCCTCGCCGTCCGGCCCCAGATGGCTCTCGGCCTGGACCGCGACCGCCGCCTGTTCGCCGTCCTCTTCCCACCAGATCACCGGCTGGGGCAGGTCCATGGCGATGGGGCGCGGATCGTCGGTCTCGCCCAGGGCGAAGACGGCCCGGCGCGCCTGGACGTCGTCCAGCGTCGCCACCGCCCCGACGAAGGGCTTCAGCCGCCCCCAGTCGTCGGCGTCGAACCCGCCGCCATCGTCTTCCAGCACATCATCCATGGGGCTACCGCTTGAAAACACTGACCAGTTCGACATGGGCCGACCACAGGAACTGGTCCACTGGCGTGACCCGCTCCAACCGGAACCCGGCGTCGATCAGCACCCGCGCATCCCGCGCAAAGGTCTGCGGATTGCACGACACCCCGACCACCACCCCGGCCTTGGTCCCGGCGATCTGGGCCGTCTGGTCGATGGCCCCGGCGCGCGGCGGGTCGAACACGATGGCGTCGCAGCCCTTCAGGTCATAGGGGGTCAGGGGCCGCCGGAACAGGTCGCGCGCCTCGGCCGTGATCGCCTTCATCCCCTTGGCCGAGCCCACGCCCGCCTTCAGCGCCTCAATCCCCGCCTTGGACGCATCGGCTGCGATCACCGGCGCCACCGTCGCCAGCGGGAAGGTGAAGGTCCCGGCGCCGCAGAACAGGTCGGCGATCTTCCTGGCCCCCTTCACCGCCGCCACGGCCCGCTCGACCATGGCCGCCTCGGCCTGGGGCACGGCCTGCAGGAAGCCCCCCGCCGGCAGGGGCACGGTGGCGGGGCCGAAGCCGATCTTCGGCTGGCGCGCCATCACCAGGGTGTCGCCGGCCAGGCTCAGCCGCGCCAGATCGGCCCGGTGCGCCGCCGCAATGGCCCGCATCTGGGCGTCGGCCGACAATCCTCCGCCCGAGCGCCGCTCGACCCCCGTCACATCCACGTCCAGCCCCGACAGGGTCCAGGTCACGTGCAGGGTCGGCGCCGACTTGGGATGCTCCAGAAAGGCCGCCGCCACCTCGGTCAGGGCCGGTATGGCGCGGATGATCCGGGGATCGGCCACCGGGCATTCGCGCACTTCGACCAGACGCCACGACCGCCGCGCCTTGAAGCCCAGCACCACCCGGCCGTCCTGGGTCCGGCGCGCGTGCAGGGCCACCCGCCGCCGCGTCCCGGCCGGGCTCGCCACCGTCGCCTCGACCTCGGTCTCGATCCCCTCGCGCGCCAGGGCCCGCCGCACCTGCTCGCGCTTCCATTCCAGATACGGCTTGTCCGCCCAGTGTTGCAGCGAACACCCGCCGCAGTCGCCGTACTGGGGCGACACCGGCGCGATCCGGTCCGGACTGGGGGTCACGATCTCGACCTGCTCCAGCCGCCCGTCCACGACCTCGCCCCGCACCGTCTCCCCCGGAAGGGTCAGGCCGGCGAAGACCGGCCCCTGCGGCGTCTCGGCGACGCCGTCGCCCTGTCCGCCGACGCGGCTGATCGTAAAGGTCTGCATCGCCGGGCTTCTAGCCCCGCCGCCCCGCCGCGCCAAGCCACGGCCAACGAACACGGCCTCAAGTAGCGCCAAGCGCGATAGGCCAACAAAGATGTCGCGAAGCGCGATAGGCCGACAAACATGAACGAAAATGAACGGATCGCTCAAAAGCCGTTCAGCTTCACTCCCTTAAACCCCAATGCAACAGACAGCCGGTCCACCCGTTCAGCCCTCGTCACTGAACGTCCGACCATAAGGGGTTGAAGATGCGTCTTTCCACCAAGTCCCTCGCCGCCGTCGCGGCCTTCACCCTCGGCGCCGTCGCCGCGCCCATGGCCGCCTCGGCCCAGAGTTACGGCTACAGCCAGAACTACGGCACGGGCGCCTACGCTCCCTCTTACGCCTACGGCAATGGCTACCAGCAACGGCAATACGACCCCTGCGCCCGTGAGCGTCAGGGCCGCACGGGCGCCGGAGCCGTCGTCGGCGGCGGCGCTGGCGCGGTCATCGGTTCGCAGTTGGCCGCGCGCGGCCGCCGTACCGAGGGCAGCATCCTGGGCGGGGTTCTGGGCGCCGTGATCGGGTCTCAGGTCGGCCGCTCCAGCTCCGACGCCTGCCGCTCGTACCAGAGCAGCTACGGTCAGCAGGGCTACTATAACCAGAACGGCTATGCCCAGAACGGCTACAGCCAGCCGAGCTATTACGACGACCGCTACAGCGGCGATCAGGGCTATCGCTACGACGATTATGACCGCCGCGGCGACTATGTCCAGGATCGCGGCTACTACGACGACCGGTCGCGCCCGGTCGATTCCTATCAGAATTCAGATGGATGCCGTCTGGCCGAAAGCCAGATCCGTCTGCCCGATGGTCGCACGGACACCCGTTACGTCCGCACCTGCCCCGACCAGTACGGCCGCTATCGCGTCGTCGATTAATTTTCAGCCCCCCTGTCGATCGACGACGTGACGGAAGCCGCCGGAGGAGAAATCCTCCGGCGGCTTCTTATTTTAGGGGGCTGCCGGCCTCAGGCTCGCCTGGCCCACAGCAGGAACTCGATATTGCCGTCTCCGCCGGTGATGGGGCTCTCGGTCGTCGCCTGCACCGCCCAACCCAGGGCTTCCAGCCAGTCGGCGACACGCGCCACGGCGGAGGCATGGGCCACAGGATCCTTGACCACCCCCTTCTTGCCGACCCCGCCGGGCCCGTCAGCCTCGAACTGCGGCTTGACCAGGGTGATCAGGTCCGCCTCATCGGCCGCCAGATCGAGCGCAACCGGCAGGACCTTGATCAGGCTGATGAAGCTGGCGTCGCACACGATCAGCGAAGGCCGCTCCGGGATCAGATCCGGCGTCAGGTCGCGCGCATCGGTCCGCTCCAGGCTGACCACCCGCGGATCGGCCGCCACCCGCTCGTGCATCTGGCCGAAGCCGACATCGACCGCGAACACCCTGGCCGCCCCGCGATCCAGACAGACCTCGGTGAAGCCGCCGGTCGACGCGCCGACATCCAGCACCACCCGTCCCTCGACCGCCACCGGCCAGACGGTCAGGGCGTGATCCAGCTTCAGCGCCCCGCGCCCGACCCAGCGGTGGGCGTCAGCATAGCCGATCTCGGCGTTCGCACCGACGGTCTGGGAGCCGGACTTGGCCGGCGCGCCGTCCACGGTGACGCCGCCGGCCTCGATGGCCGCCTTCGCCCTGGCCCGGCTTTCCGCCAGGCCGCGCGTGACGAGAAGCTGGTCCAGCCTCATCCGATCTCGCTCAGCCGCGCCAGCGCCGCCTGCAGCTTGACCTTGCCCGCCTCGGCCTCGGCCAATTTGGCCCGCTGTTCATCGACCACTTCCGGCGCGGCCCGCGACACGAAGTTGGGATTGCCCAGCTTCTTGTTCACATGGCCGATGTCGCTTTCGAAGACGGCGATCTCCTTCTCCAACCGCGCCCGTTCGGCGGTCAGGTCGATGATCCCGGCCAGCGACAGGGCGACCGTCGATCCGCCCGAAACAAAGGTCACGGCCCCGGTCGGCGCGGCCTCCGCCGATCCGACCTCGGACACCCGGCCCAGCGTCAGGATCAGGTCGCGATGGCGTGCGATCCGCTCGGCGGTCACAGCGTCGGGCGCGACGAAGGCCAGCGGCGGCTTGGCCGCGGGCGGCACGTTCATCTCGGCCCGCAGTCCCCGGATCTCGCCGACCAGGTCGACCAGCCAGCCGATCTCGGCCTCGGCCGAGGCGTCGATGAAGCCGTCCGGCAGCACCGGCCATTCCGCGCCGATCAGCAGGGTCTCCCGCGCCGGACCTTCCTTGCCCAGTTCGGCCCACAGCTCCTCGGTGATGAAGGGCATGACCGGGTGCAGCAGCTTCAGCGTCTGATCCAGCGTCCAGGCGGTCATGGCCCGCGTCTCGGCCTTGGCGGCCTCGTCGGCGCCGTTGAAGACCGGCTTGGCCAATTCCAGATACCAGTCGCAGAAGACGTTCCAGACGAACCGGTACAGCGCGCCCGCCGCATCATCGAACCGCCCGCCCTCGACGGCCTCGGACACGGCCCGCTCGGCCTTGGTCAGTTCGCCCCGAATCCAGCGGTTGATCGTCTGTTCGACCGTCGCGGGATCGAAGCCCTCGACGCGGCGCGCCTCGTTCATCTGGCTGAAGCGGGCGGCGTTCCACAGCTTGGTGCCGAAGTTGCGGTATCCTTCGATCCGCTGCTTCGACAGTTTGATGTCGCGCGTGCCCGACAGGATGGCCATGGTGAAGCGCAGCGGATCGGCGCCCAGTTCGTCGATGATGCCCAGGGGATCGATGACGTTCCCCTTGGACTTGCTCATCTTCTGGCCCTTCTCGTCGCGGACCAGGCCGTTGATGATGACCCGTTTGAACGGAACCTCGTCCATGAAGTGCAGGCCCATCATCATCATCCGGGCGACCCAGAAGAAGATGATGTCCGCCGCCGTGACCAGGTCGCTGGTCGGATAGAACCGCTCCAGATCCTCGGTCTTCTCGGGCCAGCCCATGGTCGAGAAGGGCCACAGGGCGGAGCTGAACCAGGTGTCCAGCACGTCTTCGTCCTGGGTCAGGGCCACTTCGGAATCATAGTCCGCCATCGCCAGTTCGCGGGCGTCCTCTTCCGTCTCGGCGACATAGATTTCGCCGCCCGGTCCGTACCAGGCCGGAATGCGGTGCCCCCACCACAGCTGGCGGCTGATGCACCAGGGTTCGATGTTGCGCAGCCATTCGAAATAGATTTTCTCGTACGACTTCGGCTCAAACACCGTGTCGCCCTGCTCCACCGCCTTCAGGGCGGGCTGGGCCAGGACCTTGGCGTCGACGTACCACTGGTCCGTCAGCCAGGGCTCGATGACCACGCCGGAGCGGTCGCCGTGCGGGACGACGTGCTTGGTCTTCTCGATCTCGCGCAGCCAGCCCTCTTCCTCGGCCCGGGCGACGATGGCCTTGCGCGCGGCGAAGCGGTCGACGCCGACGTAGTCCGACGGCACGTCCGGCGTATCCACGTCGGTGATGCGGCCGAAGGCGTCGAGGATGTTCAGCGACGGCAGGCCCGCCCGCTTGCCCACGCCGAAGTCGTTGAAGTCATGCGCCGGCGTGATCTTCACCGCGCCCGAGCCCTTGGTCGGATCGGCGTAGTCGTCGGCGACGATCGGAATGCGCCGGCCCACTATGGGCAGGGTCACGAACTTGCCGACCAAGCCCGCATACCGCTCATCCTCCGGATGCACGGCCACGCCGGTGTCGCCCAGCATCGTTTCAGGCCGCGTCGTGGCGACCACGATGAAGTCGCGCGTCTCGAACTCGGTCGCCTTGCCCTCGTCGTCAAAGGCGACCGGGTGTTCGTAGGTCACGCCGTCCGCCAGCGGATAGGCGAAATGCCAATAGGCCCCATCCACCTCGCGCTGCTCGACCTCCAGGTCCGAGATGGCGGTCTGGAAATGCGGGTCCCAGTTCACCAGCCGCTTGTCGCGATAGATCAGGCCTTCCTTGTGCAACTGCACGAAGACCTTGCGGACGGCGGCGTTCAGCCCCTCGTCCAGGGTGAACCGCTCGCGCGACCAGTCGCAGGACGCGCCCAGGCGACGCAGCTGGCGCACGATGGTGCCGCCGCTCTCGGCCTTCCACTCCCAGACCTTGTCGATGAAAGCCTCGCGGCCCATGTCGCGCCGCCCGACATTGCCGAGGGCGGCCAACTGACGCTCGACCACCATCTGGGTGGCGATGCCCGCGTGGTCCGTGCCCGGCAGCCACAGCACCGCCTTGCCCTTCATCCGGTGATAGCGGGCCAGGATGTCCTGAAGGGTGTTGTTCAGGGCATGGCCGATGTGCAGGCTGCCCGTCACGTTCGGCGGCGGAATGACGATCGAATAGGCGCCCTGCGCCCCTTCCGTGCGGGGCGCGAACAGGCCGCTCTCTTCCCACTGGGCGTACAGGCGGGGTTCGGCGGCCTGGGGTTCGAAGGTCTTCTCGAGCATGGGACTTCTTTGATCGTTGTCGTGCGGCCGAACGGCGGCCTGGAATGACAAAGGGCGGCCCCTGCAGGAGCCGCCCCTCGATTAGTCTGCGGTGAAGCGAAGGGCTAGGCGCTGCGCGCGATGCGTTCGACTTCCCTCTGCACCGCCGCCTCGACGATGGCGGGCAGGTTGTTGTCCAACCAGTCCTTCAGCATCGGACGCAGCATCTCGGCGACCATGGCCTCGACGGTGTTGCCGCTGACGAAGGGCATTTCCGTCGAAGAGGCCGCAGCGGGCTCAGGCTTCTTGAATGAGGCGGCCAGACCGGCGAAAGCCGAAGCGGCGCTGGCGGCGGCGCTTTCGCCGACCAGCGCATCATAGGCCGGGGCGGGGGTTTCGGCCGGTTCGGGCGCGGAAACGACCGGCTCGGGCGCGGCCTCGACGATGTCCAGATCGCCGATGGTTTCCGATGCGGGCGCCTCATAGAGTTCGGTCAGCTCGAGGACATCGTCATCGGCGACCTCGGGTTCCGGCTGCGGCTCCGGCTCGGCGGGCGCGGCGAAAATACTCTCGGCCGCCGCAGGCTCGGGCTCAGGCTCCGGCGTGGGTTCGGGCGCTGGCTCCGGCGTGGGTTCGGGCGCTGGCTCCGGCGCGGGAGCCGGCTCGGGCGCGGCCGCAACCGGCGGCTTCTCGGCGGGCGCGTCGTCTTCGGAGATGATCCGGCGAATCGACGCCAGGATCTCCTCCATGGTGGGTTCCGGGGCGGACTGATCGGTCATGACTTAACCCTGGGAGAGGCCTGGAATGAAACTGGGGGCGTGGAGGTCGCCCCCAAACGCCATGCACGGGTCCGGGACCGGAAGACCAAGCCTTCTCGACCCCAGGATATTGTCGTCGCATCAACGCCCGCCGGAATCAACGGGCGTTTTGCCCCTCGTTCGTCAGGCCGACGTCATGCGCCGGGCGCAGTGCGGATCACATCGCCCTTGAGTTGAGTGTCGATCGGCGCATCCCGCGCGTCGTCGGCGTCGACGACCGGCGGCGAGGCGACCCGGTCCAGGGCCTCGATCACGCCGTCCCAGGGCAGGCCGCCGCGATTGCGGACGCGGTCATAGTTGGTCTTGGCGTCATAGACGTCCAGATTGGCGTTCAGGTTCGGCCCTTCGAGCTGGCCCATCGCCGACAGCAGCGAGGCGCGGGCCACATATTCGGCGGCGCGGGCGGCGGCCAACGAGGTCTGCGACGCCCGCAGGGTCACTTCCTGGTTCAGCACGTCCAGCGTGGTGCGCAGGCCGACCTGCGCCTCCTGCCGCACGCCCTCGGCGGCCACCGAGGCGGCCCGCACGGCCTCTTCGCCGGCGGCGACGTTCGACCGGGTCGACAGGACCTGGGCATAGGCCGAGCTGACGTTCTGCAGCACAGTGCGGCGCTCGCCCTCGACAGCGATCTGGGCGGCGTTGGCCCGTTCCAGGGCCTGGGCGACGCGCGACCGGTTCAGGCCGCCGGTGAACAGCGGCACCGACAGCGTGGCGCCGGCGGTGAAGCTGCGGCGGTCGGCCAGTTCACTCAGATTGCCCAGATCGTTCGCCGTGCCGCCGTAGGAGGCGGTGGCGCGAACGGAAGGCAGATATTCGGCCCGCGCGGCGGCGACGGCGGCTTCGGCGGCCTGCAAGGAATAGGTCGCCGAAAGCACGCCCGGATTCCGCGCCAGGGCGACTTCCATGGCGGCGTCGAAATCGTTCGGAACGGTCGGCAGGACCGGGGCCGCCTCAAGGTCGCTGGGCGACTGGCCCACGACGGCGGCATAGGCGGCGCGGGTGGTCGACAGCTGGGCCTGGGCGTTGGCCAGATCGGCTTCGGACTGGGCCAAGGAGGCCTCGGCCTGGGCCACGTCGGTCCGGGTGATCTCGCCGACCTCGAATCGGGCGCTGGTCTCTTCCAGCTGGCGTTGCAGCACGGCGAGGTTTTCCTGGCGGATGCGCAGGATTTCCATGTCGCGGGTGACGTTCACATAGGCCTGGATGACCGACAGCATGACCGACTGTTCGATCTCGCGCAGGTTCTCACGCCCCGCCATCACGCCGGCCCGGGCCTGGTCGATGGCCAGGGTGGTGCGGCCGGCGGTCCAGATGTTCTGCGACAGGCTGACGCCCACGGTGGCGCCGTCGCTCTCGGACGATGAACTGGACACCTGGGTGTCCGGCACGCCGTCGTTGTTCGTGTCGACGAACTGGGTGAGCGTCGGGAAATCGTTGCGGGTGTAGTCGACCCCGGCCGAGGCGCTCAGCGTCGGGCGCAGGCCCGATCGCGCCTGGACCACGGTTTCGTCCAGCGCGCGCTGATTCGCCCGCTGGGCCAGCAGGCTGGGATTGGTCTGATAGGCCAGGGCGATCGCTTCCTGCAGCGTCTCGGCCCAGGCGGGCGCGCCAAGCCCTGTCACCAGAGCCACCACAGCGGCCGAAGCCAGCACACGCGAGCGTTTCAACATTGTCCGTCCTTGCCTGACGCCCCCGAGGAGCGCCCGAATGTCATCAAGCGTAACTGCGGCCTCAGTCGACCTGACGCCAGTTAAGTTTTTTTCACGCTTCCCGCGAGCGCTGCCGACTACGTCAGAATGCGAATGTAGGCGCCGGCGTCAGTTCCGCGAGAAGGGCCGGGGATGAATCGAACAGTTCGCGACGCGACAGGCCTTCGCGGCCCTTAACATAGAGGGCGGCCTTGCCGATGGCGCCACGCCGCTCGACCATAACCAGACGGCCGCCGGTCCGCAGGGCCTGCCCCCAGGCTTCCGGCAAGGCCGCCACGCCGCCTTCGCAGACGATCAGGTCCCAGCCCTCGCCCACCGGCGCATCCAGAGGCGCGACCGCTGTCGTCACCCCGTCCTCCGCCAGGGCCTCGCCCACGACCGCGAACACGGCCGCGTCAGACTCTTGCGCCGTGACCGTCAGACCCATGCGCGCCAGCACCGCAGCGGCATAGGGGGCGGCGATGGCCAGGGCCTTCTCCCCTTCCCGCGCATCGGCGGCCTGCAACAGCTTGGAGACGTCGCGCGCCGGCATCAGCTTGCGGTCGCCCGCAATCTCGACCGATGCGTCCGAATAGGCGGCGAAGATGCGGTCCGGCGCACAGTAGCGTTCACGCGGAACCGCCATCATGGCCATGTGGATCTCGTGATTGGTCACATCGTTCACGCGGACCTGCGAGTCGACCATGGCCTTGCGCTCGGCGGTGAAATCCATCTTTGGGCAGCCTTCAATCGGTAGTCAGGGAGGAAATCTTGCGCGCTTATAGTTCCGCGCGTTGCAGCGGACAATCCGATCTGATAGCGAACGCCCCTCGCGATGACCGCCCCCGAGAAAATCGGGGACACAAGCGGCCTGATGGCGGAGTGGTGACGCAGAGGACTGCAAATCCTTGCACCCGGGTTCGATTCCCGGTCAGGCCTCCATCGCGACAAACGAACAAAAGGCGCGGATCCCGGGATCCGCGCCTTTTTCGTCTCTATCGCCCCTGAAGGATCAGCTGATCGGCGCAGTCACCCAGCCGATCAGGCCCGCCGCACCCAGACCGGCGACCCCGGCGGCGATGAAGATCGCCGCCCGGACGTTTCGGTTCAGAAAATACAGAATGTTCATTGCGCGCCCCCACACCAACGAGAACGATGGTCGCCACAGTTTCGGCCCCCGCGCAAGGTGTACAGAACCTTAACGACCTAAAATCCTGGTGAACGCCGGCGTCAGCCTGCGGGCCGCCCGCTGGTCACATGATGAAGCGCCAGGGCGCTGGTCACGGCGACATTCAACGAATCAAAGCCCCCCGCCATGGGCACGCCGACGGCGCGGCATCGATCAATAACGGCACGGGGCAGACCCGGCCCCTCCGATCCCACCATCAGGGCGACGGGGCCCTGGGGCCGGTAGTCGGCCAGCCTCAGCGTCGCCGACGGGGTCAGGGCCAGCACCTCCACCCCCGCCGTCTGCATCGCCGCCACCAGATCCTCGGCCGATCCGCCGACCGTGAACGGGGTCCTCAGCACGGCCCCGACCGAAACCCGGATAGCCTTGCGATAGAAGGGGTCGCAGCAGGTCTCGTCCAGCAAGACGGCCCGCGCCCCGAAGGCCGCCGCATTGCGGAACACGCCGCCCATATTGTCGTGATTGCCGATGCCGCTGGCGATCACGAACACATCCTCGTCGGCGACGGCCGCCAACAGGTGCTCGACCGGCGGCGCGACGGGCTTCTCACCCAGGGCCAGGATGCCCCGGTGCAGCGGAAATCCGGCGATCCGGTCCAGAACGGCCTGGCCGGCGACATAGACGGGAACCGACGGCGCAAGCGCCGCGATGACGTCGCTCAGGGCTGCGACCCGTTTCTCCGCCAGCAGCAGGGCGCGGGGTCGGCATCGTGAGGCGGTCGAGGCCAGCCCCCGCACCACCACCTCGCCTTCGGCCACGAACAGGCCCTCGCGGCCCGTCAGGTCGCGTTCGCGAATATCGCGAAAGCCGGAGATCCGGGCGTCATCGGGGTCATTGATCGAGATCGTGCGCATTCGTCGTTTTTCCCATTGCACGAATCGAATGGCCGCTGCTATAGGCCCGCCTCCCGAGCAGTTCCGCGGTAGCTCAGTGGTAGAGCAGCCGACTGTTAATCGGCTGGTCGTAGGTTCGAATCCTACCCGCGGAGCCACTCGGGGCTAAGACTGTCGGCATCAGACGTCTCGCCGCCAGCGCTGTTTTGGCCTGAAAATCGGCGGGTTTAGCAAAGACCGCCCATTCGTTGGCGACGCCCTGACCGGTTCTCTTCTCCCCCTCATCGTCGCGCCTGGGCCTGACGATCACCCGTCTTCGCGTCGCCCCAGATGTTCCGTCCCGCGCAGACGGGCGAGCTCGATCTGTCTCTGACGTTCGGCGTAGCGCAGCCTCTGCGCGTCGTCGCGCGTATCCCGGCAGCGTTCGCAGCAGACGCCCTCGATGAAATGGGGCGACGCCCGGCCTTCGGCGTCCAGGGGCATACGGCACCCCCGGCACAGGGTGTGATCACCCTGAACCAGGCCATGACCGACCGAGACCCGCTCGTCGAAGACGAAACAGTCGCCGCGCCACAGGCTGTCGGCCGGTTCGACCTCTTCCAGATAGCGCAGGATCCCGCCTTCCAGATGGTGGACGTTCTCGACTCCCTCGGCCTTCAGGAAGGCGGTCGATTTTTCGCAGCGGATGCCGCCGGTGCAGTACATGGCGACGCGCTGCGGCCTGATCTGATCCAGCAGGGCGCGTCCTTCGGTGCGGAACCAGTCGGGAAAATCGCGGAAGCTGCGGGTGTTCGGCTGCACCGCCCGCTCGAAGGCGCCGATTTCGCCCTCGTAGTCGTTGCGGGTGTCGATCACCAGGGTGGTCGGATCGGCGATCAGGGCGTTCCAGTCCGCAGGCGCGACATAGACTCCGGCCTGTCGCGCCGGATCCAGGTCCGGCTGGCCCATGGTCACGATCTCGCGCTTGATCCGGACCTTCAGCCGCAGAAACGGCATGTCGCCGGTCCAGGCGTATTTGACCTCCAGATCGGCGAAGCCCGGGCGCGGATGTCGGCCAGCACCGTTTCAATACCCGCTTCAGGACCGGCGATCGTGCCGTTCAGCCCCTCGGTCGCAACCAGCAGCGTGCCTTTGACCGCGCCGGCTTCGCACACGCTGTGCAGCCGCGCCTGCACCGCCTCGACGTCCTTGATCGCGGCGAATCGATACAGGGCGGCGACGCGAATCTCGCCGGGGTTCAGGGATTTTGAATTGGTCATGGCGTGGCTTTCAGCGGCGCCGTCGCGAGAATGGCGCGCCCTGCAGGACTCGAACCTGCAACCGTCCGCTTAGAAGGCGGGTGCTCTATCCGGTTGAGCTAAGGGCGCTCGGCAGCGAGCCGGGCGTCAATGCGTCCAGGGCTGTTTGCGATTGGGGGCGAAATTGTCGGCGTAGGCCTTCAGGATCGTCGGGGCCTCGTTCGGCTCGTGCAGGCGGAACGGAATGCCGTGGCGTTCGGCATAGGCGACGGCTTCTTCCTTCGAATCAAAGGCGAGACGCACCTGACCGTTCATGTCCGACGAACTGGTCCAGCCCATCAGCGGATCAAGGCTGCGGGCCGAGGCCGGTTCAAACTCCAGACGCCAGTCGCGGCTCTTGGCCTTGCCGGACTGCATAGCGGTCTTGGCTGGGCGGTAGATGCGGGCGAGCATGGCGAAATCCCTAGTGATCGGCAGGTCCAGAGGACCTGCCATAACGCGCGCGGGACACGGAATCCAGCGGCCGTCCATTGGTCGGGGCGAGAGGATTCGAACCTCCGACCCTCTGGTCCCAAACCAGATGCGCTACCAGGCTGCGCTACACCCCGGACCGAACGGAGCGCTCTATTGGCACTTCGTCGCGCGATCCGCAATCAAGGCTTGAAATAAGGATGCAAAATCCTGTCGCCGGGCTTGGCGCCGATCTCGGCCGCGCGACCCGCGCGAAGCTCCAGCACGCCGTTCGCGGCCCCGTTCGACGGTATCGGAACCTCGGAAAAGGGCGTGGCGTGGGAGGCGATCGAGACGATCCGCCCTTTCGGATCGATATAGAGGATGTCCAGAGAACTGGGCGTGTTGCGCATCCAGAAGCTCTGTTCCCGTGGCGCCTCTCCGGGCCACTGGAACAGCATGCCGCGATCATCGCCCAGCGGCGGGCGGAACATCAGGCCCCGCTGACGTTCAGGCTCTTCGTCGGCGATTTCGACCCAGAACGGGTGCTCGCCGGACGCCGTCACCACGGCCAGCTTCTGCAGGGGCTCGCCATTCGGCCCGGCCGGCGCTTTGGCGGCGCATCCGGCGACGGCGAGCGCCATCAGGCCGGCCACAACAAAACGTCTCGTCGCGTCGATCATGCGCCCCTCCTGGAGCGACCGATCAGCCGCCCGGTCTGATTTCAGCCACCACCAGCCCCTTGGGACCGCTGGCGAATCGCACCTGCACCGTGTCGCCTGGCACCAGATCGTCCAGGCCGCAGCGCCGCAGGGTTTCGATGTGGACGAAGATATCGCCCGGTTCGCGATCACGCACCACGAATCCATAGCCCTTGGTCCGATTGAACCATTTGACCACGGCCGGCTCCAGGACCGCATCGATTTCGGGCGACGTCGCGATAGCCTCGGCCATGGGCGCCGAACGACGCACGATGACGCTCGCCTCGCCCGCTCCCAGGTCATGGATCTCGACGGCCTGCCAGCCTTTGGATCGCCGAACACAATCGCAGACAATAGGCGCGCCTTCATCTGCCGTTTCGCGGCCGGTGTCGCGCAGACTGCTGATGTGCAGAAGAACATCCCGTAGCTCGGTCAACGTCGGGTCATCCGGCACGATGAAGCCATAGCCCTTCGCCGGATCGAACCACTTCACGCGCCCGACGACACGAACGGTCTCCGCCGTCTCCATCTCATCGTAGTCAGACAAATTATCAAACCCCCGTCCGCTCCTCTTACGGACACGATTACGTTTAACACTGTTCCGCGAATCTTTGGAAAGGTCAAAATGGGGGAAAGGCGCCCGAAACTTGCACCTTCTGGCGGAAAGCTTACAGTTGTGTCGCACGAATGACACCACCCGTGATGGTTTTCGCCCATGGCGACGACGGGGTTGGTGCAGGACTCAAATGAAGAGGCGAACGCCGCTCGGGCGGCCTATCGGCACGGCCCGTATTCATCCCGCGTGGCAGTCCCTAGGGGAGTCGAACCCCTCTTTTCAGGTTGAAAACCTGACGTCCTAACCGATAGACGAAGGGACCGCTGCGCGGGAGAGCCGGCGATATAGCCGCGCCCTCGGACGGGTGCAAGCGCGGATTTCGAGTTTTTTGCGACGGTCCAGGGCGTGCCCGCGCCGCTCAAACCCTGCGCGGATCGGCGACGTCCTCGATCTCGAACTGCACGCCGCGACGGCCGTTCCAGTCGTCCGCCTTCAGACGGCCGACGACATTCAGCCCGCCCTGCCCGCTCAGCAGCGCCTGGCCGGTCGGCAGATCGGCGCATCGCCAGGCCACGGCCCGCACCGAGGCGCCGTCCGGCCCGACCAGGCGACAGCGGACATGGCCGCCGTTCATCTGCACCGGTTCGCGCGCCTGAACCCCGTTCAGGGCGAAGACCGGCTCGGGGTTGGCGGGGCCGAAGGGGGCCAGTTGCTCGAACGATTCGAACAGGGCCCGGGTCGCTGCGCCTGGATCGATCAGGGCGTCGATCTCCAGCGCATCCATCGCCACCGCCTCGATCCGTTCGCCGGCCAGCCGGTCGTTCAGGAAGTCGGTCAGTTCAGCCAGTCGTGCGCCGTCCATCGTCAGACCGGCCGCCATGGCGTGCCCGCCGCCGGCCAAAAGAACACCCGCCTCCCACGCCGCCTGAATGGCGCGGCCCAGGTTCATGCCCGGCTGCGACCGGCCCGACCCCTTGCCCAGACCCGTCACCGGATCCAGCCCGATGACGATCACCGGCTTGCGCCAGCGTTCGCGCAGGCGCCCGGCGACGATGCCGACCACGCCGGGGTGCCAGTCCTCGCCCGCCACGACGACCAGGGCCGTCTCGTCGGCGTGAGCGCCGGTCGCCTCGACGCGGCGGACGGCGGCCTCCGTCACGGCGCGTTCGACCTCGCGGCGCGACAGGTTCAGGGCGTCCAGCTCCAGCGCCAGGGCCTGGGCCTCGGCGGGATCGTCGGTCGACAATAGCCGCGCGCCCAGGTCCGATCGGCCGATCCGCCCGCCGGCGTTGATGCGTGGCCCCAGTATAAAGCCGGCGTGGTTGCTCTTGGCCGGCCCTTGTTCGGCGCCGGCGGCGGCCAGCAGGGCGCGCAGGCCCGGGTTCTTCCAGTCGCTCATGACCTTCAGTCCCAACCCCGTCAGGGCGCGGTTGAACCCGGTCAGGGCCGTGACGTCGCAGATGGCGCCCAGGGCGGCCAGATCCAGCCACTGGCGAATATCGGGCTCGGGCCGGTCCGCGAACAGGCCGCGCCGCCGCGCCTCGCGGTTCAGGGCGGCCAATAGAACAAAGACCACCCCGGCCGCCGCCAGATTGCCCTGGCCCGAGTTGCAGCCCGGCCGATTCGGATTGACGACCGCCAGCGCCCTGGGCGGTTCGCTGCGCATCAGATGGTGGTCGATGACGACGACGTTCAGGTCGATGGCCGCCGCATGGGCCAGGGCCTCGTTCGCCGCCGCGCCGCAATCGACCGTCACCACCAGATTGGCGCCGGCCGCCTTCAGCGTGTCGAAGGCCTTGGCGCTGGGGCCATAGCCCTCGGTCAGCCGGTCGGGAACATAGATGGGCAGGTCCGCCCCCATGGCCCGGAACCAGCGCACCAGCAGGGCCGCGCTGGAGGCGCCGTCCACATCATAGTCGGCGAAGATGTGAACCTGAGACTTGGCCTGGAACGCATCCAGCAAGGCCTCGGCGGCGGCGTCCATGTCCATGAAGCTGGACGGATCGGGAAACAGGGCGCGCAGGGTCGGGGTCAGGAAGTCGGCGCCCTGGTCGGCCCGCACGCCGCGCGAGGCCAGGGCCCGCGCCAGCGGCTCCTCCAGGCCCAGACCCTGCATGTGGGCGCGGATGGTCGCGGCCTCGGCCGGGCGCTGACGCCAGGCCCGACCGGACAGGGACTGGGTGACACCCAGAAATGCGTTATCGATCTTGAAGCCGCCGTCGTCCGCCATCGTCGCATCATCCGGGGATTCTCGAGCCCCGGCGACAAGCTCATTCAATCGGACGCCGATCAATCGGCGGCGGGGCCTTGGCGCGATCCCGCAGGCTCTGGGCGAAGGCGTCGATCTCGGCCTCGGTGCGGGCCGCATCCGGCGACACGGGAACGGCTCCGACCTGGGCGCGGGTCTCGGCGGCCAGGGTTTCGGCGTCGCCCAGCGTCCAGTCGATCCGCGCCACCTCGCCGCCCAAGGCCCCGCCCTGGCCTTCAAGAGCCTGGACCCGGGCCGCGACCTGGGCCGCCTGCGGCAGGTCGGCCGGCGCGGCGGGGAAGTTCTCCCAACTGGGATAATGGCGATTGGCGTCGACCAGGGCCTGAACGCGCGGCGCGATCGGCGACGTCGGATCGGTGCTCGGCGCAAACGCGCGCGCACAGGCCCCCAGAGACGCCGACAGCGTCGCCAGGCAGAGCAACGAAGCCGTCAGCCCCGTTCTTTTTCGAAAGTGCGCGTTCATGTCGGGGTCGGTCTTATGCCATCATCGCTTCGTGCGGAAGGGCGAGGCGTCGAACCGGCCCTCCGAACCCAGGAAGGCGAAGGAAATTCATGGCCCAAGCTCCGAAGAACAAGACCCCGACGTCCCAGCCCGCTCCAAAGGGCGACGCCCGGAAGGCCAAGCCCGGCGTGTCCAAGTCAGCGGTGTCCAAGTCGGCGGCGTCCAAACCCGCAGCGGCCAAGACGCCCGGGCCCATGGCGCTTGAGGACGCCCCGGTCGCCAAGACGCCGCGCAAGCCCGGTCGCCCGACCTCGGCCAAGCCCCGCCCGCCCCGCGCCAGGACTCCGGCGCCTGATCCCAGGATAGAATCGTCGGACGCCGCTCCTTCCGCCGAGACGCCTGCTGAACCCGCCCCTGCCCCCTTCCCCGGCGCCGACCAGGCCCAACTGCTCGAAACCCTGTCGATGAACCTGGCCAAGGCGGCCATGATGGCCCAGAGCGCGCTCGCCGAGGCCGCCCTGTTCCAGGCCGACCGCCCCGCCGCCCTGTCGCCCGACCCGTTCCATGTCGCCCCCGCCATGACCTCGGTCATGAGCAGCCTGGCCTCCCGTCCCGAAAAGCTCTTCCAGGCTCAGGCCGACCTGTTCAGCCGCTATATGGATCTGTGGACCGGCACGGCGCGTCAGGCGGCCGGCGAGCCGATGCCGCCCGCCCCCGCCGACAAGCGGTTCAAGGATCCCGCCTGGTCGGACAATCCGATGTTCGACATGATGCGCCGCTCCTATCTGCTGACCTCGGACTGGATGAACGGCCTGATCGCGGGGGTCGAGGACGTCGATCCGGCGGTCAAGCAGCGCGCCCAGTTCTTCACCCGCCTGCTGACCGACGCCTTCTCGCCGTCCAACTTCCTGGCCTCCAACCCGGTGGCCCTGAAGGCCCTGGCCGAGACCAGCGGCGAATCCCTGGTCAAGGGGATGCAGAATTTCGCCGCCGATCTGGAACGCGGCGGCGGTTCGCTGCGCATCAGCCAGGCCGACGACGGCAAGTTCGTCGTCGGCGAGAACGTCGCCACCGCGCCGGGCCAGGTGGTGTGGCGCGACGACCTGTTCGAACTGATCCAGTACGATGCGGCGACCGAGACCCAGCATCAGATCCCCCTGCTGATCTTCCCGCCCTGGATCAATAAATTCTATATTCTCGACCTCCAGCCGACCAATTCGATGATCCGCTGGCTGTCGGCCCAGGGCTTCACCGTCTTCGTCTGTTCCTGGGTCAATCCGGGCCTCGACAAGGCGGGCCTGGGCTTCGACGACTATCTCGAAAAAGGCGTCTATCGCGCCATCGACAAGACGCTGGAGCAGACCGGCGCAGACCGGCTGAACGCGGTCGGCTATTGCATCGGCGGCACCCTGCTGGGCGCAGCCCTGGCCCATATGGCGGCGAAGGGCGACACGCGCGTCGCCGCCGCCACCTTCTTCGCCGCCCAGCACGACTTCGCCGAGGCCGGCGATCTGCTGCTGTTCACCGACGAACACTGGATCGCCGAGATCGAACGCCAGATGGACGCCGCCGGCGGGGTCCTGCCCGGCGCCGCCATGGCCGACACCTTCAACGCCCTGCGCTCCAACGACCTGATCTGGTCCTTCTTCATCAGCAACTATCTGCTGGGCAAGGATCCGCCGGCCTTCGACCTGCTGTTCTGGAACGCCGACCAGACCCGGATGCCCAAGACCCTGCATCTGGCCTATCTGCGCCAGATGTACGGCGCCAACGCCCTGGCGCGCGGCGTGTTCGAGATCGGCGGCCTGACGGCGGACCTGTCGAAGGTCGCCATCCCCCTGTATTTCCAGGCCAGCCGCGAGGATCACATCGCCCCGATGAACTCGGTCTATCGCTCGGCCCGTCTGTTCGGCAGCCCGGACGTGACCTTCACCCTGGCCGGGTCCGGCCATATCGCCGGGGTGATCAACGCCCCGGCGGCGCGGAAATACCAGCACTGGACCAACCCCGCCCTGCCCGGGACCCTGGCCGAGTGGCAGGCCGGGGCCGTCGAACATCCGGGCAGCTGGTGGGACCACTGGGCCGGCTGGCTGCATGATCGTTCGGGGGCCAGGATTCCGGCGCGCGACCCTGCTAAGGGTCCGCTCCCGCCCCTGGCGCCGGCGCCGGGTCTGTATGTGAAAGTGAAGTCTTGAACCGTATCGAACCCAATATCCTGCTGGCCGTCAGCACGGGCGTCGCCCTGATCCTGCTGATCATGACGGCGGCCACCTTCGGCGAGCCGGGCAATACGGCGAAATATGTTATCAGCGCCGTCGTCTGTTCGGTCCTGTTCGTCGCCCTGAACGGCTGGATGGCCCGCCGGATGAACCGCCCGACGCCGCAGCCGGTCATCCGTGCGGCCTCGCCCGGAACCGCCGCCTGGGCCGGCCTGTTTCCCGCGCTGGTCATCGCCGCCGCCGTCGCCCCGGTCTTCCTGCCGGGCCACGACTACGGCCTGCTGATCATCATTGCGGCGGTCTGGTTCGGGGTGACGGTCGATTCGGCTGTACGCGCCAATCGCGGCTAGGCGGCCACGAACTTCAGCGCCACGCCGTTGTTGCAATAGCGCAGGCCTGTGGGCCGCGGTCCGTCGTTGAACACATGCCCCTGATGCCCGAGGCAGCGGGCGCAGTGGTATTCGGTGCGGGGAATGCCGATGGCCAGGTCGCGCTTGCGGCCGATGTTGGCGGCGATGACCTGATAGAAGCTGGGCCAGCCGGTGTGGGAGTCAAACTTCCAGTTCGAGCGGAACAGCGGCAGGTCGCACCCCTTGCAGACGAAGGTCCCGCGCCGATGTTCGTCGTTCAGCGGACTGGTGTAGGGGCGTTCGGTGTCCTCGTGACGCATCACGCGCCAGGCCGCGTCGCCCAGCCGCCGTCGCCATTCGGCGTCCGTCACGCGACGATAGGGCGAGGCGGCGTAGGCCCCCTGCCCCGCCTGGGACGGTTCGGGCGAACAGGCGGCCAGGGCCAGAGCGCCGGCGCCTGCCAGAAGGCCGCGTCGATGGAGAATCGGGGACTGGGTCATGCCTCCCAGTACGACGGCACGAGGGGAAAGGTTTCTCGCCTCGTTTCTTCTCCCGATCAGGGCTTCAGATCAGACCGGTCGCCTCATCCAGGCCCAGCAGGATGTTGAGGTTCTGGACCGCCGCGCCCGAGGCCCCCTTGCCCAGGTTGTCCAGCAGGGCGACCAGACGCGCCTGCTCGCCGGACCGGTCGCCGAACACGTGCAGCCGCAGGCGGTTGGTGCCGTTCAGCCCCTCGGGCTCCAGACCGGTCATGGCCTCGGTCTCGTCCAGATCGGCCACCTCGACGAAATACTGGTCGTCATAGGCCTCGACCAGGGCCCCGTGAATCCGCTCGACCGATGGGGTTTCCGGCAGGGCGGCCAGGTGCAGCGGAACCTCGACCAGCATGCCCTGGCGGTAATTCCCCACTGCGGGGGCGAACAGCACCTCGCGGCTCAGCCCCGTGTGTTTCGTCATCTCCGGCACATGCTTGTGCTTCAGCGACAGACCATAGGCGCGATAGGCGGTTGCAGCGCCTTCCGCTTCGAATTCGGCGATCATGGCCTTGCCGCCGCCGGAATAGCCCGAGACCGCATTGACCGTGACCGGATGGCCGGCCGGAACCAGGCCCGCCTTCACCAGCGGCCGCATCAGGCCGATGAAGCCTGTCGGATAGCAGCCGGGGTTGGACACGAACTGCGACCGGGCGATCAAGGCGCGCTGGCCTGCGTCCATTTCGGGGAAGCCATAGGCCCAGCCCGGCGCGACCCGATAGGCGGTCGAGGCGTCGATCACCTTGACCGACGGGTTCTCGACCATGGCCACCGCCTCGCGCGCCGCGTCGTCCGGCAGGCACAGGATCACCGCATCGGCGCTGTTCAACGCCTCGCGCCGCGCCTCGACATCGCGCCGACGGTCGCCCAGCAGGATCAGCTCCAGATCGGAACGCGCCTCCAGCCGCTCACGGATCTCGAGGCCCGTGGTGCCGGCTTCGCCGTCGATGAAGATGGTGTGGGTCATAGGCTACTCCTGACCCTTCCCCCATGCGGGAGAAGATAGACAAGAAAAAGGGCGCTCCGGGTCTCCCCGAAGCGCCCCGAATCCAAACCGCGTGAACGCGATTAGCGCTTCGAGAACTGGAAGGAACGACGAGCCTTGGCGCGGCCGTACTTCTTGCGCTCGACGACGCGGCTGTCGCGGGTCAGGAAGCCGTGCGGCTTCAGGACCTTGCGCAGTTCCGGTTCGAAATGCGTCAGGGCGTGCGACAGGCCGTGGCGGATGGCGCCGGCCTGGCCGGACAGGCCCGAACCTTCGACGGTGCAGACGACGTCATACTGGGTGGCGCGGTCCGAGACGGTCAGCGGCTGGGCGATCATCATGCGCAGCACGGGACGAGCGAAATACTGCTCCTGGTCCTTGCCGTTGATGGTGATCTTGCCGGTGCCGGGCTTCACCCAGACGCGGGCGATGGCGTTCTTGCGCTTGCCGGTCGAATAGGCGCGGCCCTGGGCGTCCAGCTTCTGGACATAGACGGGGGCGTCGTTCTCGACCGAAGAGCTCAGGCCCTTCAGGGCGTCGAAACCTGTGGCGGCTTCGGTGTTGGTCACGTCGGTCATGCTCAGACGCTCCGGGTGTTCTTGGGCGACGCCGACTTGAAGTCGATCGTTTCCGGTTGCTGGGCTTCATGTTCGTGCGCGCCGCCGGCGAACAGGCGCAGGTGCGTCATCTGCTTGCGGGCCAGCGGGCTTTCCTTCGGCAGCATGCGCTCGACGGCCTTCTCGAGCACGCGCTCGGGGAAGCGACCGCCCAGAACCTTCTCCGGGGTCGTCGACTTGACACCGCCCGGGTGGCCGGTGTGGCGATAATAGACCTTGTCGGTCGACTTCTTGCCGGTGAACACCACCTTGTCGACGTTGGTGACGACGACATAGTCGCCGCAGTCAACGTGCGGGGTGTAGTCGCCGCGGTGCTTGCCGCGCAGACGGTTGGCGATGAAGGTCGCGAGACGGCCCACCACGACGCCTTCGGCGTCGATGTGGATCCATTTCTTCTCGACCTCGGCCGGCTTCAACGAAGCCGTGGTGCTCTTCAGCATTGAGGGGGTTCCTGGAGACGAAAATCGGGTCCGGCCCCCGAAGGAACCGAATGAAGGCGCGCTGATACAGGAGACGATACGCCGCGTCAACGCGTCGAAAAGCGCGACATGTGGTGCAAGTTACTGTTTTGAAGCGATATTCTATATACGGTATTAAAATACCCGTCGAAACGAGCTGTTTCTCCGTTACAAATTAACGGCGTTCGTCATCAAACCATAGCCATTCGCAGTCATCGGGGACCAAACCCTTCGGAGCCTCCTTATGAATCTTCACCGTCGCGGCCTGATCGCCTCGAGCGCCGCCCTCGCCTTTGCAGGACTGGCCCGCCACGCCTCCGCCCAGACCGCCGGCGAAGAAACCTATGTCAACGAGGTCCACGGCTACGGACCGCTGATCCAGGATCCGAACCTGCTGCTCGATCTGCCCGAGGGCTTCTCCTACCAAGTGGTGGTCCAAGGCGGCGACACCATGGACGACGGACTGTTCGTGCCGGGTCAACCCGACGGCATGGCCTGCTTCCCGTTGGAAGGATCTAGGGTCGCCCTGGTGGTCAATCACGAACTGAAGGGTTCTTCCGGCCTGCACCGCAATCTGGGCCCAGGCGGTCTGCATGAAGAACGTCTCGGTCTGCTGGATGCGGCCAAGGCCTATGACACCTACAAGGACGGCCGCCCCCTGCCCGGCGGCTGCTCCACAATCATCTATGACCTCAAGACGCGGCAGAAGGTCAGCCAGCATATGACCCTGGCCGGCACCTCGACCAACTGCTGCGGCGGCCCGACGCCCTGGGGCAGTTGGCTGACCTGCGAAGAAACCCTTGAGACGCCCGCCGACGCCGACGTGACCAAGAGCCACGGCTGGGTGTTCGAAGTGCCCTCGACGGCGACCGGCCTCGTCGACCCCGTGCCGCTTAAGGCCATGGGACGGTTCGATCACGAGGCGGTCTGCATCGATCCGCGCACAGGGATCGTCTATCTGACCGAGGACGATCACACCGGCCTCTTCTATCGCTTCATTCCCAACACGCCCGGCGAACTGGTCCGGGGCGGCAGGCTTCAGGCCCTGGCCTTGAAGGGCGTCCCCGCGGCGGACACCCGCAACCATGACGCCCGCACGTGGGAGGTCGGCGACTGGCGCGAGATCGAGTGGATCGACCTGGACGACGTCGAATCCCCGAACGGCGACCTGGCCAAACGCGGCCACGCTGCGGGCGCGGCCCTGGTGGCGCGCGGCGAAGGCGTCTGGTGGGGCGACAATGAGATGTACTTCACCGCAACGTCCGGCGGGCCGATCCGGCGCGGTCAGGTGATGCGACTTGTTCCCGGCCTGAACGGCGCGACCGACCGGCTGCAGCTGTTCGTCGAAAGCACGGACGTCAAGACGATGAACATGGCCGACAACATCACCGTCGCGCCGTGGGGCCATCTGATCCTGTGCGAGGACAATTATTCCACCGACGTCCGCAACCACCTGAAGGGCGTCACCCCGGACGGCAAGGTCTATACGATCGGGCGCAACGTCTTCACCGGCAACTCCGAGTTCGCGGGCGCCTGTTTCTCGCCCGACGGCGAGGTGCTGTTCGTCAACATCATGTACCCGGGCATGACCCTGGCGATCAGAGGCCCATGGTCCTCGGTCCGGACATGAAGATCCGGGGCTGAGCCCGCAGCACCAGCCAAAGGTTCGCCGTCGCCACAGCCAGGACGACGGCGGCCCCGGCCTGGTGCAGCACGCCCAGCCATACCGGCACGGCGTGCATCAGGGTGACGATCCCCAGCACGGCCTGAAGCCAGACCACGGCGGCCAGGACAAAGGCCGCCAGCCCCATTCCCTCGGCCACGCGCCAACGCCAGGCCTGGAAGGCGTAGATGCTGACGGCGATCAGCAGCCCATAGGCCACAAGCCGGTGATTGAACTGGATCAGGGCCTTGTCATGCAGGAAGGCCCCGGCGCCCAGGCTCCAGTCGGCCGGCGGCAGGACCGCCCCGTCCATCAGCGGCCAGTCGGTATAGACCAGTCCCGCGTGACCGCCCGCGACCAGGGCGCCCAGCAGACACTGGACGAAGACCACGCCCAGCAGAATCCCGGCACCGCGCGCCCATCCGCCCGGCGCGCGCCCGTGATCCTCGCCGTTCCAGGCCTCAAGCCCGGTCCAGATCAGGGCGGCGAACAGGACGAAGGCCAGGCCCAGGTGGGTCGCCAGACGCTCCGGCGCGACGCTGACCCGTTCCGACAGGCCGCTGGACACCATCCACCAGCCGATCAGCCCCTGAAGCCCGCCCAGGGCCAGCAGCAACACGCAGCGCCAGATCAGCCGGTCGGGCATGGCCCATTGCCGCAGGACCGAACGCTGCGGCGACATCCTGCACGCCAGGAAGAAGACCAGCGGCAGGGCGAACACCAGGCCGACCACACGCCCGATCAGGCGGTGCAGCCATTCCCACCAGAAGATGCCCTGGAATTCGCCCAGGCTCATGCCGGCGTTGATCTGGGCGTACTGGGGAATCTGTTTGTACTTGTCGAAGGCCTCGGCCCACTGGGCGTCGTTCAGCGGCGGAACCGCGCCCATGATGGGCTGCCATTCCGTGATCGACAGACCCGATCCGGTCAGGCGGGTGATGCCGCCGACCACCACCATCAGGAAGACGACGGCCGCCGTGGCGAACAGCCACACGGCGACGGCGCGATTGCGATCTGGATTTCCGAAACGGTTCATTCGACGCCCGACACTGACCCGGATATGGTGTCGCGCTCGACCGTGACCAAATCGCGACCGTGGCGGTATGCCCGCCCGACGCGACAAGATCGAGTCGGATTGAGTTAACGGCGCTGACGCCGCAGGAGATCAGGGTTGGAATACGCCGACATCGTCGCCGCCGTTCTGGGCGGACTTCTGCTGGCCTGGATCGCCGATCTGCTCACCGGCCGCCGTGGCTTTGGCGGAACCAGCCTGGTGTCCGGCGTGGGCCTGGCCTGCGGCTGGTTCCTGGCGGTGCGGGTTTTCGCCGTCAGCACCATGGACAGCTGGGCCTGGGTGCCCTGGGCCCTGATCGGCTCCGGCGTCTGCCTGGTCGCCTTCTTCCTGTTCCGGAACAAGCGCTGATGCCGCCCCGCGCGCGCCGATTCGTCGCGGCGGTCGGCGTGCTGGCCTTTTTGATCTTCTGGGTCTGGGGCCTGATCGCCCTGCGCGGGCTTCTGCCGGCCTCCCCCTGGATCGACTTCCTGTTCTTCGGCGTCGGCGGCACAGCCTGGGGCCTGCCGCTCATTCCCCTGTTGAAGTGGGCCGAGCGGGGCTGACCCTTCATGGGACCTGACCGTTCCAGGTCACCGATCACAGTCTCCCATCCGCCACAGGCCTTGAGGATGAAACGCGCGAGGCTGCGACAGTCTTGACCAACTGTGATGTTATCTCATAACTACATCACCCTCCGGTGAAAGATTTCTCATGCGTCTGACTTCCTCCTCCCGCTCCTTGCTGCTTGGAGCCGCCGCCTCCGCCTTGCTCGCGGGCGCCGCTTCGGCCCAGACCGCCCCCACCCAGACCGCCCCCAAGCCCGTCGATCTTGACGACATCATCGTCACCGGCGCGCCCTATGGCATAAGCCAGCGCGCCACGACGATCGCCACAGACGTGATCGACGCCCAGACCCTGGCCACCGCGCCGGCCGTTTCCCTGGGCGATCTGGTCAGCACTCGCCCCGGCATCCGTTCGACCGACTTCGCCCCCGGCGCGAGCCGCCCGGTCATTCGCGGTCTCTCCGGCCCCCGCGTGCAGGTGTTGACCAACGGCATCGGCTTGATCGACGCCAGTTCAGTCTCGCCTGACCACGCCGTGGCCACAGACCCGGCCGAGGCCAGCCGCATCGAAATCATCCGCGGGCCGGCGACGCTGGTTTATGGCGGATCGGCCATCGGCGGCGTGGTCAATGTCATCGACGAACGCATCCCGACTGCAATTCCCGAGGGCGGTATCTCGGGCGTCGTCTCGACCCAGGCGTCCAGCGTCGACGACGGCCGCAGCGCGTTCGGCCGCGTCACCCTCGGCCGCGGCAATTTCGCCTTCAACATCGATGGCGTGAAGCGCAAGTCGGACGATTACGACATTCCCGCCCCGGCCCTGTCCGCCCGCAAGGCCGCCGCCGACGGCGTGGATCGTGGCGAAGGCGGATCCCAGCCCAACAGCTATTCGGATCTGGAGGCCTGGGGCGTCGGCGGATCCTATATCGGCGACAAGGGATTCCTGGGCGCCTCGTACAAGAATACCGACAGTGAATACGGCACGGTCGCCGAGGAGACCGTCTTCATCAAGCTGAACCAGGAACGCTATGATGTTCGGGGCGAATATCGCTTCGACGACGGCCCCTTCTCGGCCTTGCGCGGATCCTACGGCCACGCGGACTACACCCACACCGAGTTTGAGGATGTCGGCCAGCCCGGCACCGTCTTCAACTCGGACGGCTGGGAAGGCCGCGCCGATCTGGTGCAACGCAAGCGCGGCGATTGGAACGGCGCGGTCGGGGTTCAGTCCCTTTCGCGCAACTTCCAGGCCATCGGCGAGGAAGCCTTCGTTCCGACGACCGACATCGACGAACTGGGCGTCTACACGGTCCAGCGTCTGGACCGCCAGGGTTACGGCTTCGAGGGCGGCCTGCGTTATGATCGTCGCGAACTGAGCGCCACGCCGATCGGCGAAGACCGCCAGGTGGACCGCACGTTCGATAACTGGTCGGCCTCGGCAGCCGCCTTCCTGCGGCCCGCGCCCGGCCTGTTCCTGGGCCTGAGCCTGGCGCACAACGAACGCGCGCCCAGCGAGGTGGAGCTTTTCGCCGACGGGGTGCACATCGCCACCGCCGCCTACGAGACCGGCGACGTCAATCTGAACAGCGAAAAGGTCAATACGCTCGAAGCCACCGCGCACTATGATCGCGGCCGGTTCACAGGCGACCTGCACGTCTACCACTCGTGGTACGACGGCTTCATCGACGAGCGGGCCACCGGCGAAACCTTCCTGTTCGAGGAAGAGAACGAGGAATTCCCGGTCTATCAGTTCGTCCAGACCGACGCCCGCATCTACGGTTTCGAAGCCGAAGGCTCCTACACGGTCTGGCAGAACGGCGACCGCAAGCTGTCGCTGGAAGCCGCCGCCGACTTTGTCCACGCCCAGACGGACCTGGGTCCGGCGGCGCGTATTCCGCCCTATTCCCTGACCGGCCGCGTCGCCTGGACTTCCACGCCGTTCGACGCCAGCGTCGAGGTGCGCCATGTCGGGGAACAGGACCGGGTCGCGAACGAATACGAACTGCCGACCGACGACTACACCCTGCTGAACCTGGCCGCCGCCTGGCGTCCGCTGACGGATCGAAACGTCACAGTCTTCGCCGAGGCGCGCAACCTGACCGACGAGGAAGCCCGCGAACACGTCTCCTTCCTCAAGGACATCGCGCCTCTGCCGGGCCGCAACCTGCGGGTCGGCGTCGCCTACCGCTTCTGATCCGGGCGGAAACCGTGTCGGGGCGGCGTCGCATCAGCGCGCCGCCCCTTTTCTTTTGTATTGATCACCCGCGCCCGGCGAACTCGCTTCGCCAACCCGCAGCTTCGACCGCGAGATCATAGCGATGGTTGGCGTCGTCCCAGGCGAGATCCATCCGGTGTTCGCCGTCGACGGCGAGGGATCGAACCCCTGCGCCGGTCGTCACCTCCGCCGCGCCCCTGCCTGTCAGGACCAGAACAGGCGCCGCGCCGCGCCAGTCCAGCCGCGCCGACACGACTTCGTCCCCCGCGCCGACGAACCGTCGGTGGAAGCCGTCCGGCCCCATGACCTGCAGATCGACGCCGCCGGCCGTGCTCCAGTCGTCCTGAAGCCGTTGGCCGCCTTCGACCGTATAGCGGCGCGGCCCGGCCTCCAGGTTCATCCGGTCATAGACATGAAAGACCGCCGCGCGGTTGCCCGTGTTGACGAAGCTCAACCGCACCCGGTCGCCCGCCGTCTCGCGCTCGCATTCCAGGGCGTAGACGCTGGGACAGGCCGGGCGGAAGCCGGCGACCTGGTGCGGGCGCGTCGGTTCGGCGGGGGTCGGCGGGGTGGTGCGGCCGTCCAGGGCGGCGGCGCGCGCCGCGTCCGCCTGGGTCGCCGGCAGAGGCACGGGCCGGGCGTCCACGCCGGAGAAGTCGAGGCAGGACGTCAGGTCGCCGCACACTGCGCGCCGCCAGGGCGAAATATTGGGCTCCATGACCCCGAACCGGGCCTCCAGGAACCGGATCACCGAGGTGTGGTCGAACACCTCGGAATTGACCCGACCGCCCCGGCTCCAGGGCGACAGCACATACATGGGCACCCGCGGTCCCAGGCCGTAGGGACGGCCGCGGTATTCCGGCAGGTCCAGACGCGCGTCGGCGAGGCTGGGCTGAAGGTGATATTCGCCCGCCAGATCGACGGTCGAGCCGCCCTTCAGTCCGCCCGCCGCATCGCGCGACGGCGGCGACGGCGGCGGCACATGGTCGAAGAAGCCGTCGTTCTCGTCGAAATTGACCAGCAGGACCGTGCGCGCCCAGACCTCGGGGTCGGCGGTCAGGGCGTCGATCACCTGGGCCGTATAGTCCGCGCCCTGGGCCGGGCTGGACGGGCCGGGGTGTTCCGAGCCGCTGGCGGTGGCGATGACATAGGACACCTGCGGCAGACGTCCGGCCAGGACATCGGCCTTCAGCCCGTCCAGCGCCCGCGTGGTCAGGCCGCGCTCGACCAGGGCCGGATCGGCCCCCGGCGCCCCGGCCACCGCCTTCTGGAAGGCTTCGAACCCGACCAGGGGGTTGTCGGTGAAGTTGTCGGCCATGTCCTGATAGATGCGCCAGTCGATCCCCGCCGCCTGCAGCCGCTCGACATAGGTGGTCCAGCGATAGGGCTCCTCGGCGCCGCCGTCGCGCGGCAGGTTGTCGTGGGAATTGCCGATACAAGGGCCGCCGTGCTCACCCGACCCGTCGTTACAACCCGACCACAGCATGACCCGGTTCGGGTTCGTGCCGGTCTGAAGCGAACAGAAATAGGCGTCGCACAGGGTGAAGGCGTCGGCCATGGCGTACTGGAACGGAATGTCGGCCCGCTCATAATAGCCCATCGAATGGGCGTGCTTGGCCTCGGGCCAGCGGCCCATCCGGCCGTCGTCCCAGGCCGCCTGAGCGTCGGGCCAGCTGTGCGGCGTGCCCTCGACCCGCATATGGGCGAAGGTCTGGCGCGTGTTCAACGGGAAGGGCGCCAGCCAGGCCGGCCCCTCGCCGCCGCCGTCATGTTGAAGCAGCACGTCGCGCGCGCGGCCGTCGACGCCGGGCGCCGGGGCCGGATGGGGATCGGAGAAGCCCCGCACCCCGTTCATCGTGCCGAAATAATGATCGAAGGAGCGGTTCTCCTGCATCAGGATGACCACATGTTCGACGTCCTGGATCGTACCCGTCCGCACCTTCGGCGCGATGCTCAGGGCCCGCGCCAGCGAGGGAAAGGCGGCGGCGGCGGTCAGGCCGGCCAACAGGCCGCGGCGGTCGATCTTGGGCATGGGTGATCCCCGTTTAACTTGGAACGGTCGAACCCGCCTGCTTGAAATACGTGCGGTTCAGGCCAGTGTGAAGACGACAGCGCCGTCATCAGCGCTGCTTCCGCCGGGCTTAGAACTCGACTGTGACAATCAACACCACGCGCCGGCTCAAGAGGATGCGCCCTTCAGCTTCAAGGCGGCGCGACGATCAACCCTTGAGCCGGTAGGGCGCGACGGCGGCGAACAGTTGCTCGCGATTGCTCACCCCGATCTTCAGATAGGAACGCCGGACGTGCGTCCGTGCGGTCTCGACGCTGATGCCGAGATCTTCAGACAGGGTCTTGATATTGGCGCCGCCGACCAGAAGCTTGATCAGACGATCCTCCGACGGCGTCAGGCCGAAGATCACGCCCATGTTCGCCCACAGGCCTTGATCCTCGTCCTGGGCGATCGGGAAAAGCTGAACGGCGATCACCTCGGTCTCGTCGACCCTTTCCACGCGCATGAGAAGCGACCGGTGGTGATCGCCGACCATGTGGATCTCGGGGGCTCCGTCGAGACTGTAGACGAACCGGCGAAACTGTTCCGCAGCCGCCTTGCCCCGGACGACCAGTTTGCCGCCGCTGAGCGCGAGTTCATCAGACGCATCGACCAGGCGGATGGCTGCGGCGTTCGCATCCAGCACCTCCAGGGTCTTTGCGGAAAGGAAAAGGCAGGCGATGGCGTGGTTGGCGAACCAACGGGACAGGTGAAGAGAGGGAGCTTCATCCTCCCGTCCCGTTGCGCCTGCCAGCGCAACGAGCCGAGAAGTCATCGGGAGCGACATGGTTTACCAGAGATTAATAGTCTGGCTTGGCTATAAGTACGCCCCATCCCCAAGTGTGGGTATTGCGCCCTTGATCTCACGATTGAGACTGGAAAAACGGATTCGCTTCGTCTGCTGAGGCCGGCGCCAATCCTGCATCACCATCTAGCCGAGATCAGGATAGTCAGTGCCGCGTACCAAACAGGGATTCATTTCCCCCCTTTTCGTCTTGCCCGTTGGGCGCACAATATCGCTCTCGACAGACCGCACGCGGAGCCCCCGACGGGCCAACGCCGGATCATGATCGAAAGCTTCAGCTTTTCGACGCAAGGCCTGACGCCGCCCGAAGCCGCCGAAACCTATCGCAACCTCTATGACGGCGGCGCGGACGTGGTCTCAAGCGGACAGACCGTGTCTGCTGAGGTCACGGCTCATCGCCTGGATCGTCTCATCCTGTTTGATCGCCGGCTGACGGGCGTCGGGCACGCCCGTCCGGCGCAGCGCGTCGGTCTCAACGGCTTTTCCCATTTCGTCGTTCATCTGGTGGTCGAGGGCGTCCTCGTCGGCAGCGAGGTCAGCGGTTTCGAACAGGCCCACCCGGGCGACCTGGTGCTTCAGGATCTTCGCCGACAGACCCGAACCACGATCCCGGATGGACGTCTGATCACGGTCAGCGTGGCCCGTGATCTGATCGAGGCTGCGGCCGGCGCCGCCAACGGCCTGCATGGCCGCGTGTTGGACCCCGATCAGGCCGGTCTGCTGGGGGACTATCTTCTTTCCTTGTGTCGCCGGGCCGGCGCGCTCGAGCATGATGCGCTTCCGACGGTGTCCCGGACCTTTGTGGATCTGCTGGGGCTCGCCATCGGCCCGACAGGCGGCGGCGCCACGGCTTCGAAACGGCGGATGGAATTTGATCGCCGCGAGGCTATCCAGAGGATCATCGAACAAGGTCTCGGCGACCCCGGCCTCAATGCCGGCGTCATCGCCAGGGAGACCGGCGTTTCCAGGGCCACGCTATACCGGCTGCTCGCGCCCCACGGCGGCGTCGACAGTTTCATTCAAAGCCGGCGGCTGGCGGCGGTTCGCACCACGCTGGATCGCTCGGACGACACCACGCCGCTCGCCGAACTGGCGATCCGATACGCCTTCCGCAACGAAGCGGACATGCGCAGCCGTTTCCGCGCCCGCTTCGGCCTATCCCCCGCCGCCTACCGCCAGATGGTCGATGACCCGACGCGTCGCCTGGAGACGATCAAACGGCGCTGGGCGTCCTGGATGGTCGAGGTAAGGTAAACAGGCGTTGACCACGCCGGTTAAAGTGACTTTCAGGCGGAGCGGATAAATGTGAAGCCTCGCTCCTGGAAGGACGCCTGATGGTTTCGCGCTCTGACATTCTGAAAACGGCCACGCTTGCAGCGGCCGTCTCCCTGCTGGGCGTCGCCCCTGCCCTCGCCGGCGGGGTTTCGATCGGCATTCGAGCGACAGCTCGAACCATCTGCCGGGTCGAGGTCGGCGCGGCCGTCATCCCCGCCTTCGAAACCGGCGAAACCGGCCTGGGCCGAATGACCGAGCTCTGCAACAACGTCGAGGGTTATCGCCTGATCCTCAACCATCCCGCAGGCCTGGTCGACGCCTTCGCCGTGGTCGACGGCCAGCGTGTGCCGCTTTCCTCGACGGCCACCCAGACGGTCATCATCGACAGCAATCAGCCGGCGTTCCGCCAGCGCGACCTCGGCATCATCCTGTCGTCGCCTCAGGACGCCATGAGCCTGAGCCTCCGGGCCGAAGCCAAGGGCATGATCTTCTAGATCGAACAGCCGGCGCCGGGCGACAGCCCGAGCCGCGGAGAAAAGGTCAGGGTCACCACGTCGCTGTAGGCGCCGGCGGGCTGGGCGGACACGTCCTCGCCGCTGACCGTGACCTGCAGCGGATGGCTGCGGCCAGACGGCGCCGGCGTGCGGTCGCAGACCAGAACCGCCCCCGCATCGACCGGAATTCCGCCCAGACGCATCGAATAGCGCAGGCCGGCGGCATCCGCGTCGCCACGACGCAGCACGCCCCATTTCGACGACACGCTCAACTCGTAGGGCGAGGTCGACTGCGCGGTCACGACCACGGTTCCGCTGGAGGGCTGATCGGGATTCAGGACGCCCAGGTCGATCTCGCCCCGTCGCATGCCTGCGGATCCGATAAAGGCCGAAATCATGTCCGGCGTCTCCAGGTCCAGCGCGACCCGGCCGGCCTGCTGGATCTCCGCCGCGTCGAGCCGCTCCTCGCCCGAGTAGCAGACGTAACGAACCTCGAGCGGTTCGTAATAGTCTCCCGATCCGACAGACTGGCCGGCCGGCGCCATCAGCCGGAAACTCTCGTTGACGACGTCGCCCGCAGGCCCGGCCTTGAAGCTGACCACGGCGCCATTGGTCGCATTGGGCTGTTCTGCGCCGCTGAAAAACACCGGCCGGGAAGAGTCACGCGCCCATTCGACATCGTAACCCTGTGGCCCGCCCGCCCCGAACTGCGAACGACCGCCCCGGGGGTCAGGGTCGACCAGGATGAAGCGGACGGCCGTCACGGAGGGATCGGTCCGGCTGACCCGGATGTTGAATGCATGATTGATCGGCGCACCCGAGAACGGATCGTAGCGAACGGACAGGCCCGTTCCCTGCGACTCGAACCCTGCGCATCCGGCCTGTGCGGCGGCGGGCGCGAACATCAGGGCGAGCGCGGCGAGACCGGTCGGCAAAACGATCTTCATGGGCGGGGCTCCGGTGTGATGACGCCCAGACGGACCAGGCCGTCCGCGCCAGCGGGAATGACGATCATATAGGTCTGCGCGCCGTCGACCCCGGCCTCGATCCGCCAACGGCCCGGCCGAAGGCCCTGAACGGCGAAGCGGCCGGAGTTGTTCGTGAACATCCGCACGCCGGGTTGATCCGGTCGCACCATCTCATAGGCCGTGCCGACCAGGAGCTTCAGCGGCGCGCCGTCCGCCTGGACAAGCTGGCCGGTGGCCGAGACCGAATAGTCCGAACCGACGGTGATCAGATAGCCGGACCGGTAGGGCGGAAGCAGTTGCACCGAGCCGGCGCCGATGTCGTAGCCGGTAGGCGCGTCCGGCACGTCGAACATCACCGTGCGCGGCGAATAGGCGCTGAGTTCAGGCGTCACGGCCCCGCCCAGCCGACCGGACCGCGCGGTGTAGTTCCCCTCGCGGGGCTCCACATAGACTTGGGAGTCGTTCAGGCTGGCGTGCGGCGCGAACAGGGCGAAACTGTCGTAGATCGGACGCGACACGGCCATCTTGCCGTCCGCATAGACCAGCGCGCCCCCGGCCCGGAATGAAGTCCGCTGATCCGAGATTTCGCCGCTGTCGGCGTTGAACGACGTCAGATGGGACCCGCCGATTTCGGCGCGGTTCAGCAGGGCTGTGAACGACCCGTTGACCCCGGCCGCGTCTTCGGACGTGTCCAGGTTCGCCGCCGCGCTCCAGGAGCCGACGCCCCGTCCGCGCGAGGTCTGGTACCCGACACGCGCCCGATTGCGGCGACTGTCGACCTCCGCCGTCGCGCTGGCGTAGGAGCCCATGCGATAGGTGAGGCCAAACCGGATGCCGGTCTCGGTGCGGTTCTGACGCTTCTCGAAATTCGCCTCGGCGTTGAACAGCAGCCGGCCGCTGGCGCGCCAGCCGTAGCTTGCGCGGGCCGACGCCTGGTCTTCTCGTGCGCCCCGCCCCACGGAATAGAAGACGTCCGCCGACACATACTGGGTCGTGCCGATCGACTGCGAATAGGTGACCCCGGCCTCATAGGCGAAGGGATTGTCCGCCAGTTCGACGCCGGGCGTGGCGAAGGATTCACTGATGGTTTGGACCGTGGCGTTCAAGGAACGGGCGCTGCTTCGGTCGGCGCCGAAGACGCGTTCGAAGCTGAGGTTCAACGCATAGCCTTCGCCGATATCGGCGATGGACGATCCAGCCAGATTCATGCCGATCGTGCCGATCGGCGCCGCCCAGACGATTTCACCGCCCACCACGCCGCCGCGTGCGCTGGCCTGGAAGTTGGCGCCCGCCGTCAGATCGTCGGTCAGGCCGCGCCGATAGAAGCCCGACCCGGCCGCGTCCCCCGAGTATTTCCGGCCGCCCTGATCGAAGTCGGTTCGCGTGCCCGCGTAGAAGCCGAATTCCGTCAAGCCGGCCGCAAGCAGGCTTCGGTCGAAGAAGATGGAGAATGAGAACACGCTCTCGACGCCCGCATCGTCGCGGATCACCAGCCGCACGTCATTGCCGCCCTGGGCGAAGGGAAAGTCGCTGACGTCGTAGGAGCCGGGGTTCAGCCGCGTCTGCTGCACCGAGCGGCCGTTTATGAACACCTCCACCGTCGAAGGCCGTACCAGGGTGAAGGACCGCTGGCCCCTCGGCTGGATGTTCCGTTGGGGATCGAGATCGGCGTAGACCCGCTCCAGCGACAGGCCCGCGATAGGGCTGGCCCCCGAAAAACCCCGCGCCTGGGGTCTCAGATCACCGGCCGTCCAGCGCCCGGTGCGTGCGACGTCGTCGTAGACCAGACGCGTACCCTCGCGGATGAACGAATCCTCCAGGGTCGCTTCGTTCTCGAGGACGACCCCCCGGAATCGGACCGCGCTGTCGATCAGCAGGCTGGGCGTGCCGAAGCCGGTGTCTTCGCCCACATGTACATAGTCGGTCGTCAGATAGGTGGTCACATAGGCCGAAAGGTTTGCGGGCTTGGCCACGGGCCCGCGAAACTGTTCACGTCCCCCCGAAATGCTCAGGCTGGTTCTGGGCCGCACATCAGGGCTGATCGACAGCGTCAGACCGAAGGTGGCCGGATCATAGGCGATCGGAAAGCCGAGGTCCGTCAGTTCGACGGTCGAGACCCGCTGCCGGCCCGCCAGGGCGCTGGCCAGCGCCTGCCAGGAGGCCGGCGAAATCACGGGCTGAAGCAGGTCCAGAAGCGGATCGACGTCCACCTGGATACGCGCGTCGGCGGTCAGCAGGTAAGAAATCTCGCCCAGGATGAAGGGGCCGTCCTTCAGTGGTCCGCCCAGGTAGACGTCGCGGCCGGAAGGGTTCAGCGCCGGCGACGGGGGTGCGGTCTGGATCACCTCGAACGCCGCCTCTGACGCGGCGGAATAATAGGAAGGCGGTTGAGCGTCGATCACACGATCACCGATCCTGAACCGGCGTCAGTTCGACCGTCACCGCGCCATTCGGCTGCGGCAGGCGAATATTGATCGGCAGCCGGCGCGTGGCGCCCGAAGGCACCAGGCCCAGGCCCATCAGTTGCTGCAGTTGCTCGGGCTCCCAGGATTCGCGCAGGATCTCGTCGCCATTCGGCGCGCGCTGCACCAGGGTCAGACGGTTCTTGCCGACATAGCCATAGGTGTTGCCGGAGTTGCTGACCATGAGCACAGGGCGGCCGACGCCGTCCTCGCCCGTCTCGATCGCCACCGATTGGACCGCGAGGGCGGACACGGCTCCCGGCGCACCGACGCTGACCAGAACCTTGAAATTATACAGCACCTGAATCGCGTTCTGGTTTTCAGGCAGCACGACAGGCAACTGGGCGACCGTGACGAAGAAGTGCTGGCTGGCCTGGATCTCGGGGTCGCCGACCCACTGAATCCGGAACGCCTGGGACTGGCCCGGCTCCACGGTGGCCTGGGCCGGGAAGACCAGAAGGTCTTCGGCCTCGACATCGGTTTCGCGCAATTCGCCGTCGACGACGTCCAACCGGCGGGCGGTCAGTTCGACGGGAACTGTGGTGGAAAACGTATTCTGGAGCGTCAGCACCGTCGAGGTGCGCCGGCCAGAAGACAGGAGGTCGATGATCACCGGCTGAACATTCAACGCCGTGGCGGGAATGCCCGAGGCCAGCAAGGCCGCAGCAGTTAGAAGGACTCCGACGAGGCGTCGGGCGGCGGCGGGCATCATGGGAAACTACCTGGTGGATCCAAAGGGGGCCGGACCGGCCCTGTGCGGGGGGACCGGTCCGACGGACGCCGACGCCCCGTGGGAACGTCGGCGCTTATTGGGGCTTAGGCGCCCGGCGCAACGGTCACATTGACCGAGCCGGTGTAGGCGCCAGCGGCCAGCCTACGGTCGGTGTTGGAACCCCAGTTGGTCGCGATGTCGCTCGAACCGCCCGACGTCGCCACAGCGCCGCCGTTCGACGCCGCTTGGGCGAAACGAACGTGGGTGTTGCTGTCGCTCAGGCTGACGTGGCCGCCGAAGCGCTGAGCCACGTTCGAGGCGCCGGCGGTGCTGGTGGTGTCCAGGGCCAGGCCGTTGATCGTGGTGTCCAGGTTGTAGCGGATGAACTGGGCGAAGCCGCCCTCGGTCAGGCCGTTGCCGGTTGCGCCGGTGCGGGCCAGAACGGCGCGGTCGACGGTGACCGAGTTGTTCACGCCGTTGCAGAAGGCGATGATGCGGGCGCCGTTCAGGGCGTCTGCGATTTCAGTGGTCACGCCGCTGCGGACCTTGGCTTCCGAGTCGGTCAGGTCGCCGGCCAGGGTCACGGTGGTGGCTTGAGCCGAGACGCCGCACTTGGCGGCGACCGAGGCGTTGATCGCGACGGATTGGCTGTCTTGAGCCGAGGCGGCGCCGGCGGCGGTCAGGGCGAGAGCAGCGGCCGAGGCCGCGAAAACGATACGCTTCATAGGGTAGTCTCCGTCTTGGATTGAGCGCCGGAGAAGCCCGGCGTGTTTTCGAGCGGGCGGAAGGCCCGTCGAGGGCTCCGTCGCCCGCGGTATGCGGTCGACGAATTCGGTAGGGCGCGATGCGCCGATCCGGCCGAGGGCGTGCGCATCAGGCGCGCGCTCCGACCACCAGAATAATGGTGTCGCTGTAGTCGCCCGCGGCGAGGCGCTGGTTCAGCGTGGACTGGTCCGGCCAGTCGATGGTCAGGGTCACGCCGCCCGGCGCCGCGATGCCTGAGCCCGAGCCCAGGCCCCTGCCCGGCTGGTCCGATGCGAAGTCGCAGTTTCCACCGGCCACGATCTGGTCGGACAGGCAGCGACCGCTGCGCACGTCGCCTTCGCTGGTTTCCAGCGTCAGCCGTACGCCATAGGTCTTGTCGAAGGCGTATCCCGACCCGTCGGGTGCGCCGGTGGTGTTGACCAGACGGCCCTTCTCGCCCCGAACGCCGACGGCGAAAGGCGTGTTGCAGTCGAGCGGCAGAGAGACGCTGAAGGTCTGGGCCGTCTCAAGATCCGGGGTGACGCCGCGCAGAGGCGTCGGCGCAATCCGGCTGAAACCACACCGACCTGGAATGACGGCTGAGACGGTGATGTCGACGCCGGCGTCCTGCGCGGCGGCAGGCGCTGCGGATGCGAGGACGGCGAGGATCGCCAGACCGAGGGCGGCGTAACCGGCTGGGTGTCGCGCACGGCGGCGCATCCACGTCGGCTCACCGCCGACATTCGCGTGCTGGATAGCGTGCAATGCCCGTCCCCCCGCGGCGCCCTGGGTTCGGGCGTCTCGCTGACCAGACAGTTGCAGTTAAGAAAACATTAAGCGTCGCCAGATTTGGGTATATCGCTGTGGACGATATATTTTTCCTCAGCGTTTTTATGTATTTCGCCTGATTGGGGAATTAAACGCCGCCGGCATGCGAGGGAGCTCAGACCCGAAACCAGAGGCATTTGGGCCGGAAATCCAGCGGCGGCCTTGCCAGAGCGCGAGGGGAATCACGGCCGCAGCTACAACCATGACGACCCACGCCAGGCTGGTCGCAAGACCGAACCGCGTATCGATATTCCGGTCGCTGACCACGCCGGTGACCCACGGCCCCAGTCCGACGCCGACGACGGACACGGCGGCCAGGAAGATGGCGTTCACCCCGCCGCGGATCGGATCAGGCGTCAGCGGCTGCAATCCGATCAGCGCGGACGCGGCGGCCATGCCGCTGCTCGCGACCAGCAGACTCAGGCATGCAAGCGTCATCGGCAGCCAGGTCATGGTCATCAATCCGAAGGCGGCGAGCACCGAAACGGCCAAGGCGCCCGCCATGACCGGCGCCGGTCCCGACGCCTTCATGCGTTCGAGCCCCAACAGCCATCCGGCCGTCAAATGGCCCGCAGGGGCCGCGACCAGCACCACGCCGCCGATCGCGATCGCGGCGTGACCGCTGCTGAGTTCATGCGCGCGCGCAAGGATGGACGGCATCCAGGCGCCCGCCGCCTGAATCGACAGCACGCACCCGGCGCTTGCCCCCATAAGCCCGAACACCGCTCGTCCGTCCCCGGCGAGCCAGCTGACGGCCGTGCGCAGGCCCCGCGTCGGTTCCGCCGAAACCATCCGACGCCCCCGCGCCTTCCAGAGAAGGCCGCCGATCAGGCCGAGGTTGAGGAGGATCGGAATCAGGGAGGCCGAGCGCCAGGGTGAAAGGCCCGCCACGGTCTGCCCTCCGACCAGCAACAGAATTGCGCCCACCAGAAAGAAGCTGCCGCTTCGTCCGGCGGCCGATCCGCTCGTGAACATGGAAACGGCGCGCGCCCGCCCCATGCCGACGCTCGACGACCCAAGGATCATAAGAGCGGCAGGTGCAAAGGCGGCCTGGCCGACCCCCAGCACCATCCGCGCCGCCATCAGGGCTTCATAACTCGAGGCCAGAGCGAAGGCCGCGCCGCCGACCGTCCAGACGGCCACGCAAAGCGCCATCAGCCGGAAGGGCTCGATCCGCCGCCCCCAGTGCCCCGCCGCCAGCATGGCCGCCGCATAGGTCAGGGCGAAGGCCGGGCCTTGCAGAGCGCCGATCTGGCGGTCCGTCAGGTCGAACTCGCCCTTCAGCGCTCCAGCGACGACAGACGGCACAGCGCGATCCACAAAGGCCGCGAACTGCACAGACGCCAGAAGCAACACCGTGCCCAGCCCAACCTTCGACGACGCAGCGAGCGTCGACTGGCCGGGCCGCAGGACCGCCCCAGAGCCAAAACTCATATGTAATACAGACCCTTTTCACCTCAGGGGGTCTGCAATAGGCGCTGAAGGCGTCTTCCGATAGTCCCGTTTTGAAACAGCCCGCAATCCAGGTGTGGCGGCCGGGCAGGCTCCCAATACGCGTTCCACAATGGGATCGGAGGGGTTTTCAGAATTCGTCAGGGGCAGGACGTCCACGACGCCCTCACCCTTGGCGATCAGCCATCCACAACGCCCTGAGCGAGACCGGCGAGGTCTCGCTCAGGTCCTCGGCGATCAGGCCCGGTCCGAATCGGTCGGCGGCGTCGGCGTGGATCCACACGGCGGCGCAGGCGGCGTCGAAACTGTCCATGCGCTGGGCCATCAGACCGCCGATCATCCCGGACAGGACGTCGCCGGTTCCCGCGGTGGCCAGCCAGGGCGACCCGTTGCGATTGATGCGAAGACGACCGTCCGGGGCGGCGATGACGGTCTCGGCGCCCTTCAGCACCACGACGGCCTGGGCGCGCTCGGCCGCCTCGGCTGCGGCGGGCGCTCGCCCCCTGTGAAGAAGACCCGGGAAGAGGCGTTCGAACTCACCCTCGTGCGGGGTGAGAACATCATCGCGGTCCAGCAGGGCGAACAGTTCGGCGCTGCGCCCCTTGAACACCGACAGGCCGTCGGCGTCGATCACCAGGGCGGCGCCGCTGGACGCCAGGGCCTGGATATTGGCCACGGTCGCCTCGTCCAACCCCGCCGCCGGGCCCACCACGACCGCGTCCATCTCCTCGACCTCGCGCGCCAGGGCCTCGGCCGAGGCGAAAGGAGTCAGCATGACGGCCTCGATCGCCGGGGCGATCACAGCGACGGCGTCGGGGGGGCAGTAGATACGCACCACCCCGGCCCCGATCCGCAGTCCGGCCCGCGCCGCCAGTCGCGCCGCCCCGGTCTGGTGCGCCCGACCCGAGACGACCCCAAGGCGCCCCCGCGCATGCTTGTGCGTTTCCGCGCCCGGCCACGGAAGAAAATTGCGCCAGATCGCCGGGTCGTTGGTTTCTATCATCCGGGCTCCGAATATCCGTGACTTTTCTGCGAAAACCGCTTGCTTTGAACGGCCTTGATGTGTCCCATTCCCGCCCGAGCGCCGCTGCATTCCGCACGCCGCTCAGGGGTCGCCATGAAGAAGATTGAAGCCATCATCAAGCCTTTCAAGCTGGATGACGTCAAAGAGGCGCTCCAGGACGTCGGCGTGCAAGGCATGACTGTGTTGGAGGCCAAGGGATATGGCCGCCAGAAGGGTCACTCGGAGCTGTATCGCGGCGCCGAATACGTCATCGACTTCCTGCCCAAGATCAAGATCGAGGTGGTCGTCGCCGACGATCTCGCCCCTGCGGTCGTCGAGGCCATTCAGACCTCGGCCCGCACCGGCAAGATCGGCGACGGCAAGATTTTCGTGTCCGACGTCGCCGAGGTGATCCGTATCCGCACCGGCGAGACCGGGGCCCAGGCCGTCTGAGTTCGCGTACCCCTCCTCCGGCGGCCGGCGCGTCCATGCGCTGATCGATCGGTTCCTCCCCAACGACCAAGAAAACAGGACTTCCGAGAATGAGCGCCAGCAAGATCCTCAAGGAGATCAAGGAGAAGGACGTCAAATACGTCGACGTTCGCTTCACCGACACCCGCGGCAAGCTGCAGCACGTCACCTTCGACATCGACCTGGTCGATGAGGACTTCCTGAACGAAGGCACGATGTTCGACGGCTCGTCCATCGCCGGCTGGAAGGCCATCAACGAGTCCGACATGCTGCTGAAGCCGGACCTGACCACGGCCTATATCGACCCGTTCTACCAGCAGACCACGATGTTCCTGTTCTGCGACGTGCTGAACCCGGACACCGGCGAACCCTACAACCGCGACAGCCGCTCGATGGCGAAGAAGGCCCTGTCCTATGTCCAGTCCTCGGGCGTGGGCGACATGGTCTATTTCGGCCCGGAAGCCGAGTTCTTCATCTTCGACGACGTGCGCTGGTCGACCCAGCCGCACAACACCTCCTATTCGTATGATTCGACCGAGCTGCCGGCCAACACCGGCGCCGAATACACCGAGGGCAACATGGGCCACCGCCCTGGGCCCAAGGGCGGCTATTTCCCGGTCAACCCGGTCGATTCCGGCCAGGACCTGCGCGGCGAAATGCTGGGCGTCATGCGCGACCTGGGCCTCCAGCCCGAGAAGCACCACCACGAGGTGGCCCCGGCCCAGCACGAACTGGGTCTGAAATTCTCGGACCTGCTGACCATGGCCGACCGGCTGCAGCTCTATAAGTACGTGATCCACAACGTCGCCGCCGCCTACGGCAAGTCGGCGACCTTCATGGCCAAGCCGATGTTCGCCGACAACGGCTCGGGCATGCACGTCCACATGTCGATCTGGAAGGACGGCAAGCCCCAGTTCGCCGGCGACAAATACGCCGGCCTGTCGCAGGAATGCCTGTGGTACATCGGCGGCATCATCAAACACGCCAAGGCCATCAACGCCTTCGCCAACTCGACCACCAACAGCTACAAGCGTCTGGTGCCCGGCTATGAAGCCCCGGTGAAACTGGCCTATTCGGCCCGCAACCGTTCGGCCTCGATCCGCATCCCGCACGTCTCGTCGCCGAAGGCCAAGCGTCTGGAAGCCCGCTTCCCCGACCCGATGGGCAACCCCTATCTGACCTTCGTCGCCCTGCTGATGGCGGGTCTGGACGGGATCGAGAACCGCATCGATCCGGGCGCGCCCGCCGACAAGAACCTGTACGACCTGCCGCCGGAAGAGCGCGGCTCGATCCCCGAGGTCTCCGGCTCGCTGCGCGAAGCCCTCGAGAACCTCGACAAGGACCGCGCCTTCCTCAAGAAGGGCGGCGTCATGGATGACGACTTCATCGACAGCTACATCGAGCTGAAGATGGAAGAGGTGATGCGCCTGCAACTGCACCCGCACCCCGTCGAATTCGACATGTACTACAGCTGCTGATCCCTTCAGCAGTCTGACTTCAGGAAAGCCCCGGACGGTCCGCCGTCCGGGGCTTTTCTTTTCCGTGCGTCACGCGGCCGGCCCAGACGCGGCTGGCTTACACGCCGCCGGCGCCCATGCCATAAGGCCGCATCGGCGGCATACGAGGCTCGAAATGGTCAAGCGTCTCAAGGGGTCTGTTCCCGCGCGTCCCAAGGGCGCCCCGGTCCGCGCGGCCGAAACCGAACTGGTCTGCTATGTGCGCGAGGGCTGGGCCCCGCGCGTGGCCCCGGCCTCACCCAGGCGCGACTGGATGACCGAAACGCCCGACAGTTTCGCCTATCGCTGCCTGCCCCTCGCCATCGCCAACACCCACGGCTGGGAGATGCTCAGCCCCTGCGGTTTCAAGGCCCGCTGGCACGGCGGCGTCGACGCCAGTTCGGTCGAGATCGTGCTCGATCCCGGCTCGGATCCGAAGCGGGGTCCGGTCTCCCTGTTCGGCAGCGGGACCCTGACCTTTCACGTCGACGGCATCATGCGCACCTCGGAAGGCTGGAACCTGTGGGTCGGCGGCCCGCCCAACGCCATGAAGGACGGCATCGCCCCGATGGGCGGGGTGATTGAGACGGACTGGTCGCCCTACACCTTCACCATGAACTGGCGCTTCACCCGCCCCGACGTCTGGATCCGGTTCGAGGAAAACGAGCCCTTCTGCTTCTTCTTCCCCACCCCGCGCGGCGTGCTGGACCGGCTGAAGCCGGAGTTGCGGCCGATGGAGGACCAGCCCGAGATGCTGCAGACCTTCGACGCCTGGCGAGCCTCGCGGCTGGCCTTCCAGGAGTGGGTCAAGAAGACCAAGCCTACGGCCCCCGCCGATCAATGGCAGAAACTCTACTATCGCGGACTGCATCCGGAGGGCCATGCCGGGCCGGCCGACCATGAGTCCAAGCTCAGACTGTCGCCCTTCCGCCAGACCGGCTCACGACGGGTCTGCCCCGTCGATCACGCGGACGGCAAGAAGCGGGGCTAGAGCGACGGGGCTCAGGCCGAGGCCAGCCCGTCCTCGTCATCCGCCTTCCTGCGGCGCAGTTCGATCAGCCGCACGCACCAGATCGAGACCTCGTAGAGGATGACCAGGGGCACGGCGAGCATCAGCTGGCTGATGGGGTCCGGCGGCGTCACCACGGCGGCGACCACCACCACGGCGACGATCGCATAGCGCCGCCCGGCCGCCATGGCCTTGGAACTGATCATGCCGGCGAGACCCAGCAGGGTCGTCACGACCGGCAACTGGAAGCACAGGCCAAAGGCGAGCAGCAGCGAGGTCACCAGGCTCAGATAGTCCGAAATTTTCGTTGTCTGGGCCACGGAAATCCCGTCGCTGACCACCTGCTGACCCAGCGAGAACAGCATGACGAAGGGCAGCATGACATAATAGACCAACGCCCCGCCCAGGCAGAACATCACCGGCGCCGCGATCAGGAACGGCAGGAAGGCCCCCCGCTCGTTTCGGTACAGGCCCGGCGCCACGAACCGGTACATCTGCCAGGCGATGACCGGGAAGGTCAGGACCGCCGCGCCGAAGGCCGCGATCTTCATCTTGGTGAACAGCTGCTCCAGCGGCGCGGTGGCGATCAGTTGCACCACGGCGGCGCTGCCGGGCGGATAGGGGCGCAGACCGGTCATGGTCGCGATCAGCTCCAGCGGGTTGGCGTGTCCGCCGGACGCCAGGGCCGCCGCATGAATGGCCGCCGCCGCCTGATAGGGTTTGATCAGGGCGATCTGGATCTGGTTGGCGAAGGCGAAACACAGGATGAAGCCCAGGCCGAAGGCGATCACGCAGATCAGCAACCGGCTGCGGAGCTCGATCAGGTGGTCCATCAGCGGCGCGCGCGACGCCTCGATCTCGGCCTCGTCACGATCGGAAAAAGTCAAAGCTCGACGGCCTTCTTGCGCGGGGTCCGGGGCTTGGCGGGCGTCTTGGTCGCGGGGATCGTGGCCGTGGACGCGGCCTTCGGCTTCGCCTTCGGTCGCGGCTTGGGCTTAGTCTCGGCCGTTGCCGATCCGGCGGACTTGGCGGCGGTCTTCGCCGCCGCGCGCTTCGTCTTGGACTCAATCGTCGGCGTCGGCTCGACGGGGGGCGCCGTGTCCGGCCATTCGTCGGCTGCGGGCGTCATGATCGGCGCCTCGGCGGTCGGCGCCGGCAGGGCGGCCGGCGCGCCCGGCCCGGTCAGGCCGGCGTTGATGTCCTTGAAGGCCGCATCGGCGTCTGCGCCCAGGGGATACATGGCCCCCTGCCCGCTCCGCAGCGCCTCGACCTCCTTGCGCAGGTCGTCCAGTTCGGACTGACGCGCCATCTCGTCGAAACTTGAGCGGAATTCGTTGGCCATGGCGCGCGCCTTGGCGACCATCTGGCCGACGCGACGCATCAGAACAGGCAAATCCTTTGGCCCCACCACAAGCAGGGCCACCAGGCCGATCACCACTAATTCGAAGCCCCCGATACCGGGGCCGAGCCCGCCCATGCGTCAGCCCTTACAGACGACGACTAGCGCTTCAGCTCTTCCTTTTCCGCCTCAGTGCGGGGCAGCGAGCTGACGCCGTCGTGCGGACCATCCTTCTTGTCGTCGTCCTTCAGGCCGTCCTTGAAGGCGCGGATGCCCTTGGCGGCGTCGCCCATGATGCCGGACAGCTTGCCGCGTCCACCGAACAGGACGGCGACGACGACAATGACGATGGCCCAGTGCCAGATGCTCATGGAGCCCATGGCTCGTTCTCCTCACGCGGACCGATCATCGATCCCGTCACTTATCTTCAGCGCATATAGGCGCAGTGATGGCCCCGCGCCAAGGGAGGCTGTAGGTCTTCGCGACCATGAGTCCCACCGATCACGTCATCATCCACACCGACGGCGCCTGCAAGGGCAATCCCGGCCCCGGCGGCTGGGGCGCCCTGCTCCAGACCGGGGGGGGCCACGAAAAGGAATTGTGGGGCGGCGAGCCCAACACGACCAACAACCGCATGGAGCTGATGGCCGCCATCATGGCGCTGGAGGCGCTGAAACGGCCCTGCAGGGTCGAGCTTCACACCGACAGCAAATACGTCATGCAGGGCATCACCGAATGGATGCGCGGCTGGAAGGCGCGCGGCTGGCTGACCGCCGACAAGAAGCCGGTCAAGAACGCCGACCTGTGGCAGCGTCTGGACGCCGCCCGGCTGAAGCACGACGTCAAATGGCGCTGGGTCAAGGGCCACGCCGGGCACGAACTGAACGAACGCGCCGACCAGCTGGCGAATCGCGGGGTCGCCGACCTCAGGCGCGTCTAGACCGCCTCGACTTCCTTTTCCGGCTCGACGATGCGGCGTCGGATGCGCGCTCCGCTCATCACCGCGCCGAACAGGGCCGCCACGGCGGCCAGCTCGAAGCCGTGACGCACGCCCGAAACCGGGGCCGCCGACAGCAGAAAGGCGACCACGACCGCCCCCATCGACTGACCCAGCACCCGCGCCGTTCCCAGGGCGCCGCCCGCCGCCCCGGCCCGCTCACGCGGAGCCTCCGACAGCAGGGCGCGGTTGTTGGGCGACTGGAAGAAGCCGAACCCGGCCCCGCACAGGGCCATGCGCCAGATGATGTCGAACCGCGACGAATCCCCGTCGAGGAAGCTCAGCGCCATCAGACCGCAGGCGAACAGGCTCAGACCCATGGCCCCCAGTATCCCCGCCGAATGCCGGTCCGACAGCCACCCGGCCAGCGGGGCGGCGAACATGGTCGCCAGCGGCCAGGGCGTCATCAGCAGCCCCGTTTCCACTGCGCTCAGCCCCAGCGAGCCCTGCAGGAAGAACGGCAGGGAGATGAAGGCCATCATCTGGGCGGTGAAGGAGATGATGGAGGTGGCGACCGACAGGGCGAACATCGGCCGCGCCAGCAGGTCCAGCGGGATCAGCGGCGTCTTGCTGGGCTTCTCATGCCGCACCAGAAGCACCCCGGCCGCCAGCCCGAGCCCCGTCAGGCCGAAGCCCAGGATCGAGGCCTCGCCGTGGGCCAGAGCCTGCATGCCGGTGATGACGAGGCCGAAGGCCGCCGCGCTCAACGCCGCCCCCGTCAGGTTCAGCCTGCGCTTCTGCAACGGGTTGTGCGGCAGGGTGAAGCCCGCCATCGACACCGCCAGAACCCCCAGCGGAATGTTCAGGGCGAACAGCCAGCGCCATTCGCCGAGGCTCAGCACGGCGCTGGCGATGGTCGGGCCAGCGGCGGCGGCCATGGAGACGATCACCGCGTTGATCCCGACCGCCCGGCCCAGCATCCGCTGCGGATAGGTGAAGCGCACCAGGGCGCCGTTGACGCTCATGATCCCCGCCGCCCCGAACCCCTGCAGCACCCGGGCCAGGCTCAGGGTCAGGATCGAATCGGACAGGGCGCAGGCCAGGGAGGCCAGGGTGAAGACCGCCAGCCCCACTTGCGACACCCGACGATAGCCGACGATCTCGCCTAGCGACGCCAGCGGCAGAAGCGCGACGACGATGGCGATCTGATAGGCGTTGACGATCCAGATGGAGGCGGCCTCCGACGCCTGGAGATCCCGGGCGATGGACGGCAGGGCGACATTGGCGATGGCGCCGTCCAGCACGGCGAGGGTGATGCCCAGGCCGATGGAGACGATGGCCCAGTAGCGCCTCGGAACCGGCAGTCCATCCTGGGCCGGGACGACGGAGGCGATACGGCTGTCTGACATCAGCGTCGAACGTCGTCCCACGGCAAAGGTTGCGCGGGACGGCTCAGGTCGCGGCGCGCACCGTCAGCAGCGAGCCGCTGACCCCGTGCACCACGACATCCTGCCCGACCTCGGGCTGCCCCGTTTCGGGCGCGGCCCCGTCGATGACGGCCGACCATTCGGCGCCGGAGACGAACACCCGGCCTCGACCGCCGACGAAGGCCTCCACCACCCGGGCGCGCTGGTCGATCAGACGACTGTTCCGGTCGTTGATGTCGACCCCGTCCGGATTGGCCTTCTGGATCAGGCGTCGCGACAACAGGGTGGCGACGACCGTCAGCACGGCGAAGACCGCCACTTCGCCGGGCAGGCCCAACCGCACCCCGACCGCCGTCATGACCGCCACCAGCCCGGCCGAAACCGCCGGCCACAACAGCCATTCGGTCGAGAACATCGACTCGACGGCCAGCAACAACACCCCGACGGCCAGCCAGATCCAGAACGGCTGGGCGGCGTACAGATCGGCGACGACGGTCATGACCTGGGCTCCCGGATCAGGCGGTGGGCGGAACGGACGGACGACGCGGGGCGGCGGCGGGCTTGACCGGGGTCGCCTGCTGCTGCTGCCCCTTGGCCAGGTTCACCATCTCGCCGATACCGGCGATGGTGCCGACCAGGGCCCCCATTTCGGCGGGCACGATGACGGTCCGCTGTTGCGGGCTGCGGGCCAGTTCGGCGAAGGCCTCGACATATTTCTGCGCCACGAAATAGTTGATGGCGTTGACGTCGCCGCGGGCGATGGCTTCCGACACCATGGTGGTGGCGCGGGCCTCGGCCTCGGCTTCGCGTTCGCGCGCCTCGGCGTCGCGGAAGGCGGCCTCCTTGCGGCCTTCGGATTCCAGGATGGCCGCCTGTTTGGCGCCCTCGGCGCGGGTGATGGCGGCCTGTTTCTCGCCGTCCGCCTCGGTGACCACGGCGCGGCGTTCGCGTTCGGCCTTCATCTGGCGGGCCATGGCGTTGGTGACGTCGGTCGGCGGGGTCAGGTCCTTGATCTCGATCCGGTTGACCTTGACGCCCCAGGGCTCGGTCGCCGCGTCGATGACGTGCAGCAGGCGGGTGTTGATGCTGTCGCGCTGGCTCAGCACCTCGTCCAGCTCCATCGAGCCGACCACGGTGCGCAGATTGGTCATGCACAGCTGGGAAATGGCGTAGGGCAGATCATCGACCCTATAGGCGGCGCGGGCGGCGTCCATCACCTGGATGAAGACGATGCCGTCCACCCGGACCATGGCGTTGTCCTTGGTGATGACTTCCTGAGTCGGCACATCAAGAACCTGCTCCATCATGTTCATCCGCTTGCCGACCCGTTCCACGAACGGGGTCAGGAAGCCGATGCCGGGGCTCAGGGTCTTGGTGTATTTGCCGAACCGTTCGACCGTGAATTCACGACCTTGCGGCACGATCTTGATGACGCTGAACAGGAGCGCGATCGCGAGCAGCAGCAGCACGCCGGCGAAGATGGTGAGAACGTCCATGTGTATCCTCCGTATGCGAGAAGGTTACGCGCGGGACGCGAGACGCGCCACCGAAACCGGACGACCTTCGTCCGATTTTCAACCGGTCTGCCGAGCGTAGGTTGCAAGCCGTTCCGCCACATCTGCTTCCAGATCGCCGTAGAACAGGTTGTAAGGCCGCGCCTTTCTCCGGTCAGCCCAGTTGCCGGTCTCCCGGAAGGATTCAAGATCGGGCCAGGTGTGGCGCAGCAGCCCTTCGCGGCACTGGGTCGCGACCTCGCGCGCCATCAGCGCCGGACGCGCCCCCCATTCCAGCCCCGTCGCATTGGTGGCGCCCCGGTGCAGGCGCGCGGGAACGGGCGCTTCGCCCGTGCCCCCCGTCACCGGGTTCACACAGACCGCCGGCCGCCCCGCCAGATCGACCAGATGCCCCCGCGCATCCCAGACGGTCGCCCGCCGCAGTCGCCGACGGGCGGCCGAGTCGTCGCGGTCGCCGACCTGCGACCAGGCGATCACGCAATGGATTTGGCGCCGATCGGCGCAGGCCGGAATGGAGTCCGGCAGATTCTCGGCGGCGATGATCGTGTCCATCAGATAGGCCGCCACCAGACGGTCGCGGACCGCCGCATCCGGCGCGATCCGTTCGCGGATCAGCCGGTCCAGCAGATCGGCGCCCTGCTCAACCCCCGCCAGGACGATGGGGCCCTTGGGATGGCGCGCCAGCCAGGCGTCGAAGGCCGCCAGGACGTCCCCATAGGCGAAGGCCCGGGCCTCGCGCGCATCGTCGCGCAGGGTCAGGCGCGTATAAAGGCTGGCCTGCCGATAACGCGGCGCGCTGACCGCGCCCGCCCGTGCGAAGGGGCCAGCGTAGTTGGGCAGGACCACCCGGTACAGATAGGCGTCGGCCTTGGGGTCGCCGATGGCCCCGTTCCAGTCGCGCCCGCCGTTGAAGGTGGTCGAATGAACGAAGAAGACGTTGGCCCCGCCCGCCCCCGGCGCCCGCGCGTCCCGCAAGGCCCAGGCGCGCGGATCGGCGTAATCGGGCGCCGTCGGGGGCTTGTAGGTCTGGAACGGCACCTGGGGATCCAGTCCGGCGCGCAGAATGTCCCCGCGCCAAACCGCGACGGCGGCGGTCAGCAGAAACACCAGGACGAACCCGATGTAGCCGATCCACTGCCGGGTCGTCAGGCCTCTCATCTGTACTGATCTGGCTGGGCCAGGAAGTTCTGGACGTAGCGACGCACGCCCTCTTCCAAAGGCGTGGACTGGCCCTCGAACCCGGCGGCGCGGATCCGGTCCATCCGGGCCTGGGTGAAATACTGGTACCGGTCGCGGATCGCCTCGGGCATGTCGACATACTCGATCGAGGGCGCCTTGCCGGCGGCGGCGAAGGTGGCCTTGGCCAGATCGTCGAACGACCGCGCCTGGCCCGACCCGGCGTTGAAGACGCCCGAGACTTCCGGCGACTGCAGCAGGAATTCGATGATATCGACCACATCGTCCACATAGACGAAGTCCCGCAGTTGGCCCCCGTCGGGATAGTTCGGATTGCGCGACCGGAACAGGCTGACGGTCTCGCCCGCCGCGACCTTGGGCCAGATCTGGGCCACGACCGACTTCATCCCGCCCTTGTGCCCCTCGTTCGGTCCGTAGACGTTGAAGAATTTCAGCCCCGCCCACTGGGGCGGCGCCTGGCCGCGATCCGACTGGCGCACCGCATACTGGTCGAACAGCATTTTCGAATAGCCATAGGCGTTTAGCGGCCTCAGCTTCGACAGAGACTCCGCATCATCGTCGTCATTGAACCCCGTCTCGCCGTCGCCGTAGGTCGCCGCCGACGAGGCGTAGATCATCCGGGCGTCCCGGATCGCGCACCAGTCCCACAGGTCGCGCGACAGGGTGAAGTTGGTGCGCAGGATCAGGTCCGCGTCCGGTTCGGTCGTGGACGAGATGGCGCCCATATGCACCACGGCCTCGATCCGCTCCGCATGCCGCTCCAGCTGTTCGAACAGTTCCTCCGGCGCCCAGAAGTCGGCGACGGAGTGTTTGGCCAGGTTCTTCCACTTGGCCAGGTCGGCCGTCTCCAGCCGATCGCAGACCACCACGTCATAGGCCGTCTCGGCCGTCAGCCGCGCCACGATATTGGAGCCGATGAAGCCGGCCCCGCCCGTCACAACAATCATTCTGGGCGTCATTGCGTGCTTCCCGTCATCTTCTCGATCGTCCGGGTCGTCGAATACCCATCCTTGAAATCGGCCAGACGGACCACGCCGCCCCAGCTCTCCACCAGGTCGCCGCCGACCACGCCCTCACGCGTATAGTCAGCCCCCTTGATCAGCACATCGGGCCGCAGCCGCTCGATCAGGGCGATGGGCGTCGGATCGTCAAACGAAGTGACCCGATCCACGCTGGTCAGGCCGCCGATGACCACGGCTCGGCTGTCCAGATCATTGACCGGCCGCCCCTCGCCCTTCAGCCGCCTGACCGAGGCGTCGGTGTTCAGCGCCACCACCAGCCGGTCGCACCACGACCGCGCCTGGGCCAGATAGGCGACATGCCCGCGGTGCAGAATGTCGAAACAGCCGTTGGTGAAGCCGACCTTCAGCCCCTGACGGCGCCAGGCCTCGACCTCGGTCGCCAGTTCGTCCAGCGGCGTCACCTTGGCCTGGGCCGCGACGGCGTGCTGGCTCAGCTCCGCCTCGATCAGGTCTGCGGGCGTGACCACGGCCGTCCCCGCCTTTCCGACCACCACGCCCGAAGCCAGGATGGCGAACTGCACCGCCGTCTCCAGCGAGGCCCCGGCGCCCAGGGCCAGACCCAGCGAAGCCAGCACCGTGTCCCCGGCCCCGGACACGTCGAACACTTCGCGGGCCCGGCCGGGAAAATGCCGCACCGGCCCGTCGCGCCGCGCCAGGCTCATGCCCTTGCCGGCGCGGGTGACGATGATGGCCTTGGCCGTCGTCGCCGCCAGCAGGGCCGCCAAGGCCGCCTCAACCTCGGCGTCGGTCTCGACCGGCAGGCCCGTGGCCCCGGCCAGTTCCGACGCGTTCGGCTTGATGACGTCCACCGCACCATAGCGGGCGAAATCCCGCCCCTTGGGATCGACAATGACCGGCGCGCCGGTCTCGCGCGCGGCTTTCAGGGCCGAGTTGATTAAGGCGTCGCCGACCACCCCCTTGGCGTAATCCGAGAGCAGAATGGCGGAGACGCCTGAAAACGCGTCCGTTTCGGTCAGAGGCGAAGCCGCCGCCTCCTCGTCCAGCCGCAGAAGTTGCTGACCCGCCGCCACGAACCGCGTCTTGACGATGGTCGCGGCGGCGGCCGGCCGGGCGATGAAGTCGACGACCCGGTCCTCGGCGGCGATCAGGTCACGCAGTTCGGCGCCGGCCGCATCCTCGCCCGTCACGGCGCCCAGATGCGCCACCCCGCCCAGGGCCGCGACATTGCGCGCCACATTGCCGACGCCGCCGGGCATGGCGGTCGTGCGGCGGGTGCGCAGCACCGGGATCGGCGCCTCGGGCGAGATACGGTTGACCTCGCCATAGACGTAGCGGTCCAGCATCAGGTCGCCGACGCAGGCCGTCTTCAGGTCGCGCACGCGCTCCAGCAGCTGTTGCAGGGCGCCCAGATCAAGGGTGTCAGACATGCGCCCGACCTAGAGTATTCAGGCGGCCTGCGCCACCGGCGCCTTGGCCCCGATCTTGATGGCCAGGTCGTCGAAGGCGATCAGCTGTGCGGCCAGGGCCTCGAACTGATCCAGCGGCACCATGTTCGGGCCGTCCGACGGGGCGTTGTCTGGATCCGGGTGGGTCTCCATGAAGACCGCGTCCACGCCGACCGAGACGGCGGCGCGGGCCAGAACCGGCACGAACTCGCGCTGGCCGCCCGAAGACGTGCCCTGCCCGCCCGGCTGCTGCACGCTGTGGGTCGCGTCGAACACGACGGGGCATCCGATCTCGCGCAGCACCGGCAGGGCGCGCATGTCGCTGACCAGGGTGTTGTAGCCGAAGCTGGCGCCCCGTTCGCAGGCCATGACGTTCGGATTGCCGGCGCCCACCACCTTGGCGATGACGTTCTTCATGTCCCAGGGGGCCAGGAACTGGCCCTTCTTGATGTTGATGGCCCTGCCTGTCGCGGCGGCGGCCAGCAGCAGGTCGGTCTGGCGGCTCAGGAAGGCCGGAATCTGCAGCACATCGACCACCTCGCCCACCGGGCCGCACTGGGCCTCGGAGTGGACGTCGGTCAGGGTCGGCAGGCCGACGGTTTCGCGGATTTCGGCGAAGATCGGCATGGCGTCCTTCAGGCCGATGCCGCGCGCGGCGCTGGCGCTGGTGCGGTTCGCCTTGTCGAAACTGGTCTTGTAGATGATGCCGACGTTCAGCCGCTCGCCGATTTCCTTCAGCGCATGGGCCGTTTCCAGCGCGTGCTGACGGCTCTCCATCTGGCAGGGACCGGCGATGAAGGCGATTCGTGCGCCGCCGCCGATGACGACAGGCGTCCGAAGACCTTCGGACAACGTAATGACGGCGTTGGGTCGGCTCACGAGGCGGCTCTTTCGAAGTTCGGGCGTTATGGGAGCGGCGTTTGCCGCAGCTATGAGGCCATCAGGTGGCGCTCGTTTTGTGTGAGCGCAAGTTATCATGGAGTTCGCCTGCGTGGCCACCAAGCCTGTCGTCCTCTGGTTTCGCCGCGATCTGCGCCTGAACGACAATCCCGCCCTGTACCACGCCGTCGCCACCGGCCGTCCGATCCTGCCGGTCTTCGTCCTGGACCGCGACCCGGACCGTCCTGCGGGCGCCGCCTCGCTGTGGTGGCTCGACAAGTCCCTGCGCGCCCTGGACGCCTCACTTCAGGAACGCGGTTCGCGGCTGATCCTGCGTCGCGGCGCTTCGCTGATCCAGCTTCAGAGTCTGATCGAGGACACCGGAGCCGACGGCGTCTTCATGAACCGGCTGTTCGAACCCGCCGCCTTCGCCCGCGACGCCGAGATCGCCCATGAGCTGAAATCGGCCGGCGTCGACTGCCGGGGCTTCAACGGGTCGCTGCTGGCGCGGCCGGGCGCCGTGCTGAACGGATCGGACGCGCCGTACAAGGTCTTCACCCCCTTCATGAAGGCCTTGCTGGCCGCCGCCGAGCCGCCGCCGCCCACACCCTCCCCCCGCCGCATCGTCACGCCCGATTCCGTCCAGACCGAGTCGGTCGACGACTGGGGTCTCCACCCGACCCGGCCTGACTGGTCCAAGGGTTTCGACTGGACCCCGGGCGAGGCCGGCGCCGCCGACGCCCTGTCCGACTTCCTCACACAGGGCCTCAAGATTTACGCCAAGGGCCGCGACCATCCCGCCCTTCCCGTGACCAGCCGCCTGTCCCCCCATCTACACTGGGGTGAGATCAGTCCGTGGCGCGCAGCCCAGCGAGCGCGAGACGCGGCGGACGCGGGCGCGGTCCCGCAGGCCGAGGCGGACAAGTTCGTCGCGGAACTGGGCTGGCGCGACTTCTCGGCCCATCTGCTCCACCATTTCCCGACGATCACCGACCGGGCCTTCCGCCCGGAATACGAATCCATGCCCTGGCGCGACGATCCCGACGGCCTGGAGGCCTGGAAGCGCGGCCGCACCGGCTATCCGCTGGTGGACGCCGGCATGCGCCAGCTGTGGACGACCGGCTGGATGCACAACCGGGTGCGGATGGTCGTGGCCTCCTTCCTGGTCAAACATCTGCTGATCGACTGGCGCGAGGGCGAGGCCTGGTTCTGGGACACGCTGGTCGACGCCGACCTGGCCAGCAATGTGCAGAACTGGCAGTGGGTCGCCGGTTCCGGCGCCGACGCCGCCCCCTATTTCCGCATCTTCAACCCCATCACCCAAGGCGAGAAGTTCGACGCCGAAGGCGGCTATGTCCGCCGCTGGGTTCCGGAGCTGCGTCGCCTGCCCGACCGCTGGCTCCAGTCGCCCTGGACCGCGCCGCCCGAGGTGCTGCGCGACGCCGGCGTGCGTCTTGGCAAAGACTATCCCCACCCCATCTTGGATCATGCCCAGGCCCGCGCCCGCGCCCTCGACGCTCTGAAGACCGTCACTGGACGCGACGACCAGGCCGGTCATGACTGACGACGTCCAAAGAGGGTCCCGCATGAGTGTCGCCACCGTCGATATCGAGGCCGCCGCCGCCCGCACCCCGCGCATGTTCGCCATGCTGCTGCGTCTGCTGGCGTCGAACTGGACCTTCGGCCGGCTGACCGTCCACCTGCCCAATGGCGAGACCCATGTGCTGGACGGCGCCCGCCCCGGCCCCAGCGGCGTGCTCGACGTCAAGGACTACGGCTTCGCCCGCCGCGTCCTGGCCGCCGGCGACATCGGCTTCGCCGAGGCCTATATGGCCGGCGAATGGGACAGCCCGCATCTGGCCGCCCTGCTGGAGACCCTGGTCGAGAACTACGACCATATCCGCCGCCTGTTCGACGGCAACTGGCTGATGATGGCGGTCAACTGGCTGGCCCATCGGCGCAATCGCAACAGCAAGACCGGGTCGAAGAAGAACATCCACGCCCACTACGACCTGGGCAACGCCTTCTACCAGACCTGGCTCGACCCCTCGATGACCTATTCGTCGGCCCGGTTCGAGCGGGCGGACGCCCCGCTGGACGCGGCGCAGAAGGCCAAATACGCCGCCCTGGCCCGGATGATGGACCTGAAGCCGGGCATGTCGGTGCTGGAGATCGGCTGCGGCTGGGGCGGTTTCGCCGAATTCGCCGCCCGCGAGATCGGCGCCCAGGTCACGGGCGTGACCATTTCCAGGGAACAGCACGACTTCGCCCGCCAGCGTCTGTTCAACGCCGGCCTGTCGGACCGCGCGACGATCGACCTGATGGATTATCGCGACGTCCAGGGCCGGTTCGACCGCGTCGCCTCCATCGAAATGTTCGAGGCCGTCGGCATGGAATACTGGCCGACCTATTTCGAAAAGATCCACGACGTCCTGAACCCCGGCGGCCGGGCGGGTCTCCAGATCATCACCATCCAGGAGCCCCTGTTCGAGGAATACAACGCCCGCACCGACTTCATCCAGAAATACGTCTTCCCCGGCGGCATGCTGCCGTCGGAAGAGCGGCTGAAGCCGGTCGTCGCCGCCGCCGGACTGGCCTGGGGCCCTATCGAAAGGTTCGGCCTGGACTATGCCGAGACGCTAAAACTCTGGGACGACCGGTTCCAGGCCGCCTGGGCCGACATCCGTCGCATCGCCGGCTTCGACGAGCGGTTTCGCCGTCTGTGGCGCTTCTATCTGGCCTATTGCGAAGCGGGCTTCCGCTCGCGCCGGACCGACGTGGTGCAACTGGTGCTGGACCGCGCCTGACACTAGGCTGGGGGCATGACCCAGTCTTCGCCCCTGATCTCGACAGCCGACCTCGCCGCCCTGATGGAGGATCCGACGCTGCGGATCGTCGATGGGTCGTGGCATCTGGACGGCCGCGACGCCCAGGCGGACTTCGATCAGGCCCGGCTGCCCGGCGCCGTCTTTTTCGATCTCGAGGCGGTTTCGGACCACGACTCGGACCTTCCGCACATGCTGCCGACCGCCGCCGCCTTCGCCGAGGCGGTCGGAGCCCTCGGCATCGCCGCGACCGACACCATCGTCATCTATGACACGGTCGGCCTGCGCTCCGCCCCGCGCGTCTGGTGGACCTTCCGGCTGATGGGGGCGACGAACGTGCGGGTGCTGGACGGCGGCCTGCCGCTCTGGCGGGCCGAAGGGCGGCCTCTGGTCTCGGGGTCGGCCCCGACGCCCACGCCGGCGTCGTTCACCGCGTCGCGGCGCAGCGACGCGGTCGCCGACCTGCCGACCGTCTTGGCGGCCCTGACCGGCGAGGCGCAGATTCTGGATGCGCGGCCGGCGGCCCGGTTCGCAGGTCAGGCGGCGGAACCCCGCGCCGGCCTCCGCTCCGGCCATATGCCGGGCGCGCTGAACCTGCCCTTCCTCTCCGTGATCGGCGAGGACGGACGACTTCTGGAGCCCGAGGCCCTGCGCGCCCGGTTCAGCGACGCCGGGGTGACCTTCGACCGCCCGATCATCACCAGCTGCGGCTCGGGCGTCACCGCCGCGATCCTCACCCTGGCCCTGGCCACGCTCGACGCGCCATCGAGTCTCTACGACGGCTCATGGGCCGAATGGGGGTCCCGGACCGACACCCCCGTCGTTCTCGACTGACTCAGCCCGCCGTTCCGTGCTTCAGGCCGCGTCGGGCGGCCCCCGGAAGATCTTCGGGCGCCGCAGGCTCGACCGGCTCGACCGGATCGTCCTTCTCGCCGCGCGAGACCACCGTGGCCAGCACCAGATCGCCGGTGACGTTCAGCGTGGTCCGGCACATGTCCAGGAAACGGTCGACCCCCAGGATCAGGCCGATCCCTTCCGGCGGCACCTTCACCATGACCAGGATCATGGCCACCACCGGCAGCGAACCCGCCGGCACCCCGGCCGTGCCGATCCCGCCCAGGATACAGACCAGCATGACGATGACCTGCTGGGTCAGGCTCAGTTCGACGTTGAAGAACTGGGCCAGGAACAGCACCGTCACCCCCTCGAACAGGGCCGTGCCGTTCTGGTTGGCGGTAGCGCCGACCGTCAGGACGAAACGGGCGATCTTCCTGGGCAGTTTCAGCTCCTGCTCGGCCGCCTTCAGCGACACCGGCAGCGAGGCGTTGGACGAGGCGGTGGAGAAGGCCACCACCATCGGCTCGCGCACGGCCCTGAAGAAGGCGATCGGCGAACGCCCGCCCAGCAGCCAGATGACCAGCGGATAGACGACGAACATGTGGATCGCCATGGCCCCGACGGCGACGCCGACGAAGGCCGCCAGACGCACCAGCAGATCCCAGCCGAACAGGGCCGCCAGGTTGAACATCAGGCAGGCGATGGCGAAGGGCGCCAGTTTGATGAAGAGGTTGATCAGCTTCATCGTCACTTCCAGCAGCCCCTCGATCACCTCTTGCAGGCGGTCGGTTGCAGGGCTCTTGGCCATGACCAGGCCGATGCCGAAGAACAGGGCGAAGACCATCAGGGGCAGGATCTGGTTCTCCGCCGCCGCCGTGACCGCGTTGGACGGCACCAGTCCCAGGAAGAAGTCGCCCAGTTGAATGGTCTCCGGCGCGTTCTGGACGATGCCGGCGGCGCCGTCGCGTCCCTGTTCCAGCAACTGCTGCGCCATGGCGGGATCGACGCCCCGGCCGGGCTGCAACAGATTGACCATGACCAGGCCGATCACCACCGCGATGCCCGAAACCAGTATGGTCAGCAGCAGGGTCTTGATCCCCGCCCGTCCCAGCGAATTCAGGTCGCCCATCTCGGCCACCCCGATCACCAGGGCCGAGAACAGCAGCGGGATGACCATCATGAACAGCAGGCGCAGGAAGATCTGCCCCGCCGGTCCTGTGATGTTGTCGGTGACCCAGACCACCCAGGCCGTATCGGCGCCCAGCGCCAGATTGACCCACAGCCCCCCGCCCAGGCCGACGGTGAAGCCGATCAGCATCAGCCAGTGGAGGGCTATGCCCCCAGGTTTCGTCTCGGTCATCTATCCCCCAGGAAAAGACTCAAGCTGCGGCGCTTAACGGATCGGCAATCCATAGATCAAGCCGGCCGGCCGCGCGTTCCACTGTGCGTTCAATCCGCGCGCCAGGTCGAGCGGCGATTGCGAACCCAGGTTCCGGTCGAAGATCTGGCCGTAATTTCCGACCGACAGTATGGCGTCCTTCGCCCAGTCGTCGGATAGGCCCAGCAGGGCGCCGTATTCGCCCTCAGACCCCAGCAAACGCTTGATGCGCGGGTCGTTCGACGTCTTCGACAGGGCTTCGGCGTTCTCCTGTGTGACCCCGAATTCCTCGGCCAGGACGACGGCGTTCAGAGTCCATCGCACCACGTCGGCCCAGCGCTCGTCCCCGGCCCTGACGACGGGCCCCAGCGGCTCCTTAGACACCACGTCTGACAATATCGTGTGCGCCTGAGAATCCGCCAGAACCGTGCGGGCGGCGGCCAGGGCCGATATGTCGGCGCTCAAGGCGTCGCAGTCTTCCCGGCCATAGGCGTCCCGCGCCGCCTCCTCGCTGGGCAGAACCACCGGGCGATAGGCGATGCCGCGCGAGCGGAAGAAGTCGTCGGCGTTGGCCTGGGCTGTCGATCCCGCCTGGACGCAGATCCGGGCGCCGTTCAGTTCCGTGGCGCTGGCCAGGCTCAGAGACCGCCGCACCAGGAAGCCCTGACCGTCGTAATAGTTGATTCCCGCGAAGACGAAGCCCTCGCCGGCGTCCCGGCTCATGGTCCAGGACGAATTGCGCCACAACACGTCCACTCGGCCTTCCTTCAGCGCCGCGAACCGGTCGGATGCAGACAGGGGCACGAACCGAACCGCGTTCCCGTCGCCGAAGATGGCCGCCGCCATGGCGCGACAGAAGTCGGCGTCGAACCCACGCCACTGACCACGGTTGTCGGTATAGGCGAAGCCGACCAGTCCTTGATGCACGCCGCAGTTCAGCCGCCCGCGTCGCTTGACCGCGATCAGGGTCGGGCTGTCGGGGCGATCCGTGGCCACGCTGGGCGTCGGCAGGGTCTGCGAGGCGGTTTCCGGCGTCGGGTCGGGATTCCCGCGTCCGCAGGCCGCCGTCAGCAGGGCCGCCGCCATAACTCCGATCGTCAAGACCCGCATCGCGTTTCGCATCCTCCGCCGCTTGCGCCCCGCTGACTTTAGAGGCCTTTAGGCCCCGATCCGCAACCCATCGGAGAGGCCATGTCGCCGCATTCGGACCGCACCCGTCTGATCTCGTCCGCCACCCGGCGGGGCCGGGGACGCCGCCCGGTCAACCCGCCCATCGAACGCGCCTCGACCATGCTCAGCGACCGGGCGGAGACCATGCGAAACGACGCCGATGGCCCGACCTACGGCCTGGACGGCGGCTCGGCCGCGCGCCAGCTGCGCGCCGCCCTGGCCGATCTGGAAGGCGCGGCCGACGCCTTCATCGTCCCGTCCGGCCTCGCCGCCGTGACCGTGCCCCTGCTGGCTCTCACCCGGCCGGGCGACGAGGTGATCACGAGCGACGCGATCTATGGCCCGTCCCGCCGGTTCCTGGCCCGCTACCAGGCCGCGCGCGGGGTCACGACCCGCTTCCTGCCCGCCGATACGGATGCGGCCGGCCTGATCGCCGCGCTAGGCGACCGCACCCGTCTGGTCCTGATGGAATCGCCCGCCTCCCTGACCTTCGAGATGATCGATGTGGCCGCCGTGGCGTCGGCCTGTCGCGAACGCGGCGTCCTGACCGTGATCGACAACACCTGGGGCGCAGGCCTGGCTTTCAAGCCCCTGGCCCACGGCGTCGATGTCAGCATCCAGGCCCTGACCAAATATGTCTCCGGCCATTCCGACGTCCTGATGGGCGGGATCGCCGCCAACGCCCCCGCCTGTCTGCGCGCCGTCGCCGACACGATCGAGGATCTGGGCTGGCACGTCTCGCCCGACGACGCCTGGCTGGCCCTGCGCGGCCTGCGCACCCTGCCGCTGCGCTATGCCGAACAGGGGCGGTCGGGCCTGATCGTCGCCGAGTGGCTGCAGGCCCGGCCCGAGGTGGCCCGCGTCCTCTATCCGCCCCTGCCCGGCGCGGTCGGCCATGACCTGTGGACGCGGGACTTCACCGGCGCCGCCTCCCTGATGGGCGTGGTGCTGAAGGGCGGAAACACGACCGCTGCCTGCGCCTTCCTCGACGCCCTTTCCCTGTTCGGCATGGGCTATTCCTGGGGCGGGTTCGAAAGCCTGATCACTCACGAAACCCACCAGATGGCCTATCGGGATCATCCGCCGGCGCTGGAGGGCGAGCTGATCCGCCTGCATATCGGGCTGGAAGACCCCGCCGACCTGATCGCCGACCTCGAACACGGCTTCGCCGCCTTCCGCGCGGCGCTCACCCTTCCTTAAGCGGCCGGGGCGACAGTCGCCCCGTGCACGCCTCGCCCGTCCAGATCGATGATTCGGACGCCCCGCCCGCCTGGGAACAGTGGGCGGCGGGCTTCGTCGTCTTCATGCTGACCGGCGCCCTGATCGCCCCGGTCATCGCCCCGGACCAGGGCGAGACCCCGATCCTTCGCCTGATCTGGCTGCCCGTCTACGCCGTCACCGCCGGCCTGATCGTGTTTCGCTTCGAAAAAATCATCCGCGCCTGGCCCGCCTGGCTGATGGTCGGCGGACTGGTCGGCCTGGCCTATGTCTCGCAGTACTGGTCCATCGATCCCGGCGTCACCGACCGGCGCGTCATCGCCCTGGCGATCAACAGCGCCTTCGCCGTCTATCTGGGCGCGGTCTTCCGGGACGCGGCCCTGCCCCGCGTCCTGATGCACACCTGTCTGGTCATGGCGATCGGCAGCCTGATCATGGTCTTCGCCTTTCCCCGCATCGGGGTTCACCAGTACGACAACGCCGGTCTGTGGCGCGGCCTCTGGTACGAGAAGAACCAGATGGGCCTGGTCATGGTGGTCGGCGCGGTCTCGGCCGCCGCCAGCCTGGCCGCCGACCATCTGGCCGGAAACGGGCGCAAGCCCTGGGTCGCCCTGCTGACCTTAGCCCTGACCACGCTTCTGGTCGTGGCCACCCAGTCCAAGACCTCGCTGCTGTGCTGGATGCTGGGCGTCGGCATGGTCGGCGGCTGGTGGACGCTGAAACAGGGCGGCGCGGCCGTGACCGTCGCGGCCGTCTGGCTGGGCGTGGTGATCGCCGCCGTCGGGACCTGGTTCTGGAACACCGATTCCGCCGCCATTCTCGAAGCCCTGGGCAAGGACCCGTCCCTGACCGGCCGAACCCTGATCTGGGAGGCCCTGATGCGCAAGGTCGCCGAACGCCCCTGGACCGGTTACGGCTTCAGCGCCTTCTGGGGCGTCGATTCCATTCCCGCCCGCGAGATCCGGCTGGAGACCCAGTGGCCCGTCCCCTCGGCCCACAACGGCTGGATCGACCTGCTGGTCCAGCTGGGCTGGCCCGGCGCGGTCGCCGTCGGAACCCTCATGGCCGTGTCCGCCGTCATGATCCTGATCCGTATGAACGGCCTGGGCGCCCGCGAGGGGTTCTGGAGCCTCGGCTATCTGGCGGTCTTCTTCGCCCTCAGCCTGTCCGAGAGCGTCCTGCTGACCCACGCCAACCTGCCCTGGGTGCTGATGCTGGCGATTCTGGCCCGCGCCGTGACCTTCGATCCGGTTCCGGTGCGACCGCCGCTTGCTCGACCGGCGACACGCGCCTACCAGAACCGGCTCCGAATCGCCTCAGACTATGTGAATGGCCGACGACCTCTTCGCTTTTAACGACACGCCCGAGGCGCCCAAGCCCGAGGCGCCCAAACCTGTCGCGGTGACGCCGCCCCAGGCTGCGCCCGCCCCTGCGCCAAAACCGGTCCCGACGCCTGTCGCCGCAGCCCCGACCGCAGGCGCCCAGAACGCCTATTCCGCCTCCTCCATCGAGGTTCTGGAAGGGCTCGAGCCCGTTCGCAAACGCCCCGGCATGTATATCGGCGGCACCGACGAACGCGCCCTGCACCACCTGTTCGCCGAAGTCCTCGACAATGCGATGGACGAGGCCGTGGCCCGTCACGCCAAGCTGATCACGGTCGAACTGGACGCCGACGGCTATCTGTCGGTCCGCGACGACGGCCGGGGCATCCCGGTCGATCCCCACCCCAAACATCCCGGCAAGTCGGCGCTGGAGGTGGTCATGACCGTCCTCCACTCGGGCGGCAAATTCTCCGGCAAGGCCTATGAGACCTCGGGCGGCCTGCACGGCGTCGGCGTCTCGGTCGTCAACGCCCTGTCGGAACATCTGGACGTCACCGTCTGGCGCGACGGCTTCGAGTGGAAACAGTCCTTCTCGCGCGGCAATGTCCTGGGCCCGATCCAGCAGATCCAGCCGTCCAGGAAGCGCGGCACCCAGATCCGCTTCAAGCCGGACGACGAAATCTTCGGCATGGGCGCGGCCTTCAAGCCGGCCCGCCTGTTCCGCATGGCCCGCTCCAAGGCCTATCTGTTCCGCGGCGTCGAGATCAAATGGACCTGCGCGCCCGAGCGGATCACCGACGCCACACCGACCCAGGCCCTGCTCCACTTCCCCGGCGGTCTGGCCGACGCCCTGATCGACCGGATCGGCGAGCTGGAGACCGTCACCCCCACCTTCGCCGGCCGCGCCGAGCGTCAGGGCGAGGCGGGCGCCTTCGAATGGGCCGTCACCTGGTCGCCCATCGGCTTCGGCGAGGCCGACGGCTTCATCCAGTCCTACTGCAACACCGTCTCCACCCCCGACGGCGGCACCCATGAGGCCGGCTTCCGCGCCGCCCTGGTCAAGGGTCTGAAATCCTACGGCGAGCTGACCAACGAGAAGCGCGCCGCCATCATCACGGCCGAGGACGTCACCGCCAACGCCGGCGCCCTGATCAGCGTCTTCATCCGCAATCCCGAATTCCAGGGCCAGACCAAGGACCGTCTGTCCTCGCCCGAGGGCGCCCGGCTGGTCGAACAGCTGCTGCGCGACCCGCTGGACCACTGGCTGACCGAAAGCCCCAAACAGGCCAACGCCCTGCTCGGCTTCGTCGTCGATCGCGCCGAGGACCGGCTGCGCCGCCGCAAGGACAAGGAGGTCCAGCGCGCCGCCGCCACCCGCAAGCTGCGCCTGCCCGGCAAGCTGTCGGACTGCAGCCGCCAGTCGGCCCAGGGCACCGAACTCTTCATCGTCGAAGGCGATTCGGCCGGCGGCTCGGCCAAACAGGCGCGCGACCGCACCACCCAGGCCATCCTGCCCCTGCGCGGCAAGATCCTGAACGTCGCGTCGGCCACCGCCGACAAACTGCGCCAGAATATCGAACTGTCCGACCTGGCCCTGGCCCTGGGCGTCCAGCCCGGCAATCGCTTCAATATCGACGACCTGCGCTACGAGCGGATCGTCATCATGACCGACGCCGACGTGGACGGCGCCCATATCGCGGCCCTGCTGATCACCTTCTTCTATCGGGTCATGCCCGAGACGATTCGCCAGGGCCGGGTCTTCATGGCCCTGCCGCCGCTCTATCGGATCTCGGCCGGCCCCTTGAGCGAATACGCCCGCGACGACGCCCACCGCGACGAACTGCTGGCCACCGTCTTCAAGGGCAAGAAGACCGAGATCGGCCGGTTCAAGGGTCTGGGCGAAATGATGGCCTCCCAGCTGAAGGAGACCACCATGGACCCGAAGAAGCGCACCCTGGCCCGGATCACCGTCCCCGACGCCGAAACCAGCGTCGAGGATCTGGTCGAACGCCTGATGGGCAAGCGCGCCGACGCCCGCTTCCAGTTCATCCAGGAAAACGCCCAGTTCGTGAAGGAAGACCTGGACGTCTGAGGCCGACGGCCCTTCCACCTCGCCCTCGCGCCTGACAAAAGGGAGCCATGCAGACGCCCGCCCCCTCTCCCGCCGTTCTGGACGAACTGAAAGCCGCCCTGGGTCCGGGCGGCTGGACCCAGGATCCCGAGGTCATCGCCCCGGCCCTGACCGAATGGCGCAACCGCTGGACCGGCCATACGCCGATCCTGCTGACCCCGCGGTCGACCGAGGAGACGGCCACGGCCGTGGCCATCTGCGCCCGCGAAGGCGTGGCCATCACGCCCCAGGGCGGCGGCACCGGCCTGGTCGGCGGCCAGATCCCTTTCGGCGAGGTCCTGCTGTCGACCCGCAAGATGCGCGCGATCCGCGACGTCACCCCCCTGGACGACGCCATGACGGTCGAGGCCGGCCTGACCCTGCTGGAGGCGCAACAGGCGGCGACGGCCGCCGGCCGCTATTTCCCGCTCAGCCTCGCGGCCGAGGGGTCGGCCACCATCGGCGGCGTCATCTCCACCAACGCCGGCGGCACCCAGGTGCTCCGCTACGGCATGATGCGCGACCTGGTGCTGGGCCTCGAGGCGGTCATGCCCAATGGCGAGATCTTCCGGGGCCTGAAGCGCCTCAGGAAGGACAACACCGGCTACGACCTGAAACAGATGCTGATCGGCGCCGAGGGCACATTGGGCGTCGTCACCGCCGCCACCCTGAAACTCTTCCCCATCATGCGTTCGCGCGCCGTCGCCGTCGTCGGCCTGGAGACGGCCGCCGCCTCCGTCGAACTCCTCGCCCGCGCCAAGGCCGAGACCGGCGGCGGGGTCGAGGCCTTCGAGCTGATGAAGCGTCTGGGCATGGAACTGGTGCTCAAGAACATCCCCGACACCCGCGAACCGCTGGACTCGACCCCCGACTGGTACGTCCTGATCGAGATCGCGTCGGGCACGCCCGGCGGCGCCGAGGCCCAGATGGAGGCCCTGCTGGAAGTCGCCTTCGAACAAGGCCTGATCACCGACGCCGCCATCGCCCAGAACGACGCCCAGCGCGCCGCCTTCTGGCGTCTGCGCGAGGAACATTCGGCGGCGCTGAAGCCCGAGGGCGGCGGCTGGAAACACGATGTCTCGGTCCCCATCAGCCGCATCGCGGAGTTCATCGACGAGGCCTCGGCCGCCGTCGAACGCTTCCACCCCGGCGCCCGCATCTCGGTCTTCGGCCACGTCGGCGACGGCAATCTGCACTATGACATCCTGCCCGGCGTGGGCCAGGACATCCCCGCCTTCATCGGTCGCTGGAAGGAAGGCTCGCAAGTGGTTCACGACGTTGTCGGAAGCTACGACGGCTCCATCTCCGCCGAACACGGCCTGGGCCGGCTGAAGACCGAGGAGGTCAAACGCTACAAATCCCCCCTCGAGATCGAAACCATGGCCGCCCTGCGCCGCGCCATCGATCCGAAGCGGATCATGAACCCGGCGGTGCTGTTCTAGCACTCGGCGACGCACCCCCTCCGTCACGGCGCTCTGCGCCGCGCCACCTCCCCCAAGGGGGGAGGATCTCCGTCACCCCATTCCTCCCCCCTTGGGGGAGGTGGATCGCCGGCGCAGCCGGCGAGACGGAGGGGGCCCGAACGGCCCCAACTGTCACAATGACGCTGGTCCTGCCGTAACGATTCCAACCCCTTGTCAGATTCTCGCCCCGACTTCCCCGCCAGGGTTTCCCCACCCCCTATAATCAGCCTCGGTCTCGTCGCTTGGAGGGCTCGTAAGGCCTGCGACCTTGCGGCGGCGAGAGCGGATGGAACGGGAGCGGGGGTGAAATCCCTCCGCGCCGGCGGCGTCTCAAAACGCCGCCGGAGGGTCGAGGGGGATACTCGGCCGCACTCGGGACGGTTCTTCGCAGGGACCGCCGACCCGTCGCAGGCTTATGGGGTTAGGCGATAAGACCGCCACCGCTCGGCGCCCCGAGCTTGCAGGCCAACCAACCGCGCGGGGCGTCAAACCTTCGTCGAAACGGTACTCAAAACACAAAACTCCGGGCGAAGGCCCGGCGCCCCGCCCAGCCCTCCATAACTTCGCAGCGAAAGCGCGAGGACGATCCCCCACGCCGTCATCGCGCCCGGTTCAAATCGTCACCAAGGCGCCCTATGTCAGCGGGCCACCACGGAGCCGCCTCTTGCTGATCGTTCTTTCTCCCGCCAAGCGGCTGGACTTCACCGAAGCCGACCCCGCCATTCCCGGCACGGACCGCCGCTTTCTCGAGGACACCGCCAGCCTGGCGACCACGGCGCGGCGCCAGACCAAGGCCGATCTGCGCCGCCTGATGGGCATCTCCGACGATCTGGCCACCCTGAATCTGGAACGGTTCAAGACCTTTGATTCGGACTCGACCGACGGCGTCCAGGCCGCCTTCGCCTTCGCCGGCGACGTCTATGAAGGCCTGAAGGCGCGCGAGCTCGACGCCGAGGCCCTCGACTTCGCCCAGGACCGGTTGCGCATCCTGTCGGGCTTCTACGGCCTGTTGCGCCCGCTGGACCGGATCCAGCCCTATCGGCTGGAGATGGGCACCCGTCTGAAGACCCGGCGCGGGTCCAGCCTCTATGATTTCTGGGGCGACCGGATCTCGAAACAGCTGAACGCGGACGCCGAGGGCCACGCCGACCCGACCCTGGTCAATCTGGCCAGCCAGGAATATTTCGGCGCCGTCGACGCCAAGGCCCTGAAACTGCCGGTCGTCACCCCCCAGTTCCGCGAAGAGAAGAATGGCGAGAGCCGCATCATCTCCTTCTTCGCCAAGAAGGCCCGCGGGGCCATGGCCCGGTTCGCCATCGACGAGCGGGTGGAACGGGTCGAGGACTTGAAGGCTTTCGACCGCGACGGCTACAGGTTCGACAAGGCCGCCTCGACGGACAACGAGTGGATATTCATCAGGTCGGGAAATTCTTGATCCCCGCCCCGTCCTGCCGCTAGTCTCTCGACAAAATACGAAGGGCGGATTCATGTTCAACTGGTCGAAGTCATCCAAGGGCCCCAGCGCCGCACCAGCCGCCGCACACGGCGACGCCCCGGTGTTTCGCGACATCGGCGACCTGAAGGGTCAGGTCGCCGTCATTTCGGGCTCGACCTCGGGCATAGGCCTGGCCCTGGCGCGGGCCGTGGCGGCGCGCGGCGGCGACGTGGTGCTGAACGGCCTGGGCGATCCGGCCGAGATCGAACGCACCCGCGCCGGGCTGGAAGCCGGCTCCAGCGGCCGGGTCCGCTATCACGCGGCCAATATGATGCGCGGCGATGAGATCGCCGACATGGTCGCCTTCGCCAAACATGAGTTCGGCCGCCTCGACATCCTGGTCAACAACGCCGGCATCCAGCACGTCGAATCTGTCGAGAAATTCCCCACCGACAAGTGGGAGCAGATCATCGCCATCAACCTGTCCTCGGCCTTCTACGCCACACGGGCGGCCATTCCGATCATGAAGGCCCAGGGGCGCGGCCGGATCGTCAACATGGCCTCGGCCCACGGCCTGGTCGCCAGCCCGTTCAAGTCGGCCTATGTCGCGGCCAAGCACGGGATCGTCGGCTTCACCAAGACGGTGGCCCTGGAACTGGCCCAGGACAATATCACCTGCAACGCCATCTGCCCCGGCTTCGTCGAGACCCCCATCGTCGAGAAACAGATCGCCGACCAGGCCCGCACCCGCGGCATCTCCAAGGAACAGGTCCTGCACGACGTCATCCTGGCCGCCCAGCCGACCAAGAAATTCGTGACGACCGACCAGTTGGCGGGCCTCTTCCTCTATCTGGTCAGCGACCTGGGCGCCTCGGCCAATGGCGCCAACTTCTCCATCGACGGCGGCTGGACCGCGCAATAGACCAATGACCTAGGGGACGGCGGCATGGCGATCTTCAGACGCAAGGCCGCCGAACCGGCGGACATCGTCCCGTCGACCTCGGGACGACGGCCCCTGTCCCTGGCGCTGCAGGGCGGCGGGGCGCACGGCGCCTTCCAGTGGGGCGTGCTGGACCGGCTGCTGGAGGACGGCCGGCTGGAGGTTCGCGCCGTCTCGGGCGTCTCGGCGGGGGCCATGAACGGCGCGGCCCTGGTTTCGGGCCTGGCCGCCGGCGACGCCCGCGCCGCCCTCGACAAACTGTGGCGCGAGATCAACCAGTCGGGCGGCCGCAACGTCTTCGGCGACAGCACCCTGTGGAACCCGGCCCAGACGCCGGACTGGATCAAGGACACCCCGCTATGGCGCGCCGGCGAGACCTTGGCCATGTCCATGAGCCCCTATGAATTCAATCCGCTAAATCACAACCCTCTGACACGGGTTCTAAAGGCGGCGGTCGATTTCGGCGCGGTTCAGGCATCCGACATAAAGATGTTCGTCGCCGCCACCGCCGTGCGCCAGGCCCGGGCCCGCATCTTCGAATCCGGCGAGATCACCGCCGACGTCCTGATGGCCTCGGCCTGCCTGCCCCATCTGTTCCAGGCGGTCGAGATCGACGGCGAACCCTATTGGGACGGCGGCTACCTGACCAATCCGCCGCTGTGGCCCCTGACCGGCGATGACACGCCCGACGACGTCCTGCTGGTGACGCTGAACGCCATGGTTCGCGACGAGACGCCGCGCAGCGCCGGCGACATCGTCGAACGGCTGAACGAGATCGTCTTCAACGCCCCCCTGGTCGCCGAGCTGCGCGCCATCGCCATGGCCGCCGAGATGATCGCCGGGGGCCAGCTGAAACACGGCGGCGGGTCCTATCGTCAGGTCCGGCTGCACGCCATCGAAGCCGACGGCTGGCTCTCGGACCTGTCGCTGCGGTCCAAGTTCAACACCGAATGGAGCTTCCTCAATGATCTGAAGGCGCGGGGACGGGCCGCCGCCGACGACTGGCTGGAGACCTGCCTGCCCTGCGTCGGGCGGCACTCCAGCGTCGATCTCCAGGCCCGGTTCGGCTAGCCGACGAAGCCGGCGGCGCGGCGCAGACGGTCGTTGATCGCCTCGCCCAGACCCTGTGACGGGATCGGCGACACGGCGATGCCGACGGGATGCGTGCGATCCGCTTCCCTGAACAATCTGAACAGGTTGGCCGCCGCTTCTCGCAGATCGCCCGAGACGCTCAAGCTCCAGCGCGGATCGCCCGCCCCCGGCCCGAAGCCCAGCAGGATTTCGCCGTCACGTGGCGCGACGACGTCGATCCGAACCGGGGCGTCGGGGGCGTAATGCGCCGCCAGCCGGCCCGGCGACCTGTGCCCGTCGCCGCCGTCCGCCAGCGGCCCGACCACGGCCTCAATCTCGGCGCGGGTCACCGCGCCCGGCCGCAGCAGCGACACCCGCCCGCCCAGCACCGACACGACCGTGCTCTCCAGCCCCACCGCGCAGGGGCCGCCGTCCACGGCCGCCGTGACGGCGAACCCCGTCTCCTCGACCGCATCGGCGAAATTCGTCGGACTGGGCCGTCCCGACCGATTGGCCGAGGGCGCCACGACCGGCCCGCCAAAGGCCGACAGCACCGCCCGCGCCGCCGCATGGCCCGGAACCCGGATGGCCACGCTGTCCAGCCCGGCCCGGGCCAGATCACAGACCCGCCCTCCGTCCCGCACCGGCGTCACCAGGGTCAAGGGGCCCGGCCAGAAGGCCTCGGCCAGCGCCCGGGCCGAGACGTCGAACACCCCGACAGCCTCGGCCGCGACGGCGTCGGCGACATGAGAAATCAAGGGATTGAAGCGCGGCCTTCCCTTGGCCTGGAAGATGGCGGCCACCGCCTCGGCGTTGCCCGCGTCGGCGCCCAGGCCATAGACGGTCTCGGTCGGCAGCAGGATCAGTTCGCCCCGGCGCAGGGCCGTGGCCGCCTGATCGGCCGTATCGCCGGACCTTTGGGTCATGGCCGACGCGGGATCAGCGGGATCATCCGGTGCAGCACATTGTCACGATTGATGAATTGATGCTTCAGCGCACCCAGCACATGAAGCGCGATCAGGACATACAGGCCCTTCATCACCACCTCATGGACCTCCATGAACCGACCCGCCGTCTCGCGACCGCCGCCGACCGGCAGCAGGGGCCAGTCGAACAGCCCGAACCAGGCGATCTCACGCCCGGCCGCCGATGAGGCCAGCCAGCCGGTCATCGGCATGGCGATCAGGACGACATAGAACAGCACATGGGTCGCACGCGCCGCCAGTCTTTCCCAGCGCGGCAGGTGGCCCGGGAGGGGAATGGCCGGATGCGCCAGCCGCCAGCCGATTCGCGCCAGGGTCAGGACCAGGATGGTGATGCCCACCGACTTGTGCAGCATGACGAATTGGCCCGACAGGACGCCTTCCGTCTTCTCATGCGCCGTGATCAGCAGCACCTGGGCCAGAACGCCCAGGGCGATGATCCAGTGCAGCGCCAGCGACACCGTCGAATAGCGATTGCGAGGTTCGGCCATGACTTCCCTTCCGTGGCGGCAGGGCGCCAGTGTGCCCCGACGAAGAGCCTTGCGCCAAGCCGCTTGCGACAAGGGGCGATGACGAGGCACTTAGGCCTGAATATGCATCGAGGAAACCCATGAGCTACCGCGCACCCGTTCGTGATCTGGCCTTCACCCTGGAGGCCATCGCCGGCATGGCCGACGTCGCCGCCACCGGAGCCTTCCCGGACTATGATTCCGACGTCGCGGGCGCGGTGCTGGAAGCGGCCGGACAGTTTTCCGAGGAGGTGCTGGCCCCATTGAACCGCATCGGCGACCAGCAGGGCTCGCACTATGCGAACGGCGCGGTCACGGCCGCCCCCGGTTTCGCCGACGCCTATCGCCAGTTCGCCGCCGGCGGCTGGACCGGCCTGTCGGCTCCGGTCGAGGTCGGCGGCCAGGCCCTGCCCAAGGCGCTGGAGCTGGCGGCCTATGAGACCGTTCACGCCGCCAATATGGCCTTCGGCCTGTGCCCCATGCTGTCGCTGGCGGCTATCGAGGCGCTGGACCAGGTCGGGACCGAGGAACAGAAGGCCAAATACCTGACCAAGCTGGTCAGCGGCGAATGGACCGGCGCCATGGTGCTGACCGAGCCGGGCGCCGGCTCGGACCTGGGGTCTCTGATCACCACGGCGACGCCGAACGGCGACGGCACCTACGCCCTGAACGGCCAGAAGATCTACATCACCTGGGGCGACCACGACGCCACCGACAACATCATCCATCTGGTGCTGGCCCGCCTGCCCGACGCGCCCAAGGGCCCCAAGGGCATCAGCCTGTTCCTGGCGCCCAAGTTCGCGGTCAATGACGACGGCAGCCTGGGCGACCGCAACGGTTTCCGCCCGGTCGGGGTCGAACACAAGCTGGGCATCCACGCCTCCCCGACCTGCGTCATGAGCTATGAAGGCGCGCGCGCCGAACTGGTCGGCCGACCGAACGAGGGCCTGGCCCATATGTTCGTGATGATGAACGCCGCCCGCCTCGCCGTGGGCGTCGAAGGCGTCGGCATCGCCGAACGCGCCTATCAGCACGCCCTGGCCTATGCGCTGGACCGTCGTCAGGGCCGCTCGGTCTGGACCGGCGAGGCCAATGCTCCGATCTTCGACCATCCCGACGTGCGGCGGATGCTGGGGGTGATGAAGGCCAAGACCTCGGCCGCCCGCGCCATCTGCCTGTCGACCGGGGTCGCCGCCGACCTGGCTCGTCATGCCGGAACTGAGGAGGATCGTCGGCGCTGGAAGGCCCGCGAGGACCTGTTCACCCCCATCGCCAAGGCCTGGTCCACCGACGTCGGCTGCGAGGTGGCGTCGCTGGGCGTCCAGATCCACGGCGGCATGGGCTTCATCGAGGAGACGGGCGCCGCCCAATACTACCGCGACGCCCGGATTGCACCGATCTACGAAGGCACCAACGGCATCCAGGCCATGGACCTGGTGGGCCGCAAGCTGTCGATGGACGGCGGGGAAGCGGCCCGGGCTCTGATCGCCGACATGAAGGCGACCCTGGCGGACCTGGCCCACCTCTATTCCGGAAAGCCGCTGGAACGGTTCGCCACGGGGATCGAGGCGGTTCAGGACGCCACCCTGTGGCTGCTTGATCGCAAGGCCGAGGCCGAGGCGGCCGCCGATGTCCTGGCCGCCGCCGACGCCTATCTCAAACTGCTGGGCGACGTGGTCGGCGGATGGATGCTGGCCAAGGGCGCCCTGGCGGCCAAGGCGCGCCTCGACGCCGGCGAGGGCGACCCCGTGTGGCTGCAGGGCAAGCTGGACCTGTATGAGGTCTATGCCGCCAATGTGCTGGGCCATGTCTCCAGCCGCCTGGCGGCCGTAGGCCAGGGCGGCGATCTGTTGAAGCGGTTGACGGCCGAAGCCCTGACGGGCTGAAGCAGCGGCGTCAGGGCGCCGGCGCGGCCTTCTGGTCCAGCAGGTCCACCGCCTCACGGATATAGTCGGCGTGGACCACCACGCCGATCCTCAGGCGCTCGTCCTGAACGATGACTTCCTGCGTCAGAACCCCCGCGACACACGGATGGACCGGCGACACCTGCGTCGCCGGCGTCCAGAACACCGGTCCGCCCGAGTCGCCCGGAAAGACGGCCAGATCGAGCAGGAAGGTCGGAAAGGCGCTGATCGGCGTCAGCGGCCAGGATGCGATCCGCCCGACGCGCAGGATCGGAAACCCGGCGCGGTTGGCTGACCGCCCTCGGGGAAAGCCCAACGTCCGCATAGCGTCGCCCGGCCCGACCGCGGTCGTGTCGAACGCCTCCCTGTCCGCCAGCCATGCGATCGGAATGGCGTCACGGGCGAAGGCGGCCGGCGCGCTGATCTCCATGACCGCAATGTCGCGGTCGCCCGGCTTGGTCCATAGCGGGTCAGACTCTGCGTCCCGAATGGCCAGCGGCTGGGGATCGAAACGCCACCCGCCGTCCGGCAGTTCGACGCGCCATCCGATCCGCGCCTCGCTGTCGGGCATGCGGCTCAGCACGTGATCGGCGGTGACCAGGACGGTGCGCGGCGTGCCGTCCGCGCGGGGCGCATTCAACAGAAAACCCGCGCCCACGGTTCGCGTGCCGTCGCCGTTCGGCTGGTCGATCTGGACCGTCGCACGGATCATGGTCACGGTCAGGTCTCTGGCCGAACGCGACACGGTCTGCGTCGCCTCGGCGGAGGTCGTCGGCAGGGTCTGGAGGTCGAACATCAAGGCAAAGCGCCTCTCTGGGCTTTTCTTCATTTGACGCCGCCATGGGCCACGCACAAGGTTCGGGTCCGAATAAGGGGGCCTAACCGATGAACCGTCGCCAACTGATCGTCTCGACCGCCGCAACCGCCGTCGCGGTCGCCTCCCCCGCCCTCGCCAAGCCCGCTCAGACTACCGGACCCTCGATGCCCCAGCCCCCCGTCGCCAAGAAGATCCCCGTCGTCATCGAACAACTGGGCCGCACCCGGACCGACGAATATCAATGGATGAAGGACGACAACTGGCAGGCCGTGCTGCGCGACCCGACCCTGATCAAGACCGAGGTCAAGGAACATCTGACGGCGGAGAACGCCTACCGCGAGGCCATGATGGCCTCCACCCTGCCGCTGCAGCAGGCGATGTTCGCCGAGATGCGCGGTCGCATCAAGGAGGACGACAGCTCGGTTCCGGCCCCGGACGGCGATTGGAACTACTACGTCGAATACCGCACCGGCGACCAGCATCCCCGTTACATGCGCGTCGAACGCCAGGGCGCGTGGATGGTGGACGGTCAGCCGGTGACGAAGAATTTCGTCGTCGCGCCCACGCCTCAACTGCTCCTGGACGCCAACGAACTCGCCGAGGGCAAGGCCTATTCGGAAGTGTCGGCCGCGAGCCACAGCCCGGACCACAGCCTGTTCGCCTATGCCGAGGACGCCCAGGGCTCCGAGGTCCACAAGATCTACGTCAAGGACCTGGCGACCGGTGAAGTGCTGCCTGACGTGATCGACAGCGCCACCGGAGACTTCGTCTTCTCGCCCGACAGCCAGTGGATCTTCTGGACCAATCGCGACGACAACGGTCGCCCCGACAAGATCTTCCGCCGCCCGGCGCGCGGCGGCGAAACCACCCTGGTCTATGAAGAAGCCGACGACGGCATGTTCATCGGCGTCGGCCGCACCGCCGACGACCAGTTCATCGTCATCGGCATCCAGAACCAGGAAACCTCCGAGGCCCGCTACATCCCCGCCGCCACCCCGACGGCCGCGCCGGTCGTGCTTGAACCGCGCATCGTCGCGCTCCGCTACGACGTCGATCACTGGGGCGACCGCTGGGTGATCCGAACCAATGCGGACGACGCCATCGACTTCAAGATCGTCCAGGCGCCGACCGCAACGCCGGCCAAGGCCCACTGGACCGACCTGGTGCCGCACACGCCCGGCCGCTTCATCGAAGGCCTCGACCTGACGAAGGATCACCTGGCTCGCCAGGAACGGGCCGACGCCAACACCCGGATCATCATCCGCGACCGCGCCGGCGCCGAACACGAGATCGCCGTCGATGAACCCGCCTTCGCCCTGTCGCTGTCCGGCGCGTCCGAGTTCGAGACGACCCACACACGCTACAGCTACAATTCGCCGTCCACCCCGACCCAGACCTTCGACTACGACATGGCGACGCGCGAGCGGACCCTGCGCAAGACGCAGGAGATCCCGTCGGGCCACAATATTGCGGACTATGTGGTCGAGCGGTTGAACGCCCCCGCTTCGGACGGACAGCTGGTGCCGGTCACGGTGCTGCGTCGAAAATCCACGCCGGTGGACGGTTCGGCGCCCCTGCTGCTCTACGGCTACGGCTCCTACGGCATCCCCATGCCGGCCAGTTTCTCGACCAACCGGCTGTCGCTGGTCGATCGCGGCTGGATCTACGCCATCGCCCATATCCGGGGCGGCTCGGACAAGGGCTGGGGCTGGTTCCTGGACGCCCGCCGGATGACGAAGAAGAACACCTTCACCGACTTCATCGCCGCCGCCGAACACCTGATCGACCGGAAATACGCAACCGCCGGACACATCGTCGCCCAGGGCGGATCGGCCGGCGGCCTGCTGATGGGCGCCGTCAACAACATGCGCCCCGACCTGTGGGCCGGCGTCATCGGCCAGGTGCCCTTCGTCGATGTGATCAACACCATGAGCGATGTCTCCCTGCCGCTGACGCCGCCGGAATGGCCCGAATGGGGCAATCCGATCGAGGACCCGGAGGCCTACGACTATATGATGAGCTACAGCCCCTATGATCAGGTGGGGCCGAAAGCCTATCCGGCCGTCCTGGCGACCGGCGGCCTGTCCGATCCCCGCGTCACCTATTGGGAGCCTGAAAAATGGGTCGCCAAGCTGCGTCCGGCGACGACCTCGGGCAAGCCTGTGCTGCTGAAGATCAACATGGAGGCGGGACACGGCGGCGCGGCCGGGCGGTTCGACTATCTGAAAGAGGTCGCCCACGACTACGCCTTCGCCGTCTGGGCCGTCGAAAAGGGCTGGGAAGCGGTCTGATCCGCGGCTTCTCTTGAGCGGCTTCAGTCCTTCGACTGAAGCCGCGCCGCCAGGCTGGAGGTGTCCCAGCGATTTCCGCCCATGGCCTGGACCTCGGCGTAGAACTGATCGACCAGGGCCGTCAGGGCCAGACGCGCCCCGTTCGACCGCGCCTCGTCCAGCACCAGGCCCAGATCCTTGCGCATCCAGTCGACGGCGAAGCCGAATTCGAACTCGCCTCTGGCGGCCGTCTTCCAGCGGTTGTCCATCTGCCAGCTCTGGGCCGCGCCCTTGGAGACGGCGTCAAAGGCGGCGTCGGTGTCCAGGCCCGCGACCTGGGCGAAATGCACCGCCTCGGCCAGGCCTTGGACCACCCCGGCGATGGCGATCTGATTGACCATCTTGGTCAGTTGGCCCGATCCGGCCGCCCCCATATGCTTGATCGCCTTGGAATAGGCCTGGAGCGCGGGTTCCGCCTTGGCCAGGGCCCCGGCGTCGCCGCCCGCCATGACGCTGAGCTGGCCGTTCTCGGCGCCCGCCTGGCCGCCCGACACCGGGGCGTCGACGAAGCGCCGCCCCTGCCCTTCGGCCAACGCCGCCATCTCGCGCGCCACCTTCGCCGACGTCGTCGTGTGATCAACGATCACAGCGCCTTCAGCCAGATGCGGCAGCCCCTCGGTCACGACGGCGCGCACGTCGTCGTCATTGCCGACGCACAGGATGAACAGATCGACGCCCTGCGCCGCCTCGGCCACCGTCTTCGCGAAGCGGCCGCCCGTCGCCTCGGCCCAGGCCTGCGCCTTGGATATGGTGCGGTTGAAGCCGACGACATCATGGCCGGACTGCACCAGGTGACGCGCCATCGGGGCGCCCATGACGCCCAGGCCGGCGAATGCGATCTTCATGACAGGCTCCCTGTTTCAGGGCACGGACTAGGCCGGGTCGAGCGGGGGTTCAAGCCGCTGTGGCGCGGATCAACGCCCGGTTAACCTCGGCGCCCCACATTGGGACAGTAAATTCCCGGGGTGCGTCCATGTCCGTGAGCGATCGTCCGATCCTCATCAAGAAGGTCAAGAAGGTCTCCGGCGGCGGCCACCATGGCGGCGCCTGGAAGGTGGCCTATGCGGACTTCGTGACCGCCATGATGGCCTTCTTCCTGCTGATGTGGCTGATCAACACGACCGATCCGGAGCAGAAGAAAGGCATAGCCGAGTATTTCGCTCCGGCCAGCGTTTCCGAAACCACCTCCGGATCGGGCGGCATACTGGGCGGCACGGCCCTGGGCGACGACGGCCCCAAGAGCTCCGGATCCCAGTCGGTGCTTGAGCAACTCGCGCCCGAGGCCCCGGCCGACGCCGCAGCCGTCGGATCCAGCACCAATCTCGCATCGGCCAGCGAGGCCGCGCTCCAGGCCGAGATCCAGAAGCGCGAGGCGGCGGAGTTCGCCAGCGCCGCCGAATCCCTGCGTCAGGCCATGCAGTCGATGCCGGAACTGGCCGAGCTGTCGAAACAGCTGATCGTCGATCAGACGCCCGAGGGCCTGCGCATCCAGTTGGTCGATCAGGAGGGCCGCTCGATGTTCGACAACAACTCGGCCCGGCCGAACGCCCGGGCTCAGGTCCTGCTGCGCGCCGTGGCCAAGGTCATCAACCAGCTGCCGAACCGCATCTCCATCACCGGCCACACCAGCGCCACGCCCGGCTCCAATCGCGCCAGCGGTCCGGCCGACTGGACCCTGTCCTCGGAACGGGCCAACGGTTCGCGTCTGGTGCTTCAGAGCGCCGGCGTGGACGCCGACCGGGTCTATTCCGTCGCCGGCAAAGCGGGTTCGGACCCCCTCTATCCCGACGACCCGACCCTGGCCGGCAACCGCCGCATCGCCATCGTCCTGCTGCGCGAGGCGCCGGTCCTGCCCATGGACACCTCGCTGTGATCCCGCTCGGCTGTGGCGCGAACGCGCTTGCGGCCCGGCGAGGAATGACGCCAAATCCACGAATGAGCCTTCGACCGTCACACTCTCGGCAAGATCGGGTGCGGATCTAGCGCCGTGACGCAGCATGTTCCGACACGACAGCTCCGGTTCTTCATGACCTCGGTCGCGCCGTGTCCCTATCTGCCCGGCAAGATCGAGCGCAAGGTCTTCGCCAACCTGCCCTTCTCGGACGGCGCCCACGTCAATGACGAACTGACCGTGGCCGGCTTTCGCCGCAGTCAGAACATCGCCTATCGCCCGGCCTGCGAAGCCTGTGACGCCTGTGTTTCGGTCCGCCTGCCCGTGCCCGAGTTCGCCTTCACCCGGTCCCAGCGCAAGGTTTTGACCCGCAACGCGGATCTGTCGCGCAGCCTGGTCGAGGCCGAGGCCACGACCGAACAGTTCCAACTGCTGCGCCGCTATCTGACCACCCGCCACCCGACCGGCGGCATGAGCGACATGGGCTGGCTCGACTATGTCGCCATGGTCGAGGACACGACCGTTCGCACCCATCTGATCGAATATCGCCTGGCCTCGACCGACGGCGGACCGGGCGATCTGGTCGCCGTCACCCTGACCGACCTGCTGAAGGACGGTCTGTCGATGGTCTACAGCTTCTATGATCCGACGATGGAGCGCCGCAGCCTGGGCCGGTTCGCCATTCTCGATCACATCCGCCAGGCGGCCCAGGTCGGCCTGCCCTTCGTCTATCTGGGCTACTGGGTCCAGGGCTCCGACAAGATGGACTACAAGTCGGGCTTTCGCCCGATGGAAGTGCTCGGCAAGCTCGGCTGGGCGCGGCTAACGGACCAAGAAACTCAAACAGAGACTCTACCCAACCGGCCCATCACAACCACTTCTGATTGACTCGATCTCGAAGACGGCTCTTTCTCAAGGAGCGCAATCAAGCGCTCAATGAGGAGAAGGCAATGAAAATCTCGAGATTGGCGACTTTCACGGCATTGATTCTCGCTGCGGGCAGCGGCGTCGCTTCATCCCAGAATTGGCCGGGTCGAGGTCCCGTTGAACAGGGCCATGTCGCTTACCACTACAATCAAGAAGCCGAACCCCGACAATTGGTGGCGATCTCAGGTCAGAACTGCGACGGCAGCACCTATCACGAGCCCCTTCAGCTCGGAGCCTATATCGAATACGTCTACTTCGACTGCTGACGGTAGTGACGGCGGACAAGATCGGTCCGCCGTCTTTTCAGCGAAACTTCCTCAAGCCCCGCGGCCCCTGACGGCCGGCGCCGGCGCGCTTGCCCAGCCAGTCCTTCCAGTCGGGCCAGTTGCGACGGCGTCCGCCGCCGTCGGCCCATTCCGGCCCCTGTTCGGCGTTGAACACGGTGACGTCGGCCAGACCGCCCTGTTTGAAGTTCTGCAGCCGCACGCCCTTGCCGCGTCCCATCTCGGGCAGTTCGTCCAGCGGGAAGATCAGGGTCTTGATGTTCTCGCCGATGGTCGCGACATGGTCGGCCGTCGGCGTCTGCGGGATGCGCAGCATGGCCAGCATGTCGCCGTTCAGCACCTGTTTGCCGCCCCGCTTCTGGGCCAGGGTGTCGTCTTCCGGCGCGATGAAGCCATAGCCGGCCCTCGACGCGATCAGCAGCTTCCCGCCCGGCTGGTGCGCCAGGACGTTGATGATTTCGGCCTTCTCATCCAGGTCGATCATCAGGCGCAGCGGCTCGCCATGCCCGCGACCGGACGCCAGCTTGTCGGCCCCGATGGTGAAGATGCGCCCGTCCGACGCCCCCACCAGCAGCTTGTCGGTCGTATAGGCCGGCACCAGATAGGCCAGCTGGTCGCCTTCCTTGAACTTCAGCTCCGACGGATCCTCGACCTTGCCCTTGGCGGCGCGAATCCAGCCGCGTTCCGACAGGATGACGGTGATGGCCTCGCGGGGAATAAAAGCCTCGGGCGCGACGAAGGCCGAGGTGTCGACGGCGTCGGCGATGGTCGTCCGGCGCGGCGAGATCAGCGCCTTGCGCACAGCCTCCAGCTCCTTGGAGATGGCCTTCCACTGCTTGCCTTCGGAAGACGTCAGGGCCTGCAGGTGCGCCAGCTCTTCCGAGAGTTCCTTGAACTCCTTCTCGATCGTCATCTCTTCCAGACGCGCCAACTGACGCAGCCGGGTGTCGAGGATGAAGTCGGCCTGGACCTCGGTCAGGCCGAAGCGCGCGATCAGGACGGCCTTGGGCTGTTCCTCCTCGCGAACGATGCGGATCACCTCGTCGATGTTGAGGAAGACGATGCGCAGGCCTTCCAACAAGTGCAGCCGCTTCTCGACCCGCGCGATCCGCCACTGCGACCGGCGGTTCAGGACCTCGCGCCGGTGATCCAGGAAGGCCCTCAGACAGGCCTTCAGCCCCATGACCCGGGGGGTGCCGTCGGCGTCGAGCACGTTCATGTTGATCGGGAAGCGGACTTCCAGATCCGACAGCTTGAACAGGCTCTCCATCAGCATCTCGGGCTCGATGGTGCGGTTCTTGGGCTCAAGGATCAGGCGGATGTCCTCGGCCGACTCGTCGCGCACGTCGCCCAGCAGGGGCGCCTTCTTGTGCTCGATCAGATCGGCCAGCGCCTCGATCAGGCGCGACTTCTGCACCTGGTACGGCATCTCGGTGACGATGATCCGCCACACGCCGCGCCCCAGGTCCTCGGTCTCCCAGCGCGCCCGCAGCCGCACCCCGCCCCGACCCGTCTCATAGGCGTCCAGAATGGCGGCATGGCCCTCGACCGCGACGCCCCCGGTCGGGAAGTCCGGTCCGGGCACCAGTTGCACCAGTTCCGCCGTCGTCGTCTCGGGCCGGTCCAGCAGCATCTGGCAGGCGTCGATCAGTTCGCCGACATTGTGCGGCGGGATCGAGGTGGCCATGCCCACGGCGATGCCGGACGAGCCGTTGGCCAGCAGATTGGGGAAGCCGGCCGGCAGGACGATCGGCTCCTCGTCCTGATCGTCGTAGGTGGCGCGGAAATCGACCGAGTCCTGATCGATCCCGTCCAGCAGCAGCACGGCGGCCGGCGTCAGCTTGCACTCGGTGTAGCGCATGGCCGCGGCGCTATCGCCGTCGATATTGCCGAAGTTCCCCTGGCCGTCGACCAGCGGATAGCGCTGGGCGAAATCCTGGGCCAGACGCACCAGGGCTTCATAGATCGAGGCGTCGCCGTGCGGGTGGTATCCACCCATGACCTCGCCGACGACCTTGGCGCATTTGCGCGCCGCCGCCTGCGGGTTCAGCCGCATCTGGTGCATGGCGTACAGGATGCGCCGGTGCACGGGCTTGAACCCGTCCCGAACATCGGGAAGGGCGCGGTTGGTGATGGTCGACAGGGCGTAGGCCAGATAGCGACGGCTGAGGGCCGTCTCCATCGGCTCGTCGATGATACGGCCGCCTTCCGGCGGCGGAGCGTGGATCGTCATGGGCCAGCGAATCGGGGATCGGAAGCGCGAAGTCTAGCCCGTTCGAGCAGGGACAGGGCGTCTATCTGTGGGAGATCGTACGCCGAAGGGTAACCGAACGCCTCCCGGCTTCGTATGTGAGTGACCCCGTCACGTCAGGCCCGCCTTCATGATCCTGTTCCTGCTCTCCTATCTGGCCGGCGCCCTGACCATCGTCAGCCCCTGTATCCTGCCCGTCCTGCCCTTCGTCTTCGCCCGCGCCGGTCGGCCGTTCGTGCCCAACGGCCTGCCCCTGCTGGTCGGCATGGCGGTCACCTTCGCCGGGGTGGCGACCCTGGCGGCCCTCGGCGGCGGCTGGGCCGTGCGCGCCAATGAGGTCGGTCGCTGGATCGCGCTTGCGGTCATGGCCGTCCTGGGGCTCAGCCTGCTCGTGCCCTCCATCGGCGACCGGCTGATGCGCCCCTTCGTGGCGGCCGGCTCCTGGCTGACCGATCGCGTCGAGCGCGGCGCGGGCGATCAGGGCGACGTCCGCGCCTCCTTGCTGCTGGGCGTGGCCACCGGCCTGCTGTGGGCGCCCTGCGCAGGCCCCATACTGGGCGTGATCCTGACCGGCGCCGCCTTGCAGGGCGCAGGCGTCGGCTCGACCGTTCTGCTGCTGGCCTATGCGGCGGGCGCCGCCACCTCCCTGGCTTTGGCCCTGCTGGTGGGCGGACGGGTGTTCAAGGCCATGAAGGGCGCGCTGGGCGTCGGCGAATGGGTGCGGCGCGGCCTGGGCGCCTTGGTGCTGATCGGCGTAGTCGCCATCGGCCTGGGCCTGGACACGGGCCTGCTGACCCGGATTTCGGCCGGAAGCACCGGCCGTCTGGAACAGGCGCTGCTGAGCGGCATCGGTCGCGGCGCGCCGATGAACGCGGCGCCGACGGATCTGGCGAACCTCCCGGTCGAGGGCCAGTTGCCCGCATTTACCGGGGCCACCACCTGGATCAACTCCCCGCCCCTGACGCCGCAACAGCTGCGCGGCAAGGTCGTGGTCGTCGATTTCTGGACCTACTCCTGCATCAACTGCCTGCGCGCCCTGCCCTACGTCCGCGCCTGGGCCGAGAAGTACAAGGACCAGGGCCTGGTCGTCATCGGCGTCCATACGCCCGAGTTCGCCTTCGAGAAGTCCGAGGCCAACGTCCGCGACGCCGTCCGCCGCCTGGGCGTCGACTATCCGGTCGCCATGGACAACGACTTCGCCATCTGGCGCGCCTTCAAGAACCAGTACTGGCCGGCCCATTATTTCATCGACGCCCAGGGGCGCATCCGCCACCACCATTTCGGCGAAGGCGACTACGACGGCTCCGAACGGGTCATCCAGCAACTGCTCAAGGAGGCGGGCGCCGCCAACGTCGCCGCGGACGTGGTCCAGGTCCAGGCCCAGGGCGCCGAGGCCGCCGCCGACATGAGCCAGCTCGGCTCGCCCGAAACCTATGTCGGCTACGCCCGCGCCGAAAACTTCCGCTCGCCGGGCGGTTTCGCCCGGGATGTGGCCAAGGCCTATGTGGCCAGCCCGCTGCACCTCAACGACTGGAGCCTGGTCGGGCGCTGGCGCGTGACGCGCGAGCACGCCGAACTGGCGGCGCCCGGCGGCCGGCTGTCCTTCCGCTTCAAGGCGCGCGACCTGCACCTGGTCATGGGGCCCGGGTCCAACGGCGCCATGCCGCGTTTCCGCGTCCTGATCGACGGCCAGGCCCCCGGCGCCGACGCCGGGTCCGACATCGACGCCCAGGGCGTGGGACGCATCGACCAGCAGCGCCTGTATCAGTTGATCCGCCAGTCCGGCGCCGTTCGCGAACGCACCTTCGAGATCGAATTCCTCGACCCCGGCGTCCAGGTCTTCGCCTTCACCTTCGGCTAGAGATCCAGCAGCAGTCTCAACCGGTTCTTCGCCAACTGGCGACGCTTGCGCACCAGTTCCCGGCTGATGTTCAGATGGGCGGCGATCCGTTCGTCGCTCCAGTCGTCGAGATGGAGCCGCAAGGGCTCGACCAGGGCGGCCGGAAGAGCGTTCATGGCCCGCCCCCAGGCCGCGTCGCTTTCCTGTTGCGACAGCGCCTCTTCCGGCGAGGGCGCCGCCTTGACCCAGGCGGCGGCGGACGGCGGCGGCAGATCGGCGTCCTCTGCCACGATGGGAATGCGATTGGCGTTCTGGCGGTGCTGATCCATGCAGGCGTTGTGCAGGATCCGCACCAGCCAGGCCCCGGGGTTCTGCACCGGCTGGCGGTCAAAGGCCTGGGCCGCCCGCACCATGGCCGCGCTCAACGCGTCCTCGGCGTCGGCCCGATTCCCGCCGGAGAGCCGCAGGCTTCGATGCCGCAGACTGTTCTGATGCACCATCCAGATCGCCCAGAAACGGTCCATCGACGGCGGCCGGTCCAGAGCGCGCGCGATCACGCCCGCAGGCGTCAGCCCGGCCTTGGGCGCCCCGCCCCGATCGCCGCCGGCCGCTCGGGCCAGAACCTCGACCGGAGACGGCGTGCGCGGCGCTGAAGGATGAGAAGCAGAACGCCGCTCAGGCGGCGCAGCCGTCGCGGGCGCCCTCTCTTCCTCGCCTTGCGTCTCCCAATCCGGAAACAACCGGACGACATTCATATTCGTCACTCCCCCTCGGCGTGGGGAGCGACCGTCAAGCCCAAAGCGAGCTCATCCCCCTACGCTTGGCCTGGCAGAACCAACGGGGCGTATCGATCGAGGTCTCGTGGCGATTCCGGATCACCGACGTCGCATCAACCAGAGTTTGCAAGAACCCCGTTATCACTACTTAGACGGGTGTATTTGCTTTTTGTGAAGCCGTTTGATGCGGTGCTGGAAAATACTGACGGCTACTGGCCGCCTGACGCCCCGTCAGCCGGCGCGGCGGCCGATGGCGATGCGGCGGTCCGTTCGATCATTGCGCAGATCGCGAGGTCCAACTGCCGCGTCACCTCGCGCGCGATGATCTTCTGCAGGGCCTCGACGATCTCGAGACTGACCTGGGCGGAAGGCCCCCTCGCCGCGCGCTGCATGTCCTCGGGCATGGCCGCCAGGCGTTGCTCGGCCACGGCGCGTTTCAACAGCTCGCGCTGACCGGCGAAACTGTCGACGACCGTGTGTTTCTGCTCCGATATGGAGTCATAGAGATGCCGCCCCGTCGCCCCTTGCGCATCCGTCATCGGGCGGATCCGTCTTCATCGGGCGGCAGCCCCAGAGCCCGCGTCAGCTGCGCCTGAAGCTGCTCGATCATGGCCTCGGTGAACTGGGGAATCGGCGTGTCCGGCGGCGACTGAGCCGCCAGCAACTCCGGCAGACGCGCGGCCGAGGTCCTGAAGACCTCGGCGAACATCCGCCGAGCCGCCACGACAATGGGATCTGCGGCCGGAACCTGCGGCTCGCCGGCGGCGGCCTCAGGCGATGGAGAATCGTCGGTCATCAAACCCTCCTGTCCGGCCTCATTCCTTGTCGGAGCCGGCGGAGACGAACGAGATCTTCTCGACCAACTCGCCGTCTTCGATATCGGTCAACAGGCCGCGCGCCTTGACCATCAACTTCGCCGCCCAGGGCGCATAGGGATCGGTCAGCAACGGCTCCTGCATCCGGTACAGGATGGCGACCATCGCCTCCGCCGCAGCACGCAGTTCCCGATATCTGGACTGGCTTTCCTCAAACCCTTCGGCGGAGGATCTGTCTTCTGCGGCGTCGCTCCACCGCTCGGTCTCGCATCGCGTCTCCCATTCCAGCGTCTGCGCTTCCTGAACGACGGCCTCGGCGTCGCTCATCTTCGATAGGGTCAAACGGGACATGGCTGCTCCTTCTCTCTCTTCGACTAGTTTCTGGGAAAGGTCCTGACCGCCGTGGTGACGGATTCGGCCGCCAGGCCCGCCGCGATCGGCGCCGCGAACGAACTGACCAGGGCCATGGCGTAGGCGACAAGCGCCGGTTCGTTCATCCCGCCCGACGCCAGCATCATGGCCATGGCCTTGCCCTGGACGGTGGTGCTGATGGACAGCATGTTGCGCTGGTAATCGGCGGCGTCCTGCACCGACAGAGCGGCCGCCTGGGTGGCCTTGTCGTAGGCGATGGCGCCGCCGGCCGAGACGCGCGTCGAGGTCGAGGGGGTGCCCTGCTCGAGCGGCGCGAAGCCCAGCGCCCAGTTCGTCGAGGTCTGAACGGCGTCCTTGATCTGGCTGTTGACGGTCGGTTCGGTCACGGCGCGAAAGCTCTCGTTTCAGATGAAGGCGCTATTTCTGCGCCGCGTTCATGATCATGGTGACGGCGCTGGAGGTGACGGCGTTGCCGATCTGCTGCAGCCCCCCTTGCGCCTGCTGGGCGTTCTGCATGGCCAGGGAAATCGAATGGGCCATGCTCTGATAGACCAGCGCCATCGATTGGGCCGGCGCTTCGCCCAGCACCTTGACGTTGGTCTGGGTGACCGCGTCGGTGACTTGCGAGTTGACGGGCGTGTCGGCGGCCATGGTTCAGATCCTGACAATTCTAGAGATTCAGCAGTTTGGCGGCGATAAGCAGAACAAGGGCGTTTTCGAGCGGGCTGGGCGTCGGCGGTCGGGCGGCGATCCGCGTGGTGGCGATGGCCGAGACCATGCTGCCCATCTCATAGACCTGCATCACGCCCTGGTTGGTGGCGGCCTGGGCGCAGATCGAGGCCTGGCGCTGCGCCTGGACCGCGTTCTCGAACACGATCGCCGTCGAATGGGCCGCGCTCTGATAGATCGAGCCCATGGCGATCGTCGATGCGGCGCCCAGGACCATCAGGTTCTGCTGCGTCACCGCATCGGTGATCTGACTGTTCACGGCGGTCGGATAGGCCATGGCTCAGACCGCGATTTCGAGGATCTTGGCGATCAGGGCGCCGACGGCGGCGTTGTTGATCTGCTGCATGCCCCCCTGGGTCTGGCTGGCGTTCTCGACCGACAGGCTGGTGGCGTGCGCCACCGCCTGGACCGATACGGCCATGGCTTCCGCAGGCCCCTCGCCCAGCACCTTGACGTTGGTCTGGGTGACGGCGTCGGTGATCTGTGCGTTGACGGTGTCGCTCATGACGAAGCCTCCCCCTTTTCTTGATGCTCAGGTGACGACCGGCGCGCCGTAGAAGGCCGATGGCGCAGGCTCCTGACGAACTTGCGACACCGACCGCACGCCGATGTCGGCGGTCCGGACCGTGCGAACCTGCTGCATCTCGGACAGACTGGTCGCCAGTTGCCGGATCTGCAGCGTCGACAGTTCCGCCGCATGCTGCGTTGAGGCGGCCAGACGCGCGGCGAAGGCGTCCGCCGAGGCCATGATGGTGATCAGACCGGCGTTGCACACGCCGGCGCCGGCGCACAGCAGCAGGGCGTCGTCCCGACAGGCCGCGACGGCCAGCCCTTCTTCGGTTCTCAATCGCTTTTCCTCGCGTGTCATTCGAACGGCTCCTCACGACGCGGACCGATGTCCGGCCACGGAATGACGGACGGCTTGTCCATCAGCGCCTGGACGCAGTTCATGGTCGCGACCATGCCCAGGATGTTGGTGGTCTGCTGGTTGGCGACGGCGTTGTGGTACATCATCCCGCTGGCCTGATTGGCGGCCACCAGGCTCTGCATCGCCGCGAAGCTGGGCCCCGAGCCGATGACGGTCAGCAGGGTGCTGGCGACCGATTCCGCCGTGGGGGCCGTCGCGGGGTTCTTGCTGAGCTCCAGCATGAGCTTCAGAATCTCCTCGAAGTCGCCGAGGGTCTGGGCGGATTTTTCCGCCGTCTTCTCGTTCATCTTCGCCTCGACCATGGTCGTCCTCCAGGGGTTGGCGCGGCGGGCGCCGGCCTCCCGCCGCGGCCGTCACGGATATCCAGGGTTCGGCGTCAGGCCGCCGTGGCGCGCAGGGCCGTCAGCAGGGACAACAGATTGTCAGGCGTGTCCGACTGGCTGATCTTGCTGGCCGCGACCGCGCCGGCCATGGTGTCGACGCTGTAGATCTGGATGACCCCCTGATTGGTCGCGGCCTGGCCGGCGATGGCCAGTTGCTGCTGCGAAGAGGCGGCATTTTCGTAGAGAATGCCGGTGGAGTGGGCGAGCGACTGATAGATCGCGCCCATGGCCATGGCCGGGGCGTCGCCCAGCACCTTGACGTTGGCCTGGGTGACGGCGTCGGTGATCATGCCGTTGACGGGTGTCGGAAGCGCCATGTCTCAAGTCCTTCTTTTGGAGTTTGCGGGGCGAAAAATCAGGAAACCGCAGCCGTGGGACCGACGGCGCGCAGGGCCGTCAGAAGGGCCATCATGTTGTCGGGCGTATCGGACTGGGCGATCTTCGATGTGGCGACCGCGCCGGCCATGGTGTCGACGCTGTAGATCTGGATGACGCCCTGGTTGGTCGCAGCCTGGGCGGCGATCGCCAGCTGCTGCTGCGAGGAGGTCGCGTTCTCGTAGAGAATGCCGGTGGAGTGGGCGAGCGACTGATAGATCGCGCCCATGGCCATCGCCGGGGCGTCGCCAAGGACCTTCACATTCGCCTGGGTGACGGCGTCGGTGATCTGACCGTTCACCGGGGTCGGAATAGCCATGCTTGTCTCCTTCCATTCGATTGAGGCCTCGGATGGAGGGTCGCGCGGCCCCGTTGAAAGTCGACCCCCACAACCATGACGCGCCATGGGGCGTGGCGTGAATTTCCCGCGGTTGTTTTTCGAGATCTGAAGAACGGCTCAGGCGACGCAGCGGCGTCAGGCCTGCAAGGCGCCCAAGAAAGCGAGCCCCGCGCCGAATTGGCTATGGGGCTTGAACCCGAAGCCGTCGCTTAGAGACGTCCCGTCTCGGCCAGCCGGTCCAGCATCCAGACCCGAGCGGCCGGCAAGGGCTTGTTCTGCGGGTGGAAGACGAACTGTTCCAGAAAATGGCCGGTCAGGTCGAACCCCGCCCTGACGTCGCCCTCGACCAGCCCCGCCTGCGCCCCCAGCATGAAGGGCGGCAGGCTCAGCATCTTGTCGGCATAGGGGGCGCCGGCTTCGCGGCTGACCGCCCGCCCGGTGCGAGGGCTGACATAGATCAGGTCGTCCGCCGTCCCCGTCGCCGCACATTTCGACAGATCGAGGCCGAAGCCCAGGTCTTCCAGCAAGCCCGCCTCGAACCGCACGAAGATGGCCGGCCAGACGTCCGGAAGGGCGAAGGCGGCCATCAGGGCCTCGAAGGCCAGGAAGACGCCGGGATGCGGCTCGCGCTCAGGCAAGGCCCCCTGCGCCACCCCCGCGGCCGCCGCGAGGCCGGTCAGGGCCAGGGCGTCGTCGAACAGGGCGCTGGGCCCCTCGCCCACCGGCTCCAGCCGCGCCCCGCCCAGATGATCCGATGTCCGCGCGCGATAGTCGGCCACGACCCGCGCCCCGGCCTGCAGGAAGGGTCGCATCTTGCGGGACGCCCCGCCGGCCACATAGGCCGCGCGCCGTCCATGGCTTTCGGTCAACAGATCCACCACGGCGCCGGTGTCCCCATGGGCGCGCGCCGACAGGACAAAGGCCTCTTCATGAAAATCCATCAGTGCGCGGGGTCCGCGTCAGGCCGGGCCTCGACCGGAGACTGAACCAGAGCCGCCACGGCCTTCGCCTTGTCGTTCGGAATGGGCATGCTCAACACATACTGCTCGATCTTCCAGCCGTCCTCGGTTCGGCGCAGCACGCCGGAACCGCGCGTTAGCCCATAGGCGTCGTTGTCCAGCAGTTCGTCGAACCAGACGATGCAGCGGCAGTCGCCGGGCGCCAGGGTCGTGACCCGGTCGTGGGGCCGATAGGTCCACCCCTGCCCCCGCGAGAAATAGGGCGCCGCATAGGCCTTGAACTGAGCCAGCGACCACCGCTCGGTCGCGTCGGTGCCGATGAAGCGGGCGTCGGGCGTGAACAGGCCGAAATAGGCGTCGGCGTCAGCATGCGAAGCCGCCGCATGCATCTGATCCACCACAGCCTCGGCCGCGACCACGGGGTCCTCCGTCGATTGCAGGGGGACGGACATCAGGGCCAGGGCGGCGAGAGCGGCGATCATGGGTTCGTTCTACTCCTGTTCTCGACTTTCGAAAACAGGCCAGCCGCCGGAGCCGGCCCTCTGAATATTTGACGAGGATCATGGACGAAGCGGGCAAGCTCGACCAAGGTCTAATGGACCGTCGAGACCGCGACGCCCAAGTCCAGCCCCGCCTTGCAGGCCCTCCCCGGCCGTAACCTTGAAGAGCTCCATGTCGCGTATCCGCAGCCAATCCCTGCGCTCCAAGCTGATGTCCGCCCAGGACGCCGCCGCCCTGATTCCCGCCGGCTCGACCGTGGGCATGAGCGGCTTCACCGGCTCGGGCTACCCCAAGGCGGTGCCCTCGGCTCTCGCGGCGCGGATCGAGGCCGCCCACGCGGCCGGCGACGCCTTCCGGCTGAACCTCTGGACCGGCGCCTCCACCGGGCCGGAACTGGACGGGGCCCTGGCCAAGGCCGACGGGATCGAACGCCGCCTTCCCTACAACTCCGACCCCATCGCGCGTGAGAAGATCAACTCGGGCCAGATGGACTATCTGGACATGCACCTCAGCCAGCTGGCGCCCATGGTCTGGCAGGGCGTGCTGGGTCCGCTGGACACCGCCGTGGTCGAGGTTTCGGCGATCAACGCCGACGGCAGCCTGGTGCCCTCCTCCTCCATCGGCAACAACAAGACCTGGCTGGACCGGGCCGAGCGCGTGATCCTGGAGGTCAACGCCTGGCAGAACCCGGCGCTAGAGGGGATGCACGACATCTATTACGGCACCGCCCTGCCGCCCAACCGTGTGCCCATCCCCCTGACCCGGCCCGACCAGCTGATCGGCCAGCCGACCCTCCGCTGTGATCCGGCCAAGATCGTCGCCATCGTCGAGACCGAGGCCCCGGACCGCAACCTGCCCTTCGCCGCGCCCGACGCCAACGCCCGCGCCATCGCCGGCCACCTGATCGAATTCCTCAAGCACGAGGTCCGGGTCGGCCGCCTGCCGACCGCCCTGCTGCCGCTGCAATCGGGCGTCGGCAATGTCGCCAACGCCGTGCTGGCGGGCCTGATGGACAGTCCGTTCGAGCGGATGGCCGCCTATACGGAGGTGATCCAGGACGGGATGCTGGACCTGCTGGACGCCGGCAAGTTGACAGTCGCCTCCGCCACCGCCTTCTCCCTCAGCCCGGAGGCGGCGGCGGACATGAACAGTCGCATGGAGCAATTCCGCGGCAAGATCATCCTGCGCCCGCAGGAGATCTCGAACCATCCCGAACTGATCCGCCGCCTGGGCTGTATCGCCATGAACGGCCTGATCGAGGCCGACATCTACGGCAACGTCAACTCGACCCAGGTCATGGGCTCGCGCATCCAGAACGGCATCGGCGGCTCGGGCGACTTCTCGCGCAACGCCTTCATCTCGTGTTTCGTGACGCCCTCGACGGCCAAGGGCGGCGCCATCTCGGCCATCGTGCCCATGGCCAGTCACGTCGACCACATCACCCAGGACGTCCAGGTCATCGTCACCGAACAGGGCCTTGCCGATCTGCGCGGCCTGTCGCCGAAACAGCGCGCCAAGCTGATCATCGCCCACTGCGCCCACCCCAGATACCGCGATGCGCTGAACGACTATTACGACCGTGCGCTGAAGGGCTCCTACGGCCTTCAGTCGCCGCATCTGCTGAACGAAGCCCTGTCCTGGCACCAGCGCTACATCGACACGGGGTCGATGCTGCCGACCTGACGGGCGGTCAGCGGGCCAGGGTCGTGGGGAAGTCCCGGCCCAGGGCCTCGGCCATGGCCTGCTGGCTGATCAGGAAGACCTGGTCGCGGAGGTGATAATTGTTCGACAGCACGATCACCGTCACATCGGCCTCGGGCTGATAGAGCATCAGGTTGCGGAACCCGCCCCAGCTGCCGGTGTGATAGATTTGGCGATCCTGGAAACTGGGCCGGACCTGATCGCCCAGCCGGTTCGAGAAGATCCCGTATCCCCAGTCGCGGCGCGGACGGCCCCGTTCCTTGGGCGTGTCGGCCGGGGCGTGGTCGGCCAGCATCTGCTGATAGCTGAACGGCTTCAGCAGCGCCCCCCTGTGCAGCGCCCTTTGCCAGACCAGCAGATCGTCCAGGGTCGAATAGACCGCCCCTGCGCCGGCGACGATGGAGGTGTTGGCGTTAGGCTGGGCCGCCAGGCCGGCCGGGAAGTTGGCGTAACCCATGATCGCCCCATGGTCGGCGCCGTCCAGGTCCAGCCCGCTGTCCTTCATCCCCAGCGGACCGAAGAAGGTCTCGCGCATATAGGCGTCATAGGGCCGGCCGCTGGCCTTCTCGACGATGGCCGCCGCCAGGTTGAAGCCCGCATTGTCGTACCGAACCTTGGTCCCCGGCGCGAACTGCAGGCCGAACCGCTTCGAATCCTCGGTCAGCTCGTCCAGCGTCGCCGGCGTCGTCCGCCGCATGCCCCAGCCCGGCCGCGCCATCAGGTCCGGAATGCCCGAGGTGTGCGACAACAGATGGCTGATCCGCACCGACTCCCACGCCTTCGGACAGGGCTGGATCCATTTGCAGACCGGGTCGGAGACGCTCAGCTTCCCCTCGTCCTGAAGATGCAGGATGGCGGTCGCAGTGAACTGTTTCGAGATCGACGCCAGCCGGAACCGGGAATCCAGCTTCAGCGGCCGATCCTGCTCATAGTTCGCCTCGCCATAGACCTGACGGAACAGCACCCGGTCGCCCTTGGCCACCAGCACCGCGCCCATGAAACGCCCGGCGGCGGCCTCACGGTCCAGTCGCGCGGCCAGTTGCGGCAAGTCCTCGACCACCACCAGGGGCGGACGCGGCGGCGTGTCGGGACGTATGGAAGCCAGAACCGCATCGCTAGCGGGTTTCACGGCCGTGGAGAAGCCGGCCCAGACCGCGCCGCCGAGGATCAGCGCCCCAAGGACGCCCAGAACGAGCCGGGGATGGCCCCCAGGGGTACGCGGCACTTCAAACACGGGAACTCAGACGTCGAAATCCAGACCGAACTGGGCGTAGAGCGCCCGTGAATCCTGCCATTTCGGATCGACTTTCACCGTCAGGAACAGGTGGACCTGACGGCCGAGGATCTCGTTCAGCTCCTCGCGCGCCTTCTGGCCGATCCATTTCAGGGTCTGGCCGCCCTTGCCCAGGACGATGGGCCGCTGGCTCTCGCGCTCGACATAGATGGTCTGTTCGATCCGGGCCGAGCCGTCGGCGCGGTCCTCGAAACTGGTGGTCTCGACCGCCGCCGAATAGGGCAGTTCCTCGTGGACGCGCAGATAGACCTTCTCGCGCGTGATCTCGGCCGCCAGCACCCGCACCGGCACGTCCGCCGCCTGGTCCTCAGGATACAGCCACGGCCCCTTGGGCATCGACCGCGCCAGACGCTGTTTCAGGTCCTCGACCCCGTCGCCGTTGGCGGCGGAGATCATATAGACCTCCTCATAGACGCCGCTCTCGAACAGTGTCTGCGACAGGGCCAGCAGGGTGTCGCGGCGCATGCCGTCGATCTTGTTCAGCGCCAGGATGACCTTCGTCCCGGTGGACTGAAGATTGGCGATGATGGTCTCGGTGTCCTCGGCCGAGCGGCGGTCCGCCGCCGTGCCTTCACGGCCCTCGGCGTTGATGTGCGACTGGGCGTCGATCAGGTGGACGACCACGTCCGCGTCCTGCGCTCCGCCCCAGGCCGAGGCGACCATGGCCCGGTCCAGCCGACGGCGCGGGGTGAAAATGCCGGGGGTGTCCACCAGCACGATCTGGGCCTCGCCTTCCATGGCGATGCCGCGCACCGGGAACCGCGTCGTCTGCACCTTCTGGGTGACGATGGAGACCTTGGATCCGGTCAGCCGGTTGACCAGCGTGGACTTGCCGGCGTTCGGCGCGCCGATGATGGCGGCGAAGCCCGCGCGCTGGTTTTCGATATCGGTCAAATGACGCCTTCACGTTTGAGGAGAGCCGTTGCGGCCGCCTTCTCCGCCTCCTGACGCGAACGCCCCTGTGCGGTCAAGGGCTCCACGCCCTCGACGGACACCTCGATGGTGAATGTCGGCGCATGATCCGAACCCGTCCGATCCGCGACGCGATAGGTCGGAAGCGGTCGCCCCTTGGCCTGGGCCCACTCCTGCAACGCCGACTTGGGGTTGGTCACGGTCCGCGACGGCGGCGCCGAAAACTCTTCCGCCCAGGCCTTGTCGAAGAAGGCTCGCGCCGCCTCCAGCCCGCCGTCCAGATAGACGGCCGCCAGGATGGCCTCGACCGCGTCGGCGATCACCCCGGCCTTGCGGCGCCCCCCCGTCTTGGTCTCGCCCGGCGACAGCCGCAGGGCGGCGCCGACGCCCAGGGCCTCGCCCACCCGTGCGCAGGCGGTCTTGTCGACCAGGGCGTGCAGGCTGGACGAGAGCTGGCCCTCGTTGGCGGTGGGATAGTCCCGCGACAGTTTCTCGGCCACCAGCAGGCCCAGCACCCGGTCGCCCAGAAACTCCAGCCGCTCGTTGTCGCGCGGACCGTGCACGCCGACCGGCGCGCCCTCGCCCACGCTGGCGTGGGTCAGGGCGCGTTCCAGCAAGGCCGCATCCCTAAAGGCATGACCAATGCGTGTCTGAAGCGCCGCGACCGCCTCGGCCCGTAAATTGGCCATCAGTGCAGGACGTTGAAGAACCGGTCGAGCCGCACGTTGAACCAGCTCACAGGGTTCCACAGCGACGATCCGGGCTTCCACGAGAACAGGATGATCTGCGCCTTGCCGACCAGGTTCTCGGCCGGGACCATGCCCACGCCGCTGGACTGTTCGACACGGCTGTCGATCGAGTTGTCGCGGTTGTCGCCCATCATGAAGTAGTGGCCGACCGGCACCTCATAGACCGGGGTGTCGTCCAGGTCGTTGCCGGGGCCGAAGTCCTGGGTCATGAAGCTCTTGCCTTCCGGCAGGGTCTCGCGGACCTCGGCGATCGGGTGCGCACCGAAGATGTCGTCGATCTCACCCTGGCTGACGACGACGTCCTGAACCGGCTTGTCGTTGATATACAGCTTGTTGGCGATCATCTGGATGCGGTCGCCCGGCAGGCCGATCACTCGCTTGATGAAGTCGGTCTTGTCGTCACGCGGCAGCTTGAACACCACGATATCGCCGCGCTTGGGCGCCGAACCCATGATGCGGCCGTCGAACAGCGGCGGGCTGAACGGGATCGAGTGTTTCGAATAGCCGTAGGACCATTTCGACACGACGATATAGTCGCCTTCGTACAGGTTCGGCTCCATCGAGGCCGACGGGATGGTGAAGGGCTGGAACAGGAAGATCCGCAGCACCATGGCGATCAGCAGGGCGAAGAAGATCGTCTTGACGATCTCGACCGTTTCGTCGCCGGCGCTCTGTTCGCCCTTGGCCTTCTTGGCAGGCTTGCGCGCATAGACCGGAGTCGTCGGCTCGTCCTCGAACGGCGCATCCCCCTTGTCGCTCCAGACCGGGCGCTTTTCGGCGGCGGGATCCTTCACCGCCTCCACAGGCGCATCGGCCTCGGACGCGGCGAAGACTTCCTCCGGCGTGGCGTCGGTCGCGTTGGTCTGGGCAGCATCGGCGTCGTGCGGCTTCTGGTCTTCGCTCATGCGATCAAGCATCCCCTTGCCGCGTCTGCGCGGTCGTCTCGTGACGGGTATATCGCGATTACGACAGCGGCAAGGCTTCGATCACCACGAAGGCGAGTGCATAGGGGTGTTCATCGCTGAGGGTCAGGTGAATCCTCGCCTCATGACCCGCTGGCGTCAGTCGCGCCAGATGGTCGGCGGCGTGGCCCGTCAGGGCCAGGGTCGGCTGGCCGGAGCGCAGGTTCACCACCCCCATGTCGCGCCAGTAGACATCGGCTCTCATCCCGGTGCCCAGGGCCTTGGCGCAGGCCTCCTTGGCGGCGAACCGCTTGGCGTAACTCCAGGCGGGATCGGGCTTGCGGTCCGATCGCGTCCGCTCCAGATCGGTGAAACAGCGCTGTTTGAACCGCTCGCCGAACCGATCCAGCGAGGCCTGGATTCTCCGAATATCGGACAGGTCCGCCCCGACGCCCAGGATCACAGGGCGGCGTCCATCGCCGCCCGCATGCGGCGGATGGCGGAATCCAGGCCGACGAAGATGGATTCGCCGATCAGGAAATGGCCGATGTTCAGCTCGCGAACTTCGGGGATCGCCAGCATGCGCGGCGCCGTGTCGTAGTCCAGCCCATGGCCGGCATGGACCTCGAGCCCCAGGATGTCGGCCTGGGCGGCGGCGGCGGCGATCCGTTCGAACTCGACCTCCCGCTCGCCGGGATCGGTCAGCAGGCAGTAGCGGCCGGTGTGGAACTCCACCACCTGCGCGCCGACGGCGGCGGCGGACTCGACCTGGTCTTCCGACGGCTCGATGAACAGGGACACCCGGATGCCCGCCTCGGCCAGGGCCTGGGCCACCGGCGCGATCCGCGCCTCGTGCCCCGCGACGGCCAGACCGCCCTCGGTCGTGACCTCCTCGCGCCGTTCGGGCACCAGACAGGCGGCGTGGGGCCGATGGCGCAGGGCGATGGCCAGCATCTCCTCCGTCACCGCCATCTCGAAATTCAGGGGCTTGCCCGCCCGGGCGCACAGGGCGCTCAGAACATCGATGTCGGCGTCGGTGATATGGCGACGGTCCTCGCGCAGATGGGCGGTGATTCCGTCCGCGCCGGCGGCCAGCGCCGCCTCGGCGGCACGGGCCGGATCAGGATGCGTCCCGCCCCGCGCGTTCCGCACGGTGGCGACATGATCGATGTTGACGCCCAGCCTGACCCGTTCGCGCATCTCAGCTCCTCGCCAAACCGAACATCACTTCGAAAGTCTGCGGCTGCCCGGATCTTCGATCGGCAAAGCCGCCAGTTCCGGCGGCAGGGCGTCGACCGGATAGGCCGGCACTTCCAGCGAGGCCAGGGCGATCAGGGGCACGCCCACATCCGCCTTGCCGCCCGACCGATCCACAATGCAGGCGGCCGCGACCACTTCGCCTCCCGCAGCCTGGATGGCGGCGATGCATTCGCGCGACGACAGGCCCGTGGTGACGATGTCCTCGACCATCACCACCTTCTGCCCCGGCTCGACCGAGAAGCCGCGCCTCAGTTTGAACTGCCCGCCTTCCCGCTCGACATACATCGACGGCACGCCCAGGTGACGCGCGGTCTCATATCCGGGGATAATCCCGCCCACGGCCGGCGAAATGGCGACATCCACGGGCCCCACGGTCGCGACGATCTTGTCGGCCAGGGCCTTGCACAGGCGTTCGCAGCGGTCGGTCTGCATGAAGACCAGGTTCTTCTGCAGGAAGACCGGGCTGTGCAGGCCGGACGACAGGACGAAATGGCCTTCGCGCAGGGCGCCGGCGTCACGGAATTCGTTGAGGACGTCTTGGGTGTTCATGGCGCGGTCTTAGCGCCTCGGCCCCTCGAGTCAAAGGCTCAGCCTCGACCGCGATCCACGTTATCGACGGACGGATTGGCCCGCAGCGCCGCCATGAGCATGGTCGCGTGTTTGGCGTCCTCGACCTCGACGTCGATGGTCACATCGAAGAAGTCCTGCTGACGGTAGGCCATCGACAGGTTGATGATATTGCCGCCCGCCTCGCCGATCAGGGTCGTCACCTGCCCCAGCACCCCCGGCGCGTTGCGAATGGTCGCGTTCAGACGAACCGCCGCCACGGCGTCGGTCTCGGCCTGGGGCGTCCATTGCAGATCGTGCCAGACCGAGTCGTCATCAGCGAAGGCCGCCAGGGACTGGCAGTCGATCGTATGGACCGTCAGGCCGATCTCCGGCTCCAGGATGCCGACGATCCGATCGCCCGGCACCGGGGTGCAGCACTGACCGAAATGGACGCTGACGCCCGGCGTCAGTCCGCCGCCGCGCACGAACAGACGGGCGGTGTCGCTTTCGATCCGTTGTTTCTCGGGTCCGGCCTTCAGCCGCCCCTTCATGGCGGGGAACAGGGTCTCCGCCACCGTCGTCGGCGACAGCCGGCCGCGACCCAGGCTTTCGAACACATCATCGTCGCCGGCGACCGCCAGGGTCTCCAGAATCGGCTTCAGCGACACCTCGGCCAGAGTCTTGTCTATTCGGGCCAGGGTCTGCTGCAGGGCGATCCGGCCCAGTTTGACGAACTCCTCGCGTTCCGAAGTCCGGATGTGGCGGCGGATGGCTGAACGGGCCCGGCCCGTGACCGTCAGGCTGCGCCAGTCGGCGGGCACTTCGCGTTTGGCCCCGCGGATGATCTCGATCACGTCGCCGTTCTGAAGCGGCGTCCGCATCGGCTTCAGCTCGCCGTTGACCTTGACCCCCACGGCCGTGTCCCCGACCTCGGTGTGGACCGCATAGGCGAAGTCCAGCGGCATGCCGCCGCGCGGCAGGGTCACCAGCCGCCCCTTGGGCGTGAAGACGAACACTTGGTCCAGGTACATTTCGAGCTTGGCGTGCTCGACCCAATCTTCGCCGCCCTCGCCGTGCTCGATCACCTGAACGAGATGGCGCAGGTTCTGCAGCGGATCGCGTCCGCCGCCCTTGGCCATGGCCTCGTGGTCGAATCCATAGGACTGGTTCTTGTAGCGCCAATGGGCCGCCACCCCGTCTTCCGCCACGCGATCCATCGCCTCTGTGCGGATCTGCATCTCGATCCGGAGGCCGCGCGGCCCGACCACAGTGGTGTGAAGCGAGCGATAGTTGTTCGACTTGGGCGTCGAGATGAAATCCTTGAACCGTTCCGGCACCATCGGCCATTCGCGATGGATGACGCCCAGGGCGCGATAACAGTCGTCTTCGGCTTCCACGATCACGCGGAAACCATAGATGTCGGACAGGGACGAGAAACCGACCGACTTGCGCTGCAGCTTGCGCCAGATCGAATAGGGGGTCTTCTGCCGCCCGAACACATGGGCGCCCACGCCCGCCTCGGACAGAACCCGCTCGACCTCGCCGGACACGCCTTCGATGGCGCGGCCATGCTCCAGCTTCAGCGCCTCCAGCCGCCGTTCGATGGCCGTCTTCGCCGTCGGATTCAGATAGGTGAAGGCCAGTTCTTCCAACTCGGACGCAATCGAGTGGATGCCGATCGACCGTCCCAGCGGGGCATAGACTTCCAGCGTCTCGCGGCTGATCCGTTCGCGCTTCTCCGGCTTGACGTACTGGAGCGTGCGCATGTTGTGCAGACGGTCCGCCAGCTTGACCAGCAGCACCCGGACGTCCCGGCTGATGGCCAGGATGAATTTCCGCAGGTTCTCCGCCTGGCGGGTGTGCTCAGCCTGAAGCTCCAGCCGGCTCAGCTTGGTCACGCCCTCGACCAGAACGGCGACCTCTTCGCCGAACATCTGGGCGATGTCGTCGCGCGTCGCCGAGGTGTCCTCGACCACATCGTGCAGCAGGGCTGTGACGATGGTGGCGGTGTCGAGCTTGTAGTCGGTCAGTATGCCCGCGACCTGGATCGGGTGGGCGAAATAGGGATCGCCCGAGGCCCGCATCTGCGAGCCGTGCATCTTCATCGCATAGACATAGGCGCGGTTCAGCAGCGCTTCGTCGGCGGTGGGGTCATAAGCCTTGACGGCCTCGATCAGTTCGAACTGACGCAGAACGGGCGCACGCTTGGGGGCGGGCTCAGGTTCGGATGCTGTCGAAACAGGTTCGTTTTTGTTTGCAGTTTGGGGCGCCGGCGGAACCGTCTCGGTCCGCGCCGGCAGGATAGTGACGCCAGGGGCTCCCTCGGGCGTCAGTACCGCTCCTCCTGACCGCCGTCGCGGTCGCTTTGCAGCGCGCGGATCAGCTCGGCCTCGGCCATGTTCATGTGCTGCGGTTCGGCCAGCAGGGCGACGGTTTCCGCCTCGTCCTCGGCTTCGGTGCGCTCATCGACGCGTTGTAGCGTGGTGATGATGGTTTCGCGCAGTTCGTCTGGCACGACGGTGTCGTCGGCGATCTCGCGCAGGGCGACGACCGGGTTCTTGTCGTTGTCGCGGTCGATCGTCAGGGCGGCGCCGTTGGCGATGCTGCGGGCGCGGTGGCCGGCCATCAGCACCAGACCAAAGCGGTTCGGTACCTTTTCGATGCAGTCTTCGACGGTGACGCGGGCCATGAAATTCCTCGAACGCGGGGGAGAACCGCGTGAAATACAGATAGGGACTGACTTTTGCAACGCCAGAGCGGCGAAAGTGCGGCCTCAGACCGGATGGGCGTCGCGCCCCACCGTCGCCGAAGCCGCCAGGGCCTGGGCGACCCCGCCGTGGGGATGGACCCAGTCCGGCGCGATCTCCGCAATCGGCCCCATCACGAAGCGGCGCTCGGCCGCGCGGGGGTGCGGCAGGATCAGCCCGTCCAGGTCCCCGCTCAGTCGACCATAGGCGATCAGGTCCAGATCCAGCGTGCGCGGGGCGTTGCGGACCGACCGCTGACGGCCGAAGACATCCTCGATCCGCCCCAGGGCCGCCATCAGCGCGTGGGGATCGTGGCGCGTGGCGACGATGACCACCCCGTTCAGGAACGGCGGGTCCTGCGGATCGGGCCAGGCCATGGACGACCACCAGGATGATCGCGCCACGACATCAATGCCCTCGCTGCGAAAACGCGCCAAGGCGGCCTCCAGCGCCTCGCGGCAGGAGGCCCAGACCCCCTTGTCATTGCAGCCCAGCGCCACGATGACTGCAGCGTCCAGATCGGGCGCGCCGTCGATTCCCACATCGACCGCAGCGTCCGGCCGGGCGCCATTTTCTTCATTTCTTTTGACGGCCTCGACCATGTTTCATTCCACCGACCGCCTGGCGATCTTCATCGACGGCTCGAACCTGTATTCCGCCGCCCGCGCCTTGCAGCACGATATGGACTTCAAGCGGATGCTGGACTGGTTCCGCGAGAAATCCGTCCTGACGCGCGCCTATTATTACACGGCGGTGGTCGAGGGCGAAGAGTTCTCGCCGGTGAAGCCTCTGGTGGACTGGCTGGACTACAACGGCTTTTCGGTCGTGACCAAGCCGGTGAAGCGCTTCACCGACGGCCAGGGCCACAGCCGGATCAAGGGAAATATGGATATTGAGATCGCCGTGGACATGCTGGAACTGGCCCCCCGCCTGGATCACGCCGTGCTGTTTTCCGGCGACGGGGACTTTCGGCGGCTGGTGCAGGCGGTGCAGGCGCAAGGCGTGCGCGTCACTGTCGTCTCGACCCAGAAGACCCAGCCGCCGCATATCGCCGACGAACTGCGTCGCCAGGCCGACGCCTTCCTTGATCTGAACGACCTGATGGCCGAGTTCGGCCGCCCCAAGACCGGCGCCGGTCAATGAGCCTGAGACCCGAGCCCCCCCGCGACTGCCCCCTGTGCCCGCGCCTGGTCGAGTATCGCCAGGAGAACGCCCGCCAGAACCCCGACTGGTGGAACGGCCCCGCCCCGTCCTTCGGCGATCCGAACGCCCGGCTGCTGGTCGCCGGCCTGGCGCCGGGCCGCACCGGCGCCAATCGCACGGGGCGGCCCTTCACCGGCGATCACGCCGGCTGGCTGCTGTACGACACTCTGAAAAAAGCCGGCTTCGCCCAGGGCCACTATGATCCGAACGGCGACGACGACCTGACCCTGGTGGACTGCATGATCACCAACGCGGTCCGCTGCGCCCCGCCCGGCAACAAGCCGCTGCCGATCGAAGAGACGACCTGCCGCCCCTTCCTGATCGACCGCCTGGCCCTGCTGCCGAATCTGAAGGTGATCGTGACCCTGGGCGACGTCTCTCGCCGCAACATCCTCAAGGCGTTCGGCCGGCCGGCCTCGGCCATGCCGGCCGGCCATGGCGCCGAGGGCGAGGCCGGCGGATACGTCATCCTGAACTCGTATCACTGCTCCCGATTGAACACGAACACCGGCCGGCTGACCCCGGCCATGTTCGAGGCGGTGTTTGATCGGGCGCGCGAGATCATCGCCCGCTAACCCTCTACTGTTGCGTGCGTGTCGCACGACTCTGCCATGCTGAAATAAGGCGGAACAGAGGCGAGCGTTCGGCGTTCGTCTCCCAGCGGGAGGCTGGACGATGCGACGCACTGACGGATTATTCACGCGACGCGAGCGCAGGATCGCGATCCTGGCCGCGGTCCTCGTGATTGTGATCACGGCCCTGGCCCTGATCACAGGCGGCCTTTTCCATCCGTCCACAGGGACCAGAGGCGCGGGCGGCTATGGTTTCGCCGATCTGCCGGGCGTCGCGGACGCCCGGCCGCTGGGGTAGTGCTCGGACCTCAGCCCTTGTCGCGCATCAGACGGGCCTTGTCGCGCTGCCAGTCCCGCTCGGCCGAGGCTTCGCGCTTGTCGTGCAGCTTCTTGCCCTTGGCCAGGGCGATCTCCAGCTTCGCCTTGCCCGCGTCGTTCAGATACAGCTTCAGCGGAATGATCGTCTGACCGTCGCGCTGCACCGCCCCTATCAACCGGTCGATCTGCTTCCTGTGCAGCAGCAGTTTGCGTGGTCGGCGCGGCTCGTGATTGAAGCGGTTCGCCTGCTTGTACGGCGGGATGTCGGCGTTGATCAGGACGATCTCGCGCCCCTCCACCGCCGCATAGCTTTCGGCGATATTGGCCCGTCCGTCCCGCAGCGCCTTGATCTCGGTGCCGAGCAGTTGAATACCCGCCTCGATATTGTCCTCAAGGAAATAGTCGAACCGCGCGCGGCGGTTCTCGGCGATGACCTTGGACTTCGACTGCGGCTGCGGCGCCATCAGACGACGCCCGCATCCGCCATGGCGCGGTCGATCAGCGGCTTGACCCCTTCCGACGTCGGCGACAACGGCAGCCGCGCCTCCTCGCTGCACAGGCCCAACCGGGCCAGGGCGTATTTGGTCGGAGCCGGAGAATTGTCGAGGAACAGCGCCTTGCACAGGCCGATCAGTCGATTCTGCCAGTCGCGGGCGGTGGCGTAGTCGCCGGCCGCCGCCGCATTGTGCAGGGCGACCATGGCCTCGGGCGCGACATTGGACGCCACCGAGATCAGTCCGACCCCGCCGCAGGCGTGATAACCCAGATAGCTGGAATCATCGCCCGAGATCAGGTCGAATTGGCCGTCGATATTGGCGCGCATCCAGCTGACCCGGCTCATGTCGCCGGTGGCGTCCTTGACGCCGACGATGTTCGGATGGGCCGCCAGCCGCGCTACCGTCTCATTGGCCAGATCGACTCCCGTACGCGACGGGACGTTGTAGAGCAGGATCGGCAGTTGAACGGCGTCGGCGATAGCCTCGAAATGCGCCGCCATGCCCGCCTGCGAGGGGCGGATATAATAGGGGGTGACGATCAACGCCCCATCCGCACCCACCGCCTTGGCGTGCCGGGTCAGGTCGATGGCTTCCTTGGTGTAGGGCGATCCGGTTCCAGCGATGACGCTGACGCGTCCCGCCACCAGCCGCACGCACAGGTCGATCACATGCTTGTGCTCGTCCAGGTCCATGCTGGCGCCCTCGCCTGTCGTCCCGACGGGCACCAGCCCGCTGACGCCTGCGGCGATCTGTCTTTCGATGAGCGTGGCGAATGCGGCTTCGTCCACGTTTCCGTCATGAAGTGGTGTGATCAGGGCGGTGATCACGCCCTTGAACAAGGGGGCGGTCATGGGACTAGCTAGCCTGCGTGGGGAGGGGCGATGGACGGATGTCCAGAACCTCTGTCTTGAGAGCGCGGGACGTTAGGTCGCCAGCGGCCTCGCCGCAACCGGGATGAATGAGAACAGGAAATATCATGATCGCGACCAGTCTGGCTGCGGCCCTCGCCGTCATCGCCCCGACCCCGCAGGACGCCCTTCCCGGCCAACCTGTTCCCTATTCCGCCGTTTCACAATCCCTGCCGGGTTACAGCCCCACCTATCAGGGCCGCGTGCTTGATGACCAGGACACGGCCCTGTTCCGTCAGGGCCTGGCGGCGGCGCGGGCGCGCGATATCCCCGGCGCCCAGGCTGCGATCTCGCAGATGCGCGACCCCACGGCGCGCAAGCTGATCGAGTGGGCCCTGATCGACACCTCGGGCGAACAACTCTCCTACGCCGAACTCGCCCAGGCCCAGACGGCCTTGAAGGGCTGGCCGCGCGCCGAATCACGTCGCGCCGCCGCAGAATCGGTTCTGGACCGCGTCGGCGCCACGCCGGACGCCGTCATGGCCCTCTTCTCCGACCACCCGCCCGAAACCGTACAAGGCGCCATCGCCAACGCCTCGGCGCTCGAACAGCGCGGGCGTCACCGCGAGGCCCGCGCCCTGATTCGCGACTGGTGGCGGACCCGATCCTTCGACGCCGAGCCGCAATCGCGCATCCTCGCGCGCTGGGGCGGCGAACTGACCCCAGCCGATCACGAGGCGCGGCTGAACATGCTGTTGCTCGGTCCGCACGGCCCGGCGACGCGCGCCATGCTCGATCTAGTCTCGCCGGAACGGGCGGCCGTCGCCAATGCGGTCATGAGCCTGCGCACCGCCTACAGCCCGGACGCCGTGGTCGCCGCCCTGACGCCCGCCCAGGCCGCCGATCCGGCGGTGACGCTGGAACGGGTGCGAATCCTGCGCTCTCAGAACCGCCAGTCGGAAGCCTTCCCCCTGCTGGCCAACCTGCCGCCCGCCCCGGCTCATACCGCAGGCGACAACACCCTGTGGACCGAGCGCCGCAACTATTACCTCGACGCCCTGCAACAGGGGAATTGGCGCGCCGCCTATGACGCCATGAACGGCCACGGCTTCACCTCCGGCGACCGGATGGTGGACGCGGAGTTCTTCGCCGGCTGGGTCGCCCTGACCAAGCTGAACCAGCCCGAGGTCGCCGCCCGCCATTTCGAGGCCCTGCGCACCGCCTCCTCCACCCCGATCACCCAGGGTAGGGCGTACTACTGGCTGGGCCGGGCGGCCGAGGCGCGGGGCGAGCGCGACGCCGCACTCGGCTATTACCGCAACGGCGCCCAGCATTGGCAGACCTTCTACGGCCAACTGGCGGCCGAGAAAGCCGGGATGACCACCCTGACCCTGCCCGGCGAACCGGCCCCGACCCAGGCCGACGTCGCCCGGTTCGAATCCAACGAGCTCGTCCGCGCCACGCGAATCCTGGGCGAGACCGGCGAGACCAGCCTGCTGCGGGTCTTCGCCTATCAGCTCGACAACGACCTGCCGACCATCGAGGATCTGGCCCTGCTGATGGACCTGACCCGCAGCTATGGCGAAGGCTTCACCGCCATGATGGTCGGCCGCGCCGCCAGCCAGCGCGGCTTCGTCCTGCCCGAACGCATGTACCCCGTGCGCGTCCCGCCCCAGGTCGCCGGCGCCGCGCCGCTGGAATTCACCCAGGCCATCACCCGCCAGGAATCCAGCTTCGACCCGCGCGCCCGCTCCGGCGCCGATGCGCGCGGCATGATGCAGTTCCTGCCCGCCACGGGTTCGGGCGTCGCCCGTCGCCTGGGCATGGGCTTCTCGGCCGAGCAGCTGTGGGATCCGGACTACAACATGACCCTGGGCAGCTATCACCTGGGCGAGCTTATGGCGGCCAACAACGGCTCCATGCTCCTGGCGACGGTCGGCTACAACGCCGGCCCGGCCCGGCCGAACCAGTGGATCGCCCGCTGTGGCGACCCGCGCGGCGATTCCAATGCGGCCATCGACTTCATCGAATGCGCGCCCTTCACCGAGACTCGCAACTATATGATGCGGGTGATGGAGAATATGGCGGTCTACAAGGCACGGCTGAACGGGGGATCGGCCCCGCTGACGACCTCGGCCGACATCGCCCGCGGCGCGGCCGCCGGTCCCCGTCCCTACGCCGCCTACTGAGCCCGGCGGGCCGCCAGCAGCGGCCCGTTCGGCCCCTCGATCCACTGACCGTCGAGACCGAAGACCTGGCGCAGCACCGGCTGCGCCAGGGCGTCCAGAGGCGCGGCGTCGGCGACGATGCGTCCGCCGTCCAGCACGACGACCCGGTCCGCAAAGACGGCGGCCAGGGTCAGATCGTGCAGGCTGACCAGCACCCCGGCGGCGGCTCTAGATCGCGCCCGCAGTTGTTCCAGCACCAGCCGCTGAGCGTCCGGGTCCAGACCCGCCGTCGGCTCGTCGGCCAGCAGAAGCGGCGCATCGACCACCAGGGCCCGCGCCAGCAGAACCCGCGCCCGCTCGCCGCCCGACATTTCGGCCACCCCTCGATCCGCCAGATGGCCCGCCCCGACGGCCAGCAGCGCTTCCTTGGCCCGATCCAGAGCCGCCTCTCCCGCCAGGAAGGGCGCGCCCAGGGCGGCCACCTCCACCGCAGGCAGATTCCAGGCGATCCGCCGCTCCTGCGGCAGATAGGACAGGCGTTCGGCTCTCTGACGCGGCGATAGACGACCGATGTCGTCGTCGCCCAGTCGCACCTCGCCGCTTTCTGCCGCCAGCAGTCCCGCCGCCGCCCGGATCACGCTGCTCTTGCCTGCCCCGTTCGGGCCGCACAGGGCCACGACCTCGCCGGCGGAGACGCTCAAGCTGACACCGTCCAGCACCCGCTCGCGCCCGATGCTGGCCCGGACGGCGTTCAACGACAACAGGCTCACAGCCGCCACTCCCGCGCCGCCCGCCAGGCGATCAGGGCGAACAGGGGCGCGCCGATCAGGGCCGTGAACACCCCCAGCTTCAGTTCCTGATCCGTCGGCGTCAGCCGCGCCAGCAGGTCGGCGACCACCAGCATCAAGCCGCCCGCCAGGGCCGAGGGCGCCAGGATCCGCCCCGGATCGCCCCGCACCGCCGCCCGCACCAGATGGGGCGCCGCCAGACCGACGAAGCCGATCACGCCGGCCACCGCCACCGCCGCCCCCGTCGCCACCGCCGCCGCGACCAGAGCCAAGGCGCGAACCCGCCCCATGGACAGACCCGACGCGGCCGCCGCCTCGTCGCCCAGGGTCAGCATCCGCAGCCCTCCCGCCGACAGACCGGCGAAGACCGCCGCGACGACCACCGCCGGCGTGACCCAGGCCACATCGACCCAGCTCCGGTTCTGCACCGAACCCAGCAGCCAGGACATGACCTCAGCCTGGGCGATGGGCGACGGCGACAGGTTGAAGATCAGCGCGGTGCCCGCCCCGGCGAAACTGGACAGGGCCACCCCGAACAGGATCAGCGCCTCCGGCGCCCGCATCAGGCCCGAGGCGACGATCAGCAGACCGCCCGCCGCCGCCGCCCCCAACAGGGCGGACATCTCGACCACGCCCGCCACCCCGGCGCCGCCCAGGACAATGGCCAGGGCCGCCCCCAGGGCCGCCGTCGCCGACACACCCAGAACGCCGGGATCCGCCAACGGATTGCGCAGCAGGCCCTGCATCACCGCCCCGGCCAGACCGAGTGCGGCGCCGACCGCCAGGGCGCAGACCGCGCGCGGCGCGCGCACCTGCCACAGGACGACCCATGGACCGGACGACGGATCGCTGAAGGCCGCCGCATACTGGGCGGCGTCAAAGGGCGTCTCGCCGATCAGCACGGCGGCCGCCAGGACCGCGAGGATGACCAGTCCCAGGATCAGGCAAAGCCTCAACATCCGGCTCATGGCCGCCCTCTCGCCATCATCTCAACCCCGTCGGCCGCGAACCAGGCCGGACAGGTCAGCACCGCCGCCGGCAGTTTCGCCGCCGTCCGTCCCTGGGCCGCGCGCCGCACCACCGGATGCCGCCCCGCCCCGCGCCAGTCGGCCCGCAACTGATCGAAGAAGCCCAGCACGAACCGGATCGGCGGCTCCATCGCGATCCGCTCGACGCTGATGGCGCCGAACCCCGGCGCGGCCGTCAGATTGCGAAACCCGGCGGCCCGGATCATCGCATCCATCAGGGTGCCGGGTCCGGAGGTGAACCCGCCCGAGGTCAGATAGACCGCGCCCGGCCGGGGGCGGTCCGGCGCCGCCGCCCGGTCAAGTTTGGCCTGCATGGTCCGCTCCAGCCGTGCGCCGCGTTCCACCTGGCCCAATTCCCGGGCCGCGGTGCGGATATTGGCCCGGACCCCGTCCATATCGGTCGCGTCCGCGATGGTGACCACCGTGACGCCCCGTGTTTGCAGAAAGTTCAGCAGCCTGGGCTCCCCGCCCCAGTAGCGCACGACCACATCCGGCCTGAACCCCACAGCCGCCTCCAGCGTCGGCCGCAGACGCCTGTGGCCCGCCGCTTCGCGCCTTAACCAGGCGTCGGGATCGTCGGCGCGCGGCGACAGGGCCAGATCGGCGTCCGGCGCCAGGGCCAGCACGTACTGGTCGGCGCACTGGTCCAGGGCCATGACCCGCAACGGACGCGCCTGCGCGCCCTGGGCGACGGCCATGGCCACGACCGCCGCCGCCAGCCCCCAAGCACGGTTCACGATTTCAGCAGGCCGGAAAAGACGGCGTCCAGGGTGGTCTTCACCAACACCTCGCGCTCCGCCCAAGGGAAATAGGGTTTGGTGATCATCAGGGAGACGACGCCATGGGCCGAGGCCCAGATCGATTGGGCGATCGTGCGGGGATCCCCTTCCATCCGCCCTGCGGCCACGGTTTCACCGACCAGGGTCTCGAAGGCCGCGAAGACCCCCGCCCCCAGTTCCTGCGACAGGCTCTGGGCGCCGTCCCGGGCCTCGACGGGGCGGGTCAGATAGATCAGGCGATAGGCGTTCGGATTGGCGAATCCAAAATCGACGTAGACCTCGATCATGCGCCGAAGGCGAACCTCGGGCGGCCCATCGAGGGCGGACAGGGATTCAGCCGCCGTGATCAGCTCACCGAACGCGTGGCGGCAGATTTCCTGCAGGATCGCGCCCTTGTCGGAGAAATGCATATAGAGGGCGGTCGAAGACAGGCCGACCTCGTCGGCGATCTTGCGGATCGTCGCCCCTTCATAGCCGTACTCGACGAAGATGCGTTCGGCCGCAGCGAGGATCTCGCCACGCCGTGAATGGCCCTCGCCCTTGGGTTTGCGACTGGAACGCGAGGATGGCGAAACGACGGGCAACGGCGACTCCGGATCTGTCCCGCCCTGAATAGCGACAATCTGTCATCGACGCCAATCGCCGCCTCGAAGAACACGGTTGCGCGAAATGCGTATTTCTAGTTGTGTTACGCCGGGCGCGGGGGCGAACGGACATGACGACGAGGGATGCGGCGCAAACCGGCGCGGCGCGGCGAATGCCGACCCTGGGGCAGGCGATCATGGTCGCGAGCCTGGCGACGGCGCTTGTGGCCGCAGGAATCGTCTGGCCCCGCTCGACGCTTTCGGCGTCGTTCATCGGGATTCAGATGGGCTTCGTCGCCTCGGCCCTGTGGCGCGCGGCCCTGGTCATCGCCAGTCTTCGTCCTACCCCGTCGTCGCCCAAACCCTCCCGGTGGCCGCGTTACACAATTCTGGCCGCCCTTCATGACGAGGCGGCCGTCGTGCCCCAGCTTATCCAGCGCCTGTCGAAAATCGACTATCCGCGGCGTCAGCTCGAAGGTTTTCTCGTGCTGGAAGCCCATGATCAGGCCACCATCAATGCGGCCAAGGCCGCGCGCCGGCCGGGCTGGCTTCGGATCCTCGTGGTCCCGCCGGGCGCTCCGCAGACCAAACCCCGCGCGCTGAACCACGCCCTGGCTTTCGCGACAGGCGAGCTCCTGACCATCTATGACGCCGAGGACGAACCGGATCCCGGCCAATTGCGCGAGGCGGCCTCGCGTTTCGCCGGCCAGCCGCAATTGGGTTGCCTTCAGGCCCCCCTGCGGATTCGCCGGCGCAACGCCGAACTCTCGACCTTCCTCGACCGTCAGTTCGCCTTCGAATACGCCGCCCTGTTCGAGGTCAATCTTCCCGGCATGGCGAAGCTGAACCTGCCTTTTCCTCTGGGGGGCACCAGCAATCACCTGCGAACCGCCGCCCTTCGTCGGGTCGGGGGCTGGGACGCCTACAACGTCACGGAAGACGCCGATCTGGGCTTCAAGCTCTGGTCCGCGGGATGGCGGCTGGGGGTGCTCGAAAGCCCGACCTGGGAAGCCCCGCCGGGGGCGCTGGAACGCTGGCTGCCGCAACGCACCCGTTGGCTGAAAGGCTATATGCAGACCTGGGGCGTCCACACGCGTGCGCCTCGGGCCCTGGGCCGGCGCGGCCAGCTGTCGCTGGTCATGACGCTGGGCGCGGCCATCGTCTCGGCCGCTTCCCACGCGCCCACCCTGGCCTGGCTCATTGTGGCCCTGATGGTCGCCCTGAACATCGGCATGGCTCCAGTCGTGCCTTTAGCCTCCTTCGCCGTCCTGGCCGTGGGCGTCATCGCCGCCTGGATGGGCTGTGCGGCGGGCGCAAAACGGGCCGGGCAGGACTATAGGCTGACCGACATGTTGGCCGCGCCCGCCTATTGGTCCCTGCTCAGCCTGGCCTTCATCCATGCCCTTTGGCGGCTGATCGTCGCCCCCTATGCATGGGACAAGACGGCCCACGACGCCGAGATCGACGCCGAATGCACGTCCGTGATGACGGTGGACGCTGGACGCGAGGCCGCCTGACCGCCTATCAGCCGCACAATGGCGCCCCTGCTCTCCCCCACCCCCGAAACCCTCGTGACCCGCGGCTGGTCCGACTACGCCCTGTTGGACAGTGGCGACGGCAAGAAGCTGGAGCGCTACGGCCGCTACACCGTGGTCCGCCCCGAGCCCCAGTGTTTCTGGTCCCCGCGCGATCCGACCGCCTTTGACAAGGCCACGGCCACCTTCGATCCCCAGCAGGAGGAGGAAGACTCCGGCCGCTGGAAGTTCGACCAGCACGGCCCCGTCGACGCCTTCCCCCTGAAATGGCGCGACGTGAAATTCACCGGCCGCTTCACCCCTTTCCGCCATCTGGCCTTCTTCCCCGAGCAGGCCGCCAACTGGGAATGGCTGGACAACCGGGTGCGCGCCTTCTCGCGCGAAGCCGGCAGAGCCCCGAAGATCCTCAACCTGTTCGGCTACACCGGCGTCGCCAGCCTGGCGGCTGCGGCCGCCGGTGCGGAAGTTACCCACGTCGACGCCTCGAAGAAATCGGTCGCCTACGCCCGCGAAAACGCCGAACAGTCCGGCCTGTCCCAGCACCCGATCCGCTGGATCGTCGAAGACGCCCGCAAATATGTCGCCCGCGAGGTTCGTCGCGGCTCCAAGTACGACGGCGTCATCCTGGACCCGCCAAAATACGGGCGCGGCCCGACCGGCGAGGTCTGGCGCCTGTTCGAGGACATGCCGCTCCTGCTGAAGGACTGCGCCGCCCTGCTGGCAGACGACGCAGACTTCCTGTTGCTGAACGCCTATGCCGCCCGGGTCTCGGGCCTGTCCCTGGCCCATCTGATGGCCGAGGCGACGCATGATCGCGGCGGCCGCATCGACTGGGGCGAACTGGCCCTGTCCGAAGACGGCCCGGACGCCCGCGCCATCGGCCTGTCCTTCTTCGCGCGGTGGAGCCGATGAGCGCCCGAGACGAATATCGCGTCATCACCTCCCTGACGAACGACACGATCAAGAGCGTCCGCGCCTTGCATATGCGCAAGGAACGCGACCTCACCGGCGCCTTCCTGGCCGAGGGCTTGAAGTTTATCGGCGAGGCCCTGGACCTGGGCCGCGCGCCGCGCATGCTGCTGGTCGGCGAGGAGGCTCGCCCCCACCCCCTGCTGGACCGGGCCAAGGCCGAGACGCGCAAGGCCGGCGGCGACATCATCATCGTCACCCACGCCATCCTCGAAAAGATCAGCCGCCGCGACAATCCGCAAACAGTGCTGGGCGTGTTCGACCAGGCCTATGCGCCTCTCGAAAGCCTGGACCCGGCTTCGGCGCCCTGCTGGGTGGCCCTGGAGCAGGTGCGCGATCCCGGCAATCTGGGCACCATCATCCGCACCGCCGACGCGGCCGGATGCGGCGGCGTCATCCTGATCGGCGACTGCGTCGATCCCTATTCGGTCGAGGCCGTGCGCGCAACCATGGGCTCGGTCTTCGCCGTCTCGATCACCAGGACCGACCCCGAGGCCTTCCTGGCCTGGCGCAAGACCTGGCCCGGTAGCGTCGTCGGCACCCGCCTGGACGCGACCGTCAGCCACCGCTCTGCGGTGATGCAAAAGCCGTCGCTGATCCTGATGGGCAATGAACAGGCGGGCCTGACCGACCAACTGGCCGCCGCCTGCGACGTCAACGTCAAGATCCCAATGCGCGGCCGGGCCGACAGCCTGAACCTGGCCATCGCCACGGGCATCATGGTCTACGCCGCCACGGACGAGACCTAAAGTTCGGTCTCCGGACTGACCCGTCCCATGCCCCACAGGGCCAGGATGGTCACCACCGCCGACAGGGCCAGATAACCGCCGACCGCCGCCAGCCCATAGTTCTGCGCCAGCCAGGTCGCCAGATAGGGCGCCAGCGACGCCCCGACGATCCCCGCCAGATTGAAGGCCATCGACGCCCCCGTATAGCGGACCGTCGTCGGGAAGGGCCGCGCCATGGCCGCGCCGATGGGGCCATAGGTGCAGCCCATCAGCCCGAACCCCAGGGCGAAGAAGATCAGCAGTCCGGTCAGACCGGCGCCGAACAGGGGCGCGAACAAGGCGCCGAACAGGCCGATCCCCACCGAAGACGCGATCAACACCCGCACCTGCCCGTACTTATCCGCCAGCAGGGCCGTCACCGGAATGAAGGCGGCGAAGAACAGCACCCCGATCAACTGGATCGGCAGGATGTCCGCCCGCTCATATCCCATGCCCGTCGTGGCCCAGCCCAGGGCGAAGACGGTCATCAGATAGAACAGCGAGAAGGTCGTCACCCCGCTGAACGTCCCCAGAAACAGCGCCATCTTGTGATGAGCGAACAGGGTGACGGCCGGCGCCTTGACCCGCTCGTTGCGGTCCACCGCCTTCTGGAACTCGGGCGTCTCGGTGATCTTCAACCGCACCCAGAGACCGACGAACACCAGGATGGCGCTGGCCAGGAAGGGGATGCGCCACCCCCAGGCCTCGAACTGGGTCTCGCTCATGGTCGAGGTCAGGACGATAAAGGAGGCGGTCGATAGAATGAAGCCGATCGGCGCGCCCAGTTGCGGGAACATGCCGAACCAGGCCTTCTTGCCGGGCGGCGCGTTCTCGGTTGCCAACAGCACGGCCCCGCCCCATTCGCCGCCCAGACCCAGTCCCTGTCCGAACCGGCACAGAGCCAGCAACAGGGGCGCGATCACCCCGACCGCCGCATGGGTCGGCAACAGGCCGATGGCCACGGTCGACAGGCCCATGGTCATCAGGGCCGCCACCAGCGTCGCCTTGCGCCCGACCCGGTCCCCGAAATGCCCGAAGGCCAGGGCGCCGACCGGCCGCGCGAAGAAGGCGATGGAGAAGGTGGCGAAGGACGACAGCATGGCCGTCGTCGGATCGGCGCCGGGGAAGAACAGCTTCGGAAACACCAGCACCGCCGCCGTGGCGTAGATGTAGAAGTCGTAGAATTCGATCGTGGTGCCGATCAGGCTGGCGAAAAGAACCCGCCCCTTCCGGGCGGTCGGCGAAACAATCTTTGCGTCAGACACGGTGAAATCCTGCTTGGGAGCAAAGCCAATGCTTTGCCCGTCCCGCGCGGTCAAGTCCGGCGCTCAGGTCCCGCGCGGCTTGACCCGGTTGGTCGGCTGGGCCTCGGCCGGGTTCTCGGGCCAGGGATGGCGCGGATAACGGCCCCGCATGTCCGACCGCACCGCCGCCCAGGACCCAGCCCAGAAACCCGGCAGGTCCTTCGTCACCTGAACGGGTCGCCGCGCCGGGGACAGCAGCGACAGGGTCAGGGGAATACGACCGCCCCCGACGGTCGGATGGGTGACGACGCCGAACAGTTCCTGCACCCGGATCTCGACTCGCGGCCCGCCTTCGGCGCCATAGTCGATCCCCGCCGACCCCAGGGGCGTATCCAGCCGATTGGGCGCCAGCTCATCCAGCTTGCGCTGCAAATCCCAGGGGATCAGCCCCCGCAGCGCCTCGGCCAATCGACCGTCGCTGATCGTCTCCAGCGACTTCGCCCCATCCAACACCGGCCACAGCCAGTCCGCCCGCGCCTCCAGCAGAGCGGCGTCCGAAACATCCGGCCAGCCAGCATCCAACCCGTGCAGAAAGGCCAGCCGCGCCCGCAAACCCGTCGCCTGCTCGCCCCAACGCAGGGCGCCCAGCCCCTCGGCCTCGATCTCGGCGCGCAGGGCCGCCGTCATGGTCTTGGCGTCCGGCGCCCCGATCACCTTTTCATCCAGCACCAGGGCCCCGATGCGTCGCGCACGCCGGATCACAATCCGGCCGGACGGCGCCTTGACCAGCCGATCCTCGATCTCGATCAACCGCCCCAGGTCCGCCTCGATCCGCGTCGCGTCCAGCGCCGCCGCCAGCCGCACCCGGTCGCGCGCCTCGCCTCCGCCCAGCTCCGCCACCGCCAACCAGGATTCTCGCGCCAGATGATCGGTCGCGTCCAGCACCGCCCCGCGCCCGCTGGCCAGCAACAGTTCGCCCGTCTTGCCGCGCGCCTTGGCGATCCGCTCGGGAAAGGCCTCGGCCAGCAACAGGCCCGGTTCGACCGTCTCGCCCTTGCCGCCGCCCGCCGCCTTCGCCCAGCGGTCGGCCAGTTTCAGCGCATCCCGCGCCCGCGGCGACCGATCCCGTTCCAGCCCGACCAGACGATCCGCCAGGTCCACGCCCGAGCCGCCCAGCCCCGGCTCGCTCAGCACCGCCGCGATCCGCGCCCCGGTCATGGCGTCCCCGGCGTCCGAGGCCACGGCGACCATATGGGCCAGCCGCGGCGACAGCGGGATGCGCGTTAGACGTCGTCCATGATCCGACAGGCCGCCTTCGGCGTCCAGCGCCCCCAGACGGCTCAACACCTTGCGCGCCTCCGCCATGGCCCCGGCCGGGGGCGGATCCAGCAGGGCCAGCCCCTCGACCGACCGCGCGCCCCAGCGCGCCAGGTCCAGCGCCAGACCGGTCAGGTCCGCCTCCTGGATCTCCGGCCGTTGATGCGGAACCAGACCCCGCGTCTGTTCCTCGTCCCACAGGCGATAGCAGACGCCCGGTTCGGTCCGTCCCGCCCGCCCCCGCCGCTGTTCGGCCGAGGACCGGCTGACCCGCACCGTCGCCAACCGCGTCAGGCCGCTGGACGGCTCGAACCGGGGCACGCGCGACAGACCGCCGTCCAGCACCACCCGCACCCCGTCGATGGTCAGACTGGTCTCCGCCACCGATGTCGCCAGCACCAGCTTGCGCCGCCCCGCCGCCGCCGGCTCAATGGCCCGATCCTGCTCCGCCCGGTCCAGCCCGCCGTACAGCGGAACCACATCGACGTTCGGCAGCCGCAGCCGCTCGCTGACGAGCCGCGCGACCCGGTGGATCTCCCCCTGCCCCGGCAGGAAGGCCAGCACCGAGCCGGTCTCTTCGCCCAGCGCCGTCAGACAGGCCCGCGCCATCGCCTCTTCGAACCGTTCGGCCGGATTGCGCCCCAGATAGCGGGTCTCGACCGGATAGGCCCGCCCCTCCGCCTCGATCACCGGCGCGCCGTCCAGCAGACGCGACACCCCCGCCACGTCCAGCGTCGCCGACATGACCAGCAGCCGCAGGTCCTCCCGCAGCACCCCTTGCGTCTCCCGCGCCAGGGCCAGCCCCAGGTCGGCGTCCAGGCTGCGCTCGTGGAATTCGTCGAACAGGACGGCGCCCACCCCCTCCAGACCCGGGTCGTCCAGGATCATCCGGGTGAAGACGCCCTCGGTGATCACCTCGATCCGCGTCTTCGGTCCGATCCGGCTTTGCAGCCGGGTGCGATAGCCGACGGTCCCGCCCGCCGTCTCCCCAAGGGTGCTGGCCATCCGGTCCGCCGCCGCCCGTGCGGCGATACGGCGCGGCTCCAGCACCAGGATCTTCCCCTCGCCCAGCCAGGCCTGATCCAGCAGGGCCAAGGGCACGACCGTGGTCTTGCCCGCCCCCGGCGGCGCGGCCAGCACCGCCGTATTTCCGGCCGCAAGGACGGCTTTCAGGGGTTCGAGAACAGCGTGGATCGGCAACATCACCCGCCTCTAACCCGATGCGCCCCCGATGCGCCACCGATGCGCCGTGATCACGAAAGCGTCGTGAGGGCTTTACCGCCTCGTCATGCGCGTTGCGCGCCATTCGATCCGCCGCTAGCGTCCGCCCAACGCGGCCGAGGGGCCGCTGTAAACGTGGGGGTATTCTATGTGGCGCGTTAAGTCGCTCGACGCGATTCTGGCCACGGCCGAGAAGAAATCGCTTCATCGGTCGCTCGGACCTGTTCAACTGACCTTGCTGGGCATCGGCGCCATCATCGGCACCGGCATCTTCGTGCTGACGGCCGCCGCCTCGCAGAAGGCCGGTCCCGGCATGATGGTCAGCTTCGTCATCGCCGGCGCGGTCTGCGCCGTCGCGGCGCTCTGCTATTCGGAACTGGCCGCCATGGCCCCGGTCTCGGGCTCGGCCTATACCTACACCTACGCCGTCATGGGCGAGCTTCTGGCCTGGTGCGTGGGCTGGGCTCTGATCCTGGAATACGCCGTCGCGGCTGCGGCCGTCTCGGTCGGCTGGTCGGGCTATGTCCTCGGGCTGATAGAACAGGGGCTCGGGTTCGATTTCCCTGACCTCCTATCCGCCGGACCGACCTGGGCCATGAACGGCTTCATTCCGATGCCCGACTTTTCGGCGGGGATCGTCAACATCCCGGCCATCGTCGTGGCCCTGCTGGTCACCGGCCTGCTGATGCTGGGCACGACGGAATCAGCCCGGGTCAACGCGGTCCTGGTCCTGATCAAGGTCGCCGCCCTGACCGTCTTCATCGTCATCACCCTGCCGGTGATCAAGACGGCCAACCTGTCGCCCTTCGCCCCCAACGGGCTGTTCGGCGCGTCTTCCGGCATGGGAATCGTCGGCGCCGCCGCCTCGATCTTCTTCGCCTATGTCGGCTTCGACGCCGTCTCGACGGCGGCTGAAGAGACCAAGAACCCGCAACGCAACGTACCGATCGGTCTGATCGGCTCGCTGGCCATCTGCACGGTCTTCTATCTTCTGGTCGCGCTTGGTGCGGCCGGCGCCATCGGCGCACAGCCGGTGCTCGGCGCCGCCGGCGAAGCCGTCCAACCCGGTTCGCCCGCCTTCGTCGCCGCCTGCGCCCTGCCGGCCAACGCCGAAGCCCTGGTCTGCTCCAACGAGGCCCTGGCCCACGTCCTGCGCGTGATCGGTCATCCCCAGATCGGCAACGCCCTCGGCACCGCCGCCCTGCTGGCCCTCCCCTCGGTCATCCTGATGATGATCTACGGCCAGACCCGTATCTTCTTCGTCATGGCGCGCGACGGCCTGCTGCCGGAAGGCCTGACCAAGATGCACCCCAAGTGGAAGACGCCCTATATCGTCACCGCCTTCACAGGCATCGCCGTGGCCATCGGCGCCGCCCTGTTCCCGGTCGGCAAACTGGCGGACATCTCGAACTCCGGCACCCTGTTCGCCTTCTTCATGGTGTCGATCGCGGTGCTGATCTTGCGGGTCAAGGAACCGAACCGCAAACGTCCGTTCCGGACGCCGCTGATCTGGGTCTTCGCGCCCCTGTCGGCCTTCGGTTGCGCCTTCCTGTTCTGGAACCTGCCGCACGACGCCAAGATGGTGCTGCCGATCTGGGGCGGCTTCGGCCTGTTGATCTATTTCCTGTATGGCTATCGCAAGAGCCACCTGGGCCGTGGCCTGATCGAGGTCCACGAGACCGACAGCGACCTGCCGCCCCCGCCCGTCCCGCCGATCAGCTGAGACACGCGCTGATGTCCTCAGGCAGGCCAACCAAAACGGCCATAAGTCCTGAGGGCGACCAGCCCAAAACCGGCCTCAAGTAGGCCCGCGAGGGCGATAGGCCAAAACAAGAAAAGGCCCCGGAGCGATCCGGGGCCTTTTTGCTTTGGTGCGGATGAGAGGACTCGAACCTCCACGCCTTGCGGCGCTGGAACCTAAATCCAGTGCGTCTACCAGTTCCGCCACATCCGCCTGGGCAGGTCGTGGGCTCTAGAGGGCCGGACGTCGCCTGACAAGAGCCTCCAGCGGCCTTCAGCGGCGGCCGGCGACCAGTTCGTTGCGGATCGTCCGGCCCAGGGGATCGCGGGCCTGCCAGCTTTGACCGATGTCGGCCTCGACCATGCGGCTACAGAAGCGTGGCAGGATCTGGCGTGGCCTGAACCCGGTCAAACAGATCTTGTCGCCCTCCCGGCTCCAGCGCGCGCTCAACTGACGCCCGTCCGAGAACTGGGACACATAGCGGCCGTCCGGCTCGAAAAAATGCTTCACCCACTGGCCGTTGGGATAGTGAGACACGATGGTGTTGCCAAAGGCCTCCGCCATATCGGCCCGCGCCGGGGCCGTAGAGGCGACGACGACGCCCAGCGCCAGGCCGCAACCGATCAGGACCGTCCGCATCATCCCCTCCGCGTCTTTCCGACCAGATATTACCGATCGTTAAGACTTTGCAAGCCGGAGGGTTCCGGACGGTCCGTCCGTCGGATCAGACGTTGCCGCGGCGGCTCGATTCGAACAGGAACCAGACGCGCTTCTCGCTCTCGTCGATCCAGTTCTCCAGCAGGCTGGCGGTCGCCACGTCGTTGTGCTCGTCGCAAAGATCGTGGACCTCGCGCATACGCCCCACCAGGTCGTTGTTGTCGTCCCGCAGTTCGGCCAGCATGTCGAGCGCATCCACGAACTCGGCGTCATTGTCGAGAACGCGCGATTCGCGGGCGATCTGACCGACGGAGCGCAGAGTGGTCCCGCCGATCTTGCGCGCCCGTTCGGCGATCAGATCGGTCATGGCCAGGATCTCGGCCGATTGTTCGTCCAGCATCAGGTGATAGTCGCGGAAATGCGGGCCGGACACGTGCCAGTGGAAATTCTTGGTCTTGATATAGAGAGCGAAGACATCCGCCAGCAGGGTCGTCAGAGCGGCGGAAATATCCCGCGTCGCGGCCTCCGACAGGCTGGTGGGGGTTTTCAACGGCGCCAGACGTTTCTCGTGGGCGGTGGCCATGGTCATTCTCCTCAGCTGAACCACCGCTTAGCTAGGGAGCGTGAGGTCCCAGCGAAAGCCCCGGCGCCCTTCATTTTTACCGTTGCGTACATTGTCCGTATACCACTGTTCGCTACAGTCGAAATCTTGCGACTTCAGACACGACCCCGGACTGGGTCCAGATCCCGGCTCAGATCGTCATGAGATACAATATTTGCAGTCGCACCTGGGACCAGGGCGAGCGGCCCGTCCACCTTACCTCCATATCGCAGGGCCAATACAGCATCAGCGACGACCCGGACGCGGTGATCACGACGGTCCTCGGCTCGTGTGTCGCAGCCTGTATTCGCGATCCCAAGCGAGGCGTGGGCGGCATGAACCATTTCGTTCTCCCCGAATCTCCGACGCCGCTTTCGGAACAGGACGACCCGTCGCGCTACGGCTCCTACCTCATGCAGCGTCTGGTCGATGGCCTGCTGGAAGCCGGAGCCAATCCCCACCGTCTCGAAGCCATGGTGTTCGGCGGCGCCAGTCCCGGCGATTCGTTCTACAATGTGGGGGCGCGCAATGTGGCCTTCGCCGAGGGTTTCCTCGCTGACCGGGGCATAGAGATCGTCGATTCGATCTGCGGCGGGCGTTCAGGATGCAAGGTGGAATACTGGCCGGCGTCCGGCAAACTGATCCATACGCCTTTGGGGCAAGACGGAAAGGCCTGAGCCGCCGCTCACAAGCTTCGCCGGGTTCTGCCCCTAGCAGCCGTTGGTCCCAAGTCCTGAACCTAGAGCCGCGGCGGGGAGCCGGCGGGCCGCGATGATGGACGACCGACCAATCGACCAGTCGGCTCGGTTATCGCTGGAGCGGTATGTGCCGGCGCTTCCCCTGCTGACGCCGATCGACCGGTTCACGCAACGGAACAGGCCAGCGGCGCGCAGCGTTGTTCGACGCCAGCTGAACCAGCAGGAGATCTCGTGGGCGCTGCGGTGTGTCGCCAACAGGACATGTCCGGGACACTCAAGCTTCACAGGACCCCGCTACACCGCGCCGAACAGACAGCAGGCACGCCTTTCGGCGGGGGCGCGGACGTGGCGTACGACGGGGATCAGAAGCTGGCGACGGTTACGTGGTCGCCGGTCCGCGACTTCGTCCGTCGACTGGCCCATCGACGGCTGGGGCGCGCGGATATGGCGGACGATGTGGCGCAGGAAACCTTGCTGCGGCTTATCGAGTACCAACGCGGCGGCCGGATCGACAACCTGTACGGCCTCGCCACGCGCATCGCGGAGAATCTCGTGAACGAGGAGTATCGGCGTGAGCGACGTTGGAGGGTCGAAGGGTTGAGCGAAACGCTCGCCAGCGGCCAACCTTCGCCCGAAAGGGTTGTGGAGGGCCGCGAGGCCGTGGAGGTCCTGAAACGCGCGCTCAAGCGCATGCCGCGCCTGCGTCGAGAGATCATAATCCGGCGACGCATCCACCGCCAGGGTTGCGCCGCCATCGCCGAGGACCTTGGCCTGAGCGTCAAGGCGGTGGAGAAACATGTGACCCGAGGTCTGCTGGACCTGAATGAGGCCTGCGGTCAGAAGCGGCGCGGGCGGAGGACGGCGCTCTGATGACGAATGACAAACGCATCATGGCGGAGGCCGCCGCCTGGGCGGACCGAGCCTCGCACCCGGATGCGGATCTCGATGACGCCGCAGCGTTCGAGAGCTGGATGAACGCGAGTCCCGCTCACCGCGCGGCCTTCGCCGAGATGATCGCCTTGTGGCGCTCCGACGCCTTGACCCAGGCGGCGGCTGAGGTGGAGCAGCGGGCCGATCTCCGGCGCCCCCTTCGGGTTCCGTGGCGTCTGGCGGCGCCCTCCGCCCTGGCGATGGCGGCCGTCTGCATCGCCGCCGTGCTTGTCGCGCCCTGGATGGATCACCGAACCCTGGAGACCCGGCGCGGCGAGACCCGGACGGTGGCGCTGGCGGACGGCACCTCGATCCGGCTGAATGGCGACGCCCGCCTGTCGATCCGGCAGAGCCCTCTCTGGCGCGCCGCGACGCTCGAGCGCGGCGAGGCCTGGTTCGAAGTGCGGCACGACGGTCGGCCGTTCGTCATCGACGCGGGCGAAGGCGAGGTACGGGTCATGGGGACCGCTTTCAATGTGGATCGGATGGCCTGCGGTCGGGCGGAAGTCACTCTCTATCGAGGCGCGGTCCGACTGCGTACGCGCGGAGGCCAGATCCTCGACCTGGAGCCTGGAGACCGCGCGATGTTGGAACACGGCCGTATCCGCCCGACGACACACAGTCTCTCGACCCGGCCCGACTGGACCGACGGCTGGTTCGACGCGGAGGAAACGACCCTGGGACGCCTCGTGGCCGAAATCGACCGCTTCTCGAGAACGCCCGTCGTCATTGATGGCCAGGCCAGCCGTATCCCGGTCAGCGGACGCTTCCGCCTGACGGATCCGCCTGCCACGCTGGCGCTGATCGAGAGAGCCTATGACGTGCGCATTGACACGACGGGAGAGACGATCGTCGTCCGCAGCGGATCTCGCCAGCCGGACCGTCGCTAAGGTTTCACAAAAAGAAATGTCGGGTTCGGCCCTGGCCGGACATCGAACCGATGTCGACCGAAGTCGACGATTCACCGGGGGATACCGACATGACTTCCACACGGGCGCTCAGCGCCTCCGTTTTCGCGCTCGCGGCCGCTCTGGCCGTGACGCCGGCCGTGGCCACGGCCCAGGCCGCGCACCAGGCCTTCTCTATTCCCGCCCAGGATCTGGGCCGGGCGCTGACGGCCTATTCGCGCGCCACCGGCCTTCAGGTCGCGGCGCGCCCCGCCCTGCTCCAGGGTCGCCGCAGCCAGGCCGTCGAAGGTCGTTTCAGCCAGGCTGACGCCCTCGCCCGACTGGTCGGCGGCAGTGGACTGACCGCCCGCATCGTCGGCGACGCTGTGCTGATCGAAGCCGCTCCCTCGGCGCCGGTCCGCGCGGCACCCGCCAGACCGGCTGCGAACGCCGCGACCCGGTCTGCGCCGCCCCCGCTGGGAACCCCGGGCGGCGTGGAGGCGCTGGACGAAGTGATCGTGACCGGCACCCGACAAGCCTCGCGCACGGCCGCCGAGACCCTGTCGCCCGTCGACGTCCTGTCCCAGGAAGAGATCCGCGAGAGCGTGTCCGGCGATCTTCAGGACACGCTGACCCTGCTCGCCCCGTCCTTCAACGTGCAGCGCCTGCACGCCGACCCGCCGGCCTTCGTGCGCCCGACGACCATGCGCGGCATGCCGGGCAAATACGTCCTCGCGCTGGTGAACGGCCGGCGTTACCACAACTCCGCGCAGGGTCAGGCCCCCGACCTGTCCACCATCCCCTCCGCCTCGATCCGTCGCACGGAAATCCTCCGTGACGGCGCGTCCGCCCAGTACGGCTCGGACGCCATCGCCGGCGTGATCAACATCATCCTCGACGACCGCCCGGGGCTGCGCGCCTTCAGCCAGTTCTCGCGCTACTATCAGGGGGACGGCGAAGAGTATCGCTTCGGTCTCGGCGGCGGTCTCGCGCTCGGCGAAAATGGCTCGATCAGCGGCGCTCTCGAGTACAACCGGCAGGGCCGCACGGGCCGGCAGGTCCAGCGGCCGGACGCCCTCGCCTTTGAACTCGCCCACCCCGGCGTTGAATTGCGCGATCCGGTGCAGAAGTGGGGCCAGCCGGAAGAGGAACGGCTCAAGGGCTCGCTCAACGCCAACTATCGCCTGTCCGGCAACCACGAACTCTACGCGTTCGGCCTGTTCAACGACAGCGAGGGGATGACGGATTTCAACTGGCGCAATCCGGACGCCACCAGCAACGTCTACAAGGCGACGGCCGCCTTCCCGGGCTTCTCCTTCCTGTCGATCTTCCCGGGCGGCTTCACGCCCCAGTTCGGGTCGAAGATCGAGGACTACCATCTGTCAGGCGGCGTCCGGGGCGACCTGTCGGATCGCCTGACCTATGACCTCGCCCTGACCTGGGGCACCAGCCGCGTCGCCTTCAGCCTGGACGACACGGTCAACGCCTCGCTCGGTCCGAAGAGCCCGACCAGTTTCTTCCTCGGCCGCGAGTATCAGGACGACTTCGTCGCCAACGCCGACTTCGTCTATCGGCTTCCGGTTGGCGGCAGCGAGCCGCTGAACATCGCCTTCGGCGCCGAGGCCCGCGTCGTGACCTATGGCGTACAGGTCGGCGACAAGGCCTCGTGGGAGATCGGACCGGGGGCCGCCTACGGTCTGGCCGTGGGATCCAACGGCATGCCGGGCTACAGCCCGGCGCGCGCCGGGGAATGGGACGCCCGCAGCTACGCCGCCTATGTGGACCTGGAATGGCGGCCTGTCGAAGCGCTGACGCTCGGGGCCGCCGGCCGCTACGAGGACCACGATTCGTTCGGCGGCAATTTCGACTACCGTCTGGCCGCCCGCTATGAACTGCCGGTCGGTCTGGCGGTCCGCGGCACCTACTCCACCGGGTTCCGCGCCCCGAAGCCGTTCGACCTGTATTCGTCGGCCTTTACCCAGAGCCTGAACCTGACCAACGGTTCGGTGAACAACAGCGGCCGCCTGAACGTCAACGATCCGCTGGCGATCTCGCTCGGCGCCCAGCCGCTGAAGCCCGAGACTTCGAAGAACAGCGCCCTGGGCGTCGTCTACAACAACCACGGGCTGACGCTCAGCATCGACGTCTATCGTGTCGACTCCAAGGACCGCCTCACGACCCGTTCGATGTCGGTTCCGGCGGGCACGCCGAACCCCCAGAACTTCACGTCCCTCAGCTACTTCATGAACGCCTATGAAGCGCGCACCCAGGGCGTGGACATCGTCGCCGCCTACCGCCGCGACATCGGTCCGGGTCGGTTCAACACCAGCCTGTCCTACAATCAGAATGAGACCGAGATCCTCGATGACCGTCTCGCGCCGCTGAACCCGCTCAACAAGGAGTTGTTCGCCCGCCGTTCGCGGCCTGGCGCGGGCGTCTCTGCTGGATTCGGCTATGACCTGGGTTCGCTCTCGGTCTCGTCGCGCATCCGCTACTACGGGACCTGGATCGACATGGGCACCGACCCGGACGACGCCGACCGCCTGTGGCAGGAATTCGATCCGATGGTGCTGGCCAATCTCAGTGTCTCGTACGATTTCGCCAACGGCGTGAATGTCAAAGTCGGGGCGGAGAATATCTTCGATTCCTATCCCGACCGGGCGACGCTCGACGCCAATCGCGGCCTGCTCTACTCGCGTAACGCCCCGTTCGACACCGACGGCGGGCAATACTGGATGCGTCTGGGCTATAATTTCTGACGCAGATCCCGATCAGGATCCCATGGGGCGTGGCGGCTGGACCGCCACGCCCTTCCCGCTCTTCCCGACGTTGCAGCAGCGTCCGGGCCATCGCCGAGATTTCCATGCTTGAGCTCAACCGTCGTGCGCTGCTGGCTGGCGGCGTCGTCCTCCCCGCCGGAGCCGCACTGACGCCCACGCCGGCCCGCGCAGCCTCCGACGACGACGCCTTCTGGCGCGACATCGCCGCCGAGTACGACGTCACCCGGGACGTCATCCAGCTCGAGAACGGCAACTGGGGCATGATGCCCAAGCCGGTCCACGCGCACTATGTCGAGGTCCTGTCCCGCGTGAACCGCGAGACGAGCTATTACGCCCGCCGCGGCATGGGGCGAAATCTGATGGACGTCAGAAGCCGCCTCGCCGAGACCCTGGGGGTCCCCGACGACGAGATCGCCTTCACGCGGAATGCGACAGAGGCGCTGAAGGCGCTGATCGGCGGCTACAACCGTCTCACCGCCGGCGACGCTGTCCTCTATGCGGATCTGGACTACGACAGCATGCAGCACTGCATGGATCGACTGGCCCTGCGCGAGCGGGCCGAGGTCGTGAGGATCGCCCTGCCCGAACCGGCCACAAGAACGCGGCTGATCGACGCCTATGCCGAGGCCTTCGACAGACATCCGCACGTGCGCCTGGTGCTGTTGACCCATGTCAGTCACAGGACCGGTCTCGTCCTGCCTGTCCCGGAAATAGCGGCCCTGGCGCGTGAACGCGGCATCGATGTGATCGTCGACGCCGCCCACAGCTGGCGTCAACTCGACTTCGCCCTGCCGGACCTGGATTGCGACTTCGTCGGCCTGAACGGGCACAAATGGCTGGCCGCGCCCCTGGGCGTCGGCGTCCTGCACATTCGCAAGAGCGCCCTTGATCGCATCGACCATGACCTGGCGACAGCGTCCGACGCTCCGGACGTCATCAGCGAACGGATCCATACCGGCACGCTGAACGCCGCCGCCTTCCTGACCGTGCCATCGGCCCTCGCGTTCGAGACCCGCATCGGCCTGGACCGCAAGAGCGCGCGCCTGCGCGCCCTGCGCGATCGCTGGGTCGAACCCGCACGGGCTATTCCAGGAATCGAAATTCTCACCCCTGACGAACCCGGCCTGTATGGCGCGATCACAGCCTTCAGAATCACAGGACAGACCTCGATGCGCGCCAATGAGGCCATCGCGCGCCAGCTGCTGGATCGCCACCGCATCTTCACCGTGGCTCGAGGAGGCGTCGATCGAGGCGGCTGCGTCCGGGTGACCCCCAACCTGTTCAACACCATGCAGGAGATGGACTTCCTGGCAGGCGCGATCGCCAATGTCGTTCACACCCTTCCCGACTTGCCAACTCCGAAAGCGTCGCGGGACTCCAGGGGTTGAAGATGAACTGGCGCGTTGTCGAAAGATGTCCAGGCGCGGGACACGTCTTGGGGCCGCCGCTCAGCGCGACAGGAAGAACTCAACCGGGGTCGTGAGCTCGATCGTGGCGCCGGAGATTTCAGGCGGGGGCGCGGGTAGAGGTTGGGCCCGCGCCAGCATGGCGAGGGCCTCGCGGTCGAGCAGGGCGCGGCCGGAACTGCGTTCAATCCTTGAGGCCAGGACGCGGCCGGCGCGGTCCATCGTGAACCGCACATGGACCACGCCCTCCTGACGCAGGCGCTGGGCGCCGGGCGGATAGCGCTTCTTGCTGTCCAGATGGGCCAGGAGGCGGGCTTTCCAGTCTTGCGGGGCGGTCGAGGCGCTGGGCGAAGGCGGCGCAGGGCGCGAGACGGGGGCCGTGGTGGCGGGCGCCGGCGTCTGGCGTTCGGCTGCGCGCGGGACGGGAGGCGCGACCGGGATGGCCACGGCTTCGGGCGCCTCGGCGTGAACGCGGAGCGGGACTGGCGGGCGCGGGAGGGGGCGGCTGGACGCGGCCTGGATCTGTTTGGGACCATCGACCTGTTCGGATGGCGGTCGGGGCGGTGCGGCGTTGCTGCGGACCAGCGCCACGACGATCACAGGCGGCTCCTCCAGCGGCATGGGCGCCGGGACGACGAAATGGATCAGAAGCAGCAGGGGCGCGGCGTGAAGGGCCAGGGCGGCGCCCAGGGCCAGGGCGCGACGGGCGCGCGCCCTGGGACGCCGGGGGGCAAGGCCCCCGACGTCGTTCAGGATCGTGGCGCGCGGCACGGCTGTCATGCCGGGTCGGCGGCTCCATGGCGAAAGCCGACATCGACCAGGCCGCGCACGCGGGTGAAGGCGGCCGAGGCGCCGGCCAAGACGCGGGCCTCTTCCTCGTCTGTCAGATCCGGGGCGTCGAGGGCGGCGGTGAATCTGCGCCAGTGGTTGGCGCGGCCTTCGGGCGAGGCGGCCAGATGGCGGGCGCCGAATTGGGCCGACAGGCCCAGCGCCGCCGCCGCCTTGATCAGGAAGGCGGCGCCCAGGTTCGACCCTTCGGCGACGTAGAGCCAGCCCAGGGCCGTCGGCAGATCCACCGATGCGCCCGCCACGAAGCGCGGGACCGGCGTTTCATCGGCCGGCGCAGCGCCCAGATCGGCGAGATCGGCCTTCACCTGTTCGTAGCGGCGGCGTCCGGACAGATCCGGGAACAGGGCCGCCAGTTCCGGCGCCGCATACAGGGCGGCGATGTCGCGGTGGAACATCTGCTGGATACGCAGGAACACGGCATAGGTCTCGCGGCTGCTGAACGGCTTGGCGGCCATGATGGCCTTGTCCAGACCTTCGTGGACGCCATGGCTGGCGGATTTCAGACGTTTCGCGCGGCTTGTTTCGACTTGGATCATGACGGCCTCAGTAACGATAGGTCAGGGCGAGGCGAACGGTGCGGCCGGGCGCGGGCATGACACCCAGAGCCAGAGGGTCGAGGTAGTATTCGTCCATCACATTGTCGATGTTGAGGTCCAGCGCCGTCTGGTCCGTAACCTTCAGGCTTGCGAAGGCGTCATAGACGGTCGTCTCAAGATACAGTTGCTGGATCGCCGACAGGCCGACGTTCCAGGCCTTGTCCAGCTTGCTGATCGGACCCGAGTTGTGGACCGCCCGACCGCCGAGGGTCAGGCGGTCGTCGAACAGGTGCGCGCCCAGAGTCAGGTTCAGATTGAAGCGCGGCGGGTTCTGGGTGTTGGTGTAGGCGCCGACGAAGCCGCCGTCGACGCAGTCGGGCGTGGCCATCAGTTCGGCGTTCTTGCGGCTGGCGCCATAGGCGCGGCGTTCGGCGGCGATGTCGGGCGCGCAGGTCTTGGCCTCGAAATAATAGTGGGCCGACAGGTCGCCGAAGACGACGCCGTTGTCGTAGTTCGACTGGAGTTCGACGCCCGACACCTTGAACGCGTCGATGTTGCGGATCAGGCCCGCCGAAATGCTGCGGTAGTCGCGGGTGATCAGATCGTCGATCACGGTGTTGAAATAGGCGACCTTGAAGGCGGTGCGGTCGCCGCCGGTGAGCAGATCGCGGCGGATGGCGCTGGCGCCGACTTCCCATGTTCGGGCGCGCTCAGGCTTCATGCCCTCGGTCGGACGCGCGGCGCTGAACAGGCTCAGGGTGGTTTCGAACAGGCTGGGCAGCTTCACACCCTCGGCGTATTTCACATAGACGAGGGTGTCCTCGTCGAAGTGGTAGGTGACGCTTCCGGTCGGCATGAAGGCGTCGTCGGTGCGGCGGATGGGGTCGGACCAGGTCCAGGTGGCCGGGACCTTGAGATCTTCGGGCGCGTCGGCGTCGTAGAAGTTCCAGCCGACGATATCGGCCACCGTGCCGTGTTCGTAGGGCGAGGCCAGCAGCGAGGCCTTGGTGAACTGGCCGCTGGCGTCGGGATACCAGTTCAGCAGGGCGATCCGTTTCGCCAGGTAGGCGGGGCGGCTCGGGTCGCCGTTCAGCAGTTCGGTATAGCGATACTGAC